>CEPQ01048748.1_pt1 | contig 193662 bp, 170 predicted proteins | sample 530411 | NCBI WGS metagenome assembly CEPQ01 (sample SAMEA2620039, study PRJEB7988) | marine metagenome | isolation source: saline water (ENVO:00002010), including
ACATGAACAAATGCTGACTGTTGGGAAAATTTCCCATTAATCGGGATGGTTGTTTCCAGCAAAAACAGATTCCGCGAAACAGCATCCGTTGCGCTGGTCTTGCGCGTATCTATCTTCGACACGAGACAGCAGAAAACGGGGCCGCGCACGGAATGAGGGACAAGCTTGAAGTCTGGTATGACGGCGCGTGCCCGCTCTGTACGCGCGAAATCGCGCTGATGCGGCGGCTCGACCGGCGCGGGGCGATCGACTTCATCGACGTATCGACGCCGGGCGGCTCTTGCCCGATCGATCGCACGGCGCTGCTCGAACGCTTCCATGCGCGCGAAAATGGCGTGATGCTCTCTGGCGCAGCGGCCTTTGCGGCGATGTGGCGTGCCATTCCCCTGCTGCGACCGCTCGGTCTCATCGCGCGCTGGAAACCGGTGCTGGCGATGCTCGAGCGTGCCTATCTGCGCTTTCTCACGATCAGACCACGCCTGCAGGGCCTGCTGCGCGAGCGGCGGGTATGAGCGGGATGTTCGAACCGACGCGCGCGGCGGGCCTTGCGCGGATGAATGCCTTCGTGCCGCACGCGGGCCGCGCCTATGCCGAGGGGCGCAACAGCGATCTCGGGCCCGGTCGGCCCAGCGCGGTGTCGCAGCTTTCACCCTGGCTGCGCTATCGCCTGCTGAACGAGCAGGAAGTGTGCGCGGCGGTGCTGGAACGGCATTCGCTCGCGGCGGCGGAGAAATATGTGCAGGAGGTGCTGTGGCGCACCTATTGGAAGGGCTGGCTCGAGATGCGGCCCGGCATCTGGGAGCGCTTCCTCGTCGAGCGCGACGAGCAGCACGAGCGGCTGCGCAATGTCCGCGCGCTGGAACAGGCGGAAGCGGGCCGCACCGGCATCGAGGGCTTCGATGACTGGGCGCGCGAGCTGGTCGAGACGGGGTATCTGCACAACCACGCACGCATGTGGTTCGCCTCGATCTGGATCTTCACGCTGCGCCTGCCCTGGACCCTGGGCGCGGATTTCTTCCTGCGCCATCTGATCGATGCCGATGCGGCGAGCAATACCCTGTCCTGGCGCTGGGTCGCGGGCTTGCAGACGGCGGGCAAGACCTATCTCGCCACGGCCGACAATATCGCGCGCTATACCGGGGGGCGGTTTGCGCCGAAGGGCCTGGCGGAAATCGCCGAGCCGCTGACCGAAGCACCGGTACCTGCCGCAGCGCCCTTGCCTGCGGCAGGATCGGCCAGGGGTGCGCCGGCGCTGCTGCTGATCACCAGCGAGGACATGCACCCGGATGATGCGGTGCTCCGCGAGGTTGATATCTGCGGCACCTGCATCGCTGCCGATCCGGCGTTGCTCTGGGGTGAAAAGGCGCGCGGCTTCGTTGCGGATGCTGCGCACGACATGGCTGCGTCGCTTGGCGAAACCGGCAGGGCACCGGTGAAGCGGATAGATGCCCTGAATGCCGAGGCGATCGTGCAGGCGTCGCGTGAGGCGGGCGTCAACCGGGTGGTGACGCCTTATGCCCCGGTCGGCCCGGTCGCGACGCGGCTGACGGAAATCGCCAAGGCGCTGGCGGGCGAAGGGATCGAACTCGTCCAGGTGCGCCGGGCATGGGACGACACCTTCTGGCCGCACGCGCGCAAGGGCTTCTTCCCGTTCAAGCAGCATATGGGGCGGCTGCTCGAGGATATGGGGCTCACCCGCACCTGAGCCGCTTCGAGGGGAGCGGCCCGCCCATTCCGACGCGGACCCGACGCTCGCCGGGCCCGTATTCAGGATCAGTGATAGCGGCGCAGCAGGCCGGCGAGCTTGCCCTGCACCTGCACCTCGTGCGGCGCATAATATTGCGGTGCATACGAAGCATTGGCAGGATCGAGCCGGATGCGGCCGTTCTCGCGGCGCAGATATTTGAGCGTCGCCTCCTCGCCGCGCACCAGCGCGACCACGATCTCGCCGTCGCGCGCGGTTTCGGTGCGCTTGATCAACGCAAAGTCGCCATCGAGAATGCCCGCCTCGACCATCGAGTCCCCAGACACTTCGAGCGCATAATGCTCGCCCGCGCCGAGCAGGGCGGCGGGAACAGGCAGGATCTCGGTGCCCTCGAACGCCTCGATCGGCGCACCGGCGGCGATGCGGCCGTGCAGCGGAATTTCGAGCACATTGCTGTTCGCAGGCTCCGGCAACACCGCCTTGCGCACCGCGTCCATGCTGACGACATTGCTCCGCGCGGCATCGGCGCGCGCGGCGGCAGCAGCGGCGAGCTCCTTCTCGCGCGGCTTCACGCTCGCCTCTGGCAGCTTCAGGATTTCGAGTGCGCGCGCCCGGTTGGGAAGACGGCGAATGAAGCCGCGTTCCTCGAGCGCGCTGACCAGCCGGTGCACGCCCGACTTGGACTTGAGATCGAGCGCTTCCTTCATTTCCTCGAACGAAGGCGAGACGCCATCGGCCTCCAGCCGTTCCTGGATGAAGCGGATCAGGTCATGTTGCTTGCGGGTCAGCATCGCCGATGTTCCTTTTCTGCGCCGAACCTGCGTTCGAACGAATACGGAACAATTACGAAACAAAGACGGTCAGGTCAAGAGCTTGTGTCAAGTCCCGTGGCAAAGCGCGATATAATCGATCGGATCGCCGATTTTGGCCTCCGGCGCATCGATTGGCCGGACCACCAGCGCATCCGCCTGAAGCAGCGCCGATAGCGCTCCGCTGTCCTGATTGCTCAGCCGGATGAGCGCGCCATCGTGGAAGCGCGCACGCACGAAATCCTGGCGCGGGCCGTTCGCCGGGAAGGGTTCGCCTGCGATCGCCTGGGAGGTGGCAGGGACAAGCTGTTGATAACCCAAAAGCTTGCGCACCAGCGGCAGCAGCAGCAACGTCGCAGTGACATAGGCCGAGACCGGATTGCCCGGCAGGCCGAGCACGATCGCATCGCCCAGACGTCCGACCATCACCGGTTTGCCTGGTCGCATCGCGATCCGCCAGAAATCGACCGTTCCGCCGCTGTCGAGCAATGCGGGCTGGATGAGGTCGTGATCGCCGACCGATGCGCCGCCGGTGGTGACGATGATATCGGCCTGGCTGTGCTCGAGCAGCGCCGCGGCGATGGTGGCGCGGTCATCGGGCAGCAGCGGCGGGACGATCAGATCGCAGGGTAGGGAAGACAGCAGCGCAGCGAGCATCACGCCATTGCTCGCGGGGATATGCGCGGGTGAGGGGAGCGGGTTTCCGGGTGGGACAAGCTCGTCGCCGGTGCTGAGGATCGCGATGCGCGGGCGGCGGTGGACGGCGAGCGCGCCGTGCCCTGCCATCGCGGCAAGCGCGATCAGCCGCGCGTCGATGATCGCACCCGCATCAGCGAGTTGCGTCCCGTTTGCGAAATCATGGCCTGCGCGGCGGATATGCGCGCCGGGAGCTGCGGGGCCATCGCCGGTGAGCGTCAGCCGGTCACCCTCGCGCGCGACGTCTTCCTGCACCACGACGCAATCTGCGCCATCGGGGATCATCGCGCCCGTCGAAATGCGCGCGGCCTGTCCCGGCGCAAGTACGCCCGCGAAGGGCCGTCCCGCCGCGCTCTCGCCGATGACGCGCCATGGGCCGGGCAGGTCGGCGCTGCGCACCGCATAGCCGTCCATCGCCGACAGATCGGCGGCGGGCTGGTTGCGCTGCGACACCAGCGGCTCGGCCAGGGTGAGGCCGGTGACCTGATCGAGCGGAAGGCTGATCGCGGGGCGGGGCGCAGCAAGCGCGAGCAGGCGGTCGCGCGCCTCGTCGAGCGGGATAAGCCCGCCCGCCATCAGTCGGCGGTCCAGTCGCCCGACTTGCCGCCGCTCTTGGCGAGCAGCCGCACCGGGCCGATGACCATGGCCTTATCGAGCGCCTTGGCCATGTCATAGATCGTGAGCAGGGCTATGTTCGCGGCGGTCAGCGCTTCCATCTCGACGCCGGTCTTGCCGTTGGTGCGCACGCGGGTTTCGACGCGCACGCCGGTCTCGAGATACTCGAAATCGACCGAGACGCTGGCGATCGGCAGCGGGTGACAGAGCGGGATCAGGTTGCTGGTCTGCTTGGCGGCCATGATGCCCGCGATGCGCGCCGTGCCCAGCACGTCGCCCTTCTTGACATCGCCCGCGCGGATGGCGGCGATCACCGCCGGGGCCATGGTGATCACGCCTTCGGCCACCGCCTCGCGCACGGTATCGGCCTTGGCGGAGACATCGACCATCTGCGCCGCGCCGGTCGCGTCGAGATGGGTCAGCTTGTCCATCAGGCGGCGGCTCCGGTGAGCAGCGCGCGCGTCGCCTGCGTGACATCGGGCTGGCGCATCAGCGATTCCCCGACCAGGAAGCAGCGTACGCCACGCTCTGACAGACGCACGCAATCCGCATGGCTGTTGATGCCGCTTTCGGACACCGCGATGCGGCCTTCGGGGATCATGCCGACCAGCCGCTCGGTGGTGGCGATATCGGTGACGAAGCTGCGCAGGTCGCGGTTGTTCACCCCGATCAGCGGCGAGCGGAGCTTGAGCGCGCGCTCCATCTCGGCCTCGTCATGCACCTCGACCAGCACGTCCATGCCATGGTCCAGCGCCGCGCTCTCGATCTCGGCCATGGTCGCATCGTCGAGCGCGGCGACGATGATCAGCACCGCATCGGCCCCCAGCGCGCGGCTTTCGGCCACCTGCCAGACATCGACCATGAAATCCTTGCGCAAACAGGGCAGGTCGCACGCGGCGCGCGCGGCAACCAGATAATCGTCATGCCCCTGGAAATAGGGCTCATCGGTCAGCACCGAAAGGCAGGCCGCGCCGCCGGCCTGATATTCGGCTGCATGCGCGGCGGGATCGAAATCGGCGCGGATAAGCCCCTTGGAGGGGCTGGCGCGCTTGATCTCGGCGATCAGGCCGAAGCCGTCGCGCGATGTCTCGCGGAGCGCGCGTGCGAAACCGCGCGGGGCGGAGGCAGCCGCAGCGCGGCTCGCCAGTTCGGCCTGCGAAATCAGCCCCTTGCGCCGTCCGACCTCCTGCCGCTTGACCTCGCAAATCTCTTCCAGCTTGTTCATGCGGCGGCTTTCGTGAAATCGATCCAGCAGTTGAGCAGCGCGTTGGCGAGCCCCTTGTCGATGGCCTCGGCGGCTTCCTCCGCCCCTTCGGCAAGGCTTTCGACCTCGCCCGCGATCAGCAGCGCAGCAGCGGCGTTGAACAGCACCGCATCGCGATACGGCCCGGTCTCGCCCTGGAGCAGACGGCGCAGCGCGGCGGCATTATGCGCCGCATCGCCACCCCGGATCGCCTCGATCGGATGCGTCGGCAGCCCTGCGTCCTTGGCCTGCCAGCGCTTCATGATGACGCCATCGGGGCCGATATCGGCGACCTCGTTGCCACCGGCCAGCGACAGCTCATCGAGCCCTTCGTCGCCCGAGACGATCAGCGAATGTTCGGTGCCCAGCATCTCGAGCGCCTCGGCATAGACATGCACATAGCCGGGCCGCGCGATGCCGATCAGCTGGCGGCGGACGCCTGCGGGATTGGCGAGCGGACCCATCAGGTTGAAAATGGTGCGGCGGCCGATCTTCTGCCGGATCGGCTGGATGCGGCGCATTGCGGGATGATGGTTGACCGCGAACAGGAAGCAGATGCCGATCTCGGCGAGCGACTGCTCGGCGCTGGCACCGGCGGCGGTCATGTCCATGCCCAAGGCTTCGAGCGTGTCCGCCGCGCCCGCCTTGGACGAGGCGGCGCGGTTGCCATGCTTGGCGACCGGCACGTCGCAGGCCGCCACGACCAGCGACACGGCGGTCGAGACGTTGAGCGTATGGTGCCCGTCGCCGCCGGTGCCGCAGACATCGATGGCATTGGCGGGCGCGGCGATCGGGATCACCCGGTCGCGCAGCGCCTGCGCGGCGGCGGCGATCTCGATCGCCGTCTCGCCGCGTTCGGACAGTGCGATCAGGAATTCGGCAATCGTCTCGTCGCTCACCGTGCCGTCAAGGATCGCGGCAAAGGCCTGGGCGGCGTCGTCGCGGCTCAGCGGATGGGCGGTATCGGGCAGCCGGGTCATGCGAGCAGGCCTTCGCGCATCGGCTTCACCTCAAGGCCCGCCAGCGTCATGAAATTGGCCAGCATCTTGTGGCCATGTTCGGTGGCGATGCTCTCCGGGTGGAATTGCACGCCATGGATCGGCAGCGTCGCGTGGCGGAAGCCCATCACATGCGCGGTCTCACCTGCCGGTGCCTCGACGCGCGCGTTGACGATCATTTCGGGCGGAAGGCTTTCCTCCGGCACGACCAGCGAATGGTAGCGCGTCGCGAGGAACGGCGAGGGCAGGCCCTGGAACAGCCCGGTGTCGTCATGGACCACGGGGGAGGTCTTGCCGTGCATCAGACCGCCGCGAACGACCTCGCCGCCGAAATGCTGGCCGATCGACTGATGCCCCAGGCACACGCCGAGCAGCGGCTTTCCGGCATCGGCACAGGCCGCGACCAGATCGAGCGAAATCCCCGCCTCGTTGGGCGTGCACGGGCCGGGCGAGATCAGGAACGCTTCCGCATTGGTTGCCAGCGCCTCGCGCGCGGTGAGCGCATCGTTGCGCTCGACCCGCACGTCCGCGCCCAGCTCCATCAGATAATGGACGAGATTGTAGGTGAAGCTGTCGTAATTATCGATGACGAGGATCATTGGCCAAATCCTGCTTCGCTGGCGAGGCGGACGGCTTCGCGCGCGGCGGCGAACAGCGCGCCAGCCTTGGCTTCGCATTCGCGCTGTTCATATTCGGGCACGCTGTCGGCGACGATTCCTGCGCCCGCCTGGACGTGCATGGTGCCGTCGCGGACGATCGCGGTGCGCAGCACGATGCAGCTGTCGACCGAGCCATCGGGTGCGAAATAGCCGACCCCGCCGGCATAGGCCCCGCGCGTCTCGGGCTCGAGCGAGGCGATGATCTCGCACGCGCGCACCTTGGGCGCCCCGCTGACGGTGCCCGCGGGAAAGCCCGCGAACAGCGCGTCGATCGCGTCACGATCATGCACCAGTTCGCCGACGACATTGCTGACGATGTGCATGACATGGCTGTACTGTTCGACCGTGAAGCTGTCGGTGACGCGCACCGTGCCTGCCGCTGCGACGCGGCCGACATCGTTGCGGCCAAGATCGAGCAGCATCTGGTGCTCGGCCAGTTCCTTGGGATCGGCGAGCAGGCTTGCGCGATTCTCCAGATCTTCCGCCGGCGTCTTGCCACGTGGCCGCGTTCCCGCGATCGGGCGGATGGTCACCTCGCCATCGCGCACGCGCACCAGAATTTCGGGGCTCGATCCGATCAGCGCGAGGCCGGGCAGGTCGAGGAAATAGAGAAAGGGCGAGGGGTTCACCCGGCGCAGCGCGCGATAGAGCTCGATCGGTGGCAGCGCGAAGGGCGCGGTGAAGCGCTGCGCGAGCACGACCTGGAAGATATCGCCCGCCTCGATATAGTCCTTGGCCTTGAGCACCATCTCGCCATAGCGGCCCGGCGCGAGCACGGGCTGCGGCGTCAGGCTGTCCGGGTCGAGCGAGGCATCGCGCACGGCAGCGGGCAGGGGCGCATACAGCGCCCGTTCGGCCGCATCGAGCCGTTCTTCGGCCGCAGCGATCGCCTGCTCGGGATCGCCGCTGCCCGCCCAGATCGGCGCGATCAGGAACAGCTCGTCCTTCAGCCGGTCGAAGATCAGCAGCACGGTCGGGCGTACGAACAGCATGTCGGGCAGCGCCAGATCGGACTGCGGCGCGCGCGGCAGCTTCTCGACCAGACCGATCGTCTCATAGCCGAAATAGCCCACCAGAAACGCGAGTGCGCGCGGCAGTTCGGGCGGAACCTCCATCCGGCAGGCCTCGGCCAGCTGGCGCAAGGCATCGAGCGAGCCCTGCTCGCAGGGCGCGAACGCCGCGCGATCGGTCGCCCATTGCGTATTGATCTCGGCAGCATCGCCCGAGGCCCGGAATACCAGATCGGGCGCGAGGCCGACAAAGCTGTGCCGCGCGCGTGTTTCGCCGCCCTCGACCGATTCGAGCAGGAAGTCACCGCGCTCGGGCTCGATCAGCTTCAAGGCTGCCGAAACCGGCGTTTCGGTATCGGCGATCCGCCGCCGCCAGATCAGGCTCGACCGGCCATCGGCCAGCGCCCCGGCGGCCTGTGTGCGGTTCTGGCTGGAAGGGCCCGCCATCAATTTTCCCGATTACGACCGGTCAGCTGGTCCTTCACCCGCTTGATGGCTTCCGGATTGCGTTTCACATTGGCTTCGACCTTGAGCGCTGCCACCAGCTGCCGACCATATTCGTCGGCCATCACCTGGCCAAGCTGCTGCTGGGTCGCGGCCATCAGCTCGGGGACCTTGCTCGCATCGCCGCGGTTGATCTTCGACAGATGCACGATGAACCAGCCGGTGCGGTTCGGCCCTTCGAGCACCTTGGTGGTGCCTTCGGCCATGCTGAACAGCAGTGCCACCGGCGGCGGCACGCGGCCCTGCTGCTGCATGATCGTCTGCCGGTTGGTACGGATCTGCTCGATATTGGGCAGGCGCACGCTGGCTCCGGCGACCGCCTTTTCGAGCGCTGCAGGAGTGCGCGACGACTTGGCGATGCCGTCGGCCAGCTTGCGTGCAGAGGCGAGGCCCTGGGCCAGCGCCCAGTCGGCAGCGACGCGCTGGCGGACGCTGGCGAGCGGCGGCGGTGCCGCGCGCTTGATCTCCTGCACCTCGAACACGGCGAATTCCTTGCCCTGCTGCACCTCGACCAGCTGCGGCTCGGCATCTTCTTCCAGTCCGAAGGCCACGGGCAGCATCGCCTGATAGGCGCCGGTCGGCGCGAAATCGGGCCTGCCCGGCGCCTGGCCATTGGCGAGCATTTCCGGGCTGACCTGCAGCTCGAGCTTTTCGTCCTTGGCGATATCGGCAAGCGAGGCACCATCGGCGATCCGGTCTTCGAGATTGGCGGTGAAATCAGCCACCGTCTGGCGCAGCTTTTCCTGCGCGATCTCGTTTTCGAGCAGGTTGCGCACCTGATCGATCGAACGCCCGGCGATCGCGCTGACGCTGTCGACCCGCACGACATGCCAGCCGAGCGGAGAGCGCGCGGGCGCGGCAACCTTGCCGGCAGCGGCGGCGAACACGGCATTGGCGACGGCAGCAGAGGCGTTCTTGGTCAGCTCCTGCTTCGACTGGAGGCCAAGGTCGATCGGCGCTAGCCCGGCTTCCTTCGCGGCGGCAGCCATGCTGGCGCCACCGTTGATCTTCGCGGCGATCGCCTTGGCGGCGGCCTCGGTCGGCACGATCAACTGTTCGACATCGCGCTTCTCGGTCGCGGCAAATTCGGCCGAACGCTTCTTGTACAGGGCCGCGATCTCGGCATCGCTGACCTTGACCTGGTCGCGGAAGCGGTCGGTGGTAAAGGTGGCAAAGCGCAGGATGCGGCGCTCCGGAATGCGGTAGCGCGCGGCGTTGGCGGCATAGAATTTCTGCAGCTGGTCGTTGCTCGGCGCGGTCTTGGGGGCGAAGGCGGCCGATGGGGCAAAGGCGATCTGGCCTTCGCGACCTTCCAGGATCAGCCCGGCATAAGGCAGCGCCATCTGCCGCGACAGCTTGGCGCCGAACGTCGCGGGCAGCAGCAGCTGGTCGCCCAGCAGGCTGCGGCGAATATCCTCGCGCACGCGCGCTTCGGTCAGACCCTGCTGGGCGAGCGCATTGCGGAACAGCGTCTCGTCGAACCGGCCATCCGCGCCCTTGAATGCCTGGATCCCCGCGATCTCGCTGTCGACCAGACGCTTGCTCGCGCCCAGGCCGATGCTGGCGGCGAATTCAGCCGAGGCATAGCTGCCGATCATCTCTTCCAGCACGCCGTCGATGCCGCCCTGCGCATCGAACGAGGCCATGTCGAGCTGCGGGTTGCGCTGGCGGAACTGCTGGAAGGCGTTGGTGACGGTGGTCGAGAACTCGCCGGTGCCGATTTCCTCGCCGCCGATCTGGGCGACGCTTTCATTGCCCACTCCGCCAAAGCTCGCACCGCCGGTGACATCGGACGCCGCAAAGGCGACCGCGATGAGCGCGAGAAAGATCAGGCTGACGACAACCCCGATCTTGGAATTGAAGAAGGAACGGAAAAAGGTGATCATCGGTCGGTCCGCCAAAGCGCCGGGCGTGCGATGACCCGGCCGCGTGAAAATGCGGGCTGGCTTTAGGGGGCTTTGCCGCGCGCTTCAACCCTTGGCGCCGCTGTACCGGCTGTAAACTGCGCGTGGCCCGTGTGCCCATGCCGTGGCTGGCCAAGCGGCTCGCGATTTGCTAGCCGCGCGCCCCACAGCATAAACACAAAAGGGGAAGACAGCATCGTGGCCAGCACAGCATCCTATATCGTCGGCAACTGGAAGATGAACGGCAGCGCAGCCGATGTCGCGGTGCTGCAGGCGATCGCCGAGGCCGCCGCAGCGAACGGCCATGTCGATGTCGGTATCTGTCCGCCCGCGACGCTGATCGCGGCCTTTGCCGCCGCTGCGGGCAAGGTGCAGATCGGCGCGCAGGATTGCCATGCCAAGGCGTCGGGCGCGCATACCGGCAATCTGTCCGCCGCGATGATCCGCGAGGCGGGGGCCACCTATTCGATTGTCGGCCATTCCGAGCGCCGCGCCGATCAGGGTGAGAGCGATGCCGATGTCGCTGCCAAGGCCGAGGCGCTGCACGCTGCCGGCATGGGCGCGATCCTGTGCGTCGGCGAGACGCTGGAGGAACGCGATTCCGGCAATGCGATTGCCATCGTCACCGCGCAACTGTCGGCGTCGCTTCCCACAGCGGCGAGCGGCGATTGGCTTTCGGTCGCGTATGAGCCGGTCTGGGCGATCGGCACGGGACGCGTGCCCGTGGCCGAGGATATTGCCGCGATGCACGCGGCGCTGCGCGCGACGCTGGTCGACAAGCTGGGCGAGGCGGGCCAGGGCGTGCGCATTCTCTATGGCGGCTCGGTCAATCCGGGCAATGCAGGCGAAATCTTGGCCATTGCCGATGTCGGCGGCGCGCTGGTCGGCGGGGCCAGCCTGAAGGCGGAAACCTTCGTCCCGATCATCGAGGCCGCGCCGCGCTGATCCAAAGCGCGTTCGCCCTATATCGAAGCTTGGCGCACCGGTTGCGCTGGCACGGCCTAATCGCCCTGCCGCGCCGGTTGCGCTGGCGCGGCCTAATCGCTATGTGCGCGCCAATCCTGAAATTCATTTGCTGGGTCTGACCGTTCATGTCGTCGATTTTCCTGTTCATCACCATCGTGCAGACGCTGATTGCAGCGGCTCTGGTGGGTGTCATCCTCATGCAGCGTTCCGAAGGGGGTGGTCTGGGTGTCGGCGGCAATCCCAATGGCCTCATGTCGGCGCGCGGCGCCGGTGACCTGCTGACCCGCTCGACCGCGATCCTGGCAACGCTGTTCGTGCTGCTGAGCATCGCACTGGCGGTGATGGCGGCGAACATGCACTCGGTGGGCGATATCGATACTTCGCTTCAGCGCGGTGCCCCCGCCCCGATCAGCGATCCGCTCACGGCGCCTGCTCCGGCAGCCCCTGCGGCGCCCGCCAATGGCGATCCGCTGTCGGCGGCTGGCGCGCCGGCTGCAGCGCCCGCGACGGAGGCACCTGCCGCGGCTCCGGCCCAGGGCGACGCTCCCGCCAACTGAAATTGAGGCGGGTCGGGGAGAAATCCCCGGCTGTTCACAGATTTTTGTCTTTCCTGCGGATTCGCGCGCTTGTCAGTCTTGCGCGCGAACCGCTAACGGGTTTCTCCCATGGCGCGTTATATTTTCATCACCGGCGGCGTGGTTTCCTCTCTTGGCAAGGGCCTGATGGCCGCAAGCCTGGGCGCATTGCTGCAGGCACGCGGATACCGCGTGCGCATCCGCAAGTTCGATCCCTATCTCAATGTCGATCCGGGTACGATGTCGCCCTATCAGCATGGCGAGGTCTATGTCACCGATGACGGCGCGGAGACCGATCTCGACCTTGGTCATTACGAGCGCTTCACCGGCGTATCGGCGCGCCAGTCGGACAATGTGACCTCGGGCCGCATCTACCAGACGATCATCCAGCGCGAGCGGCGCGGCGATTATCTCGGTGCCACGGTGCAGGTCATCCCTCACGTGACCGACGCGATCAAGGAATTCGCCCAGGCCGAAACCGACGATCTCGATTTCGTGCTGTGCGAGATCGGCGGTACCGTCGGCGATATCGAATCGCTGCCGTTCATCGAGGCGATCCGCCAGTTGCGCAACGAGATCGGCCGCGAGAACACGCTGTTCGTCCACGTGACCCTGGTGCCCTATATCGCGGCAGCGGGCGAGCTGAAGACCAAGCCCACCCAGCACAGCGTGCGCGAGCTGACCTCGCTGGGCATCCAGCCCGACATCCTGCTGTGCCGTTGCGAAAAGCCGCTACCCGAATCCGAGCGCGCCAAGATCGCGCAGTTCTGCAACGTCCGCAAGGAAGCGGTGATCCCCGCGCTCGATGCCCGCAGCATCTATGCCGTGCCGATGCAGTATCACCGCGAAGGGCTGGACAGCGAAGTGCTGCGCGCCTTCGGCATCACCGATGCGCGCGAACCCGATCTGTCGCGCTGGGTCGATATCATGGAGCGCCACGAGCATCCCGAAGGCGAGGTGACGATCGGCGTGGTCGGCAAATATGTCGGCCTGCAGGATGCCTACAAGTCGCTGCACGAGGCACTGGTGCATGGCGGCCTCGCCAACCGGGTCAAGGTGCATGTCAAATGGCTCGATGCCGAGCTGTTCGAAAAGCTGCCCGATGACGAGCTGGCGGCCGTGCTCGAGCCGATGCACGGCATCCTGGTGCCCGGCGGTTTTGGCGAGCGCGGCAGCGAGGGCAAGATTTCCTCGGTTCGCTTCGCGCGCGAACGCAACGTCCCGTTTTTCGGCATTTGCCTCGGCATGCAGATGGCGTGCATCGAGGCTGCACGAAACACATCCGGCATCACGGCGGCGTCGACCACCGAATTCGGCGAGACCGACGAGCCGATCGTCGGCCTGATCACTGAATGGATGAGCGAATCCGGTCTGCAGAAGCGCAGCGCCGAGGGCGATCTGGGCGGCACCATGCGTCTCGGCGCGTTTCCGGCCAAGCTCTCGGGCAACAGCCGCGTGCGTGGCATCTACGGCACCGATATGATCAGCGAACGCCACCGCCATCGCTACGAGGTCAACACCGCCTATCACGAGCGGCTTGAACAGGGCGGCCTCGTTTTTTCCGGCATGTCGCCTGATGGCGTGCTGCCCGAAATCGTCGAGCGTCCCGATCACAGCTGGTTTGTCGGGGTGCAATATCATCCCGAGCTCAAGAGCAAGCCGTTCGATCCGCATCCGCTCTTCGCCAGCTTCATCGAAGCGGCGGTCGCGCAGAGTCGGCTGGTCTGACCTGAACAATATAGGTTAAGCCAAAGGGGTCGCGCGGTTGACATGCGTTAACCGAGCGGGCCCTTTGGCGCAATTTTCCTGCGCCATGCGCCAATTTACCACATTCTGTAACGGCCATTTTACTCTATTTGACGGTGTTGTGCGGTGGCGCACAGCGGCGTAAAACGATTCGGGCAAAAGCACATCTGTCGGCGGCGACAGGGACGGCCGCAGCGAGATGCTCGGCAAGGACAAAGCCGACAGAAAGGAAGGGACAAGGGGCAATCATGCACGCGAACGAGCTTGCCGCGCTGTTGGCCAGCCACAGCCTGTTCGCCGATTGCGACAATGACGAACTGTCGGACATCATCCTGCGCGGGCATTTCGTCCGCTACCGCAAGGGGCAGGAACTGATGGGGCAGGGGGATGATGGCGACAATCTGCTGATCATCCTGACCGGATTTGCCCGGGTGAGCATGGTGGCGAGCAACGGTCACGAGATCGTGCTCGATTATGCCGAGCCTGGCTATGTCATTGGCGAGATCGCGTTTCTGGATGGCGGACCGCGCACGGCCTCGATCGAGGCGCTGACCGAAGTGACCGCGCTCTCGCTGTCGCGGCCGGCTTTCGACGAGATTGCCGAGCGGCACGTGGCTATGCCGCGACGGATGCTCAGGGTCATGGCCAAAAGGCTGCGTCAGGCGAATGACGTGATCGAGGCGGATCGGGCGTTCACTTCCGGACCCAGGCTGGCGCGCTATCTGCTGCGCCTGATGGTTTCGGGGGCGAAGGAGGGCAAGCTCAAGCTGGATCTCAGCCAGAGCGAGCTCGGCACATTCGCGGGACTGTCACGCGAGCAGATTAATCGCCAGCTTTCGGCCTGGTCGGACGCGGGGCTGATCGAGCTCGAACAGGGGCGCGTGAAGATTATCGATCGCGACACGCTGCTGGAGATTTCCGAAGCGGCCTGAACGATCAGCCAGGTGAGTTTTAGAGTTTTCCGGGGCAGGGCCAGGTTATTGCGACCCGGCCTGACCCTGCCGCCGGAAAAACCCCCGCGCCCCACGGGCGCGGGGTCCCAGTTCAGATTTTCTCCGGTGGGCGGTGCGGTAAATGCGACCCGGCCAATCCGGCCTAAGGAGAAAGCAGCGTCCTGAGCGGGCGCGGGGGGCGGGCTCGCAAGGGTCCGCCCTCTTTTTTGTTTCTGGAACTGGCGTTGTTCAGCGAGAACGCCTCTCCCTTGATGGGAGAGGCAGCGAGACTTGGCAGCTTGCTGCCTAGTTGCAGCGGTGAGGGCGTGGGTGCGGCCGGGTGCGCTGGTGCGTGACACAGGCAGAATCATCATCCGGTACCATCACCCCCAACCAACCCTCCCCCATCAAGGGGGAGGGCCTCAGAACGATAATCTGCAACAAAAAGGGTGGGCCGTTGCCGACCCACCCCGTTGCATTCTACCCTTTGGAGCCTGGCGTCAGGCCGCCTGGCTGTCGCCTTCATCCTTGGTCGAAGCCTCGACGACCTGCAGCTTGGGGGTGCCGTTGATCGCGATCTTCTTGGGCTTCATCGCTTCGGGCACTTCGCGCACCAGATCGATGGTCAGCAGGCCATCCTCCAGCGAAGCGTCGCTCACCCGCACGAAATCGGCCAGCTCGAAGCGGCGCTCGAAGTTGCGGTTGGCGATGCCCATGTGCAGGAAGTTGCCGCGCGATTCGCTCTCGGCAGCCTTGCGGCCAGACACGACCAGCAGATTCTGCTGCGCGGTAATGTCGAGCTCGTTCGGCTTGAAACCGGCAACCGCGATGGTGACGCGATAGGCGTCATCGCTGCTGCGCTCGATGTTGAACGGGGGGTAGTTATCGCCCTGTGCAGCCCGGGCCTGGTTTTCCAGCAAGTCGAACAGCCGGTCAAAGCCAACGGTGGTGCGGCGATAGGGGGTGAAATCAAAACGGTTCATCGTCAAAATCCTTTTCAAGCGATTTCAAGTGTTTGAGACCCACTTCTGCGGCGCCTCGGACATGTGACCCACCCGATTGGCGTGGCTCACATCGCAAATTTAAGCGTTCGAAATCGCGTTTCAAGATGGATTTTTGATGTGAGCCGCACACGGGCGGACCGGAGGAGCGCCTGTCTTGCGCAGACGAAAAAAGAGCGTCCGGCCCCCAAGACCCGGACGCTCTTTATCAGGTTCATATCGCGCGCTGATGCTCGTAAGCATCGCTCGCAAATCCTGAACCCTCGGTAACCGCCGCTTTCCCCAAAACGACGGAAACTATCCCCGAACCCATGGCCGTAGCCGCTTGATCCGCGTTGTCATGATTCCGTAATGCGACCTCAGGCGCTAGGGAAATTCGCGGCATGCCGTCATTTTTGATCCTTTCTGTGTTTTATGTGCAACACGCCTTCGTTCAGGGATCAGCCATTGTCAGCCTTGCATGCGCTGGTTAATGGAAAAAGCCGAGCAGCGCCGCTGATCCCCCGGATGGCGCCAGTTCCGAAAGGATCCTTCCCCCTCCATGCTGTCCACATTCGAATGGACGATCGCCAAGCGCTATCTGCTGCCCGGACGCGGTGAGGCGTTCATCTTCCTGGTCGCAGGCATCAGCCTGGTCGCGGTGGCGCTGGGCGTCGCCGCGCTGATCATCGTGATGAGCGTGATGAACGGCTTTCGCGCCGAACTGCTCGACAAGATCGTCGGACTCAACGGACACGCGGTGGTGCAGGGCTATGGCGGTCGGCTGAACGACTGGCAGGATATCCTCAAGGAAACGCGCAAGATGGACGGTGTCGTCGCCGCATCGCCGCTGATCGAGCAGCCGCTGCTGATCAATTTCGACGGGCGCGTGGAAGCGGTGCTGGTGCGCGGCACCGATGCACCCGATATCGCCGCGCTCAAGGACAAGACCGTGCTGGGCTCGGTCGCCGAGCTCAAGGCAGGCGCGTCGAAGGTCGCGCTGGGATCGCGGCTGGCGCAGAATCTGGGTGTGAGGATCGGCGACAAGATCACCATCATCAATCCGGCAGGGCGCGCGACCCCGTTCGGCACCGTTCCGCGCGAGATATTGTACGAGGTCGCTGCCATCGTCGAGATCGGCGTCTATGATTATGACAAGGCGTTCGTCATCATGCCGATCAGGGACGCGCAGCTCCTGCTGCTGCTCGGCGATCAGGTCGGCATGATCGAGGTGACGACGCGCGATGCCGACAAGGTGCGCGAGATTCTCGCGCCGCTGGAGCAGAAGCTGCGCGGCCAGGCGGTGGTCAACGACTGGCGCACGATCAACGCCTCGCTGTTTGAGGCGCTGGCGGTGGAGCGCGTCGCGATGTTCATCGTGCTGTCGATCATCATTCTGGTCGCGGTGTTCAACATCCTCTCGTCGCTGATCATGCTGGTGCGCGCCAAGACCCGCGACATCGCGATCCTGCGCACGATGGGGGCCAGCCGCAACTCGCTGCTCAAGATCTTCATCACGGTGGGGCTGATCATCGGATCGCTCGGCACGGTGACGGGGCTGGGGCTGGGCTTTGTCTTCCTCTATTTCCGGCAGAGCATCGTGCTTGCGGTCCAGTTCGTGACCGGCCAGCAGCTCTGGGACCCTTCGATCCGCTTCCTCACAGAGCTTCCCAGCCGCACCGACCCGGTCGAAGTGGGGGGGATTGCGCTGATGGCCTTGCTCTTCAGCTTCCTGGCGACGCTCTATCCCGCCTTCAAGGCGTCCTCGACCGATCCCGTGCAGGTGCTGCGCTATGAGTGATGCCGTCATCCTGCTCACCGATGTCCGCCGCAGCTTTGCGCAGGGCGGCGTCACCATCGACGTGCTCAAGGGCGTCAATCTGGCGGTCGAACCGGGCGAGATCGTCGGGCTGCTTGGTCCTTCGGGATCGGGCAAGTCGACGATGCTGCAGGCGGTGGGCCTGCTGGAGGGTGGCTTTACCGGGTCGATCCGCATCGCTGGCGAAGAGGCGGCGCAACTGAACAGCAACGGGCGCACCCGGCTGCGCAAGACGGCGCTGGGTTTCGTCTATCAGTTCCACCATCTGCTGCCCGATTTCACCGCGCGCGAGAATGTGGTGCTGCCGCAGTTGATCATGGGGCGCACCCGCGACGAGGCATCGGACCGGGCAGCGGAACTGCTTTCCCGTCTCGGGCTCGGCCAGCGGCTCGATCATCGCCCCAGCCAGCTGTCGGGCGGCGAGCAGCAGCGCGTCGCGGTCGCGCGCGCGCTTGCCAACCGGCCCAGGGTCGTGCTTGCCGACGAACCGACCGGAAATCTGGACGAGGCGACCGCCGACAGAGTGTTCGACGAGTTCCTGCATCTTGTAAGGGAAGAGGGCAGCGCGGCATTGGTGGCCACCCATAACGAACGACTGGCCACGCGCATGGACCGGGTTGTCCGCCTGCACGATGGAAGGATCGCATGACCGTTTTCGATTACACGATGCCGCTGCCCGATGGCAGCTCCAAGCCGCTTTCCGATTATCAGGGCCAGGTTCTGCTGATCGTCAACACGGCCTCCAAATGCGGGTTCACGCCGCAATATGAAGGGCTCGAGGCGCTGCATCGCGAATACAAGGATCGCGGGTTCGAGGTGCTGGGCTTTCCGTGCAACCAGTTCGGCGCGCAGGAGCCGGGCGATGCCGAAGAGATCAAGAACTTCTGCTCGCTCACCTATGACGTGACCTTCCCGCTTTCTGCCAAGATCGCGGTCAATGGCGAGGAAGCCGATCCGCTGTGGAAGTATCTCAAGAGCCAGCAGGCCGGGCTGATGGGCAGCCGCGCGATCAAGTGGAATTTCACCAAGTTCCTGATCGATCGCAAGGGCAATGTCGTCGCGCGCTACGGTTCGATGGTGAAGCCCGAGCAATTGAAGGCGGATATCGAGAAGCTGCTGTAACGCTGCACGTGCGCAGGTCGAAAATTTTGCTATAGCCCCGTCATTCCCGCGAAGGCGGGAATCCCGCTTTCTCATATTCTTGAGTAGAAGCGGGACCCCCGCCTGCGCGGGGGTGACGTGGAACAATGACCTGACAGCAAGGACACCGCACCCATGATCGACGCCATCAGCACCTGGGCCAATGGACTGGGCGCGCAATATGGCGTCAATCCGGTGATCTTCGCGACCATCTATATCGGCGCGATCCCGCTGTTCCTGGCCAGCATCGCCTGGCTGGTGCGTAACGCCCGCGCGGGCAAGCCGACGGTGCTGCCGGTCATGTGCGCGGGCGCCTGTTTCGTCTCGGCCTATGTCTATCTCGCCATTGCCGGGCGCAACATTCCGGTCTGGGTGTGGATCTTCCTCGCGGTGCTGATCCTCTACGGCATCTGGTCGACGGTGCGCGACGTGCGGCGCAAGATCGCCGCGAAAGACTTATCCACTGGCGAGTAAGCGCCCCGGTTTTCGAATCGCGGGGCAAACGGTAGCGTTTTCCCATGGCCTATGAACCCTTCGTCCCGCTGCGCGTGTTCAGCGCCTATACGATGCTCGAAGGAGCGATCGAGCCCAAGGCGATCGCCAAGACCGCGCATGCGCGCGGCTTTCCCGCAATCGCGCTGGCCGACCGCAACGGGCTCTATGCGGGCATGGCCTTTGCCGATGGCTGTTTCGATGCAGGCATCCAGCCGATCGTCGGCACGCTGCTGTGCGTCGCGCGACCCGGCAGCAACCCGGCCTCGCCCACGCTCGACTGGCTGGCGCTCTATGCGCAGAACGAGAAGGGCTATGACAATCTGTGCGATCTCGTCTCGCACGCGCATCTCGACCGCCCGCTCGAACTGCCTGCGCATGTGCCGTTCGACCGGCTGGAGGGACGCACCGATGGCGTGATCGCGCTGACCGCAGCGGGCGAGGGGGCTTTGGTCAAGCTGCTCGCCGCCGGACAGCAGGATGAAGCCGAACGCTATTGCGACCAGCTCCAGAGCCTGTTTGGCGACCGCTTGTATATCGAGCTGTGCCGCCGCGGAGAGGAGATCGAGACGCTGGCGGAAAACGCGCTGCTCGACCTGGCCTATGCGCGCCATCTGCCGCTCGTCGCGACCAACCCGGCCTGTTATGCCGATCCGGGCTTTCACGCCGCGCATGATGCGATGCTGTGCATCGCGCGCGGCGAATATGTTGGCGCTGCCAATCGTGACCGCAGCTCGCCCGAGGCGTGGATCAAGTCCGCCCCGATGATGCGCGAGCTGTTCAGCGACCTGCCCGAAGCCCTGGTCAACACGCTCGTCGTTGCGCAGCGCTGTGCCTATGCGCCGCCCAAGCGCAAGCCGATCCTGCCCAGCCTGGCGGGCGATCTCGAGGGCGAAGCGGCGCAGCTGCGCGCCGATGCGTTTGCCGGGCTGGAAAAGCGGCTCGAGGCCTATCCCGACCTGACCGAGGAAGAGCGCAAGGCCTATTTCGACCGTCTTGAATTCGAGGTCAATGTCATCGTCGGCATGGGCTTTCCCGGCTATTTCCTGATCGTGGCCGATTTCATCAAATGGGCCAAGGATCACAATATCCCGGTGGGGCCGGGGCGTGGATCGGGCGCAGGCTCGGCGGTCGCCTGGGCGCTGACGATTACCGATCTCGATCCGATCAAGCTTGGCCTGCTGTTCGAACGCTTCCTCAACCCCGAGCGCGTGTCGATGCCCGACTTCGATATCGACTTCTGCGAAACGCGGCGCGGCGAGGTGATCCGCTATGTGCAGGCGAAATACGGCCGCGATCATGTCGCGCAGATCATCACCTTCGGAAAGCTGAAGGCGCGCGCGGTGCTGCGCGATACGGGCCGCGTGCTGCAGATGGGCTATGGCCGCATCGATGGCCTGTGCAAGCTCGTCCCCAACCACCCGACCGACCCGTGGAAGCTCGACCGCGCGCTGGCCGGGGTGGATGAACTGCGCAACCAGTATCGCGATGACGCCGAGGTCAAGACGCTGTTCGACCTCGCCATGCAGCTCGAAGGCCTGCCGCGCCACAGCTCGACCCATGCTGCCGGGGTCGTCATCGGCGACCGTCCGCTGGCGCAACTCGTGCCGCTGTACCGCGATCCGCGTTCGGACATGCCGGTGACGCAGTTCGACATGAAATATGTCGAGACGGCAGGGCTGGTGAAATTCGACTTTCTCGGCCTCAAGACGCTCTCGGTGTTGCACAAGGCGGTCGAGATGCTGGCGAAACGCGGCGTCGAGGTCGATCTGTCGCGCCTGCCCTGGGACGATGCCAAGACCTACGAGTTGCTCAAGCGCGGCGATACCGTCGGGGTGTTCCAGCTCGAATCCGAAGGCATGCGCCGCACGCTCGCGCAGGTGAAGCCGACCGCGTTCGGCGACATTATCGCGCTCGTCTCGCTCTACCGTCCGGGCCCGATGGACAATATCCCGAGCTTCGGCGCGCGCAAGAACGGCCGCGAACCGATCACCTATCCGCACCCGCTGCTCGAGGATATCCTGAAGGAGACCTACGGCATCATCGTCTATCAGGAACAGGTGATGCAGGCCGCGCAGGTTCTCGCGGGCTATTCGCTGGGTGACGCAGACCTGCTGCGCCGCGCGATGGGCAAGAAGATCCAGGCGGAGATGGACAAGCAGCGCGGCCGCTTCGTCGAGGGTGCCGCGAAGAACGACATCGATGCCAAGAAGGCCAATGAGCTGTTCGATTTGATCGACAAGTTCGCAGGCTATGGCTTCAACAAGTCGCACGCGGCGGCCTATGCGCTGCTCGCGTACCAGACGGCCTGGCTCAAGGCGCACCACCCGCACGAGTTCTTCGCTGCCTCGATGTGCTTCGACATGCACCAGAGCGACAAGCTTGCGATTTTCGTCGACGATATGCGCCGTCTGGGGATCGCCTGCCTGCCGCCGTGCATCAACGCGAGCGAGGCCGAGTTCTCGGTCGAGCAGACGGCAGACGGCCTCGCGGTGCGTTATGCGCTCGCGGGGCTCAAGAATGTCGGCGAAAAGGCGATGGAGGGCGTGGTCGCGACGCGCCTAGCGGGCGGGCCGTTCAAGTCGCTGGGCGATCTCGCCGACCGGATCGACGCGGGGGCCGTCAACAAGCGCCAGATCGAAAGCCTTGCCGCAGCGGGCGCGTTCGACGGGCTGGGGCTCGAGCGTTCGGTCGTGCATGCCTCGGCCGATACGGTCATGGCAGTTGCCGCCGAGGCGCAGCGCCAGCGCACCAGCGGGCAGGGCGGGCTGTTCGGCGATGTCCAGCAGCCGGGCCAGTCGCTGCGTCTGGCGCCCGCCAAGCCCTGGGCGATGGGCGAGAAGATGACCTATGAGCGCGAGGCGTTCGGCTTCTTCTTCTCCGCGCATCCGGTGACCGAATTTGCCGCGACCGCCAAGGCACAGGGCGCGCGGCCCTATCAGCTGCTGGTCGACACGCTCGAGGTGCGCGTCGGCGAGCGCAAGACCGCCAAGGTCGCCGCTTTGGTCGAAGGCTGCAACCGGCGGCAGTCCAAGCGCGGCAGCACCTTCGTGATGGTCGACCTGTCGGATGAATCCGGCCAGTTCTCGGCAAGCTCGTTCGATGACGAGATCGTCGCTTCGATGCCCGAATGGGCGGCGCAATCGGCCTGTCTGCTGATCGAGCTCGAATTCGACCGTTCGAGCGAGGAACAGGCCCCGCGCGCGACCATCCGCCGGGCGCGGCCGCTCGACCAGATCAAGGTCGTGCTGCGGCATCGTGCGCATATTGATGTCCATCATCCCGATGCGCTGTCGCGGCTCGCCGAATTGCTCGGGCCAGCCGGAAGCGGGCAGGACGAACTGCATGCGCGGCTGATCATGGGCGAGGGACGGGTGATGCCGGTGTGCCTGGGCAACCGCTTCCGGCTCGATGGCGAAACGCAGGCTGCGCTGCGCCTGGTTGAGGGGCTGAACGTCCGCGATATCGAACAGCTTGCCGCCGGACGCCCGGAATTGCGCCTCGTCAGTTGACTTGATCGCCGCTTCGGGCTTTCTCATCCAGGTCAAACCGGCTCCCTGCGAGAGCCTCAAGATCTGGGAGAGAATGATGATCGTTGGCGGAATGCAGGATTATGAATTGCGCGTGATGCGGCTGCTCGACCATGCCGAGCGCGAGAGCGGCACGCGTGAAATCGTCACCCGCTGGGCGGACGGCGGCCAGACCCGGACCCATTGGGCAGGGATTGCCCGCGACGCGCGTCGGCTGGCGAGCGCGCTGGTGAAGCTGGGCCTGCAGCCCGGCGACCGCGTCGCGACGCTCGCGATGAATCACAGCCGCCATCTCGTCGCCTGGTATGGCGCGATCGGCATGGGCGGGGTGATCCACACCATCAACCCGCGCCTGTTCGAGGAGCAGCTCGAATATATCGCCAACCATGCCGAGGATAAGGTGCTGTGCTATGACGCAGCATTCCAGCCGATCATCGACAAGATGAAGAGCCGCTGGACGACGATCGAGCATTATGTCTGTTTCGATCCGCCCGCCGGATCGGACGTGCAAGGCTTCGAGGCGCTGCTCGACACCGGCGACGAAGGCTATCGCTGGCACGAAGGGTCGGAGCGCGATCCGTGCATGCTCTGCTATACCTCGGGCACCACGGGCAATCCCAAGGGCGTGCTGTACGAGCACCGCTCAACCGTGATCCATGCCCTGGCCGAGATGCAGCCGGCGGTGTTCAGCCTGTCGCCGCAATCGGTGGCGCTGCCCGTCGTGCCGATGTTCCATGCGGCCGCCTGGGGCCTGCCCTTTGCCGGCGCGGCAGCGGGGATCAAGTTCGTCTTTTCCGCCGTCAACGATCCTGCCGTGCTGTGCGACCTGATGAACACCGAAAAGGTCACGCATTCCGCAGGTGTGCCCACCGTGTGGCTGGCGATGTTCCAGCATATCGACACCACGGGGCAGAAGCCCGAATATCTGCAGGTGGTCACCATCGGCGGGTCGGCGGCGCCGCGGGCGATGTGCGAGCGGATCATGAAGATGGGCGCGCGGATGAACCATGCCTGGGGTATGACCGAAACCTCGCCGATCGGCACGATGGGCGCGCCGTCGCCCGATTGGGACGATCTCGATTTCGAGGCGCAGCTCGATCTGGTCACGAAGCAGGGCCGCGTGCCGTTCGGCGTCGAACTTCGCGTGGTCGATGACGAGGGCAACGTGCTGCCGCGCGACGGCAAGTCGAGCGGCCGGCTCCAGATCAAGGGGCCGTGGATCATCAAGCGCTATTTCAAGGCGGAAGCCGACGCACTCACCGAGGACGGCTGGTTCGACACCGGCGACGTTTCGGTCATCCATCCCGATGGCGTGATGCAGATTACCGACCGCGCCAAGGACGTGATCAAGTCGGGCGGCGAATGGATCAGCTCGGTCGATCTGGAGAATGCGGCGGTCGGCATGCCCGATGTCGCCGAAGCCGCCGCGATCGGTCTGCCGCACCCGAAATGGGACGAGCGCCCGCTGCTGCTGGTGGTGCCCAAGCCCGGCACCAGCCCGAGCAAGGACGCGATTCTGGCGCACCTGTCGGCGCATGTCGCCAAATGGTGGCTGCCCGACGACATCGTGTTCGTCGAATCGCTGCCGCACAGCGCGACCGGAAAGCTGCTGAAAACGGCGCTGCGCGACCAGTTCAGGGACCACGTGTTGCCGACGGTTTGAGAGACTGCTTGCAAAACGCCTCTCCCTTGATGGGAGAGGCAGCGAGGCTTGGCGACGCAGGAGCCTAGCCGCAGCGGTGAGGGTGATGGTGCGGCCGGGTCAAGTTGGCTCGATTACGCATCTTTGCACGATTTGGAGAAATCACCCCCACCCAACCCTCCCCCATCAAGGGGGAGGGCTTTTGGTACGCGGACGCCTGGTTTAGAAGCTGAATCGCGCCGAGACGCGGAAGTCGCGGCCGCCCAAGGGCGCGAAGTCCTTGGTGAAGCTGGCGGCGCGGCGGCCGACCACGTCGAAGATGTTGTTCGCCGATGCAATCAGTGTCACGCCGCGCAAAGCGCCGAACGGCTTCCACGAGGCGCTGGCATTGACCAGCGTGAACCCTTCGGTCGGCGTCTCGAAATTGGCATTGCGTTCCTGATCGTCGAACCATTCGACCTCGGCGCGCACGTTCAGCGTGTCGCTCTGTGCTTCCAGCCCGCCGAGCAGGCGCAGCGGCGGGATGCGCGGTACCGGGCCCAGGCCGTCGAGCGAGGCATGGACATAGTCGGCGACGCCATCGGCGATGAACTTGAAGCCGCCCGCGCGCGCGAAGACCACCGAGGCTTCGGCTTCCAGGCCATAATATTTCGCATCGTTCTGGATGAACTGGAAGACGGGCAGCTCGTCTTCTTCTTCGCCGGTCGGCACGTCGATGATGAAGTCATCGAACCGGTTGTAGAAGCCGGTGAGCGAGAGGTTCACGTCCGGGGTCGAATAGCGGATATAGGCTTCGCCGCCCCAGCTCTTTTCGGTCGTGAAATTCGGGTTGCCGATCTCGAAGGCTTGTGTGGCGATATGCGGTCCGTTGGAGAACAGCTCTTCGGCCGCAGGCGCGCGCTGGGCGCGGTTGAGGTTGACGCCGAGCTTCAATTGGTCGGTCGGGAGATAGGCGAGACCCGCCGCGAACGAATAGGAGTTGAACCGCCGCTCGACGCCGACATCCTGCGACTTTACCACGACACGGTCGAAGCGGCCTGCGCCCTCGAGTTCGATCTTGCCCAGCCGCACTTCCTGCAGCGTGAAGATGCCGACCTGATCGGTGGTGTTGGGCGGAACAAAGGCTTCCGCGCCGATCGCGCTGAAATCGCGATGCACATATTGCACGCCGCTCGCGCCGCGCCAGCCGCCGCGTTCGCGCTGGACCAGCTCGAGCCGGGATTCGATGCCGTTGTTGCGGAACACGGTGCCGACCTCGTCGCCCTCGAACTCGGTCTGCTTGAAATCGGCATAGGCCGCTCGCAGGCGCAGTGCCTCGAAAAAGCCGGGCAGATCGACTTGGCCGCGGAAATCGACCTTGAACTGGTCAAGGCCGATGGTGACGGGGCCCTCTTCCCCCTCGCCGCCAGCACCTTCCTCTTCACCATGATGGTGACCGGCGCCGGGGCGTTCGGGAACGCCGTACAGGCTGTTGTAATAACTGCCCGAAATACCGAAGCTGCCACCTTCGCCGATATAGGCAAGGCCCGCGCCAAGACTGTAGGTTTCGGTGCCGGTATTGGGGATGCGGCCGCGCAGGCCGGCCAGTTCCTCGGCTTCAGCTGCGTCCTCCAGATTGCCCTCGGCGCGCTCTTCCGCAGCCTCTTCAAGTTGCTCGGCGCGAAGACCGGGCGACAGCACGAAGCCGCCCACGCGCAGGTCGTCGGACTTGCGGTAGCTACCATCGAGGTGGAGCACCAGCTTCGAGGTCAGCGGAACATCGAGGCTCGCGCCGATGCTGCGCTCGTCCGCAGCCGATCCGTACGTGGCGAGTGCGTCGAGATGGAACGGCTCTTCGGGCACCTCGCGCGGGATGCGCTTGTCGATGGCGTTGACCGCGCCGCCGACCGCCTGGCCGCCGAACAGCAGCACGGCAGGGCCGCGAAGCACCTCGACCCGGTCGAGGATGATCGGCTCGACCGTTACGCCATGGTCCGGCGAGGTGTTCGACACGTCGATCGTGCCGATGCCGTCGGTGAGCACGCGGATGCGCTCGCCCTGGAAGCCGCGCAGCACCGGGCGCGAGGCACCGGGTGAGAAGCTGGTCGCCGAGACGCCGGGCAGCTTGGTCAGTGCGTCGCCGATCTGCGCGCGCGCCTCGCGCGCCAGAGTGTCGCCCGAAAGCTCGGACGTGCCGGCCAGGATGCTGAGATCGCGGACGAATGGCGCGGTGACGATGATCCCGCCGCTCTTGTGGAAGTCATCATCTTCCTGTGCGGTTTCCTCGGCTTGAGCGGCCTGCTGTGCCAGGGCGGGAAGCGGGGCAAGCAGCGCGGTAGCGAGCGAAAGCGACGAGGTAACGGTGAGAAGCGTGCGACGCATGTTCTGTTATGCTCCCTGGGGACTCTGAAAAAGGAAGAAAGGCTGCCGTTGACCGGCAATCCGGTGTCCGCTGCCCTTGCGCTATGGGCCTTGCCATGCACCCGGAACCGCGGAGTCGGAGGGGCGGCTAGCACTCGTGTAATGTTATATCAATCGCTATTTGACCAGGATATGACAGTTTGCGACGGGTTGCTCGTGAAGATGCGGTCGGGCAGAAAGACGGGCGAAGCGGCTGCAAGGGCCGTCATCGCGCGAGGACCCGAAAGATGAGCCAAGAGACCGCCGCCGAAGCCCTGATCCCGGCGCCTGAGGATGCACAGACCTGGTGCACGCCGACGCAGTATGCGGAACTCTATGCAGCGTCGCTGCGCGATCCGGACGGATTCTGGGCGCTGCAGGCGGATCGCATCGACTGGAGTTCGAGACCGACGCATATCAACCGCTCGAGCTTCGATCCGGTCCGCATCCGCTGGTATGACGATGGCGAGCTGAACCTGTGCTACAACGCGGTCGACCGCCATGTGCTGGCGGGGCATGGCGCCGACACCGCGTTGATCTGGGAAGGCGACACCCCCGGCGATGTCCGCTCGCTGAGCTATGATGCGCTGCTCGCCGAGGTGCAGCGCTTCGCCAGCTCCCTGACGGCGCTCGGCGTGGTCAAGGGCGACCGGGTGACCATCTACATGCCGATGGTGCTCGAAGGCGCGATCGCGATGCTCGCCTGCGCGCGCATCGGCGCGATCCATTCTGTGGTGTTCGGCGGTTTCTCGCCCGAGGCGCTTGCCGGGAGGATCGAGGATTGCGCGAGCCGCTTCATCGTCACTGCCGATGCGGGAATGCGCGGAGGCAAGACGGTGCCGCTCAAGGCCAATGTCGACGCCGCGCTCACCGATCACGGGATCAGCGTGGATGCAGTGCTGGTCGTGCGTCATACCGGGGCCGAAATCGCGATGACCGAGGGGCGCGACCACTGGTATCACGAATTATCGGCGACCGTGCCCGCGACCTGCCCGTGCGAACCGATGGCGGCGGAGGACCCGTTGTTCATCCTCTATACCTCGGGCTCCACCGGCAAGCCCAAGGGCGTACTCCACACCACCGGCGGCTATGCCGTCTGGGTCGCGACGACCTTTCATTATGCCTTCGATTACCGCCCCGGCGAGGTCTATTGGTGCACCGCCGATATCGGCTGGGTCACCGGGCACAGCTATTCGGTCTATGGCCCGCTGCTCAACCGCGCGACCAGCCTGCTGTTCGAAGGCGTGCCCAACCATCCCGATCACAGCCGTTTCTGGGACATGTGCGAGCGGCATGGCGTCAACATCTTCTACACCGCGCCCACCGCGATCCGCGCGCTGATGCGCGAGGGCGAAGCGCCGGTGGAGAAGCACGACCTGAGCGCCTTGCGGCTGATCGGGTCGGTCGGCGAACCGATCAATCCCGAGGCCTGGCGCTGGTACCGGCGCACCGTGGGCAAGGACGCCATCCCGGTGATCGATACCTGGTGGCAGACCGAGACCGGCGGCATCATGATCACGACGCTGCCTTGCGCGCATGCGATGCGGCCGGGCAGCGCGGGCCTGCCGTTCTTCGGCATCCGGCCCGAACTGGTCGATGCCGATGGCAATATCCTGGACGGCGCGACAGAAGGGAATCTGTGCATCGCCGCCTCCTGGCCCGGCCAGGCGCGCACCGTCTATGGCGATCACGAGCGTTTCGTGCAGACCTATTTCAGCACCTATAAGGGCAAATATTTCACAGGCGATGGCTGCAAGCGCGATGAAGACGGTTATTACCGCATCACCGGCCGCGTGGACGATGTCATCAACGTCTCGGGCCATCGCATGGGCACGGCCGAGGTCGAAAGCGCGCTGGTGCTGCACCCGCGCGTTGCCGAAGCTGCTGTGGTCGGCTTTCCGCACGACATCAAGGGGCAGGGCATCTATTGCTATGTCACGCTGAACGTCGGCGAGGAGGCCGACGAAGCGCTGGCCGGGGAGCTGAAGGCACTGGTGCGCAAGGAGATCGGCCCGATCGCCACGCCCGACCATCTGCATTTCACGCCGGCGCTGCCCAAGACGCGCAGCGGCAAGATCATGCGGCGCATCCTGCGCAAGATCGCGGAGAACGAGTTCGGTTCGCTCGGCGATACCAGCACGCTTGCCGACCCTTCCGTGGTCGACGCGCTGATTGCCGGACGCGGTTCGGTCTAAGGGCCGAGCAGCGCCACCGGCCAGGCGGCAAGCGCCATCAGCGTGCCGAGCGGGAAGCGGGTGGCGGCGTCGAGATCATGGCCGCGCCGCTGCAGCACCAGCGCGACGGCAAGCCCGAGGCCGCTGGCGATCAGCAGCACGAGTGGCAGCGCCTGCCAGCCGAGCCACAGCCCGATTGCTCCGAGCAGCAGCGGATCACCGCCGCCTAGCCCCTCGCGCCCGCGCGTCAACCGATAGAGCAGCGCGATCAGCCAAAGCCCGACGAAACCCGCGCCTGCGCCGATCAGGCGGCTGCTCCAGTCGGGCGCGATGCCGCATGCTGCGCTCGCCAGTCCGCCCAGCGCCAGCGCAGCGGTGAGCGGCTGCGGCAGCCAGTACTGGCGCAGATCGAGCAGCGCGAGCGGCAGCAGCAGCCAGCCCAACGCGGCGATGGCCAGGCCCTGCGCCCCGGGATGCAGCGTCAGCGACACCGCACCAATCGCCGCGGCACCAAGCTCGATCGCCAGGCTTTGCCAGCCGATCCGTGCGCCGCATGCTGCACATTGTCCGCGCAGCAAAAGATAGGACAGGACGGGTACGAGCTGCCATGGCTTGAGCTGCGCACCGCAAGCATCGCATTGCGACCGCCCGGTCAGGATCGATCGCCCCGCGGACCAGCGCACCACCAGTGCGCCGATAAAGCTGCCGAAGATTGCGCCAAGGATTGCCGCTGCAAGGGGCGCGATCACCGGATGGTCGAGCAGCGGCGCATACATAACGAAATTGGCCCAATGCCGGGGATCGGCAGCGCCCTTGCGCATAGCGGCTCGCCCCGAGACAGGCCAAGCGCTTTGTACTCCAAGCCTCTTGCAATCGCGCTGGCCCTAGGGGAAGGCGCTTTCACCACATTCGAAAAGGGACTCATGCCATGACCGCATTTTCCGCCGCCGATCCCGTCGTCATCGTCTCCTATGCGCGCACGCCGATGGGCAGCTTCCAGGGTTCGCTCTCGGGCGCCAGCGCCACCGATCTCGGCGCGACTGCCGTCAAGGCGGCGGTCGAGCGGGCTGGGGTTTCGGGCGATGCGATCGAGCGCATCTATATGGGTTGCGTGCTGCCGGCTGGGCTAGGCCAGGCCCCGGCGCGCCAGGCCGCGCTCAAGGCCGGCCTGCCGCAATCGGTCGAGGCGACCACGGTCAACAAGATGTGCGGCAGCGGCATGCAGGCGACGATCATGGGGGCAGAGGCGCTGGCCTCGGGCTCGGTCGATCTGCTGGTGGCAGGTGGTATGGAGAGCATGACCAATGCGCCCTATCTGCTCACCAAGCATCGCGGCGGCGCGCGCATTGGCCATGACCGGGTGATGGATCACATGTTCCTTGACGGACTCGAGGACGCGTATGAACCCGGCCGCGCGATGGGCAGCTTTGCCGAGGAAACCGCAGGCGAATATCAGTTCACCCGCCAGGACCAGGACGATTATGCCATCGCCTCGCTGACCCGCGCACAGAAGGCGCAGAGCTCGGGCGGCTTCGACCGCGAGATCGTCCCCGTCGAGATCACCGGTCGCAAGGGCACCGAGACGATCGACAAGGACGAACAGCCGCTCAAGGGCGACGCGTCGAAGATCCCGAGCCTGAAGCCGGCGTTTGCCAAGGACGGCACGATCACCGCTGCCAATGCCTCGTCGATCTCCGACGGTGCAGCGGCGCTGGTTCTGACCCGCCAGAGCGTGGCCGACAGGCTGGGCCTCAAGCCCGTCGCGCGGATCGTGTCGCACGCCGCCCACGCGCACGCGCCGGCGCGCTTCACCACCGCGCCGGTCGATGCCAGCCGCAAGGCGCTGGAAAAGGCGGGCTGGAGCGTCGACGATGTCGACCTGTTCGAGGTCAACGAGGCGTTCGCCTGCGTGTCGATGATCGCGATGCGCGACCTCGGCATCCCGCACGACAAGATCAACGTGCATGGCGGCGCGACCGCACTTGGCCACCCGATCGGCGCGAGCGGTGCGCGAATCATCGCCACGCTGGTTTCCGCCCTGCAGACACATGGCGGCAAGCGCGGTCTCGCATCGCTCTGCATCGGCGGCGGCGAGGCGACGGCGGTTGCGGTCGAGCTGATCTGATCCCCTGAAGCCCGGCCTGTCAGCAGGGCAGGCCGGGGCTTTTGTAAGGCCGGATTGACAAGCCTGCCCAAATCCAGCAATTGCGCATCCAGATGGTTCCTCCCTTAGCCGGGGGGCGAAGAGGGAAGCCGGTGCAAATCCGGCGCTGTGCCCGCAACTGTCAGTCGGGAGCCGACGGCCACTATGTCACTGGGAGCGATCCCGGGAAGACGGCCCGAGGCGATGATCGACGAGCCAGGAGACCTGCCATCGCGTCGTTCATCCGGGGGCCGGGTCCAGCCTGTTCGGATGGGAAAGTTTTTTCCTTCGTAACGACATGCCACAGGCCATAGTCGCGTCCGGGAGCGATCCCGGCGGGCCTTAATGTCGTTCATCTGCCCTTCCGCTTCGGCGGCGGCTGGGGCTGAGGGAAAACCGTGTCCAAATTCATCCGCAGTTTCACCGTGTCCGCGCTTGCTCTGGCCGTGGCCACGCCGCTCCATGCGCAGTCTGCCACCGACGACCAGGACGACGATATCGTCGTCTCCGCCAGTCGCATCGTCCAGAAGCGGAGCGAGACCGGCCAGTCGATCACCGTGGTCGACAAGGCCGAGCTCGACCGCCGCCAGACCCAGGTGCTGAGCGACGTGCTGCAGACGCTGCCCGGCATCAGCGTTGCGCGCAACGGCGGCCCCGGCGGTACAACCAGCGTGTTCATCCGCGGCGGCGACAGCTCGCAGACTCTGGTGCTGGTCGATGGCGTGCGCATCAATGATCCGTCATCGCCCTCGGGCGCGTTCGATTTCAGCTCGATCCTGACCGGCAATATCGGGTCGGTCGAGGTGTTGCGTGGACCCAATTCGGTGATCTGGGGCAGCCAGGCGATCGGCGGCGTCATCAACATCACCACGATCGAGCCGAGCGAGGGGCTGCAGGCCAATGCGCGCGGCGAATATGGCTATCGCGACACCGGCCAACTGGTCGCCAGCGTGTCGGGCAAGACCGGAATCGTTTCGGGAAGTCTCGGCGGGAGCTATTTCCGCACCGATGGCATCAGCGCTTCGGATGAGCGCAATGGTGCCACCGAGAAGGACGGGTTCAAGAACCTGACGCTCAACGGCAAGCTGCGCGTCGCGTTCAGCGATGCGATCAGCCTCGATCTGCGCGGCTTCTATACCGATGGCGAGGCCGAATTCGATAACCCGCCTGCCGATACACTGCCCGTGACCGACAGCCGCCAGTTCGTCGGCTATGCCGGGCTGAACGTGGCGCTGTTCAACGGTCGTTTCCGCAACCGCATCGCCTATACCCGCACCGACATCAAGCGCGTGACCACCGATCCGACACCCGGATCGTTCAACCCCGCGCGCGCCAAGGGCACGCTCGACCGGTTCGAATATCAGGGCGTGGCCGACGTGGCCGATGCGCTGACGCTGGTGTTCGGCGTCGAGCACGAGCAGAGCGAGGCGAGCACCTTCTTCCCCTCGTTCAACACTGCGCCCGATGTCAGTGACGTGCACATGACCAGCTATTACGGCCAGGCCATCGTGCGACCGCTCAAGGGGCTGACCGTCACCGGCGGGGTGCGCGTCGACGACCAGCAGGTGTTCGGCAGCAAGACCAGCCTGGGCGGCAATATCGCCTATACGCCCAATGACGGCGATACCGTGATCCGCGCGACCTATGCCGAGGGTTTCCGCGCCCCGGCGCTCAGCGAGCAACTCGCCGCATTCGGCAATCCCGATCTGCGCCCCGAAACAGCGCGCAGCTATGATGCGGGGATCGAACAGTCGCTGATCGACGGCAAGCTCCGCGCGCAGGCGACCTGGTTCCGCCGCAATACCGAGGACCTTATCGTCTTTTCTTCGGCGACGTTCAGCCTCGAGAATATTGCGGCGGCGCGGGCGCAAGGCGTGGAGCTTGGCCTGTGGATGCAGCCGGTGCCCAATTTCACCGTGCAGGCACAGTACAGCCTGGTCGATACCGAGAACCGCTCGCGCGAAGCGGACTTTTCGGGCCGGGTCAATTTCGGAAACCGGCTCGCGCGGCGCGCCAAGGACAGCGCCTCGGTGCTTGTCGACTGGAAATCCCCCTGGGGGCCGGCGCTGGGCGCGACCTTCCTGATGGTCGGCGACACGTTCGACGATGTCGCCAACACCGTGCGGCTCGACAGCTATGTCCGCGTCGATCTGCGCGCTAGCTGGAGCATCTCGGACAATCTGGAAGTCTATGGCCGGGTCGAAAACCTGTTTGACGAGGCGTACCAGACCGCGTTCAATTATGGCGTGCCCGGACGTGCGGGCTATGCGGGGGTCAGGTTGAAGATGTGATGTCAAGGGTTCTCCCCCCTTTCTCCGTTTGTCCCGAGCGAAGTCGAGGGACGTGCGCGCATCGGTTGTGCAAGGTCCCTCGACACGCTCGGGACAAACGGTTGGGGGTGGGCGCTTTGTTGCTCGCCATGTGCAGCATCCTCACCGCCTGCTCGCTGGGCAAGGCCGCGACACCCGCACCACTCGAACCTCCGGTTCGGGCGATGCGGGTCGTGAGCCTCGATTATTGCGCGGATCAATATGTGCTGAAACTTCTCGGACGGGAGCGCATTCTCGCGCTCTCGCCCGATGCCACGCGCGATTTCTCGTATATGCGCGAGACGGCAAAAGGCATGCCCAAGGTTGCCCCGCGCGCCGAGGACGTGCTGGTGCTCAAGCCCGATCTGGTCGTGCGCAGCTATGGTGGCGGTGCGGACGCGGGTGCGTTCTTCGCGCGCGCCGGGGTGCCGGTGTTGCAGCTGGGCTATGCCGAGGATTTGGCGGGCGTGCGGCGCGTGCTGATCGAGACCGCCGGACAGCTGGGCGAGCGGGCGCGGGGCGAGCGGATCGCCCGCGAGATGGATGCGCGGGTGGCTGCACTTAGACACCCATATCCGTTTGTCCCGAGCGAAGTCGAGGGACGTGATCGCCCAGGGTTGCGCGCAGGTCCCTCGACTTCGCTCGGGAACGCGGAGAGGATGAATAAAAAAGGCGGCCCAACCCTGCTCTATGCCACCCCCGGCGGGGTCACCACCGGACCCGGATCGCTGATCCATGAACTCATCGAACTCGCCGGATACCGCAATTTCCAGACCGAGCCCGGCTGGCAACCGCTGCCGCTCGAGCGGCTGGCCTATGAAAAGCCTGATCGCGTCGCGGTCGCCTGGTTCGGACGGCGCGACTACAATCCCGATCAGTGGAGTGCGGCACGGCATCCGTTGATGCGCACGGCGAGCGAACATCCAATCATCGGGCTTGAAGGCGCATGGACCGCGTGCGGCGGCTGGTTCGTGCTCGACGCCGCCGAGGCGATGGCGCGGGCCAGAGGCGCACAGCTATGACCCGCACACGCTGGCTGATCCCAGGACTGGTCGTCGGGATCGTGATCGCGCTGGTCGCGGCCTGTCTGCTTGGATCTGTCCCGCTGCCGCCCGCGCGCATGGCGGCGGCTTTGCTGGGCATGGGCGAGCCGGGCGACATGCTCGTCGTGTGGCAGGTACGGCTGCCGCGGGCGCTCGCGGCGCTGGTCGCAGGCGGCGCATTGGGGCTGAGCGGCGCGGCGCTGCAAGGCCTGCTCCGCAATCCGCTGGCAGAGCCCGGCGTGCTCGGCGTTTCCGCGATGGCGGCGCTGTTTGCGACCGTGGCGCTGTTTTACGGGCTTGCAGCCCTCATGCCGTTCGCGCTGCCGCTGGCGGCGATTGCCGGCGCGCTGGCGGCGACCGCGATCATCGCCTGGGCGGCGCCGCGTACCCGGTCGGTGGTGACGCTGATTCTGGTCGGGGTCGGCATTTCCAGCTTCTCGGGGGCGATCATGTCGCTGCTGATGAACCTTGCTCCCAACCCGTTCACGCTGGCCGATATGGTCACCTGGATGATGGGGTCGGTCGCCAATCGCAGCCTCGATGATCTCGCGCTCAGCGCCCCGTTCATTGCTGCCGGGGCAGCGCTGCTGATAGCGGCGCGGCGCGGGCTGACAGCACTGGCGCTGGGTGAGGAAGCGGCGGCCGGCGTCGGGCTTGATGTCGCGCGCCAGCGGATGCTGGTCGTGCTCGGCGCAGGGCTGGCGACCGGCGGCGCAGTGGCGCTGGCGGGCGCGATCGGCTTTGTCGGCATTGTCGCGCCGCATCTGGTGCGCCCCTGGGTCGGGCACGATCCCGCGCGCGTGCTGGTGCCGAGCGCGCTGCTCTCCGGGCTGATCCTGATCCTCGCGGATATCACGGTGCGGATTATCCCCGGCGATACCGAGCTCAAACTCGGCGTGGTCGCCGCCTTGATCGGCGCGCCGGTGTTCGTGATGATCGCGATCCGGCGGGGAGCGGTACGATGAGCGAGGCGGGTCTGAACGTCACCGAGGCGAGCCTTTCGATCAGAGGAGCGAGCTTGCTCAATCAGGCTTCGCTGGCGCTGAATCCCGGCGAACTCGTGATTCTGCTCGGCCCCAATGGCGCGGGCAAGACCAGCCTGTTGCGCGTCGCGCTGGGCCTGGCGCGCGCCGATAGCGGCATGGCCACGCTGGCGGGACGAGACCCTGGCGTTCTGACCCCGACCGAGCGTGCGCGCGCTGTGACCTATCTCCCGCAGATGCGCGATCTCGCCTGGCCGATCCGGGTGCGCGATGTGGTCGCGCTTGGCCGCTTCGCTTATGGTGCGGCGCCTGCCAGGCTGGCCGAGGCGGACACCATTGCAGTCGCGCATGCGCTCGCGGCCTGCGATCTTCTGGCGCTGGCGAACCGCGCCACCGATACGCTGTCCGGCGGCGAACTGGCGCGGGTGCATATCGCCCGCGCGCTCGCCTCGCAGGCCCCGCTGATGGTCGCCGACGAGCCCGTCGCCTCGCTCGATCCGCGCCATCAGCATCAGGTGATGCGGCTGATCCGCAGCTTTGTCGATCGCGGCGGCGGTGCGCTGGTCGTGCTGCACGATCTCGATCTGGCCGCGCTGTTTGCCGATCGGCTGGTCTGGATGAGCGAAGGCCGCACGCTCGCCAGCGGTAGCGTCGCCGAGACGATGACCCCGCACTGGATCGAGGCGATTTATGGCATCCACGCCACTGTCACCCAGAGCGATGGCGCGATCCGGGTGCTGGTGGGCCGATAAGCGGCGTCAGTCGAGCCCCAGCTTGCGCAGCGCGCGATAGCCGTAGGATTTCACCAGATTGTTGACCGGATAGCGGCGCGGCGGCGAGGGGCGGAAGCCATATTTGCGCAGCACGCTGTTCATCGCATGCGCGTCGGTTTCGGCATAGCTCCACTCCGAACGCCAAGTGATCGACAGCGAGATCGAGGGCTTGTCGCCATTGCGCACATAATGCGGTGCCATCACCGGCACGAAGATCGCCTGGCCGGGTTCTAGCCGATAGTCGGTGCCGTGCGGCGCAAAGCCATCGTCCCAGGGCAGGTTGCGCGGGCCGCCGCCCGAATGATAGGCCTCATGCGCTTCCGGCGCGGCAAAGCGCGGGTCGCCTGCCGGGAACACCGTCATCGTCTTGGTGCCGCGCAGCTGCAGCAGGATGTTGTGCTCGGGATCGAAATGATAGGGCGTCATCGATCCGGGCGAAGAGACGAAGATGAAGCCTTCGGGCCGCAGCATGGCTCCGGTGGTCTTGTCGGTGACGTCGCGCAGCTCGGCGAGCAGGCTCATCAGAAGGTCGCGATAGGCGGGCACCTGCTCGATATTCTTGAGCACGCACCAGCTGTTGGCGCTGTCGATGCCGCGGATCGTCTCGCCGATGCTGAGGCCGGTCTTGGGCACGTCTTCGGGGCGGATGCCGATGGGCAGGTCGCCGCGATTATACTCGAGCGATTTCTCCGGCAACGCCTCGCCCAGTTGCGCGAGCGATTCCAGCTCCATCAGCGGATGCTGCAACAGCCCGTGGTTAAGGATATGCGCGGTTTCCGGATAGCACAGCGCGAAGCGTGCCTTGGCATCGTCGGTGAATACGCTCCCGGTGGTGGTCCGGGAAAAACCGGCGGGGTGCGGCTGGTCAGTCATCGTCATTCTCCATCGGAGAGGAAGGGGCAGGCGCCGGGGCGCTGGCCGCGCGGCGGCGGTCCATGAAGCGTTCGCCCTGGCGGAAGGCGGCAAACAGAGCAGGGCGGCCAAAGCCCCTGAGGCCGACCGAAACACGCGCGACATGCCGACGTTCGGCCCAGAGACTGTCGATCATCGGATGGCCTTCGGCGGCGCAGCTGTCCATCCAGGCGAGATCATGGTCGCGCAATATGTCGAGATTGTCGATCTGCAACAGCACGCCGGGCGAATAGCGCGCAAAATCCTCATCGAACGCGGTCTTGAACGAGAAGCCGCCCGGCGGGCTGAGGAAATTGACCAGCATCGCCAGCGGCTTGCCGTCGAGCCGCATTGCGATCAGGTGCAGCTTGCCCGCTTCATGCGCGCGGTGCGTCGCATCGAGGAACAGCGCACGCGTTTCGGGATGGTCGGCGAGCGCCGAGCCGTTGCGACCCTTCCAGCCCGCCTGTTCGAGCGCGAGAAACTCGGCCAGCCAGGCATCGAGCCCGGCATCGCCTGTACCCTGAACGGTCTCGACCGTACCGAGTTCGGCGAGCCGGTTGCGCAGACGTGCGATTTCCTTGCGCTTCTTCTTGCGCACCACCGCCTCGTAATAGGCCTGCCCTGCCATGGTGGTGGCGAGCATCGCGCGTTCTTCGGCGAGCACAATGTCGCATGCGCGGCGCTGATCGCGACAGAGCTGTTCGAGCGCCGCGAAGACCGGGCCGTCGGTGGCAATGCCGTGCAGATGGAGGAACAGCCCGGCGTCCATCCGACCGTCGAGATCCGAAAGCAGCGCCTGCCAGAAGCCGCGTTCGTGCCCCGGCTTCACCAGCGGCGTGCCGAGAAAGCAATTGGGATGCCGCCAGTTCTGGCCGTGCGGCACCGGCCATCGTCCGTAATAAGGTTCGCGCGCGATCGGCATCAGTCCGACGAGCTGGCCGTTATCGGTCAGCGCAGCGATCCGCGCGCGCTTGAGCGCATCGCAATGCTGGATCGCGGGAACAAGATAGTCCGGGGCATGAAAAAAATTGGGTTCGCTCGCGTGATCGGCGAGGCGGTGCCAGGCGGACAGGAACGCAGGATCGAGCCTCACAGGATCGAGCAGGGCGACTCGCAAGGCCGGAGCCGCCTGTGCGGCGCCGGGCGATCCAGCCATGACAAGGCCTTGATCCATGCCGTATTCGCGTTCCTGCATCAGCCTGCGACGATCGCGGCCCCCCGCAGATGCTATAGGCAGCGAATGCAAAACAACAGCTTAAGTGAAATGGTTAACCCGTTAAGCGCGCCGCTTCATCGGGGCGGCAGCCCAAGAAAAAGCCCCGCCAGGCGCGAAGCCAGCGGGGCCAGTTGTCGTTCAGATCGAAAGGCTATCGCATAGGTTAGCCCGCTGCAAGCGCCGCGAGCAACAAAAGTGCGACGATGTTGGTGATCTTGATCATCGGATTGACCGCCGGGCCCGCCGTATCCTTGTACGGATCGCCCACGGTATCGCCGGTCACCGCCGCCTTGTGCGCGTCCGATCCCTTGCCGCCATGGTGGCCGTCCTCGATATATTTCTTGGCATTGTCCCAGGCGCCGCCGCCGCTGGTCATCGACAGCGCGACGAACAGGCCGGAGACGATCACGCCGAGCAGCAGCGCGCCCAGCGCGGCAAAGCCGTTGGCCTGGCCCGCCACGGCAGTGATGACGAAATAGACCACGATCGGCGCCAGCACCGGCAGCAGCGAGGGGATGATCATCTCCTTGATCGCGGCCTTGGTGACGAGGTCGACAGTGCGGGCGTAGTTCGGCTTGGACGTACCCGCCATGATGCCGGGATTGGTGCGGAACTGCTCGCGCACTTCCTCGACCACCGATCCTGCCGCGCGGCCCACTGCGGTCATGCCCATCGCGCCAAACAGATAGGGCAGCAGCGCGCCGAGCAGCAGCCCGACGATGACGTACGGGTTGGACAGCGAGAAATCGACCGGTACGTCAGGGAAGAATTCCTTGAGGTCGGTCGTGTACGCGCCGAACAATACCAATGCGGCCAGGCCTGCCGAACCGATGGCATAACCCTTGGTCACCGCCTTGGTGGTGTTGCCCACCGCATCGAGCGCATCGGTCTTCTCGCGCACGCTGTCGTCCAGCCCTGCCATCTCGGCGATGCCACCGGCATTGTCGGTTACCGGGCCATAGGCATCGAGCGCCACGACCATGCCCGCCAGTGCGAGCATCGCGGTTGCGGCAAAGGCGATGCCGACGATCCCTGCCAGCTGATAGGCGATGATGACCGCGACGACGATCAGCAGCGTCGGCAGCGCGGTCGCCTCGAGGCTGATCGCCAGTCCCTGGATGACATTGGTGCCGTGCCCGGTTTCCGATGCCTTGGCGATCGACTGGACCGGGCGATAGTTGGTGCCGGTATAATATTCGGTAATCCAGATGATGAGCCCGGTCACGGCCAACCCGACCAGCATGGTGAGGTACAGGTCCATGCCGGTAAAGGTTTCCGGTCCCGCCGCATCGGCGGTCTTCATCGCATAGGCGGTGTTCATGCCGACCACGGCGTCGGTGACGAAATAGAGCAGGATCGCCGAAAGGATCGCCGTCACCGCAAAGCCCTTGTACATCGCGCCCATGATCGATCCGCCCGATCCCAGCCGGACGAAATAGGTGCCGATGATCGAGGTGATGACGCAGAGGCCACACAGGCCGAGCGGCAGGCCGACCAGCGGCAGCAGCGCGGCATCGTCGCCCGCCACCAGCAGCGCGATGGCGACCATGGTGACGCCGATGGTGACGACATAGGTTTCGAACAGGTCGGCGGCCATGCCGGCGCAATCGCCGACGTTGTCGCCCACGTTGTCCGCGATTACCGCAGGGTTGCGCGGATCGTCCTCGGGAATGCCTGCCTCGACCTTGCCGACCAGGTCCGCGCCGACATCCGCCGCCTTGGTGAATATGCCGCCGCCCAGACGCGCGAAGATCGAGATCAGCGACGCGCCGAAGGCGAGGGCAACGAGGCCGTTGACGATGTTGCGGTCCTCGGGATCGCTCAGGCCATGGCCCGCTATGGCATAGAGATAATAGAAATAGCCTGCGGTCGCGAGCAGGCCGAGGCCCGCCACCAGCATTCCGGTGATCGCACCCGCGCGAAAGGCGAGGGTGAGGCCCGCCTGAAGCGAGGTGCTCGCCGCCTGTGCGGTGCGCATGTTGGCGCGCACCGAGATGTTCATGCCGATATAGCCCGCCACGCCCGAAAGCACCGCGCCAAGCACGAAGCCGATGGCGGAGACGGGGTTGCCGAACTTGTCGAGAAGCGCCCAGACCAGCACCAGCATCACGATGCCGACAATGGCGATGGTACGATATTGACGTCCGAGATAGGCCTGCGCGCCCTCCTGGATCGCCGCGCCAATCTCCTGCATCCTCGCGTTGCCGGGCGATTGGCTCAAAACCTGTCTGCTGGTGAAAATGCCATAAAGGACTGCGACCACCCCGCAAAGGATGGCAATCAAGACCACGTTCATGCGTCGCTCTCCCAAAAAGCGATGGCCTCTCGGCCGAACAGGCGATCACCGCGCCCTTGATGAACGTCAGCGTCCCCCGCGCATAGGTATAAGCGGGTGTTGCAATCGTGCAACTTAATAAAGTTAGGAGGTGGCTGGCCTCTCAGCCGTGCAGCCAGCCCAGTTTTTCGGGGTTTTCGACCGGCATGCCGTTCCAGGTCAGGGTGAGCCCTTCGCCCTCGGCAAAGCCGCCGATGCGCGTGGCGGGAACCGACAGATGCGCTTCGGCGTCGGCGGCGAACAGCAGTTGATAGTCGTCGCCGCCGGAGGCAGCGGCGAGCGCGGCGGCCTGGTCGCTGCCGATCGTGGCGACGAAATCGGGCGAGAGCGGGACCTGCGCCAGGTCGATTCGCACGGCCAGGCCCGAGGCCCGCGCCATGCGCGCGGCATCGATCAGCAGCCCGTCGGACACGTCCATCATCGCACGCGCGACCTGGGCGAGCAGGGGGCCATCAGCAAGCCGTGCCTGCGGCCTGCGATAGGCGGTGACGAGCGATGCCGGTTCGGTCTTGCCCGCCTGGAGCAGGCTCAACCCAGCCCAGCCATCGCCGATGGTGCCGGTCACGAACAGCCCGTCGCTGACCAGCGCCCCCGCGCGCGACGGCGGGACGGGGACCGAGGGCAGGCCGATCGCGGTCAGCGACAGCACGCGCGCCTGGCTCGCAGGCACGCTGACGGTATCGCCACCGATCAGCGCCAGGCCATGATGGTCGAGCGCGGCCTTGAGACCCTCGGCAAACGCCGCGTCCCACCCCGCATCGCGCGACAGGCTGTGCCCGGTGAGGCAGGCGAGCGGGGTCGCCCCCTTGGCGGCAAGGTCCGAGGCGTTCACCGCGACCAGCTTCCACGCGATATCCGCCGGCGGATCGTCGGGCAGGAAATGCACGCCCTCGACCAGCATGTCCTTGGTCAGCACCATCGCCTGCTTGCCGATGGTGAGCACCGCCGCATCGTCATCGAGCCCGCGCGCGGCCGGATCGGTGGCGATGGTGCGGAGCAGGTCGATAAAACCGGGTTCGGTGGTCATGCGGACTTGGCCCTTGTACCTTACGTTCGGGGCAAACAGACGGGTGGTGCGGCTCGGCTCGAGCTTATCCCGTTTGTCCCGAGCGAAGTCGAGGGACGTTTGCGCGACCTGGCGTCAATTAACGCCGCACATCCTTGGCAATCCCGTCGAGCAGGCCATTGGCGAAGCGCGTGTCCTTGGCGTCGAAGAACGCGTGCGCGACGTCGAGATATTCGTTGATGACGCTGCCGACCGGCACGTCGGGCCGCGCGAGCAGCTCGTACGTCCCGGCGCGCAGGATCTGGTGCAGCGTGCGGTCGATGCGACCCAGCGACCAGCCCTCGGCCAGCTTGCCCTCGATCAGGCCGTCGATCTCTTCCAGCCGCGCCGCCGTACCCTTCACGATATCGTCGAAGAACGCGACATCGGCCTCGGCGTACTGCTCGTCCTCGATTTCCGCGCCAAGCCGGTGCTGGTGGAATTCGTGGAGCAGCTGCGCGACCGGGGTCTTTTCCATCGTGTGCTGGTAGAGCGCCTGGACGGCGGCAAGCCGTGCGGCGGAGCGGGAGCGGGATTTCTCGTTCATATCGTTTCCATCAGGTCAGCCGGCGCCGGACGCTCTCGGCATGGGCGGGCAGGCCCTCCATCTCGGCGAGCGCGACCGCAGCGGGACCGATCGCGGCAAGGCTGGCGGGGTCGAGCTGGATGAAGCTGGTACGCTTCATGAAGTCGAGGACCGAAAGCCCGGAGGAAAAGCGCGCGCGCCGTCCGGTGGGCAGCACATGGTTGGGTCCGGCGACATAATCGCCCACCGCCTCGGGCGTGTGCCGACCGAGGAACACGGACCCTGCGTGCCGCACCTTGGCGAACAGCGCTTGCGGATCGTCGACCGCGAGCTCGAGATGCTCGGCGGCGAGCCGGTTGACCAGCGGCATCGCGTCTTCGAGGCTGTCGACCACGATGATCGCGCCATTGTCTTCCCACGCCTTGGTCGCGACCTTGCGCGTCGAGAGCGCGGCGAGCTGCACGCCGACGGTGTCCGCGACAATATCGGCAAAGCCCGCGTCATCGGTGAACAGGATCGACTGGCTGGTCGGGTCATGCTCCGACTGGCTGAGCAGATCGGCGGCGATCCATTCGGGATCGTTCTTGCAATCGGCGACGACCACGATTTCGGACGGCCCCGCGACCATGTCGATGCCGACCACGCCATAGAGCTGGCGCTTGGCTTCGGCGACCCAGGCATTGCCGGGGCCGGTGATGACATCGACCGCGCGGATTTTCTGCGTGCCATAAGCGAGCGCGGCGACCGCATGCGCGCCGCCGATGCGCCAGATCTCGTCCACCCCGGCGAGATGCGCGGCGGCGAGCACCAGCGGATTGACCTGGCCCTTGGGCGTCGGCGTCACCACGACCAGCCGCTCGACCCCGGCGACCTTGGCGGGAATGGCGTTCATCAGCAGCGAGGAGGGATAGGCCGCACGACCGCCGGGCACGTACAGCCCCGCCGCATCGACCGCGCTCCACCGCGCGCCGAGGCGCACGCCCGCTGCGTCGGTATAATCGCGATCCTCGGGCAGCTGCGCCTCGTGATAGGCGCGGATGCGGTTCGCGGCGAGATCGAGCGCGGCGCGAAGGTCGTCCGACAGCGCGGCATAGGCCTCGGCGCACGCGTCCTTGCCGATGCTCCAGCCATTGCCGTCGAGGCTATGGTCGTCGAAGCGCGCGGTATAGTCGGCCAGCGCCGCGTCGCCGCGCGCCTTCACATCGGCGATGATCGCGGCGACGTCGCGGTTGACCTCGATATCGCTCTCGCGCCGACCGCGCACCAGCCTGTCGAACGTCTGGGCGAAATCCTTGTCGCGTGTGGAAAGACGAAGCGTCATGCGGCCTGCCTGCGTTCTGCGGCCAGATCGCGGAAGGCGGACATCAGCGGACCCAATCGGGCATGGTCCTTTTTCAGCGCGGCGCGGTTGACGATGAGCCGGGCCGAGACCTGGGTGATGACTTCGGTTTCCACGAGGCCATTGTCCTTCAATGTGCGTCCCGACTCCACCAGATCGACGATCCGCCGCGACAGGCCGAGCGAGGGCGCGAGTTCCATCGCGCCATTCAGCTTGACGCATTCCGCCTGCACGCCCTGCCGCTCGAAATAGCGGCGAGTGATATTGGGATATTTGGTTGCGACGCGGATATGCGAGGGGCGCGGCTGGTTGCTCGCGGCTTCCTCTGCAGGCTCTGCGACCGACAGGCGGCAATGGCCGAAATTGAGATCGACCGGCGCATACAGGTCCGAATAATCGAACTCGTCGATCACGTCCGATCCGACAATGCCGATCTGCGCCGCGCCATGCGCGACGAAGGTCGCGACATCGAAGGCGCGCACGCGGATGATGTCCATGTCCGCGCGGTTGGTGCCGAAACGCAGCGACCGGTTCTTCGGATCGTGAAATTCTGCCGAGGGCATGATACCCACCCGTTCGAGCACGGGCAGGGCATCGTCGAGGATGCGCCCCTTGGGCACGGCAAAGATCAGCGTATCGGCCATGGCCGCGGCATGTAGGGCCAAGCAGGGCAAAGGGCAATATGAACCGGACAGAGGAAATCATCAGCGGCATCGCCTTTCAGGCCGAACATGTCGAACAGAACGGCGCGCCCGCCACCGCCCGGCTGTGCCGCGCGCAGATTGCGCTGATGCAGGGAGACAGCGCCTGCGGTCGCCGGATCGCTGCCTGGCCGGGCCATGTGCTGACCGATGCGATGCCGCTCAGGTTCACCGGCGGGCTGCACCATCTGTTCCGCAAGGGGGAGGTGCCCGAACTGGGGCCGGTCTATGCGGGAGAAGTGACCGAACAGTGCGCTGTGGATGCGATCGTCGCGGCGGTCGTGGATCGCCACGATGCCGAATTGCTCCCTTGGTTCGATGGCCCGCCGCAGACCAACGAGGCGGGGCGCTCGGCAAGCTTTGTCGCGGCGCTGCACTGGCTGGCGAGCCGCACCACGGACCGGTTCGAGTTGAACGAGATCGGGTCAAGCGCGGGGATGAACCTGCTGATCGACCGTTATGGTTACGATCTGGGCGGCGTTCGCTCCGGCCCGGCGGATGCGCCCTGCGTGATCGCGCCCGAATGGCAGGGCCCGCCGCCGCCCGATACGCCTTTCCGCATCGAGGCGGTGCGCGGCTGCGACCTCAACCCCATCGACGTGCGCGTGCGCGCCGCTGCCGACCGGCTGATGGCCTATATCTGGCCCGAGGCCGAAGCCCGCTTCGCGCGGATGGAGGCAGGGATCGCGATGATCCGTGAGCGCGGCGTCGATCTCGTCCAGGCCGATGCCGCCGACTGGATCGCCGCGCGTCTCGCCGAGCCGCAAGAAGCGGGCGTCACCCGCGTGCTGATGCACTCGATCGTCTGGCAATATATCCCGGAGGGTCGCCAGGCGATGATCGAAGCCGCGATGGCCGAGGCGGGAGCGAAAGCGACGTCCGAGCGCCCGCTGGCATGGGTTTCGCTGGAAACCAACCGTGCGACCTTTCGGCACGAACTGAAGGTGCGGTTCTGGCCGGGGGGCGGGGAGGCGCAGTTGCTCGGCGAAGCGCAGGCGCATGGGGTCTGGGTGCGGTGGTTGGGGTGAGGGGGCGGAGGGGTTGTGCGGAAATTGGGGTCGAATTCATATCTAGCCTGTGATCAGACTTGAGAGGCGAGCCGCTACTCATCAAAGCCGAGTGAAGCAGTGGTGATGACCTACATGTTCAAAGCTCTTTGCCGAGAAATAATGCTTCGTTGAGTTGCTGACCGGACGGTAAGTTGCTGTCCGTAATAATTTTCAACAGGGAATTGCGTAGCAGAACGAAGGTTCGAAGCAGGTGCTCGACGTCGGAGTTCCGCGAAGTATGTGCGGCAACGGAGCGGGCGTCGTATAGCTCTCTCACCTCATTGAACATTGCTAGCCGATCTGGGCCAGGCGCTGCGAGAAATGTCGCCAAGTTTGAAGCGATCCTGAAGCGAATTTCACTGCGACTTCCCTGCGCGAAAAGTTCTTCCAGCGCGCCCCAAGCCAGAAGCAAAGCGGATGAAGTGCGTCCATTGACAGTACAGGCATCGAGAGCTTCCAAGGCACCTGCAAGTCTGCGGTCCTTGTTCATCAATTCGGCCGTTCTAGGCCAAACTGATTTAACCCAGCCTAACTCGTCCTCACGGATCTCCGCGAGCTCAGAGGTTCCGACAGAAACAATGCGCCCCTCGACTTCGACGGGCCGCAGCAGCGGCTCACGCCCGTGTATCGCAGCCACACTGAAAGCCTGGTCAGAGAAAACGGGCATTATGAGGTACGCGTAGCGCGCAAGCCTCAAGAGTGAGGCTATCAGCCGCGCAATTTGCTCGGCGTCAAAACCAGCCGGAAATTTTTGTCGGAGAGGGACCGATATCTCGACTTCGATGTCCCAGGCGAACCCCCCTTTGGCTAAGCGCAAGGGTCCGGGGTGGGCTTGCCCGGGAGCGGCGCGCTGAAAAGCCATCATCGGTGCCGCGAAAAGGTGCGCATATGCTGACCTTAACATCACACCATGCCCCAGATCGAATGGCTGTCCATTGTATCGGACCTGTGAAAGGCCCGCAAAGATGTGAGTGTCAGGTACGGGTTCAATCATTCAGAATAGTCTAAACCAAACTCACAAACTCACAAATCGCTGAATAACACAGGATGGTATGTTTATCATCAAATGGACCGCATGCGCAAAAAACTGGATAGCTCCTAATTGCAAACCACGTGGACGTCGCTTGCCAACGGTGAGCGTTGCACTGTTCAAAAAACGACCAACCTCCGCTCAGCCTGAGCTTGTCGAAGGCCCCGCGCCCAAGCGTCCGGCATCAACCGTTCTCCGGCGAAAGCCGGAGTCCAGGGCGGTCTGGTGCCATCTCGCTTCTGGATTCCGGCTTTCGCCGGAAAGCGGCGGAGGGGGGGCAACCGGTTGCGCGGGGCCTTCGACAGGCTCAGGCTGAGCGGGGTTGGGTTATTGGGTGTGGGCCTGTAACCCCGGTGCCTGCTGGGGCCAAAGGCTGGGTTGGATGGCCCGGGCGAGTCCGGTTGCGTCGTCTGCCGGAGCCTTGCCATGCACCCCCATCTATTGCGTCGCCACCCACCAGATCGTGCCGGCCGGATCGCGGAAGCCGCCGCGCAGGTCGTCGTCATCGGCTTTGCGCTCGGGTTCGCGCACCACCTCGGCGCCGGCGGCCAGCGCGCGGTCGTAGACAGCTTGCGCGTCGGGCACGTACAAGTGCAGGTGCACCTCGCCCGAGCGATATTCGGTCGCGCCGCCGCCGACCATGACGATGCTGTCGTCGATCCGCAATTCGGCGTGCATCAGCGATCCGTCGGGTCTGTCGAAGCGCCGCTCGACGCTCGCGCCGAACACCGTGGCGAGAAAGGCGATCAGCGCGTCCGGATCGGCACAGATCAGATAGGGGCTGAGGCTGGGATAGGTGGCGGGCTTCCAGTCGGGCATGGCGTGGCTCCCTTGCGCTGGGGCCAGTTTACACGTCCACCGCCCCGCGCGCCATAGACAGGCGCGGCTGTCACCATAAAGACGCCGATGCGCGCTAGTCGGCAATCTCAGGAATGCGATGAACTTTCATCGCGCTGCCATGAGGATGTCGTAGACCGATGAACAGCCTGCCACCCGCAGCGCAGTTTTCGCCCGATGCCCTGGCGCTGCGCGATCCCGATGCGGCGCTGTTCGTGGATCGCTTGCAGGCGCTGGGCAGCCGCGCGCTCATCGCCAATATCGAGGCCGAGGCGTTTGTCGAACAGGCGGACGGTCACACGCTGCCGGTGCTCGTCACCGATGGCGCGATCGGCACCAGCTATGTCGCCGCCCCGCACAGCGCCTATGCGCTCTATCCGCGCGCCGAGCTCGACCTGGTCGATATGGGCTCGATGCGCGGGCCTGCCACCCTCGCCATTGCGGCGGCAGACGGTATGCTGCGCGCGCTCGCCATCAACCGCGCCGTGCAGATCGACAACTGGTTGCTTTCTACCTGCCTGCACGGAGACTGGAACGGCGAGGGACTGACCGATCTGCGGCAGCGACTGGCGACGCGTTATCCCGGCCATTATCTGCTGATCCGCTCGGTCGATGAATGGTCGTGCCCCGAGCTGACCGCAGCGCTGCGCGCCGATGGCTGGCTGCTGCTGCCCTGCCGCCAGATCTGGGTGACCGATGACCTGCAGCGCGACTGGGCGGTGCGCAAGAGCGTGAAGAATGACGGGCGCAAGCTGGCGCAATCGGGTCTGGCGATCGAGGATGTCACCGTGCTGGGCAACGCCGATGCTGCGCGGGTCGCAGAGCTTTACGCGATGCTCTACATCGCCAAATACTCCGCGCTAAACCCGCAATATGGCCCGCGCTGGATGCAGCTGGCGGTCGAATGCGGGCTGTTCCATCTGCGGGTCGCGCGGGATGCCAGCGGGCAGATCATGGCGGCGGTGGGGATTGTTGCACGCGGCGGCATCGCGACCAATCCGATGATGGGATATGATATGGGGCGTCCGCAGTCGGACGGCCTGTATCGCATCGCATCCTGGCTGGTCGGCGATTTCGCGCTGCGCCATGGCCTGAGGCTGCACGGATCGGCCGGCGCAGGGCATTTCAAGCAGCAGCGCGGCGCGCGCAGCGAGATCGATTACATGGCGATCCATGCAGCGCACCTGCCTGCTACCCGCCGCTGGCCGCTCAAGGGCATCGCCGCCGCGCTCGAAACGCTGGCGGTGCCGCAGCTCAAGCGGCGGATGCTCTAGTCGGCGAGGAAGTCTTCCATCGCCGCGATCAGCGTTTCGGGCGATTCCCAGGGCACGAAATGGCCGCCGGGCGCTTTTATCAGCTTGAGATCGGGCACCAGCGTTTCGATGCCGTCGAGCAGCGAGGGGCGCAGGGCGTAATCGTCCATCGCCCAGTAGAGCAATGTCGGCTGCGTCACCGGCGGGAAGGGGCGCGAGAGATAGGCGGGGCGCTCGACCTCTCCATTCACCGGGGGCACGATCAGCGGGCTGGCGCGATACCAGTTGACCATCGCGGTAAAGGCGCCCGGGGTCTGCCATTGTGCAAGGTAGATCGCGCGCTCCTCGGGCGTGATGTGCACCGCGGCGCTCGGCTCGGCAAAGCGCGAATCGAAATAGGCGTCCCAGCCCATGGCGCGCACCTTGGTCTCGAAATCGGGCTGCCGCATCTCGGTGATATACTGCGCGGACATGCGCTGGTCGGGATCGTCGAACAGCGCCTTCTGATAGGTGAACGGGTGCGCGGCATTGGCCATGATCAGCCGCGTGATGCGATCCGGGTGGTTGAGCGCTGCCATCCAGGCGATCGCGCCGCCCCAGTCGTGGCCTACCAGCGTGAACGTATCGATGCTCAGATGATCGGCCAGCGCCATCAGATCGGCTACCATGTGCTTGGGCTGGTAGTTCTCGACCCCTTCGGGCTTGGAAGAGTTGCAGAAGCCGCGCTGGTCGGGCGCGATGAGCCGGTAGCGGTCCTGGAAGTGCCGCATGACATAGCGCCAGGTGCGGTGCGATTCGGGAAAGCCGTGGAGCAGGATCAGCGGCGGGGCGTCCTCGGGCCCAGTGATGGCGACATCGAGCTCGACCCCGGTCGGCAGCGCGATGCGGGTGAGGGGCAAGTCGGTCATGCGGCGGCTCTCCGTTTTTTGTCTGCGCGCCAACCTTAAGCAATCGCTTAAATCTCGTCACCCCCGCACAGGCGGGGGTCCCGCTTGTTCCTGACCCGGCAGCAGGAAAGCGGGATTCCCGCGTTCACGGGAATGACGGGAAATTCAAGGAAATGGCGGCTAGGTCCGACCCCTGGTCAGCGGCACTTCGGGAATGGGGATGAATTCCTGTTCGTCGCCAGGCACCTTGGGGAAGGCGCCTCGGTTCCAGCGCTCTGCCGCATCGCGGATGCGCTCGTTCGATGAGCCGACGAAATTCCACCAGATATGCCGTTCCGAGGCGAAATCCGCGCCGCCCAGCAGCATCGCGCGTCCGCCGCCGATGCTCTCCAGCTTGGGCTTCGCTCCCGGCGCGATCAGGTAGAGCAGATAGGGTTCGAGCGGTAGGCCATCGATTGCGGCGTCCCCCTGAACCAGCATCACCGCACGCTCGTCCGCCTCGCTGTCGATCGGGATGGCGCCGCCCGGTTGCAGCACGATGTCCGCATAAATGGTCGGGCTGTGGCAGGTGGTTTGTGCGGTCGCGCCCCAGAGCGAGCCCATAATGACACGCGCGCTGGCCTTGCCGTCGTCGATCATCGGCAGCGCGTCGCAGCCGATATTTTCGAACGCCGGCTCTGCATCTTCCAGCGCATCGGGCAGCGCCAGCCAGGTCTGCATGCCGAACAGCTTCGCACCCGTCGCCATTTCGCTCGCCGGGCTACGCTCCGAATGGACGATGCCGCGCCCGGCGGTCATCAGGTTCACCTCGCCGGGATGGATGGTCTGGAAGGTGCCAAGCGAATCGCGATGGTCGATGCCGCCGGTGAACAGATAGGTGACCGTGGCCAGCCCGATATGCGGATGCGGGCGGACGCCGAGATCGCGCCCGATATCGAGCTGGGCCGGGCCGAACTCGTCGACGAAGATGAACGGCCCCACCATCGCGCGCTTCTTCTGCGGCAGCGCGCGGCGCACGGTAAAGCCGCCCAGATCATGGCTGGTGGGGAGGAGGGTGAGGGCGAGGGGGCTGGTCATGCCTCGCCCGGCGCGCGCGCCTTGATCGCCAGCGCATGCACCTTCTGACCCGGCAGATCGCCGAGCGCGCTGTTGACCATGCGCTGGCGTTCGAGCCGCGACTTGCCCTGGAATGCAGCGCTCTCGATCTCGACCGTGAAGTGCGATTCGCCGCTGCCGTCATCGCCCATATGGCCGCTGTGCTTGGCGCTGTCGTTGATCACGTCTAGCCGGACGGGCGAGAGCGCCGCCGTCAGCCGGGTTTCGATTTCGCTGGCCATCGGCCCCTTGGTTTTCGTCGTCATGCGCACCTATATAGGCCGCTCTCCGCCCATTGGCGAGGCGGTGCACTCATGGGATTGGCAGCAGGTTTTGGCAGATAGCGGCAACTCGAGCCAGGATGGCGGCAGCGCGCGGCGGCGCACCCGGTTTCATGGCCGGGTCGAAGGGACAGGCAGGCGCTGCGATTGGGCCGGGTGCCAGGAAGATGGCGAATTTCGCGCGCCCCCTGCAGAGGAATCGCGTCACGGATCGCGCTTCGACGGGCCGGGCCGCTATCGCTGGTTCTGCCTCGACCACATCCGCGAATTCAACGAACGCTACAATTTCTTCGCCGGGATGAGCGCCGAGGAGATCTACGAGGCGCAGCGGCCGACTGCGGGATGGGACCGCGAGACTCGCGCCTTTGCGGCGGGTGCGGGCCAGACCCCGCGCTGGGGCGACTTTGCCGATCCTCTCGATGCCATCGGCGCGCGTTTCCGCCAGAATATGGCCGACCGCGCCCGCGCTGCGGCAGGCACTGCCCGGGCGCAGCAGCGCGGATTGTCGTCGGCCGACCAGAATGCGCTGAAGACGCTAGGGCTTGGCGCGGATGCGACGCGCGCGACGATCCGCAAGGCCTATTCGCAGCTGGTGCGTACCTATCACCCGGATCGCAATGGCGGTGACCGCAGCCACGAGAAAGCCTTGCAGGAGGTCATCGCCGCCTATACGCACTTGCGCAAACTTGCCGCCTTCGCCTGATTGGGTGGAGCGCCCCTTCGACGACTCAGACCACCGGATAACGCCATGACCGATATTTCGAACACCCAGCCCGACAGCCGCGATGGCACTCTGCTCGATGCGCCCGACAAGATGGTCAATGCGCGCGAGGTGTTCGGCGTCGATATCGACATGCAGGTTCCCGCGTTCAGCGAGGCCGACGAGCGCGTGCCCGATCTGGACCCCAGCTATGTGTTCGACCCTGAAACCACGCTCGCAGTGCTGGCAGGGTTCGCGCATAATCGCCGCGTGATGGTGCAGGGCTATCACGGCACCGGCAAATCGACGCATATCGAGCAGATCGCCGCGCGCCTCAACTGGCCGTGCATCCGCATCAACCTCGATGCGCATATCAGCCGTATCGATCTGGTCGGGCGCGATGCCATCGTGCTGCGCGATGGCAAGCAGGTCACCGAATTCCGCGAAGGCCTGCTCCCCTGGGCGCTGCAGACACCGACCGCTCTGGTGTTCGACGAATATGATGCGGGCCGCCCCGACGTGATGTTCGTGATCCAGCGGGTGCTGGAGACCGAGGGCAAGCTGACGCTGCTCGACCAGAACCGGGTGATCCGCCCCAACCCCTATTTCCGCCTGTTCGCCACCGCGAACACCGTGGGCCTGGGCGATACCAGCGGGCTGTATCACGGCACGCAGCAGATCAACCAGGGCCAGATGGACCGCTGGAACATCGTTTGCACGCTGAACTATCTGCCTGCAGAGACCGAGGCCAAGGTCGTGCTCGCCAAGGTCGGCGAGACCGATCCCAAGGTGGTCAAGAACATGGTCAAGGTGGCGGACCTCACCCGTCAGGGCTTCATCAACGGCGACATCTCGACCGTGATGAGCCCGCGCACGGTGATCAGCTGGGCCCAGAATGCCGCGATCTTCCACAATATCGGCTTCGCGTTCCGCCTGTCGTTCCTCAACAAGTGCGACGAGGCCGAACGGATGCTGGTCGCGGAATATTACCAGCGCGTGTTCGGCGAGGACCTGCCGGAGAGCATCGTCGGCCGGGGGTGAGCAAACGGGGAAGCCATGGACAAGGCGACGGCGATTGCACAACTAAAAGCGCACGAGGCCGAATTGCGCGGGCTTGGCGTGGAGCGATTGTCACTTTTCGGCTCGACTGCGCGTGGCGAGGAGGGGCCTGACTCGGATATCGACCTCGCAGCGCGTTTTGCGCCGGAGGCCATGATCGATGGTTTGGAATTTGTTGCCATCAACGACCGCATAGAAGCGATTTTGCGGACCAGAGTGGATCTCGTTGCCGAGCCTGCGAGAAAGGCGCGAATGCAGCAGAACATCGACCGGGATCGTATTCGTGTCTTCTGATCGCGAGCAGCAGCGCCTGAGAGATATCATCGAGAATGGCGAAGCGGCGCAGGCTTATCTCGCCGACCTTACGGTGGTTGAGTTTGCGCGAAACCAGATGCTTATCGATGCAGTCGAGCGCTGCCTGCAAAGAATTACGGAAGCCGTTGTGAAGATTGGTGAGGAGCGGTTTACCGTAGTTGCGCCAGACGTGTCGTTTCATCAAATAAGGGGCCTCGGCAATCGACTCAGGCACGAATACGACACCCTTGATGAGGCGGTAGTCTACAATACCGTGCACAAGAGTTTGCCTGTTTTGCTCGCCCGCTGTCGCGCGGCTCTTGCTGAGTGACGGGGCTCTCGCACTCGCTGTCATAATCGGCTAATACACCTTCCGTGTTCAAGAAGATGCGATTCGGATCGGGGCGGTTTGGGGCAGGCGGGGCGTCTGCTGCCGATGCTTCATGGCCGCCGCCGGGGCTGGGCGAGGCGCGTAACCCCTGGGCTGAGCCTGAAGATTTCACGCCGATCGCGCCCGACCCGGTCAGGCCGCCGCGCACGCGCTGGTGGTGGGCCAAACGGGGGCTGGCTGCCCTGTTCGTGCTGTTCCTGATCCTGCTCGCCTGGCTGGCGATTACCGCGCCCTTGTCCAAGTCGCTCGAGCCGATCGCGCCGCCGGAGATCACGCTGCTCGCCGCCGATGGCACGCCGATCGCGCGCAGCGGGGCGGTGGTCGAGGAGCCGGTCGCGGTCGACAAGCTCCCGCCGCATGTGGTTGAAGCGTTTCTCGCGATCGAGGACCGGCGCTTCTACTCGCACTGGGGCATCGATCCGCGCGGCCTGGCGCGGGCGCTCTGGTCGAACATCACCGGCAGCAGCGTGCAGGGCGGCAGCACGATCACGCAGCAGCTCGCCAAAATCAGCTTCCTCACTCCCGAACGCAGCCTGACGCGCAAGCTGCGTGAGATGCTGATCGCCTTCTGGCTCGAGGCATGGCTCACCAAGGACGAGATCCTGGGGCGCTACCTGTCCAACGCCTATTTCGGCGACAATGTGTACGGCCTGCGCGCCGCTTCGCTGCACTATTTCTATCGCCAGCCCGAAAAGCTGAAGCCCGAACAGGCGATCCTGCTGGCAGGGCTGGTCCAGGCACCCTCGCGCTTTGCCCCGACGCGCAACTGGCAGGGGGCAAGCCGACGCGCCGCCATGGTGCGCGCGGCGATGGTCGATGCGGGCTATCTGACCCAGAGGGAGGCCGACGCGCTGCCGCAGCCGCGGCTCGACGTGCATGAGCGACCCAAGCTCGCCAACGGCACCTATTTCGCCGACTGGGCGATGCCCCAGGCGCGGGCGCTCACAGAGATGTCGCACAGCCGCCTGACGCTGACGACGACGCTCGACGCCAGGCTGCAACGCGCCGCCGAGCGTATCGTCGCACGCTCCGGCCTCGGCAAGGCGCAGGTGGCGCTGGTGGCGATGCGCACCAATGGCGAGGTCGTGGCCATGGTCGGCGGCAAGAGCCACGCGCAATCGCCGTTCAACCGCGCCACCCAAGCCAAGCGCCAGCCGGGCTCCACCTTCAAGCTGTTCGTCTATCTCGCTGCGCTGGAAGCGGGAATGGAGCCGAATTCGGTAATCGAGGACAGCCCGATCACCACGGGCAGCTATCGTCCGCGCAACGCCGGTGACCGCTATCGTGGGGTCATCAGCCTGGAAGAGGCGTTTGTGCATTCGAGCAATGTCGCCGCCGTCCGGCTGTTCCAGAAGGTGGGCAGCGAAAAGGTGATCAAGCAGGCGACGCAGCTTGGCCTGAAGGGACCATTTGCGGAAGGCGACCCCAGCCTCGCGCTGGGCAGCGGCAGCGCGACTCTGCTCGAAATGACGGCCGCCTATGCCGGTATCGCGGGCAATCAATGGCCGGTCGAACCGCACGCGTTCAAGCGCGACGAGCAGGGCTGGTTCGAATGGCTGGTCGATGGGCCGGATCGCTATTCGTCGCGCGTGCACGAGCAGATGCAGGACATGCTGCGCGCCGCGGTCAATCGCGGCACCGGGCGCGCGGCCAGCCTCAACATCCCCAATTTCGGCAAGACAGGCACCAGCCAGGACAATCGCGATGCGCTGTTCATCGGCTATGCGGGTGACCTGGTCGTGGGCGTGTGGATCGGCAACGATGACAACAGCCCGATGCAGGGCATTCGCGGCGGCGGGCTGCCTGCGCGCATCTGGCGGCAGTTCATGGGCGAGGCAATCCCGGGAGCCGTGCCGCAGCGCCGCGCCGCGCCCGTCGCGCCGCCCGAGGAGGTCGACCCCGATCCGGTGATCGGTCCGCTGCTCGAAGGCGGGATAGAAGGCCAGGTCGGCGGCGCGAACGTGCGCGTCACCCCGGATGGACTCACCATTTCGGGCGATGTCGGCGGTGCGCCGGTCGAGGTGACGGTCGATGGCAATGGCGCGAATGTTCAGCGCCAGCGGCCGCCGCCATCCGATCCGCCGCAATAGCGCTGCGCCGGTCGCTTGACATACGCGGCGCGCCCCTTCAGCGATAGCGCATGACCAACCGCACTCCGCTTGATGACCTGAAGAACGTGCTGGCCGGGACCGCGCGGGCGATCGCCAGCCAGCCCGAGATCGAGGTGGCGTTCACCGCCGATCCGCCGTCGCAATCGGGCACCAAGCTGCGCGTGCCGATGCCGGGGCGCAAGCTGCCAGCCGATCAGGTCGCCGAGGCGCGCGGCTTTGCGGACCTCTATGCGCTGCGGCTGAAGCACCACAACCCTGCGCAGCACGCTGCCAATGCGCCGCGCGAGGCGGTAGCGCGAGCGGCCTTCGATGCGGTCGAGCAGGTACGGATCGAGGCGCTCGGCACGCGATCGATGCGCGGGCTGGGCGCGAATCTCGATGCGGCGCTGGAAATGCGCATGCGCTCGGACCCGATCAGCCGCGCGACGCGTGCCGACGAGGTGCCGATCTCGACCGCGCTCGGCCTGATCGTGCGCGAGCGGCTCACCGGCACGCCCATGCCTGCGGACAGCGTCGCGGGCGTCAACCTCGTGCGCGAATGGATCGAGAGCAAGGGCGGCGAGGATATCGAAAATCTCGCGCTGTCGCTCGACGACCAGGCCGGCTTTGCCGCGCTCGCCAACCGGCTGCTCGAACATCTGGAGCTCACCGAAGGCCAGATGGACGAGGAGGACAGCCAGGACGAGGGCGACGAGGACGATTCGTCCGAACAGGGCGAGCCCGAGGATCAGGAGGGCGAGCAGGACGGCACCGACCAGGGCCAGACCGAGGCGCGTGGGCAAGAACAGACCGGCGAGAACGAGGAAGGCGATTCCTCGGAGACCGAAGGCGAGATGGAGCAGGGGGACGATGGCGACCCCGGGGAAATGGGCGACGACGGCATGATGCCGACGCGGCCCAACCGCCCGTGGACCGATCTTCCCAATGATTTCGAGTACAAGGCGTGGACGACGCGCTTCGACGAAGTGATCGAGGCGACAGACCTGTGCGACGAGGACGAGCTGCTGCGCCTTCGCGCCTATCTCGACCAGCAGCTGGCGCATCTGCAGGGCGCGGTGACCAAGCTCGCCAACCGCTTGCAGCGCCGCCTGATGGCACAGCAGAGCCGCAGCTGGGATTTCGATCAGGAAGAAGGCATGCTCGATGCCGCGCGACTGGCGCGCGTTGTCGTCGCTCCCGGGCATTCGCTGTCGTACAAGATCGAGCGCGATACCGAGTTCCGCGATACCGTCGTGACGCTGCTGATCGACAATTCCGGCTCGATGCGCGGCCGCCCGATCAGTATCGCCGCGATCAGCGCGGACATCATGGCGCGCACGCTCGAGCGCTGCGGGGTCAAGACCGAGATCCTGGGCTTCACCACCAAGGCGTGGAAGGGCGGGCAGTGCCGCGAGGACTGGCTGGCGCACGGGCGTTCGCCGCTGCCTGGCCGCCTCAACGACCTGCGCCATATCGTCTACAAGAAGGCCGACGAACCCTGGCGGCGCGCGCGCAAGAATCTGGGCCTGATGATGCGCGAAGGCCTGCTCAAGGAAAATATCGACGGCGAGGCGCTGCTCTGGGCGCACAACCGCCTGATCGCGCGCCCCGAAGAGCGCCGCGTGCTGATGGTGATTTCCGACGGTGCGCCGGTCGATGACTCGACGCTCTCGGTCAACCATGGCGCGTATCTGGAACAGCATCTGCGCAAGGTGATCGACTGGATCGAGAAGATGTCGCCAGTGCAGCTGATCGCGATCGGCATCGGACATGACGTGACCCGCTATTACCGGCGCGCGGTGACGATCATGGATGCCGAACAACTGGGCGGCACGATGGTAGAGCAGCTGGCGGGATTGTTCGACGACGAATAGCCGATACTTGCTTGTCGATGTTATAACTTCGTGCTAACGGCGTGCATATGAAATCCGCGCTCCGCAAAATGGGTAATTCCACTGGTCTGATCCTGCCCAAGCCGGTTCTGCAGGAACTTGGCGTGGGGACGGGAACGATGATGGATATTGTCGTAGACAATGGCCGCGTCGTGGCGACGCCCATCGTGGGTGATCGTCACCAGGGCTGGGCCGATGCGGCCCGCGAGATCGGTCGGCAGGATTTGAGCGAGGATGCGATTGCCTGGCAGGGCTTCGCGAACGAAGACGATGACGGCCTGACATGGTGAAGCGTCCCTTTCCCGCGCAGGGAGAGGTCTGGCTGTGCGCGCTCGATCCTACAAAGGGTGCCGAAATCCAGAAGACTCGTCCGTGTGTGGTGGTCAGCCCCGATGTTCTCAATGCCGGCCTCAGAACTGCTTTGGTCGTACCGCTTACCAGCGGAGGGTTTTCTGCGCCTTTTCGGGTAAACGTCCGCTTTGGTGGTCGTGACGGGCTGCTGGTACCGGATCAGATGCGTGCCGTCGACCGGCTGAGGCTCGTCAAACGGTTAGGGCTGATCGACCCCGTCGCGCTGGCATCGGTGCTGGGCATATTGCGCGAGATGTTCGAGCAACCATAACGTCGGGATCAGCGGTTGCCAAACCGCGTCAGGCTCCTTAATCAAGCGATTAAATTAAGTCTGCATGGAGCCCCCGCCTTGAACGTATCCGAAGCCGTTGCCAGTCGCCGTTCCGTGCGTGACTTTCTGCCCGATCCGGTACCGCTGGAGACCATCCGAGAGATTCTGACCAAGGCGCAGCGCTCGCCCTCGGGCGGCAATACGCAGCCGTGGAACGCGGTTGTGCTGACCGGTGAGCCGCTGGCCGACCTCACCGCGAAGATCAAGGCCAAGGCGCAGAGCGCGCCGATGGGCGAGGGGATGGAATATGCCATCTACCCCGCAGATCTCGAGGGGCGCTACGAGCAGCAGCGGCGCGCGGTCGGCCAGGCGATGTTCGACGCGCTGGGCATCGCCCGCGAGGATGGCGCGGGCCGGGTCCGCCAGATGATGCGCAACTGGGACAGCTTCGGCGCGCCGGTGCAGATCTTCACCTATTGCCGCACCTATATGGGGCCGCCGCAATGGTCGGACATGGGCATGTGGCTGCAGACGGTGATGCTGCTGCTGCGCGAGGCGGGCCTCGACAGCTGCCCGCAGGAAATCTGGGCGATGTACGGCCGCTATATGCGCGAACTGCTGGGCATCAGCGACGATTACATCTTCTTCACCGGGATGGCCGTGGGCTATCGCAATCCCGATGCACCGGTAAACGCTTTCACGGTCCCTCGCGTGGCGATCGACGAAGCCATCCAGTTTCGCGGTTTCTGACCGGCGCCATCGCTCCCCGCGCGCAGATCACTTGACCGGTCAATTCTGATCGGTATGCCATAGCGGCAACTGGTCAGCCTGCTATGGACAGGCTATATGGGACAGCATGAAGCCTGACCGGGTCGCACCGAGGGCAATGGTCTTGATCGGCATTTCTGCAAGGGGGCAGGGTGCCTGGGGGTGCGATGATGCGACGGATCGGATGGTGCAGCGAAGCCGGAGCGCAATCGCTTTTCACGCGCCCTGACAATATGGCCAATTCCGCGCGCCTCAAGCCATGGGCTCTTGACCTGGCGCGAATGGCGTTTCGCTGAAGCCATGGCCAGCCAGCCAGATATGCCCGCTGCGGCAGCGACCAGCCGCGACGAGATGGGGCGCTCGGCCACGCGGCTGATCCGCCAGCTCGGACTGGTGCGGCTGCTCGCGACGCTCGGCTTTCTGGGCTTCGCGCTCGCCATTGCGCGCTACAGCACCGAAATGCCGCTGCTCGGCGATGCCGAAAACGCGATGTACGACATGCGCGCGGCCAATTTCGCCAAGAAGGTCGATCAGGACCCGCGCATCCTGATGGTCGTCTATACCGACGACACGTTGATCGATACCGGCCAGCGTTCTCCGGTGGATCGCACCATCCTGGCAAATGCGTTGACCAATATCGACCGGATGGGTGCCAAATCGATCGGCATCGATATCCTGTTCGATCAGCCGCAGGACGATGACGAGGCGCTGAAAACCGCGTTGCGCAATATGCAGACCCCCACGCATGTCGCCTATGCCAGCAACGCGACAAATACCGAGGCGATCCAGTTCCGCCAGCAGCAGTTCCTCGAACAGTTCCTGAAGGATGTCACCACCGACAAGACCAAGCCGACAAGCATCCGGCTGGTCACGGACTCGGATGGCGTTGCCCGGCGCTGGCCCGACCAGCCCAAGAACCTGCCGCCGATCATGGTGCGCGCGATGACACCGCCGGACCCTGCCTTTGCCGATTATCGCGGCGCGATCCGCTTCCGTCTGCCGCTGTCGTCCGACCGGCCGGTGATCAACAAGCTGCCGATCGACCTGTTCGCCGATCCGGCCAGTGCCGAGTTCGTCGCGAGCGAGGTCAAGGGACGGCACATCCTGATCGGCGGCGATTTCGTCGATTTCGACAAGTTCGATACGCCGCTGACCCGGATCGGCGATGTCGTGACCGGCGAATCGCAGATGATTGGGCTGGAAGTGCACGCGCACATGATGTCGCAGCTGCTCGACAAGGATCGGCCCTTCGCCTTCCCGAACTGGTCCCTATGGGCGATGGCGCTGGCGGTCGTCATTGCAGGCTGCATCACCGCGATCAGCCAGGCGCGCGCCTGGATCATGGGGCTGCTGCTCGGCAGCCAGATCCTGTTCTTCATGACCGCGCCGTTCCTGTTGCAATATTACGGGTTCGACACGCTCAATCTGCCGAGCTTCGGCTGGGCGACGGGGTGGCTGCTCGCCTATACCTCGGTGGGTGCGGCCGCGCGCGTGGTCGGGTCCAAGCAGCGCGCCTTCGCGCAGAACGCGCTGGGCAAATATCTGCCTCGTTCGGTCGCGGCGGAGATCCTGAAGGACCCGGACAAGCTGGCGCTGCACGGCGAGAAGCGCGAGATCTTCTGCGTCTTCACCGATCTGGAAGGCTTTACCAAGCTGACCCATGCGATCGAGCCGGAAATGGTCGCCTTCCTGCTCAACAACTATCTAGACCGGCTCGCGGATGTCGTGCTGCAATATGGCGGCACGCTCGACAAGTTCGTGGGCGATGCCGTGGTCGCCTTCTGGGGCGCGCCGATCGGCTTTCCCGACGATGGCGAGCGCGCGGTGCGCGCGGCCTGGGCCATGTACGAGGCGGGCGAGGAGTTCCGCAAGAGCGCGCCCGAAGGCGTGCCGCCGATCGGTCGCACGCGCGTCGGCGTGCATTTCGGCGAGGCGATCGTCGGCAATTTCGGCGGCGAGGGGCGCATCCAGTATACTGCGTTCGGCGACAGCATGAACACGGCGGCGCGGCTCGAGGCGGCGAACAAGAATCTGGATACCCGCGTGCTGGTCAGCCGCGAGGCCGCCGAAAGGTCCGGATTGGACTGGTATCGCCCGATGGGGCGGATCGTGCTAAGAGGACGCGCCAAGCCGGTCGATATTTACGAGCCCGCGCCCGACAGGCCGGAGAGCGAGCGCCAGGCCATTGCCGAGCTGGTTGCGGCGCATGAAGCGGGAAATGATGCGGCTGTGGTTCAACTCACATCGCAGCTTGCGCAATTGGGGCAGGAAGAGGCCATCGCGAATTTGTTCAAGCGACTTGGTCAGACACAAAAAGGAGAAAGCTATGTTCTCGGTTGAAAGGAAGTCCGTACTTCGCCGGGCACTTGCGATGGGTGCCATGGTGACGCTGGGCATTGCTGGCAGCAGTGCGGCGATGGCGCAGTCCATGGTCGTACGCTCGGTCGGTCCTTCGGCAGCGCAATTTCCTGCCGGCAAGAAGCTGCCCGCCAACACCAAGGTGGTGCTGAAGGCCAGCGACAAGGTGACCGTGCTCGACAAGGCCGGAACGCGCGTCCTGTCCGGCCCCGGTACCTTCACACTCGACGGCACGGTCAAGCGCGACCAGACGCAGAGCACCCAGATTGCCAGCTTGCTCGCGACCGGTGGCCCTGCGACGCGCAGCCGCACCGGGGCCGTCCGCGGCGCTCCGGCCAAGGTTGCTGCTCCCGCTACCCCGCGCAGCCCGAACCTGTGGTTCATCGATGCGAGCCAGTCGGGCAAGTTCTGCGTGGCTGAACCCGCCCGCCTGATGTTCTGGCGCGCCAAGGTCGATCAGGATGTCCAGCTGAAGCTTGCCGGAACCGGCGCATCGGCGACGATCGACTGGAAGAAGGGATCGGGCAACCGGCTGTGGCCGATGGCCGAACTGCCCGTTGCGCCCGGCAGCTATACGCTCACCGGCCCCGATGGCGTGGCGCGCAAGATCGATCTGGTCGTGTTGCCCAGCGTGCCGGCCGAGGTCGACGAACTCGCCGGAACGCTGATCGAGAATGGCTGCGAAAACCAGCTCGGCCTGCTGGTCGAGACTATGGCGGCAGCGGACCAGGCCAGCGGTACCAGCGGCGATCGGTAAGCATCCAGCCGACATTCAGACCCCGTCCGCGCCGCTGCGACCGGCACGGGCGGGGTTTTTCGCGTGTGCCATCGCGGCTTGACGGCCCGCGCTTTTTGCAGGCAATGGCTGGGGCATGACGAGCCCTGCAGATACCGCCCCGCTGATGCTGTTCAACAGCCTCACCCGTTCGTTCGAAGCGTTCGAGCCGGTCCATCCCGGCGAAGCGCGGGTCTATAGCTGTGGGCCGACGGTCTATAACTACGCGCATCTCGGCAATATGCGTGCCTATGTCTTTGCGGACACGCTGGGGCGCGTGCTGAGCTTCAAGGGCTTTGCGCTCAAGCATATCATCAACATCACCGATGTCGGGCATCTCACCGACGATGCCGATGACGGCGAGGACAAGCTGGAAAAGGCAGCGGCGGAAAAGGCGCAATCGATCTGGGACATTGCCCGCCATTATACCGAGGCGTTCTGGGAAGACATCAAGGCGCTCAACATCCGCCAGCCGGCGGAATGGTCGATCGCGACCGATTATGTGCCCAAAATGATCGAGTTCGCCAAGTCGATCGCGGACAAGCATTGCTACGAACTGCCCAGCGGCCTGTATTTCGACGTGTCGACGGTCAGCGATTACGGATCGCTGGCGCGCGCGGCGACCGAGGCGGGCGAGGGGCGGATCGAGGCGGTCGAGGGCAAGCGCAACGCGCAGGACTTCGCCATCTGGCGCAAGACGCCCGAGGGCGAGACGCGGCAGATGGAATGGGACTCACCTTGGGGTAAGGGGGCGCCCGGCTGGCATCTCGAATGCTCGGTAATGAGCGAGGCGCTGCTCGGCTTTCCGTTCGACATCCATACCGGCGGGATCGACCATCGCGAAATCCACCATCCCAACGAGATCGCGCAGAACCAGGCCTATGCCTGCTCGCACGGCAGCGGCGCGCGCTTCTGGATGCACAATAATTTCCTGATCGACCGGACAGGCAAGATGTCCAAGTCGAGCGGCGAATTCCTGCGCCTGCCGCTGCTGGTGGCCAAGGGTATCCACCCGCTCGCCTATCGGCTGATGTGCCTGCAGGCGCACTATCGCAGCGAGCTGGAGTTCAGCTGGGACAATCTGCTCGCCGCGCTGACCCGGCTGAAGCGGCTGGTGATGGCGGTCGCGGCGCTGCGGGGTCAGGCAGAGATGGCCGGGACGGTGGAACATCCACGTCTGCAACAGCTGCTCGCCGATTTCGGCGCAGCGGTGTCCGATGATCTCAATACCGCCAAGGCGCTGACCGTGCTCGACGACGTTCTGGCGCAGAAGAAGGTCGATGCCGGGCAGCGTCTCGCCGCTATCGCCGCGATGGACGCGGTTCTGGGGCTCGATCTGCTGGCCCTGGAACGCGCCGACCTGCGCCTCCGCCCGGCCGCAGCGAATATCGATGAAGCCCGGATCGAGCATATGCTCAAGCTGCGCAAGGAGGCGCGGGCAGACAAGAATTTCGCCGCCTCCGATGCGATCCGCGACGAGCTGGTCGCGGCAGGTGTAGAGGTGATGGATGGCGACCCGCTCGGATGGGAGTGGCGGATCGAAGCCTGATCGACCCGAGTTCCTGCCGGTTACCCTCGAGGTAATCGCGCCGCGCCGCGCACCGGCTATGGTGCGGGCATGTTCGAACGTTTGCTCTGGAGCCTCCTCGCATTGGTCCACACCGGTCCGGCTCTTGCGCTGGTGCGGCCCAGCCTGCTTTCGCGGCTTTATGGCATCAGCCCAGGCGACCCGGCCTTTCTGCTGGTGCAGCATCGCGCCGCGCTGTTCCTGTGCATTTGCGTCATTTGCCTCTGGGCTGCGTTCGATCCCGGCGTGCGCAGACTGGCCGTTTTAACCACCGGCGTCAGCATGCTGTCTTTTCTGGTCCTGTATCGGCTGGCGGGAGGTCCGCCGCATCTCCAAGCGATTGCGATCACCGATTTTGTCGCCTTGCCAGTTCTCGCCGCATCCGCCTATCTAGCCTGGAGATAGAATACAGGTTGGGGAGAGAGCATGACCAAGGCCGTGATTTCCGCGCTCGTGCGCCCGCTGATCGAGGGCGTGATTCCCGAAGGCATGCAGGTCGTCTGGATCGGCTCGGCCGAAGAAGCGCTGCGCGAGGTTTTCGATGCGGACATCGCCTGGGTCGACATGCACGACAAGCAGGCGATGCGCGACATCATCGCGGCGGGCGAAAAGCTGCAATGGGTGTCGACGCTCTATGCCGGGCTCGATCATTTTCCCGTCGAACAGCTCATGAAGCGCGGTACCCGGGTCACGAATGGCGTCGGGGTCAACACCATCGCCGTCGCCGAATATGCGGTGCTCGGCATGCTCAGCATGGCCAAGGGCTATGCCGATGTCGTGCGTGCGGCCGACCGGCGTGAATGGCTCTGGGCGTCGCCAGGCACGGTCGAGCTCGATGAAACACGCGCGCTGATCATCGGCTATGGCGCGATCGGGTCTGCGATCGGAGACCGGCTGAAAGGCTTTGGCGTGGACGTCACCGGCGTCGCCCGCACCGCGCGGCCTGAAGACGGCATATTGGGCGCGGAAGAATGGCGCGGCAAGATCGGCGACTATGACTGGGTGGTGATCGCCACGCCCTCGACCCGCGAGACCGATGCGCTGATCGGCGCGGACGAACTGGCGGCGATGAAGGACAGCGCGATCCTGGTGAATATCGCGCGCGGCGAATGCGTCGATCAGGATGCGCTGATCGACGCGCTCAAGGCCAGGACCATCGCGGGTGCGTTTCTCGACGTGACCACGCCCGAGCCGCTGCCCGCCGGCCACGAGCTGTGGACGCTGCCAAATGTGCAGATCTCGATGCACCTGTCGGGCCGGGCGCAGACGCGGATGTTCCAGCGCTCGGCCGCGCTGTTCGCCGAGAATCTCGGGCGGTTCGTGCGCGGGGAGATGCTGGTCAACGAGGTCGACCTGGCGCTGGGCTACTGATCGTCACCGTGGCTCACGCATATCTGGCATGGGCCTGCGCGATCTTCACATGGTAATTGTTCCGGGCATAGCCGGGTCCGTTATAGCCCCGGGCAAAGGCGATGCAGTCCTCGGGGTTGTTGCTGACCGCCTTCAGCGCCTTCACCAGTCCCCGGTTCTCGATAAACGTGGCAAAGGCCCGGAGATGCGCTGCCTCTGACACCTTCATCGCCTCCCAATAGGCTTCGACCGTGTCGAACCCTGCGAGCCTGTGGTTGAAGCCCATGATCTGCGCGCCGCCGACCGAGGCGGACATCAGGGCAGCGTGGCGGTCGAGCTGCATCGCCTTCCACAGCCGCACATATTCGCCCTGGCCACCGATATAGAGCTTGCGGTTCCAGACCCTGCTCGAGAGATTGGGGTGGCTGTGGCGATATCTGCCAGCGGTCTGGCGATCGAAGACATGCGCTTCGAACAGGATCTTGGGCAGATGCGGACCGTCCAGAAAGCCGCCGGGGCCATCGAGCGCGAGGATATCGGAACGCACGTCCGTGAACCAGCCGCCGCCGCTTTCCACCTCCCACACCGCGCGGATCTGCGCGCTGGTGCAGCCAAGGGTTGCGGCGGCGGTCCGGAAGTCGGCGAGAGTCAGGCCGATCGCTATCGGGGTCGCCGCACCGTTCGAAGCGGGGGCGATGCCGAGCGTGTCCAGCAGGCTGTCGATGGCGATAACCTCGGCCGGCGAAAATGCCTTGCCCTGGCGCAGCGACTTGATGGCAGAAAAGACAGGTGCACGGTTCATGATGTCTACTCTCCAACGGGTAGGGTGCAGGTAAACACGGTGAGCCCCCCGCCACGAACCGCGTCTGGCCTGCAAAATTCTGAGGGGTAATCGGACAGGCTACGCGTCGCTCCCCAACATTCCAAGTCAAATGTTCTTTATATGTTCCATTGATGTCGGGCGGAACCCGTCCCGCTGAGACGGAGGGGAAGGCCGCACTTTTGGCGGGTGACTTGGGCAAAAATTGGGGTTATGCCTTGCGTCACAGCCAGCATGGAAGGCGGATGCCATGCCGGTAACGAGCGGTTCCGCCCGGGCGTAAACAAGCAGCAAGCGCCGCCTGGACATCCTTTCGGTCGCACGAATGCAACGACGAGCCACTTTCGGCTTCCGGGGGAGGAAATTCCATGACCAAAGCATCCGATCTGTTTGTCCAGTGCCTTGAGGCAGAGGGCGTCGAGTATATCTTCGGCGTTCCCGGCGAGGAAAATCTGGACATGCTCGACTCGCTCAGCCGGTCGACCAAGATCAAGCTGATCCTCACCCGGCACGAACAGGGCGCAGGCTTCATGGCCGCGACCTATGGCCGCCATACCGGCAAGGCGGGCGTCTGCATGGCGACCTTGGGCCCCGGCGCGACCAATTTCGTCACCGCCGCCGCCTATGCGCAGCTCGGCGGCATGCCGATGCTGATGGTCACAGGCCAGAAGCCGATCAAGAAATCCAAGCAGGGCCGGTTCCAGATTCTCGACGTGGTCGACATGATGAAGCCGATCACCAAGTTCACCCACCAGCTTGCCAGCGCCGACAATATCCCAAGCCGCGTGCGCGAAGCCTTCCGCCTGGCCGAGGAGGAAAAGCCGGGTGCGGCGCATATCGAATTCCCCGAGGATATTGCCGAGGAAAAGACCGAGTCGGTGCCCTTGAAGCCCAGCTCGACCCGGCGTCCGAATGCGGACAAGAAATCGATCCGCGCTGCGGTCACCGCGCTCGAGCAGGCCAGGTCGCCGATCCTGGTGATCGGGGCCGGCGCCAACCGCACGATGACCAGCCGCATGCTGCTGCAGTTCATCGAAAAGACCGGAATCCCGTTCCTGACGACGCAGCTCGGCAAGGGCGTGATCGACGAGCGCCACCCCAAGTTCCTGGGCTGCGCCGCGCTGTCGGCGGGCGATTTCGTGCACCGCGCGGTCGAGGCTGCGGACCTGATCGTAAATATCGGCCATGACGTGATCGAGAAGCCGCCCTTCTTCATGCAGCCGGGCGGCACGCCGGTGATCCATGTCTCGACCAAGACGGCGGAGGTCGACCCGGTCTATTTCCCCGAGATCGAGGTGATCGGCGACATCGCCAATGCGATCTGGCAGATGAAGGAAGACATCGTCCCCAATGGCGGGTGGAAGTTCGACCATATGCTGGATTATCGCAAGGCGGAGCTGGAGCACACCAACAAGCTGGCCGAGGACGCGCGCTTCCCGATCTTCCCGCCCTATCTCGTTCAGGAAATCCGCAACGCCATGCCCGATGACGGCATCATCTGCCTCGACAATGGCGTGTACAAGATCTGGTTCGCGCGCGGCTATTGCGCCTATCGTCCCAACACCGTGCTGCTCGACAACGCGCTTGCGACCATGGGCGCGGGGCTGCCGAGCGCGATGATGTCGTCGATGGTCTATCCCGACCGCAAGGTGCTGGCGATCTGCGGCGATGGCGGCTTTATGATGAACAGCCAGGAGATGGAGACCGCCGTCCGGCTGGGGCTCAACATGACCGTGCTGATCCTCAACGACAACAGCTATGGCATGATCCGCTGGAAGCAGGCGAACATGGGCTTCAAGGACTGGGGCCTCACCTATGGCAACCCCGATTTCGTCAAATATGCCGAAGCTTACGGTGCCAACGGCTATCGCGTCGAAAGCGCCGAGCATCTGAAGCAGCTGCTCGCGCATACGCGCGACACGCCTGGCGTGCATCTCATCGATTGTCCGGTTGACTATTCGGAGAACGACCAGATCTTGAACATCGACATCAAGAAGATGGCGAAGGAGCTTTAGGCCAGCGCACTCCCTCTCTCCTCCAGGGGGGAGGGTCGGGGAGGGGGGAATGCGCCCCGCTTGCCCTTTCATTGTAACGGGAGAGGGCGGTCCCCTCTCCCAACCCTCTCCCCTGAAGGGGAGAGGGCTTTATGGGATCAGCACATGACCACCCTTAAAACCGTCTACCCGCTCTATCTCAACAATGAGGCGCAGCAGCCGAACACCGATCTGGAGGTGACCGACAAGTTCACCGGCGAGGTCGCGTTCCGGGTGGCGCAGGCCGATGCGGCGACGATCGATGCGGGGATCGCAGGCGCAGTCGAAGCCTCGGAAGCGATGGCGGCGATGCCGAGCTACGAGCGGCAGAATGTGCTCAACCATTGCGTCACGCGCTTCAAGGAGCGCGCCGACGAGCTCGCCTATGCGCTGTGCGTCGAGGCTGGCAAGCCGATCAAGGACTCAGAGGGCGAGGTCAGCCGCCTGATCGACACCTTCCGCATCGCCGCCGAGGAATCGGTGCGGATGACGGGCGAGGTCCAGACCATGGACATCAGCCCGCGCGCCAAGGGCTATCGCGGCATGTGGAAGCGCGTGCCGATCGGCCCGTGCTCGTTCATCTCGCCGTTCAACTTTCCGCTCAATCTCGCCGCGCACAAGATCGCGCCGGCAATCGCGGTCGGCTGCCCGTTCGTGATGAAGCCGGCGAGCCGCACTCCGCTGGGCGCGATCATCATGGGCGAGGTGCTGGCCGAAACGAACCTGCCCAAGGGCGCGTTCTCGATCCTGCCCGCCAGCCGCGACGGCGCGGACCTGTTCACCACCGACGATCGGCTCAAACTCTTGTCCTTCACCGGATCGCCCGATGTGGGCTGGGACCTGAAGGCGCGGTGCGGCAAGAAGAAGGTCGTGCTGGAACTGGGCGGCAATGCGGCGGTGATCATCGATGCCGACGCCAATCTCGACGACGCGATGGAGCGCGTGATCTTCGGCGCGTTCTACCAGTCGGGCCAGAGCTGCATCGGCGTGCAGCGCATCCTGATCCATGCCGATGTCTATGACCGGTTCCGCGACATGCTGGTGGCAAAGACCGCGACGCTGATCGCGGGCGACCCCAAGGACCGCGACACGTTCATCGGCCCGATGATCCACGAGAAGGAAGCCTCGCGGCTCGACGGCTGGGTGCAGGAGGCGGTGGCCAAGGGCGGCACGCTGCTGTGCGGCGGCAAGCGCGACGGGGCGATGCTCGAAGCGACGCTGCTCGAGAACGTGCCGCACGATGCGAGGATAGTTACCGAAGAGGCGTTCGGCCCGGTCGCGGTGCTCTCCAAATTCACCGATTTCAAGGCGGCAATGGCCGAGGTGAACAACAGCAAGTTCGGGCTGCAGGCGGGCGTGTTCACCCGCGACCTGTTCAAGATGTTCGATTGCTGGGACCACCTGGACGTGGGCGGGGTTGTGATCAACGACGTGCCCAGCTTCCGTATCGACAACATGCCCTATGGCGGGGTGAAGGACTCGGGGCTTGGCCGCGAAGGCATCCGCTTCGCGATGGAAGACATGACCGAGATCCGCAACTTGCTGATCCGGGGCGGCTGAGCGATCAGCCGTCTCCCAGAAGCAGCAGCATGATCGTCGATGTCACGAAAAAGCCCTTGAAGATCGCAAAGGCGGCGATCCAGATGCCCTTGAGGGTGGAGACACCGAGTTCGCGAACGAACCAACGCGTCTGGAGCACCGTGTACCAGATCAGGGTCGCGAGGAAGATCGGGAAGCCGATATACATCCCGTCATAATAGGCGCCCATGATCTCGTATTCGTAGGTCGTGTCGCTCATGAACGCGAGCGCGACATAGTTGGCGAGGCCGAACGGTGCGGCGACGAAGCACTGGCTGTAGAAAGGCGGGCGCAGCGAGACACGATCGATAGCGATCTTGCGATGCCGTAGCAGGTCCATCGCCAGCACCAGCGGATACACGCTGAAGATGAAGGCGGTGAACATCAGATCGTTCTTCCAGTCCTTCAGGAACTCGGGACTGGTGCGCATCGCCTCCTTGACCGCTTCCGGCCCGATGATCGCATCGCTTACCGTGCTCGCCAACGCGATGGTGATCATCAGGAAGACGGGCGGGTTGATCGTGCTTTCATAACGCTGCTGCGGCCGATCATCGAGCTCGTCATCGGCATAGGCCATCATCTTTGTCGGCCGGAACAGCGAGAGCAGAAAGGTGCGCGGATAGAAATACAGCCAGCTGACGATCTCGAACAATATGTCCTCGACCGAACGCAGCAATCCCATGAAGTCCATGGCGAAATCCCCCCAGATCAGGCGGACAGGTCTAACAGCCGTGGTGAAGGTTTCAACGCCGATCAGTTGCCGCCGGCAGGATAACGGATTGCCATCACCTCATTTTCCTTCGCCCCTGCTGGCAGCTGCACGGTCCGCAGATCACCCAGCGCAGCGCCCTTGAGCGCGCGGGCGAGAGGAGAGCTCCAGCCGATGCGGCCTGCGCCCGCATCCTGCTCGTCATCGCCGACCAGGGTGAGCGTGCGCCAGTTGTCGTCCTCGTCGGCGATATCGACCTCGGCGCCGAACCAGACGCGGCTCTTGTCGCTCTGCGTCGCCGGGTCGATGACGCGCGCGGCCTTCATCTTGCGGGCGAGCCGATTGAGTTCGCGGTCGATCTCGCGCATGCGCTTGCGACCATAGAGATAGTCGCCATTCTCGCTGCGGTCGCCATTGCCCGCCGCCCAGCTGACGATCTCGACAATGGCCGGGCGCTCGACGCTGAGCAACTGGTCATAGCGTGCCTTCAATGCGGCATAGCCTTGCGGGGTGATGTAGTTAGGGCGGTCCATGGCCTCGCCACATAACGGCAAATTTCGTAACCCTGAACTTGTTTCAGGGTCCATTTTGCCGATTGCGCCTCCGGTCAGCGCGGCACGATGGATGCTGAAACAAGTTCAGCATGACGGTGGAAGCATCAGCCCGGCGTGTTCTTGCCCAGATACCGACTGAGCTTGTCCTTGCCCCGCATCGTGGCGCGCTCGGGGTGCATGACGTCATAGACGACCGCGTTCTCGAGCACCCGCTGGACATAGTTTTTCGTCTCGAAGATCGGGATGCGCTCGACCCATTCTACGATATCGATGCCACCCGTACGCGGGTCGCCATTCGCGCGCAGCCATTTGTTCACATTGCCGGGACCCGCATTGTACGCCGCGACGGCCAAGGGATAGCTGCCGCCGAAATAGTCCATCATGCGGGCAAAATAGCCCGCGCCGAGCTGGATATTGTATCCGGTATCGTCGGTCAGCGCGCCGAGCGAATAGCTCAGCCCCATCTTCCCCGCCTGTTCGCGCGCGGTGCCGGGCATCAGCTGCATCAGCCCGCGGGCTCCTGCATGGCTGACCGCATTGGGGGCATACTGGCTTTCCTGGCGGGTGATCGCGTGGATCATCGTCCAGCTGCTCAGCGCGCCGGGCGGCACGGGCATCTGCGGGAAGGCGACCGATTGCAGGTCATCGACACCCTTGGCGCGCGCTGCCTGGCCGACGATGACCGCAAGGTCGCGCCGCCCGATCTGCCGTGCGAGTTCGGTGGCGAGCACATGCTCTTCTGGGGTCTTGGCAGCGGCAGCCACCGCGCCGAAAAAGCGCCGCTGGGTCGGCCAGTCGCCGCTGCGCGAGATCGCCTGCGTCGCCTGGACCAGCGAGCTGGCGTTGAAGCGCCCGCGCTCGACCGCGCTCACCTGGACGCGCGGCGCAGTGGCGAACGGCGGAATCTCGCGGCCCAGCCGTTCGGTGGCGAGCTGACCGTAATAATGGTCGGGATAGGCGGCTGCCATTTCGAAATAGCGCATCGCCTCGGCCTGGTCGCCCGCGACCGCTGCCGCGCGCCCAGCCCAGTAAAAGCCCTTGGAGCGCGTCTGCGGGGTGCGTGCGCCGCCGCCATAGCGTGCGAACATGCCGATCGCATCGCGCGGACGCCCCAGATTCTGCAGCGCCACTGTGCCTGCCAGCCAGGTCAGGCTGGTATAATCATCGCGAACGCCAAGGCTTTCGTCCGAAATGTCGTGACCGGTCGGGAAGGCATCATCGACCTTCGATGCGATGTCGAAGGCGAGCCCATATTGCCCGTCATTCTGCGCCGCGCGCGCCTGGCTCAGCAGCAGCTCGTACCAGCTTTCGGCATTGACCGGGCGGTATTGCAGCGCGGGCCGGCTGCCGAGCATCTGCCGCGCCAGTGTCCAGTTGCCGGTATCGACCAGCCGCCTGGCGCGCTGCGCGACATAGCCCGCATCGGCCATCGCTTCTGCACCGAGAGATCCGGCGAGCGCATCGGCATCGGGCAGGTTCTTGAGCATCGCGAGCCGCGCCGCGAACACCGCGCGGCGCGCAGGCGATACATAGCCGAACTGCTCCTCGGCATCGGGCGTCGCTTTCGCCCAGAGCAGCGCATCCATCCGCGCGTCGTGATCGGCGGCGGTGAAGTCGGTGGCGAAGCGGCTGGACAGCATCGCCTTGTCTTCGGGCATCATCGTGCCGCCACGCCAGGCGGCGACCGCAACTCCGCGCGCGGCATCGCGCTGACCCACCGCGTCGAGCGCCATGGCATAGCGCGCGCGGCCGACATTGGTCAGCGGCGCAAAGCGGTTGAAATAGGCGACCACCTCCTGCGGCGCGGCGGGGCCTGCACCCAGCGCCTGCTCGGCATTGCGGCGCATCTTGTCCTCGTCGGGCCAGCCGGGGTTGGAGATGAGGAAGCTAGCGAAGGTCGAGAAGGTATAGTTGTTCGGCGTGGTGGTCAGCGCACGCCAGTTGGCGATCGTCCCCGACATGTCCGTCGGCATCGACTGGAGCAGGTTGGCGCGGGCGCGATCCCAGTCGCTGCCATCGCCGCTGCGGCTGGGCACGGCGGCATAATCGGAGGTCTGGTCGCTGGCGAGACAGGCGGCAGGGACGCCCAGCAGGGGCAGGGCGAGCAGCACGGCGGTGCGCCGCGCAATAGCAATTCGTGAAACCATGCTGGACATGATGCGCTTTCGATCCTTATCAGGCGCTGAACACGCAACCTTGTGTGCGAATGGATTGTTCTTGCCTGATTTGCGGGCAAGGTAAAGGAGCTACCCGATGTTTTCCGGCTCAATTCCGGCCCTTGCGACGCCCTTCCGCGACGGAGCGTTTGACGAGCCTGCCTTCCGCGCGCTGATCGACTGGCAGATCGACAACGGCAGTTCCGGCCTGGTCCCCTGCGGCACAACCGGCGAGGCGGCGACCATGTCGATCGAGGAGCATGACTATGTCGTGCGCGTCTGCGTCGAGCAGGCGGCAGGGCGCGTGCCGGTGATCGCGGGTTGCGGATCGAACGACACCAATGTCGCGATCGGTCATATGCTCAATGCGAAAAAGGCCGGCGCGAGCGCCGCGCTGGTTGTGCCGCCTTATTACAACCGCCCCGGCCAGGACGGCGTTCGCGCGCATTTCAAGGCGCTGACCGAGGCGTGCGACCTGCCGATCATGCTCTACAACGTGCCAGCGCGCACGGTCACCGACATCAAGGTCGAGACCATGGCCAAGCTCTCGCGCTTTCCGACGATCATCGGCGTCAAGGACGCGACCGGCGATCTCGAGCGCGTCAGCGCCCAGCGCGCGCAGTGCGGCAAGAAATTCTGCCAGCTGTCGGGCAATGACGAACTGGCGCTGGGCCATCGCGCAATGGGCGGCGTCGGCTGCATCTCGGTGACCGCGAACGTCGCCCCGGCGCTTTGCGCGCAGTTCCAGGCTGCGCTGGCCAAGGGCGATTACAAGACCGCGCTCGCGCTTAACGACCGGCTCTATCCGCTCCATTCGGCGATGTTCTCCGATGCCTCGCCCGGCCCGGTCAAATATGCGCTGCACCGCGTGCGGCCCGATTTCCTTCCCGATCTCAGGCTGCCGATGACCCCGCCCGACAAGAAGAGCCGCAAGGCGGTCGACGCCGCTTTGGTCCATGCCGGGCTGATCTGATGGCGCGGCCCAAGCCCGAGACGTTCGACAAGAAGAAGATCGTCGCCGAGAACCGGCGCGCGCGCTACGATTATGCCATCGATCAGGTCTACGAGGCGGGGATCGCGCTCACCGGCACCGAGGTCAAGTCGCTGCGATTCGGCGAGGGATCGATCGCGGAAAGCTATGCCGAGGTCAGCGACGAGCAGGTCTGGCTGATCAATTCGAACATCCCCGAATTCAGCCATGGCAACCGCTTCAACCACGAGCCCAAGCGCCCGCGCAAGCTGCTGCTCCACGCGCGCGAGATCGCCAAGCTGCACGGCGCGGTCGCGCGCCAGGGGATGACGCTCGTCCCGCTGTCGATCTTCTTCAACGGCCGCGGCCGTGCCAAGGTCGAACTCGCGCTCGCCAAGGGCAAGAAAGCGCCCGACAAGCGCGCGGCGACCAAGGAACGCGAATGGAAGCGCGAACAGGGGCGGCTGCTGCGCGATCGGGGATAAACGGCTCTCTCCGCCTGTCGAAAATTAACCTCGCTTCATAAGATCGCGTGTGCCAGATCACCGCGGCGCGCTATGGGGCGTGCTCGAACGGGGTCGCAGCCCGATTCGGTGATTTCGAATCTGGTAAACGTCGTTTTAATCCGTTGGGGGCTATGGCCTTTTGCGGCGGCGCTCCCACATGGGCCCTGTCGCTGGCAGCGGACAGCAAAGGGCATAGGGTTTTGGAGTTGACGGAAGGCCGTTTCACCCGCTGGGTTGGTCGCAACATGCCGACACGCGAAAGTATGGAGCAGAACCGCTTCATCCGGCCTTTTGCTGCGCGCGTGCTTCGTTCCGAGCTGTGGCGATTTACCCGGCGGTCGGTACCGCGCGGCGTGGCTTTGGGCGTGCTGGTCGGCGTGATTCTGCCGATCGCGCAAATCTTCGGCGCGGCGCTGCTCGCGCTGCCGTTCCGCGCCAATGTTCCTGTCGCCGCGCTGACGACCTTCATCACCAATCCGTTCACCACGCCGCTGCTCTGGGTGGCGGCTTATCATGTTGGCAGCTTCATCCTGCGCGTCGATGCCTCGACCTTTGGCCAACCGGTGGCGACCGCGCTCAACCAGCCGCATGTCGAAACCTGGATGGAATGGCTGACCGGCGCCGCCTCGATCACCGCTTTTGGCCTCGTTGTGCTGGCCATCGTGATGGCGGCGATCGGCTATGTCGCCAGCGCGATCGGCTGGCGCATCTGGATCGCCGGCAAGCGTCGGCGCAGACTGGCCCGCGTGCGCCACCCCTGATCGCTCCGCGCTGGTATTTGCGCCAAACTGCAATTTGTAACGCGATGTTGTTTGCGCTAGCGTCGATCACCTGAACAGTGAGCGAGTTCGCCACGCCAGGGGGATGCGACGACCTTGACCACCACCCGTGCCCGACCCGACCTTGACTGGCCGGAATGGTTGCCTGCACTGCCCGATCCCGACAGTCCCGACGCCCGCATTACCGCGCTGATCATCATCGGCGGTCTCGCCGTCAGCGGCGCGCTGATCTGGCTTGCGCTGGGTGACTGGGTGCCGCTGGCGCTGTTCGCCGGCGGTCTGGTCGCGCTGGCTTCGCTGATCCTGCTGGTGCGTCACCAGTTTCCGCCGCGCAGCGACGTGCAGCGCACGATGCCTGACTGGTCGGTGACCTTTGCCGCGACCGACCACCCGACGATCGCGATTGCCATTACCGACGAGGCAGGGCGGATGATCTGCGCCAACCAGCGCTTCATCGACCAGTTCGGTGCCGAGATGGTGCCGCCGAAATTGTCGCTGGCCGGTCAGGGCGGCGACCTGCTTGCCGAGGCGGGACGCGCCGCCTGGCGCGATGGCGAGGGCAGGGCCGGGGGGCTCGTCGCCGCCGGCGTGCCCATCGATGCCCAGGTGCGCCGTGTCGGGCGCGGGCAGGATTATCTGCTGTGGAAGTTCGAACCGGTCGCACGGCACGATCTCGCGGTTGAGGCCGATGCGATGCTCGTCGGACGTCCGGGCCGCGCGCTGGGTGAGGGCGGCTTCATGGCCGCCGCGATCAGCCCCGAAGGTCGCATCCGCGCTGCCAACAGCGCCTTTGCCGCGCGTGCCGCCGGGGCCGAGGCCGGCAATATCGTCGGGCGCGATCTCGCAAGCTTCCTGCGCGCCGACGAGCGCAACCGCATCTATTTCGAGCGCGAAGGCCGCAAGGGCGTGCCGCTTCGGTTGTTCCACCTGCCGCTGGTCGATCCGCTGCAGGTCACTGATCCTGCCGAGCGCGAGAAGGCGCCTGCGCTGGTCGTGCTGATCGATGAGGATCCGGCGGGCATGGATAAGGGCACCGCGCTCGGCTATGTCCAGACGCTGCTCGGGCTGCTGCCCGTGGGCCTGGCAATGACCGATCGCGACGGGCGCTTCCTGTTCGCCAATGATGCCTTCCTGCGCGCGGCGGGGATTACCGAGGCCGAATTGCCGCCCTATCCGGGCGACCTCGTCGTGCGCGAGGACAAGGGCGCGATAGCCGATGCGGTGCGCCGCCATGCCAGCGGCCAGGCGATGGCGGGCGATGTCGCGCTGCGTCTGCGCAATCAGCCCGACGAGCCGGTGACGCTCTCGCTCGCCAGCCTGCGCGGCATGGGCGATGCTGCGGTGCTGCTCTCGGTCAAGGATAACAGCGAGGAAAGCCGCCTCAAGCGCCAGGTCGCGCAGGCGAGCAAGATGCAGGCGATCGGCCAGCTCGCGGGCGGCGTCGCGCATGATTTCAACAATGTGCTGACCGCGATCATCGGCCATTGCGACCTGATGCTGATGCGGCACAGCCCCGGCGACAGCGATTATGACGACATCCAGCAGATTCGCAGCAATTCGAACCGCGCCGCCTCGCTGACCCGGCATCTGCTCGCCTTCTCGCGCCAGCAGACGCTGCGGCCGCAGGTGCTGCAGCTGCCCGATATCGTCTCCGACACCTCGGAGCTGTTGAAGCGGCTGATCGGCGAGAAGATCGTGCTCGAGGTGCAGCATGACCGCAATCTCGGTCCGGTCCGCGCCGATCCCGGTCAGCTTGAACAGGTGATCGTCAACCTTGCGGTCAACGGGCGCGATGCGATGCTTGCAAAACGGCCACCGGGCGGCACGCTGACCATCCGCACGCGCAAGGTGACCGCAGCCGATGTCCGCGCGATGAACAGCGATATCCTGCCGGTCGACGATTACAGCGCGATCCTGGTGGAGGATGGCGGCACCGGCATGCCGCCTGACGTGCAGGCGCGCATCTTCGAGCCGTTCTTCACCACCAAGGAGGTCGGCAAGGGTACCGGCCTGGGGCTTTCGACCGTGTACGGCATCGTCAAGCAGTCGGGCGGCTATATCTTCGTCGATTCCGAACCTGGCCAGGGCACGACCTTCTCGATCTATTTTCCGGTCTATCGCGGCGGCGCGGTCGAACAGCGCAGCCGCAAGCAGACCACCAAGGTCAATCCAGGCCAATGGGGCCATGCGCGGCTGCTGCTGGTCGAGGACGAGGACATGGTCCGCGCGGTCGCCGAACGGGCGCTGACGCGCCAGGGCTTTACCGTCGTCACCGCGAGCGATGGCGAGGACGGGCTCGAGCGGCTCGGCGATAGCGGGCCGTTCGACCTCGTCGTCAGCGATGTCGTGATGCCCAATTTGGACGGGCCCGGCATGGCGGTCGAGATGCGCAAGCGCATGCCTGGCCTGCCGATCCTATTCATGTCTGGCTATGCCGAGGAAACGCTGCGCCAGAGCATATCGATCGACCAGGTGCACTTTCTGCCCAAGCCGTTTTCGGTTGCGCAGATTGTCGATGCCGTGCACGGCGCGCTCGCCGCATCGGCGCCTCCGCCGAACCAGGCCCCAGCGAATGAAGGAAAGCTACGGACGTGACTGAGTGCAGGACCTTCCTGATCGCCGAGGACGAGGCGATGATTGCGATGCTGCTTGAAGATTTCATCGACCTCGCCGGTCACCAGATTGCGGCGATGGTTGCCAGCCTGGAAGATGGGCTGGCAGCGGTGCAGGCCGGCGGATTCGATGCTGCGATCCTCGACGTCAACCTGGGGCGCGACAAGGTCTGGCCGCTCGCCGATGCGCTGCGCGAGGTCGGTGTGCCCTATATCTTCGCGACCGGGGGCGGCGACACCATCCCGCCCGAACACGCATCCGCACCCACCTTGCCCAAGCCCTATACGCTGGCGTCGCTCGAGGCGGTGCTAGCGCGCATCTGACACGCGTTTTGCCCTTGCGTTCTGCGGCAATGTTCCCTAACTGTTCCAGAAGAACAGATTGGGTACATCACTGAGTCGTTGCGCCGGAGGTCCGGAGCAATTAGGCAGGAAAGGGCATGGCAATGGCCGGGCAGCTTAAACTCATCCAGACCGAAAAAGAGGCAAAATCCATGGACAGGCAAAAGGCGCTCGATGCAGCGCTGGCTCAGATCGACCGGGCCTTTGGCAAGGGGTCGGCGATGCGGCTGGGCTCCAAGGAGGCGATGCAGGTCGAGGCGATCTCGACCGGCTCGCTCGGCCTCGACATCGCACTGGGCGTCGGCGGACTGCCGCGCGGTCGCGTGATTGAGATCTACGGTCCTGAAAGTTCGGGCAAAACCACGCTCGCGCTGCACGTGATCGCCGAGGCGCAGAAGAACGGCGGCACCGCCGCGTTCGTCGATGCCGAACACGCGCTCGACCCGGTCTATGCCAAGAAGCTTGGCGTCAATATCGACGAACTGATCGTGTCACAGCCCGATACGGGCGAACAGGCGCTCGAGATTACCGATACTTTGGTGCGGTCAAACGCGATCGACGTGCTGGTGGTCGATTCGGTCGCCGCGCTGGTGCCGCGTGCGGAAATCGAGGGCGAGATGGGCGACAGCCATGTCGGCCTGCAGGCGCGCCTGATGAGCCAGTCGCTGCGCAAGCTGACCGGTTCGATCAGCCGTTCGCGCTGCATGGTGATCTTCATCAACCAGCTGCGCATGAAGATCGGCGTGATGTACGGCAATCCGGAAACCACCACCGGCGGCAATGCGCTCAAGTTTTACGCGTCGGTGCGTCTCGACATCCGCCGCACCGGTCAGATCAAGGACCGCGACGATATCGTCGGCAACACGACGCGCGTGAAGGTCGTCAAGAACAAGGTCGCCCCTCCTTTCAAGCAGGTCGAATTCGACATCATGTATGGCGAAGGCATTTCGAAGATCGGCGAGATTCTCGATCTCGGGGTCAAGGCGGGCATCGTCGAGAAGGCGGGCAGCTGGTTCAGCCACGATTCGGTGCGCATCGGCCAGGGGCGCGAGAATGCCAAGAATTTCCTCAAGGAAAATCCCGAGATGATGGCCAAGATCGAAGGCCTGATCCGCGGGCAGCAGGACAAGGTGGCCGAAGAGATGATGACCGGCCCCGATGCCGAGGACGATATCGGCGACGATATGTAATCGGCCCCGGATCTTGCCCACTGGCGTTTCGCAAGGGCGGGCGGGCAATCGGTTGGAACAGATCGAAGGGGCAGGGCAGCATGCAAGCGGCTCTGTCCCTTCATTTTTGCGCATATATTGCTTCAATCTCGCTTCAACTCGCCTTATGTCGCAGCCATGACATCGACAAATGACATCCGGCGTTCGTTCCTCGACTATTTCGGGGGCAACGGCCATGACATCGTGCCTTCCGCGCCGCTGGTTCCGCACAACGACCCGACGCTGATGTTCGTCAACGCCGGCATGGTGCCGTTCAAGAACGTGTTCACCGGGCTCGAATCCCGCGCCAATGCGCGTGCCACTTCGTCGCAGAAATGCGTGCGCGCCGGTGGCAAGCACAATGATCTCGACAATGTCGGCTATACCGCGCGACATCACACGTTCTTCGAGATGCTCGGCAATTTCTCGTTCGGCGACTATTTCAAGGAAGAGGCGATCCACCACGCGTGGACGCTGGTCAACAAGACCTGGGGCCTCGCCGCCGACAGGCTGACCGTCACCGTCTATCACACCGATGACGAGGCCTTCGGGCTGTGGAAGAAGATCGCGGGTCTTCCCGACGAGCGCATCATCCGCATCGCCACCTCGGACAATTTCTGGTCGATGGGCGACACCGGGCCCTGCGGTCCGTGCAGCGAGATCTTCTACGACCATGGCGACCATATTTTCGGTGGCCCGCCGGGATCGCCTGACGAGGACGGCGACCGGTTCATCGAGATCTGGAACCTGGTGTTCATGCAATACGAACAGCATGCCGATGGCAGCCGCACCAACCTGCCGCGTCCGTCGATCGACACCGGCATGGGCATCGAGCGCATCGCGGCCGTCATGCAAGGCGTGCACGACAATTACGATATCGACCTGTTCAAGGCGCTGATCGCCGCCTCGGGCCAGGCGACCGGCACGGCGACCACCGGCGGCAATCAGGCCAGCCACCGCGTCATCGCCGATCACCTGCGCGCCACCTCGTTCCTGATCGCCGATGGCGTTCTCCCCGCCAATGAAGGGCGCGGCTATGTGCTGCGCCGGATCATGCGCCGCGCGATGCGCCATGCGCATATATTGGGCGCGGCGGACCCGCTGATGCACCGGCTGGTGCCGACCCTGGTCGCCGAAATGGGCCAGGCGTTCCCCGAACTCGTCCGCGCGCAGCCGCTGATCGAGGAGACGCTCGAGCGCGAGGAAACCCGTTTCCGCCAGACGCTCGACAAGGGGCTGAGGCTGCTCGACGAGGCGACGGCTGACCTCGCCGAAGGCGCGGTGCTTTCGGGCGAGACCGCGTTCCGGCTCTACGACACCTATGGCTTCCCCTATGACCTGACCGAGGATGCGCTGCGCAGCCGCGGCCTCAGCGTCGATCGCGCAGGCTTTGACACCGCGATGGCCGCGCAAAAGGCTGCGGCGCGCGCGGCCTGGAAGGGCTCGGGCGAGGCGGCATCGGCCGAGATCTGGTACGACATCGCCGAACGCGCAGGCGGCACCGAATTCACCGGCTATACCGCGACTGAAGGCGAGGCCGAGGTCGTCGCGCTCGTCCGCGACGGTACCGAGATCGACAGCGCCTCTGCGGGCGATAGCGTCACCATCCTCGTCAATCAGACGCCTTTCTATGGCGAAAGCGGCGGCCAGATGGGCGATGCCGGCGCGATCACGTCGCTGGGCGGGCTCAAAGCTGTGGTCGACGATACCTCCAAGCCGCTCGGTCGCCTGCACGCGCATCAGGCGCGGATCGAAACTGGCAGCATCAAGGTCGGCGACACCGTGCATCTCGCGGTCGATGTCGAGCGCCGTGACGCGCTGCGCGCCAACCACAGCGCGACGCATCTGCTGCACGCGGCCTTGCGCAATCATCTCGGCGGCCATGTCACGCAAAAGGGTTCGCTGGTTGCTCCCGACCGTCTGCGCTTCGACTTCTCACACCCCAAGGCGCTGAGTGAAGCCGAAATCGCTGCGATCGAGGCCGAGGTGAACGCGGAGATCCGCGCCAACGAGGCGGTGACGACGCGGCTGATGAGCCCCGATGATGCCGTCCAAGCGGGCGCGCTCGCGCTGTTCGGCGAGAAATATGGCGAGGAAGTCCGCGTGCTCTCGATGGGCCGCGCGACCGACAAGCATTATTCGGTAGAATTGTGCGGCGGCACGCATGTCCGCGCATTGGGCGATATCGGCATCTTCCGCATCGTCAGCGAGAGCGCTGTGTCGAGCGGCGTCCGCCGGATCGAGGCGCTGACCGGCGAGGGCGCGCGGCAGTGGCTGGTGGCGCGCGACGAACGGGTCAAGGCGATCGCCGCCCTGGTCAAGACGTCGCCCGACGAGGTCGAGGCGCGCATCGCATCGCTGGTCGAGGAACGCCGCGCGCTCGAACGGGAACTCGCCGAAGCCCGCAAGGCGCTGGCGCTGGGCGGAGGTGCGGGCAAGGCTGGACCGGCGGTGGAGAGCATCGGCGGCGTCAGCTTCCAGGCGCAGGTGATCGACGGGCTCGACCCCAAGGAACTGCGAGGGCTGCTCGATCAGGCCAAGTCGGCGCTTGGATCGGGCATCGCGGTGATGGTTGCGACCAATGACGGTCGCGCGGCCTTTGCGGCTGCCGTCACCGACGATCTGACCGGTCGCTTCAGCGCGGTCGATCTGGTGCGCGCAGGCGTCGAGGCGCTGGGCGGCAAGGGCGGCGGCGGCCGTCCGGACATGGCGCAGGGCGGTGGTCCTGATGCCAGCAAGGCGGAAGCGGCTGTGGCAGCAGCGCGCGCTCTGATCGAGAACGCAGCCGCGCCTGCTTGATTGAGAGATCCCCTGCGAAGGCGGGGGGCATTCATGGGATTCCAGCAAACGGGTCCCCTGCGAAGGCAGGGGCCCATCACCTTCACTTGCCTTCCGCGCGGATGGTCATTGGTTTTGGTGGACGATCCGCTGCACGCCGGGCCGGTGATGATAGCCTGACAGCTCTGGAGATGGGCCCCTGCCTTCGCAGGGGACCGGCACAGGGGCTGGCCACTGGAACGCCAAGCATAAAAAAGGGCTGCGAAACCATATGGTTTGCAGCCCTTTTTGATAGCGTCCCTCATGCGAGGGGCGGTTCTCAGCCCTTCTTGAGCGAGATGCCGCCAAAGCGCTTGTTGAAACGGGCGACCTGGCCACCCGAGTCCATCAGGCGCTGGTTGCCACCGGTCCAGGCCGGGTGCGAAGTCGGGTCGATATCCAGCTGCAGCGTGTCGCCTTCCTTGCCCCAGGTCGAGCGGGTCTGGTACACGGTGCCGTCGGTCATCTTCACATTGATCATGTGGTAATCGGGATGGATATCGTTCTTCATCGTCGTTGTCCTTGAATATGGCTGGTTCCGACCAGCCCGCAGGATGAATGGGAAGCGGCGCGCATAACGCTGCGCGCCGCCAAAAGCAAGGGATTTACAAGCGCCGCCGGATCAGGCGGGCGGGTCGGCAATCATCGCGGTAAAGCCGACCTCGCAGGCCAGCTTGCCGTTCATTTCCGCGCGTGCCTTGAACTTGCACACCTTGGCGCGCTTCTGCTCGAACTCGGCATGCAGGTCGAGCAGCACGCCGGGTTCGACCGGAACGCGGAACTTGGCGCCATCGATCGCCATGAAATAGACGAGCTTGCCCGAGCCTGCCAGGCCGAGCGATTCGACCGCCAATATACCCGCCGCCTGCGCCAGCGCCTCGACGATAAGGACGCCGGGCATGATCGGGCGGGCAGGGAAGTGGCCCTGAAAGAACGGCTCGTTCATGCTGACCGCCTTGATCGCATGGATCGACTGGTCGATGTCCAGCCGCGCCACGCGGTCAACGAGCAGCATGGGGTAGCGGTGCGGAAGCGCCGCCATCACCTTGGCAATGTCGTAGTTCAGCTCGCCCTCGGTCATGACCAGAGCTTACCGGCCTTCAGGCTGCTGTGCGGCCGGGGCTGCCTGCTGCTGACCCTGAGCGGCCTGCTGCGCAGCCTGCTGCTCGCGCTGCTGACGCGGCAGCCAGCCCTGCGGCGGAACCAGCTGAGCGGTCGGGATCAGCGCGTTCAGCTCGGCGGTGATGTCCTTGGTGATGTCATAGCCATCGGCGCGGGCGAGCGTCGCGCCGGCTTCGAGCACGATGCTGACCTTGCGCTTGGTCATCGCCTGACGGACCGCCTGGTCGAACTTGTCGCTGATCTGTTCGAGCACATAGGCTTCCGACAGCGCGACCGGCTGCAGGATTTCCTGCACTTCCTGCGAACCCTGCTCGCGCAGCTGCTGGATCTGGCCCAGCTGCTGCTGCAGCGCGGCCTGGTTCTGCTGCGCGTTGGGGGCCTGGACATCGGTGTTGAACTTGTTCACCAACGGTTCGAGCTGCTGGCGGATCTGGTTCGACTTGGCCTGGGCGGCGTCATACTGCGCCTTGTAGGTCGTCGGACGCGCGGTGTTGGCATTGACGAAGGCCGAGGATTCGACCACGGCGCGGCGCTGATCGGCCACGGCGATGCCAGCCACGGTCTGTGCCGCAACAGGAGCGATCGCGCCCGAAGCCAGGGTGCCGGCAGCCATCAGGGCTGCGGCGGTGCATTTGAGAAGAAGTTTCATCAGAACTGGGTCCCTACGTTGAATGTGAATAGACGGGTGTCGTCGCCAGGCTCCTTGAGCAGGGCGCGGGCAATATCGATGCGGAACGGGCCGAAGGGCGAGTTCCAGTTGACGCCAAAGCCGACGGTGACGCGCGGCTTGGGCGAATCGCCGAAGAACTGTTCGGTAAAGGCAAGGCTCGGCGTGTTGGGCTGACCGGCGGCATTGGTCGCATTGGTCACGGTGTTGATCACCTGATTGCCCTGCTGATCGGTTCCGATCTCCAGATATTGCAGATTGCCGTTTGCGTCGCGGTTCTGCGGAGTCTGCAGCAGCGGCCGCACCACGCCGAAGACGGCACCGGCATCGACGAAGACCGACGGACGCAGGCCAAGCTCGCGAGCGCCGCTGCCCAGCGGGATGTCGAGCTCGGCACGGGCGAGATAGTAATAACGACCGCCAAGCGCGTCATCGACGCGGTTGCGGCGACCGGTGACGGGTGTGTTGACGATCGCGCCGTTGACGATCTCGGGCGTGAAGCCGGTGCGGATCACGCGCGGGCCGACGCCGCGGATATCGAAACCGCGGATCTGCGGCTGGCCCAGGAAGAAGCGGTCGGTCAGGCGAATATCGTCAATCCCCTGAGCCGGCGTACCGCGGTCCTCGAAGGCGATGATATGGCCACCTTCTGCCGCGATGGTGAAGATGAACCCGCTGCGGCCGATGCGCCAGTGCTTGGACGCGTTGAGGCGCGTGCGCAGATAACTCACCGCACCGCCAAGGCCGGCAAAGTCCTGCGACAGCGTCACGTTCTGGCCGCGCGTGGGACGGATGCGGTTGTCGCGATTGTCATAGATCAGCGAATAGCCGATCAGCGAGGTCGTGCGCTGTCCCAGGTTGTCGCACAGGAAGAAGCCTGCGCGGACCGGGTCGCATTCCAGCGTGCCGTTTCCGTCAAGGTCGGAGAAGAACTGGGTACGGTCGAGCGTGACGTCGTCGACCGTCAGCGAGTAGCGCAGCAGCGCCGAGACATATTCGGTCAGCGGCACGCCAAGGCGGAACGATGCGCCGGTGGTCAGCTGTTCGAACGTGGTGTTGCGCGAATTGCCGACGAAGTTGAAGCTGTTGAGATCGCGGCGGAAGATATCCGCACCGAACGAGATGTTCTTGTCGAACACATAGGGTTCGGTGAAGCTCAGGTTGATGCCTTGCGAGAACTGCGAGTAGTTGATGCTCAGGCCGACGGTCTGGCCCTTGCCGCGGAAGTTGCGCTGGCGGATCGAGGCCTGGAGGATGAAATTCTCAATCGACGAGAAACCGGCGGAGAGCTGAAGCTCGCCGGTCGCCTTTTCCTCGACATTGGCTTCGAGGATGATGCGATCGGGCGCGCTGCCCTGCTTCTGCTCGATCTCGAACTTTTCCTGGAAATAGCCGAGCGAGTTGATGCGGTTTTCCGAGCGCTTGACCAGGAAGCTGTTGAACGCGTCGCCCTCGTTCAGGCGGAACTCGCGCCGGACGATCTTGTCCTGGGTCAGCGTGTTGCCGTTGATGTCGATCCGCTCGACATAGACGCGCGCCGATTCCGCCAGCTCGAACGTGATGTCCATGGTGAGCGTTTCGCGGTTGCGGTTGAAATTGGGCCGCACGTCCGCAAACGCATAACCGAACAGGCCTGCGGTTTCGCTGAGCTGCTCGACAGTGTCCTCGACCAGCTTGGCATTGTACCAGTCGCCGGTCTTCATCGGCAGCTGGGCCTTGAGGCCATCTTCGGAAAAGTCGCGAATCTGGCTGTCGACGCCGACATCGCCGAACTTGTAGCGATCGCCTTCCTCGACGACATAGGTGATGATGAAGTCGCGCTTGTCGGGGGTCAGCTCGGCCACGGCAGAAATGACGCGGAAATCGGCATAGCCCTGGGTCAGATAGAACTGGCGCAGCTTCTGCTGGTCATAGGCCAGCTTGTCGGGATCGTAGGAATCGCCCGAGCTGAAAAAGCGGTAGAAGCGCGACTGCTTGGTCGCCATCTCGCCGCGCAGTTCGCCGTCGGAGAATTTCTCGTTGCCCAGAATGTTGATCTGGCGAACCTTGGAGCGCGGACCTTCGTTGATCTCGAAGACCACGTCGACGCGGTTCTGGTCCTGCTGCACCATCTTCGGCTCGACTGTGGCGGCAAAGCGGCCCTGGCGCTTGTAGAGTTCGATTATGCGCGCGACGTCGGCGCGCACCTTGGTGCGGGTGAAGATCTGGCGCGGCGCAAGGCGGATTTCGGGAAGGATCTTGTCTTCCTTGATGCGCTTGTTGCCTTCCAGGATCACGCGGTTGATGACCGGGTTTTCCTTGACGTCTATGACCACCGCGCCGTCATTGTTGCGGATAGCGACATCGGCGAACAATTCGGTTTCGAACAGGTCGCGCAGTGCCTGGTCGGCCGCGACCTGGGTGTAGACATCCCCGACGCGCAGCTGGATGTACGAACGCACGGTATCGGCCTCGATGCGCTGCGATCCGTTCACGGTGATCGAGCGGATTTGCTGGCCTGCAGGCGGCACCACGGCAGCGGGAGCCGACGCCTGTGGCGGTGCGGGAGGGGCTGCCGGCCCTGCAGCCTGGGCGAAGGCGGCGCTTGCAGTTCCCGCCAGAACGGTGGAACTCAGCAACAGGCCGAGGGCACGCGCGCCGATGGCGATTTTCTGTTCAGATTTCACGAAAAAAAGACCCACCCTAAGCCAAAAAACACCGGACGGTCCCTGCATTGCCGTCCGATAACCCGCCCCGGTGCGCAATCCCCTGCATCATCCGCTGCAATCAATCAACCCGTCTTTCAGCCGAGCAGGCCGAACGATGCCAGATCGTTGACGGTCACGAACACCATCAGGGCCAGCACGGCTGCCAGGCCCGAACGGAAAGCCCATTCCATGACCTTGGGGTTGACCGGTTTGCGCCGGATTCCCTCGATCGCATAGAATAGCAGATGACCGCCATCGAGCATGGGAATTGGCAGCAGGTTGATGAACCCCAAATTAATTGAGATCAGCGCGATGAAGAAGATGAAATCGTCGAGCCCCGCCGAGAGCTGCTCGCCCGAAACCTGCGCGATTTTCAGCGGTCCGCCGAGTTCCGAAACCGAGCGGCGGCCGGTGATGACCTGGCCCAAGGTGGCGACCATGAGCCGCACGATATCGCCGGTTCGCTCGACGGCGACGATCGGAGCCTCGACCAGCGAGACGGGGCGCATGACGGGCTTGGCCGACATGATGCCGAGGCGGCCAATGCGATATTCGTTTCCGAACCGGTCCTTCTGAATCTCGGTTCCGATCTTGAAATCGAATTCGCGGACCTGCCCGGCGCGCTCGGCGCGCAGGGTGATGCGTTCATCGGGCCGGTGCGCAATGCGGCGACCCAGTTCGTCGAACCACTCGATCCGTTCGCCATCGACCGACACGATGCGGTCGCCGGGCAGTAGACCAGCTTCTGCCGCCGCTGAACCGGGTAGCACGCCCGCGACCACCGGCGGCGTTACGCTCTTGCCGTAAGCGAAGGCGAAACCGGCAAGGATCAGGATGGCGAAGAGGAAGTTGATCGCGGGGCCTGCAAACACGATCAGCGCGCGCTGCCACAGGGTCTTGGACTGGAAGGTGCGGTTGCGCTCTTCGGCGGGAAGCGCGACCCAATTGGGGTCGGCGCGGCTGGATGGGTCCATATCGCCTGCGAATTGGACATAGCCGCCGAGCGGCAGCATGCCCAGCTTCCAGCGGGTGCCTCGCTTGTCGGTCCAACCGGCGATCTCGCGACCGAAGCCGATCGAGAAGGATTCCGCCTTCACTCCGAACCAGCGTCCGACCAGATAATGGCCCATCTCGTGGACGAAGACCAAAGGTCCGAGCACGAGCAGAAAGGCGAAGACGGTCAGCAACAAGCCGGGATTTTCGTTCAAGGGTCAGTTCCTGGTTCGCACCGCGGCGGCAGCATGCTCGCGCGCTTCTCGATCTATCGCCAGCACATCCTGCAGGCTTTGCGGGTCTTGCGGGCTATAGCCTGCCAGAACCTCCGACACAATTGCGGCAATATCGAGGAATCCGATCTCTTCCTTCAGAAACGCGGCCACCGCGATTTCGTTTGCCGCATTGAGGATGGCGGGGGCGCCGCCGCCGGCGGCAATCGCCTGGCGGCAGATGCCGGGGCCGGGAAAGCGTTCGTCGTCCAGCGGTTCGAAGGTCAGCTGGCCGATGGTCGCAAGGTCCAGCGGCGCGCAATCGGTGGCGATCCGGTCGGGCCAGGCGAGCGCCGAGGCGATCGGGATGCGCATGTCGGGCGCGCCCAATTGTGCCAGCGTCGAACGGTCGCGATATTCGACCATCGAATGGATGACCGATTGCGGGTGGACGAGGATGCGTATGGCATCGAGCCCGACCGGGAAGAGGTGATAGGCCTCGATCAGTTCGAGCCCCTTGTTGAACATGGTAGCGCTGTCGACCGAGATTTTTGCGCCCATCGACCAATTGGGGTGCGCGACCGCCTGGGCCGGGCCCGCGGCGCGCATCTGGTCGAGCGTCCAGCTGCGGAACGGGCCGCCGCTCGCGGTCAGCGTGATGCTTTGTACCTGATCATAGGAGGCGCCCGCAAGGCACTGGAAGATCGCGTTATGTTCGGAATCGACCGGGAGCAGGGTCGCGCCCGAGCTGCGCGCCGCCTCGATCATCAGCGCGCCCGACGAGACCAAAGCCTCCTTGTTGGCGAGCGCGACGCTGCGTCCGCGCAGCAGGCTGCGCATGATTGGCGCGAGGCCCGCACAGCCGACAATCGCGGCCATGGTCCAGTCGGCATCGAGATCGGCCGCGTCGAGCAAAGCCTGAGGGCCCGACCAGGCCTGGGTGGCGCTGCCCTGAAGCGCATCGGCCAGCGCCTGATGCTGCGCCGGATCGCCGATCACCGCGACCTCGGCGGAGAATTCGCGCGCGAGCTTCGCGAGGCCCTCCGCATCGCTGTTCGCGGTCAGCGCGACGATGCGATAGGCCGAAGGGTTGAGGCGGATGAGATCGAGCGTCGAGGTGCCCACCGATCCGGTTGCGCCGAAGATGCTGATCGAGCGCGGCTCAGCGGACGGCGGCGGCACGATCAGGCCGGGAGAGAGCGTTTCGGGGCGCGACATGGAATGCTTATCCTAGCGCCCAAAATGCGTTGGCTGCAACCAGAGTTGCAACGATCGGTGCAACCGGGACAAGTCCGTCGACGCGGTCGAGAATGCCGCCATGTCCGGGGATCAGCGTGCCCGAATCCTTGACGCCCGCCTGGCGCTTCATCCAGCTCTCCAGAAAATCGCCCATTTGCGCAACGATGGCGAGCGGTGCGCTCGCCAGCACCAGGATATAGGGCAGATCGAAATGCTCGCGCAGCAGCATCGCGAACAGCAGCGCTGCCGTCATGCCGCCCGCCAGTCCCGCCCAGGTCTTGCTGGGGCTGATCGACGGGGCGATCTTGGGCCCGCCGATGCCGCGCCCGGCGAAATACGCGCCGATATCGGTCGCCCAGACCGTCGCCATCGTCCAGAAGGCGAGCAGCAGGCCATTGTCCTGCTGACGCAGATAGAGCAGCGCCATGACCGGCAGCGCGCAATAGAGCACGCCCCAGGCGAGCCGGAAGCCGCGATCGATCGTCGCGATGAAGAAAGCGCCGCCGATGATGAAGCCAAGCGACAGAAAGCCCGGGCCATCAGCAAAGGGTGAAAGCATCGACAAGGGCGCCATCAGCGCCAGCATCGACAGACGCCGGCGCTCCATCCGCCCGACCAGCCCGGCCCATTCGTGCTGCATCGCCAGCGCACCTGCCATCAGCAGAAGCCAGAAGGCAATGCCGCCCAGCCACAGCGCGGTCCCGGCGATCGCCACCAGCACTACGCCCGAAACCGTGCGGATCGCGAGATCCTGGCCGAACAGGGACCGCTTCACCGGTTCAGCGGCCACCAAAGCGCCTTTCGCGGGTGGCATAGGACTGGAATGCCTCGGCGAGCGAATTCCCGTCGAAATCGGGCCAGAGCGTGTCGGTGAAATAGAGCTCGGCATAGGCCGCCTGCCAGAGCAGGAAGTTGCTCAGCCGCTGCTCGCCCGAGGTGCGGATCAGCAGGTCGAGCGGGGGCAGGTCGCTGGTATCAAGCATCGCATCGATATGCGCCGCCTCGATTGCGTCTGCGTTGACCTCACCGCGCGCAGCCGCAGCGGCAAGCGCACGCGCGGCACGCACGAGCTCGTCCTGCGCACCATAATTGAGCGCGATGACGAGCGTCGTGCCGCTGTTATGCGCGGTGCGCTGCACGACATCGTCGATCATTTCGACCAGATCGGGCGCGAGCACGCGATAATTGCCGATGATCTTGAGCCGCACGTTGTTGGCGATGAACTCGTCGACATCGGCGCGGATGAAATGCCTGAGCAGCCCCATCAGGTCCGAAACCTCGTCCTCCGGACGCTTCCAGTTTTCCGACGAGAAGGCGTAGAGCGTCAGCGCCTCGAGCCCCATGTCGCGGGCCGCCCGCACGGTTGTGCGTACGGCCTCGACGCCCTGTTTGTGGCCGACAAAGCGGGGCAGGTTGCGCCGCGCGGCCCATCGGCCGTTGCCGTCCATGATGATGGCGGCGTGGCGCAACCCGCAGGCAGGTGCCAGCCCCGCATGTGCAGGCGCTGCGGAATGCGCCTCTGCCTTGGACAGCTTGGGGCCGGGCCGAAAGATCACTGGCCCAGAATTTCTTTTTCTTTCTGCGTCGCGGCGGCATCGGCCTGGGCGATCATGTCGTCGGTCAGCTTCTGCACCTCGGTCTCGAAGCGCTTGCGCTCGTCCTCGCTGATCACGCCCTTCTTCTCGTCGGTCTTGAGCGAATCCATGCCGTCGCGGCGGACGTTGCGGATCGCGACGCGCGCCTTTTCGGCATATTGGCCGGCGAGCTTCGCGAGCTCCTTGCGGCGTTCTTCGGTGAGGTCGGGGATCGGCAGGCGCAGCGTCTGGCCATCGACGATCGGATTGAGGCCAAGGCCTGCCGAACGGATCGCCTTGTCCGCCGGGCCGACATTCGACTTGTCCCAGACCTGCACCGACAGCATGCGCGGCTCGGGCGCGGAGACGGTGGCGATCTGGGTCAACGGCATGTGCGCGCCATAGACTTCGACCGTCACCGGATCGAGCAGCGTGGTGTTGGCGCGTCCGGTGCGCAGGCCCGAAAGGTCGCCCTTCAGCGATTCGACCGCGCCGTTCATCCGGCGCTCGAGATCCTTCTTGTCAAACTGTGCCACTGGTTCAGTCCTTCTGATGTACGGTTGTCGCGGTGCCTTCGCCGCTCAGAACGCGGGCGAGATTGCCCTGTTCGCGGATCGAGAACACCACGATGGGAATGGAATTGTCGCGGCAGAGCGCCACGGCGCTGGCGTCCATGACCTTGAGATTGTCCTGCAACACCCGGTCATAACTCAATGTTTCGTAACGCACGGCGGTGGGATCAAGCTTGGGATCGGCATTGTACACGCCGTCGACGCTGGTTCCTTTCAGTAGCGCATCGCATTTCATTTCGGCCGCGCGCAGTGCCGCGCCGGAATCGGTGGTGAAATAGGGCGCGCCGACGCCCGCGGCGAAGATGACCACGCGGCCCTTTTCGAGATGGCGCTGGGCGCGGCGGCGGATCACCGGCTCACACACCTTGTCCATCTCGATCGCGGATTGCACGCGGGTGGGGACGCCCATCTGCTCGAGCGCGCTCTGCATAGCGAGCGCGTTCATCACCGTGGCGAGCATGCCCATATAATCGGCCTGCGCACGGTCCATGCCCTTGGCAGCGCCTGCCATGCCGCGGAAGATGTTGCCGCCGCCGATGACCAGGCAGATTTCGAGCCCGGTATCCTTGGCCGCCTTCACCTCTGCGGCCATGCGTGCGACGGTGGCGGGATCGATGCCATACTGGCCGTCGCCCATCAGGGCTTCCCCCGACAGCTTCAGGAGGATGCGGCGGTAGGATGCGATGGTCATGAATGTTCCGGTATCTGGAATGAAATGCGGCGCTTCTGGCCGAGTGGCGCGCACCATAGTCAGTGCATCCGGCACTGCCAAGCACGTTCCTGCACAGTTTGACGTCACGCGATCGATCGAGCGTCGCGGACGCAAAAACAGCGGGCAGCCCCAGGGGCCACCCGCCGTCTTTTTGCTGAAAGGCTAAAGGCTTAGAGGCCTGCAGCCGCCGCGACTTCCGCCGCGAAATCAGTTTCTTCCTTTTCGATGCCTTCGCCGAGCTGGAAGCGGACATAGTCCTTGAGCACGATCTTGCCGCCTGCGTCCTTGGCAGCCTTGGCCACCACGTCGGCGATCGGGGTCTTGTTGTCGATCACGAACAGCTGGCTGAGCAGCGCGTTTTCCTTGGCGAACTTGGCGATCGCGCCATCGACCATCTTGGCCTGCACTTCGGCGGGCTTGCCGCTTTCCGCCGCCTTTTCCTCGGCGATCTTGCGTTCGCGCGCGATCAGTTCGGCATCGAGGCCGTCGGCGTTCAGCGCCAGCGGGAAGGCAGCGGCAATGTGCATGCCGATCTGCTTGCCCAGCGGCTCGAGCACGTCGGCAGCGACATCGCCTTCGAGCGCGACGAGCACGCCGATCTTGCCAAGGTTCGGCGCGACGGCATTGTGCATGTACGACACGACAACGCCCTGATCGACCGAGACGGTCTTGATGCGGCGGATCGACTGGTTTTCGCCGATCGTGGCGATCGAGCTGGTCAGCTTGTCGCCGACGCTGCCGCCATCGGGATATTCAGCCGACTTGAGCGCCTCGACATCGTCCCCGGTGGTCAGGGCGACCGAGGTCACCTTGCGGACGAAATCCTGGAACTGGTCGTTCTTGGCGACGAAGTCGGTCTCGCTGTTCACTTCGACGGCGACGCCCTTGAGACCCGAAACTTCGATGCCGACCAGACCTTCGGCGGCGGTGCGGCTCGACTTCTTCTGCGCGGTGGCCAGGCCCTTGGCGCGCAGCGCGTCGACGGCGGCCTCGATATCGCCATTCGCTTCGGTCAGCGCCTTCTTGGCGTCCATCATGCCAGCGCCGGTGCGCTCGCGCAGTTCCTTGACAGTAGCAGCGGTTACAACAGCCATGTTCGTGTTCCTTGTTTTGAATATGGACGCAGGGGCCACGGGTGCGGGCCAATGCCCGGCCCGTAGCCCCTGCATGTGTCAGTTTTGTGCAAGCAGGGCAGGGCTGGACCCCGCCCGGCTCGATCAGCCAATCCGATTAGGCAGCGTCGCCGGCATCTGCAGCGGCGTCTTCCAGCGCGGCTTCTGCCGGCGGTTCGGCCATTTCGCCGACGTCCGCGCCCGACGCGACGGCAGCACCGGTGCGGCCCTTGGTGGCAGCAGCGGCGACGGCGTCGCAATACAGGCGCACGGCGCGCGCGGCGTCGTCATTGGCGGGAACCGGGAAGGCGATGCCCTGCGGATCGACGTTCGAATCGAGGATCGCGATCACCGGGATGCCGAGAACATTGGCTTCCTTGATGGCCAGGTCTTCCTTGTTCGCGTCGATCACGAACATCACGTCGGGAATACCGCCCATGTCGCGGATGCCGCCGAGCGACAGTTCCAGCTTGTCGCGCTCGCGGGTGAGCTGCAGCACTTCCTTCTTGGTAAAGCCCGAGGTGTCGCCAGCGAGCTGCTCTTCGAGCATCTTGAGGCGCTTGATCGAGCCCGAGATGGTCTTCCAGTTGGTGAGCATACCGCCCAGCCAGCGGTGGTTGACGAAATGCTGGCCGCTGGCGCGGGCCGCTTCGGCGATCGGGGCCTGGGCCTGGCGCTTGGTGCCGACGAACAGCACCTTGCCGCCCGCCTGAACGGTGGCCGAGACGAATTCGAGCGCGCGTGCGAACAGCGGCACGGTCTGCGACAGGTCGAGGATGTGGATGCCATTGCGTGCGCCGAAGATATACGGCTTCATGCGCGGGTTCCAGCGGTGGGTCTGGTGGCCGAAATGCGCGCCGGCTTCGATCAATTGCTGCATGGTGACGACAGGTGCCGCCATAGGGATTTCCTTTCCGGTTGTGCCTCTGGAAGACGGGAACCTTGTGGGCCTGACCCTCAAAGGGTGGCCGGGGCACCGGTATGTGTGTCTTCCATGTGGATTGCATGCGGCACAGCGCCACGTGCGAGCGGCCCCTTAGGCGAACTGGCGCACGAAATCCAGCCTCAAAATGTGCGACGAACCGAATTTTCCGGTTGACGGGCCGAAACAGAAGTGGAACAAAACACATACAAAGAGGGTCAAGGGCTCCGGATCGTCCCGATATGGAACCAATGCCTGTCCACTGAGTTATCCACAATGTTCCACCGGGCTCCAATCCGGCGGACGCAAGTCAGGATGTAGCGTTATGTTTGCTGTAGCCATTGCCCTGTTCTTCGCCGCCGCCGCAATTGGGGCCGTGCTGGTCATTGCCCAGTCGTTCGCAGGATCGGCAGAGCGCTTCGATGCGCTGTTCGCCGCCTATCGCGCTGCAGGACAGGGGCGGGTTGCTCAGGGCCAGATGCGTGCTGTCGCGACCTATGTTCCGAACCGCGCGCCCGATTACAGCCCGCGCAACGTGATCGCGATGCCGGTTCGCGGCAGCGTCCGCGTCAGCCAGCCGGATTGGCGCGCTGCCGCTTGACCCTGGCGTAGGATACGATGCCGAACGGGATCAGCGCCAGATAGATCAGGCAGATTGCCGTCAACGTGATGAACGGCACGGTGAGCAGCGACGCTGCCGTAATTGCAAACACCGCCAGCGCTTCGAGGCGAATGTTCTTGCGCACGTTGAGCGACGACCAGCTGAAGGTCGCGACATTCGATATCATCAGAAATGCGATCAGCAGAACCCATGGGCCGATGACACTATAGTGTCGGAACAAGTCCTCACCGGTCTCGATCCACAAATAGAGTGGCAGCATGGCCAGGCCGGCGCCGGCCGGGGCCGGAATGCCGGTGAGATAGCCCGCGGACTTGTGCGGCTGATCCTCCAGATCGATCTGCGCGTTGAACCGCGCCAGCCGCAGCGCGCAGCATACCGCTAGCGTAAGCGCGATGAGCCAGCCGAAGCGCGGAAGCTCGTTCAATGACCACAGAAACAGGACAAGGGCAGGCGACACACCGAACGCGATCGAATCCGCCAGCGAGTCCAGTTCGGCCCCGAACCGGCTTTGCGCCTTGAGCATTCGCGCGACGCGTCCGTCGATCCCGTCGAGCACGCCCGCCAGCACGATAGCGCCTGCTGCCAGCGGCCATTGGTCCTGCAAGGCGAAGCGGATGCCGGTAAGCCCGCAGCACAAGGCGCTGGCGGTGATAGCGTTGGGAACCATCGCGCGCAGCGTCAGTCCTTCGCGCAGGCGAAACCGGCGTCCCGCCAGATAACGGATCGGGCCACGGCGTCCGCGACGCTCCAACGGATCGCGCTCGCTCATGCCGTCATGCTCCTTGAAGGACCGGATGCCGGGGCAGCGGAGTGTTGCATCAATGCGCGATCCCTTCGCGCACCGGTGCGTCACCGACAATGCCGAGCACGGTTTCACCCGCGACAATCCGCTGGCCCTTGACAACATTGGGCGCGGTGCCGCGCGGCAGATAGACATCGACCCGGCTGCCGAAGCGGATCAGCCCGACGCGCTGGCCGACGGCGACGAAATCGCCTTCCTTGACGAACGGTACGATACGGCGGGCGACCAGCCCTGCAATCTGGGTGAACCCGATGCGCAGACCGTCCGACCGCTCGACCATGATGTGCTGGCGCTCGTTCTCGTCGCTCGCCTTGTCGAGATCGGCATTGAGGAACTTGCCCGAGATATAGACGATGCGCCGGATGGTACCGCCGATCGGCGCGCGGTTGATGTGCACATCGAACACGCTCATGAAAATCGATACGCGCCAAAGCGGATCGGGCCCCAGTCCGTCATGGTCGGCCAGCTCGATCGGCGGCGCGACCTCCTGGATCAGCGTCACCAGACCATCGGCCGGCGCGACGACAAAGCGCTCGTCGAGCGGCGTGACCCGGGCGGGGTCGCGGAAAAAGGCAAGGATCCACAAGGTGAGCCCGCCCATCGGCCAGGCCAGCGTTTCCCAGGCCATCAGCGCGAAGATAAGCGTGATGCCTGCTGCGATAACGGCGAATTTGCGACCTTCGGGATGGACCGGGGGCAGGCTCCAGCTCGCCAGGCCCTTGCCCCGGTTATCCAGTAATTCTTGCGACATGCCCGCCCTCTTAGGGACACTGGCCGGGTGTGACAACGGCCAATGGCCCCGCAATGCGGTGAATGCTGCGCTGCGGCATAAACTTGCTAGTGATTTGCAATACTGAAAGTGCGGCGATTGCGCTGATCCGCAAGGTTGAAACCTCGCCCGACTTTGCTAAGAGCGTCCCAGATTTCCTGATTCCTCCCTAGCAAGAAGGCGCAAAATCCGCATGGCAAAGATCAAGGTGGCCAAGCCCGTCGTCGAAATCGACGGCGATGAAATGACCCGCATCATCTGGGAGTGGATCCGCGAACGCCTGATCCTGCCCTATCTGGACATCGACCTGAAATATTACGATCTGTCGATCCAGAAGCGCGACGAAACCAACGACAAGATCACCGTCGACGCCTCGAACGCGATCCGCGAGCATGGCGTCGGCGTCAAGTGCGCCACCATCACGCCCGACGAGGCACGCGTCGAGGAGTTCAACCTAAAGAAGATGTGGAAGTCGCCCAACGGCACCATCCGCAACATTCTGGGCGGCGTCGTGTTCCGCGAGCCGATCGTGATCTCGAACATTCCGCGGCTGGTGCCCGGCTGGACCGACCCGATCGTCGTCGGCCGTCATGCGTTCGGCGACCAGTACAAGGCCACCGATTTCCGCGTTCCCGGTCCCGGCAAGCTGCGTCTGGTGTTCGAGGGCGAGGACGGCACCACGATCGACGAGGAAGTGTTCCAGTTCCCCTCGTCGGGCGTTGCTATGGCGATGTACAATCTCGATGACTCGATCGCCGATTTCGCACGCGCATCGATGAACTATGGCCTCGATCGCGGCTGGCCGACGTACCTCTCGACCAAGAACACGATCATGAAGGCCTATGATGGCCGCTTCAAGGACATCTTCGAGGAGATTTACGAGAAGGAATTCAAGACCAAGTTCGAGGCCGCCGGCATCACCTATCAGCACCGCCTGATCGACGACATGGTCGCGTCCGCGCTGAAATGGTCGGGCAAGTTCGTCTGGGCGTGCAAGAACTATGACGGTGACGTGCAGTCGGACACCGTCGCGCAGGGCTTCGGTTCGCTGGGTCTCATGACCTCGGTGCTGATGACCCCCGATGGCAAGACCGTCGAGGCCGAAGCCGCGCACGGTACCGTCACGCGGCACTATCGCATGCACGAACAGGGCAAGGCGACCTCGACCAACCCGATCGCGTCGATCTTCGCCTGGACCCGCGGCCTCATCTATCGCGGCCGCTTCGACGAGACGCCGGAAGTGGTGCGCTTTGCCGAGACGCTGGAACGCGTCTGTATTGAAACCGTTGAGCAGGGATCGATGACCAAGGACCTCGCCATCCTGATCGGCCCCGACCAGGCCTGGATGACCACCGAGCAGTTCTTCGAGGCGATCCGGGTCAATCTGGAAAAGGAAATGGGCAGCTGGGCATGAGGGGTTGATGGCGCAGCGCAGCAGCAAGGCACGGCTGGAAGTCAGGCAGGCACGCAGGGGCGATATTCCCGGAATATCGGCTCTGGTCGAGCGGGCCTATCCCAGCCTGCCGCCGTACAAGTTCGGCGAGCTGCGCGGCCAGATCAACAATTTCCCTGAGGGCCAGTTCGTTGCCATTCTTGACGGCGAGATTGTCGGCTATTGCGCCTCGTCGCGCGTGACCGAGGCGATGGCCTTTGGTCCGCACGATTGGGAAGAGATCAGCGGCAACGGCTTCGGCACCCGCCATGTGCCCACCGGCGAATGGCTGTACGGCTATGAAATGTGCGTCGACCCTGCCCAGCGCGGGGTACGTATCGGCAAACGGCTTTATGAGGCGCGCCGGGCGCTGGCCGAGCAACTCGAACTCAACGGCATCGTCTTTGCCGGGCGCATCCCGGGCTACGACCGGGCCAAGCGCACCAAGAAGGCCGAGAGTCCCGAGGATTATCTCGCCAAGGTGATCGACGGCAAGCTGCGCGATCCGGTCATCGGTTTCCAGATCGCAAACGGCTTTACCCCCGTCGGCATATTGAAGCGCTATCTGCCCGAGGACCGCCAGTCGCGCGGTCATGCGGCGCATATGGTGTGGCGCAACCCTTATGTGAACGCGGACGAGCCGCCCAAGCACCGCGTCCCGCGCGGGGTTGAAAGCGTGCGCCTCGCGACCGTGCAGTTTCAGGCGCGGGCAGTGGCGAATTTCGAGGAATTCGTCCGCAACGTCGAATATTTTGTCGATGTGGCAGCGGATTACCGGGCGGACTTCGTACTGTTTCCCGAGATGTTCACCATGTCGCTGCTCTCCTTCGCCAAGAAGAAGATGGGGCCGCAGGAAGCGATCGAGGCGCTGAGCGAGTTCACCCCGCGCATCCGCGACGAGCTCACGCGCATGGCGATGGAGTATAATATCAACATCATCGGTGGATCGCACCCGACCCGTGCCGACGACGGCGATATCCAGAATATCGCGCTCGTCGCCTTGCGCGATGGATCGATCCACGCGCAGGAAAAGATTCACCCCACACCGAACGAGCGGTACTGGTGGAAGATCAAGGGCGGCGACAGCATCGACGCGATCCAGACCGATTGCGGACCGATCGGCGTGCTCATCTGTTATGACAGCGAGTTTCCCGAGCTGGCGCGGCGTCTGGCGGATGAGGGCGCGCGGATCATCTTCGTTCCTTTCTGCACCGACAGCCGCGAGGCCTATATGCGCGTGCGCTATTGCTGCCAGGCGCGCGCGATCGAGAACCAGTGCTATGTCGTGATGTCGGGCAATGTCGGCAATCTGCCCGATGTCGAGAACATGGACATCCAGTATGCGCAGAGCTGCATCCTCACGCCGTGCGACCTGCCGTTTGCGCGCGATGGTATCGCGGCGGAGGCGAGCGAGAATGTCGAGACGCTGACGATCAGCGACGTCAATCTCGACGACCTCAGCTGGGCAAGACACGAAGGCACGGTGCGCAATCTGGGTGATCGCCGCTACGACCTCTACCATATCGAGTGGGACCGCGCCGTTGGGCGCGGCAATGCCGCTGCGAAGCGCGAACGCGCGCGTCAGGCAGCCCCCGCAGGGCCGCAGGGCGGTGGGGGCGGCTGATCGCTCGCATCACAATGATTTATGGCTGACATGCTGTCCTTTATCCGCCATGAATTGATCCATGCACACGCCCTTTGAGAATCCGGTCTTCAGCGATGCCCTGGTGATCCTGGGGGCGGCCGGCATCGTCATTCCGGCCTTTGCGCGGCTCCGAATCAACCCTGTCATCGGTTTCATCCTGGTCGGCATGCTGGTGGGGCCATCGGGCCTCGGCTCGATCGTCGACCAGTTCCCGTGGCTTTACCACATCACCATTACCGACCGCGAGGCGATCGATCCGTTTGCCGAATTCGGCATCGTCATGCTGCTGTTCACCATCGGGCTCGAGCTGTCGTTCAAGCGCCTCTGGGCGATGCGGGTGCAGGTGTTCGGGCTGGGTTCGGCACAGCTTCTCGCCTCGGGGCTGGTGATCGGCTTTGCGCTCAACCTGATCGGTCAGCCGCTTGCAGGCGCGCTAGGCCTCGGCATGGCGCTCGCTTTGTCATCGACCGCGCTGGTGCTGCCGATGGTCGGCACGACCGGGCCGGTCGGGCGTTCGGCGCTCGCCATGCTGATCTTCGAGGATCTGGCGCTTGTGCCGATCATCTTCGCGCTCGGCGCGCTTGCGCCGCGCGCCGAGGCGGCGGGGCTGGACGGGCTGGTGCAGACGCTGTGGCTCGGCGGGCTGACCATCGTCATCATGCTGCTAGCGGGGCGCTATCTGCTGCCCTATCTGTTCGCGCAGGCGGCGCGCACCAAGAGCCCTGAGCTGTTCCTCGCCGCGTGCCTGCTCGTCGTCATTACCGCCTCGGTCGCGACGGCGGCAGCGGGCCTCTCGCCGATCGTCGGCGCGCTGATCGCGGGCGTGATGATCGCGGAAACCGAATATGGCGACGAGGTCGAGATCATCACCGCGCCGTTCAAGGGGCTGGCGCTTGGGGTGTTCCTGATCACCGTCGGCATGTCGGTTGATCTGCGGGTGGTCGCGGCCAACTGGCAATCGCTGGCGATCGCGGTGGTCGGCGTTTGCCTGATCAAGGCGGTGGTGACCGGCGGGCTGTTGCGGCTGGTCGGCGCGCGGCGTGGCGTCGCGGCGGAGACCGGCGTGCTGATGGCGAGCCCCGCCGAGACCACGCTGATCGTGCTCGCGGCCGCGGTGCAGGCACAGCTCATCCAGTCGAGCACCGCGCAATTCTGGCAGATCGTCACCGCGATCGGCCTGACGATCACGCCGCTGCTCGCCAAGCTCGGCCATGTCATCGCGACGCGCATCGACATGCGCGCGAGCGAAAGCGCCGCGCCCGACGAGGAATCGGCGGGCGCCGGGCGCGTCGTTCTGTTCGGCTATGGCCGGGTGGGCGAGATCGTCTCGGACATGCTCGCCAAGCACAACCAGCCCTATGTCGCGATCGAATCCAATGTGGATGTCGTCGCCGCCGCGCGGCGCAAGGGCGTGCCGATCCTGTTCGGCGATGTCGCGCGGCCCGAATTGCTCGACCGGTTGCGGCTGGGCCATGCCAAGGCGCTGATCCTGACGATGGACGATCCGGTGCTCGCGGTGCGCATCGTCCGCCGCGTCGCTGGCTGGGTGCCCGACCTCACGATCATCGCCCGTGCGCGCGATGCCAATCACGCTGCCGAGCTTTATCGCGCCGGGGCGACGCTCGCGGTGCCCGAGGCGCTGGAAAGTTCGCTGCAACTCTCCGAGGCGCTGCTGGTGGACCTCGGTATCGCCATGGGCCCGGTGATCGCCTCGATCCACGAAAAGCGCGACGAGCTGCGCCGCAAGATCATGCAGGAGGGCGAGCTGTCGAAACAGCCGCTGCTCAAATCGGGTGAGGCGCCGGCGGGGTAGGCCTTCCCCAAAATCCTCCCACAGCTTGCTGGGGGAGGGGGACCGCCCGCGCAGCGGGTGGTGGAGGGGCAGCGGGGTCGTGCTTCAGATGAGCAGATGTGCCATCTCGCTTCCCCTCCACCACCGACTTGCAGTCGGCGGTCCCCCTCCCCGAGACAAGCTCGGGGAGGATTTAAGGAGAGCTAACCCAAAGCCGCCTGCTTCTCTTCGGCCAGCCGGTCGAGCTCGGCGCGGCTCTTCTTTTCGGCGGCCGATTTCAGCTGCCCGCACGCGGCCATGATATCGCGGCCGCGCGGGGTGCGCACCGGCGCGCTGATGCCGCCTTCGAACACGATGTCCGAAAAGCGCTTGATCCGCTCGGGATCGGAGCATTCGTACGCCGCGCCGGGCCAGGGGTTGAACGGGATCAGGTTCACCTTGGCGGGCAGGCCATAAGCCTTGAGCAGCCGGACGAGCTCGCGCGCGTCTTCGTCGCTGTCGTTCTTGTCCTTGAGCATCACATATTCGAAGGTGATGCGGCGCGCATTGCTCGCGCCGGGATAGTCCGCGCAGGCCTGGAGCAGCTGTTCGAGCCCGTATTTGCGGTTCAAGGGCACGATCTCGTCGCGCACCTCCTTGGTCACCGCATGCAGCGAGACCGCGAGGTTCACGCCGATCTCCTCGCCGCAGCGCGCCATCATCGGCACGACGCCGCTGGTCGACAGCGTGATGCGCCGCTTGGAGAGCGCCAAGCCGTCGCCGTGCATGACGACCTTCATCGCGTCGCGGACATGATCGAAATTGTACAGCGGCTCGCCCATGCCCATCAGCACGATATTGGTGAGCAGCCGGCCATCGGCGGTATAGGCGGCAGCGTCCTCGTCCTCGTCGAGCCGGTCCATCGCGCCCTTGGGCCATTCGCCTAGCGCATCGCGCGCGAGCATCACTTGGCCGACGATCTCGCCCGGCGTCAGGTTGCGCACCAGCCGCATCGTGCCGGTATGGCAGAAGCGGCAGTTGAGCGTGCAGCCCACCTGGCTCGAGATGCACAGGGTGCCGCGGTCCGCATCGGGGATGAAGACCATCTCGTAATCCTGGCCGTCGTCGGTGCGCAGCAGCCATTTGCGCGTGCCGTCGCTCGAAACCTGCGCCTCGACGATTTCGGGACGACCGATGACGAAGCGCTCGGCGAGCCATGGACGCATCGGCTTGGCGATGTCGGTCATGCTTTCGAAATCGGTGACGCCGCGATGGTAGATCCAGTGGAACAGCTGTTTCGAGCGCAGCTTAGCCTGCTTGCGGTCGAGCCCGGCAGCCTCGAGAAGCGCGCCGATATCCTCGCGCGCAAGGCCCATCAGGTCGCTGCGGCCATCGGCGCGCGGCGTGATCGCGCGCGGCACCGGCACGGGGTCGATATGGCCCGGGATGGGCATGGAGATAGGCGTTTCGGCGTTCATGGCGGCGCACATAGTCAAATTCCGGCGGAATTGCTAGCTGTGCCGCTGGCGAACCACCGTCCGACGTCTTCAGGAGCCCCCATGGATCGTTTCTTCACCGTGATTGCCACCCGTGTCGCCTGGCTGGTGGGCAGGCCCTTTGCCTTTTTCGCGGCCACTTTGATCATCGTGATCTGGGGGGTAACCGGGCCGGTATTCGACTATTCGGATACGTGGCAGCTGGTGATCAACACTGGCACCACGATCATCACCTTCCTGATGGTGTTCGTGATCCAGAACAGCCAGAACCGCGATGCGGCGGCGATGCAGGCCAAGCTCGACGAATTGATCCGCGCGCAGCAGGACGCGCGCAATGCCTTTATCGGCATCGAGCATCTCACCGACGTGCAGATCGACGCGCTCCGCGCCGCGCTGGAAGAGGAGGGGCGTGCCAGGGGCGACCATCACAAGGCGGCCCATGCCAGTGTCGAGCGGCTGCTCGAGCGTATCTAGCTGCGTCGCGCACAGCCCAGGGCAGCGGCGTCCATCGCGGTCGCGGCGCCCTTCAGCAGATACAGGTCGCGGATGGTGTTGCCGCGTGCATCCTGGCTGCTCGCGGTCATTTCGCGCGCCGAGCGCATCGCGGCGATAATGCTGGCATCCATCGTCTTGTCGCGGGCCCAGGCATCGCCGCCGCCACCGGTCAGGCGAAAGCGGCGGATGCCGATCGTCAGCGTGACGGCTTGCCCCCTAGCCATCGCACGGCTCAAACGCAGGTGGAACTGGCCGCGCACGCCGCGCTTGGGCCAATAGCCGATGCTGGCAAAGGGGCGGTATTGCCGGGTCCCGCGCATCTCATCGGGTTGCGCTATGGCATAACAGCGGGGCACTTGCGGGTCGCGGAAGGCGCCCCAGGCCTCGAATACGCCGAGGCTGTCGCGCGCGTGTGCCGTCGGCACGAGCGAGGCGATCAGCGCAAGCGCGGCGACGCATCGCCTCACGCATGACCTCCGCCGGTGCCGGTGACGACGATTTGCTCCTGGCTGTTCTCGATCATCACTACCGATCCCTGCGGCAGACCGGGCGCGATCGGCGCGCCGAATTGCGGGTGTTCGGGCAGGCCGAGCAGCACGCCGCGCAGCACCCGGCTGGATATGCCGTGCATGATCACCAGCCGGTCGCCCGGTTCGTCGGCATGATCGGCCAGCCACCCGATGACGCGCTCGGCAATCTCGGGATAAGTCTCGCCATCGGGGGCGGGCGTGAGCAGCATGTCGGCGCTGACGATCGGGCCGACCTTTTCGACCACCTCGGCATAATAGCGCCCGCCCCAGCAACCCATGCCGATCTCGGCAAGGCGGATGTCGCGCGCGGCATCGTGCCAGTCGAGCCCGAGATGTTCGGTGATCACCGCCAGCGTCTGGAGCGCGCGGCCGGTATCCGATGCCCAGAGCTTCAAATCCGGCTTCGTCCCCAGCACGCTTGCGAGCGCTGCGCCCATGGCATCGGCCTGGGCAAAGCCCGCGCGTGTCAGCGGGGTGTGCAGATGGTCACCCTGCAGTCTTTTGGCGGCGTTGAACACGGTCTCGCCATGGCGCGCGATGAACAGGCGTCCGGGCACCGGCGGGCAGGTGAAGCGGGAATTTTGCGTCATATCGGACCCGTTTCGGCAAAGGGGGGCCAATAGGCAAGTCTATCCCGTCATTTTCCACAGTTTTGGCGCGTTTCCCCGGCTATCGGCTTGCCCCTAAAGCCAATCTTGTTAATGAAGTGGGTCCGGAATCTGCCTGCATGGCGGATATGTCATTTGCTGATGAGGCCGCAGTGCCTCGGGGGATTTTCATGAAAGCGACAATCGAACGCGCGACGCTCCTCAAGAGCCTCAGCCATGTTCAGTCGGTGGTGGAACGGCGCAACACGATCCCCATCCTGTCGAACGTGCTGATCGAGGCGTCGAGCGATGGCGCGCTGCGCTTCATGGCGACCGATCTCGACCTGCAGATCGTCGAGACGATGAGCGCCTATTCGGTCGAGACCCCCGGATCGATCACGGTATCGGCGCACACGCTGTTCGAGATCGCGCGCAAGCTGCCCGATGGCAGCCAGGTGATGCTCGATGCCGCCGACGGCAAGATGCTGGTGCGCGCAGGCCGCAGCCGCTTCACGCTGCCGACGCTGCCGCGCGACGACTTCCCGGTGATTGCCGAGGGCGACCTGCCGACCAGCTTCGAGCTGGCTGCGGCGGAGCTGGTGCAGATCATCGACAAGACGCGTTTCGCGATCTCGACTGAAGAGACGCGCTATTATTTGAACGGCATCTTCCTACACGTCGCCGATGATGACCGACCGGTGCTCAAGGCCGCCGCGACCGATGGCCACCGCCTCGCGCGCGTGACGCTCGACCGGCCCGATGGCGCGGAAGGCATGCCCGACGTGATCGTGCCGCGCAAATGCATCGCCGAACTGCGCAAGCTGCTCGACGAGCGCGGCGATTCGCGCGTGCAGGTCGACCTGTCGGCGAGCAAGATCCGCTTCACCCTGGGCAGCGCGATCCTGACCTCGAAGCTGATCGACGGGACCTTCCCCGATTACAGCCGCGTCATCCCGACCGCGAACGACAAGCTGCTCAAGATCGACCCGCGCGCCTTTGAACAGGGCGTCGACCGCGTTGCCACCATCGCCACCGAAAAGACCCGCGCGGTCAAGATGGCGCTGGAAAAGGACAAGATCACGCTTTCGGTCACCAGCCCGGAAAACGGCACCGCGGCCGAAGAGGTCGAAGGGCAGTATGCCAGCGACGGGTTCGAGATCGGCTTCAACGCGCGTTATCTGCTCGACATCCTGAGCGAGATCGATGGCGATGTGGTCGAGCTTCACCTGGCCGACAGCAGCGCCCCGACGCTGATCCGCGAGAACGACAAGGCCACCGCGCTCTACGTGCTGATGCCGATGCGCGTCTGACGCGCGCGTTCCGCTTTCATTAAGCCAGCCTCGTCATTCCCGCGAAAGCAGGAATCCCGCTTCTGCGCCTACGTCCCTCGACTTCGCTCGGGACAAACGGAAGGGGGGTGCCAGGATGTTGGCCAGCTCCTGTGGCACGGTTAGGATCCAGAGAACCCCTGACCACCTCCCGCGTTCCCGAGCGAAGTCGAGGGACGTTGCACTACGGCCTGCCATTAGGACGCAGCCTCAAAGCAAAGCGCCCTCCCGGTGAGGGGAGGGCGCTTCGTCTGTCTGGCGATGTCCGCCGTGAAAAATCAGCGGTCGCCGATCTTCACATAGGGGCGTTGCGTCGGGCCGGTATACAGCTGACGCGGACGGCCGATCTTCTGGCCGGGGTCGGAGATCATCTCGTTCCACTGCGCCACCCAGCCGACGGTGCGCGCCAGAGCGAACAGAGCGGTGAACATGGTGGTCGGGAAGCCGATCGCCGAGAGGATCACGCCCGAATAGAAGTCAACGTTCGGGAACAGCTTCTTCTCGATGAAATAGGGGTCGTTGAGCGCCATTTCCTCGAGCTGCAGCGCGACCTCGAACACCGGATCGCTGACCTTGAGCGCGTCGAACACCTCGCGCACGGTCTTCTGCATGACGGTCGCGCGCGGATCGTAGTTCTTGTAGACGCGGTGACCAAAACCCATCAGGCGGAACGGATCGTTCTTGTCCTTGGCGCGCTCGATATAGTGCGGGATCTTGTCGGGCGTGCCGATCTCTCGCAGCATGTTGAGTGCGGCCTCGTTGGCGCCGCCATGCGCCGGACCCCACAGACAGGCGATGCCCGCCGCGATGCACGCGAACGGATTGGCACCCGAGGAACCGGCGAGGCGCACGGTCGAGGTCGAGGCGTTCTGCTCGTGGTCGGCATGCAGGATGAAGATGCGATCGAGCGCGCGCTCGACCACCGGGTTGACCTCATAGGGCTCGGCAGGAACGCCGAAGGTCATCTTGAGGAAATTGCCGGTATAGGACAGCGAGTTGTCGGGATAGACGAAGGGCTGGCCGACCGAATATTTGTACGCTGCGGCCGCGATCGTCGGCATCTTGGCGATCAGCCGGTGGCTCGAGATGCGGCGGTGATCGGGATCGGCAATGTCGGTCGAGTCGTGATAGAAGGCCGAGAGCGCGCCGACGACGCCGCACATGATCGCCATCGGGTGCGCATCGCGGCGGAAACCGCGATAGAATTGCATCAGCTGCTCGTGCAGCATCGTGTGGCGGGAGATCGTGTAGGTGAAGCTGTCGAGCTCGTCCTTGCTCGGCAGTTCGCCGTTAAGCAGCAGGTACGAGACTTCCATGAAGCTCGAATCCTCGGCCAGTTCGCCGATCGGATAGCCGCGGTGCAGCAGCACGCCCTCGTCGCCATCGATATAGGTCAGCGCGGAATCGCAGCTGGCGGTCGAGGTGAAGCCCGGATCATAGGTGAAGCAGCCGGTTTCGGCATAGAGCTTGCGGATGTCGATGACGTCCGGACCGATCGTGCCGGAGCGGATCGGATAGCCGCTTTCCTTGTCGCCGATCTTCAATGATGCGCTGTCTGACACGGTTCTTCTCCTCCAAACGTAGTGACGGTGCGCGTGGGGCCGTCAGGCGGCCACGTGCGTGATATCGTTGATCCGGGCGAGCGATTCCTCGCGACCCAGCAGTTCGAGCACGTCGAATATACCCGGTGAGCGCGCCTGTCCGGTCAGGGCGGCGCGCAGCGGCTGGGCATAAGTGCCAAGGCCGTGCCTCTGTGCCTCGGCAAATTGGGTAAGCTTTTCCTCCAGCGCGGCAGCCGTCCATGACGGTGCTTCGGCCAGAACCGGTAATACTGTCTGCAAGACCGCGACCCCTGCCTCGTCTAGCAGGGATTTTGCTTTCTCGTCCATGCTTAACGGGCGATTCTTGAAGAGAAACTGCGCTCCTTCGGCGAGTTCGTTGAGGTCGCGCGCGCGCGGCTTCATCACCGGCATGGCGCGGCCCAGCAGATCGATGCCGCCGGCCGGATCGAATTCGGGCATCAATGCCGCCACGCGCGGTGCGACCAGTGCAGCAAGCGCGGTATCGTCCATCTCGCGCAGATACTGTCCGTTGAGGTTGATCAGTTTCTTGGCATCGAAGCGCGAGGGCGACTTTCCGACATTGGCGAGCGAGAACAGCTCGACCGCCTCGGCGCGAGAGATCTTCTCGCGGTCGCCATAGCCCCAGCCCAGACGAAGCAGATAGTTGAACATGGCATCGGAGACCACGCCCATGTCGTCGCGATAGGCTTCCACGCCCAATGCGCCGTGACGCTTCGAGAGCTTCGCGCCATCATTGCCGTGGATCAGCGGGATATGCGCGTACACGGGCTCGGGCCATCCCATCGCCTGGATCAGCGCGAGCTGGCGGAAGGCGTTGTTGAGATGGTCGTCGCCGCGGATGATGTGGGTTACGCCCATATCGTGATCGTCCACGACCACCGCGAGCATATAGGTGGGGGTGCCATCGGAGCGCAGCAGGACATAATCGTCGAGTTCGCGCGTATCGACGGTGACGTTACCCTGGACCTGATCGGCAATCGTCATCTTGCCCGATTGCGGTGCTTTTAGCCGCACGACGTAGGGGGCGCCCGCCGGTGCTTCACTGGGATCGCGATCGCGCCAGCGGCCGTCATAGCGCATCGGCAGCTTCTTCTCGCGCTGCTCGGCGCGCATCGCTTCCAGCTCCTCCGCAGTGGCGAAGCACTTGTACGCCTTGCCCGCATCGAGCAGCTGGTGCGCAACCTCGGCATGCCGTGCCGCGCGCTCGCTCTGGAAGACCGGTGTGTCGTCCCAATCGAGGCCCAGCCAGTCGAGACCGGCAAAGATCGCGTCGATCGCTTCAGGCGTGGAACGCGCCTTGTCGGTATCCTCGATCCGCAGCAGCGCCTTGCCGCCATGGTGGCGGGCGAACAGCCAGTTGAACATCGCGGTGCGCGCGCCGCCGATATGCAGGAATCCGGTGGGGGAAGGGGCGAACCGGGTTACGACCTGACCGCCGGACGCACCCGCCGGAAGGTCCGATTTTTCGCCGCTTGCACTCACTTACGCTTTCCTTTCAAACTCGCCGATGATGGCAATTTCGACCGCCTCTAGCACGGCTTTCTGGCAGCGACAAATGGCCAGTCTGCGCCGGTTTTCAATGGCCCCGCCTTCCGTCGCGGCCATAGGGCAATGGCTGCTGGCAGAGCGCGATCAGCTGCCGGTATGGATCGTCGTCGCGTTCGGCGCGGGGATTGCCGCCTGGTTCGCGCTGCCCGGCGGTGAATGGCCGGTGGCGGTCATCGCGCTCAGCCTGGCAGGCGCGCTGGCGCCGCTCGCCTGGTGCCGGTCCTTTCGCGCGATGGAACTGGCCGCGCGCTGCCTGTTCGTGGGCCTGCTGATGCTCGCGGCAGGTTGCGCGACCATGGCCTGGCGCGCCGAGCGCGTCGCCGCCGACCCGCTGCCCGCACCCTGGTTCGGTACGCTGACCGGCCGGATCGAGGCGCGCGAAACGATCCCCGCGCGCGATATGGTGCGCCTGATCATCCGGCCCGTTCCTGCGCTGGGCCTGCCAGAGCAGGTTCGAGTCAATCTCGAGCTCAAACACGATGACCCAACGCTGCGGCCCGGCGCGATCATTGCAGGCCGGGCGCGGCTGATGCCGCCCGCGCAGGCGGCGCTGCCCGGCGGTTACAGCTTTGCCCAGCGCGCCTGGTTCGACGGGCTCGGCGCGACCGGCAGCATGCTCGACAAGCCGCAGCTGCTCAAGCCCGGTGAAACGGCCGGGGCGCTCGATTCGCTGCGTGCGCGGCTCTCGGCCCATATCCAGGCCTCGGTGCCCGGAGGGGCAGGCGGCATTGCCGCGACCCTGGCGACGGGCGATCGCGGCGCGATCAGCGAGGAAGATGCCGAGGCGATGCGGTCGAGCGGCCTGGCGCACCTGCTCTCGATTAGCGGGCTGCACGTCACCGCGCTGATCGGCGCGGTGTGGCTGCTGACGCTGCGGCTGCTCGCCTTGTTCCCGTCGCTCGCGCGCGCCTGGCGACTGCCGCTCGTCGCAGCCGGGGCAGGGGCGCTGGCCGGTATCGGCTATACTTTGCTCACCGGGGCCGAGGTGCCGACGATCCGATCGTGCGCGGCGGCCTTGCTGGTGCTGCTCGCGCTGGCGCTCGGGCGCGATCCGGTCTCGCCCCGGCTGATCGCGGCAGGAGCATTCCTGGTGCTGCTGGTCTGGCCCGAATCGCTGATGGGGCCGAGCTTCCAGCTGAGCTTCGCTGCCGTCACCGCGATCGTCGCGCTGCACGATCTTCCCGCGATGCGGCACTGGGCAGCGGCGGACCTAGGCTGGGCCGGGCGAGCGTCGCGCTTCCTGGCGATGACCTTCCTCACCGGGCTGCTGATCGAGTTCACGCTGATGCCGATCGCGCTGCACCATTTCGGCAAGGCGGGGCTCTACGGCGCGCTCGCCAACATGGTGGCGATCCCGCTCACCACCTTCGTCATCATGCCGGTCGAGGCGCTGGCGCTGCTGCTCGATACTGTCGGTCTCGGCGCGCCCTTCTGGTGGCTGTGCGGCATTGCGATCCAGGCACTGATCGATCTGGCGCATTCTGTCGCAAGTGCACCGGGCGCGGTAGCGCTGTTCCCGCGAACCGGTGGGCACGTCTTCGCGCTGTTCGTGCTTGGCGGGCTGTGGCTGTTCCTGTGGCGAACGCGCTGGCGCTGGTTGGGGCTGGTGCCGGTGGCGACCGCCTCCTTGCTCGCCGCGCTCCAGCCTGCGCCCGATCTGCTGGTGACGGGCGACGGGCAGCATGTTGCGGTCAACGCGCCCGGCGGCGGACTGGTGCTGCTGCGCCGCAGGACCGGCGACTATGCGCTGCAGAGCCTGAGCGAAAGCGCCGCCTTTCAGGGCGAGCCGATCGCGATGGAGGACTGGCCGGGCGCGCGCTGCAATGCCGATTTCTGCAGCCTGGTGCTGCGCGACCAAAAGGTGCTCATTGGTCGAAGCCGCGAGCGCATTCCCGAACGCGACCTCGCCGCTGCATGCCGCAGGGCCGATATCGTGATCGCGGGCCGCTGGCTGCCGAAGAGCTGCCGTCCGCGCTGGTTCAAGGCGGACCGGGCGTTGCTCGATCGGACCGGGGGGCTTGCCATCTATCTCGGTGGGCGCCGGGTCCGCACCGTTGCTGAAACCCATTCAGGCCATCCCTGGTGGGACCGCGCGATGGCGCTGCGCGAGGTTGCGCGCGAGAAGGCACGCGCCGAGCGGCTCAGCACTCGACCACGTTGACCGCGAGCCCGCCCTGCGAGGTTTCCTTGTAGCGCTCGTTCATGTCGAGCCCGGTGCGGCGCATCGTCTCGATCACCTCGTCCAGGCTGACCCGGTGCGTGCCATCGCCCATCATCGCCAGCCGCGCTGCCTCGATCGCCTTGACCGCACCGACCGCGTTGCGCTCGATGCACGGCACCTGGACGAGGCCGGCGACCGGATCGCAGGTGAGCCCCAGATTGTGCTCCATGCCGATTTCCGCCGCGTTCTCGACCTGCATCGCCGACCCGCCCCAGGCCGCGACCAGCCCGGCCGCCGCCATCGAGCAGGCGACACCGACCTCGCCCTGGCAGCCCACTTCGGCACCCGAGATCGAGGCGTTCTCCTTGAATAGCGATCCGATCGCGGCTGCGGTGAGCAGGAACCGCTCGATACCAGCCTGATCCGCGCCGGGCGCGAAACGGTCGTAGAAACGCAGCACCGACGGAATGATCCCCGCTGCGCCGTTGGTGGGGGCGGTCACGACCTTGCCGCCTGCCGCATTTTCCTCGTTCACCGCCAGCGCCCAGAGGTTGACCCAGTCGATCACGGTCAGCGGATCGGACAGCATCCGCTCCTGCCGCTCCATCAGATGCGCCATGACGAGCGGCGCGCGGCGCCTGACCTTGAGCCCGCCGGGCAAAATGCCGCCGGTGCGGATGCCGCGGTCGATACAGGCCGACATGGCCGACGCGATTTCGGCCAGACCTGCCGACAGCGCCTCCGGGCTGCGCGCGGCCAGCTCGTTGGCGCGCATGATCTCGGCGATCGAGAGCCCCGTCTCCGCCGCAATGGCGAGCAGGTCCGCGCCCGAGCGAAAGACATGCGGCACGTCCCAAAGCCCGCCGCCGCCGGGCGCGTTGCCGCCGGTCTCGGCTTCGTCGATCACCGCGCCGCCGCCGACCGAATAATAGGCACGCTGGTCGAGTTCAGAACCATCCGCCGCAAAGGCGGTGAAGGTCATGGCATTGCTGTGATATTCCAGACGCTCGCGTTGCAGGAAGATCAGGTCTGCCGCTTCGTCGAAGGCGATGCGGTGGTGCCGCGCGAGCAGGATTTCGCCATCCGCCCGGATCGTCTCGATCAGCCGGTCCGCGGCGTCGGGGTCGCATGTCACCGGCTCCTCGCCCGCCAGTCCGAGCAGGATCGCGCGGTCGCTGGCATGGCCCTTGCCTGTCAGCGCCAGCGATCCGTAGAGCCGCGTCTCCACCCGCGCGACCCTGTCCAGCAGCCCCGCATCCTCCAGCCGCGCAACGAAGCGCCCGGCCGCGACCATCGGCCCCATGGTATGAGAACTCGAAGGGCCGATGCCGATCTTGAACAGATCGAAGACGGAGGCGACCATGGGATATCCTTGTGCGAGAAGGTTCAGTCGGCAGCGCCCGGCTGTTCGCCGAGCAGATGCTGCTGCCAGAAGGCGAGCGTGGCCCAGAAGAGATAATCGGCGTTTTCCTTGCGGCGGAAGCCATGTCCCTCGTTGCGTGCGAGCAGATGCCAGGCACTGCCGCCGTGCGAGCGCACCGCATCGATGATCTGATCGGCCTCGCTCGCCGGAACCCGCGGATCGTTGGCGCCGGTCACCACCATCAGCGGAATCTTCAGCTGATCGACCCGGGTGAGCGGGCTGATCTCCTCCAGCTTGGCGCGCAGCTCGGGAACGCGCTCGTCGCCATATTCTATCCGTCTGAGGTCCCGCCTGTATTCTTCTGTATTTTCTAGGAAAGTCACGAAATTCGAAATGGCGACGATGCAGCTTGCCGCGTTGAAGCGGCGGCCATAGCGGATCGCGCTGGCATAGCACATATATCCGCCATAGCTGCCACCGGTAACGCCGAACCGCTTCGCGTCGAGCGTCGGATATCGGTTGAGCCGGTCAAGAAAGGCGCCGATATCCTTGACCGAATTTTCGCGCCGGAAAGGCCCGTTGTCCAGATTGACGAAGCGCTTGCCGAACCCGGTCGAACCACGAACATTGGGATAGAAGACCGCGATACCCAGTTCGTTGATCAGATAATTGGTTCGGCCCAGAAATCCTGCCGTCGCCTGACCCTCCGGCCCGCCATGGATCGACATGATCAACGGCCGCTTGCCGGGGTGCTTCCCGGGATCGGGCCGATAGAGCAGGCCTGAAATCGCCTCGCCGTCGAAGCTCTTGATCTCGACCAGTTCGGGCAGGACATTGTCCGCCGGGTCGAGGCCGCCGGTCTCGCTCTCGGTCCAGCGGGTGACCTTGAGCGTCGCTGGGTCGAGGCTATAGGCATCACCCGGCGACTGGTTGGAATAGACGGTGAAACCGAGATCGCCCCAGGGTGCAAACTTCATTCCCGATCCGATCTCGCCCGGGGGGAGCCCCGTCACCTGGCGCTTGGCCCCACTGGCGATGTCGTAAAGATAAAGCCTGGAAAAGCCTGCTTCATTAACGACATAGGCGATGGTCTTGCCATCCTTCGATATATCGAAACTGCTGATGTCCCAACGCCCGCCGTCGATCATCGGGGTGAACAGCCCGGTCTCGGTGTCGAGCAGCCCGAGCCGCTGGACGTCCGAGTCCTTGTCGCTCGAGACCCACAGACGGCCATCGGGAGCGAATTGCAGATTGCCATAGGCGACCGGGGTGGCATCGCGCGTCACCTGCCGGATCGCGCCGGTCTCGACATTGATGATGTGCAACTGGCTGTCAGTCACCGAGATATAGTTGAACACCAGCAGGTCGCGGCCGTTGGGCGCGAAATCGATCGCCGCCCAGCCGCCGCTGTCCGTTGAAAGCACCATCCGCGCCGACCCGGGCGTACGCGGGTCCATGATGTAGATGTCGTTATACACCCCGGTGCGCATGTTGCTGCCATAGGCAACAAGCTTGCCGTCGTCGGAGAACGGTCCCAGCGCGTGGCGGCTCTTGCCGTCGGTCAGCAAAGTCAGCCGGCCCGATTCGAGCGCATAGATCTGCGAGACCTCGTTACCCCCGGCGTCCTTCTCGAGCAGCAGCACCTCGCCATCGGGCGACCAGCTGCCGCTGAAGATCGGCTCTTCCTCGAAGGTGACCTGCCGCCGCGCCGATCCGGGGGCTGCGACGCGGTGCAACTGCGCGACATTGGCAAAGCGCGTGGTGATCAGCATCGACCGGTCGACGGGGTGCCAGCCGACAAAACCGGCGGTGCGGTATTCGAGATAGGGGCGGGTATCGGCGACCAGCGATTGCCCGATCGGCGGAACGCCATCGGCGACCATCGCAGCCGGGGGCGGCACTATGGGATCGGCCGGGGCGGCGTCCTCGGCGGCCACAGGGACAGCCAGACCGACCGCCAGCGCGGCCAGCGCCCATGTCCAACTGCGCCGATGCATCCTGCGTCCCTTCATGTCTTGCTGCCCGTCTATGCGGCGCGCGCGCCCTTGGCAACCGCACAGCCAGATGGCCTGCCAAACACCCCTCTAGGCAGTGATGCAGCCAGGCCCTAGAAGCGCGGGCCATGGACCCCAGGCCCGCCCCTCTTTCCCAGCCCTTCGTTCTGCTCGATGATGCCCGTGTCCAGGGGGCCAGCCCGGCGCGGCTGTACCGCGATCCGGTGCGCTGCCTGTCGGCGCACACCGCCGGGGAGCTGGACCAGTTGCTCGACGAGTTGCGCAGCGCGGGGCGGCAAGGGCTGCATGCGGCGGGCTATCTTGCCTACGAGGCCGGCTATGCCCTCGAACCCCGGCTGCGGCCGCTGCTCGAGGCGCTGGGGCCGATGCGGCTCGCGTGGTTCGGATTGTTCGAAGGATATGACGTCATGCCGCCCGAGGCCGTGCCGGACTGGCTCACCCTGCAGAGCGGGGAGGCGCAAGCCTCTCTCACCCCGGCGCGCTCCGCAATGGCCGAGCACGACTATGCGGCGCGCTTTGCGCTGGTGCACGAGGCGATCGCACGCGGCGATATCTATCAGGCCAATCTGACCTTCCAGAACCATGCTGCCATATCAGGCCACCCGCTGGCGCTGTATCGGGCTTTGCGCGCGGGATCGGCGGCGGGCTATGGCGGCGTGGTGTTCGACGGTGCCGACTGGCAATTGAGCCTGTCGCCCGAGATGTTCTTCTCGCTGCGCGATGGCGCGATGACCGCCCGCCCGATGAAGGGCACGCGCCCGCGCGAGGCAGATCCGGCACGCGATGCCCTGGCGGCGGAGCAGCTGCGCGGCTCGGAAAAGGACCGGGCGGAAAACCTGATGATCGTCGATCTGCTGCGCAACGATCTGGCGCGCGTCGCGGTGCCCGGCAGCGTGCGCGTCACCGACCTGTTCCGCATCGAAAGCTATCCCAGCGTGCACCAGATGACCTCGACCGTCCGCGCGGCGCTCGCGCCGGACCGCGACGTGATCGACATTCTCCGCGCGATCTATCCGTGCGGCTCGATCACCGGGGCGCCCAAGATCCGCGCGATGGAATTGCTGCGTGCAATCGAGGCCGGGCCGCGCGGCATCTATTGCGGATCGATCGGGCGGATCGACCCGCACCGAAGCGGCCAGCCGGGCGACGCCGCGTTCAATGTCGCAATTCGCACCTTGCATCTGGCGCAAGATACGCAAAAGGTCAGCCTGGGGCTGGGATCGGGTGTGGTCGCGGATTCCGGCGCAGCAGACGAATGGCGCGAATGTCTGGTCAAGGGGGCGTTCTTGAAGGCGGCGACAGGATTGCAGGCAAGGGCGGGGCGGTTCGATCTCATCGAGACCATGGGCTTTGATCCTGCAAGCGGCATCGTCCGGCTGGAACTGCATCTGGAGCGGATGAAGGCGAGCGCGGCGGCGCTGGGCTTTTCGTTCGATCGGCACGCCGTGCGCAACGCGCTCAACCATGCCTGCTTCTTTCTGGAGATGCCCACGCGCATCCGGCTGCTGCTCGCCGCGACGGGCGATACCGCGATCGAGATGCGCCCGATGCCCGCACCGCTGGGCGAGCCGCTCAAGGTAGCGTTGCGGCCGATGGCGCTGGCTGCCGACGATCTGCGGCTGGCGCACAAGACGACCGACCGGGATTGCTATGACGCTCCCCGTCGCGAGGCTGCAGCGCAGCAGGGCGCGGACGAGGTGCTGTTCACCGATGCCGGCGGCGCGCTGACCGAGGGGAGCTTTACCAGCCTGTTTGTCGAGCGCGACGGTCGGCTGCTCACCCCCGCGCTGGATCAGGGCTTGCTCCCCGGCGTGCTGCGGCGCGAGCTGATCGAGCAGGGCAGGGCGGTGGAGGCGCGGCTGGTGCCCGGCGACCTGACAAACGGCTTCTGGCTGGGCAATTCGCTGCGCGGGCTGATGCGGGCGCGGCTGATCGATTGACCGCTGGGTCGCCTGATCGACCTCCATCCGACGTTCGCCGAAAAGCTGAACCATCGCCTGTGTCGTGGTTCACAGCGCGTACAGCCGATTCAGGCACATTGCGGGCACCCCAAGCAGAACTATCCGCGGTGCTGCTTGATTCGCCCGTCGGGGGCACCAGATGGTCCTTCCGATGTAACCCGGCAGGCCATTCCCCCGAACCGGGCCTGCGGACACATGACAAGAGACGAACCATGACTACTATCTTCAAGTCGGATCTGTTCCGCAATTTCCTGGGCGGTTTTGCCATCGGCGCGATCGCGATGTTCGTGCTGCTGCCCGAAGACGGCCGTGCCGAAAACGCGCGGCCCGCTATCGAGAGTTCTATCCTGAAATGAACCTGCCTTTGCGTCTTCTCCCCATCCTGGCCGGCATCGGCCTGTTCGGCGCGGCCCTGACCGTGCTGGAGCCCGCTGCCCTGGCAGCGGAAGAGGCGAAGATCATCCCGGCGCCCAAGCTCAAGGCAGCCGAATCGGGTAAGCAGGCGGTCGCGATTTTTGCTGGCGGCTGCTTCTGGGGTGTCGAGGGCGTGTTCAGCCATATCAAGGGCGTGAAGAGCGCCGTGTCCGGTTATCATGGCGACGGCAAGGCCAATGCGACCTATGACGAGGTGTCGAGCGGCAGCACGCGCCATGCCGAGGCGGTGCGCGTGGTCTATGATCCATCGCAGGTCAGCTATGGCCAGCTGCTGCAGGTCTTCTTTTCGGTGGTCGCCGATCCGACCACGCTCAACCGCCAGGGACCCGATAGCGGCACCCAGTATCGCACCGCCGTAGTGCCGGTAGGCAAGTCGCAGGCCCAGGTGGCGCGCGCCTATATTGCAGAGCTCGACAAGTCAGGGGCGTGGAAGCGCAAGATCGTCACGGCGGTCGAGCCGTACAAGGCCTTCTATCCGGCTGAAACCTATCACCAGGACTTCATGTTCAAGAATCCGGCCCACCCTTATATCGTCCGCTGGGATGCGGTGAAGGTGAGCAATCTCAAGCGGACCTTCCCGGCGCTCTATATTGCCAAGCCCGTGCGCGGCTGAGCCCGGTCGGGCCATTGCAACCTGCGGGCGGGATGCGTAGATAAGCGCCATGTCGACCGTCACAGACCATGGCCACAAGCATCACGAGCACGAGGGCGAAGACCTCGCCGTCGCCGCACGGCGCTCGCTGGAAGCAGCGGGCGAGCAGTGGACCGAGATGCGCGAGTCGATCTTTGCCGCCCTGGCCGAGATCGAAAAGCCGGCATCGGCCTATGACATTGCCGATTCCGTCAGCCGCAAGCGCGGCAAGCGGGTGGCGCCCAACTCCGTCTATCGCATTCTCGACCTGTTCGTGCGCACCAATCTGGCGCGCCGGGTGGAGAGCATCAATGCGTATATCGCCAACTCACACCCGGGATGCGTGCACGATTGCATATTCCTGGTGTGCGATTCCTGCGGAAACGCGACGCATATTGATGATGATGGACTGTCGCGCAGCGTACGCAAGACGGCAGAAGCGGCTGGCTATGTCGATATACGCCCGGTCATAGAGGTGCGCGGACGCTGCGCGGCCTGTGACTGAAATTCCGCATTTGCGGAACTGTCCAAAAAAACTTACACTCAAGGCCGTCATCCGGGTCGATCATTCGACAGAGCCCAAAAATGGGTCTAGGATTCGCGGTTGAAAGGGAATTCAATGACCAATCTGCCCGAAACGCCATTGCTGGACACCGTCAAGACCCCGGCAGACCTGCGTCAGCTGAAACCGACCCAGCTGCGCCAGTTGGCGGACGAGCTGCGCCAGGAAGTGATCTCGGCCGTATCGGTGACCGGCGGACATCTGGGTGCGGGCCTCGGCGTGGTCGAACTGACCACCGCGATCCATTATGTGTTCGACACGCCCAACGATCGCCTGATCTGGGATGTCGGCCATCAGTGTTATCCGCACAAGATCCTGACCGGTAGGCGCGACCGCATCCGCACGCTGCGCACCGGTGGGGGCCTGTCGGGCTTCACCAAGCGCAGCGAGAGCGAATATGATCCGTTCGGCGCGGCGCACAGCTCGACCTCGATCTCGGCGGCATTGGGCTTTGCCACCGCCAATCAGATGAGCGGCGCGCCCGGCAAGGCGATCGCGGTGATCGGCGATGGCGCGATGAGCGCGGGCATGGCCTATGAGGCGATGAACAATGCCGAACGCGCGGGCAACCGGCTGGTCGTCATCCTCAACGACAATGACATGTCGATCGCGCCGCCGGTCGGCGGGCTTTCGGGCTATCTCGCGCGGATCGTTTCGAGCCGCGAGTTCCTGGGCGTGCGCGAAGCGCTCAAGCGCCTGGCGCGCAAGCTGCCGCGCAGCCTGCACCAGGCCGCGCGCAAGACCGACGAATATGCCCGCGGCATGGCCATGGGCGGCACATTGTTCGAAGAGCTGGGCTTCTATTATGTCGGCCCGATCGACGGGCACAATCTCGACCAGCTGGTGCCGGTGCTCGAGAATATCCGCGATGCCGCGGAAGGGCCGTGCCTGGTCCATGTCGTGACGCAGAAGGGCAAGGGCTATGCCCCGGCCGAAGCGGCGGCGGACAAATACCATGGTGTCGCCAAGTTCGATGTCGTCACCGGCAAGCAGGACAAGGCCGCGGCAGGTCCGCCGGCCTATCAGAACGTGTTCGGCGAAACGCTGGCCAAGCTGGCGGAGACCGACCCCACGATCTGTGCGATCACCGCTGCCATGCCTTCGGGCACCGGGGTCGACAAGTTCGCCCAGGCGCATCCCGACCGCAGCTTCGATGTCGGCATTGCGGAACAGCACGCGGTGACCTTTGCCGCTGGCCTCGCTGCGCAGGGGATGCGCCCGTTCTGCGCGATCTATTCCACCTTCCTGCAGCGCGCCTATGACCAGGTGGTGCACGATGTCGCGATCCAGAACCTGCCGGTGCGCTTCGCCATCGACCGCGCCGGCCTGGTCGGCGCCGATGGTTCGACCCATGCCGGATCGTTCGACATTACCTATCTGGCGACGCTGCCCAACATGGTGGTGATGGCCGCCGCCGACGAGGCGGAACTGGTGCACATGACCTATACCGCTGCGTGCCACGACAGCGGTCCGATCGCCTTCCGCTATCCGCGCGGCAATGGCGTCGGCGTCGCGCTGCCGGAGGTTCCCGAGCGGCTCCAGATCGGCAAGGGCCGCATCGTGCGCGAGGGCAAGAAGGTCGCGATTCTTTCACTGGGTACGCGCCTCGCCGAGGCGCAGAAGGCCGCCGACGTGCTCGACGCCAAGGGGCTTTCGACCACGGTCGCCGACCTGCGCTTTGCCAAGCCGCTCGACGAGGAGATGATCCGCAAGCTGCTTGCGACGCACGAGGTGTGCGTGACGGTGGAAGAGGGCGCGATCGGCGGCCTGGGCGCGCATGTACTGACCATGGCGTCGGACGAAGGTTTGATTGATGCGGGCCTCAAGCTGCGCACGCTTCGCCTGCCGGACGTATTCCAGGACCAGGACAAGCCCGAAAAGCAATATGCCGAAGCCGGGCTCGATGCCGACGGCATCGTCGAGACCGTGCTCAAGGCGCTGCGCCACAACAGCGCTGGCGTCTCGGTGGTGGGGGATGGCGCGCGGGCCTGATCCCGATCCAATCTCGGCTCCAGATACAAGAAAGCCCGGCGAATCAGACGATTCGCCGGGCTTTCTTGTAACCTGTCTGCGCGCTTATTGCGGCGGAACGGCAGCCTTGGCGTCCTGACCGTCGCCCTCGGGCGCGGCGACGATGTCGCGGGTGGTGGCACCCTTGTCGGTGGTCTGCGTCTTGGGATCGCCAACCTGCGAGCGGATGGCGGCATCGGGCGTGCCGGCGCGGTTCAAGGCTGCGCCCTCGACGCCGCTGCGCGGCTGCGGGCCGCCGAACAGCGCATCGAGCGCCTGCTGGCTGGCCGAAACATTCTGCGGACGCGCGGCGCCCGGGGTGGGCGGGGTCAGCGAGAAATCGGGCGGAATCACCAGCGGTGCCTGACGCGAAACGGCGAACTCGTCGGGGCGATCGCGGTTGAAAATGCCGCCGCTCGACCCGCAGGCCGAAAGCGTCGCCGCTGCGAGGGACATACCGGCGATCAGGGCCAATTTGCGCCCGGAATTAAGCATCTTGATTCTCCGTCTTGGCGGCGTGAGCGTCTCCGCTATGCCCGCCAGCCTGAACCCCCGATGTAGGGCCTTCAGATTTCGCGGCTTTGTCGCCGATTATCAGAACGCGGGCAAGCAATAACAGCACCCCGATGGTGATCGCCGCATCCGCAATGTTGAAGATCATGAACGGCCGGAACGCGCCGAAATGCAGGTCCGCATAGTCGACGACATAACCCAGCCGCGCGCGATCGATGATGTTGCCGAGCGCCCCGCCCAGGATCATGCCCAGCGCCAGGATATCGCCGCGCGCGCGTTCCTTGAACATCCACAGCAGCACGATGGTGGCGATGATGCCGGTCAGCACGACAAGCATCCAGCGCGCGGTTTCGGTTTCGGCGGTGAGGAAGCCCATCGAGACGCCGCGATTTTCCGCCCAGGTCAGGTTGAAAAAGGGCGTGATCTCGATCTGCATCCGGCTGCTCAGCGCGAGCGGACCTGCAACGATGAACTTGGCGAGCTGGTCGATAACGAGAATGGCAAGCGCCAGGACAACGCCCTCGGTGCGAAAGCGGGTGAGGGTCATGCAGCGAACTCCCGGCCTGCGCCATATCCGTCACCCTGAACTCGTTTCAGGGTCCATCGGGCACCAAGCGCCTTCGCCCTGTCGGCACCCAGATGGTCGATGGATGCTGAAACAAGTTCAGCATGACGGGAAGGGATCGTCAGCGCCATCACGCCAGCATCTCCGAGCAACGACCGCACAGCGCGCCGTCTTCGGTCACCTCGGGAAGGTGACGCCAGCAGCGGCCGCATTTGTGGTGTTCGGTGCGGCTGACGATGATTGTCCCGCCAGCCGCCGTCGAAACATCGGCGGTGATGAAAAGTTCTGCCAGCTCGGTGGCGCTAAGCTGTCCATCCGGCACGGCATCAGCTGCGATCTTGACTTCGGCTTCCAGGCTCGAGCGGATCACCTTGTCGCGGCGGAACGGTTCGATCGCGCCGGTCACGCTGTCCTTGAGGTCGCGCAAGCGGCTCCAGCGGCCCATCAGTTCGCTGCCATCGCCCAGCTCGGGCAGTTCCGGCCATTCGAGCAGGTGCACGCTGCCGCCATCGGGATAGCGCGTGGTCCATACCTCTTCCGCCGTGAACACCAGCACCGGCGCGGCATAGCGGACCAGCGCCTCGAACAGCACGTGCAGCACGGTGCGATAGGCGCGGCGCTTGTCCGTGCCTTGCGGGGCGGCGGGGCCGATGTCGCAATAGAGGCAATCCTTGCGGATATCGAAGAAGAAGGCCGACAGGTCGTTGTTGGCGAAATCGGCGAGGGTGCGAACATAGGTGTTGTAGTCGAAGTCCTCGACCGCCTGTTTCAGCTTGGCGTCCATGTCCGCAAGCAGGTGCAGCACATAGCGCTCCAGCTCGGGCATGTCCTCGACCGCCACCTTCTCGCTTTCCTCGAACCCGGCGAGCGCGCCGAGCAGATAGCGGAAGGTGTTGCGCAGCTTGCGATACTGGTCCGACACGCCGGCGAGGATTTCCTTGCCGATGCGGTGGTCCTCGGTGAAATCGACCGATAGCGCCCAAAGCCGCAGAATATCCGCGCCCGAATCCTTGATCAGCGTCAGCGGATCGATGGTGTTGCCCAAGGACTTGGACATTTTCATGCCCTTGGCGTCCATCGTGAAGCCGTGGGTCAGCACCGCCTTGTAGGGCGCATGGCCGCGCGTGCCGCAGCTTTCCATCAGCGAGGACTGGAACCAGCCGCGATGCTGGTCCGAGCCTTCGAGATACAGGTCCGCCTTGGGTCCGACATAGCCTTCGGGGCGCAGCAGATCGGGCCATTTGCCGCTTTCCAGCACGAAGGCATGGGTGCAGCCGCTGTCGAACCAGACATCGAGTATGTCGGTGACGCGCTCATAGTCCGCCGGGTCATAGTCCGGGCCGAGCAGGGCAGGGACCGCCGCCTCGTTCCAGCCATCGACCCCGCTCTCGCGGATCGCCGCGACAATGCGGGCGTTGACGCCTGCGTCCTTCAGATACTGGCCGGTCTTGCGGTTGACGAACAGCGTGATCGGCACACCCCAGGCGCGCTGGCGGCTGATCACCCAGTCGGGACGACCCTCGACCATCGACCGGATGCGGTTCTCGCCCTTGGCGGGCACCCAGCGGGTGTCGCTGATGGCCTGGAGGGCGGTTTCTCTCAACGTCCGCTCACCCTGAGCCTGTCGAAGCGTCCGCGCGGGGGCTTCGACAGGCTCAGCCTGAGCGGAGGTGGTGATGTGTGCCAGCGGCGCATCCATCGGGATGAACCATTGCGGGGTGCAGCGGAAGATGACGCGCGCCTTGGAGCGCCAGCTGTGCGGATAGCTGTGCTGAAACGCCCCCGCCGAAAGCAGCGCACCGGCGGCGCGCAGATCTTCGCAGATCGGGCCATCGGGCGCGTTGAACTTGGGGTTGATCACCGACATCCGCCGCTCGTCCGCACCGCCGAGCCACGCCCAGTCGTCGCGATAGCGCCCCTCGCCCTCGACCGCGAACACCGGCTCGATGCCATGCGCCTTGCACAGGTCGAAATCGTCCTCGCCATGGTCGGGCGACATATGGACAAGGCCCGTCCCCGCATCGGTGGTGACAAAATCGCCGGGCAGAAACGGGCGGGGCTTGGCGAAGAACCCGCCAAGTGCGTGCATCGGGTGACGGGCGGTGGCTCCAGCGAGGTCCGAGCCCTTGACCTTGCTCTTTATTTCCCAAGCAAAAAGGTCAGGGCTTTCGATTTTAAGCCGGCTCTTGAATGCTTCCAAGAGCGGTGTTGCAACAATGAACTTACCGGGCTCACCCAGGTTGGCCGCCAGACCTTCTTCGTAATTCACAGTCACTTCGACGAGTGAATATTCAACCTCAGGCCCATAAGCGAGCGCCTGGTTCACCGGGATCGTCCAGGGCGTGGTCGTCCAGATCACCGCATAGGCACCGACCAGTTCGGGCGCATTGGGCGCATCGACAATCTCGAACGCCACATCGATCTGCGTGCTCGTGACGTCCTGATACTCAACCTCGGCCTCGGCGAGCGCGGTCTTTTCCACCGGTGACCACATTACCGGCTTGGCCCCGCGATAGAGCTGGCCGCTTTCGGCGAATTTCATCAGCTCCTGCACGATGGTCGCCTCGGCAGCGAAGTCCATCGTCAGGTATGGATTGTCCCAGTCGCCATTGATGCCCAGGCGCTTCAACTGCTCGCGCTGGGTGTTTACCCAATGCTGCGCATAGGCGCGGCATTCGGCGCGGAAGGCGACCGGGTCGACCTCGTCCTTGTTGAGCTTCTTCTTGCGATACTGCTCCTCGATCTTCCATTCGATCGGAAGGCCATGGCAGTCCCAGCCGGGCACATAGGGCGCGTCCTTGCCGAGCAGCGACTGGGTGCGGCAGACCATGTCTTTCAGGATATGATTGAGAGCATGGCCGATATGCATGTCGCCATTCGCATAAGGCGGGCCATCGTGCAGGATGAACTTCTCGCGGCCGCGGCGCGCCTCGCGCAGCTTCGCGTACAGGTCTTGCTCCTGCCAACGCGCCAGAATCGCCGGTTCCTTCTGGGCGAGACCCGCCTTCATCGGGAAGTCGGTCTGCGGCAGAAAGACGGTGTCTTTATAGTCGGCGGCGGCGCTTGGCGATTGCTCAGTCATAGTGGCTGGCGCTTACGGCGCGGCGGCGTTTCAGGCAAGCAATTCCCGCGCGCGCACGCAGTCGGCATCGATCTGGCGCTTCAATTCGTCCCAGCCTTCGAACTTCGCCTCGGGCCGGATGAAATGGCGCAGCGCCACCTCGATCGTCTGGCCGTACAGGTCTTCGTCGAAATCGAAGAAATGCGGCTCGAGCAATTCCTTGGGCGGATCGAATTGCGGACGGATGCCAAGGTTCGCCGCACCTTTCAGCACGCGGCCATCGGCGAGATGCCCGGTGACGGCATAAATGCCGTATCTCGGCCGCAAATAGCTGCCCATGTCGAGGTTCGCGGTGGGAAAGCCGAGCAACCGCCCGTTCTTGTCGCCATGCTGCACCACGCCCTGCACCGCAAAGGGCCGGGTCATCAGCCGTTCGGCCTCGTCGGGGCGGCCCTCGATCAGGCACTGGCGGATACGGCTGGATGAGATCACCGCGTCGTCGGTGGTGACCGGGCCGATCGCCTCGCTGCGCAGCCCGAGCAGCGCGCCGAGATCGCGCAGCACCTGCACATTGCCGCCACGACCCTTGCCGAAGGTGAAATCCTCGCCCGTCACCACGCCGACCGCACCGAAGCGCTCGATCAGCAGATCGGCGATGAAACTCTCCGCCCGCGTGCTGGCGAGCGTCTGGTCGAAGGCGAAGACCAGCATCGCGTCCGCGCCCGCCTGCCCGAACAGCCGCTGGCGCTGGTCGAGGCTGGTGAGGCGAAAGGGCGGGGTGTCGGGCTTGAAATAGCGCACCGGATGCGGATCGAAGGTGGCGATGATCGCAGGGCGGCCTTCGGACTTGGCCCAGCGGATGGCATGCCCGGCCACGGCCTGGTGACCGGCATGAAAGCCGTCAAAATTGCCCAGCGCGATGATGCCCCCGCGCAACCTGTCTGGCAGCCGATCGCTGCCCTCCACCCTGATCATAGGGGCGCCCTATAGGCCCTTGCCGGGCAGGGGTTCAATGCCCTGTTTGAGGATGCGGAGCGTATTGCCTCCCATCACCGCGCGGATTTCCTCCGGCGTGAAGCCGATATCCATCAGCGCCTGCGTGACCTGCACGATCTGGCTGGTGTCGAACCGCGTGGTCACCGCCCCGTCGAAATCGCTGCCCAGCGCGACATGCTGGATGCCGACCAGATCGCGGACATGGGCAATCGATTTGGCGATCATCTTGGGGTCGGTCGAACAGATCGCGCCGTCCCAGTATCCGATGCCTATGATGCCGCCGGTCGCCGCCACAGCGCGGATTTCGGTGTCGGAAAGGTTGCGATTGACGCCGCACACCGCCTGCACCCCGCCATGGCTGGAGACGACCGGACGGCGCGCCATCGCCAGGATTTCCGCGACCGCCTTATGGCTCGAATGCGCGATGTCGACGATGATGCCGCGCGCCTCCATCGCGCGGATCATCTGGCGCCCGAACGGGGTCAGCCCGCCCTTGCGCTCGCCATGCATCGATCCGGCCAGCTCATTGTCGAAGAAATGGACGAGGCCAGCCATTCGCATGCCGACGCCATAGAGCCGGTCGAGATTCTCCGCCTTGCCTTCCAGATTCTGCAGCCCCTCGACCGAATAGAGCGCGCCGGTCACCGGCTTGCCCGCTGCGCGTGCGGCGAGCAGCTTGTCGATATCGGCAGGCTCGCGGATCAGCATCAGCCGACCGCCCGATTCCTTCGCCGCTGCTTCCAGCCGCTGACCATGCCACATCGAGCGTTCGTGCACCGAGAACCAGGTCCGCACCGGCTGCAGCTGCGCCATCGCAAGCAACGTGATATTGTCGGTATCGGCCGAGTTGCTGTCGTAGTTCTGGCCCTTGGGCGTCTTCGAGACCGACGAGAAGACCTGCAGCGCGACATTGCCTGCCTCGAGCCGGGGCAGGTCGATCTGGCCACGGCTCGCCTTGTCGAGCAGGTCGCGCTTCCACAGCAAGGTATCGCCGTGCAGATCGGCAATCTGCAGCGTCTCGTGCAGCGCCTTCGCGTCGGCGCGGACCGCCGGCAGCGGCTCGTCGGTGACGATATTGGTCTGCTTCTCGAACAGCCCGGGCAGCACGGTGACGGTGAAGATCAGCCCTGCAACAACGAGCAGGACCAGCCCCAGCAGAATCTTGCGGATCACCGCCGCACCAGAGTCACGAAGCTGAAGGCAGGCCGGTCGCGATGCTCGGAATCGGCGGGGTGATCGGTGCGCGCGCTTTCCTGCCAGACGTCCGGATCGAAGGGGGGCATATGCGTGTCGCCGGGCACGTCGGCATGCACTTCGGTCAGCTCGATCCGATCGGCATGCGGCAGGAACAGGGTGAAGATTTCCGCGCCGCCGATCACCGCGACATGCGGCGCATTAGCCGCTGCAATGGCTTCGTCCATGCTGTGCACGACCTCCGCGCCATCCTCCGCCCAGTCCTCATCGCGGGTGAGCACGATATGGCGCCTGCCGGGCAGCAGACCGGGCAGGCTGTCGAAGGTCTTGCGGCCCATGATCATCGGCCGCCCCTGAGTCAGCGCCTTGAAATGGCGCAGGTCCATCGGCAGGTGCCAGGGCAGGGTGCCGTTCGCACCGATGACCCCGTTGCGCGCGCGGGCGAGGACGAGGAATATCTCGGGATGGTTCATGATGCCGCCCCTGAAGCTTCCAGCGTGATGCGTGTGACATGCCCCATCTTGCGACCGGGAAGCGCGCGGTGCTTGCCATAGAGGTGCAGATGGTTGGCGGGATCGGCGAGCAGCTCCGGCCATTGATGCGCTGCCTCGCCGATCAGGTTGCGCATCTGGGCCCCGTGACAGGCAAGCGCGGTCTCGCCCAGCGGCAGGCCGCAGATCGCGCGGATATGGTTCTCGAACTGGCTGGTGAACGCGCCTTCGATCGTCCAGTGCCCGCTATTGTGCACGCGCGGGGCCATTTCGTTGAACACCGGACCATCCCTGGTCGCGAAGAATTCCAGCGTCAGCACGCCGACATAATCGAGCTTTTCGGCGACGTGTGCGGCAAGCTCGCGCGCGGCGGGCACTTGCGCCTCGATCGCGACGCTCGCAGGAACGCTCGAAAGGTCCAGAATCCCTGCAAGATGCACATTTTCGGCGCTGTCCCAGAAGCGGATCTCGCCCTGGGGCGAGCGCGCCAGGATGACCGAGAATTCCGCATCGAAGGTAACGAAGCCCTCGATGATGGCCGGAACGCCGCCGGCCTCAAACCAGCGGGCGACCGGGTCGTCTCCGGGCATCACCCGCGCCTGGCCCTTGCCGTCATAGCCCATGCGGTTCGACTTGATGATGGCAGGCGTGCCCGCAACCTGCATAGCGGCGGCGACCTCCGCCTCGGTTTGAGCAAAGCCGAACGGCGCGGTGCGTCCGCCAAGTTCGGCGACGAAGCGCTTCTCGTCGATCCGGCTCTGCGCGACTTCGAGCGCGCGCGGCGAGGGGCGCAGGGGGACAAGGCCCGCGATTCCATCGAGCGGCGCGACCGGAACGTTCTCCCATTCGTAGGTCACGACATCGCAAGCCTTGGCGAAGGCGGCGAGGGCTTCGCTGTCCGAATAGTGGGCGCAGGTCGTCTCGGCCGAGACTTCGCCCGCGGGGCTGGTCGCCTCGGGGGCGAAAACATGGCAGCGATAGCCGAGCTGCGCGGCGGCAAGGCTGAGCATCCGCCCGAGCTGCCCTCCGCCCATGATGCCGATGGTGCTGCCGGGAGGGATGATCGCGCTCATGCCGGACGTTCGCCCACCGAATCGCTCTGCGCCGCACGCCAGGCATCGAGCCTTTCGGCCAGCGCAGGATCATGGAGTGCCAGGATGGAGGCGGCCAGAAGACCGGCGTTCTTCGCGCCCGCAGGGCCGATAGCCAGCGTGCCGACCGGAATGCCGCCAGGCATCTGGACGATCGACAACAGGCTGTCCATGCCGTTCAGCGCCTTGCTCTGCACCGGCACGCCGAGCACCGGGAGCCGCGTCATGCTGGCCACCATGCCGGGCAGGTGCGCCGCGCCGCCTGCTCCCGCGATGATGACCTGAAAGCCCGAATCGACCGCCGTCTTGGCGAAGTTCACCAGCCGGTCGGGGGTGCGATGGGCCGAGACGATGCGGCAATCATGCGCGACGCCGAGCTCGTCGAGCACCGCTGCGGCGCCCGACATGGTGTCCCAGTCCGACTGGCTGCCCATGATGATGGCGACGCGGGTCGCTCCGGCGGTCTGGCGGTCGGGCGTTTCAAGTGGCTCGGCCACGCATGTCTCTCCGCGTAATTGCTGGTCTGGCCAGGGTCTTAAAGGCAAAGCCTGAGACCCGCAATCACCCTGCACGCGAAAAGCATCGAGCCGCGCCAGAGCGCGCCACTGTCCCGCTTGTGCACAGATTATACATGGTGAATGTGATTTAAATCATGCCTGTCCGGGCCTTGCTTGCTATGCCCAAGGTTCAAGGCACCGCGCCGGGGAAGTTTGCAGGCACATATATGAAGATGACCGATGTGCAAGGCGGCCCGGGTGGACAACCACCCCAGGCTGACGTGGCTTTGAGCCACGAGCAGCTCGCCCTGTTGTGCGCTGACCTCAAGCACCAGAACGCGCTGCTGACCGCCCGCGTGCGCCAGCTCGAGGACGAGATCTGCCGCGATACGCTCACCCCATTGTTCAACCGCCGCTATTTCGAGCAGGCGGTGGTGAGCGCGATTGCGCATTGCCAGCGCTACCAGAGCCGGGCCGCTTTGCTGTTCGTCGATGTCGACGACCTCAAGCTGATCAACGACACTTTCGGGCATGCGGCAGGCGACGAGGCGCTGCGCTGCGTGGCAAAGGTGCTGCTCGCCAATGTGCGTTCGACCGATGTCGTCGCGCGGATCGGCGGGGACGAGTTCGCCCTGATCCTGGGCGCGATCGGCGAAGGCGATGTCGAGCACAAGGTCGCACAGCTGACCGCCGGGATCGCGGCCTGCCGCGTCGGCCATGGCGAGGCAGCGACCAGCCTGTCGGCCACCTTCGGCCATGCTTTCGTCCACCCCGATGACGAGGCGGAGCAGGTCTTGGCGCGGGCCGACGACCATATGTACCGGCTGAAGCGGTCGCGCGCGACCGTGCGCTGATCCTCCTTCGGCCGTCCGACGGCCAAGCATTTGCCGTGTCTTAAACCTTTTGCTTTACCGGGCTTTACATGCGCCCGTGGCAAAAAATCCTTCTTGCAATCGCGTTCAGCGTCGTGGCGACGCTTGTGGCGCTGGAGACGCTGGTCCTGGCGACGGGCGAGCCGATCGAATTCATCTACTGGGCCTTTGGCATCGTCTGCCCGATCGTCGTCTCGGCACCGACCAGCTATGTGCTGGTTCGCCAGGCCGAGGCAAACCGTCGGCTCAATCTCGAACTGCTGGTGGCGCAGCGCGAACTGCTCACGCGGGCGGATCGCGATCACCTGACCGGTGTGCTGAGCCGTGCCGCCTTTTACCGCCATGCCGCTGCCTATGCGGGCGACGCGCCGGCGAGCGTGCTGCTGGTCGATATCGACCATTTCAAGGCGATCAACGATGGCCATGGGCATGCGCTGGGCGACGCGGCGCTGAGGCTGGTTGCATCGACGCTGCAGGCGGCCCTGCGACCCGACGATCTTCTCGGCCGGGTCGGCGGCGAGGAATTCGCGGTGCTGCTCAGTGAAATGCCGTTGCCGCTGGCGCTGGCGATCGCCGAGCGGGCTCGCGGCGCCATTGCCGGGCTGTGCATGCGATCGGCAGATGGCTTGCGGGTCGGCCTTTCTATCTCAATCGGCGTGGCCAGCTATGATGCAGGAGCTTCGCTCGACGCTGCGCTCGCGCAGGCGGATGAAGCCATGTACCGCGCCAAGCGCGAGGGGCGCAATCGCGTCATGGTTGCCCGTTGAAGCGATCCTTGCCGACCTGGTCATGGCGACCCGAATGGCGCCTGATTTTATGCTTATTTGCCCTTGAGCAGTGCTTCTGACCAAGACAGGGCGTATTTGGTTAGTCTTAAGCTTTCGAGATTAACCGGATTTGCATGAGCCCGCTCAAGAAAATCCTGTTCTGTGTCGCGTTTGGCGTCCTGGTGACTTTGATTGGTCTAGAGGCGATGGTGCATGCGCTGCACGAAAGTGTCGATTGGCCGTTCTGGGTCTTTGCCGTTGTATCGCCCGCTGCCGTTACGGCAACCATCAGCATCGTGCTGGTCCGGCAGATCGAGGCCAATGGCCAGCTCGCTGCGCAATTGCTCGACATGCAGACTGATCTGCTGATCCGGGCCGATCGGGACGCGCTGACGGGGGTGATCAATCGCGCAGCCTTCTACCGCGATGCCGCAGCCTATGCCGATGAGGCCCCGGCATGCGTGCTGCTGGCGGATATTGATCATTTCAAGGCGATCAACGACGAGCATGGCCATGCCGCTGGCGACGAGGCGCTGAAGCTGGTGGCATCGACCCTGCAGGCGGCGCTGCGCCCCGACGATCTGCTGGGGCGGGTCGGCGGCGAGGAATTCGCGATGCTGTTGTGCGGCCTGCCATTCGGCCTGGGCATGACGATCGCGGAGCGTGCGCGCGGTGCGATCGATGCCCTGGAGTTCCGATCGCCCGAGGGTGAACCGATTGCGCTGTCGATCTCGGTCGGGGTCGCGCCCTATCGCGCCGGCTGGTCGCTCGACAATGCACTCGCGCAGGCCGATGCGGCGATGTACGGTGCAAAGCGCAGCGGTCGCAACCGGGTGCATGCCGCCGCCTGAAAGCGCCGATCATCTGGCCTCATCGTCGGGACAGTTGCAACCCGTTGATTGCGCTGCAATGTTGCCCCCTCAAGGACAGAGGGGTTTGCCATGAAGATGAAGATGCTCGCCGCATTGCTCGGCTGCGCGATGCTTGCCGTGCCCGCCGCTGCGCAGCCAGGACCGCCACAGGCGGCACCGGATGTCGATTATGCGGTGCAGCTCACACAGGGCGATATCGTCCTCAAGGATTTCCGCTTCGGCACCGGCGAGGTGCTGCCCGAATTGCGGATGCACTATGCGACGCTCGGCACGCCGAAGCGCGACGCGCAAGGCCGTGTCACCAACGCGGTAATGGTTCTCCACGGAACCGGCGGCACCGGGCTGCAGTTCCTGCAACCGCAATTCGCTCAGGAGCTGTTCGGCCCCGGCCAGCCGCTCGACATCACCAAATACTACATCATCCTGCCCGACAATATCGGGCACGGCAAATCGTCCAAGCCCTCGGACGGGCTCCGGATGCGCTTCCCTGCCTATGATTATACCGACATGGTGCGTGCGCAGCGGCAGATGCTGGTCGAGGGATTGAAGGTCGATCGTCTGCGGCTGATCATGGGCACCTCGATGGGCTGCATGCACGGCTTCGTCTGGGGTCAGGTCGATCCGGGCTTTGTCCAGGCGATGATGCCGATGGCCTGCCTGCCGATGCCGATCGCGGGGCACAACCGCATGTGGCGCAAGGCGGCGATCGAGGGAATCAAGGCCGATCCGGCCTGGCAGGGCGGCAATTACACCAGCCCGCCGGTCATGGGCCTGCGCGTCGCGGCCAGCCTGTTGCAGGTCGCGGGCTTCGCGCCGCTCTATCTGCAAAAGGCCTATGGCACGCGCGATGCGGCCGATGCCTATATCACCCAGCGGATCGAGGCTTCCATGAAGGGCATCGACGCCAATGACATCATCTACCAGATCGAATCCTCGCGGAATTACGACCCTTCGAAGACGATCGAGGCGATGACCATGCCGGTCACCTGGATCAACTCGTCGGACGATTTCATCAATCCCTGGGACTATGGCGTCGCCGAGGATTTCGGCAAGCGGCTGCCCGATGGCAAATATCTGCTGATCAAGGCGACCGACGAGACGCGCGGGCACAGCACGCACACCTGGGCCAAGTTCTGGAAGGACGAACTGGTGGCGCTGCTCAAGCGCAGCGAGAAATAGCCGGGCTCAGTCCTTGGGTGCGTAGGTCTGGTCGGCGCTGGGGAAGCTGCGGTTACTCACTTCCCGGGCATAGCTCTTTACCGCAGTCTCGATGACCTCGGCGAGGTTCTCGTAGCGCTTGACGAAGCGCGCGGTGCGCTCGAACAGCCCGAGCATGTCCTCGGTGACCAGCACCTGGCCGTCGCAGCGCGCCGATGCGCCGATGCCGATGACCACGGCGGACACGGCTTCGGTCACCGCGATCGCGATCGGTTCGACCACGCCCTCGACGACGATCGCGAAGGCACCCGCCTCGTCGAGCGCTTGTGCATCGGCGACGATCTTGTCCGCCTCACTGTCCGACCTTCCGCGCGCGGCATAGCTGCCCAAGATATTGATCGCCTGCGGGGTGAGGCCGACATGGCCGACCACGGGAATGCCACGTTCGGTGAGAAACTTGACCGTCGGCGCCATCGCCGCGCCGCCCTCGAGCTTCACCGCCGCCGCGCCGGTTTCCTTGAGCAGCCGTGCGGCGCTGGCAAAGGCCATCTCGGGCGAGGCTTCGTAGCTGCCGAACGGCATGTCGATGACGACGATGCTGTGATAGCTGCCACGCACCACGGCTGCGCCATGCGCCGCCATCATCTCGAGCGTCACCGGCACGGTGCTCGGCAGGCCATAGATCACCTGGCCAAGCGAATCGCCGACCAGCAGCATGTCGCAATGCGGATCGAGCAGCTGCGCCATGCGCGCGGTATAGGCGGTCAGCATCACCACCGGCTGCTCGGTCACGCCCGCCTGCTTGCGCCGCTGGATCGCAGGCACGGTCAGGCGCTTCATCGGCGCAGGGGTGGGATTGGCGCGGCTGGTCGACGTGTCGAGCGTGTAGGTGGTGGACATGGACGCCGGTGTAGCGGGGGCAGGGGCGGGGTGCAAACCTTACCTATGTGCAACGCTTGCTTGCCTTGTGCGTCCGACACGGCGACAAGGCGTTGTTTCTTCTGGCTCGGGTGATTTCAGGCATGCTGCGAATCCTGGTTTTCGCGCTGGCGGCGCTTGCCGCTACCGGCACGGCGCTCAGTCTGCTGACCAGCTATCGCTGGTATATCCGCATGTGGGATTTTCCCCGCCTGGGGCTGATGGTGCTCGCGCTAATCGCCCTGGTGCTGGCGATCCCCATCCTGTCCGGTTGGGCGCGCGGCATCGTGGTCGCACTGATGCTGCTGGTGGTCGGCTGGCAGGGCTTTCGCATCTATCCCTATACTCCGCTCGCCAAGACCGAGGTGGCGCAGGCGGTGATCAACAAGGAGAACTGCATCTCCGCCTTCTCGTTCAACGTGCTGCAGACCAACCGCGACTATCAGCGCACGATCGACCTGATCGACCGCGAGGACCCTGATATCGTGCTGCTGCTCGAGACCGACCAGGGCTGGGAAAGGGCATTGAAGCCGGTGATCGACCGCTATCCGCACCGGCAATCGGCCCCGCTGCCCAACCTCTATGGCCTGATCTTCCTGTCGCGGCTGCCGGTGGAGGATGCCGAGATCACCTGGCTGATCGATACCGAGACGCCCTCGGTCTTCGCGACCATCTCGACCGGGGCAGGGGCCAAGTTCCGCTATATCGGCCTGCACCCGCGTCCGCCCCAGCCGGGCGAGGACACCGCCAAGCGCGATGGCGAGATCGCGATCGCCGCGCGCCATGCCAAGCTCACCGATCTGCCGGTGCTGGCCATGGGCGATTTCAACGATGTCGCCTGGTCGCGCACCTCGCAGATGTTCAAGCGGATCGGCGGCTATCTCGACCCGCGCGTCGGGCGCGGGCTCTATGCGACCTTCCCGGCGAACCTTCCCGGCCTGCGCTGGCCGCTCGACCACCTGTTCATGTCGCCCGATTTCACCCTCGTGCAAATGAAGGTGCTGGAAAATGTCGGGTCGGACCATCTGCCGGTGGCGGCCACCGTGTGCCTCGCGCCGCGCGCGGCCAAGGTACTGAACGACGAGCCCGAAAAGCCCGATGCTGCGGATCGCAAGGACATGGTCATGTCGATCCGCGACGGCAAGAAGGCGGCGATCGAGGAAGGGACAGCTTCGGGGGAGAAAGCCCCTAAGCCTTGATCAGCGCCCCGTGATCATCGAACAGCTGCCACCGCTTCGGCGACATTGTCGGAGAACAGCCCGTCGATCCCGGTGGCGAGGAACGCCTTGATCTCCGCGCCGACTTTACCGACCGCAACCGGGCTGTCGCCTGCCTTGAACTCGGCAGGCAGGAAATAGTTCTCGCGCCGGAAGGTCCAGGCATGCACCTTGAGCCCGGCGGCATGCGCATCGGCGACGATGCGCGTCGGCGCGGCCAGCCTGCCATCGGCGGTTCGCGGAATGACCATCGCCTTTTCGAGCCCCACGCCATCGGCATAAAGCGCGATTTCGGCGAGGCCCTCGGGCGTGCTCATCGCGGCATAGGTTACGCCGGGCTGGTCGGGCGGACCGGCCACGCTCGCCATCAGCTGGATCAGCGGCAACTCGGTCATGGCATTGAGGCGCTTGAGGTTATCGACCTCGAAGCTCTGGATAAACACAGGGTCATCCGCGCCGTCATAACCCGCCTTGGCGAGCGTTGCGACCAGCCGCTCCTCAAGCGGCAGGCCAAGCGCGCGGAAATGGCTCGGGTGCTTGGTCTCCGGGTACAGGCCGATGCGCCGCCCGGTCTCCTGCTCGCGCCGCTTCACCAGGGCGATGATTTCGTCGAGCGTCGGTACATCCCATTGCCCGTCATAGGCGGTGTTGGCTGGGCGGAGCTGCGGCAGGCGCTCCTTCGCGCGCAGCGTCTTGAGTTCGGCGAGCGTGAAATCCTCGGTGAACCAGCCGGTCAGGCTCTGGCCGTCGATCGTCTTGGTCGTCTTGCGGTCGGCGAATTCAGGGTGCGCGGCGACATCGGTGGTTTCCGAAATCTCGTTCTCGTGCCGCGCGACCAGCACGCCGTCCTTCGTGCTCACCAGATCGGGCTCGATGAAATCCGCGCCCTGGTCGATCGCGAGTGCATACGATCCCAAGGTGTGCTCGGGCCGCTCGCCGCTCGCGCCGCGATGCGCAATGACGATCGGTCCGTTCGCAGCCATGGCGAGCGCCAGCGCCGCCAGGATCACGCGACGACCTCGACACCCTTCCAGAAGGCGAGCCGGTCGCGGATGTCCTTCGCCGCATCCTTGGGCTCGGGATAATACCAGACCGCGTCGGTATTGGTCTTGCCGTCGACCTCAAGCGAATAATAGCTCGCCGTGCCCTTCCAAGGGCAGAAGCTGGTGGTGTCGCTGGGCACCAGCAGATCGGCGCGCACATGCTCACGCGGGAAATAATGATTGCGCTCGACGACGACGGTATCGTCGCTTTCGGCAATGACGGTGCCGTTCCAGATGGCCTTGGGCATTTTCGGGTCTCCTCAGCTCGCGATAGTCTCGTCACCCCAGTGCAACGGGGTCCCGCTTCTTCACAGGGGTCAGCGATCATAGCGGGATTCCCGCGTTCGCGGGAATGACGATGATGTATCGACAGGTCCTAAACGCCCAAGCTGACAGGCATGTGACAGCCCAGCTCAGCCCAGCGCTGCCGCCCAGGCATCGGGCTTGAAGCCGACCAGCACGCCGCCGGGATATTCCAGCACCGGGCGCTTGATGAGCGAAGGCTGTTCCACCATCAGCGCGATGGCCTTCGCCCGGTCGATCCCTGCCTTGTCGCTATCGGGAAGCTTGCGGAACGTCGTCCCCGCCTTGTTGAGCAACAGCTCCCAACCGACCGCATCGGCCCAGGCATCCAGCTTCTCCGCGCTGATCCCGGCCTTCTTGTAGTCATGAAAGTCATAAGCCACGCCCTGACCCTCCAGCCAGGTCCGCGCCTTCTTCATCGTGTCGCAATTGGGGATGCCGTAGATCGTGGTCATCGCAAGCCTCCTCACCGACGCCCGATAAACCCGCGAATATCACGCGACAATTTGCTGAGGTCCGTCTCGTTCACGTACATCATGTGCCCAGCGTCATAGCGGGTATATTCGATGCGGTCGGTGGGGATGCCGGTGCGGGTGAGCGAATATTCCGCGCCGAAGAACGGGGTGGCGAAATCGTACCAGCCCTGGGCGACAAGGACGCGGAGGCCGCTATTCTCGCGCAGCGCGCGGCCGATATAGGGCGCGACATTCTTGTAATAGCGCGATTCGCCGCCATTGCCGGGCAGGTCCCAGTCCCAGTCGCGCACGCCGCCGATCGTGACATATTGCCGCTCGGGGCTGAACTTCAGCTCCTGCCGCACATAGGCGTTGAGTGCGGCGGTATAGCTGCCGTCGATGCCATAGAAGCTGGGATCGTTGTCGGGCTCTTCCCCGGCATTGTCATAATCCTTGCCGGTATATCGCGCATCGAGCCGGCCGACCACCAGACCACGGTCGCGCAGCAGCTCCTTGTAGAAGCGGCCGGGCGTCACCCGCAGATCGGCATTTTCCAGATATTGCTCGGACAGACCGGTATAGCGCGCAAGCTTGGCGCGGATCGCCGCTCGCTCCTCGCCGACCAGCGCGCTGCCCTTCATCAGCGCGGGCAGATATTCGTTGGTTGCAAAGGCCCGCGCCTCCTGCGCCAGCGCATCGGGGCCGGGGCCCGAGGCGGCGGGCTGCGTCTTGCCGTGATAGAGCGCGGTCACCGCCATGCTCGGCACCATCAGCACATAGGGCATCTCATTGCCCGGAACCTCGGCCTGCGCCCCGAAATCGAGAATGGTCGAGATCAGCAGCAGGCCATTGAGCGCCACGTCGTTATACGTGCCTTCCAGCTCGTTCGCGACGGCGGCGGTGCGGGTGGTGCCATAGCTTTCGCCGCCCAGGAACTTGGGCGCGTTCCAGCGGCCATTGTCGCTGAGCCACTGGCGGATGAACTGCGCGACCGATTTCGCATCCTTGGTGACGCCCCAGAATTCCTTGGGGTCGGCGTCGCCGAGCGCAGTCGAAAAGCCGGTGCCGACCGGATCGATGAACACGATGTCGGTCACGTCGAGCAGGCTGTCGGGATTGTCGATCAGCCGATAGGGCGGCGCGCCATCGTCGCGGCCGTCATTGGGGATGGCGACGCGCTTGGGGCCGAACGCGCCCATGTGCAGCCAGAGCGAGCCCGATCCGGGGCCGCCATTGAACAGGAAGGTGACCGGGCGGTTCGGCTCGGGCGCATCCTTGACATAGCTGACCGAGAAGATCCTCGCCTTCGGGTTGCCCTTTTCGTCCTTGAGGAAGGTGTCGCTGGCGGTGGCGGTATAGGCGACGCGCTGGCCGCCGAAGGTGCCGCTGTGCTTGGTCACCGACACCATCGGCTCGATCTTGGCAGGTGCTGCCTTTTCCTGCGCCTTGCCACCGTCCTGCGCGGAGAGCGGCAGGGGCGAAAGACACAGGCACAGGGCCAGAGCGGACGAAGCGAACCGGTTCAGCATGTTGGGGACCCTCTCAGCGCGGAATCAACATTCCGTATACGTTTCAGCTGATTGGCATGATCGCCCCATGCTTGGCAAGCAGTGCCGCGATCAGGCAGGCTGCAAGGGTCGCTGACCGATCGAGGTGAAGCGGCGCGGACCGAGATCGAGCCGCAGGGGGCCGACGCGCGGGCCGGGCGGATTGCTCTCCTCGCCCAGCACGAACGACTGGGTGACCGCATAACGCGTGCCGTCCGGGCCGTTATAGCCGATCCAGATGTGCACCAGCGGCACGAACAGCATGCGGCCCTGCATCGCGATCGGCTCGATCTGGCCGAGCGGCAAGCGGATCTGGCCCTCGCAGCGCTGGGTACTGCCGGGGTCGATATCGGCGATCTTCTGCAGATGCGGGAGCAGGCTGTCGCCGCGCATCGGGTCGATCGTCGGCGGCATGCCCTTGCGCGCCTGAACGATCGCACCGTGCAGCGCGATGTTGCTTACGGACATGTCGGACATGTTGGTGACGCCCAGATGATAGCGCGCCACTGCGTTCACCAGCGTCACGTCGATGCCCAGCGTCGTGTAGTCGAGCAGCAGGCGCGGGACCACCGGCGCGGGGGTTTCACCGCCGAGCTGATGCCGCTGCGGCACGCCCGGCGGGGCTCCGAGCGAGGCCGACGCGCCACCGGCGGAATCGGCGAGCGCCGAATCGGGCAGGATTTCGTCCATGTCCGCCTCTTCCGCCTCGGGCGGCGGCGCCATGACGGGCGCGCGAGCGGTGGCCGGGATGGCTGGCGGCGGTGGTGTCGCTGCGGCGGCGCGCCAGCTTCCTGCCATCTGCGCAGCGTCGAATTTCAAATCCGCTTGCGGTTGAAGCTGAGGCTGAGGCTGCGGCTGAGGCTGAGGTGCGGCTGGGCGCGGTGCAGGGGCAGAAGGCGCGGCCACCTTTGGCTGCTGGCGCAGCGGCGGGGTCGGCACCGTCTCGACCGGCTGCAGATGCACCGGCGTGTCGGCAGCGACGGCGGGCTTGGGCTTGCGCGAGCGCAGGCCCATGAACACCAGGCTCGCCAGCGCGACCAGGCCAGCGGCAGCCCACCACCAGATCGAGCCGGCGTCTTCAACCTCGGCAGGGTCGGTCTCCGGCGTGGTTGCCGGATCGGGCTCGGAAAGGCCCGGCAGTTCGGGCACGGGCAGGGCGTCGGTTGCAGGGAGTTCGGCGGCGGGAGCCTGATCAGACGGCTCAGCCGAGCTGACCGGCGTATCGGGCGCGGGTGAGGGGGCTGGCGCCGCGACAGGCGCTTGCACGCGCGGCTGCGCTTGCGTCTGCTGCGCCGCCGGGCGTGGGCTGGCAGGGCGTGGACGCGGCGTTTCCTGCGCGCGCGGGGTCTGCTGGCGCGGAGTCTGCTGGCGCGGCACCGGGGTCGGCGCGATCGTCGCCACCGGGGGACGCGGTGCGGGCTCGGCGGGTTCATCCGTCCGGCGCGGCGGGGTCAATTCGGCATCGACCGGACCTTGCACGTCGGATGGCGGCTGTGGGCTCGGCTGCGCCCCTGCCGGGAGCGAGAAGCTGCCAGGATTGTCCTGCGCCATGCCGGGCGCACTCAGGCCGAGCAGGCCTGCTGCCAATAGCGTCCCAATGATCTTGCGGCCGTCACCGTTCATGCCGACGAAATTCCCCGTATAGCTGATGCGGCCGGCGCGCGTGCGACCAGTCCGACAAAAGGCTGACCATCCCCAGTTGAAGCATCCGCCACGCGGTCTGAGCGCTTAATCGGCGCTGAATGCGGGGCGGGAGATGACATCAGCCGTGTGCCGCATTAGATGAGGCGCATGACTGATCAACCCCAAACACGCTTTCTGGGCAAAGACAGCCCCATGCCGACCTCTCCCGAAGAGGCGGTGCTGGACTATGTGCCCAATCCTCGTCCCGGCAGGCCATATCTGGTGCGCTTCACCGTGCCCGAGTTCACCTCGCTCTGCCCGGTCACCGGGCAGCCCGATTTCGCGCATCTGGTCATCGACTATGCACCCGACAGGGTGATGGTCGAATCCAAGTCGCTGAAGCTGTTCCTGGGCAGCTTCCGCAACCATCAGGCCTTTCACGAGGACTGCACCGTCGGCATTGCCGAACGGCTGTTCGAAGAGATGCAGCCGCACTGGCTGCGCATCGGCGGATACTGGTATCCGCGCGGCGGCATCCCGATCGACGTGTTCTGGCAATCGGGCGAACCGCCGCAAGGGCTGTGGCTGCCGCCGCAGGACGTTCCGGGCTATCGCGGGCGGGGCTGATTACAGCCCCAGCGCGGCGAGGATCGCGGCCCAGCTCACCAGCTTGAAATTCTGCGTGCCGCCGCCATTGTCGCCGTCCTGCGCGATGAACAGGCCGCGTTCGAAGCCGGGGCCGTAATTGCCGACCGCCAGCTCGATCCCGTCGGTTTCCGACGTGCCGTCGAGCGCGCCGCCGTTGATGCGGAAGCGCCCGAGCAGCTTGCCATTGGCGGTGTCGAACACCGCATAGGCATGGTCGCCCTGGCTCGAGGCGACGAGCAGGCTGCTTGCGCCTTCGCGCGTGGCAAGCGCCAGCCCCTCGACATCGGCGACCAGCTGCTTGCTGTCGGCGGCGGCGAACAGCACCGGTGCGGCCTCGGGGCGCGCGGGGTCGATCTTCCAGATGCCGACATCCTCTTCACCGACATAGAGCGCGCCGGTCGCCGGATCGACCACGCAGCCTTCGATCTGAGTCTTGAGCTTCCAGGTCGCGCCGGCGCTGTGCTCGACTTTCCCGTCCTTGTGCGTGATGCTGATCTGGCGGACGGTGCCGTCCTTGATCGCGGCATAGGCGGTCATCGCATCGGGCGCGCCGACCATCGCGATGCGCGGCGCAGCGGTGACGCACACGCCATAGCCTTCGCCCACGCCGCTCGGCACGCTCGCGAGCGAAGCAAGCGAACCGGTGGCCGGATCGAGCAGGAACAGCGCAAGCTTGGAATTGACGGGATCAGTGCGGTCGCTGGCGATGACGACAATGCCATGCTCGCCTGCGAACAGAGTCACATTGTTATAGCGTCCGGTCAGCGAGGAGCCGCGCACCTTGCCGTCCATGCCATAGACATACAGCCCGGCCTTCTTGTCGGTGCCGACGATGAGGCTGGCGGCGGGATTGGCCGGGTTGCGCCAGATCGCCGGATCGTCCGCCGCATCGGCATTGGCGGTGCCGACGGGCACGGTTTCCGCCGTGGCAGGCACATCGACGGCCGGCAGCGCATTGGCGATTCGGGTCTCGAGCGGGATTTCCTTGGGCGCGCAGGCACCGGCCAGCAGAGCGAAAAGGCTCGCCCCGAAAAGGGGGATGGAAGAACGAGCGGCCATGACGGGAAATCCTTTGTCGAAGTGAATTTGCGGTATGGGGCCGCTGCCACGTCGATATGGCGCGCTGATGACAGTTTTATGCAAGAACTGACGCAAATCTGAAACCTGAAGTTCATCCACCCGTCTTGGAGCGCTGTTAGCGGCGCGCCGAACGCAGCCGATCCGGCTGTTTGATTCGGGGGGAAACTCATGACCAATATTTTCGGTTTCAACCGTGCGACGCGCTGCACGCTGCTCGCGGGCATTGCCGGGTTGGCGATGCTGCCCGTGCTCGCTTCGGCGCAGGACGCTGTGGCCGAAGAGCAGCCGCGCGACAGCGACCAGGAGATTACGACCTCGCAGGATATCGTGGTCCAGGGCCAGATCGGCTACCGCAACCGTGTCGACGGCGCCGAGCCGGTGCTCGAATATGGCACCGAATATTTCCAGCGCTTCGAGCCGCTGACCGCCGGCGACGCCCTTAAGCGCGTGCCCTCGGTCACCTTCCTCTCGGACGTTATCGAAAGCGACGGTCCGCGTCTGCGTGGTCTGCCGCCGGGCTATACCCAGATCCTGATCAATGGTGAGCGCGTTCCCGGCGGCCAGGCTGACCGTTCGTTCTTCCTCGACCGCATTCCGGCCGAACTGATCTCGCGGGTCGAGATCGTGCGCTCCAACTCGGCACGGCGCACGGGCGATGCGGTAGCGGGTTCGCTCAACATCGTGCTGCGCGACGGTTATCAGCTCGACGGCGGCTATGTGCGCGGCGGTGCGCTTTATTATGATGACGAGGAATTCGAACCCAGCTTCGGCGCGGTGTTCGGCGGCAAGGTCGGCCCGGGCCGTCTGCTGGTCGGTGGCAATTTCCAGGGGCGTCACAACCCCAAGCTCAAGTCGAGCCTGCGCTACAGCGACTCGCCCGAGAATAATCCCAGCTTCGCAACGCAGGACTTCGTCAATCGCGAGGATCAGACCGACACGCGCGACGGCAAGGATTATTCGGTCAACGCCACTTATGAGATCGATGGCGGCGATACGAACTTCCAGATTCGCGGCTTTTATGTCCGCACGGATCGCACTGAGTCCGAGCGCAGCTACGAGTATAACAGCCCGACCGCGATCAACGGTCCAGTGCGTAATGGCGCTGCCAGCGGCAACCTGTTGACCGACAATGCGAATGTGAACGAGATTGATCAGGAAAACTATACGATCGACGGAAAACTCTCGCACGAATGGTCGGCGGGCAAGACCTCGCTACGCATCGGTTATGCCAATTTCACCGACAAGCAGCGCGAGACCGAATTCGAGGTCGATTTCGACCGGGCAACCCCACGTTTCACCGGCGACCTGACCACAACCGACATCGACGACAGCGAATTCACGGTTAAGCTGGAGCATGCCGTCGATCTCAGCGATGAGATCAAGCTGGTTTTTGGCGGTTTCTATCAGGACAAGGATCGCGACACCGCAATCCTGACGGTGCGCAACCGCTTCAATGTGGCTGCGGCGCGAAACTGGAACCAGTTCCAGCAAAACCCGACCAGCCTCAACACCGCCTTCGGCGCACTCGCTCCCGAGCCGGGCAGCGTGAACACCATCGAGGAACGTCGCATCGACGGCTTTGCGCTGGTCGAAGGTCGCCACGGCGGCTTCTCCTGGGAAGCCGGCCTGCGCTACGAGACGACCGACCTGAACATCGTCGATGCGACGGTTCCGGCTGCCGGCGTACAGGGCAACGACTATGAGAAGCTGCTGCCCTCGGCCTCGTTCAAATACGACATCACTGACCGCGATCGGATCATCGGCTCGGTGGCACGCACCAACCGTCGTCCGGAGTTCAACTTCATTTCGCCTGCGCTGCTGGAAGCGGAACTGGGCGATAACGATCTCCTTGGCAATCCGCAGCTCGACCCGGAGACCGCCTGGGGCATCGATCTGGGCTATGAGCGTCGCATCGGGCGCGGCGGTATCGTCGGCATCAACTTCTTCTACCGTGACGTCCAGAACCTGATCGAGCTTACCAATACCGGCAGGGTCGGTTCGGAAGGTGCGGGCACGTTTGTGTTCCAGCCGCGCAATGTCGGCGCCGGCAAGGTCTATGGCGTGGAATTCGACATGTCGACCGACCTCGGCTTTCTTGGCCTTCCGGATACGGGCATTTTCGGCAACGTGTCGTATCTCGACAGCGAGATCACCGATATCTTCGGCGACCGCCGGTTCAACGACCAGTCGAAATTCGTCTACAATTTCGGCGCGATCCAGGACCTGAAATCGATCGGGATGGCCTTTGGTGCCACTTATCGCAAACAGGGCCGCGCAGTGGGGCGGGTTATCGGTGAGGAAGTCACCACCACCTATGGTGCTGATCTGGAAATTTTCATCGAAAAGCGCTTCGGCAACAGCCTGACGATCCGCGCCGTTGGCTCGAACCTGCTCAACGGCAAGAAGCGCGAAGTGTTCAACAAGTTCACCACGGTCGATGATCAGATCGACCGCAGCTTCGACGAATACGAGCTGGAGTCAGAAGAGGCTGGACCGGTCTTCCAGTTGATTGCACGCTACGCCTTCTGATCGCCCTGCCATTGCCGGGGGCTCGCTTCAGCCTCCGGCAATTGCCGCTTCCGTAAACCTGCACAAATCGCTACATTGCGGCCATGCCTGACTCCGCCGCCATCCGCCATGACCATCCCATCAGCGTCGATCCGTCCGAGATCGACTTCATGGGGCATGTGAACAACGCCCATTATCTCAAATGGGTGCAGGATGCGGTGATCGCGCACTGGCAGAATATCGCGCCGCCCCAGGCGGTGGCCGAACATCTATGGGTCGCGCTCAAGCACGAGATCACCTATCGCAAGCCTGCCTTTCTCGACGATCAGGTGATTGCTTCGGTGATGCTCGAGAAGGTGCACGGCGCGCGCGCCTTTTACGAGACGATCATCCGCCGCGGCGAGGATGTGCTGGCCGAGGTCAAGTCGAGCTGGTGCTGTCTGGATGCGGAAACGCTGCGCCCGGCGCGGCTCGCCGAGGATATCAAGCGGCGCTTTTTCGGCAGCTGAGCGTCAGCCGATCAGCCCCAGGTTGATCAGGATCGTGAGGAACAGCAGCACCACGATACCGGTGCAGTTGAGCAGCAGGAACAGGCGAAACACGGCACCAATCCGTGACGTCCCATAAGCGTGGCGCAGCTGGCGGTACATGTGGAACGGCGCGTAGAGCAGCGCTGCGGTGATCACCAGTCCAGGCGCGATATTGAACTTCCACGACAGCGTCACAACGATGAACAGCAGCGACATGAACGCGATCGAATAGGTCGTGAACACCGCATGGTCGTAGAACCGGTGGCCGCGCTTGCCGATCGTCGCCAGCCAGACGAACGGGATCGATAGCGGGATGAGCAGCCAGGCGAACTTGTAGCCGTTCGACTGGATCTTGTAGAGCAGCAGCTCCGGGTTCTTTTTGGCCTTGGCTGCGACCTTGTTGATCCAGGCGTCGAACGCCGGAAAGCCGGTATCGACATCGGTATTGAATTCAAATGGCACAGAGTCAGGAGCGCCCTTGTCCGACAGCAGATCGGGGTAGCGAGGCTTGCCGGTGGTAGCGTAAGACAGCGCGTTGATCTCGCCCTTGAGATCGGAAATTTCGGCCTCCAGCTTGCCGCGATCGGGGCTTTCCTTGGGCAGTGCGGCAAACTGCTTGACCTTGGGGGCCAGTTCGCCCTCGAGCTTGAGCATCTCTTGCTGCATGCCCTCGCGCCAACCCGTGACCTTGACGCCTTCCTTCTCCGCCTCGGCGCCGGCTCGCCCGGAGAAATTGGGCGAGCCGACATAGGAGAAGATCGCGAACATCAGGAAGATCGCAAACAGGAACAGCGCCATCGGGCTGATGAACTTCGCCCGTTCGCCATGGATATAGCGGCGGGTGAGGTGCCCCGGTTGCCAGGCGAGCAGCGGCAGCGTGTTCCAGAACTTGCCATCGAAATGCAGCACGCCGTGCAGGATGTCGTGCCAGAAGGCCGAGATCGAGCGATGGACGTGCGCCGCCTGACCGCATTGATGACAGTGCGGTCCGGCAAGGAGTGTGCCACAATTGAGGCATTTGCCATGGTCTTCGCCATGCGCTTCGCCAGCTGCGGGTTCAGCGACGCGCGCCCACATTCCGCCCTCGGCAATAGCGCCTGCCATTTCAAATTCGCCGCTCATTGCCGTTGTTGCCCCGCCGCCCTGTGTCTCGGCTGCCAGTGTACTGGCCATGGCAAAACCGGCCAAGCAAATTGTCTGGATCACGCCCCGGACTTTTGCCGTTGCGCGGGGCAATCGCGTGCGGCTAGGGCAGGGGAATGGCCCATTTCGATCCCAAGACCTATCGCAATGCACTGGGGCAGTTTGCCACCGGCGTTACCATCGTCACCACGCGCGATGCCGATGGCGTCCCGGTGGGAGTGACGGCGAACAGCTTCAACTCGGTGTCGCTCGATCCGCCACTGATCCTGTGGTCGCTGGCCCGCTCGGCCCGGTCGATGGCGGCGTTCGAGCAGGCTGGACAGTTCGCGGTGCACATCCTGGCGAGCGATCAGGACGATCTTTCCAACCGCTTCGCCTCCCGGATCGAGGACAAGTTTGCCGGGCTCGATATCGGGGAGGAGGGGCCGCCCAACATCCAGGGCTGTTCGGCAAGGCTGATCTGCAACACGCGGCATCTTTACGAGGGCGGCGATCATGTGATCATGGTCGGTGAGGTCGTCGATTACGAGAGCGAGGGCAAGCCGCCGTTGCTGTTCCACGGCGGCGGCTATGCCGATCGGGTCGCCCGCACCGCAAGCGACACGCCGCCGCCGGTGCTTTATGCGGTGGAGGGTCGGATCGCGACGATCACGCTCAACCGACCGGAAACGCGCAATGCGCTGGCCGAGGAGGTGATCGGCGCGCTCGTCACTGCGCTCGAAGCTGCCGATGCCGATCCCGATATCGACTGCGTCGTGCTGACCGGCGAGGGGCCGGGCTTCTGTTCGGGCGGCAATATCAAGCAGATCAAGGCTCTGACATCCGAGCAGCATATGAGCCCGATGCAACTCGAGAACTGGTACAAGACGCAGATTCAGCGCATCCCGATGACGATGGAGCGACTATCGGTCCCGGTTATCGCCGCGATTCGAGGGCATGCCATCGGTGCCGGTTGCGACCTTGCCTGCATGTGCGACATCCGCATCGCGGCGGAGGATGCGGTCTTTGCCGAGAGTTTCCTGCGCGTAGGCATCATCCCGGGCGATGGCGGCGCGTGGCTGCTGCCACGGATCATCGGCCATGCCAAGGCGACCCAAATGATGTTGACCGGCGAGTTCATCGATGCGGCCAAGGCCGAGCATTATGGTCTGGTGTCCGAAGTGGTGCCGGGCGACGCACTGATCGGGCGTGCCATGGAGCTTGCGAACATGGTGGCGCAATTCCCGCCTGCCGCGATTCGCAAGACCAAGCGACTGATCAAGGATGCGCGCGACGTGACGCTCGCCGAGCATCTCGATCAGGCGGCGATTTGGCAGGGGGTGCTGCAGCAGATGGACGATCATCGCGAGGCGATCGATGCCATTCTCGAAAAGCGCCCGCCGCGCTTCGAAGGCAAGTAGAGACAGACGACGCTGAGTATCGGGGCCTATGCAGCGGCGAACTGTGCAATTCTGGCGTTAACCTTTTCGAATCGACAGTCAACTTTGACTGATGATCGCCGGATTGCATCTGCACGACGGCCCTGCGTTTCGTCGGTGCTGCTTGCTGCTCGGCCCTGCGATACCAAAAATGGCCCCGACCTTGCGATCGGGGCCACCTGATCTAAGTTCTTGAAAAAGAACCTCTAAATCAGTTGCTCCAGCCGCCGCCCAGGACCCAGTCCCAGAAGCCGCGAACCGGCTGCTTGGTACGCTTTGCCATTTTTAGCACTCCATTTAGGGCGCGAACTACGAGACACGCCCAGAAAGAAGGCTAACAGAATGTAAAATGGTCAACAAGCCATTAACCAATGACATTGCGCGGCGCGGCGCGCGGCGATTCGCCACGGACTGGAATGCTTAGAATTTTCAAGGATTTGGGTGTTCAGGCAGCCTTGGCTGGCGAGTGATCAGCCAGATAATCGACCAGTGCCTCATAGGGCATGGGGCGCCCGATCAGATAGCCTTGGGCCTTGTCGCACCCCATCTGACCAAGCAGCTGGAGCGTCTCATTGTCCTCGACGCCCTCGGCCACCACCTCTTCACCGAGCGAATGAGCCAGTTCTATCGTCGAATTGACCATGATTCGGTCGGACCGGCTCGATACCAGCATGCGCACGAAGCTGCGGTCGATCTTGAGCTCCGTTGCCGGACAGCGCTTGAGATAGTCTAGCGTCGAAAAGCCGGTGCCATAATCGTCAATCGACAGTTGCAGCCCGATACCGCGCAGGTCGCGCAGTTCCTGCATCGCCGATTCGGCACTGGACATCGCTGCGGTTTCGGTGATTTCCAGAATCAGGCGCTCGGCGGGAAGGCCGTGGCGGCGCAATGTCTGGACCACCATCGGCTTGAGATTTGCATGACCGATGAGCCGCGGCGACAGGTTGACCGCCATGTCGAACTTGCGCCCGCCCTTGTTCAGGCTGGCTGCGACCTGCACCGCGCGGTTGAGCACGTGTTCGGTCAGCTTTTCGATCCGATCATGGCGTTCAGCCGCAGTAATGAATTCCTCGGGATTGATCGGACCCTTTTCGGGATGCGTCCAGCGGACCAGCGCTTCCGCGCCGCAGATCTCGCCGGACAGCAGATCGAGCTTCGGCTGGAACGCGACCCAGACCTCACCATTGTCGATCGCAGCGTCAAGTTCGCCCAGCATGGTCACGCGCCATTCGGTCGCCTCGAGCTTGGTTGGATCATAGACGCGCCAATGCTCGCCGGCATTCTGGGCCTCCTGGCAGGCGAGTAGGGCGCTCGACATCCGGCTCTGGATCGACCGGCCGGGATCGGCATCGACCCCGAAGGCGATACCAAGGTCGATCAGGCGCCCGGAGACATTGGCAGGGCTGCGGAAAATGGCACTGAGACCGGCAAGCTGATCGCCGACATTGCCTACCGAACCGGCCGGAACCAGCCACATGAAAATGCCCTCGTCACCCTGATAGACCTTGCATCCTCCGTTGCCGAGCGACAGGCGCAGGATGATCTGCTCGACCAGTTCCTTTTCTGCAGCAGCAGGCAGAGCTGTGGCGGCTTCGGCATAGTTGTGGATGCGGGCCGCTATCAGTCCATCCTGGGTTTCGACGCCTTCTGCGCGAAGGGCGTTGAGATTGGGATGCCCCGAAACCTCGTTGACCATGCCACGCTCGTCGAACCGCTGGCGATGCAGCCGCCATGCCAGGTGACCCATCGAGCCGAGCATCAGGACTGTCGCCGGCATGATCTGCGTGTAGTGCCCATAGGATTCGAGCAAGAGCGGTAGCCCGAGCGCGCAACTTGGCAGCAGCACCAGCATTCCCAGCACCAGAGGCGTTCGCGAAACGCGCATCATCATTGCGGTGACGGCGAGAGCCAGAAGGAATGGCACCCACCAGCCATAAGTTCCCGGAGCGCCGGCCAGAAGGGTCTCGGCAGCCAGAGCTGCCACGAAAACGCTTGCCGATGGGCCGTGGCCGGGAACCGAATAGCGATTGCCTATGCCGTTGGCATTGGTGCCGATAATGACATCGCGGCCACGCACGCGCGAGACCACCGCGTCACCGCGGACAATCTCGCTCGCACTGATATACGGTAGAGAACCGATGGCGATTGAATAATCAATCGGGAACTCTTCATCGATCCCGCCACGAGCTCCCGACAGAACCGACGCGATCGACGGGACGACAAGGTCGCCGACCCGGTTGGCATATCGGGCCGACCAGACGATATTGTATCCGTTGATCCACACGTTCGTGTTCACGAGATGCGAGTATCGCCTTGCCTCATGCGGCGGAATGAGCGGAATTCGCTTGCCGGTCGAATCGTCGTTAGAAAAGGCGGCCGAAAGATAGACTTTTCCCGAATGGCTTTTCAGCGCCTCGATAAGTCGTGGTGCGCCCGGGTCATTTTTGAGGCCATTGATCGGGAAATCGAAGAAAATTCGTCGCGCACCGGCATTTCCGAGATTTTCTATCATCCGGGCATAGCGATCGGCCTTCCAAGGCCAGTCGCCCACTTCCTGCTGCGCCAGATTGTCGATGCCTACCACGACGACCTGACCGCTGGCATTGTGCTCACGCGCTTTGTTGCGGATGGCCAGCAAAAGGTCATCCAGCGGCTCAGCGAATTCTGCCACGCCGAACAACAGGCCCGACACCAGCGTCCAGATGAGCAGGATGCGCATCGGGCTGGCCGGTTTCTTGCTGTTACGAGTGGCGACGGACTTCATGTGGTTACTTCCTCGTAAACCGTCATACCCTGCAGGCGGTTAACCAAATGCAAATTTGCCTCGGATCGAAGGTTTCATCGGTCGCCTGCATCCGGCTCTGGTAGCAGCGGCCCATCCAACGATCGCGTGTGACGTCCAGAGCACCAAGTTACCGAAAACAGGACGGTTTTTTTGCGCCTCCCTGGCTTTTGCGAGCAAGCGGTCGGCAGTCCCTGCTGGCGCCGAGTCCCAATTCGGGACAGGCGGCGGCGCAACATGGCGGCCGAGGTCGGATGATAAGATAGCAAGTGCTAAGCGCGGTTTCGCGAAGCTGGTTGCCAAACGTGGTTAATGCGTGCGTAACGCCGCGTGGCGGAGCGCATTTCAGCTGCCCGGTTGGCGTATCCACTGGCCGGAATTGCGATATTCGGGGCGTATCTGGCTGTTATCGGGCAGGTTGCTGCCGCGCAGCGCATTCTCGCCGCCGCGCCGTGCGATTTCGGGCGCATAGGCAGGCACCGGGCTGCCCGATATCGCGGGATTGGCGACGGCAGAGGGGCGACCAAGCCGCTGGGCTTCGAGCGCGCCAGCATTCTCCGACTCCGCCTTCAGTCGGGCCGCCTCATAGGCCTTGGCCAGCACCAGCGGATCGAGCGGATCGACGCCGCCAGCCAGCGTGAAGACGGTGCGCGGCTTGGGTCCCGGAAAGGGTTCGCCGCCCAGATAGCGCGCGTTGAAGGCGATGCTGCGCCCCGCCGCACCCTGCCAGCGGTAGAAGCGATGCGCGCCGATGGTGCCGATATAATCGAGGCTGGGTGCCCAGTACGGGGAGACTTCGGTCGTGTGATAATGCGTTGCCGTGCCGACCGGGCGATAGACATAGCCGGCCAATGCACGTTCGGCGACGCGGCGTGCCCGCGCCCAGTAGATCGGGCTCGGTGTGCGCGCCATTGCGCCATCACAGCTGAAGGTGAACTGGCAGCCGCTGGCGCGTTCCGACCCCTGATAGACGACGCCGCACACGGTGTTGGGATAGCTCGGATGCATCACGCGGTTGAGCACGACCTGTGCGACCGCCTGCTGGCCGGCATCAGGTTCCATCGCCGCCTCGTAATATATCGCAGCCGTCAGGCATTGAAGCGCGCGGGCATGATCGAGCGGCGATCCGGTCAGGGCCATGCCGCGCACCATGTAGGTGGCTGTGCCCGGGCCAGGCTCCTGATCGATGAGCACCGCAGGCGCGGGCGGCGCGAGCGAGCCTGCATCGTCGAGATAATAGAAGGCGGAGCCTGGAAAATTCTCTCCAGCATGCTCGAATGCCATGCCGCCTTCGGGCTGATAGCGGGGTGCGCGCTCGATCTCGTCGGCGCGCTGGGCGCGAACGATCTGCGAAGCTCCGACCGAAAGGACCAGCGCCAGCAAAAGCCAGGCGATCCATTCGCGCAGACCCATCGCGCCATGGGCTCTCAAGAGGGGGGCAAGGCGCGAAAGCATGGGGAGGAGCGTTATCCTGACGGTGGGGGAAGCGATATGATCGCTGTCACACGCCCCCGATAGCGCAAAACCATTACCAAATCAGCGCCCAAATTGCGCTGTCTCGCACAGGGACACGCATGGCAGCAGGCGTTAACAGGCTGAAAAGCCGGGGTGACTCGAAAGGGTCAGTAGCGCATCAGATCGAGCGAGAGCGTGAGTGCCTGAGGGATCATCCCCATCTTCACCATGCGTCCTGCCGTCCGCCAGAAACCCTGTTTGGTGCCTCCGTCACGCAGATGCGCCTGCATCAGTTCCAGCCCACCGCCGCTCATCGCCTCGGGCGAATATTTGATGCTGTCGATCACCTCGAGCCGCATCCGCGCGCCCACACCGTTGCTGCCCAGTACCGCATCGATCTGGTCGAGCGAGGGAAGGCTGGTGGCGCCTTCGAACGGATCGGGCAGGCCTGCGCGCCGCTGCTGCGCGGCATAGCGCGCGCACGCTGCCCCGATCGCCTGCACCAGAATGTGCTTCTCGCTCACCTGGTCGGGCGAACGGCGATAAAGGAACAGCCGGTCGGGCAGATTGTACAGGTCGTGGCGTTCGCTGACCCGCAGCCACAGGTCATAATCCTCGCAATGCCGGAACGCGGCGCGATAGCCGCCGAGTGACCGGATGACATCGCGGCGCATCATCACCGAAGGGTGGCACATCGCGCTCGCCGCCATCAGCCGCTCGCGGATGTCGGCGGGATGTTCGGGGTGAAAGTCGCTGCACGGAAAGAACGCGCCGTCGGCATCGAGCTCGTCGGTGTTTGTGCCCAGCACGGCGATATCAGGATGCGCCTGCATCCAGGCGAGCTGCACTGCAAACCGCTCTGGCCGCGAGACATCGTCGCTGTCCATCCGGGCCACCAGCGGTGCGCGCGCCTCATCGAGCATGCGGTTGAGGCTGGCGATCAGGCCGCGATTTTCCTGGTGGATCGCACGGATGCGGCTGTCCTGCGCGGCATAGCGATCAATGATGGATCCTGATGCATCGCGCGAGCCATCGTTGACGATCAGGAATTCGAACCGCCCCTCGGTCTGGCCCAGGATGCTCTGGATCGCCTCGGCAACGTACCGCTCCGCGTTGTACACGCTCATCATGACCGAGATCAGTGGAGTATCGGGCGAGGACATGATCAGCGTAAAACCGGATGTGAGAAACTGACTTGCACAAATAGCTGCAACATCGCCTATCGCCAAACGGGTTAACCTATAATTGCCGCAGCTGATTTACCCTGTACCGGGTCAGCCAATAGGCGCCCAGCCCGAAGAGCACACCGCCAACCGCCTGGCCGATCAGCACGCCCGGCGCTCCGGCCATCTGGCTGCCCAGCATCGCGAGTGGCAGGACGCCCAGCGTGTTGCGCCCCCAGTTGGTCCAGGTCGACCAGGACGCGCGATCCAGATTGTTGAAGCTGGCATTGGCGATGAACAGCAGGCCGTTGAAGAAGAACAGGGGCACGACGACCCAGGCAAAGGCATGGATAAGGTCCATGCCGCCCGCCGGCAGATCGAAGATCCAGCCGATCGCATCGACGCCGAGGATCAGCACCGGCCAGATGGCCAGGGTGAAGCCAGCGGCGAAGATCACTGCGCGGTCGATGGTGCCGCGCACCCTCTCGAGCTGACCGGCGCCGTAATTCTGGCCGATGATCGGGCCGATCGATCCCGACAGCGAAAACAGCAGGCAGAAGGCGAGCGGGATGATCCGGCCGATCACCGCATAGCTGGCCACCGATGCTTCGCCATAGACTGCGATCAGGCGGAAGGCGATGATGCCGCCCACCGGCGTCGCCAGATTGGTCAGCACCGCCGGCACCATGATCTTGCGGATGTCGGTGAGATTGGCAGCAAAACTCTCGCGCGAGGGCATGGCAAAGCCGCCATAATGGCGCAGGATCGGAATGATGCCCGTTGCTGCCATCATGATGATCGAGATGACCGTTGCCCAGGCTGCGCCGACAAATCCCCAGCCCAGGGCGAACATCAGGATCGGATCGAACACGGCATTGCCCATCGCCATCGCCAGCGTGGTATTCATCGCGCGCCGGGCGTCGCCATAGGCCCGCAACAGCCCCGAGCAGACCATGCCCGTGACCGTGACCGGGCCGAAAGGCGCCACGATGCGGATATAGCTGACCGCAGCGTCTCGGGCCGCTCCGCTGCCACCCATGAGCTCGACCCATTGCGGGGCAAAGATCCAGAAAACTAGCGCGATCACGCTCGATAGCGCGACGCCGATCATCAGCACCTCGCCCAGCAATGCACGGGTGCTTTCCGCGCGCCCCATGCCGATCCGCCGCGCCGCAAGCGCGCTGATCGTGATCATCAGGCCGATATTGAGCGACGAGTTGAGGAACAGAAGCGTACTGGCAAAGCCGATGCCCGCCGTCAGCGCGGGATCGCCCAGCTGCGAAATGAAGAAGAGATCGACGAAATCGACGACGAACAGCGCCAGCAGGCCGATGCTCGAGGTCAGCGTCATCACCGCCACGTGCCGCATCAGGCTTCCGGTCAGGAATTTGCCGCTGCCTGGCCTGGGTTGCGGGGCAGCTGCGACGCGCATGCCGGTCTCTTCCGATCCGGCATCGGTCGGGGTCATTTCGACAGTGGCATTAGCGGGGTCAGAAATGGCGGCGTGTCCGTCTGTTCGGTCGACATCCAGCGCCGCCCGGTGACGCCCATATAGTCGATCATCGCGTCAGCAAAAGCAGGTTTCTGATCGAAACCCGCTTTTGCGTCAGCAACGATCAGCCCTGGCTGCGCTTGATCCAGTCGTCGACCCGGCGCTCGAGGATCGACAGCGGTTGCGAACCCGATGCGATCAGCAGATCGTGAAAGCCCTTGATGTCGAACTTGGGACCCAGCGCCTGTTCGGCCTTCTGGCGCAGCTCGACGATCTTGAGCATGCCCATCTTGTATCCGGTGGCCTGCCCCGGCAGCGTGATATAGCGCCGGATTTCGGAACGCGAGCGCTCGATCGGCTGGCGGCCGGTGGTGTTCATGTATTCGACCGCCTGATCCTCGGTCCAGCCCTTGGCGTGCAGCCCGGTATCGACAACCAGCCGCGCCGCGCGGAACAGCTCGGCATCGAGCCGCATGAAATCGGCGGCGATATCGGGGAAGGCGTTCATTTCCTTGCACAGCGATTCGGCATAGAGCGCCCAGCCTTCGCCGAACGCGACATAGCCGGTCACCGCGCGGAATTGCGGTCCACTCTTTTGCCGGACCTGAATGTCGCCTTGCATGTTGTGGCCCGGCACCGCCTCATGGCACATCAAAGTGTACTTGGCCGCCGGATCGGGCACGGTGCCGACCAGATGCACATAGGTGCGCGCCGGGCGCGCGCCATCCGGGCTGGGGGCAGAGGCGTGCGCAGCGCCGCCTGCTACTTCGGAGAACGCGGGTTCGCGGACCACCTCGATGCCATAGGCGGGCAGCGTGTTGAAATAGGGGCCGAGCAGACCGCGCGTGTGCTTCACGAACGCATTGGCGCTATCGAGATATTCCTTGCGCGCGGCATCGTCGAACTGGCGCGGCGGATTGAGGCGCGCGCGCTCGGCATAATAGGCGCTGCGATCCTTGAACCCGGCCTTCTGCGCCAGCGCATCCTGTTCGGCCTCGATCCGCGCGACTTCCGACAGGCCAATCTGGTGGATTTGTTCGGCGGTGTAGTCGGTCGTCGTGTTGAGCCTGAGCTCATTGGCATAATAGGCTGCGCCATCGGGCAGCGTCAGCGCGCCCACCTTGCCGCTCGGCGCGTTGGGCAGGCTTGCTCTGGCCCAGGCGATGACCCGCTCATAGGCGGGCTTGAGCGCGACGATCGCCGCGCGCGCCTCGGCCAGATGCTGGTCCGCAGCAGCGCGCGGCAGCTTGCCGGCACTGACCAGCGCCTCGGTCTTGGCCTTCACGTCGGCCCAGAGCGCGGCATCGGGGCCGTCGCCGAAAGGCGCGCCGCTGGTCAGCTTCTCGCTGCCCGCGATGATCGTTTCGACCTGGAATTTCGGTGCGCGGATGCCGGCTGCCTCGCTCGCCTTGGTCCGCTCGATCGCCACGTCGAGCACGGCAGGCATGCCCTTGATGCGTGCGATGTAATTCTTGAGGTCGGTCTCGTCAGCGATCGTGTGCGTGTTGATCAGGAAATCGGGCAACTGGCTGTGCGCCGAGTAAAGCCGCGAATAGAAGGGCGGGCGATAGAGGCGGTTGGCATGGGACAAGGCGGCACGCTCGGCCTCCAGCTCCCAGATGTCGTAGTTGACCTGCGCTTCGGGCGACAGCTTGGCCCGATCGAACTTCGCCTTCATCCGCGCGACGCTGTCCTGCCGCCATTTGAGCTGCGCTGCGGCGGCGGCTTCGCTCGGGTCGTTCCACTTGTCGCCGCCGTCCTTGCGGCCGAGCCGCGTGGCGAGCTGCGGCTGCATCTTCACCCACGCCTCGAACTCGGCATCGAGAAAGGCGGTGAGCGCGGCATCCTGGGTGGTTTCGGCCGTCTGCGCAGCGGCATCACCGGCGATGGCGACCGAAGCGGGCAGCCCCAGGGCAAGCGAGAAGGCGGAAACGGCGAAACGAAGCGACATTTTCATGATGATTCCCCTTGGTTTGGCGCGGACCATAAGTGCATGATTGCAAACGGGGAAGCCCGTCTTCGACGAACGGTATACGAATGTCCAGCCTGCCGACCCGGCATTGCGGCATCGATCGAACCCAGTTTTATGGAAGTACCTTGCCGGGCGTGGCGATTTGACCGAGCTCAGTTCAAATGGGCGGATGCTGCATCCGAGAGCTTTTGCGCCACCAGGACGGCAGTAGGTGCACTGGGGGCTGTCGCGTCGGCACCAACGGCGGCAACCAGCGAAGGATCCTCGGCAAAAAGCGGCCCGCCGACCATGATGCCGATATGCGGGTTTTGCGAGCGCTTGCGGATCAGAGCGATAGTCTCGGAAAGGCTGTCGATCATCTGGGTGGAGCCGGCAGTAAGACCGGCAACTGCAAACCAGCGTGTCCTCGCGGCGTCGGCGATCTCCTCGGCGCACGCGGCCGTTTCGGTCTGCACCTTCCAGCCCGACGCTTCCAGAAACCGCTCCACCATGGTTACGCCGAAAAAATGCTGATCGCCGGGCGTCATGGCCATCAGGACAGTGCGCCGCATGTCGAGTGCATCGCAGACATGCGTGTCGTTGAACGCGGCGAGCAGCTTCTGCAGCCGTGCGACGCCGAGTGTCACGCCGATGAAGTCGCAGGCATCATTGTCCCACATCTCGCCCAGGTGCCGGGCTGTCGGCTCGAGCAGCTCGATGAAAAGCGTTTCCATCGAAAGCCCACGGTCGCGGAGCACAATCACATAGCGCACCGCCGCTTCGAGATCGTCGCCAAGAACAATGTCGGCAAGTCCCGCAATGTCGCCGCGATTGGGCCCCAGGACGGAGAGCACCGCCTCCACCGACGGCGCTTCTGGCACGATCTCGTCGTGCAGGCGCAGCAGCTGCGGTATCACCCGATCGGCGACCATCTGCGCAAGCTGGCTCTGGCGCAGCGCGAGGTCACCCCGCCGATAAATGTCCGGCGCAACGAAATGCGTTTCCAGCTGCCGCAAGCTGTGTCGATCGATCTGCGGGATCGGTGCCTGCGCGCCTCGCCCCATGGCCCTCTCCTATGCGTTCACTGCTTCGGAATTCTATGGACGAACAACATCATGGCCGGACCGGATTGTCGAGAACTTCCTGTTGGCGGAACGAACGACAATCATCAGCGGCTTGCGGAAAGCCGGAAACGTCCGACGTGCTCCAAGTCCGTGCATTTTTGGAAATGGTGAGCCCTGCTGGGTTCGAACCAGCGACCTACTGATTAAAAGTCAGTTGCTCTACCGACTGAGCTAAGGGCCCCCTGGGGGTGGCGCGAGGGTTGCGCCATCGGTGGCCGGGCGGACCCGGGTGCGGGCATCCCCCTAGTCGGGCCGGCCCATCGGGTCAACCCCGTGACGCACGATGGCAAAGCTGCGCGATGCTGAGCCCGGTCAGCGGGTCGCGCCAGTTTGGGGCGATCGTCGCGGCGGGGCGCAGCACGAAGGCGCGGGTGCGATAGGCCGGGTGCGGCACGATGAGCGGCGGGGAAGGGGAATACCAGCTGCCGCCCGACCACAGGATGATGTCGAGATCGAGCGTGCGCGCCGACCAGCGCTGACCGCGCCGCCTGCCGAAGCGCGCCTCGACCCGCTTGAACAGCGCCAGCAGCGCATCGGGCAGCAACGGCGTGGTGATGATCGCTGCGCCATTGGCATAGCGGCGCAGAGAGGGGCCGATCGGCGCAGTCTCGATCACGGGCGCGACGGCCAGGACATCGACCCCTTCGTTCGCCAGCGCGAGCAATGCGGCATCGAGCACCTTGCGTGGAGTTCCGATGCGATGATGCCGCCGGTTAGATCCCAGCGCGATCAGAAAATGCTGCGTACTTGCCTCATCCATGCCCAGCGCCTAGCGCGGGAGCATGATGGAGTTAAGCCCCATTGCGCATACCGAACCCCCGGTCGATTGCCTGCTGTGCCCGCGCCTCGTCGCGCTGCGCCGCGAATGCCAGGCCAGGCACCCCGAATGGTGGAACGCGCCGGTCCCCGCCTTTGGCGATGCGAACGCCTGGCTGGGCATTGTCGGGCTGGCCCCCGGCATGCACGGAGCGAACCGCACGGGCCGCCCGTTCACCGGTGATTATGCGGGCGACCTGCTGTTTGCGACCTTCGCGAAGTTCGGTCTGTCGCGCGGCACATACCAATCGCGGATCGATGACGGGCTGGAACTCGAGGGCGTTATCATCATCAATTCGGTCAAGTGCCTGCCGCCGCAGAACAAGCCGACGCCATCCGAGATCAACACCTGCCGCCGCTTCCTGTCCGCGCAGCTCGATGCGCTGCCCCAGCTTCGCGTGTTCATCGCGCTCGGCCGGATCGCGCATGACAGCTTCCTGCGGCATCTGGGGCTGCGCGCGGCTGCCTTTCCATTTGCGCACAATGCCCGGCACGATCTGGGCGACGGGCGGGTGCTGATCGACAGCTATCATTGCAGCCGGTACAACACCAATACCGGGCGGCTGACCGAAGCGATGTTCGAGGCGGTGTTCGAGCGCGCGCTGGCTGCACGCGACCAGATCACTCCGGCGGGGTGAGCGCGGGCACGTCCTTGGCCGCGTCCTCGGGCGAGATGCCCGGCGGCGGTGCGGCAGCGATCGTTTCCTGACGGCGCATCACCCGGCCCGCCCGCTTGATCGCGGCGCGCACGCGCGGATAGGTGCCGCAGCGGCACAGGTTGCGGATCGCGGCGTCGATCTCGGCATCGCTGGGATCGCTGTTCTTGCGCAGCAGCACGCTCGCCGCGATGATCATGCCCGGGGTGCAGAAGCCGCATTGTACCGCCTGTTCGGCGACGAACGCCTGCTGCACCGGGTGGCTGCGATCGCGGCTCAGCGCCTCGATCGTGGTGACATAGCGCCCTTCGACCTCGGCGATGCTGACCAGGCACGAGCGGATCGCCTCGCCATCGACCACGACCATGCACGCGCCGCAATCGCCGTTGCCGCAGCCATATTTCGTGCCGGTGAGGTTCGAGGCATCGCGCAGCGCCCAGAGCAGCGGCGTCTCCGGGTCGAGCCGGTACTGGACCGGGCGGTCGTTGACGGTGAACTTGGTCATGGGCTCAGCGCTTATCCGAGCCGCGCTTGCAAGTCACCCATCACAGACCGCCCGGATGCGGATCAGTCGCGCCAGCTCGGGTCGATCTTGTCGACCTTGCGCACCATCGCGGCAAAATCGGGCACGCCTGCGCCCATTGGCAGCTGCACCTGGCTGAGATCGCGCTGGTGCACCGCGACCACCTCGTCGGGCACGATGATCGGCTTGCCCATCGACATGGTGGCGAGCTGGATCTCGCACGCGCGCTGGAGCGACCAATAGGTGATGAATGCCTCTGGCAGGGTGCGGCCCATGACGACGGGGCCATGGTTCTTCAGCATCAGCACCCGCTTCCCGCGAACGGCCTCGACCAGCCGCGCGCCTTCTTCAGCGCGGACGGTGACGCCCTCGAAATCATGATAGGCGATGTTGCCGATGAAGTTGCACGCATAGAAATTGGTCGGCTGCAACCCGCCTTCGGTCGAACAGACCGCCATGGTCGCGGTGGTGTGCGTGTGGATGATGCAGTGCATGTCCGGCAGTTCCTTGTGGAACACGCTGTGCTGGGTGAAGCCCGCCTTGTTCACCGGATAGGGCGAGCCGTCGAGCTTTTCGCCATCGGAATTGATCTTGACCAGGTTGGAAGCGCAGACCTCGCTGAAATGCAGGCCATAGGGGTTGATCAGGAAGGCGTCTTCCTCGCCCGGCACCTTGAGCGTGATGTGGTTGTAGATCATTTCCGACCAACCCATCATGTCGAACACGCGGTAACAGGAGGCGAGCAGCTTGCGCGCTTCATGCTCCTCGGTGGTCATCTGGGGGCTCGGCTTCAACGCGGTGGCCATCACGCTCTCCTGTCTCTATCTTTGGTGGCTATGTGCAACCTGTATCGCATGACAAGCAACGCCGATGCAATCCGCCAGTTGTTCGGTACGGCGCTGGGTACGGTCGATCTGGGCGGGGCGAACCTGCCGCCGTTCGAGGGCATCTATCCCGATTACGAGGCACCAGTGCTGGTGGCGCAGGGGCAGGGCGCTAGCCTCGCGACGATGCGCTGGGGCTGGCCCCCTTTCGGCGAGGTCAAGCGGCCGATCACCAATGTGCGTAACCTGAACTCGCCGATGTGGCGCGGCGCGCTGCGCGATCCGGCGCGGCGCTGCCTGGTGCCGGTGACCGCGTTCTGCGAATATGGCGCCGCCCCCGATCCGGTCACGAAGCGCAAGCGGCAGCACTGGTTTGCGCTTGCATCGGGCGAACCCTTCGCCTTTGCGGGCATCTGGCGCCCGGTGGAGGAGGGCGCACGCTTCGCCTTTCTTACCTGCGAGCCCAATGCGCTGGTCGGTGCGGTTCATCCCAAGGCGATGCCGGTGATGCTGGCGGGCGACGGTCTGGGGCAATGGCTGCGCGCCGAATGGGAGGAAGCCGAGCGGCTGGTCGCACCCTTTCCCGATAATGCCATGGCCGAGCTGCCCCCTGTGTCGCCAACCGATGCAAGCGAGGCACAGCCTGGGCTTTTCGGCTGAAACGTGCCGAAATTCCTTGAAAATGCCGATGCGCGCTGGTATCGGCCCCGCGTGACCGACAGCCATGCGGCTGGCGTGCCCTGTTTTATTGGCCTTCTAGCTTTGGCTTTGCTGTCCGTTTTCCGCGCCCCTCGGCGTGGCGCGAGCGGGTTTGCAGGCCGTGAATCGAAATGGAGCTGACGTAAGTTTATGCAGATTCTCGTACGCGATAACAATGTTGACCAGGCGCTGCGGGCGCTCAAGAAGAAGCTGCAGCGCGAAGGTGTGTATCGCGAGATGAAGCTGCGTCGGCATTACGAGAAGCCCAGCGAAAAGCGCGCCCGTGAAAAGGCCGCTGCCGTTCGTCGTGCGCGCAAGCTGGAGCGCAAGCGCATGGAACGTGACGGCGCGAAATAAGCCGGTTATAGCATCGCTAACCTGACGGATCGGGGACGCCGATTCGTCGCAACGACCCCTGATGGGACTGGAAGGTGGAGGCCTTGCAGTGCTTTTCAGGGGTTTGTGGTACGATAACCGGAGGCTGCCATGTCCGTTACCCGCGTTCCCATCCCGCCGCTGGCCAAGGGCTCGCTGACCAAATTGTGGATCGGTGTTGCCGCCGCTGTTGCCATTGCGGGCGGCACGGCCTGGGCCGGCCTGCAGTCGGTGCCGCAATCGGCCGCCGGCTTTCTTGCCAGCAATGGCGATGAACCGGGCGTGGTGACCACCGAAAGCGGCCTGCAGTTCAAGGAACTGGTCAAGGGTAGTGGCCCTTCGCCGACCGATGCGGACGTCACGCTGATCAACTATCAGGGCACGCTGATGGACGGCACGCCGTTCGATGCCAACCAGCGGGTGCCGATGCCCGTTGCCGGATCGATCCCGGGCTTTTCCGAGGCGCTGAAGAAGATGCAGCGCGGCGGCAAGTATCGCCTCTGGATCCCGCCCGAGCTCGGCTATGGCGCGGAAGAGAAGAAGAATCCGCAGACCGGCGAAGTCGTCATTCCCGCCAACAGCCTGCTGGTTTTCGACGTCGACCTGATCGAGTTCATCCCCGAGATGCAGCTGCGCGCCATGCAGCAGCAGCTCCAGGGCCAGGGTGCGCCGGGTGGTCCTCCGGGGGCGCCGCCGCCGGGCATGCCGGGCAATTGATCTGGAAACACGAAAAAGCCCGGTGCCAACACCGGGCTTTTTCTTTGGCTTCAGTTTCTGGCAGTCAGACGCCTTCGGGGCGAACCGGCTCGAACGCGGCGACCATGTCCTTGAACCATTGCGGCACCGGCGCGGGGCGACGGGTCGCGATCGCGAAATGGACATAGCTGATCGTCACCACGGTGAGCAGTTCGTCACCGCGAAAGATGGCGCACTCGCTGGTCAGCGAGCTCGAGCCAAAGCGCTTGATGCGCACCGCGAGGTCGATGATGTCATCTGCGACGGCGCTGCCACGGAAATCGACATCGGCGTGGCGCACCATCATGTCGTGATCGGGACCGAACAGGTTGAAGCCGGTGCTCTCGGGCTTTCCGCTCGCCAGATTGAGCGCGCGGAAATATTCGGTGATGCCGACATCGGCGTACATCAGATAGTTCGCGTTGAAGACGATATTCTGCATATCGACCTCGTGATAGTGCACGCGCTTGGGCGCGATGCTGCGATAATGGGCGCGGATGGGCGCGTCCGACATGCTGTTCCCCTCTCTCGTTCTCGTTTCCGGATCGTCTGCTCCGCATACACAATGCTGGGCACAAAAAAAGGGGGGCATGAAGCCCCCCATTTCCCTGTTTTCAATCGGTTGGATCTCTTGCCAACCTGATCGTGACCAAGCCCGGTCAAACCGTGATTGGATCAGAACTTGAAGCGGATCGAACCGCCATAGGTGCGCGGCAGGCTGGGATAGCCCGAGATGCTCTGCGACTGCGCCACCGAGTCGAACACGGTCGAGATGAACCGGTCGTCGAGCAGGTTGCGTGCCCAGGCGCTGATCTCGAAGCCATTGGTCAGCTCGAGCGTCGCCGACACGTTGACCAGGTCGGTCTGGCGACGGAACTGGCGGGCAATGTCCAGCGCGGGCTGGAAATTGCGGGTACCGTTCGGGTTGGTGACGATGAAGCCCGGCAGACCTTCGGCGATCTGCACGTCGCTTTCATAGGCATAGTCGCCGCGAACGGTGAACTTGGTGCCGCTTGCGAATTCATAGGTGTACGAACCGCCCATCGATGCCGACAGGGCAGGGATGCCCGCCGGGGTCGCACCGGTCAGATCGCCCACCGCCGAGTTCAGGAAGCTGTCATATTTCGGATCGAGATAGGTGAACGCGACGAACAGGTTGAGGCCATCGGTCGGGCGCACGCTGCCGTCGAACTCGATACCGAAGGTCGACTGCTTGCCCGCATTGGCGAGCGCGAAGCCGGTGCCGGTGAAGACGTTGCTCTGGAAGCCGCGGATCGACTGCTTGAACACGGTCAGGTTGAACGCGACCAGCGGCCACTGGGCCTTGATGCCGGCTTCATAGACTTCCGATTCTTCGGGACCCGCAAAGCGCGAACCGGTGGTCAGGTTCGGCAGCGCCAGACCGGCATTGCGGATCGGCGAAGCAGCCGGATTGTTGACCGGCGAGCCCGGGATGAAGTCGGTCGGGAACGGACGGCTGTCACGCGACAGGTTGAACGAGGTCGCCTTGAAGCCGGTGGCATAGGTGGCGTAGATGTTCAGATTGTCGGTGATCTCGTAGTTCGCACGGATGGTGTACGAGAAATCGTCGTCCTTGGTCCGGCCGCTTTCCACCGCGTTGGGGAAGTTGAGGAAAGGCGGCAGGAACTGCAGCGCGCGCAGGCCGAGAAGCGGGTTCACCGCCGGGTTGGTGTTGTTCGCACGGGCAAAGGCCGCAGCGCCCTGCTGAACCTGAGCGAATCCAGCGGGATTTGCCGCCGCGAAAGCGCCGATCTGTGCGGCATTGGCTGCACCGGGCAGGCCAAGAAGCTGGCCGACCGTGGTAGCGGTCGCCTGCTGCGTGATCAGCGTGTTGCCGATGGCGACGAAATCGAGCGCCGAGAACGGGTCGGTGCTGACGACGTTCGAACGGACGCGCTTCTTGTCTTCGGTATAGTTGAAGCCGAAGGTGAAGGTCAGCCGATCGGTCGGCTTCAGGTCGAACTGGCCGAACAGCGAGAACGCGTCGTTGCCATAGGTGAAGTCGTCGAAAATGCCCTGGCCCTGGCGGAAGAAGGTGTTGTTGGGCACGCCCAGCAGCGCTTCGACACCGGCGGCACCACCGACGGCAGGGCCGATCAGCGCGCTGGCATAGCCACGGAAGTCGCGACCGAACAGCAGGTCGTTGGTGAACTTGATGTCTTCGTTGAAATAGAAGCCGCCGAGCAGGAAGTTCAGCGGGCCGTCAAAGTCCGAAGCGACGCGCAGTTCCTGCGTGAAGGTGTCGATCGAGGTGTTGGCGAGGTTCTGGCCGATCAGGTCGGCGCTGGTGAAGTCCGAATCCTGATTGGTCAGCGAACGCACTTCGCGATAAGCGGTGATGCTGGTGAAGGTCAGCGCGCCGACATTCCAGTCACCCTGCAGCGAGGCGCCATAGTTCTCGATCTCGTTGGTCGAGGGGATGTTGTTGCGCACGCGATACGAGAACGGATCGGCCGCCTCGAGCGGACGCGCCTGGCCGCTGGCAGCGCGCAGCGCTGCGGTGATGGCCGGGTTCTCGCGGACATTGGCAGCGATACAGCAGTTTTCGTCGATCTTGTCATAATCGCCGATCAGGCGGAACGACAGGTCGGCGCTGGGCTCCCAGAGCAGCTGGCCGCGCACGCCCCAGCGGTCGCGGTTGTTGAACTTCTGCCCCAGGTTCAGGTCGCGCGCATAGCCGTCGCGCTTGTTGATGTTGCCGGCGAGGCTGAAGGCGAGGGTCTCGCTGATCGGGCCGGTAATGTCGCCGCGCAGGATACGGGCATTGAAATTGCCATAGGTCGCTTCGACCTGACCGCCGAATTCGAACTGTGGACGCTCGGTGACGATGCTGATGATACCCGCCGATGCGTTCTTGCCGAACAGGGTCGACTGCGGACCGCGCAGCACTTCGACGCGCTGGATGTTGGGCAGGTCGCCGATCTGCGCAGCCGAGCGCGAGCGGTATACGCCGTCGATGAACACGCCGACCGAAGGTTCGATGCCGGGGTTGTTCGCGCCGTTGCCGAAGCCGCGGATGATGAAGTTGGTGTTGGCCGAGCTCTGCAGCTGCGAGACGCGCAAGCTGGGGACCAGGGTCTGGAGGTCGATCAGGTCACGAACCTGGGCGTCCTCAATGTCTTCGCCGCTGGTGACCGAAACCGCGATCGGAATTTCCTGCAGCGTGGTTTCGCGCTTGGATGCGGTCACGATGATGACGTTGCTGTCGGCGTTCTCGGCATCCTGCGCGGTGTCCTGCGCAAAGGCAGTAGCGGGCATGGCGAGCGTGCCGAGCGCTGCACCCGAAAGCAGAATCGTTTTCAGGCGGGTGTCGGTGATGATCATCGGGTGTTCTCCCCTAAAATGGCTGACAAGAACGGCCCCGTCCCAGGGCTCGTATGGCTTTGGGATGTCCTTATGACTGACACCCGACTGTCACAAATGAAAAGCTAGGAAACGCAGGCGATTCCGCTACCTGCGTGACATTCTTGCAACGCAATTAACCTTTGCCGCGACGTCAATTGCATCGGCAGCAATTGTGCGTCGCAGCATTCCGTTGGCGTAAAGCGGTAGGATCGCCCCAAATTGACGCGGACGTCAACCGATCGGGGCGCAGGCGTCCTCCAGCCAGGCCAGCGCATCGCCCTCTAGCTGCGGCGCTACCACCTCCAGCACCTTGGCATGATAGGCATTGAGCCAGCCGAGTTCGGCGGGGCTGAGCAGTTCGGGTTCGATGCAGTTGCGGTCGATCGGCGCGAAGGTCAGCGTCTCGAAGCCGAGCATGTCGAGCTCCGCGCCCTCGATCTCGAGCGGTTCGACCAGCACCAGATTCTCGATGCGGATGCCATATTCGCCCGCCTTATAATAGCCGGGCTCGTTCGAGCAGATCATGCCCGGGCGCAGCGGCTCGCCCTGGCCCCCGAATGCCGCAATGCGCTGCGGGCCTTCATGCACCGCCAGGAAGCTGCCGACACCGTGCCCGGTGCCGTGCGCATAATCGACGCCATCGGCCCAGAGGAACTGGCGTGCGAGCGTATCGAGCTGGCCGCCGGTCGTGCCCTTGGGGAAGCGGATGGTGGCGAGCGCGATATGGCCCTTGAGTACCTGGGTGAAGCGACGCTTCATCTCTGCTGTGGGCGTACCGATCGCGATGGTGCGGGTGATGTCGGTGGTGCCATCGAGATACTGGCCGCCGGAATCGACCAGATACAGGCTGTCCATCACGATCGGCAGATTGGTCTCCTCCGATACGCGATAATGGCAGATCGCGCCGTTAGAGGATGCACCGGAGATGGTATCGAACGAGGTGTCGATCAGCTTGCCGGTCGCCTCGCGGAATTCGAGCAGCTTGGCGGCGGCCGAAAGTTCGGTCTCACCGCCTGCCGGGCCAGCGATCGAGAGCCAGTGCAGGAAGCGGCTGACCGCAGCGCCGTCGCGTGCCTGCGCGGCGCGATGGCCTTCGATCTCGGTCTGGTTCTTCATTGCGCGCGGCAGCACGCTCGGGTCGCGCTTGGCCACGATCCTGGCGCCCGCAGCCTCGAGCCGGGCGAAGATCGCCGCGACCGCGCGTTCGGGATCGACCGCGACGGCCTTGCCGCTCAGCGCATCGAGCCCTGCAGGAAAGGCGTCATAGCCATGCAGCGCGACCTGGTTGCCAAGATGCGCGCGCAGATCGTCGGTCACCTTTTCGGGGGCGACATAGAGGTCGGCGCTGCCGTCCTGATGCACCACGCCATAGGAAAGCGTCACCGGCGTGTGCGTCACATCGCCGCCGCGCACGTTGAACAGCCAGGCAACCGAATCGAGCGCAGTGATGACCGCAGCATCAAGCTTCTCGTCCGCCAGCCAGGCTGCGACATCGGCCCGCTTTTCGCCCGCATCCTTGCCGGCATATTCGAGCGCATGCGGCTTCATCACCGCATCGGGGCGCGCGGGCTGATCGTGCCATACCGCATCGACGGGGTTGCCTGCCACTTCCTTGAGCGACGCGCCGACCTTGGCCAGCTTTGCGCTCGCCTGTTTCACCCAGTCGCGGGTGTGCAGCCAGGCATCATAGCCGATCACGGCCCCTTCGCCGACATTTGCGCCAAGCCAGTCTGCAACGCTCTGCTGCGCGGTGCCGACATATTCGAACAGCCGTCCGTCGACCTGATCGCGCACCTGGATCGTATAGCGCCCGTCGACGAAAATCGCCGCCCGGTCGGATAGCACCACCGCGCTGCCCGCCGATCCGCCAAAACCGGTCAGCCATTCCAGCCGCTGCGCATAGGCGCCGATATATTCGCTCATATGCTCGTCACAGATCGGAACGACGAAACCATCCAGCCCCTGACGCTTCATTTCTTCGCGCAAGGCGGCGAGGCGGGCTTCATGGGTGGACATCAGCATGGCGGGGTATCAACTCCTTGCAAAAGCGGTTGGGCGGCAAGATAGAGACAATCCGTGACCAGCGCCAGTCTGGCGACCGGACCGTTCTGTCGTGATCCAGTTCGAAGGGAGCCGTACATGCCGATCCGACCCAGTTTCTCATCCGCCATTGCCCGCGCCGCGCTGGTGGCGGCAATGGCCCTGTCATCCCCCGTTCTTGCTAACGAAAGTGCATCCATGCCCGACACGCCCCAGCCGCCCATCGCCGATCAGCGGCCCTATAGCTACGAACGCCACGGCGTGACCGTGCAGGACCCGTGGCACTGGCTGCGCGACCAGGGCTATCCCAAGGTCGATGATGCCGATGTGCTGGCCTATCTGGAATCGGAGAACCGCTGGTTCGAAGCCGCGATGCAGCCGCACCAGGCGCTCACCGACGCGCTGTTCGAGGAGATGAAGGGCCGCATCAAGGAGGACGATAGCTCGGTTCCCCAGAAGGACGGCGACTGGCTCTACTGGGTCGAGTATGACAAGGGCGCGCAGTACAAGAAATGGTATCGCAAGCCGGTCGCAGGCGGCGAGAAGCAGCTCATCCTCGACGAGACCGAGCTTGCCAGGGACAAGGACTATTTCCGCCTCGGCGCCTTCTCGGTCAGCCCCGATGGCAGGTTGCTCGCCTATTCGGTCGACGACAACGGGTCGGAGCGGTTCGAGGCGCGGTTCAAGGATCTGACCACCGGCACCATCCTGCCCGATGTCATCCCGGGGACGCTTTCCAGCCTGGTCTGGACCGCCGATGGCAAGGCGCTGATCTATGGCCTGGCCAACGAGAACTGGCGCACCGACAACGCCCGGCTGCACGTGCTGGGCACGCCGCTGGACAAGGATGTCGAGCTGTACAAGGAAGCGGATGAGGGCTTCCGCGTCGATGTCGGCATGACCTCGAACGAGAAGTACATCGTCATCGCCACCGGCGACAACGAGACCAGCGAGATCCGGTTGCTGCCTGCGGACAATGTGCTGGCCGAACCGATCCTGGTCAGCCCGCGCAAGAAGGGGCGCGAATATGACGTCGAGGAGCGCGACGGTACGCTGTTCATCCACACCAATGATGAGCATGTGAACTTTCGCCTCGCCACTGCGAGCATCGACAATCCGGGCGAGTGGACGACGCTGATCCCCGGCAGCGACGATTTCTACATGACCGACATGAATGCCTTCAAGGACTTCTATGTCATTGAAGGGCGGCGCGGTGGCCTCGATCAGATCGAGATCCGGGATTATGCCGACCCCAAAAAGGTCCAGCCGATCACCTTCCCCGAGGCGAGCTATTCCGCGTCATTGGGCGACAATCCCGAATGGGACATGAAGGTGCTGCGCCTCGCCTATGAATCGATGGTCACGCCCGACACCGTCTATGATTATGATGTCGCGACGCAGAAGCTGACCGTGCTCAAGGTGCAGGAAGTGCCCTCGGGCTACAACGCCGCCGACTACGAGACCGAGCGGCTGATGATCGCCGCGCGCGATGGGACGCAGGTGCCGGTCTCGATCATCTATCGCAAGGGCTTCAGGAAGGACGGCAGCGCGCCGCTGCACCTTTATGCTTATGGTGCCTATGGCTATGCGGTGCCGCCAAGCTTCTCGGTCACCCGGCTCAGTCTGGTCGATCGCGGCTTTGCCTATGCCATTGCACATATCCGCGGCGGCGACGATCTGGGCCGCAAATGGTATCTCGACGGCAAGCTGACCAAGCGCACCAACACGTTCAACGATTTTGTCGACGTCGCCAAGGGGCTGATCGCCAAGGGTTACACTTCGAAGGGCAAGGTGACAGCTAGCGGCGGCTCCGCAGGCGGCGAGCTGATGGGCGTGGTCGTCAACACCGATCCCGATCTGTGGGGCGCGGTCGTGGCGCATGTGCCCTTCGTCGACGTGGTCAACACGATGCTCGACGAGAGCCTGCCGCTGACCCCGGGCGAATGGCCCGAATGGGGCAATCCGATCACCGACAAGGCGGCGTTCGACCTGCTGCGATCATACAGCCCCTATGACAATGTGAAGGCCCAAGCCTATCCGCCGCTGCTGGTGACCGCTGGGCTCAACGACCCGCGCGTGACCTATTGGGAGCCCGCGAAATGGGTGGCGAAGCTGCGCGTCACCAAGACCGATGACAACGCACTGCTGCTCAAGACCAATATGGGCGCAGGCCATGGCGGCAAATCGGGCCGGTTCGATTCGCTCAAGGAAACGGCCGAGGAGTTCGCCTTCATCCTCTGGCAGATGGGCATGGCAGGCAAGTAAGCGGGTGAGGGCCGGGGCAGGGCGTAGCGCGCTGCCCCGGCAACCCGTCAGCGGCAGGGACCGAGCTGTTCCAGCACGAAATTATAGTCGCGCCGCGCCAGGTCGTTGTCCGCAGGCGTATCGGATACAAGCGCGCGCGCCGGGATTTCGCGCGGCAGGAAGCAGGCGAGCCGGTACCACAATAGCGTGTCGCGCTTCGGCGGAGCGGCGGCCTCGTCCACGATCTCGGTCAGCGACACCGCCCAGCGCGGTGCCAGGCCGGGACGGCGCAGGACGGTGATGGATACCGGGTCGCCGGTCGACGTTGCCAGAAAGACCTGCGTCTCGCCTTCACCCTGCAGATTGCCGCGCACGTGCAGTGCCTCGCGGATGCCCTTGATCGCGGGCGGCGCGCCGGTGCTGACCAGTTCGGTCACGATCGTGCGCACCTGCTGCTCGGTGGCCGCGGTCCAGGCGACTTGCGCGTCCTTGGAGACAAGCTGCACCTCCCCGGCACGCGTCCCGGGGCGGGCGAACAGCAGGAACTGTTGCTTTTTCAGCTTGGGAACGTTGCCCTTGGCGTTACGCGGCACGTCAACCAGATAGCGAATCGATTCGCTGACGCCCTGCTTTCCGCGAATGAGATTCAATACCTGCGCCTCGACGAACAGCCGTGCCATAGTGGGAGCGACGTCGGGCGCGCGCGCCGGATCGACGACGGTGGTCTTCTTGACCTGGACCCGCAGCACCTGCGGAGCGGCATCCGCGAGGCGGGCCAGGGCGACATAGCCAGGTCCCTCCGTTTCGGATGAAACCTGTGCATTCGCGCCGTATACGATAGGAAAACCACCACTAATTGCGACGGTTAAGGCGGTGGCGGCAGCAAGCGATTTGAGCGCGTGCGGCATGGGGGAGTCTCCTCGTTTTCGCTGTCCGGAAGGGCGGCTGTCGGGGCTCAAAGGTTAATTCAAACTGAATCCATTTAAGCGATTGCCTGCTGATAAGTTGCGCGTTAAATCCCCTTTCGGGCAAGAGAAAAACAAACCAGAGGCTGGAACACGGCTGGGGAGCGGAAGGCAAACCTTAACGGGTTGCAGTCCGCAACTTGTGTGTTTCATGCACCAGCTGCGGTCATCGGCTGGTTTGTCCGGGTGTCGTGGATTGCAATGTCGGCGCTCCCCGGATGACGGGTTTCAATAGGGTAAGGAGCGTCGTTTCTGAATGGCCTATGCTGATCAACAGGCAAGCGGAAACAAGATAGTTTCCCTCGTTATCGTGGCATTGATCCACATCGTGGTGATCTATGCCCTGGTAACAGGACTTGCATATAGTGCGGTCAAGACGGTGGCTGAAAAGCTGAACGTCGTTGACGTTGAGGAAGAGGTGATCGAGCCGGAAGAGCCGCCGCCACCTCCGCCAGACCAGCCGATCACGCCGCCGCCGGTCGTAACGCCGCCGCCGATCGTTCGGACGCCGCCAACTACGGCGCCGGTCATCACCACCACCAACACTCCGCCGCCGGTGTTCATCCCGCAGCCTGTCGCTGCGCCGCCGCCTGCGCCTCCGGCACCGCCGCCGCCGCCTTCCAAGGCTTCGGGTGCATCGCCGCGTGGCAACCCGGGCAGCTGGGCAACCCCCAACGATTACCCCGCTCGCGCACTGCGTGAAGAGCGTGCTGGTACCACTCGTTTCCGCGTCACCATCGGTCCCGACGGCCGTGTGACGAACTGCGAGATCACCGGATCGAGCGGCCATGCCGACCTCGACGAGGCGACCTGCAAGAACGTGACCCGCAGGGCGCGCTTCAAGCCGGCTCTCGACGCTGCCGGAAACGCGATTTCGGATACCTATTCGAACGCGGTTCGCTGGGAAATTCCGAAGTAACATTTGGACTGGATGCCGCTGCGGCGGATTGGGTTTTGGTTCTAGACGCACCGATTTTTCACGCGGCGCTCTATCTATTTTCTGAGAGGAAGTTTTGATGTTGATTGAAATGCTGGCTGCGGCTGCAGGTGAAGCGCCGAAAAACGCTTTCGGTTTCGCGGAAGCTCTCGAGCAGGGCGGTGTAATCGCTTACGCCACCGTCGTTATCCTGGGTATCATGTCGTTCGGTTCGTTCTTCATCCTGTTCACCAAGCTGTTCGAACAGCAGAAGGTGCTTTCGCAGGGTGCCAAGGTTCGTGAAACCTTCTGGCGCGCTGGCAGCATGAAGGAAGGCGCCAACAAGCTCGAGAAGAACACCGCCTATCGCCAGATCGTCGACGACGGCCTGAAGGCACAGGAAGAGCATGCCAAGCTGACCGACCCCGTCGAAGCGCATGACTGGCTGCACGGTTCGCTGAGCCGTTCGGAAGCTGCCATCAACGCCAAGCTGGCTGGTGGTCTGCCGTTCCTGGCAACCGTGGGCGCGACCTCGCCGTTCATCGGTCTGTTCGGTACCGTTATCGGTATCTACCGCGCACTGATCAAGATCGGTATCGCAGGGCAAGCATCGATCGACCAGGTCGCCGGCCCCGTCGGTGAAGCTCTGATCATGACCGCGCTGGGTCTGGGCGTGGCCGTTCCCGCCGTGCTTGCCTATAACTGGCTGCAGGCTCGCAACAAGCTGATCGCTGCTCAGCTGAGCGCCTTTTCGACCGACGTTCTGGGCTACATGGCTTCGAACGGCGCTGTGGTCCCGGCGACCAAGGCTCCGGCGGCTCCCGCTGCCAAGCCCGCCGCTCCGGCCGCCGCACCGATCAAGAAGTAATCCGGCATGGGGCAGGGATGCGGCCAGCCTTTCCGGCACCGCATCCCTCCCGCGCAGCCCGGCGATCGTCGCCGAAGCTGCATCGGATAGACTGGCCGTTCCGGGTTTTCCCGACCGGCCGGTGACACAGCCACCGCTCTTTCGGGCTAGTGGCATGACAGAATAGGATTTGTTGCGATGGCAATGAGCGTTGGAGGCGCCGGCGGCGAAGAGAAGCCGATGTCGGACATCAACACCACGCCCCTCGTGGACGTGATGCTGGTGCTTCTCATCATCTTCCTGATCGCGATCCCGGTCGTGATCCAGACGGTGGATGATCTGGAAATCCCGGTCGTCGAATTCGAACCGACCGAGACGAAGAACGAAAACATCCTGCTTTCGGTTTCCTCGACTGATGCCAATGGCCTCAGCCCGGGTGACGAAGGCTTTGCGGGCGCAAGCCCGAACGGCGAATGCCGCGTCTATGTGAACGTGACGCCGGTGGACAATGCCGAGCTTCAGGAACTCGCTGTGAAGCGCCTGGAATCGATCATTGAAAATGCCGGTGGCGTGGAAAACCTGAAGGAAGAAGATCTTCCCGAAGTGCACATCCGCGGCGACGTCAATGCACCCTATCGTTGCATCGGTGGCGCAATCTTCACCGTGCAGCGCGCCGGTTTCGCCAAGGTGGGCTTCATTTCCTCGCCCATCGCGCTGGTTGAAGCAGGTTAAGCGCTTCGGTGCGCACACAGGAATTGGAGTAGCTTGATATGGCAATGAGTGGCGGCAAGGACGATGGCGAGCCGATGATGGAGATGAACACGACGCCGTTGATCGACGTCATGCTCGTGCTCCTCATCATGTTCATCATCACCATCCCGGTCCAGACCCATGCGGTGAAGATCGACCTGCCGGTCGACAGCCAGACTCCGCCGGATGTCCAGATCGAACCGGTCAAGAACAAGCTGACCGTCGATACCAACGATACCATCGCCTGGAATGGCACCCCGGTATCGCAGGGACAGCTGGCCGGCATTCTGGCACAGACCCGCAACATGGATCCGGAACCCGAACTGCAGTTCCAGCCGGATGCCCGTTCGCGCTATCAGATCACCGACGAGGTTCTCGCCGTGATCAAGCGCAGCGGTGTGACCAAGCTGGGCTTCGTGGGTAACGAACAGTACGGCACCTTCCAGAAGCCGCCGGGCCAGTAATGGACCGGCAGCCCTGGTGCTGAAACAGAAAAGGGCGGCGTAGCGATACGCCGCCCTTTTTCTTTGCCTGGCCCCTTTTCGTGCCAGCTATGCGGCGATCAGCTGCCGCGCTGGCGATCCGAAAGCTGACGCAGCGTCGCGAGCGCATCGCGCAGCGCTGCGTCCATGTCGTCCTCGGTGGCAGCCCGTGCCGCAGGAGCGGCTTCGACAGATCCGGGCGCGTGGGTCGCAGCTTCATCGACCATCGGCTCCGCGGCGCTCGTCGAAACCGAAGGCGGCAGATATTCCACCTCCTCGTCCCAGAGCGGCTGCGCCCGGAAACTGGCCGTCTCCGCTTCAGCGCTGTCCTCGACCGCCGGGACTTCGGTGGGTTCGTCCGCAGCGACGGCCTGTTCTTCGAAGTGCGGAACATCGCCAAGGCGGAGGCGAAACGGACGGACGGCCTCGCCTTCGCCGGTTTCGTCGACCGACGGCTTCCCAAGCGCGAAAATCTGCGCCCCAGTCTCGGCAGCCGCCATTGAGGTCCGATCGGTTTGCGCCTGGTGCCGCCGCCGCGCCAGACCGGATTCGAGCCGCGCCAGCAATTCGGCCACGCTGAGATGGTCGAGCTCGTCCGCCAGCCCGGTTTCGGGCAGAGCGTCGACCGGCATGGCATCCAGCACGGGATGCGCTGCAGCGGCGACGGACCATGCCGCTTCGGCTTGTTCGGGTTCGGCGACGTGCTCGAACCGCGCGTCGGCAGCCGGTTCTTCCGATGCTTGCGCCAGTTCGACAGTAGGTTCGGGTTCGGGCGCGTCCGGCTCGGCGACGCGCGCTTTGGCGTCCTCTTCGATATCAGGCTCGACGAGCGGCGCTGCAAAGGGCGGGGGCGCAAAGCGCAGCGACGGGGCAGGGGCCGGCGCAATCGGCTCGGGAGCGTTCACGGGTGCGATGACCGCCATGCTTTCACCCAGTTCGAGCGGCGCTGCCGCGACCGGCTCGCTCTCGGTCAGCGGTGCACCCAGGTCTTCGCTGGCGCGGATCGGCGCACGGACCGGGGCATCAGGATGCTGGTCGCCATTGCGGATGCGCGGCGCGGCGAGGTCGGAAAAGTCGGTGATCGTGCCGGGAGCGGGTTCGCTCTTGCCGAAGCGCAGCGTGCGCAGCCAACTGGCCAGCTTGCCGCTCTTGGCCACTGGCGCGCCAGTCTGGCTCGCGTCGGTGCCGGTGTTGTCGGCTTTCCGGATGGAAGTTTCAAAACCCATTTCGTCGCTCTCCGCACGCGGCAGCAGCGCCAGCAGCGCTCCTGCGGTCAGTGTGCCAATGCCCGCGCTCAGCGCCAGCCTGGCGGTATCGCCCAGCGGCGGGGCGGCCGCGGGCAGCAATTCGGCGATGCCATAGGCAGTGACAAAGCCTTCGATGGCATTCATCGGGATGAAGCTGCTGCCGAACGCTGCAGCGACCCCTCCACCCAGCGCGATCGCCGAAGGATGGCGCGCGAGGACGCTGGCTCCGGCGGCGCCGGTGCTCTCCTGTTCGTCCGCTTGCGGTGTCGCCATGCTGCTAAGACCCTGGTGCCATCGTCATCAGGCCGCGCTGGAAATGCGCCTGCCCATGGTCCGTTCTAGCATGCGTTGGTAAACGGGTTGATAACGTTCCACATTTCGCGCCCAGTTGCGCTCCTTGGCAACGAAGCGCCGGGCAGTGGCGCGTCGCTCGTCCCAGCCCTCGCGCCCCGCGATCAGCCCGGCCAGCGCATCGGCCATCGCCTGGGGGTCATCGGGCGCGAACAGCGTGCCGGTGACGCCATCGGCGATGAGTTCGCGGTGGCCGCCGACATTCGAGGCGGCAACCAGGCGCCCTTGCGCCATCGCTTCGAGCGGCTTCAGGGGGGTGACGGTCTCGGTCAGCCGCATCGCCTTGCGCGGATAGACCAGAATGTCGGTCAGGCTGTAATAATGCTCCACCTCCGAATGCGGCACGCGGCCGACAAAACGGATGGCGTGCGCCGCAGGGGAGGCCTCGGCCTGCGCGCGCAAATCCGCTTCGGCAGGGCCGCCGCCAACCAGCAGCAGACGGATGTCGGGATTGTGCGCGATGAGCAGAGGCATGGCGGCGATCAGGTCGTCGAGCCCCTCATAGGGGTAGAAGCTGCCGATAAAGCCGAGCACGGTCTTGCCGGTCAGCCCCAGCGCCTCGGCGCGGGCCGGGTCGGCGGGCACGGGCGTGCCGAACAGCTCCAGATCGACGCCATTGGGCGAGACCATGATCTTGTCCGCCGGGAAGCCGCGCGCGATGAGATCGTCGCGAAGCCCCGCGCAGATGACGGCGACCGCGTCTGCCTGGGCGACGACGCGGTTCTCCATCTGCCGGGTGAGCCAGTATTTGGCGGAGGTCTCGCTGCCCGTGCCGTTGCCGACCGCGGCGTCTTCCCAGAAGGCGCGGATCTCGTAGAGCACCGGCAGGCCCAGCCTGCGCCCGGCGCGGATCGCGGCAAGTCCATCGAGCGCGGGCGAATGCGCGTGCAGGATGTCGGGTTTCCAGATCGCCGCCGTCGCCTCTGTCGCACGGGCAAGCGCGGCAATGTCGCGCCATTCGCGCAGCCCCGGCGGACCCGATACGGCTTCCATGGTGCGGTGAAAGGTCAGGCCGTCATGCTGCTCGACCGCTTCGACATGCGAACCGGCGGGAAGCGACGCCTGATGCCGGACGCTGGTCACGCCGCGCACCTCAAGCCCGGCGCGCCGCTGCGCCGTCAGGATCGCACGCGTGCGGAAGCTGTAGCCGCTGTGCAGCGGCAGGCTGTGATCGAGAACGTGCAGGATCCGGGTCATGGCGCGCAAGCCTATGGCGCAAAAGGATTAACGCCGCGTCAACCCATTGCTCTTATGGCTGTAAACCGCAAGCCGGCTGTTGCATAGTCGGTGCATCACCATTTGGGGCAGGGCCGCAGGTTCATGGTCGACAATTTTGCCATTGCGATCTCGCACCTGCTGATTGCCGTTGCGGCATGGCGGCTCGTCTGGCGCGCCGATCTGGACAAGGAAGATCCGCCCGAAAAGGACAAGCTGGGCTCCGGCTTCTTCCAGCCGAAACCACGGCCTCGCCAGCAGGAGCGCAGCGATGCGTGACCTTGCCTTTGTCGCGTTCCTGGCCGCATTTCTTGCGCTGGGCTTCAAGCGGCCGTTCCTTTTCGTGCTGGCCTACGCCTATATCGATATCGTCGCGCCGCAGCGCCTGTCCTACTGGATGCTCAATGCGGTGCCCATCTCGCTGATCGTCTTCGGCCTTGCCTTTTTGGGCTGGCTGATCGCCGACGACAAGAAGGACATGCGCGTCTCGTTCCGCCAGGGCGTGATGCTGCTGCTGTTCCTGTGGTGCGCCTATACCACGCGGACGGCGGACTTTCCGATCGACGCGCAAGGCAAATGGGAATGGGTGTGGAAGGCGCTGGTTTTCGCGATGTTCCTGCCACTGACCTTGCGCACCAAGCTGCGCATCGAGGCGCTGGGGCTGATGATGGTGCTGTGCGCCAGTTCGATCATCATCACCGGCGGCATCAAGACGCTGGCCTCGGGCGGTGGCGGCTATGGCGTCATGCAGCTGCTGATTTCGGACAATAGCGGGCTTTACGAAGGCTCGATCATCTCGACCGTCGCCATCTGCATCATCCCGCTGATCCTGTGGCTGGCCAATTACGGCACGGTGTTTCCGCCCGACTGGCGGGTGAAGACCTTTGCCTATGCGCTGATCTTCGCCTGTCTGCTGATCCCGATCGGAACCCAGGCGCGAACCGGGCTGGTGTGCATCGGGGTTCTCGGTGTGCTGATGCTGCGCTTCGTGCGCTATCGCTTCCTCTATGCCGGCGTGGCGGCTGCGCTGGCGGTGGCAGCGGTGCCGTTCCTGCCGCAAAGCTATACCAACCGCATGGCGACGATCGGCGAATACAAGGCGGATCAGTCGGCCTCCACCCGGGTTGCTGTCTGGGCCTGGACCTGGAAATATGTGCAGCAGAACCCGGGAGGCGGCGGCTTCGAGGCCTATCTCCAGAACCGGGTCAAGTTCGATACGGTCGCGGCCAAGGGCGATGGCCCCAACACCCTGATCGAGAAGAACGAGATCGTCGACAAGGGCCGCGCCTATCATTCGAGCTATTTCGAGATGCTGGGCGAGCAGGGCTTTTTCGGGCTCTTCCTGTGGCTGGTCATCCATTTCGGCGGAATCGTGCGGATGGAGATCATCCAGCGGATCCACCGCAAGCGCGATCGCGAGGACGAACGCTGGGTCGTCCCGCTCGCGCTGGCGCTGCAGAACGGGCAGATCATCTTCATGGTCGGGTCGGCCTTTGTCGGCATCGCGTTCCAGCCGTTCGTCTATATGCTGATCGCAATGCAGATCGGGCTCGACACCTATCTGGCGCGTCGTCGCAAGGAGGCCGCCTTCCGTCCGCTGATCGATGGCAAAGCTGCGCCCAAACTTGCCTAATGGACAGTGCAACCCTAACTCGGCGGCATGACGACCAAAAAGACCGCCGACGCATCCCCGGTTCTGCCTGAACCGATCACCGCTGAAGATGTCGAGCAGAAGCTGACGGGCCTATGGGCCTGGATCAGTGCGCATGCGGTAGAAATCGCGATTGCGGTGGGCGTCGGTACGGCGATCTATCTGGCGCTCGCCTATGTCCAGCGGCACGCCCGAAAATACGCGGAACGCCAGCCCGACCGGCTGTCGCTCGCCGCGATCATCGGGCGCACCCTGTCCAAGACCAAGCAGTATTTCCTGATCATGGTCTCGGCGCGGCTCGTCGTCGGCTTCTCCGAAGCCCCCGATGGCATTTTCCGCGTCGTGACCTTCCTGTTCACCGTCGCCGCCGTGTTCCAGGTCGCCATCTGGGCGCGCGAGATCATTCTGGGCATGATCGAGCGCCGTGCTTCGGGCAGCGACGATGCGGGCAGCGAGACGCTGGCCAACGCGATGTCGCTGATCCGGCTGCTGGTGACGGTGGTGCTGTTCGCCATCGCCGCGATCATGGTGCTCGACAATCTGGGCGTGAACGTCACCGGCCTGATTGCGGGTCTGGGGATCGGCGGTATCGCCATCGGTCTGGCGGCGCAGGGCATATTCTCGGACCTGTTCGCGGCGCTGTCGATCATCTTCGACAAGCCGTTCAAGCGCGGGGAGACGATCGGTTTTGATACGACCACCGCGACGGTCGAGAAGATCGGCCTCAAGAGCGCCCGGCTCCGCTCGATTACGGGCGAGGAGATCATCATTTCGAACACCAATCTGCTCGGCAAGCAGATCATCAACTATACCCGGCTCAACCGTCGGCGCACGCGCTACACGATCGGTTTGATCTATCAGACCGCGCCGGACAGGGCACGACTGGTGCCGGGCATGCTCAAGCAGATTGTCGAAGAGGCAGGGGCAGTCTTCATCCGATGCGGCTTTGTTCGCTTTGGAGCCAGTTCGATCGATTTCGAGCTCGATTTTGATATCATGAGCGCCGATTTTGAGGTCGTGTTCGAAGGGCGGCATCGGATCGGTCTGGCTATTCTGGAGCGCTTCAACGCCGAGAAGCTGGAATTTGCCTATCCGACCCAGACCACCTTCACCGCTGGGCCCGATGGTGCGATGATCATGCCCTATCCGGTGGGCGGATTTCCGGTGACAGTGCAGGAACACAGCTGAGGATCACCCGAGTCGTTCTGCCGGTTTGCGCTTTCCGTTTCCGTAAACTGCTTTGCTTCGCCCGCATGCCGTAGCGGCGAGCAGTCTTGCCTTGTATGACTGGCGGAAAAGCGCCAAAAGACGCGCATTCCAAACGACAGCGGCACGCCGCGGCGGCTGCTGCACTATCGACAGGAGGGACAGAAATGAGCGCAATTTCCCCGCAGGAAATGAAGGACATGGTGGGCCAGAATCTGGGCACGTCGGAATGGCTGCTGGTCGATCAGGAGATGATCAACAAGTTCGCCGATGCGACGGGCGATCACCAGTTCATCCATGTGAACGAGGAAATGGCCAAGATGACGCCGTTTGGCGGCACCATCGCGCACGGCTTTCTCACGCTCTCGCTCTTCCCGGTGCTGATGGCCAAGTCGGACTGCCCGCGCGTCGAGGGCGTGAAGATGGGCGTCAACTATGGCGGCAACAAGGTTCGCTTCCTTGCGCCCGTCCGCTCGGGCAAGCGCGTTCGCGGCCATTTCAAGCTGCTCGAGCTCGAGGAGAAGCGCCCTGGCCAGTGGCAGCAGACGCTCGAGTTCACGGTCGAGATCGAGGGCGAAGAGAAACCCGCCGTGATGGCCGAGTGGATCAGCCAGTTTTTCGTGTGACCCGTTTCCGCTCGCCATCGAACAGCGGCGAGCCTTTGAAGGAGAATTTCCATGCGTGATGCAGTTATCGTTTCCACCGCACGTACGCCGATCGGCAAGGCCTATCGCGGCGGCTTCAACGCCACCCCGTCGCCGACGCTCGCGGCGCATTCGATCCGCGCCGCCGTCGAGCGTGCCGGCATCGAGGGCGCCGAAGTCGATGACGTCGTGATGGGCGCTGCGCTCCAGCAGGGCGTGCAGCACACCATCGGTCGCACCGCCGCGCTGCGTGCCGGTCTGCCGGTCACCGTCGCCGGCATGTCGATCGATCGCCAGTGCTCGTCGGGCGTGATGTCGATCGCGACCGCGGCAAAGCAGATCATCGTCGATCGCATGGACGTTGTCGTCGCAGGCGGCGTCGAATCGATCTCGATGGTGCAGACCCCCGAAATGCGCGTCGGCCCTGATCCGGAGCTGCTGGCGATGCACAAGGACATCTACATGCCGATGCTGCAGACCGCCGAAACGGTGGCCAAGCGCTACAATATCAGCCGCGATCGTCAGGACGAATATGCCTATCGCTCGCAGATGCGCACTGCCGCCGCCCAGGCTGCTGGCAAGTTCGACGACGAGATCGTGCCGGTAAAGGCGAAGATGGCGTTCAAGAACAAGGAAACCGGCGAGGTCACGATGACCGATGTCGAGGTGACCAAGGACGAGGGCAACCGCGCCGACACCACGCTGGAAGGCCTGAAGGGCCTGCAGCCCGTCATGGGTCCGGGCATGAACATCACTGCGGGCAATGCCAGCCAGCTGTCCGACGGCGCATCGTCGTCGGTGCTGATGGAAGCCAAGCTCGCCGAGCAGAAGGGTCTGCAGCCGCTGGGCCGTTATGTCGGCATGGCCGTTGCCGGCACCGAGCCCGACGAGATGGGCATCGGCCCGGTCTTCGCGGTGCCGCAGCTGCTGAAGCGCTTCGGCCTGAAGATGGACGATATCGGTCTGTGGGAACTCAACGAGGCGTTCGCGGTGCAGGTGCTGTACTGCCAGGACGTGCTTGGCATTCCTGACGAGCTGCTCAACGTCAACGGCGGCTCGATCTCGATCGGTCACCCCTATGGCATGACCGGCGCGCGCTGCACCGGCCACGCGCTGATCGAAGGCAAGCGCCGCGGCGCGAAATACGTCGTCGTCACCATGTGCGTCGGCGGCGGCATGGGCGCGGCGGGCCTGTACGAGGTCTTCTGATCGCGCAGACGCCGATAAGGCATCCGGAACCCGCCCTGGTAGCGATGCCAGGGCGGGTTCTTCTTTGTGTGCAGCAAAGGCGAGCTCGGGAACGCGCTTCGCGGTCCGTCGTATCCCCTGTTACCAAGACAGGAGCACGATATGACCCCCGACACCCCCCATGCTTCCACCGAAGATACGTCAGAGGCGCTCGACGCCTTCTGGAGCGCGCTTGAAAGCAGTCCGTTCCTGATGCTCGGCCTGCCTGCGCAGGTTGCGCACAGCATGCCGATGACCGCACAGTTTGATGGCCGCCACGGTCCGATCTGGTTCTACGGCTCGCGCTCGAGCCGCCTCGCCGAAGGTCTCAGCTCGACCAATGATGCGATGGCGCAATATGTCGGCGAAGGGCACAAGCTGTTCGCCTGCATTGCGGGTATGCTGACGATCGACAACGATCCCGCCGTCATCGACAAATTCTGGTCGAACACGGTCGAGGCCTGGTACGATCAGGGCAAGAATGATCCCGATCTGGTGATGTTCCGCTTCGACCCCAGCCATATCGAAATCTGGCAGGCGGACATGTCGCTGATGGGCAAGCTGAAAATGGCGTTCGGCGGCACGATGTCGGCCAAGGACCTCGAGGGCAAGCACGTCGAAACTGCGCTTTGACCTGAAAGTTTCCGCCGTCTGCCCATCGCGTCCGGACAGACGGCGGATTTTCGTGTCAGCCCAGGCTGATGATGCCATTTTCGAACTTGAAGCCGCCTGCGCGGTCCTTCTTGAGCAATGCCGGACCGTCGAGATCAACCCAATCGGCGGTCTGCGCCAGATGGAAGGCGGGGCGGATGCCCAAGCTCGTCGAGAGCATGCAGCCGACCATCGTCTTCAGCCCGCGCGCCTTGGCGGCCTCGCTCAGACGCAACGCTTCTGTCAGTCCGCCAGCCTTGTCGAGCTTGATATTCACCGCCTGAAAGGTCGACGCCACCCGGTCGATATCTTCGGCCACATGGCAGCTTTCGTCGGCGCAGAAGGGCAGGGCGCTCTCGACGCCTTCGAGATCCTCCTCGAAACCGGCCTCGACCGGCTGCTCGATCAGCTCGACGCCGAGCTTCTTCAGCGCACCCGTCATCTCTTCCAGATCGACCTCTTCCCAAGCCTCGTTGGCATCGACGATCAGCCGCGCATCGGGGGCACCGACGCGTACCGCAGCGACGCGCAGCAGGTCATCCTCGCCATTCAGCTTCAGCTTGAGCAGCGGATAGCCCTTGGCGGCGGCCTTCCGGGCATCGGCCTTCATCACTTCGGGCTCGTTGAGCGAGATGGTATACGCGGTAACCAGCGGCTTGGGCTGCGGAAGGCCCGCCAGCTGCCAGAGCGGCTTGCCGGTCGCCTGAACCTCGAGATCCCAGAGCGCGGCATCGAGCGCGTTGCGCGCTGCGCCTTCCATCATCGTCTTGAGCAGGTCCTCGCGTGTCAGCGGCCGATTCTGCTTGGCGCGCATGTCGATCGCTTCGGCGCACAGGTCCGCGGTCTCGCCCTCGTAATAGATGGGCGTGCCCTCGCCGCAGCCGACATGCGTGCCATCGGTGACTTCGCAATAGACGACGTCGACATCGGTCTTGGCGCCGCGGCTGATGATGAAACTGCCGTCAACGGCAAAGCGCTCGACGCGCACGGTCTTCAACTTGATCATGGTCGCGGCGATAAGGGCCGGGGGCCGGGGCGGCAAGCCTGAAACGCCGCTCCCGGTCCGATCATGCGATCAATCGTGGTTTGCAATCCAGTCCTCGACGACCGGGGCGATCCGTTCGCGCCACTTGCTGCCGTTGAATATGCCGTAATGGCCGACGCTTTCGGCCATCAGATATTTCTTCTTCGCCTTGGGCAGTTTCGGCGTCAGCGTCAGCGCCGCGCGGGTCTGGCCGAGGCCGCTGATGTCGTCGCGTTCGCCCTCGATCGCCAGCAAGGCGATGTCGGTGATCGCGCACGGATCGATCCGCTTGCCCCGGTGCAGGAATTCGCCCTTGGGCAGGCTGTGCGTCTGGAACACGTTCTCGACCGTCTGCAGATAGAATTCGGCGGTCATGTCGCAGACCGAACGATATTCGTCGTAGAAATCCTTGGTCGCATCGGCGCTTTCGCCGTCGCCATTGACCAGATGCTTGAACATTTCCCAATGGCTCATCATGTGATTGCCCAGGTTCATCGTCATGAAGCCGGTGAGCTGCATGAAGCCCGGATAGACCTTGCGGCCTGCACCCTTGTACTGGAAGGGCACCTTGGCGATCACGTTATGCTCGAACCAGGCGAGCGGACGCTGCGTGGCCATGGTGTTGACCGCCGTGGGTGCCTCGCGCGTGTCGATCGGCCCGCCCATCATCGTCAGCGTTTTCGGACGGCAGGGATGCTGGTCCGCCGACATCAGCGCAGCGGCGGCAAAGCACGGCACCGAAGGCTGGCATACCGCGAGCATGTGCGCGCCGGGGCCGACATGCTCGAGAAAACCGACCAGATAGTCGATATAGTCGTCGAGATCGAACCGGCCCTCCTTCAGCGGCACGTCGCGCGCATCGGCCCAGTCGGTAATGTAGACTTCGTGTTTGGGGATCATCCGCGCGACCGTGCCGCGCAGCAGCGTGGCATAATGACCCGACATCGGCGCGACGATCAGCAGCCGCGGCGCATCCTTGGCCAGCTTCTCATGACGGAAGCGGATCAGGTCACCGAACGGCCGCTTGAGCACGATTTCCTCGTTCACCGCGCTTGGCGCGCCGTCGATATCGACCGTGGTGATGCCGAAGGCCGGCTTGCCATAGGGCGCGGAGGCGTGCGCAAACACCTCGAGCGCCGAAGCCATGATCGGCTCGCCTCCGAAGAATGTCATGGGATTGAGCGGGCTGTTCAGCATGTTCGCGCCGATCGTCGCGATGGCGCTGGCGCTCGAAAGAAACGAGCGTTGAAGTTCATAGGCGTGGTAAAGCATCAAATTCCCCTGCAAACCGCCGTGTCCGCTTGGTGCGGCTCTGTCCGGCGGCCTCTCACCTGCCAATGTTGCGCTGCACCACCGAAAATACAAGCGATTAACGCAGGTGCGGCGTGCGTGGTTGCCGGTAAAAAGCTTCGCACGCACGGGTTAATCAATCGGTTACAGGCGTTTAGGGAGATGTAAATCTGACGTCCCGAAACGGTGACGTTGACGGTGGCGGGCAACCCAAAAACGTTGAGTGCAGCCGGATGGCCTGCTAGTCGCACAGCCATGGCGGAAACACACAATCCAGCGGTAGCTGCGGCGGCTGCAAACGACCCTGCGGGCCTCGACGAACCGGTCACAGACCTTGCCGAGGGTGGCAAGGGCAAGCGCGGCAATCCCCGCCAGCTGGGCAATCTGGCGATGCTTGCCAAGTTTGCAGCGGCCTATCCGCGCCAGATCGCCTTTGCGCTGCTGGCGCTGACCGTGGCCGCCGGGGCGACGCTCGCCATTCCTGCAGGCTTCAAGCTCGTCATTGATCGCGGCTTTGGCGGCGATGGCGGCAGCACCGAGGATATTGGCCGCTGGTTCCGCTATCTGTTCATGATCACGGTGATCCTGGGCGTCTCGACCGCTTTGCGCTTCTATTTCGTCTCGTGGCTGGGCGAGCGCGTCGTCGCCGATATCCGGCTCGCGGTGCAGCGCAACATGCTGGGCCTTGCCCCATCGTTCTTCGAAACCAACCGTCCGTCGGAAATCGCCTCGCGCATGACCTCGGACACCGCGATCGTCGAGCAGGTCGTCGGCACCACGGTCTCGGTCGCGCTGCGCAATCTGGTCGTGGGCATTGGCGGCATCGTCTATCTGTTCTCGCTTGCGCCCAAGCTGACCGGCATGCTGCTGCTCGGCATCCCGCTGGTCGTGCTGCCGATCGTGTTCATCGGCCGTCGGCTCGAAAAGGTCGCACGCTCGAGCCAGGACCGCGTCGCCAATGTCGGCGCGACCACCACCGAAGTGCTCGGCGCGATGAAGATCGTTCAGGCATTCGGGCAGGAAGAGCGCGAGGCTGCTCGGTTCGGTGAGGCGGTCGAGACGACCTTTGCCACCGCGCGCCGCCGCATCACGCTGCGCGCCAGCCTGACGGCGGTCGTCATCACGCTGATCTTCGGCGCGATCACCGCGATCATGTGGCAGGGTGCGATCGACGTGATCGAAGGGCGGCTCTCGGGCGGCGATATTGCCGCGTTCGTGCTGACCGGTGGCCTGGTCGCGGGAGCCTTCGGCGCGCTGACCGAGGTCTATGGCGACCTTTTGCGCGCGGGCGGCGCGGCCGGACGATTGAACGAGCTGCTCAACGAGCAGCCCGAGATCAAGGCCCCGGCCAATCCGATCGTGCTGCCAGTGCCCCCGCGCGGCCAGCTGAGCTTCCAGAATGTGAGCTTTGCCTATCCGACCCGCCCCGAAACGCTGGCGCTCAAGGACTTCTCGCTCCAGGTCTCGCCGGGCGAAACCGTTGCGATCGTCGGGCCCTCGGGTGCAGGCAAGTCGACCCTGTTCCAGCTCGCCCAGCGGTTCTACGATCCGCAGGCCGGATCGGTACGGATCGATGGCGTGGCGCTGTCCTCCGCCGACCCCAGGGAAATCCGCCAGCGCATGGCCTTCGTGCCGCAGGACAGCGTGCTGTTCGCCGCCAGCGCACGCGACAATCTGCGCTACGGCAATTGGGCGGCCAGCGATGAGCAGATCTGGGAGGCGGCGCGCGCGGCCAATGCCGAGGAATTCCTGCGCAAGCTGCCCGAGGGGCTCGACAGCTATCTGGGCGAGGGCGGGGCACGGCTTTCAGGCGGTCAGCGCCAGCGCATCTCGATCGCCCGTGCGCTCTTGCGCAACGCGCCGATCCTGCTGCTCGACGAGGCGACCTCGGCGCTCGATGCCGAGAGCGAGAAGCTGGTGCAGAATGCGCTCGAGCACCTGATGCAGGGCCGCACGACGCTGGTCATCGCGCACCGGCTCGCGACCATCCGCTCAGCCGATCGCATCGTCGTGATGAGCGATGGCGGTATCGTCGAGGAAGGCACGCACGACCAGCTTTCGGCGCGCAATGGCCTGTATGCGCGGCTTTCGGCGCTGCAGTTCAACGAAGGGCCGCTCGCTGCCGAGTGACGGGGAGGGCCGGGCGGTGGAGCCGATCAAAGCCGAACCGCGCGGGCGCGTCGCGCTGCGGCGCGCTCTCGCGCTCACCTCGCTGCTGTTCTTCCTTGGTACTGGTGCGTTCGTTGCCGATTCGCCGATCCCCGGCAATGATAGCCAGCAGATTACGGTGCGGACGCCGCGCGACCTGCCGCGCCTGCCGCGTCGGATCGGCGACGGACTGTTGACGCTGGTCGGAGGCTGGGAACTGCAAAGCGACAACAGCGAATTCGGCGGCTTTTCCGCTTTGCATGCCATGGGGAATGGCCGCCTGATCGCGCTGAGCGATGCCGCCATCCTTGCGGGCTTCACGATCACGCCCAAGGGCAGGGCGCAGGACAGCTTCATTGCACCGCTGCCGGTGCGCAAGGGCGAGCGCAGCACCAAGAAGGATCAGGATTCGGAAAGCCTGACCTTCGATCCCGTCTCGGGCCGGTTCTGGGTGGGGTTCGAGCAGCGCCACCGCATCCGGCGCTATGCCCCCGGCTTCGCGCGCGCCGAGGCGACCGGCAAGCCGCGGTCCATGCAGGAATGGCCGAACAACGGCGGGGCAGAGGCGATGGTGCGGCTGCGCGACGGCCGGTTTCTCGTGTTTTCCGAATCGCGTTCGATTCGTCCTGGCGTGACGGTGGGGCTCATCTTCCGAAGCGATCCTGCCGAACCGGGTGCCAAGGCTGCGTCGTTCGCCTATCAGCCACCACAGGGCTATCGCATCACCGATATCGCACAGCTGCCAAGCGGCCGACTGGTCGCGCTGCACCGAAGGTTCAATCTGGCCGAAGGGGTGAGCGCCAAGATAGCGCTGATCGAGACGGACGAGATAAAGCCCAAGGCGCTGGTGCGCCCGCGCGTCATCGCGACGCTGAGACCGCCTCTGCCGGTCGACAATATGGAAGGGATCGCCGTCGATCGCGACGGCCAGCGTACGATCCTGTGGGTGATTGCGGACGACAATTACCTGCTGCTGCAGCGCAGCCTGCTGCTCAAGTTCGAACTCAGCGAACCGCCTTCTTCGCCACGATCTTGATTTCGGTAACACCGCCGGGCGAATAGAGGCGCGTGACCTGCACGGCGGTCCAGGCGGCAAAAGGCGGGGTGATGAACTGCTTCTGCACTTCAGACATGACCGCAACTTGCGGCTCTATATCCGTGTGATAGCTGGTGATTTCGACCACATCTTCCCAGGTCGCGCCTGCGCGCAGCAGGATGTCGCTGATGCGGCGGTAGCTGCGCTCGAACGCAGCCTTGTCTGCCGTTGGGCCAACCACCACGCCCGACAGATAGACGGTACCGTCGCGCAGGATCACGGCATCGCTATAGCCCGCGCTCTCCTGAAAGGCGCGTTCCTGCGGATTTTCGGAGTAGAGTACCTCGGCAGTGGTGCGCGTGCCCGCCTGTGCGGGGACGGCCAATACTGCAAGGCCCAGCGCACCGGCATGAAGCACGGTGCGCTGGCAGGCCATCAGGCCGCAGCCTTGTGCAGTTCGCGCTTGATCTTGGCAGCGCGCGCCGACAGCTTGTCTTCGCTGGTCTTGAGCAGCCAGTTGTCCAGGCCGCCGACATGCTCGACCGAGCGCAGGCCCGAGGTCGACACGCGGAGCTTGAAGCTGCGCTCGAGCTTTTCGCTCATCAGCGTGACGTTCTGCAGGTTGGGCAGAAACACGCGCTTGGTCTTGTTGTTGGCGTGAGACACATTGTGGCCCACCATCCGGCCCTTGCCGGTCAGTTCGCAGATGCGCGACATGATAAAGAATCCTGATGCAATAGGTTTGCTAGAAGAACGGGGCGGTTAGCGTCAGATGACCTTCAAGTCAACCGCCTGCGCGCCGATAACCCGTATCTGCCGTGAATCTGCTGGCAGCGCAAGGCGCATTGCGGCAAGGCGGAGGGCATGACGCTCAAAACCGCCCGCCAATATGCCGCTCTCGCGCTCGATCTTGCGCGCAAGGCAGCAGAGCTGGGCGAGGTGCCGGTGGGCGCGATCGTCGTCCGCAAGGGCGAGGTCATCGGGCGAGGTCATAACCAGCCGCGTGCCCTGCACGATCCCACCGCGCATGCCGAGATCATGGCAATCCGCCAGGCTTGCGCGGCACTGGGCAGCGATCGGCTGACGGGATGCGATTTATGGGTGACGCTGGAACCGTGCGCGATGTGTGCGGGCGCGATCGCGCACGCCCGGATCGCGAGGCTGCATTATGCGGCCAGCGACCCCAAGGGCGGGGCGGTGGAACATGGCCCGCGCCTGTTTCATCAGCTCACGGTGCTCCACAAGCCGGAGGTCTATGCTGGTGTGGGAGAGGAAGAGGCCGCCGCGATGCTCAAGGCGTTCTTCGCCGCGCGGCGTTAGCGCCGTCGCCGTCATTCCCGCGAACGCGGGAATCCCGCTTATCAGCGACGGGCCGCGAAAAAAGCGGGACCCCCGCGTTCGCGGGGGTGACGACCACAAGCGATCAATACGGCTACCCGATCAGTGGACGAATCTTGCCACCACGTCGCGATAGCTGCGCGAGACCTTCACCTGCGCGCCCGATTCGAGCACCAGGAAGCACTCGCCATTGGTGTGCGGCTTGACCTGACGGACCAGCCCCAGGTTGACGATGGTCGAGCGGTGCACGCGCTGGAAGTTGCGCGGGTCGAGCCGCTTTTCCAGATCCTTCATCGTCTCGCGCAGGATCAGCGAATTGTCCCCGGTATAGATGCACATGTAATCGCCCGCGGCGTCGATGCGCTCGATCGTGTCGACATCCACGCGGAAAATCTGGCCGCGATCCTTGATGTTGATGAGCTTTTCGTAGCGGTTCGAAGCAGCCGCCTCGTCCTCTTCGCCCAGATCGAGATTTTCGACCGCATCGGGAGCGACCTCGTTGAGGACGTTCATCAGCTTGACCGCTTCCTCGCGGCCCTTCTTGTCGCGGATGCGCTCGCGGATGCGATCGATCGCATCGGCCAGGCGCACGTCCTCGACGGGCTTGAGCAGATAATCGACGGCCTGCGCTTCGAACGCCTTGATCGCGTGTTCGCTATAGGCGGTGCAGAACACCACTAGCGGCGGTTCGATATCCATGATCCCCTGCACGACCGAAAAACCGTCGAACCCCGGCATCTGGATGTCGAGAAAGATCAGATCGGGCTTGAGCGTCTTGATCTTGCGGATGGCCTCGCGTCCGTTGAGGCAGGTATCGATAATCTCAATGTCTTCGAACTTTTCCAGCCGGAGCTGCATGCCCTGGATCGCGAGTTTCTCGTCATCGATCAGGATGGTGCGGATGGTCATGCCTGTAATTGCCTTTGTTCGCGTGTTTCAAACGGAATTTCGATAATCACGCTATAGCCGCCCCCGGGTGATGATCGTGTCTCAAACCGGTGATTGTCTTCATATGCCTGGGACAGTCTGTCCCTGATATTCGCCAGCCCGACCCCGGTTGACGCATTGGCCTTCTCGCCTTGCTTCTTCAATCCGGGCCCTGTGTCGGTCACGGTGATACGCAGCAGAGGTCCGATGAGTTGCGCCGAGATGGTGATATCGGCGCCGTCCTCCTTGGGCGTCACGGCATATTTAATGGCGTTCTCGACCAGCGGTTGCAAGAGCAGCGATGGCAGAAGCGCCTTGGCCGCGTTCGCCTCGATGTCGAAATGCGCGCGCAACCGCTCCTCGAAGCGCATCTTCTCGATGTCGAGATAAAGCTTCAGCGTCTCGACTTCCTGCTCGAGCGTCACGCGCGCCGTCGGCTCGTTGGCGAGCGTGTAGCGCAGGAACGACGAGAGGCGCGAAAGCATCGCGTTCGCCGGTTCGGTCTGCTTGAGCAGCACCAGCGTCGAGATGCTGTTCAGCGTGTTGAACAGGAAATGCGGGTTGAGCTGATAGCGCAGCATTGCGAGCTGCGCGCTGGTTGCCTGGTTCTCCAGCCGCAGCATCTGGTCCTGCTGCTCTTCGATGCGCAGGAAGAAGTTGATCGCGTAATAGAGCGCCGACCACGCGCCGAGCAGGGTGAGGTCGAGATAGAAGGCGCCGAGCAGGATCGCGGTGAAATTGCTGTCGGTGCCGGGGCGATAGAGCGTGGCTACCCAGGCATCGACAAACGCCCAGAGCGCAGAGCCGGTCAGCAGCACGATGAGGGTGACGCCCCAGGTGACTAGCGGCTTGCGGTCGATCAGCGTCTGATAGATCACGCTCATCACCAGCGAGACCGAATAGCCGGTGATCGTCGCGATGATGATCGGTACCAGAAACGAGATCGGCTGGCCATTGGCGAGCCCCGATATGCCGCGCAGCGCCAAGGCTCCCGCCCAGCCCAGCGTCTGCAGGTTCCAGAAGGCCCGGTTCTTGTTGGCAAAGAACGGTGTCGGCTTGATGGGCAGCATCGCCATGGTGAACCCGGTCTAGCCGGTTTCGCTCCCGCACCCCACAATTTTTTGCATCCTCTGACAGGCTGGGTTACGCTTCGTGCAAACAGACAGGAGAGGATGCCCCATGACGGATATGCTGGCGCCCGAGGCCCGGGCCAAGTTCACCGCGATGACCAACGGGACGCAGGAAGACTGGGCGATCATCGCCGGGCAGTACCGCGAATTCGCCGGAGGGCTGGCCGATCGCGTGCTGGCGCACCTGCGCTTGCTCGATGGCGATTTCGGCGGCTTTCCGATCGATCGGCTGCAGCACAGCCTGCAGACTGCAACTCGCGCGCATCGCGACGGGCGCGACGAGCAATATGTCGTGATGGCGCTGCTCCACGATATCGGCGACACGCTGGGCAGCTTCAACCATCCCGATATCGCAGCTGCGATCGTCAAGCCGTTCGTGTCCGAGCAAATCCACTGGATCTGCGCCAATCACGGTGCGTTCCAGGGCTATTACTATTTCCATTTCATCGGTGGCGACCGCGACGTGCGCGAGAATTTCCGCAGCTCGCCCCATTTCGACGCCTGCGCGGAATTCTGCGAGAAATACGACCAGGCAGCCTTCGATCCGGATTACGAGAGCGAACCGCTCGAATTCTTCGAGCCGATGGTGCGCCGGGTGATGGCTCGCCCGATCAACTCGATGTATGCCAAGGTCGCCGAACAGGCCTGACAGCAAAAAGCCCTCCCCAAGCGGGAGGGCTTCCTTGCATGTTTCTGGCACCCGGACCGGTCAGCGCGCCGAATTTTCGGCGTAAAGGCCATCCACCGCCTTGCTCACCAGCACATTGACCGCAACACGGCGGTTCTGCGCCTTGCCCTCTTCGGTCATATTGTCTGCGACCGGATCGGCCTCGGCCATCCCGGCAGGCGTCAGCATTCGGTAGGGCTTCCATTTGCAGACCTGCTGCAGATAGTTGATCACGCTCGCCGCGCGCTTCTCGCTCAGCGTCTGGTTGAATTCCTCGTCGCCATCAGCGTCGGTATAGCCGACGACCAGCAGCAGCGCGTTGTCCATCTGCTCAGCCGACCCTGCAGCGGCGCACAGTTCTGCCTTGGCCTGATCGCTGAGCTTCGCCTGCGCGGTGTCGAAATAGACGTTGGTCGTCGCCTTGACGTTATACTGGTCGATATCGCCCATGCGTCCGCGCAGCGCCTCGGTCGCCGCCGACTGTTCGGCGAACTGCTGCGCGGTGCCGGTGCGGATCATTGAAGCGGTCTTGAAGTCGGTGTTCTTGAAGGTGATCTGGCTGGCGAGCAGCGCGTCGCCCGACTGCAGCGTCTTGATCGTCAGCGGCAGGCCGTTGAGCAGCGCGCCGGTATCGAGCTGGGTGCGGCTTGCTCCGAACAGACCGCCAGTCGCGCGGACCTGGGTCTGGTCGTTGACGAACAGGATCGTGCGGCTGCCATCGGCAGTCTGCACCTGGATTCGGTCACCCTGGCGCGCGGTGAGCACGCCCTTGATCTCGGGCCCCTTGGTCATCGTCGCGGGATCGGGAAGCGCTTCGGCTTCGCTCGCGACATCGGCGCGCAGTGGCGTGTTCTGCTGGGCGATGAGCGCAGGCGAGGCGGAAAGCGCGAGCGCGGCCAGGGTCAGACGAATGCCCGACGTGGTGGCATGAAAAGGCATAGATGCTCCTTGAGGAAATGAAATTCGTCCCTGTTCCTCGGGAGACTGACAAATGGGGCTATCGGTTCCTGTTGCGACTCGAAACCTGCGGCAAGACGACCCGATGCATGCGGCGAGGCGAGGAACAAACGGTCCTGGACCGTTACTCGAGCGGCGCTGGTGGTTCAGCGAGCAGCGGCGGATACCAGCCGCGGGGCTCCTGCACGGACGCCTGCAGTGTCGCGAGTTCATCTTCAAACAGCCTCACCCGCTTCTTCCAGCGGTAATGCGTCGGTGCAGAAAAGATGCCCTTGCCGCGCTGGCGGCCATAGCGCGTCCAGAAGCGGATGGCGCCGCGCGGATCATAGCCGGCATTGGCCATCAGCCAGACCGATAGCCGATCCGCCTCGATCTCGGTGGCCAGGGTGATGCGGGCGTTGCGGCCGAGCTGCTGCATCAGCCCGCGCTGAACCCCCGCCTCGTTGAGCCGCCTGCGATGCTCGAGCAGATTGTGCGACAGTTCGTGCGCCAGGATGGCCGCAAGTTCGTCATCATCGACCATGAAGGCCAGCATCGGCACGGTGATGCCGACGATATCGCCGTCTGCGGATGCGCCATAGGAATCGCTCGGGCGCAGCTCGAACCGGCTTCGGCAGGCCGGTGTGCCCGCGACCGTGACCGTCATCGGCTCGCCGCCCCGCAGGATGCCCAGCGCCACCGGTCCCTTGTCCAGCGCTGCCCGCATCCGCGCATCGGCCCAGGCGATTGGGCGATAGGCCGCGACCTGATCGATCGCCGCGAGTTCCTCGGCAGTTGGGGCAAGGGGCATGCCGTTGAGCGAGACGATCGCATCATCGGTGCGAAGGCCTGCGCGCGCAGCCGGGCCATCGGCGACCAGCGCAAGCACGGCATAGTCGCCGGCAAAGCCGAAGGTCGCACGCGCCGCGCCTGCATCGGGATATTGCCCGATATGATGCAGCGTCATCCCGGCAGCGTTCTCGATCGCGCGGCAGAAGGGAGCGTTGGCCGTGGCGAGCCGGTAACCCACGCTGAGCACGCGGACATCGGCCGCGCGCAACTCACCAAGCGACCATTCGGAAGCCTTGGACGGTCCTGAAGCCGCGATGGCGGGCAGCGGGGCCGCGAGGGCCATCAGCCCCGCCATGGCCCAGGCGCACGCTGCCCTGCGCATGAATCAGCCGACCGGCTTCTTCACCGACCGGGCATCGGCAATCGCCGATTTGAGCTCGTCATAGCCGACCGCGCCGTTGAGCACGCGGTTGCCCACGACCCAGCTGGGCGTCCCGCTGAATTCGAGCTGCTGCGCGATGCGGATATTGTCGTCGAGCACCTGTTCGGCCTGCTTGCTGGCAACGAAGCCACGCGCAGCGGCCATGTCGAGGCCTGCGGTCTTGGCGGCCTGCTCGATCGTCGCCTGGCTCGGGCGTCCGGCGGCGAACATCGCCTTGTAGAACGGATAATATTTGCCCTGCTTTGCGGCGGCCAGGCCCCAGGCGGCTGCAACGCGGCTCTCGTCCGACAGGATGGGGAGCTCGTGGAACACGATCTTGAGGTTCTTGTCCTCGCCCAACAGCTTCGCGACATCGGCCACGCTCTGGCGGCAGAAACCGCAGGCGAAATCCGAATATTCGACCAGCACGACATCGCCTTGGGGATTGCCGGCAAAGGCGCTGGCATAGGGCGTTTCGACTTCGCTGCGCACCGAGGCGATGCGCTTGGCCGCCTGCTTGCCGCGCAGTTTCTCGACCGCCTCGGGAATGATCTCCGGATTTTCCAGGATATAGGCGCGCACGATGGCCTCGATCGCCGCCTTGTCCTTCGTATCGAACCCGGCGGCGGCCGCCGCCTTGTCGGCATCCTGTGCCGCCGCGCCGCCCGAGGTCACGGTCGCACCGCTCTGCCACAGAAGCGTGCCGACACCTGCGGCGATGGTGAGCAAACCGGCACCGATCATAAATGGAAGTTTCCCTGAACGGGCCTCGCCGGAAGAAGACGATTGCGATGTCATGGCGGGCCCTTGGTTGGTGAAATGCAATGGATCGATGCGGCTTAGCGGCGGCGGCGCTGGCGTTCAACCGCATCGCGGGCAAGGATCGCGATATCCTGCGCGCGGATCCAGTCGGCGCTGCCCTGGGGCAGGGTGGTCATCGCCTGTTCGGCACTCTGAAGCGCCAATGGCGCATTGCCCTGAAGCACGTAACGTTCTGCGCTGGCCAGCGCCGCGCGCGCGGTATCGCCGCGATCGGCATAGACCACGCCCAGCTGATACCATGCAAACGGATTTTCCGCATCGCGTGCCACCGCCGCCTTGAGCACGCGCTCGGCTTCGGCGAGGTTCGACGGATCCTCGGTCGCGATCAGCGCATGGCCATAGACGCCGGCGATCAACGACTGGGCGTTGGTGCTGGCCACCGCCCTTTGCAGCGGGGCGATTGCTTCCTTGGGGCGCCCCGATTCGAGCAGGATCTGGCCGTAGATTTCAAGGAAATACGGGTCGTCGGGTGCCTCGGCGAGCAATGAGCGGACCTCTGCCAGCGCCTTTTCAGGGTAGGCGCTCTTGTGCCAAGCATAAGCCCGGGCATAGCGCGCGGGCACGCTCTGGTCGGTCTCGGGATAATCGCGTAGCGTCTCGGTGGGCTCTGCGACATAGCCGACCAGCTTGGCCTTGACCCGCTGGAACCGCGCTTCGAGCGCCGGATCGAGCGGATTGTTGTACGCCGGGTCGTTCTGATAGATTTCCTGCAACAGTGTGATGCGTTCGCCCGACAGCGGGTGCGAGCGGTTGTAGCTGTCCTCCTGCGGGATCGCGAGACGGAATTCCAGATTCTGCAGCTTCTTGAAAAAGGCGAGCGAGCCCTTGCCGGTCAGCCCCGCCTGCGAGAGATATTTCGCGCCCGCGACATCGGCTCCCGATTCCTCGCCCCGGGTATGTGCCAGGAACCTGCCCAGTGCCGCCTGCTGCCCCGCGCCGATGATGCCAAGCCCCGCTTCGCCCGCGCCAGCGGCCACTGCCGCCAGCCCGAGCAGCAGCGACAATATGGTGATGTTGCCCGCCTTTGAGGCGTTTTCCGACCGAGTGATCGAATGGCCGAGCGCGATATGCCCGAGTTCGTGCGCGATGACGCCCTGGACCTCGTTGGCATTGTCCGCCGCCTCGATCAGCCCGCTATGGATGTACACGTCCTGCGTCCCGGCGACGAAGGCGTTGATGCTGCGGTCGTTGATGACGACGACATTGACATTGGACGGCAGAAGCCCTGCGGCAAGGATCAGGTCGCGCGACATATCTGCGAGCAGCGCCTCGGTCTCCGCATCGCGCAGGATCGATTGCGCCGCCGCCGGCTGGATCGCCAGCATGGCAGCCGCGCACAGCGCCAGCATCCTGGCAAGCAGCCGGGCTATCGCAGGAGGCTGAGGCTGGGAGCGGTGCTGCATGCGCTGCCGGTTTCCATGGCTGGAGGCTCGATCGAAGGCGGGACAGGTGAAGCCCC
>CEPQ01004688.1_pt1 | contig 192632 bp, 181 predicted proteins | sample 530411 | NCBI WGS metagenome assembly CEPQ01 (sample SAMEA2620039, study PRJEB7988) | marine metagenome | isolation source: saline water (ENVO:00002010), including
TCCCTTCATCCAGCTCGCCGTCGCGGCCTATCCGGGGCAAAAGGCCGACGAGGAAAAGGCGAAGGAGCGTGCAGGTCGCCTGCAGGCGGCACGCTCGGCAGTGATGGCGGGGCAGCTCGCCTTCGCCAGGGAGCAGGGCCGCACGCTCTATCCCGATGCCAACGGATCGCTGCGCTTCACCTATGGCAAGGTGACGGGCAAGCAGCGCGATGGCCTGATCTGGACGCCGTTCACCACCGCCGAAGGCCTGGTCGCCAAGCAGACCGGACGCGGCGAATTCGATGCGCCCAAGGCCGCGATCGACAAGCTCAAGGCGCGCGATTTCGGGCGCTATGCCGACGAGAAGCTGGGCACGCTGCCGGTCGATTTCCTCTCTACCGTCGACATCACCAACGGCAATTCGGGATCGGCCACGCTCAACGCGCGCGGCGAATTCGTCGGACTGGCGTTCGATGGCACGCTCGACGGAGTGGTGTCGGATTGGTCCTATGATGCCGCAATCAACCGCACCATCCATGTCGACAGCCGCTTCATGCTGTGGACGATGGACAAGGTCGATGGCGCGCAGCGCCTGCTGACCGAAATGGGCGTCGGCCAGTAAGGTTTCTCTACAGGGGCAGCGCTATCCGGCGCTGCCCTTTCGGGTGCGGAACAGCTCGCGGTCTTCAGGGCCGAACCCGCGCCGCCAGATCACCCAGCCATAGACGCCCAGAATTGCGGGGATGCCAAAGGCGAGCTCGGCCCATTCGGGCAGCTTGGTAAAGCCCCAGCCCACTGCCGTCGCCGCCGCTGCCGCCCAGACCAAAGCCCATCGCCAGCCATTGACCGGCGCATCCAGCAGCTTCGAGAGCAGCCGCGCCTTGACGATCGAGGCAAAGCCGAGCGCGAGCGCGAGCGCCAGCGCGACGCTCGCCGCCTGGAACAGCGGGGGAAGGCCCATCGCCTGTGCGGTGAGGATCAGCGCGACGCTCAAACCGCCCTGCAGCGCCAGCATGGCGAGCGAGATCATCAGGTTGCGGTGGCGCGCGATATAGACGAGCGCGGCCTCGCTCACGGCGGCGGTGGCCGCGACCACCTCTGCGGCCAGCAGGAATGCCAGCGCACCCGTCCCTCCGACAAAATTCGGGCCCACCAGCCCCATCACGCCCTCGCCCGGAATGCCGAGCGCCAGAGCGACGCCGAGCTGTGCGGCGATGATCCAGAAGCCGACCTGGCTGACCTGGCGCGCGATCTCGGTCATCTTGCCGCTCTGCAGGTTGCGCGCGATCACCGGGCCCAGGATCGGGTCGAAGCTGGTCTTGAGCTTCTGCGGCAGGCTCGCGACCTGCTGCGCGATATAATAGATACCGACAACGGCCGGCGAGGCGAACAGGCCGAGCACCGCCAGATCGAGTCGGCGGCTGCCCCATTCGATCGCGTCGGCTGCGGCCAGCGGGGCGTTGCGCCGCGCCATGTTGGCGAGCTTGAGCGGACGCGGCTGCCAGCCGATCGGCAGCCCGTAATTGCGCAGCATCGGGATGATCGAGGCAATGAACGCGGCGACCATCGAGGCGATATAGGACAGGATCAGACCGTCATCGGGGGTGAGGTAATAGAAGATCCAGGCGGTGATGCTGATCGTCCACGGTTCGATGATCGAGCGCGCGCGGACTGTGGCGGCAATGTCGAACCGATAGGCGAGCGCGGCCAGCGCGACGTCCGATCCCGCCACCGCAAAGATCACCAGCGGCAGCAATCGGTCGATCTCGCCTGCGGTGCTGTTGGGGAACATGATCTCGGGCAGCAGCAGCAGAAAGGTTGCAGCCAGGGCCGAGGCGATGAAGCTTACCAGCAGCCCGTCGGCCACGACCTGGGTGTGCGGGCGCGATGTGCGCGCGAGCTGGGCGGCAAGACCGCGTTTCAGCCCCAGGGTCGCGATCTGCGCGGCGAACTCGACCACCAGCACCGCATAGGCGAAGCGGCCCAGCGCCTCGGCCCCGTAGAGCCGCCCGGCAATGAACAGGAAGGGAAGGCGCGCGGCCAGCCGCAGCAGAAAGCCGAGGAAATTGGTCCGCCCGCCCTTGGCGAGTGCCTGAATGTCGCCGCTCTGCGCTTCGGCTCCGCCCTCCGGCACAGCCTTGCCCGGCCCGGATACCATATCCGGCGAGCCAGGGTCATTCTGCGGTGGCGATGATGTCAAAACGTGCTTTCCAGGCCCAATCCCGGCACGCTCTTAAGCAGCTTTGGCACGCTTTGGCTAGGCGGCGCGTGGCGGGCACTGCTGACGCACCGTGCGGGAAAATTTTTTACAGGGCTTTGCAACCACCTGTGGACCCACCCGTAGTGGCGTTCATGCATCGTGCATGAAACAGGGTAGTGGAGCGAAATATGCGTAAACTGATTCTCACCAGCGTTGCCAGCATCGGCCTTATCAGCCTCGGCGCTTGCCAGAGCGAACAGGCCGACCAGGTCGAAGACCAGGCGGAAGCCCAGGCTGACGCTATGGAAGATGCCGCCGACCAGGCCCCGACCGAAATGCAGGAAGACGCCATGGAAGCCCAGGCTGACGCGGTCGAAGAAGCTGGCGAAGAAAAGGCCAACGCGATGGACGACAACGGCGAAATCGCTCCGAGCGAGGTTCCCGGCACGACCACCGAGAACAAGTAAACCTTCCCCTTCGAAGGTAACAGGCGGCGGCGGACCCTATGGGTTCGCCGCTTTTTTTTGTTTGTCATCACAAGAGTCATGGATCTGCATCCGAAACGGACCAGTCAGGTGCTGTGAACAGGCCCAGAATGCCAGCTCGCGATTGACCTGTTGGAAAATGTTGCTGATATGTTCTTGCCGTTTTTCCTGACAGGAGCGGCAAGATGCGGGATTCGGCGCGTGGGCAGCAAAGCGGCTTTGCACTCTGGATGCGGACGGGGCGCTGGCCCGATCCTGGTGCAGGCGCCGCGATCGAGCGCAAGTTCAACCCGTGGCACGACCCGGACGACGGGCGCTTCACCTTCGCGGGCCAGGGCAGGCGCTATGGTCCCGGCGGCGCCGCACCTTCCAGCGGCGCGAAGCCGCGCAAACGCGGCAATCCGGGCAGCGGACCGTTTGGCGGTGCGGGTGCAAGCGGCTCGTTTGGAAAGCCGGCACCGGTCAAGCCAAAGCCAAGGCCAGCGCCACAGAAGCGCCGGCATCTGCCAGGCAGTCTTCCTGCCAAACCCGCGCCGTGGCCAAGGCCTCCTGTCAGGCCTGCGCCAGTCCGTCCGGACAGAACGCCTCCGCTGCGACCCGTCAAGCGCAACGGATATACATATCACCTCGATGAAAATGGCGACCCGCATGAAATCGAGGTACCAAAGCTGGGCACCGAAGCGCAGACGCCACGCTCACGATCGGCGCAGCGGAATGCGGGCAAGCCTGACCGGCTCCCCACCGATGATGGAGGCCATTTCATCGCGCATCGTTTTAATGGTCCGAATGATGCCTTCAACCATTTTGCACAGGACAGGTCGTCGAACCGTGGCCGTTACCGCGTGGTTGAACAGAGATGGGCTGACGCCCAAGCGGAAGGCAAGGATGTGTCGTTCAAAATGAGGATCGATTATCCAAAAGGATCAAGACGGCCTGACTTTGTCCATATCTGGTATAGCGCTGGCGGGCCGACTATCTATGAAAAGATAGACAATCGTCCGACTCATTCTCCAGTGAGTCCCAAAACACGGAGAAAAAATGAAGGACTGGAAAACTGAAATGGCTGACATCATTTATGACGTCGCCTGCAACCTGGCCCGCAAGCATGGGGACGACAATCGAGGAATCCTTGTTTTGGCTGACCTTTATGGAGGCGTTGGCTATTCGGTCTATGTAGGCCGGGAGCGCTTCGTGGAGTATATATTCGTCACCGAAGACGAGTTCAAGAATGTCGATCTTCTCAATGATCTCAGGTTCGTTCCGCCGCCTGACAAGGTGCCGCTAGGAATCGAAATTTTTATCCAAGATGGCGGGGCGTCCTCAAAAATAGTGTATCCGCAGGATGTACCCGAAGATCAGCTGCCCTATGATGACCGGGAGTCATTCGTCATTTCCTATTTTGGGGATTATCCCATCAGATATCCGCCAATGCCCAGCGTCGCGCAGAAACTTCCTCGTTCGGGTTGGCGCACGAAGATGCGCTGAGCGACGGGCAGAGCCGTGCCTAGTGTTTGACAGGGGGAAACAATGTGGAACGTGGGGCCCAGGCGATGGAAAGGCGAACTGATTGCTGATCTCGCCTCGACCCTGCGCGCAGAGACCAGTTTCAGTCCGCTGGGCACGCTGTTTATCGCGTTAGTTGAAAGTCGGTACATCAGCCTCGCGCGTTTCCTCGATCGTGGCAGTTATATCGCCTTCGCGCAGCCCGATTATGAAAAATATCGCGATACGCTGCTAGAGCTCTGGGTCCTGGAGCCGCTCGGCAGCCGCTGGGACGAGATGCACTATCTTGTCCGTGGAGGCGACACGCGGATCACCTATCTCTATCCCGAGGATATCGAGACCGACATTCCCGAGCTCGACCGCTGGCGCGGCGCGGCGCAGGCCGCGTTCGGCGTGAAAAGGATCGTCTTCCCGCATGGTAGCGGCAGCGCCCAGATCAGATAGCGCTGCCGATATGCCTCACCCGCTGTTCCGCAGCGCCGTCGCGATCGCGTTGATCGACAGCTGGATGCCCTCGGATATCCGCTCGTCCGCCTCGCCTGCGCGGTGGCGCTTGATCAGTTCGATCTGCAGCAGGTTCAAGGGCTCGATATAGGGCAGGCGCAGCCGGATCGAGGTGTCGAGCGCGGGGTTGTTCGCCAGCAGCCGCGACTGGCCCGTCACGCTCAGCAGATTGTCATGCGCGGCCTGCCAGCCGGTGCGGATTTCCCCGAAGACAAGCTCGCGCAAGCCCTCGTCGGGCACCAGCCCGGCATAATGGCGCGCGATGGTCATGTCCGACTTGGCCAGCACCATCTCCATATTGCCGAGCAGCGCCTGGAAGAAGGGCCAGCCCTGCGCCATGTCGGAGAGCAGCGCCTTGTCAGCAAAGCCGCCCAGCGCCTGGCCCACGCCGTACCAGCCGGGCAGCATGATGCGCGCCTGTGCCCAGCTGAACACCCAAGGAATGGCGCGGAGATCCTCGATCCGCTGGCTTTTCGATCGGCTGGCGGGGCGCGATCCGATCTTCAGATCGGCAATCTCGCTGATCGGCGTGGCAGCGCGGAAGAACTGGTTGAAACCCTCGGTGCCATAGACCAGCCCGCGATAGGCGCGGAAGGCATCGCGCGAGATCATGTCCATCGCTGCGGCAAAGCGCGTCTCGTCGGCCTCGCTGAGGCCATCATGGTCGAGCGTCGCGATCAGCGCGGCCGAGGTGATCGCCTCGAGATTCAGCTCGGCGCTTTCCACCGTGCCGTATTTGGCCGCGATGACCTCGCCCTGTTCGGTGATGCGGATGCGGCCCTGCACCGTGCCCTTGGGTTGCGCGCGGATCGCGGCAAAGCTCGATCCGCCGCCGCGCCCGACCGCGCCGCCACGCCCGTGGAACAGCTGCATCGCGATACCGGTCTCGGCAAACACCTTGGCCAGCGCGCGGCTGGCATGGTTGAGCGACCAGGTGGAGGTGAGATAGCCGCCGTCCTTGTTGCTGTCCGAATAGCCGACCATCACCTCCTGATAGCCGCGCGCCTTCACCAAAGCAGCGATTTCAGGCAGCGCGAAATAGGCGCGCATGATCTGCGGCGCATTCTCGAGGTCGCCGATCGTTTCGAACAGCGGCACCGCCATGATCGCGGCCTGCGGCACGGGACCGGGGCGGAACAGTCCAGCTTCCTTGAGCAGCAGGTTGACCTCCAGCATGTCCGAGACGCTTTCGGCCTTGCTAATATTGTAGGCGGTGATTGCCTGCGGGCCGTAGAGCGCGTGCGCCTGCGCCGCCGCCTCGACGATCGCGAGCTCCTTGACCGTTTCCTCGCCATAGTCGTGCCAGCGGTTGATCAGCAGCCGCGCATGGCCAAGCTCGCTTCGCAGCAAGGCGATACGCGCAGCCTCGTCGAGCGCCGAATAATCCGCGCAGACCCCCGCGACCTTGAGCAGCTCGCCAACGACGCGCTCGTGAACGTCGCTGTTCTGGCGAAGGTCGAGCGTCGCGAGGTGGAAGCCGAACACTTCGACCGCGCGGATCAGCCGCCCGAGCGCGCCGCCGCTGGCCAGCAGGCGCGCGCCATCATCGGCGAGGCCATTGGCCAGCACCGCCAGATCGTGGCGCAGCTCGCCGGGCGTGGCATAGGCTTCGCCTTCGATGGCAGAGGGTCGCGGCGGCTGCTTGCCGGTCAGCGCCACATGCGTGGCGCACAGCCGGGCGTAAATGCCGGCCAATGCGCGACGATAGGGCTCGTCTGCGCGGCTCGGCGCATTGTCGCCGCTCCTTTCGGCAAGCGCCTGCACGGCGTCGGGGGTCTGCGACAGGCCGGTGGCGATGCTGAGATCCTGGCCCAGCGCGTGGACGCCATCCAGATAATGGACGATCGCGGTTTCCGCCTGCCGTCCGAGCGCGTGGCGCAGCGCCTCTGCGGTGACGAAAGGATTGCCGTCGCGGTCGCCGCCGATCCAGCTGCCCAGCCGCAGAAAGGCAGGCGGGCGATGGCCGAGCACGCGTTCCCATCGTGCATACAGCATCGGCAGCACGGGCAGGAACACGTCCTGCATATAGGCGCGCGCATTTTCGACCTCGTCGGCGACGAACAGCCGTTCGCGGCGCAGCGGGCGGGTCTGCCAGAGCAGCGCGATCTGCCGGTGGAGCGCCTCGTCGATCCGGTCGCCATGGGGGGTCTCGTTCAGCCCCGCGTCGCGCAGCTTCATGAGGTCGGCGACGCGGTTCTTGTGATCGATCATCGACTTGCGCCGCACCTCGGTCGGGTGCGCGGTCAACACGGGAACGATCAGGCTGTGACCCAGCAGGTCGCCGATTGCGGTGTCGCTGACACCATGCTCGCGCAGTCGCTCGACCGCCTCGGCGAGGGTCGCGCCCTTTTCTTGCGCCACGCCCTGCCGGTCCTCGGCAAGGTTGGCGAGCATCGAGAACAGCATGAAGCCGCGCACGAACGACAATGTGTCGTCGAGGTTGAGGGCCTCGAGCCCGGTATCGATCTCGTCCGCGCCCGCAACGCCGCGATGCCGATCGACGCTGGCCGAGCGGATATATTCGGTCTGGCGGAACAGCTTCTCGCCGCCATAAGCGCGGATGACATCGCCCAATATCCGGCCGAGATAGCGGATATCCGGGTTCTGGCTGATCGGGGCGAGGTGAGCGGTGTCAATGTCGGCCATGCGCGCATGCTGCGCTGCAAAATGGATCGGGTCAAGTATGTGTGCAGGACTTATGCAATCGATTGTAACCAATTGGGCGCATGCAGTCCCGAAAAGTCTCGAATTTGTCATGGCTTCGTGACAGAGCGGCGGCAGCTTTGGAGGAGATTGCGCCATGAACCGCCCGCTTGCCACCCTGTTGTGCCTCGCCGCCCTTTGGTCGGCGCCGGTGCTGGCTCAGCACAATGCACCCAAGGAAGCCGCGCCGGACAAGGAGCGGGGCGAGCAGACCGCAGCCGATTATGCCGCACAGGGCCAGGCGCAGCTACAGGCGCGGCTGGCAATGCCAGCGCGCACCGGCAAGGCAAAGAACCTCATCATCTTCATCGGCGACGGCATGGGGGTGAGCACGCTCACCGCAGGGCGCATATGGGAAGGGCAGAAGGCCGGGCGCGACGGCGAATCGAATGAGACCGCGATTGATGCCATGCCCTATTCGGCGATGGTGAAGACTTATAGCCATGACTTCCAGGTCGCCGATTCCGCCGCGACCGCTACCGCGCTGGTGACGGGCACCAAGACGCGATCAGGCATGCTGTCGGTCGCGCCGGCGGCGCTGCGCGGCAAATGCGAAACGGCGGCGGGCAAGGACGTGCCGACATTGTTCGAACAGGCAGAAAGCGCGGGCAAGGCGCTCGGCGTCATTTCCACCGCGCGCATCACCCATGCGACGCCCGCCTCGACCTATGCGCACAGCGTCGACCGCAACTGGGAAGCGGACAGCGAGCTGCCCGCCGGAGCCAGCTGCCGCGATATCGCGCGCCAGCTTATCGAATGGCCGCATGCCAAGGGGCTGAAGCTGGTGCTCGGCGGCGGTCGCGCGGCATTCATGCCCAAGGACCAGACCGATCCCGAATATGCGGGCAAGAAGGGCAGCCGCGCCGATGGCCGCGACCTGATCGCCGAATGGAAGAAGAAGCACCCCAAGGGCCAGTATGTCTGGAACGCGGCGCAGTTCGCGGCGCTGAACCCGGCGGACAACGCGCCGGTCTTCGGCCTGTTCGAGCCCAGCCACATGCAGTTCGAAGCCGATCGCGCGGGCGACAAGGCGGGTGAGCCTGCGCTGGCCGAGATGGTCGAGCTGGCGGTGAAGAAGCTCGGCACGTCAGAGCAGGGCTATGTGCTGATGGTCGAAGGAGGGCGAATCGACCATGCGCATCATGGCGGCAATGCGCACCGTGCGCTCGACGATACCGTCGCGTTCGATGCGGCGATCGCCAAGGCGCTGGAGATGGTCAATCTGGACGAGACGCTGGTGCTGGTCACCGCCGATCACAGCCATGTGTTCACGATTGCGGGCTATCCGCCGCGCGGCAATTCGATCTTCGGGCTGGCCAGCGTGACCGAGGACGGCGAGCCGATCACCGCCAAGGACGGCAAGGCGTACACGACATTAGGCTATGCCAACGGCCCCGGTGCCAAGGTAGGCGAACAACGCGCCGACCCCGCGCAGGAGGATACCGAGGCGCTCAACTATCTGCAGCAGTCGCTGGTGCCGACCTCGGGCGAGACGCATGGCGGCGAGGATGTCGTGGTCAAGGCGGCGGGGCCGCAGGCGCAACTGTTCCACGGCACGATCGAGCAGCACACGATCTACCACATCGCAAAGCACATTCTGGGGCTTTGATCGGACACGCAATCGCGCGTCGCCCTCACCCTTCCGCGCCTTCGGCGCTCCCTCCCTCTCCCGCCGGGAGAGGGAAGGGGCCCGCACCGCGAAGCGGGGTGGGAAGGGTGAGGGTGACCAGTTACTTCCCTATCGGATCCGCCTTCGCATCCGCGCTTCGTGCATAGCTCGGCGCGACCCGCGCCTTGCTCGCCTGCTCGAACGCGTACCCCGCCTTGATCACCTCATGGTCCTGCCATTGTCCGCCGATGATCGACAGGCCGACCGGCAGCCCGGCGACCAGCCCCATCGGCACGGTGATGTGCGGATAACCCGCGACCGCAGGCAGCTGGCTCTGGCTGGGGCCGATGCTGTGATCGCCATTGACCAGGTCACTCACCCAAGCGGGCGCATTGCTGGGACCGATCAGGAAGCGGACATTGTGGGTGTTCAGCAGCTTGTCGATGCCCTCTGCGCCTGCCAGCCGTTTTGCCTTGGCCAGTGCCTCCTTATATTCGGGGTCATCCAGCCCCTTCTGGCTTTCGGCGAGGTCGAAAAGCGACTGGTCGAACCAGGCCAGTTCGGTTTCGGCATTCGCGGTGTTGAAGGCGATCACCTGCTTGAGCGTGCGCGCGGTCACCTCAGGCGGTGTGGTCGCTAGATAGGCGTTCAGGTCGGCCTTCAATTCGACCATCAGCACCTTGAACTCGGCCTCGCCCAACCCTTCGAGCCCGGTGCGGCTGTCCGCGATCTCGACCAGTTCGGCACCGGCGGCTTTCAGCCTCTCGAGCGCCCCGGCAAAGGCCGCCTGAACCTTTGCGTTGCCGCCGCGCCGGTCCATCAGCACGCCGATGCGCACGCCCTTGAGATAATCGGGCGACAGCCCCGCCGCATAATCGGTCTTGCGCTTGTCGGCCTCTGCAGTCGCCGGATCGGCTGGGTCGGTCCCGGCCAGCGCCGTCAGCAGCAGCGCCGCGTCGGTGACCGAGCGCGCCATCGGACCCGCCGTATCCTGGCTATGGCTGATCGGGATCACGTGCGTGCGCGAGACCAGGCCGAGCGTTGGCTTGAACCCGACCAGGCCATTGATGGACGAGGGGCAGATGATCGACCCGTCGGTCTCGGTCCCGATCGTCGCCGCCGCAAGGCTTGCCGCCGCAGCCGCGCCGCTGCCCGAGGACGAGCCGCAGGCGTTGCGGTCGAGCGCATAGGGGTTTTTCACCAGCCCGCCGACGCTCGACCAGCCGCTGACCGAATCGTTCGAGCGGATATTGGCCCATTGCGACAGGTTGGTCTTGCCCAGGATGATCGCCCCGGCGGCGCGCAGCCGTTCGACCAGCGGCGCATCGCGGTCGGTGACATTGGCGAGCAGCGCGGTCGATCCGGCGGTGGTGGGGATGGGGCCCTTCGCCTCGATATTGTCCTTGATCAGCACTGGAATGCCATGCAGCGGGCCGCGCAGTTTTCCGGCCTTGCGCTCGGCGTCGAGGGTGCGGGCGTCCTCGATCGCGCCGGGCATGACAGCGATTACGCTGTTGAGCATCGGTCCCTGGCGGTCCAGCGTTGCAATTCGATCCATATAGGCCCGGACCAGTATCTCGCTGCTGACCGCGCCGGTCCGCAGCATCGCGGCCAGCTCGGGGATCGATTTCTCCTCGACCTGAACCGCCAGGCGCGCGATGCGCGGGGGCTCCGTCTGGGCATGGGCAGCGATGGGGGTGAGGGCGGCAAGAGCCAGGGCAAGGGTGCGCATGGGCGCCACGATAGCGCGCACCGGCGGCCCGGCAAGATGGGGCATGCGATTTTTGCGCTGCCTCTGGCGCACGCCCCCGCCCACGCCCATATCGCCGCCCATGCCGGACAAGCGCTATACCAAGTCGACCCTGCCCGAGAAGGTCTGCGAAGCCTGTGGGCGGCCCTTTGCCTGGCGCAAGAAATGGGCCCGCGACTGGGACAATGTGAAGACCTGTTCCGAGCGCTGCAAGGGCGATTTGCGCCACAAGAACCGCGCGGGCTGATTAGCCCAAGGCGGCAACCCGCTCCGCGATCGCCACCAGCTGCCGCGCCTGTTCCAGATGAAGCAGCTCGGCCATTTTCCCCTCGACCCGGATCGCGCCCTTGCCGGCATTTTCGGGCAAGGCGAACGCAGCGATGACGGCCTGCGCCCAGGCCAGTTCCTCCTCGCCGGGGGAGAAGACGGCATTGCATGGCGCGACCTGATCGGGATGGATCAGCGTCTTGCCGTCGAAGCCGAACAGCAGCCCCTGGCGCGCCTCGGCCTCGAACATATCGAGGTCGCGAAACTCGTTGCACACGCCGTCGAGCACCGCGACGCCATGCGCGCGGGCGGCAGCGACAGCCAAACTCAGGATAGGCAGGAACGGTGTGCGCTCGGGCGTCAGCCGTGCGCGCATTTCCTTGGCAAGGTCGTTCACCCCCATCACGAAGGTCGACAGCCGGGTCGACCCTCCGAGCGCCGCCAGCGCATCGAGATGCGGCACCACCGCGCAGGTCTCGATCATCGCCCAGAGCTTGAGGCGCGAGGGTGCCTCGGCGAGCGCGGCATTGCACGCAGTGATGTCGGCGGGGCGCATCACCTTGGGCACCAGCACGCCGTCGATATCCCCCTTTGCTATGGCGGCAAGGTCATCCTGCCCCCAGGGCGTATCGAGCGCGTTGATGCGGATAATCAGCTCGCGATGGCCGAACCCGCCCTCTGCTGCCGCGGCAATTGCCGCTGCCCGCGCGTCCTCCTTGGCCTCGGGGGCGACCGCATCCTCGAGGTCGAGGATGATGACATCGGCAGGAAGACTGCGCGCCTTGGCGAGGGCCCGCGGGTTCGATGCGGGCATGTAGAGCGCGCTGCGCCGGGGACGTGCGGTATCGGACATCGGGGCCTCCTGCCGGTGATCAGGCGGGATTAGCACCCAGATAGCGGAAGGCAACCACGGTCAGGTCGTCGCTCGCATCCGCGCCGTCCTCGAAGCTGCGCACCGCGCCGCGCAGGCTCGCGACCATCGCGGTGGCGCTGCTCTGGTCGGCAAGCAGCGCAGCGCGGGTGCGATCATTGCCGAACAGCTCATCCTGCCGGTTCTGCGCCTCGGTCACGCCATCGGTGATCAGCACCAGGGCCTCGCCGGGCTGCAGCACGATTTCCTCGGCGGGCCAGGGATAGTCCATGATGCAGAAGGGCGGGCCGCCCTCCATCGCCTCCTCGATCACCTGCCCGTCGGTGGTGATGCGCAGCGGATTGTCATGGCCCGCATTGACGAACTCGGCGCGCCCGGTCGAAAGGTCGATGATCCCCAGCAGCATGGTGAGGCCGAGCGCATCGCCGCTGTCGCGCATCAGCTCCTCGTTGAGCTGCGCGGCGGCATCGGCAAGCTCGCCGGGCGCGCGCAGCATCACGCTGCGCGACAAGGCCTTGGACAGCGCCATGAACAGCGCGGCGGGCACGCCCTTGCCGGTGACATCGGCGATCAGGATGACGATACGGTCGTGATCGAGCCGGATGATGTCGTAGAAATCGCCGCCGACCGACTTGGCCGCCTCGAGCTGCGCGGCGATATCGATGCGCGGGTCGAGCCTTGCCAGTGCGGTGCGATCGGGCAGCATGCCGAGCTGGATCGAGCGGGCCGCACCAAGCTCGCCCTCACTGCGGTTCTGCGCATCGCGCAGCGCCGCGCGCTCGCGCCGTGCTTCGTTGAACAGCGCCGCGAACACCGCAAGCGCGCTGCCGCTGCCGAGCAGCAAGGGGCGGATCGGATCGAACAGCAGGTCGCCAAAGCGGAATAGCAGCCAGCTCGCCAGCGGCAGGCTCGCCGCCGCACCCAGCAGCACCAGCCAGCGGCTGCGCGCTGGGGCCTGGCCGGTGGCGAGCAGCAGCAGGATGATGGCGAGCAGCCCTCCGACCGCCCATTCGGCTGCGGGGCTGATCCAGGGGCGATTGAGCCAGCCGCCGCGGTTGATCGTGTCGGCGGCCTGGGCCTGGACCAGCACGCCGAACATTTCGGAGCCCAAAGGCGTCGCGACAATATCCTGCGTGCCCTCTGCGGTCAGCGAAACGACGACGATCTTGTCCTTGAGCTGGCCAAGGTCGAACTCCTCGGACATGATCTCGATCGCGGAGTACACTTGGCTTTGCGGGATTTCGGCGAAATGCAGCCGCATCCGCCCGGAATCGTCCACCGGTATGCGGCGCTGGCCGATCGTCACGCTGCCGGGCGTCAGCGTGATCTCGGGATCGGTGCCGGTGCGCTGCTCGATGGCGACACGCATCATTTCCAGCGCCAGCCCGGGCGCCAGCGCTTCGCCGGTCTTCATGACCAGCGGCACGCTGCGCACCACGCCATCGCCATCGGGCGCGCCGTTGAGCAGGCCGAAGCCCGGTGCGCGCGCCTCCAGCGCCTCGAGATTCCTCTGCACCAGCGGATAGCGGGGCAGGGCAGGTGGCGGGGACCCGCTGATCGTCGCCCATTGGGTAAGGCCCGCCGGGTCGACCCCGCCGAGCCTCACGCCTGCGCGGCCCAGAACCACCGGCGCGGCGCTGATCGCGTCGGCAAATTCGCTGTCCATGCTGTCCAGGCCGTCCATCCACGCCTTGATCGCCGGGTCGTCGGGCGCATAGAGCCGCGAAAAGCGCGTCGGGCTGACCGCGTCGGGCTCGACGAACAGGATGTCGAAGCCGATCGCTGCTGCGCCACCCTGCGCGATGCGCCGGGTCATCGTTGCCAGCACGCGGCGCGGCCAGGGCCAGCTGCCGATCACCTCCAGGCTTTCATCGCCGATCGCGACAATGCGGACCTGACTTTCGGAAAGGTCGCGCGGGGCCATGCGCTGCCAGCCATCGAACACGATATTCTGCTCGCGCGCGCCCAGTGCGAGGCTGAGCAGGGCGGCCAGTACGAATCCGACCAGCGCCGCGAGCCACAGGCTGCGCGGAGGATTGCTGATCCGAACCGCGCTAGAGCTGGACTTCGAGGCCATCATAGGCGCAGAGCACCTCCAGCGGATCGTGCTCGCGGGTCAGCTCCTCGTAGCGCACGCTCTCGGCGTGCATGCGCGCGATATCGGCGTCCGAATAGACCGGTTCGTGGTGGAACAGCGCCAGCCGCTTCGCCCGCGCGCCATGGCACAGGTCGATCGCGACGATGTTGCTGGAATGGCCCCAGTCTTCCTTCATCGAAACGCTGTCGGCGAGCGAATACATCGTGTCGCAGATGACCAGGTCCGCCGCACGGAAGAACTGTTCGACATCGGCCTCGCCCTCCATCCGGTCGAGCTTGTGCTCGCTGTCAGTGCTGAACACCGCCACCTTGCCCTCGGCATCGGTGAAGCGATAACCGAAGCTGCTGTGCGAATGGTGCTGCTCCATTAGCTCCACCTGCACCGCGCCGATCTGATAGGTCTCGCCCACCTTGAGCGTGCGGAACTCGATTTTAGCGCGCAGCCAGTCGAACTTGACCGGGAAGGAGATTTCCTCCTGCTGGCGGCGCAGCGCCTCTTCGGCATCCTCGTGCCCGGCATGGATGACGATATGCGCATTGGGGTCGAACGCCGGCACGAAGAACGGGAAGCCCATGATATGGTCCCAATGCAGGTGCGACATGAAGAAGTGATAGACCCGCGCATGACCGGCAGCGCAGCGACGCATCGCATCGAGACCGAAGCCGCGCAGCCCGCTGCCCATGTCGCAGATGATGTAGGGGTCGCCATTCGCAGGATCGCCCGCCTCGATCTCCACACAGGTGGTGGCCCCGCCGAATGTCCCGCTGATGGCGAAATCCAGCTCGCCCTGGGCAAAGCGGCGCGCTTCCTCGATATCGGCAAAGCTGCGGCCCGATGCGGCGAGCAGCGCGTGGGCGACCTTGTCCTGCACGATCGATGCGGTGGCGGCGACGGGCAAGGAGCCCCGTGTTCCCCAGAAACGGACCAGCATCGCATCCCCCCTGCTTGTTGCGCGGCGTCCCCGTGTCGCCGGCGTGCTAGATTGCGGCCTCGATGCTGTCCGAGACCGCGAACAGCTTGTCGTACCGGCTGATCGCCAGAATTTCGCGCATCACCGCGTTAGGGCGCGCCAGCGCCATCGCGACGCCGGCCGCGTCGGCCTGGCGCTTGGCGAGCGTCAGCGCGCGCAGACCGCGCGACGACATGTAATCGAGCCCAGCAAAATCGACGATCAGCTTCTTGCCCGGCGAATCGGCGGCCATGGTCACGCTGGCGGCCAGATGTTCGGTAAACGCCTCGGCCGTTGCCTCATCCACGCGGCCATCGGGGCTGGCAACCACGCATCCCTGCTGCTCGCTACTGGACCACTGCATGTTTTCCGCCTTTCGCATGGGATTGAACTTAGCGGCAAATTCACCGTGTGGGAAGTTGCCCCGAATGTTGCCGTTACAGCCTGTACAATAACGGGAAAATTGTGTCGTGATGGGGAAAAGGGGGGTAAGAAGCCACGTAATGGCCCAGGGGGAAACCGACATACGCTTTGCCGAACTGCAAGGATTCGCGCCTGCGGCCCCGCGCCGTCTGTGCACCGATTGCGGCATTTCGCGCAGCAGCGATCCCAAGGCCTGCGGCCGTGTCTGCCAGTTTCTCAAGCCGGACTACGAAGCGCTCGAGCGCCAGGTGCATGGTCGCACGCGCGATCCCGGGCGGCCCGATGAGCTGTTCTTCGGCCCCTTTCGTCGCATGGTCGCGGGCGAACTGATCACGCCGTCGCCCGGGGCGCAATGGACTGGAATCGTGTCCCGACTGGGCGAGCGGTTGCTGGAAACCGGCGCGGTCGATGCCGTGCTGGCGATCGGGCCGCATCCCGAGGATCGCTGGCGGCCCAATCCGGTCCTGATCACCCGGGCAGAGGACATGGCCGGGGTGCGCGGGATGCGCATGGGCTATGCGCCGCTGCTGGCGCTGCTCGAACCGGCGCGCGCGGCAGGACACAAGCGGATCGCGCTCATCGGCATTCCCTGCCAGGTGCACGCGCTGCGTGCGCTCGAGGCCGAGCTGGGTTTCGAGCGGATCTACGTGATCGGAACACCGTGCGCCGACAACACCACGACCGAGAATTTCCACCTGTTCCTGAAGCTGCTGTCGGATGCGCCGGAGAGCATCTGCTATCTCGAGTTCCGCTCCGACTATCATGTCGAACTGCGCTTCGACGATGGCAGCGTGCGCGAAGTGCCCTTCCTGCAGCTGCCGATTGCCGATCTGCCTTCGGACTTCTTCCCGCTGACCTGCCGTACCTGTGTCGACTATACCAACGTCCTGGCCGATATCACGATCGGCTATATGGCAGGCGGCGGCAAGCAATGGCTGGTGGTGCGCAATGAGCGCGGCGAGGAACTGGTCGAGCTGCTGGGACAGGAACTGCGCACCCGCGATATTACCAGCGCGGGCAATCGCGCCGGGCCGGTCAAGGGCTTTCTGGCGAATACCGAGCGCGCCGCGGGCGGCCTGCCGCTGCGCCGCATGCCCAAGGTGCTGCGCGGGATCTTTGGCTGGCTGATGCCGCGCATCGGGCCGCGCGGGGCGGAATTCGCGCGTGCAAGGGTCGAGATGAAGGCGATCGAGACCGTGCTGCACTTGCGCCGATCGGCCCCGGCGCGGATGAAATCGATGATCCCCGATCATGTCTGGGACCTGGTCAAGCGCTACGGACTGGAACCGCGCCCCGGCGAGCGAAGCGACGAGCGGCATACGCCCGACCTGTGAGCCGGGTCAGCGGCGCTGCGCCAGCCAGATCGTGTGCCGCGCGCCGCCGCCGGTCCGCCGTGCCCGGACAATTTCCTCCTCCACCGCAAAGCCGGCCTTGCGCAAGCTTGAGGTGAAGCGCGGATCGGGGCCGCTCGACCACACCGCCAGCACGCCGCCGGGCCTCAGCGCAGCCCGAGCGTGTTGCAGCCCTTGTGCGGTATAGAGCGCATCGTTGCCTTCGCGCGACAGCCCGTCCGGGCCGTTGTCGACATCGAGCAGGATGGCATCGAGGCGCCCAGCGCTGTTGCGGATCAGAGCGCCGACATCACCGATATGAATGCTGACGCGCGGCTCGTCGAGCGTGCCTGCGTGCAGATGCGCCATCGGCCCGCGTGCCCAGTCGACGATCTCGGGGACCAGCTCTGCCACCTCGATCGATGCGCGGGTGCCGAACGCCCGCAGGGCGGTGCGCAAAGTAAATCCCATGCCAAGCCCGCCGATCAGCACGCGAGGCGCGGCCACCCCGGCGATTCGTGCAGCGGCGAGCGTGCTCATCGCCTCCTCGGAGCCGCTGAGCCGACTGTTCATCAACTCGTTCGCGCCGAGCATGATCGAATATTCGCTGCCCCTGCGGATCAGACGCAGCGGCTCGTCTCCTCCCGGCACCTGAGCCTTGGCGATGAGTTCGCGCGGGGTCATGCGGTATGATCCCGTCCGGTCAGGTCAGACACAGTTCAGGCAAATGCAAGAAAGCGCGGATCAGCTGCCGTTACACGCCGGGCCACCGGCACAGACCTGTCCGGTTTCCATGACATCGCGCGCGTTGCGGTTGCCGCGATCGGTGATCATCCGCCACTCCGCCACGGTCTTGCAGACCTTGGTCTTCTTCACCAGCGAACCGATCACCGCGATCTTGCGACAGCGGATCTTCTCGTCGCCCGACTGGCCTTCTTCCTTGGCGGCGCTGTCTTTTGCAGCCGCGTTGGTGGTGGCAATCGGAATCCATAAGCAAGACGCAGCAGCGGCCATGATCATCGCAGTCTTTTTCATGATGTCGCTTCCGTAAGTTGGCGCCGCTTTCGGGCGCAATTTCGCTTGATGCCGCAGTCGGATGCGACTTTCAAAGCCATACGGTACCATTATCACTCGCCCAGGCAAGATACAAATCCGTGCAATTGCAGCGAAATCAATCCAGATTGGTATTGAAACCGGTTGCATCGGCTGCAGCGAAATAGCCTGCGATCACTTCCTGCTCCTCGGGCGTGAGATGCGGGTTCCACACATCGAAGATCAGGACGGCGCGCATCTCGTCGCTGTCGTTCCACGCTTCGTGCTCGATGGTATCGTCAAACGCGAAGGCCGTGCCGACCTTCCATTCGCGCGTTTCGCCGCCCACCCGAAAGCCGCAACTATCGGGAACGATCAGCGGCAGGTGGACGATCGCGCGGGTGTTGGTGACGCCGGTATGCGGCGGAATGCGGGTGCGCGGTTTGAGGATCGAAAAAAAGGCGGTCGGCGCGCGGCCGGGGATGATGCTCTGCGGGATTCCGCTAAGCGCCTGCGCGGTGGCGGGACAGCGCTCCAGCACGGCGGCATTGGGCTTGCCATATTCCCACAGGAAGCAGGCGCCCCAGGCAAGCGACTGGTCGAGCGGTGACCATTTGCTCTGCGGCGCGCCCTTTTCCATCCGCACATAGGGGCGCAGCGCATCGCCGGGATCGGCGAGAAGCGCCAGCATTTCCGCACGAATGGCGTCTGTCCTGGCCTCGACCTGTGCAAACCAGGGGAAATGCGCTTCCTCGAAAAACTCGTCCGCAGGCAAGAAAGGATAGCACAGGCCGTTGCATTCGTTGGTGTAGATCTTGCGCTTGCCCATCGCGGCGTCGACAAAGGCACGCGCCCGGCGTCCGGCGGTTGTCGGCATGCGCGCCTGAAAGTCGCCGAGCGCATCCATGACCTGATATTCGATGCGGCTCGTGCAGGCAGCGCAGAAATCCCGGCCCGCCTGCAGCACGGGCACCAGCGCATCGGGCAACGGGTCCAGATGCGCGGCAAGCTGAAGCACAGCCTGCCAGGCTGCCAGCGCATTGGCGTCGTCGCCGGTTCGCTGATGCGCCTCGGCCTTGCGCAGCCACGCCATGAAATCACGCCGATCGATGTCGAGCGCGGCGTCGAGTGCGGCAAGCTCCCCCTGGTCGTCGCCAAGCGATCGGCGGGCCGTCGCCAGATTGCGCCACAAGGCGGTAGCGGCCGGATCGGCCCGCGTCGCTGCCTCGAAGGCGCGCGCAGCCTCGGCAAAGCGTCCCTCGCGCAAAGCCGCCATCCCGGCGCTGTTCAACGCTACCGGATCATTTTGTGCAGTTACTGCCATATGTTGCTAGTCCCCCGACCACATCCTGCTTGCCACGCTGCCGGGGGATTGGCAAGGATTGGTGCGATGCCCGATCCCCCACCTTACATGCCCGCCGACACGGCCGTCCTGGTGCGCGATTCCCATTGGCATGCGCATCGCTATGACGCGGCGCAGGATGCGTTCCAGTTTCGCCATGTCGCGCGCGAGCAGCACCGCCGGGCCACCTTCCTCACCGACGAGTATCTTGGCGAGACCGACCGGATCATTCCTGTGCCGCGTCAGCAGGTGCTTGCTGCCGGCGCCGATCGTGCGCCGCTCCATTTCATCTTCCACTCGGCCTTTTGCGCGTCGACCATGCTGGTGCGCGCGCTCGACGTACCTGGCCTTGCCATGGGCCTCTCCGAGCCGATGCTGTGCAACGACATGATGGGTTGGCGCTGGCGCGGGGCAGACCGGCGCCAGGTCGCCGCCGTGCTCGATGCGTCGCTTGCGCTGCTCCAGCGCCCGTTCGGCCCCGGCGAAGCGGTGGTGGTCAAGCCGTCGAACATCTTCAACCCGCTGATCCAGGCGGTGATGGCGCTTCGCCCCGAAAGCCGCGCGCTGCTGCTGTACGCACCGCTCCCGGTGTTCCTCGCCTCGGTCGCGCGCAAGGGGCTCTGGTGCCGCCTCTGGGCGCGCGAGCTGCTCGAGGGCCAGTTGCGCGAGGGTGGGGTCGAATTGGGCTTCGGCCCGGCGGATTTCTTCCGTCAGAGCGATCTGCAGGTCGCGGCGGTCGGCTGGCTCGTGCAGCATCGCCAGTTCGGGCAGATTGCGCGCGCGCTGGGCCCCGCGCGGGTGGCGACGCTCGACAGCGAAACGCTGACCGCTGCCAAGCCCGAGCATCTCAGGGCGCTGACACGCCATTTCGGCCTCGAACTCTCCCCTGCGCTGGAACAGGCGATGCTCGCCAACCCTGCGCTCACCAGCCATTCCAAGTTCGGCCAGGCATTCAGCGCCGAAGATCGCGCGGCCGAGCAGGATTTTGCCCGCCGCGCCTATGGCGACGAGATCGACAAGGTGCATGTCTGGGCGCTCGAGGTGGCCCGGGTGAACGGCATTGCACTCGATCTGCCCCATCCGCTCAGCCTGTAAAATCCTTGCTGTTCCCGGCATTCGTTCGTCGTGGCGGGGAACCGTTCCGTCGCTCTGCCGTAACCCAGCCAGGATGACCGACCCCGTTTTTCCCGGGCCGCGGCATCGGGACAAAACAGGAGGAAGACATGGGTTTGATTCTGGCGCTGATCATGGGCGGCATCATGGGCTGGCTGGCCAGCAAGGTGATGAACCGCGACGCGCAGATGGGCATTTTCTGGAACGTGGTGGTCGGCTGTATCGGTTCGGTTCTGGGCCGGTTCCTGTTCGGCGGACTGATCGGCGGCGGCAGCCTGCGCGCGGACGCATTTGATCCGCTGACCCTGCTGACCTCGTTCCTGGGTGCGGTCGTCCTGCTGGCGATCGTCAACCTGGTGCAGCGCGGTCGCGCACGCTAACAGCCCACCGCCCGCAAAGCGGGGCTTATCCATCCACAAAGGGCACCGGTGCATGGCTCCGGTGCCCTTTTTGCTGCGAGCATTAACCTCCAACAATTGCCATCTTGCCTGACAGGTTCTAAAGCGCGCCGCGTGCAGCGCAGCATTATGGCTTGCGCGTGGTGACTTAATTGGATAACACAGTGCCATGACGTTTCCCGAGCGCATGGGCGTTTCCGGGGGGCATGGTCTCCGAAGATCGCAAGATCGGTCGCGCGTCGATCGATGCGGACTGTTGCGGAGAGCCACGAGGTTTGGACGGATCGGGCAATGAATTACGAAAGCAGCTTTGGCGGCGACACCATCACCGCACGCAGCGAAGATCTTTATGGATCGGAAGGTGACGTCGAGGCCCGTTCGGGGCGGCGTCGCAACATCATCGTTGCCATAGTTGTCCTCGCCTTGTTGGTGGCGGCGGGGGTGTATTTCTTCGGCGGCAAGCCCGAGACGGCTGCAGGCGAGGGCGCGAAGGCCGGCGCGGGCGAGAGCGAATCGCAGGCACCGGCAGTGACCGTGATCGTTCCCGGATCGGGATCGGTCGAGCGCGTCATCAACGCCACAGGAACGCTGGCTGCACGGCGTGAAATGCCGATCGGCATCGCAGGCGAAGGCGGCCAGGTGATCCGCGTGCTGGTGCAGCCGGGCGACTGGGTGCGCACGGGCCAAGTGCTCGCGGTCATCGATCAGGATGTCCAGACCCAGCAGGCCCGCTCGCTGGCGGCGCAGATCGAGGTCAGCCAGGCCGATGCGGTGCTCGCGCAGAACGAGCTCGACCGTGCGCTGCAGCTGGTGGGTCGCGGATTCATCTCCAAGGCCGATGTTGATCGCCGACGCGCGACGCGCGATGCTGCGGTGGCGCGCGTCGAGGTGGCCAAGGCTCAGCTGCGCGAGGCGCAGGCGCGCAATGGCCGCCTGAGCATCCGCGCGCCCGAATCGGGCCTGGTGCTCGAGCGCAATGTCGAACCCGGTCAGGTGGTCGGCGGCGGCAGCGGCGTTCTGTTCCGCATGGCTGCTGGCGGCGAGATGGAGCTGCGCGCGCAGATGGGCGAGGCCGATCTTGCCGCGCTCAGCGTCGGCGTGCGCGCCGATGTGCGCCCGGTCGGCACCGACCGGACCTTCAGCGGCCGGGTTTGGCAAGTCGCGCCGATCATCAACGAGACCTCACGTCAGGGCATTGCGCGCATCGCGCTCGGCTATGACAAGGCGCTGCGTCCGGGCGGTTTTGCCAGCGCTGCGGTGATCAGCGGATCGAGCCAGGCCCCCGTGCTGCCTGAATCCGCCGTGCTCAGCGACGACAAGGGCAGCTATGTCTATGTCGTGAACAAGGACAACAAGGTCGAGCGGCGCAACGTGACCACCGGCACCGTGACGCCGCGCGGCATCGCGATCGCGACGGGCATCAGCGGCAAGGAACGCGTCGTGCTCTATGCAGGCGGCTTCCTCAATCCCGGCGAGACGGTGCGCCCGCAGATGCAGGGCAAGCGCGGCTGACCTGGCGGGTACGGCGCGCGGCCCTTGCCGCTGCCGGTTGTCGAAAGGGTGCGTGCGTTGGTCGAGAGGGGCTGCCCGGTGGCGTTCCTGCCGGGCCGCACGGGTTGCATGGGGCCTGCATCTGGCCGTATTGGGATAACGTAGCTGGACCGGGCGCAGCGCCCGGCGGGACGAGGAAAAAGCGATGAACTTCCGGAACATGTCGGCCTGGTCGATCCGCAATCCGATCATCCCGCTCGTCTTCTTCACCGGCCTGCTGTTCGCCGGCATCCTCAGCTTCATGCGCATGGATGTGGTGAACAATCCGGACATTGACTTCCCGGCGGTGCAGGTCGTCATCTCGCAGCCCGGCGCAGCCCCGACCGAGATCGAGAACCAGATCACCCAGCGTATCGAATCCGCCGTTCGGTCGATCAATGGTGTTAAGAATATCAGCTCGACCGCCAGCGAAGGCTCGTCGAGCACCTTTGTCGAATTCGAGATCGGCACGGATGTCATCGAAGCGGTGAACGAGGTCAAAAATTCGGTCGACCAGATCCGCGGCAGCTTGCCCGAGGGCATTCTGGAGCCATCGGTGACCAAGGTCGACGCTACTGGCGAGCCAATCGCCTATTATGCGGTCGAAGCCGACGACATGACGATCGAGCAGCTGAGCTGGTTCGTCGATGATACGGTGACCAAGCGATTGCTCGCGATCGACGGGATGGCCGAAATCGACCGCTTTGGCGGGGTCAACCGAGAAATCCGCGTGGTGCTGGACCCGCAGAAGATGCAGTCGCTGGGTGTTACGGCCTCGCAGGTCAACAACGCGCTGCGCCAGATCAATATCGATGCTGCCGGTGGCCGTGCAGATATTGGTGGCACCAAGCAGTCGCTCCGCGTGCTCGGCAATGCCGATACTGCTTTCGACCTGTCGCAGACCCAGGTGCCGCTCGGCAACGGGCGCACCGTAAAGCTCACCGATATCGCGACCGTCACTGACGGCTATGGCGAGCCGACCTCGATCAGCAAGGTGCGCGACAAGGAGGTCGTGAACTTTGCCATGACGCGGTCCAAGGGAGCTTCGGACGTGACCGTCTATTACGAAGCTCTCAAGGCGATGGACGAGCTCAAGAAGGAGAATCCTGGAATCGAGTTCATCCCGCTCGGCACCAGTGTCGAATACACCGAGGGTCAGTACGAAAGCTCGATCTCGGCGATGGTCGAAGGCGCGGTGCTGGCGGTGGTCGTGGTGTTTTTCTTCCTGCGCGACTGGCGTGCGACGATCATTTCGGCGATTGCCATTCCGCTATCGGCGATCCCAACATTCTGGTTCATGGATCTGCTCGGCTTCAACCTGAATTTCCTGTCGCTGCTCGCGCTCGGCCTGGTCGCGGGCGTGCTCGTCGACGACGCGATCGTGGAGATCGAGAATATCGTCCGGCACATGCGCATGGGCAAATCGGCCTATCAGGCATCGATCGACGCGGCGGACGAGATCGGCCTGGCGGTGGTCGCGACATCGTTCTGTATCGTCGCAGTGTTCCTGCCCGTGGGCCTGATGCCTGGTATTTCGGGCCAGTTCTTCAAGAATTTCGGCTTCACCATCGTCGTTTCGGTGCTGATGAGCCTTGCTGTCGCGCGCATGATCACGCCGATGATCGCGGCCTATTTTCTGGAAGCGAAGGGCCACGCCTCGCACGGCGAGGGCCGCCTGATGGACATGTACATGAAGGTTCTGGGCTTCTCGCTCGACCAGAGCCGGGCCAAGGCCTTTAGGGGACCCAATCCCAGCCTAGGCCGCAAGCTGGTCGCGTTGTTCCTTGATCATCGCGTCTGGATGATGGGAATCGGCATGCTTGCCTTTGTGCTCACCGTTGTCCTCTTCATGATTACGCCGGCTCAGTTCCAGCCGACGATCAACGAGGATAGCAGCCGTATCCAGATTGAGATGGTGCCCGGCACGACGCTGGAGCAGACCGAGGTGGTGGCCGACAAGGTCGCCGCGATCATGTACAAGCAGCCCGAAGTCGAGCGCGCACTGATCCGCATTCGCGAGGGCAATGGCACCATCTTCGTCACGCTCAAGAAGGATCGCAAGAAGAAGTCGTTTGAGTTCGAACGAGATCTGGCCCCGACGCTTCAGGCCATTCCCGACGCGCGGGTGACCTTCGCATCGCAATCGGGTGGTGGCGGCACCAATCGTGATATCTCGATCATGCTTACTGGCTCTGACCCCGACAAGCTGGATAGCGCGGCAGCTACGCTTGTCGAACAGATGAAAGGGCTGAAAGAGGTAACCGGACCGCGTGTCAACGCCGACATGCGCAGGCCTGAAATCATCGTGAAGCCGCGCGCCGACCTGGCGGCGCAGCTGGGCATCACCACGGCCGCACTCAGTCAGGCCATCCGGATTGCGACGCTGGGCGAGATCGAGCAGAATGCAGCGAAATTCTCGCTGTCTGATCGTCAGATCCAGATCCGCGTCGTCCTGCCAAAGGAATCGCGCTACGATTTCGAGACCATACAGAACCTGCCGGTGCAGACCGCTGCTGGCGGGTCCGTGCCGCTCAGCCGTGTCGCCGACATCTCGTTCGGTTCGGGCCCGACCACAATCCAGCGCTACAATCAGGAGCGCCGCGTGTTCGTCGGCGCAGATCTTGCCCAGGGCGTCGTGACCAGCCAGGCAATGGAGAAGATCAACAACCTGCCGATCATGAAGAACCTGCCGACCGGGGTAAGCAACAAGCCCTTTGGCGAGCAGGAATGGCAGGCGGAACTGATCCTCAACTTCATCATCGCTCTGGTCTCGGGCGTGCTGCTCGTTTTTGCGGTGCTGGTGCTGCTCTACAAGCGGCTGATGTCGCCGCTGGTCAACATGGGCTCTCTGGCGCTTGCGCCGCTGGGTGGAATATTCCTGGTCTGGGTTGTCGGGCAGCCGGTGTCGATGCCGGTGCTCATCGGGGTGCTGATGCTGCTCGGAATCGTGTCGAAGAATTCGATCCTGCTGATCGATTTCGCGATCGAGGAAATGCATCGGGGCGTGCCGAAGCACGAGGCTATCATGGATGCCGGGCACAAGCGCGCGCAGCCGATCATCATGACCACGGTCGCGATGGTGTTCGGCATGATCCCGACTGCGCTGTCGCTCTCGGGCGACGGTGCATGGCGTGCCCCGATGGGTACGGTGGTGATCGGCGGATTGATCGTCTCGACGCTGCTGACGCTGGTGATTGTGCCGGCAGGCTTCAGCCTGGCCGATGGCGTCGAAAAGCGCGTCGGGCCGTGGCTGCGCAACCGGCTGCTCACCTACAAGCCGGGCGATAACCGCCACGACACGCCAGAGGTCCAGCCGGCCGAGTGAGTGGTCCGGATCTGAGAATGCAGCCAGTGCCTGCGCTTCGCCAGACCGATCCGGCCTGGCGCATGCGGGCCATTGCTACCGGCATGCTGGTGGTGATGGCGGGCGTGTTCCTCGCGACGCACTGGGCCGAGGGGCATGTCGATGACCGCTGGGGCTATGTGCGCGCCTTTGCCGAAGCGGCGATGGTTGGCGGACTGGCCGACTGGTTCGCGGTCACCGCGCTGTTCCGCCATCCGCTGGGCCTGCCGATCCCGCACACCGCGATCATCCCGCGCAACAAGGACCGGATCGGCGACACGATGGCGCAGTTCCTGCGCAGCAACTTCCTGACGCCTCTGGTGGTCGCGCGGCGGATGCGCGGCATGAATGTCGCCGCAGCGGCGGGGCGCTTTCTGGTGCAGCCCACCGGGGGCGAGGGGCGGCTACGGCTCGGCGCATCGAACATGGTCGCCGATGTGCTCGAATCGCTCGACCAGGACCGGCTCGGCGGAAACGCCAAGGAAGCGCTGAAGGTCCAGCTCGAAAAGCTCGACGTCGCGCCGCTGCTCGGTCAGATTCTCAGCGCCGCGATCGCCGACAACCGCCACCTGCCGCTGATGGACGGCATCGTCAAATGGACCCAGCGCACGCTTTTCGCCAACGAGGAGCTGCTCAAGGACATGGTGCGATCGCGCGCCAATTCGATCATGCGCTGGACCGGGCTCGACGAGCGGCTCGCCACCGGCATCATCGATGGCCTGCACAATTTGCTGTTCGACATGGCGGAGGATGTCGACCATCCGCTGCGCCACAAGGTGGAGGAGGGGCTGGAGACGCTCGCCTATCGCCTGCTCCACGACCCCGAGATGCAGGACAAGGTGCGTGGCATCAAGGCCGAGATGCTCGCCAACCCGGCGATGGCGCGCTGGCTCGACGGGCTGTGGGAGCGCAGCCGCGCCGCGCTGCTCCGCGCTGCACGCGATCCCGACAATGCGCTTTCGGGCCAGTTCGGCGATGGCCTGAAGCAGATCGGCGAATCGCTGATCAACGATGCGCGCATGCAGACGCAGATCAACCGCTTCGCCCGCAGGACGCTGGTGGGCATCGCCAACCGCTATGGCGACCAGATCGTGCGGCTGGTGTCGGAAACGGTTCGCCGCTGGGACGCGCAGACGATTACCGGGCGGGTCGAGAATGCGGTCGGCAAGGATTTGCAGTTCATCCGCATCAACGGGACTTTGGTCGGCGGGCTGGTGGGCCTGACGATCCACGCCGCGACGGTGTGGTTGGGGTGAAGGCGCAGCTGTAACCTCATCCCGTCACTCTGAACCCTTCGACTTCGCTCAGGACAGGCTCGTTTCAGGGTCCATCTTTCGTCACGCGGCTTCGGCTTTTGCGGCGCGATGCATCCTGAAACAAGTTCAGGATGACGTTTGAAGAACCCCCGTGTCAGCCCGCCAAAGCCTCACCCATTGCGCGCACCGCCTCGACCTTGGCGTATAGCGGTTCCCAATCATCGCGCTCGGCAATGGCCGCCCAGATGCCCTCAACTTCATCGATGAGCATCGATTGCGGCGCATCGCCCTGCCAATAAGGGTGCGACCGGTCGCGCGCCGGGGCATAGCCCGCCTTCACCGCGCCGAAATCCGCCCACAAGGTCTCGCCCGGCTCGCCGATCAGCGCCGCCGGGCATTTGGGCGCCGCATCGCCCATCCAGGCAAAGAAGAAATCGTCAATGCCGACGCCGCCTTTCAGCATCAGCGCTTCGGCGGCGGCGATCAGCACGCGGTCCTGCTCCACTCCTTGCGGCACGACGCCCAGCCGCCAGCAGAAGCGCCGCGCCAGCGCCTGCTGATAGAGCGGTCCGAACCGTTCGAGCGCGGCGATCAGCGGCGGAGCCTCGCTGATCAGCCGCAGCGCGACCGCCAGCTGGCCGAGATTCCAGTGAATCGCCTCGGGCTGGCGGGCAAAGGCATAGAGGCCCGAATGGTCGAAATAGGCGGCGGTAAAGCCCGGGTCCCATTTGGGCGCGAACCGCCATGGGCCGTAATCGAAGCTCTCGCCGGTGATGTTCATATTGTCGGTGTTGAGCACCCCGTGCACGAACCCTGCGACCATATAGCTCGCCGCCAGATCGGCCATCCGCTCGACCGCGAGGTTCAGCAGCAGCGCCGCCTCGTTCTCCTCCGTCTGGCCGCCATAGAGCGTATCGAGGACATAGCGCACGACGCGGCGCATCTTCGCCTCGTCATCCTCAAAGGCGATGCGCTGGAAGGTGCCGAAGCGGATATGGCTGTGGCTCAGCCGCACCAGCACCGCCGAGCGGGTGGGGGAGGGTTCGTCGCCGCGCCACAGGCTCTCGCCGGTCTCGATGACCGAGAAGGTCTTGCTGGTGTTAACGCCGAGCGCTTCGAGCATCTCGGTCGCCAGGATCTCGCGTACCGCGCCTTTCAGCGTCAGCCGCCCATCGCCATCGCGGCTGAAGGGGGTCTGGCCCGAACCCTTGGTGCCGAGGTCGAGTAGCCGGTCCTTGCCGTCGCGCATCTGCGCGAACAGGAAGCCGCGCCCGTCGCCGATCTGCGGATTGTACACGCGGAACTGGTGCCCGTGATAGGCCAGCGCCAGCGGCTGAGGCAGGTTGCCCGGCAGCGGGTTGAACCGCCCGAAATGGTGGACCCAGCGTTTGTCGTCGAGCGTCTCCAACCCCACGCTCGCGGCGTGCCGATCATTGCGGAAGCGGAGCGTGGCTTCAGGGAAGTTCGCCGCCTTGACCGGATGCGCGATCGCATCGGCGATCGTCAGGATGGCGGGGTCGGCGCGGTAGGCTTGCGGATAGGGCGATGTGGCTTGCGGTTCTGCGGTCATCGGGCGATAGTGGGGCGTGAAGGGAGCCTGCGCAACCATGGCGAGCGACAATCGGAGCTATAGCGACGGGTTCTGGTGGTCTAACGACGGTTTGCGGCTGCATTTCCGTGATTATCCGGCGGCGCCCGAGCATGCGCATCGTCCGCCGATCATCTGTATTCCAGGCCTGACCCGTAATGCGCGCGATTTCGAGAAGGTCGCCGAGCGGCTGGCGGGCCAGTGGCGCGTGATCTGCGTCGATCTGCGTGGGCGCGGCGACAGCGCCTATGCCAAGGACCCGATGAGCTATGTGCCGCTCACCTATGTCCAGGACATGGAGGCGCTGCTGCGCGAGCAGGCGATCGAGCGCTTTGTCGCCTTCGGCACCTCGCTTGGCGGCCTCATCACCATGCTGCTCGCCTCGACCCGGCCGGGCCGGGTGGTCGGCGCGCTCTTGAACGATGTCGGGCCGCAGCTGGAGGCCGAGGGGCTGGCGCGCATCCGCGATTATGTCGGCCAGGGCCGCTCCTTCCCCACCTGGATGCACGCCGCGCGAGCCTTGTCCGAGGCGCAGGGGCCGGTCTTTCCCGGCTATGGCGTCAGCGAATGGCTCGACATGGCCAAGAAGACGATGAAGATCGGTCCCGGTGGTCGCATCGTCTACGATTATGACATGAAGATCGCCGAGCCGTTCGCGGTGCCCGGCGGCGAGGCGGGAGTCGATCTGTGGCCCGCGCTGACAGGGCTCGCTCCGGCGCAAGTGCTGATCGTGCGCGGCGCATTGTCCGATGTGTTCGCCGAGGCGACAGCCAAGCGGATGCTGACGATGCTGCCGTACGGCGAACTGCTCACGATCGCGAACAAGGGCCATGCGCCCTCGCTCGAGGAACCCGATGTGGCGCAGGCGATCGACCGGATGCTGGCAAAAGTCGATGCGGCTGCGCTTGCGACCCAGGCCTGAGCGGCTATAGCCCTGAAATCATGAAGTCGACCACGCGGCCCGCGCGCATCCTGCATCTGCACAGCACCTTCGACCTTGGCGGCAAGGAGGCGCGGGCGGTGCGCCTGATGAACCATTTCGGCCAGGCAGCGCAGCACACGATCCTGACCGCCGTGCCCGATGCGCTCGGCGCGCGCGCGGCGATCGCCCCCGGCATCCGCGCCGATTTCCCGAACAACGCGCCGTCGCTGGCAGGCAAGCCGAACCTCGCGCGCTACCGCAAGTTCGCCGACTATTTCGCCAATTTCGACCTGATCCTGAGCTATAACTGGGGCGCGATGGACGGCGTGATGGCGCGCACGATCTTCAATTCGATCACGCCGCTGCCGCCGGTCATCCACCACGAGGACGGGTTCAACGAAGACGAGGCGGTCAAGCTCAAGGCCAAGCGCAACTGGTTCCGCATGGTGGCCTTGGCGCGCACCGATGCGCTGGTCGTGCCTTCGCACACGCTCGAACAGATCGCGCTCAAGGTCTGGAAGCAGCCCGACAGCCGGGTGCGTCGCATCTCCAACGGAATCGATGTCGCCGCTTATGCCAAGCGCCCGCAAAAGGGCGCGATCCCCGGTTTTCAGCGCCGCGATGGCGAGATCGTCATCGGCACCTTGGCGGGGCTGCGCGCGGTCAAGAACCTGCCGCGGCTGGTGCGCGCGGTCGCCGCGCTCGATCGGCCGGTGCGGCTGGTGATCGTCGGCGAGGGGCCCGAGCGCGCGGCGATCGAGGCTGAGGCGGCGCGCCTCGGTATTGCCGACCGGCTGCTGATGCCCGGCTTCCTCAAGAACCCCGCGCGCTATGTCGGGCTGTTCGATATCTTCGCGCTATCGTCGGACAGCGAGCAGCAGCCGATCTCGGTGATGGAGGCCATGGCAGCAGGGCTGCCGGTGGCCGCACCCATGGTCGGCGATGTCGCGCATATGGTTGCGCCCGACAATGCGATCCTGCTCGGCGAACCGGGCAGCGAAGCGGGGCTGATCGACAATCTGCGACGCCTGGCGGAAGATCCGGCGCTGCGCACCGCGCTCGGCAACGCCAATCGCGCGAAGGCCGAGGCCGAGTTCGACGAGCGGCTGATGCTGGAACGCTATGCCGCGCTTTACGGCCGCGCGATAGGCAGGCCCGAATTCGGGCGCTGAGCGCGAGCGTCAGCTCCGCATGATCGCTTCGGCAGCATTGCTCGCCAGCCGGTCGGCGCGCTCGTTCTCGGGATGGCCGGCATGCCCCTTGACCCAGTGCCATTCGACCGTGTGCCGCGCCACCGCGCCGATCAGCTCATGCCACAGATCGGCATTGCGCACCGGCTTTTTCGAGGCGGTCTGCCAGCCATTGCGCTTCCAGCCATCGACCCATTTGGTGATGCCGTCCTTCACATAGCTGCTGTCGGTATAGAGCAGCACATGGCAGGGCTCGATCAGCGTATCGAGCGCACGGATCGCCGCCATCATCTCCATGCGGTTGTTGGTCGTGTCGCGCTCGCCGCCCGACAATTCCTTCTCGTGCTTGCCATAGCGGATGATCGCGCCCCAGCCTCCCGGGCCGGGATTGCCCTTGCACGCGCCATCGGTGTAGATTTCGACCGTCTTCATCTCTGCTCTATCCATGCCCCAGACCGATGGGCCGGTCAGCCGAACAGCCCCGCATGCGCAGGGTCCGCATAGAATGTCAGCCGCCGGGCAAAGGCCATCGGATCCTTGCGCGTCACCAAAGCATCGGGCGGCGTATTAATCCAGTCATAAGCGCGGCTCAGAGTGAAGCGGAGCGCCGATCCGCGTGCCAATATGGGAAGCGCCTGTATTTCCTCGGGATTCAGCCTCAAATTGGCGTGATATCCCTGCAAGAGCGCCTCCGATACGGCCGAATCGAAGCTGCGGCCATCGGGCGAGAAGCACCAGGCGCTGTGCGTCACCGCAAGGTCATAGGCGCGAGCATCGCGGCACGAGAAATAGAAATCGATCAGCCCGGAGACACGATCGCCCAGCATCAGCACATTGTCGGGGAACAGATCGGCATGGATCACCGATTGCGGCAGGTCATGCGGCCAATGTGAGGAGAGAAAAGCAAGCTCGCTCTCCACCTGGTCCTCCAGCGCCGGATCGATCTGCTGCCACTGCCCAGCGCATCTGCCTGCCAGATCGTGCCAGCTGGCAAGCCCCATGCTGTTGGCCCGTGCGCCGCCGAAATCCGCGACCGCATGGTGCATCTTCGCCAGCGCCTCGCCCGCCGCATACGCCTGGGCCGGGCTGGGGGCCGTCAGCGATATGCCTTCGAGAAACTCGATCAGGCAGGCGGGGCGTCCGGCGAGCTCGCGGATCTGCACGCCGCCCCGATCGGCAATCGCGCGCGGCACGCGGCAGCCGCGCGCTGCCAGATGATCGAGCAACGCCATGAAAAAGGGCAGGTCTTGCGGATCGACGCGCTTTTCGTAGAGCGTCAGGATGAAGCGATGGCCATCCTTGCCGCCGCGCGTCTCGACCAGGAAATTGCTGTTCTCGACGCCCTCGGCAATGCCCTTGAAGCTGATCAGCTCGCCGGTGTCATAGTCGTCCAGAAACCGCGCCATCATCTCGGCGCTGACATGCGTATAGACGGCCATCAGGCAGCATCGGCCTCGCTGGCCAGGGCGCGCGGCAGCTTGAAGGTGATGCGCTCGTCCACCGTCTTGACCCGTTCTTCGGTGACGTCGAAATGGCGGCCCAGCATGTCTACGACCTCGCGCACCAGAATTTCGGGTGCGCTCGCCCCGGCGGTCAGACCCAGCGTCTTGACGCCTTCGAACCAGCGCAGCTCGATCTCGACCGCGCGCTGGATCAGCTTGGCGCGGGTGCCTTCGCGCTCGGCAACCTCGACCAGGCGGAGCGAGTTGGAGCTGTTCGGCGCGCCGATCACCAGCACCAGATCGCAATCGTCAGCCATCACCTTGACCGCAGCCTGGCGGTTGCTGGTGGCATAGCAGATATCCTCTGCCTTCGGGCCGACGATCGCGGGGAAGCGTGCCTTCAGCGCAGCGATGATTTCGGCGGTATCGTCGACCGACAGCGTGGTCTGGGTGAGAAACGAGAGCTTGGTTTCATCCTCGAATGCCAGCTTCCCGACATCCTCGACCGTTTCGACCAGGGTCATGTGTCCGGGCTCGACCTGGCCGAAGGTTCCGACCACCTCCGGATGGCCCTTGTGGCCGACAAAGATGATGTGGCGTCCCGCCTCGACCTGTCGCTCGGCCTGGCGGTGGACCTTGGAAACGAGCGGGCAGGTCGCGTCGAGATAGTTGAGACCGCGCTCGGCCGCCTTGTGCGGCACCGCCTTGGGCACGCCATGCGCGGAAAAGACGACGGGCACGCCATCGGGCACCTCGTCCAGTTCCTCGACGAACACCGCGCCCTTGGCCTTTAGGCTGTCGACGACGAACTTGTTGTGCACGATCTCGTGCCGGACATAGACCGGCGCGCCATATTTGTGCAGCGACAGCTCCACGATCTCGATGGCGCGATCGACCCCTGCGCAAAAGCCGCGCGGCGATGCGATCTTGACGAGAAGCGGAGGCTTGGCGGTTTCGCTCATGTTCAGAAAGGCTTTCGTAGTTCGTCAGGACTCTTAGGCGAAGCGGGGGCTGGTGGGAAGCCTGTCCCGGCAAGCCTGCCCATATTGCGCCGGGAAGGTGCGCCAAATCTGGCCGTTGCGCCGGGCGGCGTCGGCAGATAAGGAGCGATGCACTGTGGCCTCGAAGGATTTCTGTTTGCATATGCCCAATCTGCCCATCAAACCGTCGATCGCCATCATGGGGGCGGGGCTTGCGCTGCTCGGTCTTGCGGGCTGTGCCGAAAAGAACCAGCTGGTGGTGGATACGGGCGTGGGCGTGACGTCCTCGCTATCGGCCTGCCCCAATACCGCAATCCCCGAACATACCGGCGACGTGACCGTGTTCAATCCGCCTAGCAGCCGCGATGCCGCTGCGATCGACGTCGTTGCCACCATCACCAATGTGCGTCCGGCCTGCGACGAGACCGGCGCGGAAATCTATGCGACCGCCACGTTCGACGTGCTGGCGCGGCGCAGCGACAATCGGGGCGCACGGACGGTGACGCTGCCCTATTTCTCGACCATCATGCGCGGCGGCAATACCGTCGTTGCCAAGCGGCTGGGTTCGGTGACGCTCAACTTCGCCGATGGCGAATATCGCGCGCAGGCCCAGGCGAGCGGTGCTGGCTATATCAACAAGGCGGCAGCAACGCTGCCCGAGGACATTCGCGAACGCATCACCCGCCGCCGCAAGTCCGGCGATCCCGATGCGGCGATCGATCCGCTGTCGATCCCCGAAGTGCGCACCGCATTGCAGCGTACCAGTTTCGAACTCCTGGTCGGCTTTCAGCTGACCCAGGAACAGCTGCAATATAACGCGACCCGATGAATCTCACGCAGTCCTCTCTCCTTCAGGGGAGAGGATACATGGCCTTGTCAGCTTGCTGACCTAGGCCATGTTGGAGAGGGGAGCCGCGCTGGCGGTTCGCTCTTGCCCCTCTCCGACTGCGACTAGGCCTGCAAGCAGGCCAAGTCTCGTTGTCCTCTCCCCTGAAGGGGCGAGGAGTCTGGATGACAAGGCCAACATCATGACACTCTACACCCGTTTCACCCAGCATCTGCATGAAGCGCTCGACGCGCTGGAAGCCGCCGGCACGCTCCCGGCGGGGCTCAATCGCACTGCCGTGACCGTCGAGCCGCCGCGTGATCCGGCGCATGGCGACCTTGCAACCAATGCCGCGATGGTGCTCGCCAAGCCTGCTTCCACCAATCCGCGCGCGCTGGCCGAGGCGCTGGCAGCGGAACTGGGCAAGATCGATGCGGTCACCGGGGTCGAGATTGCCGGACCCGGCTTTCTCAACCTGCGCCTCGCGCCCTCGGTCTGGGCGGACGAACTGAACGCCATCGCATCGCTCGGGGCGGATTATGGCCGCTCGCAGCTCGGCGCGGGCAAGACAGTGAACATCGAATATGTCTCGGCCAACCCGACGGGGCCGATGCACATGGGCCATTGCCGCGGCGCGGTGGTCGGCGATGCGCTCGCAACCCTGCTCGAATATTCGGGCCACAAGGTGATCCGCGAATATTATATCAACGATGCCGGCGGCCAGGTCGATGTGCTCGCGCGTTCGGTGCACTGGCGCTATCGCGAGGCGCTGGGCCTCGAGAGCGGCGAGATGCCCGAAGGCCTGTATCCGGGCGACTATCTGGTGCCGCTGGCCAAGGAACTCGCCGCCGAGCTCGGCGATGCCCAGGCGAACGCGCCCGAAGCCGACTGGCTCGCCTCCTTCCGCAAGCGCGCGGTCGCCGCGATGATGGACATGATCCGCGCGGATCTCGCGCTGCTCGGCATCCATCACGACGTGTTCGCGTCCGAAGCCGAATTGCAGGCAGCGGGCAAGCCCGAGGCGGCCGAAGCCGTGCTGCGCGAAAAGGGCCTGGTCTATGACGGCGTGCTCGAAGCGCCCAAGGGCAAGGTGGCCGAGGATTGGGAGCCGGTCGAGCTGCCGCTGTTCCGCTCGACCGCGTTCGGCGACGATCAGGATCGCCCTATCCGCAAGTCGAACGGCAGCTGGACCTATTTCGGTGCGGACCTCGCCTATCATTTCCAGAAGCTGCAGGATGCCGACGAGCTGATCGACATCTGGGGCGCGGACCATGCCGGTACGGTCAAGCGGATCAAGGCGGCGGTCGCGGCGCTGACCGACGATGCCGCGCGGTTCGACGTCAAGCTCGTCCAGATGGTCAAGCTGATGCGCGGCGGCGAGCCGCTCAAGATGTCCAAGCGCGCGGGCAATTTCGTCACGCTGGCTGATGTCGTGAACGAGGTCGGCAAGGATGTTGTGCGCTTCACCATGCTCACCCGCAAGGCCGATGCGCAGATGGAATTCGACTTCGAAAAGGTGGTCGAGGCCTCGAAGGACAATCCGGTCTTCTATGTGCAGTACGCGCATGCGCGCATCCATTCGATCCTGCGCAAGGCCGCAGGCGAGGGGCTTGCGCCCTCTGCCGATCATCTCGAAAGCCTGGGCACCGAAGAGCAGGCGCTGGTCGCGCTCGCGGCGCAATTCCCGCGCATCGTCGAAGCTGCAGCGCTCAACCGCGAGCCGCACCGTATCGCCTTCTATCTCGGCGATCTGGCAGCGGCCTTCCATGCGTTCTTCAATCTGGGCAATGATCGCACCGACAAGCGTATCGTTCTGGCGCATGATCCTGCGACCAGTGGCGCAAGGCTTTTCATGGCGGCGAATATCGGGCAAGTCATCGCCAACGGCCTGGGTCTGATGGCGGTGGAGGCGGCGACGCAGATGTGATGCCGCGCCCGCCGAGGCCAGGCACTTGTGCGAATATGGGGCGGATCGATGAGCAACCGGCTGGATGATGGCATGGATGGCGAGCTGAGGGACCAGCCATTGGGGCTGGATGCTGACGACGATCGGCTGCCCTGGCTGGAATCGGTCGATGACGTGCCCTCGAACGACGGCAATGGCGCCCGGATTCTCGGATTTGTCCTGATGGGCCTGGTCGGGCTGTCGATCGTGCTCGCGGCGGTCTACTGGCTGGGCGGATCGGGCAGCGCGCCCGAAGGCGATGGCAGCCTGATCGCCGCGCCCGAGGGCGACTACAAGGTGCGCCCCAAGGACAGTCAGGAACAGAAGGTCGAAGGCACGGGCGATTCGAGCTTCGCGGTCAGCCAGGGCGAGCAGCCGACCGGTCAGCTGGCCGATGCGGCTGGCGCGCCGCCGCCTGCGGGCAGCGCGCTGGTGCAACTGGGTGCCTATACCGACGAGGCCAGCGCGCTCGACGGCTGGGGCAAGCTGACCCAGCGGCACGAGGTGCTCTCGGGTCTCAACCGGCGCATCGTCCAGGCGACGGTCGATGGCGGCACCGTGTTCCGGCTGAGCGTGGTGCTCGACACCCCCGCCAGTGCGAACCAGGTTTGCGACCAGCTGAAGAAAGCTGGGCAAAACTGCCTCGTCGTGCGTTGATTTCCCGAGCGGTCCGGTCGTAAACCGGGGCACATGAAGCCCGTTATCTTCGGCCTTGCCGGCCACAGCCTGTCGCCTGACGAAGCCGCCTTTTTCAAGGACAGCCAGCCTGCGGGCTATATCCTGTTCGGGCGCAATATCGACACGCGCGCGCAGGTCCGCGCGCTGACCGATAGTTTGCGCGATCTGCACGGCGATGACCGGCTGCCGATTCTGATCGACCAGGAAGGCGGGCGCGTCTCCCGCATGAAGCCGCCCGAATGGCTCGCCTTTCCGCCGGGCGGTGCCTTCGACAAGCTTTATGACATTGCACCGGCAAGCGCGATCGAGGCGGCGCGGGCCAATGCCGAGGCGCTGGCGCTCGATCTGGCCGAGGTCGGCATCACCGTCGACTGCCTGCCGCTGCTCGATGTCGCGATTCCCGGTGGCACGCCCGCGATCGGCGACCGCGCGCTGGGCCAGGAACCGCTGCGCGTGGCTGCACTCGGCCGCGCGGTGCTCGACGGGCTGAAGCGCGGCGGCGTGCTGGGCACGATCAAGCACATGCCGGGGCACGGCCGCGCGATGGTCGACAGCCATATGGAACTGCCGCGCGTCACCGCGAGCGAGGACGAACTCGAGCAGGACATCGCCCCGTTCCGTGCGCTCAACCAGGCCGAGATCGGCATGACCGGCCATATCCTGTTCGAGGCTTGGGACAAGGAGCGGTGCGCCACGCATTCCGAGTGGATCATCGAGAACATCATCCGCAAGCGCATCGGCTTTGACGGTCTGCTGCTGAGCGACGATCTCGACATGAAGGCGCTTGCGGGCGAGGTGCCCGACCGCGCGGCGCGCGCGATCGACGCGGGCTGCGATATCGCGCTCAACTGCTGGGCGCGGATAGACGAGATGATCGGCATCGTGAACGCGCTGCCCGACATTTCGGAGGCGTCGCGCGCACGGCTCGATCGGGCCAGGGCGGCGATCAATCCGGTAACCGACTGGTCGCATCAGGCCGAGCTGATCGCCCGGCGCGACGCGCTGCTGGCACTGGCGTGAACGAGACCGATCTCATCACCGGTGCGCCGCCATCGGCGCTCGCTCCGGCGGATGGCGACTATATCTTCTTTCGCGAACCCGTGCCCCCAGCCACCGCGGCGGCCGAGGCGCTGCTGATCGATGTCGACGGCTGGGAAGGCCCACTCGACCTGCTGCTCGATCTCGCGCGGCGGCAGAAGGTCGATCTGCGCCAGATCTCGATCCTCGAACTCACCAACCAGTATCTCGGTTTTATCGAGAGCGCGACCAGCCTGAAGCTGGAACTGGCCGCCGATTATCTCGTCATGGCGGCCTGGCTCGCCTATCTCAAATCCGCGCTGCTGCTGCCCGGCGATCCCGAGGTGGAACCTTCGCCCGAAGAGCTGGCGCTGCGGCTGCAACTCAGGCTCCAGCGGCTCTCGGCGATGCGCGAGGCGGCGGCGCGGCTGCTGGGGCGCGACAGGCTGGGGCGCGATGTCTTTGTGCATGGCCAGGCCGAGGGCTTGCGGCTGCTTACCCGCACCCGCCACGATTGCTCGCTATTCGACCTGCTCGCCGCTTATGGCCGCGTCAAGCAGCGCAGCGAGCCGGTGGTGCACATGGTCAAGTCGCGCAAGGTGATGACGCTGGAAGATGCGCTGGCACGTCTCTCCTTCATGCTCGGCACCGCGCTCGACTGGACCGAACTCAGCGCCTTTCTGCCCGAGACCGCCGATCCGCAGCTCAAGCGCTCGGCCAAGGCCTCGACCTTTCTCGCATTGCTCGAACTGGCGCGGCAGGGGCGGGTCGAGCTGGCGCAGGAAGAGGCCTTCGCGCCGCTGCAGGTGCGCCGGGCGGGATGACCGCGCCCGATCCCATCGTGCGGGCAGTGGAAGCAGCGCTGTTCGCGGCGACCGAACCGCAGACGGCGGAGCAATTGCGCGCGCAGATCGGCGAGGAGGCCGATATTGCGGGCGCGCTCGAGCGGCTTGCCAGCGACTATTCGGGCCGCGGGGTCGAACTGGTGGAGCGCGGCGGGCGCTGGCATTTCCAGACCGCGCCCGATCTCGCCTGGCTGCTGCGGCGCGAGACCGAACAGACGCGCAAATTGTCGCGCGCCGCGACCGAGACGCTGGCGATCATCGCCTATCACGAGCCGGTCAGCCGCGCCGAGATCGAGGCGATTCGCGGCGTGCAGGTCAGCAAGGGCACGCTCGACGTGCTGATGGAAGAGGGCTGGGTCGCCCCTGCCGGACGCCGCGAGGTGCCGGGACGGCCGCTCATCTACGCCACGACGCCTGCGTTCCTCACCCATTTCGGCCTCGCCAGCCGCCGCGATCTGCCGGGGCTGGAAGACCTCAAGGCCGCCGGGCTGCTCGATCCGGTCGATCTGGCGCTGGAAGGCGCGCTGGCCACCGACGACGGCGAGGAAGGCGATGACCATTCGTCGGATGAAACCGATTCATTGCTGGAAAAGCCGGGCGAGGGGGACTAGATAGCCGCCGAGGCCTTCAGGAGATTTGCCATGGGATCCTTCTCCCTGATGCACTGGGTTATCGTGCTGATCATCATCGTCCTGCTGTTTGGCGGCGGACGCATTTCCTCGATCATGGGTGACGTTGCCAAGGGCATCAAGAGCTTCAAGAAGGGCATGGCCGATGACGAGGACGAGCCGGTTCAGCCCAAGCGCCCCGTCGCGCAGATAGAGGCGACTCCGGCGCGCACCATCGACGGTACGGCAACGACCACGACCGAAGAGCGCAAGCCTGGTTGATTTTGGGGCCGCCCCGTCGCACCGGCCCGCATGAAGGCGTGACCATGTCATGATGGACATCGGATCGACCGAATTGCTGATGATTGTCATCGTGGCGATCGTGGTGATCGGCCCGAAGGACTTGCCGCGCGCGCTCTACAAGGTGGGGCAGGTGATCGGCAAGGCCAAGGGCATGGCGCGCCATTTCCGCAGTGGCATCGACGCGATGGTGCGCGAGGTCGAACTCGAGGAAATGGAAAAGAAGTGGAAGGCGGATAACGAGCGCATCATGCGCGAATATGCCGCCGCCAATCCCGCTGCGGCTCCGGTTTCGGCGCCCGCATCCGAACCGGCCCCGGCGATGGAACCGCTGCCCGAAACCCCTGTGGCCATCCCTGCGCCCGCCACACCGGTGACCGAGGGCGAAAGGTGAGCGCCACCGATGACGATATCGACGCCTCGCGCGCGCCCTTGCTCGATCATCTGATCGAGCTGCGCCAGCGGCTGGTCCGCTGCGTCATCGCGCTGCTGGTCTCGTTTGGCATCTGCTTCTATTTTTCCGAGCACATCTTCTCGTTCCTTGTCGTGCCGCTGAAAGAAGCCTTTGGCGATGGCGGCGGCAAGCTCGTCTATACCAAACTGTACGAGGCATTTTTCGTGCAGGTGAAAGTGGCGATCTTCGCGGCGTTCTGCCTGTCGTTCCCGGTGATCATGAACCAGCTCTGGGCGTTCGTCGCGCCCGGGCTCTACCGGCAGGAAAAGCGTGCGCTGCTGCCCTTCCTGTTCGCGACGCCAGTGCTGTTCACCGCTGGCGCGGCGCTCGCCTATTATGTCGTGATGCCGACGGCCTTCCATTTCTTCCTGAAATTCCAGGGACAGGCGGGCGGACTTTCGATCGAAGCGCTGCCCAGCACCGATGCGTATCTGTCGCTGGTCATGCAGTTCATCCTCGCCTTCGGGATCAGCTTCCTGCTGCCGGTGCTGCTGATGCTGCTCAACCGCGCCGGCATCGTCAGCCGTGCACAGCTGATCAGCCTGCGCCGCTACATGATCGTCGCCGCGTTCATCGTCGCGGCGGTGCTGACCCCACCCGATGTCGTCTCGCAGCTGATGCTCGCGATCCCGCTGGTCCTGCTCTACGAGCTCAGCATCCTCGCGATCTGGTTCACCGATCGCAAGGCGGTGAAGGACGCGCCTGCCGAGGACGCCGAAGCCGAAGCGCCAGCGGCTGCCCAGTCGGAACCCGCCGAATAGCCTATTTGCGCAAGGCGTCCACGCACGCCGCGCGATCGACCGACTGGCCGTCCTTGCGCCGCGCATCGACATAGGTCGCGACCTGCGTTCCGCCCGATCCTTCAGGATAGAGAAACACGTCGAGCACGCATGCATTGCCGACGAATTGCAGCTTGCGCGCATCGAATTCGCGCACGTCGAGCCGGGGCGTGCCGAACATCCGCTCGAGATCGCGCTGCCCCTTGCCCAGCACCGCCTCCAGCCCCTTGGTCGGCAAGGTCGTGCTGCGCGCCGGGAGCGTGGGACGCACCGGTGCAACCGCCTTTTGTGGCGCGGCACAGGCGGCCAGCCCGACGCTGAGCGCCAGCACGACAGGATAACGCATCAGACCTTCCCCCCGGCCGCGCGCTGGTGAAAGAGGTGCGTGGCCATCGCGGCGGCTATAATCGGCGCGAGCAGATTGACCAAGGGTACGAGCAGCAGCAGGTTGGCAATCAGCCCAAGCACGAAACGGCTGGTCCGGGATGCGCGCTCTTGCGCCAGATGCGGGTGCCGCGCGGCCACCATCTCGTCGAGATCGCGTCCCACCAGCACCGCGTTCACGCCCAGGAACAGCATCGGCGCGCCGACTCCGGTGAACAGCAGGATGAGCGCAAAAGGCAGCGCGATCGCATTGTACAGCAGAGCGCGGCCGAGGCTGCGTAAGGCCATCGCGATCGAAGGGCCGATCGGCAGGTCGCGCGCGCTGGCGGCGGCTTGCGGGTAATGCCTGCGCTCCACCGCGATGACGATGCGGTCGGCGAACAGTTGCAGCACCGCGATCGCCACGACGCGCCACCAGAACCAGAAGGCGATGATCGTCGCCACCGCCGCCAGTACGCCGGTCCATGCGGCATAGCCGGACAATGGCCCGCCATATTCCGCCATCACCCAGGCGAGGCCCTGCCATAGCGCCCATCCGGTAGCGACGAAGATCAGCACCGCACACAGAATCGTCCAGAACAGCGCGCCCAGGATCGCGCGGTCGCCTAGCTGGCCCAGGCTCTTGAAAAACGCGTTCAGCATCATGGCCGGTGTCGGACAATTCCCGCCCCCGGTCAATCGCGCCGCATTCGGGCTTGAACCGCTGGCTTCAAGTCGATAGGCGCGCGGCAACCGTTTTTCCGCCAGATCGAAAGCACAGCCTTCATGACCAGCCCCCGTTTCGACGTCCTCGCCATCGGCAATGCCATAGTCGACGTGATGGCCCCCGCCGATGATGCGCTGCTGGCAAAGGAAGGCCTGACCAAGGGTGGCATGATGCTGATCGACGCCGATCGTGCGACCTCGCTCTATGCGGCGATGGGCCCGGCGCAGGAAATCAGCGGCGGTTCGGCGGCGAACACGCTCGCAGGCATGGCGGCGATGGGTTGCAAGTGCGCGTTCATCGGCCAGGTCGCCGACGATCAGCTCGGCGAAGTGTTCGCGCATGACGTGCGCGCGCTCGGCATCGATTACGCGACGCCCGTGCGCGCCGGAAGCGACGTGCCGACCGCGCGCTGCCTGATCCTGGTGACGCCCGACGGCCAGCGCACGATGAACACCTTCCTCGGTGCCTCGCAGTTCCTGCCCGCGAGCGCGCTTGACGCCGCGATGATCCAGGAAGCGGCGGTGCTGTATCTCGAAGGCTATCTCTGGGACCCCGAAGAGCCCCGCGCCGCGATGCGCGCCGCGATCGACGCCGCCCGTTCGGCAGGCCGCAAGGTCGCCTTCACCCTGTCCGACGCCTTCGTGATCGACCGCCACCGCGCCGATTTCCTCGATCTGCTGGGCAACGGCCAGATCGACATCCTGTTCTCGAACGAGGCCGAAATCTGCTCGCTCGCTGAGGTCGACGATTTCGAGGCGGCGGTCGCCACCGTCTCGGCCAAGCTGCCGACCCTGGTCGTGACCCGCAGCGAAAAGGGCGCGATCGCGATCCACGAGGGCCAGCGCTATGCCGTCGCCGCCGAGCCGATCGACAAGGTCGTCGACACCACCGGCGCGGGCGACCTGTTCGCCGCCGGTTTCCTGGCAGGCCAAGCGCAGGGCCGCGATGTCGAAACGTCGCTGCGCATGGGCGCCATCGCCGCCGCCGAGATCATCTCGCACTTCGGCGCACGGTCTTCGGCGGATTTGAAGGCGCTGGTGGCTCAGAAGCTGGGTTGAGGGTGCAAGAGTCCGTGGGTGATCGCCGGACCGTTGGCCAAATTGGAATAATAGCCGGAGGTCGCAGTTTTCTGCGGCTGTTGGTCATGTCTGCCGTAAGAAAGGACTTAGGTAAGTTCGATCTGTGGCAACAGGAGAGATTTGGCAGGCTTTCGGGAATTGAGTTGTTGCGGTAATTCGCAAGCCGTGAAGGCTTAGCGCTTGTTCTTTGCCGACCGCTCAGCCTTATCGAGCGCTCGTAGGTCGCGCCATTTCTGAATTTCAAATTTTATTGAAAGCCAAAAGACGAATGCCTCAAAAATGGCTGTAAGTCCCAGTGCCAGATATAGATATGGGGCTGGCGCAGCCGAAGGCGGTCCTTCAAAAACAGGTTCCAGGAGAATGATTGGGGTTAAGCCGATAAGCATAGATATTACCGGCCGTCCCCAAAACTTCATCTCTCTCTCAATCAAATGCGAAATTGATCTCAGAATGCTCACGGTCCGCACTTCCTTGGTGCTCCAATTTCTTGCGTAGGCATACACGCGATGTGCCCATCCGCAATGGCGTCGTTCCCAGTGGGGCGGATTTTTTTTAAAAGCGCTCCCAAAATTACCACCAACGTCGCTCAGCCTGAGCCTGTCACAGGCCCCGCTATATGGCCACCGTGGGCAAGGGGCCATTAACGGTCGCGGGTTGTGCCCACTGTCCAGGCTGAGCGGGAGGACCTGTTGATTTTCCGTTTGCCTGCGCAGGCAGGCAGGCATCCATCTCCTGCCCTCGCACTTGATAGCAACCTTCAGGAGATGGGCCCCTGCCTTCTCAGGGGATCGGGTGATGTGGCGGGCGGGAAGCGTTCCCCTCCATGTCTTCGCGAAACATCTGTTCACGCGGAGACGCGAACGGCGGTTAAGCCCTCTCCCCTTAGGAGGGAGGGTTGGGAGGGGGGAGTGCTCTACGCAGGCCCCTCTCAGCTACGGCTAATCGGCACAGCCGATAAGCCTTCGCATCTCTCCCCTGAAGGGGAGAGAGCAATCGGGTGTGCCGCTCTGGGCCATCGATTTGGGGAAAAAAACAAAACCCGTAGCGGAGCATCGCGCTTCAACGCTCTGGGTAACCATGAAATGAGAGGGGCCGCCGGGAGTCACAGCTCCCCGCGCGGCCCATCACATGGTCAGCGGCCGGAAGTGCCGCCTTCGGAATGTATGTCGCGCTTGATGAAAGCGCCTGCCCTGACCAAAGGGCAGATGGCTATCAGCCGCGAACACTCCGAATGGACTTGACCGACCCTCTTGCTGAACCATGAGACATCGGATCACCTCCTTTCGCTATGTTGAAACCAAGTGAAGGGCCATTCGCAAAAACCCGGTTTTACTGGGGTTCTGACGATCTGTATTCCTTGCACCCCTTATGTGAATCATCGCCGGAGCCATCGCAAGTCTTGTAATTCAATTTTTTCCGGGTAATCATCTCGCGCTCGCAAAACGCCGTGTGCGCGGTTAAGAACCGGCCCCATGGCAGAGCAGACCCCCCGCCCATCGTCCGACAAGCCGCGCAAGACGCGGATCGACCAGTTGCTGGTCGATCGGGGGCTCGCCGAGAGCCGCTCGCGCGCGCAGGCGCTGATCCTGGCGGGGCTGGTGTTCGCAGGCGAGCGCAAGGTCGCCAAGGCGGGCGAGACGGTGATGAGCGATGCCGCGATCGAGGTGCGCGGGCGTGATCATCCCTGGGTGTCGCGCGGCGGCATCAAGCTCGCGCACGCGCTTGACCATTTTGGCATCGATGTCACCGGCATGACCGCGATCGATGTCGGATCGTCGACCGGCGGCTTTACCGATGTGCTGCTGACGCGCGGCGCGGCGCATGTGTTCGCGGTGGACAGCGGCACCAACCAGCTCGCCTGGAAGCTGCGCCAGGACGACCGGGTCACGGTGCACGAACAGACCAGCGCGCGCATCCTGACCGAGGCGCATATCACCCGGCCGATCGACATCGTGGTGTGCGATGCGAGTTTCATCGCGCTCGACAAGGTGCTGCCGGTGCCGATGTCGTTCGCGAAGCCAGGCGCATGGCTCGCGGCGCTGATCAAGCCGCAGTTCGAGGTTGGCAAGGACCAAATCGGCAAAGGCGGGGTGGTGCGCGATCCAGCGCTGCACGCGGCGGTGTGCGACCGGGTGATGCGCTGGCTGGAGAGCATCGACTGGCCTGTCACCGGGCTGACACAAAGCCCGATTACGGGCCCGAGCGGCAATATCGAATTCCTCGTCGCGGCGCAGAAGGGGCGCAGCTGCTGACCCGCAACGGCACGGAAAACCTTGGTAAACCGCGCTGGCGTGCGCCAAACGAATCCGATATGCGAAGGGTCAAGCCCTTTTTGCGGGCAGGAGAATCCGCCTCGATGAATGAAATTGCCTCTCCCATGCAGCTCCGCCTCGCCTTTGTGCGCTGGGCGCTGCTGTTCGTGCCACTGGTCGTTCTGCTCGGCTTCGGAGTCAGCAATTTTTCCGGATCGGGTGAGGAGAATCGCTGGTTCCAGGCGCTGGTAAAGCCCGAGGCGCAGCCGCCGGGTGCGGCGTTCGGCATCGCCTGGTCGATCCTGTACGTCATGATGGGCCTTGCGCTGACCGTGGTGGTTACCGCGCGCGGCGCGCCCCTGCGCGGTCTTGCGGTGCTGCTGTTCTTCGTCCAGCTCGCGCTCAACCTCGCCTGGCCGATCTATTTCTTCCGCATGCACCAGGTGTCGGGCGCCTTCTACCTGCTGGTTGCGGTGTTCGTCGCCGCCTTTGCCACGACGATCGTGTTCGGGCGCATCCGTCCGCTCGCCGCATGGCTGATGGTGCCCTATCTCGCCTGGCTATGCTTTGCCTCGGTGCTCAACAAGCAGATCGACGAACTCAACCCGAATGCCGAACAGCTGGTGGTGCCGCGCGATGCGCAGCGCATCCAGCTCGCCCCGCCGAGCCAGTAACGCGCGGTTGCGATTGGCGGGCACGGTCCCCACATGCTATTACCGTGGGAAGCCCATGATAAACTGATATTGGGACGCGGGACGCGTCTTTCCCCAAGGAGTGAGACATGCAGAACAAGTCCGAATTCGGCGGCGATTTCGCCAAGTTCATCAACGGCCTGGCCGGCACCGTCGCGGGCATGAGCCGCGAGGCGGGCGAGAGCGCGCGCGAACGCACCCGCGAGTGGATTGCGGGCCTCGATTTCGTCAGCCGCGAGGAATTCGAGGCGGTCAAGGAAATGGCCGCCAAGGCGCGCGAGGAGTCGGAGAGCCTCAAGGCGCGCGTTGCGGCGCTGGAAGCGGCCCTTTCGGCCAAGGCTGCAGGCGGGGCCGAGTAAGGCGACATTACCCCTGCTTATCCACAGTTTTTGAACAGACTTCGAGACAAGGCGGACGGTGGTCGATCGTCCGCCCATTGCGTGCAACCGGGCATCGGGTCATCTTGGAACATGTGCCATGGGGCGCGAAAGGAATTTCATGAACGAACAGCAGCTTGACCTGGATCGGGAGGAAGCCGCGCCGGTCGACATGCTGGCCGCGCTGTTCGAAGCGCGCGGCTGGCCGTGCGAGATGGTGGGCGAGGACGAGCTGCTGACCGAGGTCAAGGGCAGCTGGACCAGCTATCAGCTGCGCGCGATCTGGCGGCACGAGGACAATGTGCTGCAACTGCTCGCCATGCCCGACATCCGCGTTCCCGACGACAAGTTCGCGGTGATCTGCGAGGCGCTGGCGCTGATCAACGAGCAGCTGTGGCTCGGCCATTTCGACATCTGGTCGAACAGCGGCGTCGTGCTCTATCGCAACGGCATGATGCTGGGGAGCGATGCGATGCTGGGGCTCGATCAGGCGCAGCTAGCGGTGGAGGCAGCAATCGACGAGTGCGACCGCTTCTATCCGGTGTTCCAGTTCATCCTCTGGGGCGATAAGAGCCCGCAGGAAGCGCTGGCGGCGGCGCTGATCGATACCCAGGGCGAGGCTTGAGCACGAGAGAGCTGACGCCTGACCCTGATCCGTTTGTCCCGAGCGAAGTCGAGGGACGCATGCACAACGGTTCAGAGTAACGTCCCTCGATTTAAGTTTACCCTGAGCGGATGGCTTGCCAGCCAGTCGAAGGGCTCGGGACAAACGGAGGTGGGATGCCTGACCTTTTCCCAAAATCCCTTCTGGTCATAGGCTCGGGCAATATGGCTGGTGCCATGCTGCGCGGCTGGTTTGCGCAAGGACTCGATCCTGCCAATGTCACCGTGGTCGATCCGTCACCGCGCGACCTGCCCCAGGGCGTACGTCACCTGACCGAAATCGATCCCGGCCTTTCCGCGCCCGACTGGCTGCTGCTGGGAATCAAGCCGCAGATGCTGGGCGATGTCGCACCACAGCTGGCGGGGGTCGACCTGTCGCAGGCGCTGGTCGTCTCGATGCTTGCGGGGGTGGATTGCGCAGGGCTGCGTGCTGCGCTTCCGCACGCCCGCGCGGTGGCGCGGATCATGCCAAACATGGCGGTGAGCATCGGCCAGTCGGTCACCGCGCTCTACGCCGACGGGCTGGGCGATGACGACCGCGCCCGGCTTGAATCCTTGTTTGGCATGCTGGGCTCCGCCGAATGGCTGGCCGAGGAGGCGCAGATGCACCTTGTCACCGCATTGAGTGGTTCGGGCCCGGCCTATCTGTTCCGCTTCATCGACGCGCTGGGCAAGGCCGCGGAAGGTCTCGGCATGCCCGCCGATCAGGCCGCGCGCTTCGCGATGGCGATGGTACGCGGCTCGGCCGAGCTGGCGCACCGTTCCGACGAGAGCCCCACCCAGCTCGCCGAGCGCGTCGCCAGCCCCGGCGGCACGACGCGCGCTGCGCTCAACGTGTTCGATGCCGACGCCGCGCTCGACCGGCTGGTGGCCGAGGCCATGGCAGCGGCGGCCAAGCGCAGCGTCGAACTGGGTCAGTAACCGCTCAGCTGCAGGGCAGGTCGTAGAAGGTCCGGATCTTCGTCCAGGCCTCGTCTGCCGTCTCGACAAAGCTGAACAGGTCGAGATTGCCCGGCGAGATCACGCCTTCCTCCGCCAGCGCCTCGAAATTGACGACGCGGTTCCAGAAGTCCTTGCCGAACAGCATGATGGGGATCGGCGCCATCTTGCCGGTCTGGATCAGCGTCAGCAGTTCGAAGAATTCGTCGAACGTGCCGAAGCCGCCGGGGAAGACGGCGACCGCGCGGGCACGGAGCAGGAAGTGCATCTTGCGCAGCGCGAAATAATGGAACTGGAACGACAGGTGCGGGGTGACATAGCGGTTGGGCGCCTGTTCGTGCGGCAGCACGATGTTCAGCCCGACCGAATCCATGCCGACGTCGGCCGCGCCGCGGTTCGCGGCTTCCATGATCGAGGGGCCGCCGCCCGAGCAGACGACGAACTGGCGCTTGCCGTCTTCGACCACGCCGCATTCGCTGGCCAGCTGCGCAAGCTTGCGCGCCTCGTCATAATATTTCGCCTTGGCGACCAGCCGTTCGGCAACCTTCTTTTCCTCGGGGCTGCGCGCGGCCTCGACCATGCCTTCGGTCTTGTCGGGCGCGGGGATGCGCGCGGAGCCATAGATCACCAGCGTGGAGCCGATTCCGGCCTCTTCGAGCAGCATCTCGGGCTTGAGCAGTTCCAGCTGGAAGCGCACCGGGCGCAATTCCTGGCGCAACAGGAATTCGGTGTCGCCAAAGGCCAGACGGTAGGCCGGGTCCTGGGTCTGGGGGGTGTCGTGAACCGCGCGTTCGGCGGTCTTGGCGTCTTCGGCGGCGCGGCGAAAGCGCGGCTCGGTCAGGTCTTTCTTGGTCATCGCCCGCAATTAAGGGGCGATCGCCTTATCGGCAATAGCCTTGGCCGCTCATGTCGACATGCAGGTGATCGCGGTGCGCGGCATTGTATTCGGGTCCGAGCACCGTTCCGAAGCGCTTGCAGGCGCTGGCATGGATGGTGCGCAGGAACGCGCGCTCCTGGTTGCTGCCGTTCCACCCGTCCTTGACCGAGATGCGGCGGCCATCGGCCAGCACGAACCCGGCAATGTCGATGGCATTGGCATGCGCATGCTGCGAGAGCTTGAGCGAGCCGGCAATATTGCGGCAGGAATAGCTGCCCATGGTCTCGATCTTGACGAGCGGGCTGCCCAGCATCTGCTCGGCGGCGCGGGCAATGCCATATTGCGCCCATCCGGCAAAGCGCTGCGCCAGTTCGCAGCGCACCGGGCCGATATTGCTGATCGCCAGCTCGCTGCGCCCGCGCCCGGCTTCCATCAGGCTGATCGCCGAAAGGCGAACGCTGCCGAGCTGCGAGCAGCCCGCGCCGAAGGTCTGGTCGGGCACCGGTGTGAAGCGGACCTTGGCCTGGCTGAGCTGGCTGATGCACTGGCGCGTGTCGGCCAGCGGCGGAGCGGGGAGTGCTGGGCGCATCGCCTGCTGGCTTCGTGCGGGAGCGGAAACGGGCGCCCGCGACAGGCCGCGTCCTTCGGGCAGCATCGAGCAGCCTGCGATCAGGACCGAAAGCGCCGCGACCAGCGCCATGCGCTGCAGCTCGGGCGATTCGATCATGGCGGTGAAACGGGGATCGAGGCGACGCGGCGCGGACCGTGCACTCCTGTGCAGGCCCGCGCCTTCGCCAGCGTTCATCTGCGCACTGTCGCCGCCGCCCAGGGGCAGCGGGCCACCAGCGGCCAGGGAGGGACCTTGATGAACGCCTCGTTCCATGGCGTTGATCCTACTCAATGAAATTTAACCCTGTTGTTCCGAAAATGGTTAACGCTGCGATAGGGAACGAAAGCGCGGCATTGCGCGGACCTTGCGGCAGGACTAGCGCTGGCCGGGACGAAGCGGTGCGCTTTGAGGATGGGTGCGGACACGATGTTGCGATTGATCAACGTGCATGGGTTTTTCTGGGTGTTGCTGGCGATTCCCGCGATTGGCATGTCCATCGGCTTCCTGCGCGATCCGGTGACCGCATTCGATCTGATCCACCCGAGCGGCGAGTTCTCGGTCCGATTCATGATCATCGCGATGATGATCTCGCCGCTGCGCGCGATCTTCGGGCGCAGGCGCTGGCTCGACTGGCTGCTCGCACGGCGCCGCGCACTGGGCGTGGCGGCGTGCCTTTATGGCGTGCTGCACCTGGCCTTCTATCTCTATGACATGGGCGACTGGGGCATGATCGCGGAAGAGGCACTGATCTTCAGCATCTGGACCGGCTATGCGGCGCTCGCCATCTTCGTCGCCATGGGGGTGACCAGCAACAACGCCTCGCAACGGGCGATGCGCGCGAACTGGAAGCGGCTGCAGCGGCTGGTCTATCCTGCTGCCTTGCTGATCGCGCTGCACTGGGTGTACGTTGACGGCGAATATATGGGGATGGTCGTGCATTTTGTTCCGCTGCTGATTCTGGAAACCGCACGGGTCATGCTTATGTTCAAGCGGCGTTCAGCGCGCCGTGGCACACAGGCAGGAGCATTGGGGCTTTAACCGCTTGAACGCTTGAGAGAAGAGGGACGTCTGATGAAATTCGCAGAGGCCATGCTGGCCGTCGCCGCCGCCACCGCGATGCAGTTTTCCGCTGCTCCGGATGCCTTTGCCACCGGCAAGATGAAGTGCGACGCGGGCCCGCAGACGGGCTGGAAGAGCCGCACCGATCTGGAAGCCAAGCTCAAGAAGGACGGCTGGACGGTCAAGAAGTCGAAGGTCGATGGCGGCTGCTACGAGGTCTATGGCGTGACCCCCGAGGGCCAGAATGTCGAGGCCTATTTCCACCCGGTGACCATGGAAAAGCTGCTCGTCTCGCAGCGCGGCAAGGTCATTTTCAAGAAGTGATTCGTCGCCGCCCTGTGCATTTGTTGCGCAGGGCGGCGCGAATCTGGACCCGTTCGGCATTTGGTGATTGCTTTATGTGCAATTCGCCCCTAGGGCCGTCGACGGGCCACGCGGTCCCAACGCCGCGCGTGCTCTCTGCAAGGAGAGACTGACATGACTGATACCGTTGGTGCGGGCGCTGTGCTCGCCAAGAAACCTGCCACCCTGCCTGCCCGCCCGTATTTTTCCTCGGGCCCCTGCGCAAAGCCGCCGGGCTGGTCGGCAGCACAACTTTCCACCGAATCGCTGGGACGTTCGCACCGGTCGAAGATCGGCAAGGCGCGGCTGCAATATTGCATCGACCTGATGCGCGAGCTTCTGAAGCTCCCCGACACCCACCGGATCGGCATCGTGCCCGGATCGGACACCGGCGCCTTCGAAATGGCGATGTGGACGATGCTGGGCGCTCGCCCCGTCACCGCGCTTGCCTGGGAAAGCTTCGGCGAAGGCTGGGTGACCGATGCCGCCAAGCAGCTCAAGCTCGATCCCGTCATCCTGCGCGCCGATTACGGCCAGATCCCCGATCTGAACGCGGTCGACTGGTCGCACGACGTGCTGTTCACCTGGAACGGCACCACCTCGGGCGCGCGCGTCCCCAATGGCGACTGGATCGCGGCCGACCGCGAAGGCCTGAGCTTTGCCGACGCCACCAGCGCGGTGTTCGCCTATGACCTGCCCTGGGACAAGATCGATGTCGCCACCTTCTCCTGGCAGAAGGTGCTGGGCGGCGAAGGCGCGCATGGCGTGCTGATCCTCGGCCCGCGTGCGGTCGAGCGGCTCGAGACCTACACCCCTGCCTGGCCGCTGCCCAAGGTGTTCCGCCTGATGAGCAAGGGCAAGCTCGCCGAAGGCGTGTTCAAGGGCGAGACGATCAACACCCCGTCGATGCTGGCGGTGGAAGATGCGATCTTCGCGCTCGAATGGGGCAAGTCGCTGGGCGGTGCCGATGCGATGATCGCGCGTTCCAACGCCAATGCAGCGGCGCTCGACGCCATCGTTGAGGCGCGTCCGTGGCTCGGCCATCTCGCGCCCGATCCCGCCACACGATCGACCACCAGCGTCTGCCTGACGGTCGAGGGCGCGGACGAGGCCTTTATCAAGGCCTTTGCCGGACTGCTCGAAAAGGAAGGCGCGGCCTTCGACATCGCGGGCTATCGCGATGCCCCTCCGGGCCTGCGCATCTGGTGCGGTGCGACGGTCGAGACCGCCGATATCGAGGCGCTCGGCCCCTGGCTCGACTGGGCCTATTCGGAACTCACTTCCAAGTAACACCCACCCGCCCTCTCTCCTTTAGGGGAGAGGGAAGAGCCGCGCAGCGGCGAAGGGAGAGGGGCTTACCCGCTTCATTTCACTCAACAATAGGGCCGGGACCAGAGGCCGTTCCCCTCTCCCCGGCCCTCTCCCTTGAAGGGGAGAGGGAGACATAAAATGCCCAAAGTGCTTATTTCCGACAAGATGGACCCCAAGGCCGCGCAGATCTTCCGCGAGCGCGGTTGCGAGGTCGATGTGATCACCGGCCAGACCCCCGAAGAGCTGGCCGCAATCATCGGCCAGTATGATGGTCTCGCCATCCGCTCCTCGACCAAGGTGACCAAGGCGATCCTGGATGCCGCGACCAACCTCAAAGTCGTCGGCCGCGCCGGAATCGGCGTCGACAATGTCGACATCCCCGCTGCCTCGGCCAAGGGCGTGGTCGTGATGAACACGCCGTTCGGCAACTCGATCACCACTGCCGAACATGCCATCGCGCTGATGTTCGCGCTTGCCCGCCAGCTGCCCGAGGCCGATGCCTCGACCCAGGCCGGCAAGTGGGAAAAGAACCGCTTCATGGGCGTCGAGCTGACCGCCAAGACGCTGGGCCTGATCGGCGCGGGCAATATCGGCTCGATCGTGGCCGACCGGGCGCTGGGCCTGAAGATGAAGGTCATCGCGTTCGATCCCTTTCTGACGCCCGAACGCGCGGTGGAACTGGGCATCGAGAAGGTGACGCTCGATGACCTGCTCGCGCGCGCCGATTTCATCACGCTCCACACCCCGCTGACCGACCAGACGCGCAACATCCTGAGCAAGGAAGCGCTGGCCAAGACCAAGAAGGGCGTGCGCATCATCAACTGCGCGCGCGGCGGGCTGATCGACGAGGCGGCGCTCAAGGACGCGCTCGATTCGGGGCATGTCGCAGGCGCGGCGCTCGACGTGTTCGCGACCGAGCCGGCGCACGAGCATCCGCTGTTCAACACGCCGAACTTCGTCGCAACGCCGCATCTGGGCGCTTCGACCAGCGAGGCGCAGGTCAATGTCGCGATCCAGGTCGCCGAACAGATGGCCGACTATCTGGTCAAGGGTGGCGTGACCAACGCGCTCAACATGCCCAGCCTCTCGGCGGAACAGGCGCCGAAGCTGCGCCCCTATATGGCGCTGGCGACCAATCTCGGCCGCCTCGTCGGCCAGCTCGAGAGCGACCGCGTCAAGAGCATCGCGATCGAGGTCGAGGGCGCGGCGGCCGAGCTCGACATGAAGCCGATCACCGCTGCGGTGCTGGCGGGCTTCATGAGCGCGTTCAGCGACGCGGTGAACATGGTCAATGCGCCGTTCCTCGCCAAGGATCGTGGGCTCGACGTGCGCGAGGTGCGGCATGACCGCGAGGGCGATTATCACACGCTGGTGCGCGTTTCGGTTGCGACGGCGGATGGCGAGCGCTCGGTCGCGGGTACGCTGTTCGGCAACGCGACGCCGCGTCTGGTCGAGATCTACGGCATCAAGATCGAAGCCGATCTCGCCGGGCATATGCTCTACATCGTCAACCGCGACGAGCCGGGTTTCATCGGTCGTCTGGGATCGACGCTGGGTGAGGCCAATGTCAACATCGCGACCTTCCACCTCGGTCGCCGCGAAGCGCGCGCGGGTGGCGAGGCGGTGCTGCTGCTGTCGCTCGACGGCGCGGTCGAGGAGCCGGTGCTGTGGAAGCTGTGCCAGCTTGCCGGAGTGAAGACCGTCAAGAGCCTGAAGTTCGATTGACCTTATATTGCCCTGCCTGCAGGCCGAGAGGCCGGGGCAGGGCAATCGCCGCCGAGGCCACTGCGCCTATTTGTCGCGGCGGGCCAGCGAGATGGTGGGGCGATAGGTGTTCTGCATCGGCTTGAACCGTGTGAACACGTGATTCTCCAGCGGCTTGTTGACCTTCGTGTCCCAATTGGAATTGTTGAAGGACAGGCTCTGCACCTCCTTGGTGTCGATCCTGAGGTCGGATGTCAGCTGCGCGCCGAACTGGCCGTTGCGTACCCAGCGCACCTCCGCCTCGAAACGCCCCAGGCCCGGCCGGTCGATCTCGACCACATCGCCGGGCTCCAGAGGCGCGGCGCACCGACCGCCCAGGCCACCGCTCGAAATGTCGCGGATCACCCCATCGGCGCTGCCGAACCTTTCGTGGAACAGCGTGACCTTCATCAACCGATGCACACGCGGCTCGCGTTGCGGCAGGTTCGCATCACCCTGCGGCGCTGCGTCGAAGGTAGGTCCTGTCAGTCCTTTTTTGCCGAATGACATGGTGGGTGCGTCCTTTGCACCTCAGCCCTAAACAGAAACCCTTAAATCGAGGTAAAACGCAAGAAGCGCCGGTCAGGCCAGCTCGAACCGGTCAAGATACTGATCGAATTGAGCTTCACCCAGGCTGGTCAGCGTCACGCGGGTGCGCCGACGATCCGAACGGTCGGGCACCATGTCGGCATAGCCCTTTTCGCGCAGCTGGTGAATCAGCCGCAGCGCGGTGCTTTCCGGAGCATCGCTCATCAGGCACAGGTCGCTCATCGAGAGCTGATTGCCGTTGCGCTTGGCGGCCAGCAGCGCGACCAGCATGTCCCAGAGCGGGTTGCGCAGCTTGAGCTCGGGGAAGCAGCTGCTCCGCAGGCGTGCCGATTGCTGTTCGCGCATCACCAGCCGGGTGCGGCGATCACCATCGTTCTGCGCCGTGCGAGGAGCATCGTTCTGCACGCCTTCCGGGCGGATGGGACGGTGCCACGTGGTGGCGGGGCGGGGGCTGGTCTCTCTCGCTAACGATTTCACGTGCATATCCCTGTTGTTGCGCGCGCGCCCGTTGGCCTTGTTATCGCCTCATCCGATCGATCCTTCTGACCGATGGGCGGCGTTGGCTCTGTGACGAGAGTTCTTGCAGCATCTTCAATTGCTTACCACCCCGGTTTTTAGGGGGTGGACCCGTAACAGGGGTATTTTTTGCTTCCATTTCGGATCGAATATTGCGCGTCGGGCTACGAAACCTGCCGAGCGATCGACGAAGAATTCACTGCTATGCGCGCAATTATCGCGTGAAATCGGGTCTTTAACCTTTGCCCGCGCCTCGCGAGCCTTGTCCGGGTTCGCTGGGCGATTGCGCTTGGTCAGCGCCGCGGTAAAGGTGTCAAAAAAAGCGCAAGTTACAACGGACCCGAGGCGATGACCGAAATGCTCCACCTTCCGATGCGGTCGTGGCTGTTTGCCCCTGGCGACAGCGAGAAGAAGATGGCCAAGGCGGCAGAGAGTGCCGCCGATATCGCGCTGTTCGATCTGGAAGATGCCGTCTCGGCCGAGAACAAGCCGATGGCGCGCAGCCTGGTGCGTGACCAGCTGGCCAGCCGAAGCGATGGGCTCGAGCGGCTATGGGTGCGGGTCAACCCACTCGACGGACCCTGGACGCTGCAGGATCTTGCCGCGATCATGCCCGCGCGGCCCGGTGGCATCATGCTGCCCAAGGCGCGTGGTCGGCACGATGTCGAGCTTCTCGACCATTATCTCTCTGCGCTCGAGGTGGCGAACGGGATCGAACAGGGATCAACCCCGGTGATCGCGCTGGTCACCGAAACGGCCGAGGCGATGTTCACCACCGGCGACTACAAGGGAGCCGCGCGGCTCGTCGCGATGAGCTGGGGCGCGGAGGATCTGGCCGATTCGATCGGCGCGGCCAGCAATCGCAATGCCGATGGAAGCTATGGCTTTACCTATGAGCTCGCGCGCAGCCTTTGCCTGCTCGGTGCAGCCGCTGCAGGGGTTGCCGCGATCGAGACGATCCAGGGCGATTTCCGCGATCTGGATGGTCTGAAGGCACGCGCCGAAAAGGTGCGCCGCGACGGCTTTGCGGGCATGCTCGCGATCCATCCGGCGCAGGTCGATGTCATCAATTCCGCCTTCACCCCCAGCGAGGAGGAGCTGGCTGAAGCGCAGGCGATCGTCGACCTGTTCGCGGCCCATCCCGGCGCTGGGACGATCGGCTACAAGGGCGGCATGCTCGACCGCCCGCATCTGTCGCGCGCGCTGCAGCTGCTGGCGCGCGTGGGCCGGGGCTGAACGCGACCCTCTCGCAAATTCTGCAACCGCTCCCCTTGCGTTGCAAAGATGCAACACTATGTCTTGGCGGCAAGGGCTAGATAGGGTGGAGAAACTCCCATGAACCTCGAGAAATTTACCGACCGCGCCAAAGGCTTTCTGCAATCGGCGCAGACTGTTGCCATTCGGATGAGCCATCAGCGGATCAGCCCGGAACATATCCTCAAGGCGCTGCTCGAAGACTCCGAAGGCATGGCCGCGGGCCTGATCGCGCGTGCGGGCGGCAACGCTCCCGCTGCAGTGCAGGAGGTCGACGCCCTGCTCGCCAAGGTGCCTGCCGTCTCGGGTGGTGGCGCGCAACAGACGCCGGGTCTGGACAATGACGCGGTGCGCCTGCTCGACAGCGCCGAACAGGTTGCCAGCAAGGCGGGCGACAGCTTTGTCACCGTCGAACGGCTGCTGCTCGCCATTGCGCTCGCCAAGGGCACCAAGGCGGGCGATGCGCTGGCCAAGGCAGGCGTGACGCCCGAGGGGCTCAACACCGCGATCAACGATCTGCGCGGTGGCCGCACCGCGACCTCGGCGAGCGCCGAGGAAAGCTATGAGGCGATGAAGAAATATGCCCGCGACCTGACGGCGGTGGCGCGCGAGGGCAAGCTCGATCCGGTGATCGGCCGCGACGAGGAAATCCGCCGCACGGTGCAGATTCTCGCGCGCCGCACCAAGAACAATCCTGTGCTGATCGGCGAACCCGGCGTCGGCAAGACCGCGATCGCCGAAGGCCTCGCGCTGCGCATCGCCAATGGCGACGTGCCCGACAGCCTCAAGGACCGCCGCCTGATGGCGCTCGACATGGGCGCGCTGATCGCGGGCGCAAAATATCGCGGCGAGTTCGAGGAACGGCTCAAGGCCGTGCTCGACGAGGTCAAGGGCGCCGAGGGCGAGATCATCCTGTTCATCGACGAGATGCACACGCTGGTCGGTGCCGGCAAGGGCGAGGGCGCGATGGACGCCTCGAACTTGCTCAAGCCCGCATTGGCGCGCGGCGAACTGCACTGCATCGGCGCGACGACGCTCGACGAATATCAGAAGCATGTCGAAAAGGACCCCGCGCTCCAGCGGCGATTCCAGCCGGTGTTCGTCGGCGAGCCCAATGTCGAGGACACGATCTCGATCCTGCGCGGCCTCAAGGAAAAATACGAACTGCACCATGGCGTGCGCATCACCGACAATGCGCTGGTGGCGGCGGCGACGCTCTCCAACCGCTATATCTCGGACCGCTTCCTGCCCGACAAGGCGATCGACCTGATGGACGAGGCCGCGAGCCGCATCCGCATGGAAGTGGAGAGCAAGCCCGAGGAGATCGAGGCGCTCGACCGGCGGATCATCCAGCTCAAGATCGAGGCGTCTGCGCTCGGCAAGGAAAGCGATGCGGCTTCGAAGGACCGCCTCGCCACGCTGCAGAAGGACCTGGCCGAGCTGGAACAGCAATCGGCCGAGCTGACCACGCGCTGGCAGGGCGAGAAGGACAAGATCCATGCCGAGGCGAAGCTCAAGGAAGAGCTCGACGCTCTGCGCATCGAGCTCGAACAGGCGCAGCGCAATGGCGATCTCGCGCGGGCAGGCGAGCTGTCCTATGGCCGCATTCCCGAACTCGAGCGCAAGCTGGCCGAGGCACAGAGCCAGACGGCGGGTGCGATGCTGCGCGAGGAAGTGACCGAGGACGATATCGCTGCCGTGGTGAGCAAATGGACCGGCATTCCGGTCGACCGGATGCTCGCGGGCGAGCGCGAGAAGCTGCTCGCCATGGAAGAGCATATCGGCAAGCGCGTCATCGGCCAGCAGGCGGCGGTCGAGGCGGTGTCCAAGGCGGTCCGGCGTTCGCGCGCAGGCCTGCAGGACCCCAACCGCCCACTCGGCAGCTTCCTGTTCCTCGGGCCCACGGGTGTCGGCAAGACCGAACTGACGCGCGCGCTGGCGGGCTTCCTGTTCGACGACGACAATGCGATGGTGCGCATCGACATGAGCGAGTTCATGGAGAAGCACGCGGTCGCACGGCTGATCGGCGCGCCTCCGGGCTATGTCGGCTATGAGGAAGGCGGCGTGCTGACCGAGGCGGTGCGGCGGCGGCCCTATCAGGTCGTGCTGTTCGACGAGGTCGAAAAGGCGCATCCCGATGTGTTCAACGTGCTGCTGCAGGTGCTCGACGATGGCCGTCTGACCGATGGCCAGGGCCGCACGGTCGATTTCTCGAACACGCTGATCATCCTCACCTCGAACTTGGGCAGCCAGTATCTCGCGGGCATGACCGAGGACCAGAAGGTCAAGGATGTCGAGCCGCAGGTCATGGAAGTCGTGCGCGGGCATTTCCGCCCCGAATTCCTCAACCGGCTCGACGAGATCATCCTGTTCCATCGTCTGGGCGAGGAGCATATGGCGCCGATCGTCGACATCCAGGTCGCGCGGGTGGCGAAGCTGCTCAAGGATCGCAAGATCACGATCGACCTGACCGACAGCGCGCGCAAATGGCTCGGCCGGGTGGGTTACGATCCGGTCTATGGCGCGCGGCCGCTCAAGCGGGCGATCCAGCGCTATCTGCAGGACGCGCTCGCCGACAAGCTGCTGCGCGGCGAGGTGCCCGACGGCTCGACGTTGCACGTGACGGACGGCGACGGGCAGCTCGTGCTGACGGTTGGGTAAGGGGCGACAACAGCTGAAGAATTCGCGTTCCCCTCCCTGGCCAGGGAGGGGTAACGGCTGAGCCCAAGCTTCTCCTCTCCCACTTACGGGACGGGTGCCCGCAGGGCTTGGTGTGTCAATGCCATATGCCCCCAAACCCCGCTCAGCCTGAGCTTGTCGAAGGCCCCGCGCATCCCTCTCCCTTAGCGCAGCCGTTCTCCGGCGAAAGCCGGAGTCCAGAATCCAGATGGCATTGAGATCGCCCTGGATTCCGGCTTTCGCCGGAAAGCAGCATGGTCATATCGCAAGCTTCGGCGCGGGGCCTTCGACAGGCTCAGGCTGAGCGGGGTTGGGTGCGTGGCGTGTGCACCTAGCTCCCGCTAATCCCCCGCTTCGTCGTCAGATACGTCGCGAAGCTGCCGAGCCAGTGGCTGCCTTCGTAATTCTTGTCGCTGACCGCCTTCAGCCCGCTGTCTGCGTGGAGCTTGGCGGTCGCGAGCAGCGCAGGCACGCGCGGGTCGTCCTTCGGTAGCGCGCTGGCGATTCCCTCCATCGCCCAGGCGCGCGAGAGGTTGACGCCGTCGAGATGGACCAGCTTGCCGTCGGTGGGATCACGCACCTCGCCGGGCGTGAGCCAGCCGGTCGAGCCGTCCGTCGGGATCTGCGGCAGAAACTTGGCCAGCCACGCGGCATATTCGGCCTGCGGCATGACGCGGCGCATCAGGTCGGCCTCCATCAGACAGGGGGAGAGGAAGTCCTCGCCTGAAGGTTCATAGGCGAGCGGGCAATTGACGTCGCTGCGGTGGAACTCGAGCGACTTTGCGACGAGTTGCTTCTCGAACGCACCGTTCTTCACCCGCCGCGCATAATCGAGCATCAGGCCGAAGGCAAAGGCGCTCTGGTTATGCGTGCCCAGCCGGATCGGATAGGCGAGCTTGGGCAGCCAAGCCTCGGTCTCGCCGACGATCTTCTGCTCGAGCGGGCGCAGCGTCTCGCGCCAGGCCTTGAGCTTCGGGTCCTCGCTCTCGTCGAGCTCGGCGACCAGCTGCAGGAACCAGGCAGTGCCATAGGGCCGCTCGAAGCCCTTGCGGCCCTCGCCCTCGATATATTTGAGCTCGGCCGCGATATTCTCCGTGGTGAAGCTGCGATCCAGCGCGGCGAGGATCGCGGGCTTCATCGGCGACTTGGAATCGGTCTTGAGGATGCGCACCAGCAGCCAGTGGCCGTGCACCGACGAATGCCAGTCGAAACAGCCGTAAAAGGCGGGCGTCAGCTCGCGCGGCGGCTTCGCGTCGCCGTCGTCGTTCATCACGTGCGAAATCTTGTTGGGATATTCCTTGTGCACGCAGGTCAGCGCCAGCCGGGCGAAGCGATCGTTCACCGCATCGGGCCGCGCCTCGGGGATCGCGACGGCTTCTTCCTCGCTCCTCGTTCCGGGCGATCCGCAACCCGCGATCAGCAAAACGCCGGCCAGTGCCAGCCCCGTCCAGTTTCTCAATGCCGTGTCCCTTTCCAGCGTCCTTGAGCGAATACACACCAGAAGCGGGGCCAAGACAAGGATCGCAAGCCACGAAATCGACTGAAAGGATGACCGCGATGGCGGCGCATTTCCTGTCTTGCGGCACTGCACAATAGCTGTCACATTTTATGTCAATGACAGGGGATAAACCGCACTTTGACGAGATGCTGCTGCCCGATGGTTCGGTGCGCGCTCCCTATAGCGAATTTTGCGAATGGTATGGCGCCCAGGATGCATCCCGCCTCCGCACCAAGGCGCGCGATGCGGAGAATTTCTTCCGCCGCACCGGCATCACCTTCGCGGTTTATGGCGAGGAAGAGGCGAGCGAACGGCTGATCCCGTTCGACATCGTGCCGCGCATCATCTCGGGCCGCGAATGGGCGCGCCTCAGCCGCGGCATCGAGCAGCGCGTGCGCGCGATCAACGCGTTCCTGCACGATATCTATCACCGCCAGGAAATCCTGCGCGCGGGCCGTATCCCGGTCGAGCTGATCGCGAAGAACGAGGCGTTTCTGCCGCAGATGATCGGCATGGACCCGCCCGGCGGCATCTACACGCATATCATTGGCGTCGATATCGTCCGCACCGGGCCCGACCAGTTCTATGTGCTCGAGGACAATGCACGCACCCCGTCGGGCGTATCGTACATGCTCGAAAATCGCGAGACGATGCTGCACATGTTCCCGGAGCTGTTCCGCAAGGTGCGGGTGCGCGAGGTGTCGGACTATCCGCGCAAGCTGCGCCGCTCGCTCGCCGCCAGCGCGCCACGCGCATGCAACGGCCCGCCCGAGATCGCGGTGCTCACGCCCGGCATCCACAACAGCGCCTATTTCGAGCACAGCTTCCTCGCCGACCAGATGGGGGCGGAACTGGTCGAGGGGCATGACCTGCGCGTGGTCGATGGCCGGGTGGCGATGCGCACGACGCAGGGTTATCGCGCGATCGATGTGCTCTATCGCCGCGTCGATGACGATTTTCTCGATCCGCTCACCTTCCGCCCCGATTCCGCGCTCGGCGTTCCGGGCATCATGGACGTGTACCGTGCAGGCGGCATCACCATCGCCAATGCGCCCGGCACCGGGATTTCGGACGACAAGGCGATCTACAGCTACATGCCCGAAATCGTCGAATTCTATACCGGCGAAAAGGCGATCCTCGAGAACGTGCCGACCTGGCGCTGTTCCGAAGCCGATTCGCTCGCTTATGTGATGGAGCATCTCGACGAGCTGGTGGTCAAGGAGGTCCACGGATCGGGCGGTTACGGCATGCTGGTCGGCCCGGCGGCGAGCCGCAAGGAGATCGCGGCCTTCCGGGCCAAGTTGAAGGCACGGCCCGGCAATTATATCGCGCAGCCCACGCTGTCGCTGTCCACCGTGCCGATCATGACGCGCCAGGGGCTCGCCCCGCGCCATGTCGACTTGAGGCCCTTCGTGCTCGTTTCGCCCAATGGCATCGACATCACGCCCGGCGGCCTGACCCGCGTCGCGCTCAAGAAAGGATCGCTCGTGGTCAATTCCAGCCAGGGCGGCGGCACCAAGGACAGCTGGGTGCTCGACGAATGACCGCCGGTGCCAAGATCAAGGAGGCGCGCTGATGCTGGGCAAGACCGCAGGCGGCCTGTTCTGGATGCAGCGCTATCTCGAGCGCAGCGAGAATATCGCGCGGCTGGTCGATGCCGGTTTCCGCATCGCATTGACGCGATCGGAAGCCGCCGAGGACGAATGGGCCTCGGTACTGACCACCGCAGGCGTCCGCCAGGCCTATGCGCAGCGCTATGACAAGGTCGATGGCTCTAGCGTCATCAACTTCCTGTTGCGCGACAAGACCAATCCGTCGAGCGTGCTCTCGGTGATCGAGGCCGCGCGCAACAATGCACGGCTGGTGCGCACCGCGCTGACCCGCGAGGTGTGGGAGGCGACGAACGAATGCTGGATGACGCTGAAGGAAGCGCTGCGGACCCAGATTTCGGACAATGAACTGCCTGATGTGCTGAGCCTCATCCGCCAGCAGAGTGCGCAGGTGCGCGGCGCGCAGAGCGGCACGATGATGCGCAACGACATCTATTTCTTCGCGCAATTGGGCACGTTCGTCGAGCGGGCGGACAGCACCGCGCGCATCCTCGACGTCAAATATTACGTGCTGCTGCCCTCGCTGTCCTATGTCGGATCGAGCCTCGACAATGTGCAGTGGGAGACGATCCTGCGCTCGGTCTCGGCCTATCGGGCGTTCCGCTGGCTGAACCCTGGCGAGACGAACCCGCGCAACATCGCGCAGTTCATGATCCTCGACCAGGTGATGCCGCGCTCGCTGTCCTTCTGTGCCAGCCGGATGGCGAGCGCGCTCGAAGCGATCGCGCGCGAATATGGCGGGGCAGGCGACAGCCTTCACCAGGCCGCAGGGCTCAGCCAGGAACTGGCCAACACCAATATCGACATGATCGTCGATAATGGGCTGCACCAGTTCATCCAGGATTTCATCAAGCGCAACAACAGCATCTCGGCGCAGATCGAGCAGGAATTCCGCTTCTATCATTGAGGCGGGGCGGAATTTTACAGGGGTTACGGGTCACTCATGCGGCTGCACATCGTCCACAGGACAAGCTATCATTACGACACGCCCATGCCCTATGCGCTGCAGCGGCTGCGCATGATCCCCAAGGATTCGCACGGGCAGAAGGTGATCCGCTGGACGACCAATGTCGATGGCGGCACCAAGCAGGTCGAATTCTACGATCACCACAACAACCATGTCGAGCTGTTCAGCTTCGATCCCGACCAGCATGAGATCATCATCCAGTGCGAGGGCGAGGTCGAGACCAGCGATCATGCCGGGATGGTCGGCCAGCATATCGGCTCGGCGCCGCTCTGGTATTTCAAGCGGGAGACCCCGTTCACCAGGCCGGGCCCCGCGATCCGCAAGCTGCTGCGCCAGTTCGAGGACCCCGGCACCAGCAGCGGCGATGCGCCGCGGCTGCACGCGCTGTCGGCACTGGTGCGCGGTGCGGTGGCCTATCAGGTCGGGCAGACCGGCGTTACCACGACTGCGGAAGAGGCGCTGAACGCCGGGCACGGCGTGTGCCAGGACCATGCGCATCTGTTCATCACGCTCGCGCGCATGCTGGGCTATCCGGCGCGCTATGTCAGCGGCTATCTGCTGATGAACGACCGGGTCGATCAGGATGCCGGGCACGGCTGGGCAGAGGTCCATGCGCAAGGCCTCGGCTGGGTCGGGTTCGATGTCTCCAACGGCTATTCGCCGGACGAGCGTTATGTCCGCGTCGCGACCGGGCTCGATTATCGCGAGGCCGCGCCGATCGCGGGCATTACCTTCGGGCGCGGCAACGAGGCGATGACGGTGACGCTGCAGGTGCAGCAGGTCCAGCAGTAGAACCACTACTGTGCTTGGCCCATCACCCCCGCGAAGGCGGAGGTCCTGCTATTTTCATCGGCAAGGCAACAGAAGCGGGATTCCCGCGTTCGCGGGAATGACGGTGTTGATGGCGCAGCGGGCAGCGCAACCCGACTTTTCCACAAAGCCCATTGCCGCTTGACCGATTGTTGCGCTTAACGCCTTATGCGCGTCATGCGAATGAAGGGGGAGGACGCTCCTATGACATATTGCGTCGGGATGCGCCTGGACAAGGGGCTGGTGTTCATGTCGGACACCCGGACGAACTCGGGCGTCGACAATATCAGCACGTTCAAGAAGATGTTCACCTGGGAAAAGCCGGGCGATCGCTACATAACACTGATGACGGCGGGCAATCTTGCGACCACTCAGGGTGTGATCAGCGTGCTCGAGGAACGGACCAAGGCTCCAGCCGAGCGCAAGCCTTCGATCATGGAAGCGCCGACCATGTTCCAGGTCGCGCGGATCATCGGCGAGACGTTGCGCGACGAGATTGCGCGGACGCGCGCGATTGCGGGAGAAAGCGCGTCTTCCACGTTCAGTGCCTCGATCATCGTGGGCGGCCAGATCAACGGCATGGAGCCCAAGCTGTTCATGATCTACCCCGAGGGCAATTTCATCGAGGCGGGCGACGACACGCCCTTCTTCCAGATCGGCGAGACCAAATACGGGCGCCCCATTCTGGTGCGCGCTTATGATCGCGACATGTCGTTTCATGACGCGATCAAGCTGCTGATGGTGTCGTTCGATTCGACGATCAAGGCAAACCTGTCGGTGGCGCTGCCGCTCGATCTGCAGATCTATGCCGCCAACAGCTTTGCCGGGCGCAACCGGCGCATTCAGGCGAGCGATCCCTATTACAACCTGATCGCCGACCAGTGGAGCGATGCCCTGAAGAGCGCGTTCCACTCACTGCCCGATTATACCGGGTGATGCCGCTTGCGCCCGCTGGGGCTGCGCCCTAATTTGGGGCCATGAAAACCAAGACGCGCAACATCCTCATTTTTCTGGGCCTCACGACAGCGGTTGTCGGGGGTGCCGGCTGGTATTTCCTGAGCGGTGACAAGGCGCAGCTCGATATCGCCGAGGTCAGCGGCCCGTCGCCGGAAATCACCGCGCCGCGCAAGGAAATCTTCCCGACGATCAACGTTGCCGATGTGAAGCCCTGGGGCCCGAACGAAGCCCCCAAGGCGGCCGAAGGGCTGCAGGTGGCGCGTTTTGCCGATGGGCTCGATCATCCGCGATCGATGCTGGTGTTGCCCAATGGCGATGTGCTGGTCGCCGAAACCAACAGCCCGCCGCGCGAAAATCCCGGCATCGAAGGCATGGTGATGCGCCTGCTGATGAACAAGGCGGGCGCGGGCGTCAAATCGGCCAACCGCATCTCGCTGCTGCGCGACAGCGATGGCGACGGCAAGGCCGAGACCAAGACGCCGTTTCTCGAAGGACTGAACTCGCCTTATGGCATGGTGCTGATCGGCGACACGCTCTATGTCGCGAACACCGACGCCGTCATGGCCTTTCCCTATTCCGAAGGGCAGACGAAGATCACCGCCAAGGGGCGCAAGGTGCTGAGCCTGCCCGCGCAGAAGCCCAACAACCACTGGACGCGCAACCTAATCGCCAATGAAGATGGCACCAAGCTCTATGTGGCGATCGGCTCAGCGTCGAACGTCGCCGAAAAGGGGCTCGAGGTCGAGAAGGGCCGCGCGCGGATCATCGAACTCGACCTCGCGACCGGCAAGAAGCGCGACTTTGCGGTCGGTCTGCGCAACCCGGTCGGCATGGCGTGGGAGCCCAATTCGGACGCGCTTTGGACGGTGGTCAACGAACGCGACATGCTGGGATCGGACCTCGTCCCTGACTACCTCACCAAGGTGGAAGCCGGCATGCATTTTGGCTGGCCGTGGAATTACTGGGGTGGTTACGAGGATTTCCGCGTCGAGCCGCGCCGTCCCGAGCTGCGCGAATATACCCGGCGTCCCGATTACGCGCTCGGCACGCATGTCGCGCCGCTGGGCCTGACCTTTGCGAGCAAGGCGGCCCTGGGTACCGGCTTTGCCAATGGCGCGTTCGTTGCGTTGCACGGATCGTGGAACCGCAAGCCCGCCTCGGGCTACAAGGTGGTGTTCGTTCCGTTCGGAGAGAACGGTCGTCCCGCAGTCACGCGCGATGCCAAGGGCAAGGTCATCAGCGGGTTGCCGGTCAACATACTCTCGGGCTTCCTGACCAAGAGCGGCGATGCCAAGGGCCGCCCGACCGATGTCACAATCGACAGCAAGGGCGCGCTGCTGGTCACCGATGACGTCTCGGGCATCGTCTGGCGGGTAAGCAACCCGCAGGTCAAAGCAAGGCCGGTCGAGACCGCGATGCGCTGAGCTTCGTTGGCGATCGCTTCCCAAAGCCCTCCTCCTTGATGGGGGAGGGTGGGGTGGGGGTGATCGCGCCGGATCAGGCAGCCAATGAGCCATCGAACCCAATCATTTAAACGCACCATCACCCCCAACCGCTGCGACATAGGCTGCAAGCAGCCAAGTCTCCGCAGCCTCCCCCATCAAAGGGGAGGAGATATTTTTGACACTCCCTCTCGCTCCTGCAGCGAGCATGAGAATTGGGCGTGAAAAGCAGGAACGTGCGCCCATCTCCCGCGTAAATCCTGCATGACCGATACGAACGAAAATACCTCGCCCGCGCCCGATCAGGTGCGCCTGGCGGAGAAGGCGCTCAAGCTGAAAGAGCAGGATGCGCAGCGCGACGATCCGGAATATCTGGATCGCCAGACCGATACCGCACATCAGGGCCGCATCGACGGCCCAAGCGATCACGACCCGCCGATGGGCGCTCTCGACGCCGAAGGCCATCGCCCGGTTCTCGAACGTTCCAGAAAGGTCCGCTGATCCATGCATATCCAGTTCAACACCGACAATCGCATTACCGGCGATGAAGCGCTGGCGGCCCAGGCCGAAGAAATCATCCAGTCGCGGCTGAACCGCTTTTCGGGTCGCCTGTCGCGCGTCGAGGTCCATCTCGCCGACGTGAACGGCCCCAAGGGCGGCAGCGACGATATCGTCTGCACGCTGGAGGCGCGGCCAGAGGGCGGCAAACCGGTGACGGTCAAGGGCAATGCGGGGCAGGTCGAGAGCGCGATCCGCGACGCCTCGGACAAGATGCAGGCGCTGCTCGATACGCATTTCGGCAAGTTGCGCACGCACTGATTGCCATAAATTCCAACGAAAAAGGCCCGCTGTCACGGCAATGACAGCGGGCCTTTCTTGTGTCAGACCAACGCGCTTACCAGATGCGGATGCGCTGTTCCGGCGGCAGGTAGAGCGCGTCACCTGGCTTGACGTTGAACGCCTTGTACCATTCGTCGAAATTGCGAACGGTGCCGTTGGCGCGATAGTTGGGCGGCGAGTGCGGATCGGTGTTGAGCTGCTGGCGCAGATATTCGTCGCGCGACTTGTTCCGCCATACTTGCGCCCAGGCCATGAAGAATCGCTGGTCGCCGGTCAGCCCGTCGATCACTTTGTCTTCCTTGCCGTTGAGGTGGATCTTGTATGCGCGATAGGCCATCGAGAGCCCGCCGACATCGCCGATATTCTCGCCGAGCGTCAGCGCGCCGTTGACGCAGGTCTTGCCATCGTCGAGCGGGCAAAGCGCGCTGTACTGGGCGACGAGCGCGCTGGTCAGCTTCTTGAAATTGGCCTGATCTTCGGGCGTCCACCAATCGCGCAGCACGCCGTCGCCGTCCGACTTGGAACCCTGATCGTCAAAGCCATGGCCCATTTCATGGCCGATGACACCGCCAATCGCACCGTAGTTCACCGCCGGGTCCGCCGAAAGGTTGAAAAAGGGCGGCTGCAGGATCGCGGCGGGGAAGACGATCTCGTTGCGCGGTGGCGAATAATAGGCGTTCACCGTCTGCGGCAGCATGAACCATTCGGTCTTGTCGATCGGCTTGCCGAGCTTGGACAGATTGTCTCGATAGGCCCAGGTGCCCGCCGCGATCGCATTGTCCAGCGCCTTGCCCGGCATGATCGTCAGCGTGTCATAGGTTTCGAACTTTTCGGTATAGCCGATCTTGGGGGTGAACTTGGCGAGCTTCTGCCGCGCCTCGACCTTGGTCGCCTCGCCCATCCACTTGATGTCGTTGAGATTGGCGGCCACCGCCTTGCGGAGGTTGCCGACCAGCTCGTCCATCGCGGCCTTGTTTTCCGCCGGGAAATAGCGGTCCGCATAGATCTTGCCGACGATCTCGCCCATCGATCCCTCGACCGCGGCGACGCCGCGCTGCCAGCGCTCGCGCTGCTGCTTCTGGCCGCCGAGCACGGTGCCGTAGAACGCGAAATTGGCGGCATCGATGTCCGAAGGCAGCACGCTGGCAGCGTTCGAAAGGAAGCCGGCTGCCAGCCAGGCCTGCCAGGCCTCGATCGGCGCGGTGTTGGCGAGCTTGAACAGGCCGGGAATGCCGCTGCCCAGCTTCGCCACCTGTTCGGGGGTCAGCTTCTCCGTCGCGATTTCTTCGGCGGTCGGGCTGAGCTGGCGCACGACATATTCCTGCTGTCCATCGACACCCACGGTCTTGATGAAGGTCTCGACCGGGAAGCCGTTGCCCAGCGCGAGCATTTCGGCCTTGCTCAGCTTGTTATAGGTGATGTTGCGGTTGCGGCCGATGGCGCGGTCCCAATGCTCGGTCGCGATCGCCTTTTCGAGGTCATAGACCATCTGCGCCGCCTTGGCCGGGTCGGCATAGCCTGCCTTGCCGAGCAGGAAGGTCAGATACTGCATATAGGCGGCGCGGACCTTGAGGTTCGCCTCGCTGTCGACGAGATAATAGTCGCGGTCGGGCATGCCGAGGCCCGCCTGGGTGACCTGGAAGATATATTTGTCGGTCTGCTTGGAATCGATGTCGACGAAACCGGCCACCGGGCTGCGGAAGCCGGGCGTGCCGAACAGCTTGGCCAGATCCTCGCGCGTCTTCACCGCCTTGATCTTGTCGAGATAGGGCTGGGCAGGGGCAAGGCCGGCAGCATCGATCGCGGCGGTATCGAGATAGGCGTTGTAGAACGCGGCGACCTTGCCGGCTCCGGTGTCGATCGCGGGCTTGGTCGCCGCGAGCTCGTCGATGATCTTGCGCACGCGCTGCTCGGACTTTTCGGCGAGCAGGGTGAAGGCACCATAGCGCGCGCGGTCGGCCGGGATCTCGAACGTGTCGAGCCACTTGCCGTTGACATAGGCGTAGAAATCGTCGCCCGGCTTGACCGCGGGGTTCATCAGCGTCGTGTCGACGCCCCAGGTGCCCCAGAAATCGCGCGCGGTGGTGGTGATGCCTTCCGCATCGGTGGTGCCGCCGCTGGCGGTATCGCCCGCGGCTTCGGCCTCGATCAGCGTATCGATATCGCCCGGCTGGGCATCGTGCTCATGCGCCTGGGCGGGTGCCGCCGCGAGTGCGACCAGCGCAGCGGACGCAAGCAGGAAATTCTTGACCATTTTAGCTCCCCGGATGGTGTCTGAAGGCCCGGACATACGGGCGCTTGCCATCGACCCGCAGCGTGCGGGAGGCGATGATGGTTTCAAACGTAATCGGACCCCCCAGGGGCTGCAAAGCTTTTCGGCAGGCGGTCGTTTGTCGTCGACAAACGGCTTGGACGATCAGACCGACAGCGTGGCGTCCGCAGGGCTCCAGCGCGACCAGCCGGGCTCGGCCAGGACCTTGCGGCCCGGCAGCACGCTGCGGCTTTCGGTTCCGGCAAGGTCAAGCGTATGTTCGCGGATGGTGCGCATCGCGTGCCAGTTCGAGGTGGCGCGATCCTGGGTCAGGTTCACGGTCATGTAGCCGCGGCTGCTGGTATCGGCCCATTTGAGCTGCGAATTGCCCCGCACCAGCGCGCCCGCAACATCCTTGGGCGATACCGTCGGCGCATAGGTCTCGAAGCCCGGCGAGCTGACCGAATGCCCTGCAAATTCGACGCCCGCCGGCTTGCCATCGGCGGCCAGATCGAAGCCCCAGGCGTTGTGGCTGTCGCCCGAGAGCACGACCAGATCGGCATCCGCGGCCTGGGCCGACTTGAGCAGCGCCTCGCGCTGGACCGGATAGCCGTCCCAGGCGTCCATGTTGAACGGCAGCCCCGCCTTGCTCGCGGCGAGGCCGGCGGCCGAGCGGGTGCGCACGATCTCGGGCGCATCCTTTGGCACCCAATCGGCGGTTTCCATCGGCAGCTTCATCGACCCCATCACGCATTGCTGCGCCCATACCTGCCAGCGCGTGCCCGATGCCTTCGATGCCTTGAACTGCTCGCCCAGCCAGCGCGCCTGGTCGTCGCCCAGCATGTGGCGGCTCGGGTCCATCCAGGTCTCGTCGCGGAATTTCGCCAGCGCCTTGGCCAGATCGCCGCCACCGGCAAAGGCCTCGGCCAGCTCGGCGGGCTTGTCGCGGCCCGACAGGCGGCTTTCGGTGCGGATGATCGTCGCGAGATTGCCGATCTGATAGCTGGTCCACAGCGTATCGCCGGGGCTGAGGTCGGCCACCGGCATCCATTCGCGATAGACCTGCTCGGCAATGCGGCGGCGGGTGGCATAGTCGCCCTCGACCCCGTCCTGATGGTTCTGCGCGCCACCCTTCCAGGCGTCGTTGGCAATCTCGTGATCGTCCCACATTGCGATCATCGGCACGCTCTGGTGCAGCGCCTGCAGATCGGGATCGAGCCTGTAGCTGGCATAGCGCAGGCGATAGTCGGCGAGCGTGATCATCTCGTGATCGGGCTGGACCAGACGACCGGCCAGCGCCTGCGTGCGCGTCGGGTACACGTCCGGGCCATATTCGTAGATATAATCGCCCAGGTGCAGCGCGAGGTCGATATCCTTGCGCGCAGCCGCATGGCCATAGGCGTTGAACCAGCCGAAGGGCAGGTTGGAGCAGGAAAAGACGCCAAGATTGAACGCCTGCGTTTCGCCCTTCGGCAAGGTGCGCGTGCGGCCCACGGGCGACTTGGATCCGTCTGCGGCCACGAAGCGGTAATAATACCAGCTGCCGGGCTTGAGGCCGCGCACGGTGATCTTGGCGATATGGTCGCGCGCGCCGCTGGCGGTGACCGATCCGCCGCCGACAACCTTCGCAAAATCAGGCGTCGCGGAGAGCTCGGCGGTGAGGCGCGCGTCATTGTCTGCGACATAGCGCGTCCACAGCAGCACCGAATCGGCGGAGGGCTCGCCGCTCGCCACGCCATGGGTGAAGCCGCGGGCCGATGCAAAGGCGAGCGCTGCGCCGGGCAGCGAAAGCGCCGCAAGCCCGAAGGTTCCGGCCTTGAGCAGCAGTCGGCGATCGATCGTCATGGTCATGGGCACGCCCCTCTCGTGTTGTGTTTGCGTCCATCGGACAGCGCGGGCGCCTTTTGGTCAAGGGACATTGCGGGCGTGTGACAATCGTCCAGTCCGTGAAAATTACAGAAATATGACATTAAGGAGTAATTTATGTGACATTCATATTGCCATGGGTGTCACATAAGCGTAGCATTTCACTCGTCACACACGGAAAGGATATGCTGACATGAACACCAAAGTTATCACATTCGCGGCGCTGGCCGCCCTCGGTATGGCTGCTCCGGCAATTGCCCAGCCTGTGCAGAACCGGGCGGCGGCGAACGAAATCGGCTATGAGAGCGGCTCGCTCGGCTATGCCGCGCTGCTCAAGGGCAATTATCCGGTCGCGCTCGAACAGATGCAGGCGGCCGAGCAACAGGTTTCTCCTTCCGCCCGGCGCGATCCCGCCCGGCTGATCAACATGGGTCTGGCCTATGCCAAGATGGGCGATCTCGCCCAGGCGCGCAGCCATTATCAGGCCGCGATCGATGCCGAGCGCTCGTTCGACGTGATCCTGTCCGATGGGCGGGTGATGGACAGCCGCGTCGCTGCACGGCACGCGCTGCGTCGTCTCGACCAGGGCTATGCCAGCCGCTGATCGCGCTCCGCCCATCAGGGGCTGACAGAACCGACCCGGCCGGAGACAATCCGGTCGGGTCTTGTCTTGTGGATGAGCCAATGTGACACATTGGCCACGCAAGGCACGCATAATCGCTTCATCTGCACGCCGCCCGTGCGCTCGGCAATTGTTTGCAATGCCCTGTCCGCCGCTCAGGCCATTGGCCTAACGTGCCGAAAACCAAGAGTTTGGTCACTCGGGCGCGGCGTTTGTCGCACAATTTTCACATAAGACTCCAAAGAGTCATATTCCTGTCGCTGCTCTGTCATGGAAATGGCCCCGCCGGGTCATCATGGCTGCCTATCTGCCGCCCCGAACGGTGTTCCAGGGGGTGGAATCAGCTCATCTCCGCTCGTTCCTCAAAAGGCTGACAGCGATCGCTGTCCTGATTTGCGGAGATTCCAAGATGCTTAATGCACGTGTTCGTTCGGTCCTGATGGTTTCGGTGGCCGCGCTCGCGGTTTCGGCCTGCGGTGCTGATGATGTCGCCTCGCCCGGCGAAGGCACCATCGTCGTTCCCGCCCCCGCTCCGGCACCTGCCCCGGCTCCGACTCCGACGCCGACCCCGACGCCGACCCCTACCGGCCCGGCTGCCGACTGCCCCAATGGCACCGCCAATGTCGGCACCATCACCACCGGCGGCGGCGCGGTCGTCCGCAACTGCCAGCTTTCGGGCACCATCACCACCAACCTGGTGATCCCGCGTCGCGCCGGCACCATCTATTCGCTATCGGGCCGCGTCCAGGTCGGCATCGATGTTGGCCCCACCGCCAGCACCGGCACCCCCGCCATTCTGACCATCGAGCCGGGCGTGACCTTCTTCGGTTCGTCGGGCGCCGACTTCCTGCTGGTCAATCGCGGCTCGCAGCTGTTCGCCGAAGGCACCGCCGATCGTCCGATCATCTTCACCGCGCGTGACAACATCACCGGAACCGCAACGGCCAATTCCAAGGGCCTGTGGGGCGGTGTCGTGATCCTCGGCCGTGCGCCGCTGTCCGACTGCGCCACCGGTTCGCCGACCAACCCCGGCGGCACCCGCACCGATTGCTCGGGTGTGGTGGAAGGTACCAACGCCAACTATGGCGGCGCGGTGCCGACCGACAATAGCGGCCGCATCGCCTTCTTCCAGGTCCGCTATTCGGGCTTCGAGGTCCAGCCGGGCAACGAGCTCAACGGCATCACGCTGGCAGGCGTCGGCTCGGGCACCTTCTTCCAGAACGTGCAGGTCTATAACAGCTCGGACGACGGCATCGAATGGTTCGGCGGACGCGTCAATGGCCGCAACCTGGTCGGGCTGGGCAATGACGACGACACGTTCGACATGGACCTCGGCTACAAGGGCTTCAACCAGTTCCTGCTCGGCATCCAGACCGCCAGCGCCAACCACGTGATCGAAGGCGATTCGAACGGCAACGAGCAGGCCGAGCCGCGCACCGCCTGGTCGATGTCGAACGCGACCTTCGTATCGACCCAGACCACGGCTGACGAAGCCGCGATCCTGCTGCGTGGCGGCATGGACTTTGCCGCGTTCAACAGCGTCATCACCGGTCCCGGCTGGTGCCTCGATGTCGACTCGGCCGTGACCGTGCAGCCAACCGGCACCGCGGGCGCAGGCGACGAAGCTGGTCCGCCGCGCTTCGAATCGGTGTTCCTGAGCTGCCCCAACGCCTTTACCGACGATGGCAACGTCACCGTCGCGGCGATCCAGGCGCTGTTCACGGGTGGCACCAACAACATCACCAACGGCACCTCGACGCTGTCGGGCATCTTCATCAACGGCGCGAACGAAACCGCGCGTCCGGTGTTCAACGTGACCGCGATCAACAGCTTCTACACCGCCGTCACCTATATCGGTGCGGTGCGCGATGCGGCTGACACGCGCTTCCAGGGCTGGACCTGCGGCCTCTACAGCTCGACCCCGGCATGCACCGCCGTGCCGAGCATTCCGACCACCTGATAGCGATCCGCTGACCGGTTACGGGGCGGCGGCGACACCACGCCGCCGCCCCTTTTTTGAATTTCTGGAGGGACATATGGCGAAGTTCACGCCGCTTTCATTCGCTGCATTGCTGATGGTCAGCTCGGCGCTGGTTTCGCCGGCGGCCTTTGCCCAGGAGGCGCCCGCGCCCCAGGCCGATGCTCCCGCCGCCCCCGCTGCCGATGCCCCGGCCGAAGACGTGCCGGCCGAAGACGATATCGAGATTTCGGGTCCGGGTGCCGGCGGCAACAGCGAAATCGTGGTGCGCGGTGTCTTCATCCCCAATGTGATCAAATCGACGCCCGAAGTGGTGTCGGTGCTGAGCGAAGCCGATATCGCGCGCACCGCCGATGGCGATATTGCCGGGTCGCTGCAGCGCGTGACCGGTCTCAGCGTCGTCGGTGGCCGCTTCGTGTTCGTCCGCGGCCTGGGCGAGCGCTATTCGCTCGCGCTGATGAACGGATCGCCGCTGACCTCGCCCGATCCGCTGCGCCGCACGGTGCCGCTCGACATCTTCCCGACCAGCGTCATCGCCTCGACCACTATCCAGAAGAGCTATTCGGTCGATTATCCCGGCGAGTTCGGTGGCGGCGCGATCAACCTCACCACCAAGTCGGTACCGCGCGACCCGTTCTTCAAGATCGAGTTCAGCACCGGCGGCGACACGATCACCACCGGCGAGGTCGGCTATACCTATTTCGGTTCGTCGACCGACTTCACCGGTTTCGACAATGGCGCGCGCACGCTGCCGCGCAACCTGCGTAACGCCTTTGCCTCGGGCAATCCCATCACCGCCGGCGCCAATTTCACCGCCGCGCAGGTGCGTGACCTGACCGCCAGCCTGGCCAATGCCAACACCTCGCTCATTCAGCGCAACAACAACATTCCGGTCAATTTCTCGGGCCAGCTCAGCGGCGCGACGAACTTCCTCGTCGGCGATGTCAATATCGGCATTGTCGGTGCAGCCGGCATCAACAACACCTGGCGTACGCGCGGCGGCGTGCAGCAGATTTCGCAGGGCATCGTGCCGCAAAATGGTGTCGACGCGCTGCTGCCGGACATCAACTTCAACTATCTGACGACCGAAAACCGCATCGTGGTCAACGGGCTGTTCGGTGTCACGGCAGACGTGGGCGAGCACAAGTTCAAATGGACCAACGTGTTCATCCGCGACACGGTGAAGGACGCCTCGATCCGCGAAGGCATCGACGCGCGCATCACCGATACGCGCCTGATCAATCGCAGCCGTACCACCTGGTTCGAACGCCAGCTGATCAACACCCAGTTTGTCGGCGAGATGAAGTTCGACGACTTCCGCCTGAACTTCCGCGGCAGCTATGCCAATTCGCAGCGCGAAGCGCCGTACGAGCGGACCTTCGACTATACGTTCAGCGCCGCCGCGAACGATTTCGTCAACGACCTGCAGTCGGCGGGCGAGGGCGCACGCATCGCGTTCAGCGATCTCGATGACAATGTCTACGGCGCGAATGTCGATCTGGCCTATGAGACCGATATCGGCGTGCCGATCACCTTCACGGCGGGCTATGCCTATTACAAGAACGATCGCACGTCGATCCGCCGCGACTTCCGCTTCCTGAGCGGCCAGGGCCCGCTGCCCTTTGCCGTGTCGCAGCAGCGTCCCGATTTCCTGCTGTCGGACTTCAACGTCTACACCTTCGACGTGCGCCTGTTCGAAACCTCGGGTTCGAACGGTGCGGCGGCCTATGACGCCGGGCTGGAAGTCCATGCCGGCTATCTGCAGTTCGAGGCAGAGCTGGCCGACAGCCTGCGCCTGCAGGCGGGTGTCCGCTATGAGGACGGCGACCAGTTCGTTCAGCCGATCGACCTGTTCGGTCTGGGCAGCGCCAATCTGGTGCCCACCAGCATCAAGAAGGACGACTGGCTGCCGGCCGCGACGCTGACCTGGAACCTGGCCGAGAACATGCAGCTGCGTTTCGCGGCGTCGAAGACCATTGCCCGCCCGCAATTCCGCGAACTCGCGCCGCAGCAATATCTCGACCTCGAATTCGACCGCACGTTCTTCGGCAACCCGTTCCTGAAGAACAGCCGCCTGATCAACCTGGAATCGCGCTTCGAATGGTATTTCGAACGTGACCAGCGCCTGACCGCCGCGATCTTCTACAAGGACATCAAGGACCCGATCGAAAACCTGGGCTTCCGTCAGGGCGACAACTTCTTCACCACCTTCGCCAATGCACCCAAGGCGACGCTTTATGGTGCGGAAATCGAACTGGTGAAGTTCTTCGACCTGATCGATCTGGGCGGCACGTTCTTTGAAGAGCGCCGGATGCTGATCGCAGCCAACTATACCTATACCAATTCGGACGTGAAGGTGACCGCGCAGGACATGATCGCCGACCCGCTGAGCGGCGCGATGGTGGCGGCTTCGACCATCTTCCGCACCGGCGGCTTTGCGTTGACCGGCCAGTCGGACCATATCGCCAACATCCAGTTCGGCATGGAAAGCACCGGCGAACGGCTGTCGCAGCAGACCATTCTGCTGTCGTGGAACAGCAACCGCGTGACCAATCGCGGTCCGGCCGGCCAGCCTGACTTTGTCGAATATACCGGCCCGCGGCTGGACTTCGTCTGGCGCGAAGGCTTCAAGCTGTTCAACCGGACGGGCGAGCTGAAGTTCGAGGCGCGCAACCTGCTGAGCACCGACTATGTCGAGTTCCAGCAGCTCAACCGCTCGCTGATCCTCAACAACGCCTATGAGATCGGCCGCGGCTTCCAGATCAGCGCTTCGCTGGAATTCTGATCACGCGGGCGTCCGCCCATCAGAACATGAAAGGGGGAGCCGGGCACCGCACCGGCTCCCCTTTTTCGTTCGCGCCCATCGGGCTGCGCAGCATCACCTTCAAATATCTGTCACAAACTGGTAATCCAACCGTCACGGGCTGCGCCTAGCAGCATCGCGAGGCCATGGGGATCGGCCTGAAGCGGGGAGTGATTCGTGGCATCAGCGGCCCAGAATGGCGCGCAGACCGGCCTCAGTGCTTCGCTATCCCGTTTCCGTCTCGCACGGTTTCAGGGGCAGCAGAGCGGCTGGGCAAGGTTTTTCCCGCAGGGTCTTTATGGCTGGCTGCGCGCGCTGCTCGTTCTGGCGCTCATCATCCAGGTTGCCCGGCTCGTCTGGACCATCGTCACGCCCATCGCACCGCTGGGTGACTGGCAGGCGCGCACCGCCAATGTCATGTCACCCGCCGCGCGTGCCGCGCTTTTCGCCAGCTTCGACGGTTTCGATCGCGCCGCTGCCGGGGGCGGGGAGGCCAGTGCCGCCGTCACCTCGCTCGACCTCACGCTCTACGGCCTCAGGATGAACGAGGCGTCGGGCGGTGGCTCTGCGATCATCGCGGGCTCGGACGGGGTGCAGCGCAGCTATGCGGTGGGCGAGGAGGTCTCGCCCGGGGTCAAGCTGGTGCAGGTGCTGTTCGACCATGTCGTGCTCGAACGCGGCGGGACGCGCGAAAGCCTGTTCCTCGACCAGTCGGTGCCTGCCGAGACCGTGGGCGATGCGCCGATGACCGCAGCCCCAGCCGCCGGTGCCACGCCGCCGCCGACCGTCCAGGCGCCCGGCCCGCTCAATGCAGACGCGATCACCGGCGGCATCGGCTTTGCCCCGCGCATGGAAAATGGCCGCCCCACAGGCTTCGCTGTGACCCCCAAAGGCGATGGCGCGGTCTTTGCCCAGGCGGGCTTTCGCGCCGGCGACATCGTCGTCGAGATCAACGGCCGCAAGGTCAGTTCCGCCGCCGATGCCGCCGCGCTGACCGCTCAGCTAAAGCCCGGCGCTCGGCTTTCGCTGCAGGTCGAGCGCGGCACCGAAACCCTTCCCATCGCGATCATCATCCCGGAAAAATGAAAAAACACATCTCCCTTTTCGCGCTGGGCGTCGCCCTCGTATTCGCCCAGCCCGCAGCGGCGCAGCACAGCCTGAACGTGCGCGATGCCGATGTCCGCGCGTTCATCGAGGATGCAGCGCAGGTCACCGGTCGCACTTTCATCATCGATGGCAGGGTGCAGGGCAAGGTATCGGTGGTGACCGATCGCCCGCTGAGCCGCAGCGAGTATTTCGAGGTGTTCCTCTCCACCCTGCGCGCCAACGGTCTGATCGCGGTGCCGACCGCGAACGGTGCCTATCGCATCCAGCCGACCGATGGCGCGGCGTCCGCGCCGGGCCGGGTCGGCAGCCGCGGCGCGCAGAACGAGTTCGTCACCGAGGTGTTCCGCCTGCGCGCGATCGACGCGACCACCGCGGTCGAAACGCTGCGCCCGCTGGTAAGCCGCGAGGGATCGATTACCGCCAATCGCAGCGGCAACAGCCTGGTCGTGGCCGATTATGCCGACAATATCCGCCGCATCCGCGCGCTGATCGGCCAGATCGACCGCGACAATGCGACCACGCAGGTCATCACGCTCAGCCATGCCGGCGCGCGCGAGATTGCGATGACGCTGCAACAGCTTGCGCCTGCGCCCGGCGGCGGCGCGGAAGGCGGCGGCGGTGCGCCCCTGGTGTCGGTGGTCGCGGTGGATTCGAGCAATTCGGTCGCCTTGCGCGGCGATGCGCCGACGGTCGCGCGGCTGACCGCGATCGCCAAGGAGCTCGACGCGCGCGCGGCGAACGGCAGCGAGATCCGCGTGATCTGGCTCGATTATGCCGATGCCGAACAGCTGGTCCCCGTGCTGCAGATGATGGTCGGCGCGCAGGGCGGCGGCGGCGTCACCCCGATGTCCGCGACTCCTGCGGCGGCACCGTCCGCCAACGGCGCAGCCCCCACCGCAGCGTCGGCCCCGGTCGGCGGCGCGGTTGCGCTTTCCAACGGGCGCGGCCAGGCGATCATCACGCGCTATGAGGGCGCGAACGCCGTGATCATCTCCGCGCCGGTCGATGTCCAGCGCTCGCTCGCCGAGCTGGTGCGTCAGCTCGATATCCGTCAGGAGCAGGTGCTGGTCGAGGCGATCATCGTCGAGATTTCGGACAGGGTGGCGCGCGAACTCGGCGTGCAGTTCCTGATCGGCGGCAAGGACATTCCTTTCCTCGTCACGCCGTTCAGCAACGTCTCGCCCAATATTCTCGATATCGCGGGCGGCCTGCTCGCCGACGAGCTCGACGAGACGACCACCGTCATCAACGGCAACACCGTCACCACCAGCAACAACAGCGCTGTGGGCAACCTGCTGCGCCAGAACGCGGCGCAGAGCATATTGGGCGCACGCGGCGGCTATTCGGGCTTTGCCGCCGATATCGGCAGCAACCGCGTGCTGGGCGCGATCATCAACGCAGTGCAGGAAGACAGCGAATCGAACATCTTGTCGACGCCGTCGCTGACGGTGAACGACAATGTGAAGGGATCGATCCTGTTCGGCCAGGAAATCCCGATCAGCACCGGCGAGGCGCTGTCGAACAATTTCGACAATGCCTTTCGCACCATCCAGCGCCAGAATGTCGGCATCGAGCTCGAGGTGAAGCCGCAGATCAATGCGGGCAACCAGGTCAAGCTCGACATCCGCCAGGAGGTCAGCTCGATCGTGGGCCCCGTCAGCGACGATTTCAACGAGCTCATCATCAACAAGCGCGAGGTCAAGACCACGGTCACGGTCAAGGACCGCGAGATCATCGCGCTGGGCGGGCTGCTCGACGACAACGAGCGGCGCACGCTCCAGAAGATTCCGCTGCTCGGCGATATTCCCATCCTGGGCGAGCTGTTCAAGTCGCGCGGCAAGCAGCGGACCAAGACCAACCTGATGGTGTTCATCCGCCCGACCATCTTGCGCACCGCTGCCGACGCGCAGGCGATCGCCGCGCGCCGCTACAATTATGTCCGCGCCGCGCAGATCGAGTTCGACCCCAAGGCCGAGTCCTCGCTCGACAAGATCGTGCTCGAATATCTGGGTGCCAACGTGCCGGTTGCGCCGCCCGCCGGGCCGAACGATCAGGTGATCGCGCCGCGCGCCATGCCCGGCACCGCGCCGATCGACAGCACGACGCTGCCGCCCAGCCAGCCAGCCCAGCAACAGCAGCAGCAGGAACTCCCGCCAACCGGAGGCCAGCCATGATCATCCGCAAGGGCGATGCGCCGGACGAAGCCGCCGACACCGCCGTTGATGCCGAGCAGCCAGCCGCTGTCGAACGTACGCTGACCCGGGTGATGCTCGACATTCCCTATGGCTTTGCGCGCGACAATGGCGTGGTGATGCTGGGCGAGATCGATGGGCGGCTGAAAGTCGCGCTACGCGAGGGTGCGGACCCGGTCGCGCTGCTTGAGGTGCGGCGCTATCTCGCGATGCCGTTCGATGTCGAGCTGGCGCCGGTAGCGCAGTTCGAACGCTATCTGTCCGATCATTATGCGGTCGACGGCAATGCTGCAGCGATGGCGAGCTCGCTCAACATCGATGGCGGAGATCTCGAACTGCTGGCGGCCGATCTGCCCAGCGCCGAAGACCTGCTCGACAGCGCCGACGATGCGCCCGCGATCCGCCTGATCAACGGCGTGATCGCCGAGGCCGCGCGCCAGGGCGTGTCGGACATCCATATCGAGCCGTACGAGACCGGCCTCGTCATCCGCATGCGCATGGATGGCGTGTTGCAGGAAAAGCTGCGCATGCCGCCCAATGTCGCGCCGGTGATCGTCAGCCGCATCAAGGTGATGGCGCGGCTGGACATTGCCGAGCGCCGCGTGCCGCAGGACGGGCGCATCGGCCTCACCATCGGCGGCAAGCTGCTCGACGTGCGCGTCTCGACGCTGCCCAGCCGCGCGGGCGAGCGCGTGGTGCTGCGCCTGCTCGACAAGGAAAATGCGAACATGGATCTGGGGCTGCTGGGCATGAGCCCGCGCACGCACAAGATCCTGGCCGAGGCGCTGGCCGAGCCCAATGGCATCATCCTGGTCACCGGGCCGACCGGATCGGGCAAGACGACCACGCTCTATTCGTGCCTCAAGCAGCTCAATGACGGTTCGCGCAACATGCTGACGGTCGAGGATCCGGTCGAATATGCGATCGAGGGCGTCGGCCAGACCCAGGTCAACGCCAAGGTCGGGCTGACCTTCGCGGCAGGCCTGCGCGCGATCCTGCGCCAGGACCCCGATGTGGTGATGATCGGCGAAATCCGCGACCACGAAACGGCGGAGATCGCGGTTCAGGCCTCATTGACCGGGCATCTGGTGCTTTCGACCGTGCATACCAACGATGCGATCGGCGCGATCACCCGCATGCGCGACATGAAGATCGAGCCGTTCCTGCTCGCCTCGACGCTTCGCGCGGTGGTGGCGCAGCGGCTGGTGCGGCGGCTGTGCCCCGAATGCCGCGAGCCGGTCCAGGCCGATGGCTCGCTCGCCTCGCTGCTCGGCTTCGACAAGGGCACCGTGGTCTATCGGCCGGTTGGCTGCGATGCCTGCAACCATACAGGCTTTGCCGGGCGCATCGGCGTGTTTGAGGCGGTGCGGGTGGACGAGACCATCCGCCGCCTGATCAACGACAATGGCGACGAGGCGATCATCGCGCGGCACGCGTTCCTGAATGCGCCGAACCTCGGCTCGGCCGCGCGCGAACTGGTGCGCACCGGCCAGACCACGGCGGAAGAGGCGATCCGCATCTCGCGGCGCGAGGCCGAGCCACCGGCGGTCGCGCCTGAAACGATCGATGGCTGACTTTGCCTATCGGGTGATCGATGCCGCCGGGCGCGAGCGGGAAGGGCGCATTTCCGCCGCCTCCGACGCACAGGCGCGCGCCGCGCTTATCCGCAAATCCTTCCATATCGTCACGGTCAGCCCTGCGCCGCCGCGCAAGCCACTGCTGTCGCGCGATGCCACTGCGCGGCTCAGTCCCAAGCAGCTGACGCTGTTCACCCGGCAGATGTCCTCGCTGATGAGTGTCAGCCCGCTCGAAGAGGCGCTGCGCACGATCAGCCGCCAGACCGAAAAGGCGAACGCGCGCGCGGTGCTCACCAACGTGCATGGCGGGGTGATGGAGGGCCAGTCGCTCGCAGAAGCCATGGCACGCGAACCGCGCAGCTTTCCGCCGCTCTATCGCGCGATGATCAGCGCGGGCGAAAGCTCGGGCTCGCTGCCCGTCATCACCGAACGTCTGGCGATGCTGCTCGAACAGCAGGCCGAGGTGCGCGGCAAGCTTGTCTCCGCGCTCGCCTATCCGATCATCCTGACGCTGGTCGCGCTGGGCGTGGTCGCGGGCCTGATGATCTCGGTGGTGCCGCGCGTGGTCGAGCAGTTCGACAATGCGCAGACCCAGCTGCCGCTGATCACGCGCATCGTCATCGGCATTTCCGCGTTTCTCGCCGATTGGTGGTGGGCCATTCTGGCGGCGATGCTCCTGGCGGGCCTCGCCTTCTGGCGCGCGATGAAACTGCCCGCGTTCAAATATCGCGTCGATACGCTGCTGCTGAAACTACCTTTCATCGGCCGCCTCATCCGCGACATGAACGCGGCTAGGCTCGCACGGACGCTCGCAACCATGGTGCAGAGCCGGTTGCCGCTGCTCGAGGGGATGAAGCTCACCACCCGCACCGTGCGCAACAGCGTATTGCGCGAGGCGCTGGAAGAGGCGGTGGAGGCAATCCGTTCGGGCGGATCGCTGTCTGCCGCGCTCAGGAATGCCGGGACATTTCCGCCGCTGCTCGTGTATCTTGTCGCCAGCGGCGAGAGCGCGGGACAGCTCGACATCATGCTGGAACGCGCCGCCGATTATCTGGAGCGCGAGTTCCGCAATTTCACGACCACGGCGATGGCGCTGCTGGAACCCGCGATCATCGTGGTGATGGGCGGGGCGGTCGCGCTGATCATCCTGTCGATCCTGCTGCCGATATTGCAGCTTCAGAACCTGACCGGACTCTAGAGGAAGACCCCATGTTGAATATCCGATCCCTGCTGTTGAAGCGTCTGAGCCACAAGAGCCGCAGACGCGCCAACGGCTTCACGCTGGTCGAGCTGATGGTGGTGATCTTCATCATCGGTCTGCTGGCGACTATCGTCGTCATCAACGTGCTGCCCAGCCAGGACAAGGCGATGACGGAAAAGGCGCGCAGCGACATTGCCACGCTGTCCCAGGCGCTCGAAATGTACCGGCTCGACAATCTGGCCTATCCGGGCACGGCCGAGGGGCTGAACGCGCTGGTCACCGCGCCGCCGACGCTCGCCCAGCCGGGCCGCTATCGCAGCGGCGGCTATATCAAGAAGCTGCCGCAGGACCCCTGGGGGCGCCCGTATCAATATGTCAGCCCCGGCACGACCGGTGCGTTCGACCTCTATTCGCTGGGCGCCGATGGCGCACCGGGCGGCGAGGCGGAGAATTCGGACATCAAGGCCGATGGGGCTTGAGGGCGCTTCGGAACCAGAAACTCACCCGTGGATGATTCGCCGCCTTTTTCCTTCGTCACCCCCGCGCAGGCGGGGGTCCCGCTTTTATCGCTATCTGGCCTAGCAAAGCGGGATTCCCGCTTTCGCGGGAATGACGGCGAGGGGTTGATTGCGTTGTCACCCTCACCCTTCCGGCGCTTCGCGCCTCCCTCCCTCTCCCGCCGGGAGAGGGAAGGGGCCCGCGACGCGGAGCGGCGTGGGAAGGGTGAGGGTGAGCAGGGCTTCACCCTGATCGAACTCATGGTGGTGCTGTTCATCATCGGCCTGGTCGCGGGAGCCGTCGTGCTGGCGCTGCCCGGCGACAGCGCGGCGCTGTCCGAGGACGCCGACCGCTTTGCCGCACGCGTCGCGGCGGCGCGCGACGAGGCGGTGGTGAGCGCGCGCCCGATCGCGGTGTGGATTGCGCCCTCTGGCTATGGCTTCGATGCGCGCCAGGACCGCGCATGGGTGCCGCTCAATGCGCGCACCTTGCCCAATCAGGACTGGAAGCCGGGGACAATCGCGCGGATCGAGCAGGCGGCAGCCGATGGTGAAAAGGACGAGGCCGAACAGGGCCGCGCGCGCTTCTGGTTCGATTCGACCGGCCTGCCCAACACGCCCGTCACCGTGGTGCTGGCGCGCGGGGCCAATAGCGACCGGATCGTGATCAGCGCGACCGGCGAGGTCGGCCGCCCCAAATAGTCACCGCCAGCGCAGGTTGCCGCGACCGAGCTGGTCGAGCCGGGTAACGCCCATCAGCTTCATGCCGCGCTCGATCTCGGCGCTGAGATTGGCGAGCGTCCGCTCCACCCCGCGCTGGCCGCCGGCGGCGAGCGCATAGAGATACAGCCGCCCGCCCGAACAGGCCTTGGCCCCGACGCTCAGCGCTTTCAGCACATGCGTGCCGCGCGTGATGCCGCCATCGCAGATCACCTCGATCCGGTCCCCCACCGCATCGACGATTTCGGCAAGCTGGTCGAACGGCGCGCGGCTGCCATCGAGCTGCCGCCCGCCATGGTTCGACACCATGATCGCGGTGGCGCCGATATCGACTGCGCGGCGCGCATCCTCGACGCTCATCACGCCCTTGAGACAGAAGGGTCCGCCCCATTGGCTGCGGATTTGCTCCGCCATCGCCCAATCCATGGTCTGATCGAGCATCGTGTTGAAATAGTCCGCCACCGAGATCGCCGCATCGGTGCCGGCGGCGACATGGCTTTCGAGATTGGGCAGCGAGAACCGCTCGCGGCCCAAATAGTTGAGCGTCCAGCCCGGATGCGTGGCGAAGCTGATGGCAGAAGACGGGGTCAGGCGCGGCGGTGAGGTGAAGCCGGTGTGCAGGCAGCGTTCGCGCTTGCCCGAGACGATGGTATCGACCGTCAGCGCCAGCGCGTCGAACTTCGCATCCTTCGCTGCCTGGATCAGCGCGGCGTTGAGCCCCTTGTCCTTGTGGACATAGAGCTGGAACAGCTTGGGGCTGGAAATGCTCTCGCCGATCTCCGCGAGGCTGACGGTAGCGAGCGAGGAAATGCCGAAGAACGTGCCGAATTTCTCCGCTGCCGCACCCACCGCCTTCTCGCCGCGCCAGTGGAACAGGCGTTGCAATGCGGTGGGGGAGAGGAACAGCGGCATGTCGATCCTGCGGCCCATCAGCGTCGTCGACATGTCGATATCGGCGACGCCCGCGAGCACATTGGGGACGAGATCGCAGTCCTCATAGGCCTGGGTGTTGCGGTTGCGGGTCACCTCGTCATCGGCAGCGCCATCAATATAGTGGAACACCGGATATGGCAGCTTCTTGCGCGCGAGCTCGCGGAAATCATCGACCGTGTGGCAATCGCTCAGTCGCCGCACCGGAAAACGTCGCATGTCGTGCCCCTTCAAAATCCTCCCCGGGACGGGGAGGGGGACCGCGAAGCGGTGGAGGGGCAGCCGGATTGCACCTGGCTCCGGGCGACCGCCTGGACGCTTCCCCTCCGTATCGCCTGCGGCGAGCCACCTCCCCTAAAGGGTGAGGATTTTGAAACAAGTCACTTCACTGCGTTCGGTTCCGGCGCGGATGGATATTTGCAGCCGCGCTGCAGACCGACGCCCTTCAAAAAGCTGCGGCGCACGACGCCCGCATAGACCGCCGCGTTATACCGCCGCTCCTGCGCCGCCGCGCCCGAAATCTCGCGGATCACGCCGCGAAACGGGATGATCGAATTTATGATCGTGCCGCCGACGCGTCCGGCAGTCGCCTTTCGCTTTTCGTCACGGCTGGCCTCATACGGCACGTCGAGATCCTCGCCCAGCACCGCGTCCATGTCGCCGATGGCGCTGCGAATCTGCGCGCAGGTCTTGATGCCGACCAGCGAATAGGGCTTGTCCTGGATGCGCAGCAGGTTTTCCGGAATATCCTTCTTGTCGATGCCGACATCCTGCACGGGCTGGGTGACGACATCCTCGGCCATCTTTTCGGTCGTCTTGGGCCGTTCGGCGGCCTGGTTCTGGGCCGCGGCGGGCAGGGATGAGGCCATCACGGCCAGAGTGGCGAAAGCGGTCATCGAACGGCGCATATGTCTTCCCCTGTGGTTCGGCACCCGTTCAGGGCACCTGTTGCAAGCGCATACGCACCATCCGGGCAAAAGGCTGCGCCCCTTGTCAGAGGCGGGCCGCGCTGAACGTGTCGCACTGCGCCGGGTCGCCGGTGGAAAGGCCCTTCTTGAGCCAGGCCATGCGCTGCGCCGAGGTGCCGTGCGTAAAGCTTTCCGGAACCGGCCTGCGCCCTGCCGCCTTTTGCAGCGTGTCGTCGCCGATCGCATTGGCCGCGGTCAGCCCTTCCTCGATATCGCCGGGCTCGATCCGCTCGCGGTTGCGCGCGGCCCAGACCCCGGCATAGCAGTCCGCCTCCAGCTCCATGCGCACCTGCAGCTCGTTACCTTCGGCCTCGCTCGCAGCCTGTTGCGCGCGACGGACCTCGTTCGAGCGGCCGGTGATCGTCTGGATGTGATGGCCAACCTCGTGCGCGATGACATAGGCCTGGGCGAAATCGCCCGCCGCCTGGAAGCGCGTGGCGAGTTCGTCGAAAAAGCTGGTGTCGAGATAGATGCCATTGTCCGCCGGGCAGTAGAACGGCCCCATCGCGCTCTGCGCCGCGCCGCAACCCGAGCGGCCATTGCGGTCATAGAAGGTCAGCGTGGCGGGCTGATATTGCTGGCCCTGTTCGCGGAAGATCGCGCCCCAGGTATCCTCGGTGCTGGCAAGCACCTGGCAGCTGAACTTGCTCTTTTCATCGACGGCGCAGCTTTGCGCGGCATTCTGACCGCCTTGCTGGGTCGCGACCGGCGCGCCGCCGGTCATGCCCCCGCCCTGCATCAGGTCCATCGGATTGATGCCGAAGACCAGGGCCGCGATGCCCAGAATGATGACCGTGCCGATCCCCATCTTGCCGCCGCCGATCGGCAGGTTGAAACCGCCGCCTCCGCCACCGCTGCCGCGCTGGTCGGAAATATTGTCGCTGGTGCGATAATCGTCGAGCTTCATGACCGGCGCTGTTCCCTTTTGCGGCTTGGCTTCGAACAGTAACACCGGAAGGTGCGATTTAGCACCATCGATTTTTTCGCGAACTGGTCTATTGTGCAGTGCGGCATAATTGCGCTGCCCCATGCCCTGGAGAAACTTGAATGCCCGCATCGCTCGAACAGATGGACCTGCAATCGGCCGCAGTGCCATTGCCGCCGACGGTTGCCTTGCTGCTGCAGGGCGGCGGGGCGCTCGGCTCGTATCAGGCGGGCGTGTTCAGCGAGCTGGTCCGCCAGAATGTCCGGATCGACTGGGTTGCGGGCATCTCGATCGGCGCGATCAACTCGGCGATCATCGCGGGCAACGAGCCGCATGTCGCGTGCGAGCGGCTGCGCGAATTCTGGGAACTGGTGACCTCGGGCTCTCCGAATTTCGTCTGGGGCGACAGCGACGCGCTGCGCGAGATCAACCATTTTGCCGGCGCCGCTGCGGCCGCCACGGTCGGCGTACCGGGTTTTTTCCGCCCGCACCTGATCCCTGCGCCAATGGCCTGGCCGGGCACGCCGGCCGCGGTCAGCATGTACGATACCAGCGAGATGGCCAAGACGCTCGATCGCTTCGTCGACTGGGACCGGCTCAACAACGGCCCGGTGCGCTTCTCGGTCGGCGCGGTGAACGTGGAATCGGGCAATTTCTACTATTTCGACACGCGCGATCCGCAAGGTCCGCAGACCATCGATGCGCGGCATATCCTGGCCTCCGGCGCGCTGCCGCCCGGCTTTCCGCCGATCGAGATCAACGGCAAATATTACTGGGACGGCGGTTTGGTCAGCAACACGCCGCTGGCCTATGTGCTCGAGAACCAGACCAGCGACATGCTTGCGTTCCAAGTCGATCTCTTCCCCGCCAAGGGCGAGGTGCCGACCAAGTTCGCCGATGTGATGAGCCGCGAGAAGGACATCCGCTATTCAAGCCGCACCCGCCAGGTGACCGACTATTATCTCAAGCTGCGCAAGGAGCATGCCGCGCTGCGCAACGTGCTGGCGATGCTGCCGTCGGACATGTGCTCGCAACCCGATGTGCAGCGGGTGCGCGCTCTGGTGACCGACAATGCGGTCAACATCGTCCACCTGATCTACAAGGTGCAGAAATGGGAGAGCGGGATGCGCGATTTCGAATTCTCGCGCGCGACGATGGAAGTGCACTGGCAGCAGGGCATAGACGCGGTGCGCGCGACGATGCAGAAGGGCGACATCCTGGCGCAGAACATTCTGGACGGAAAGACCGCCGCGTTCGACCTTGCGCCGCACAAATAGCAAAGCGGGAGAGGCTCGATGCAATTTGGTTCGAAGGCGCTGGCGGCAATGGCGCTGCTGTCGGCAAGCGGCGCGGCGATCGCCGAGCGCTGGCAGGATGTCGCCACCCCCGCCGACGCCGCGCGACTGAAGCAGCGCGATGCAACCTTCGTCGCCGCGCTGAAAGAGGTGCGCGCGTCCGAATATGCCGGTGAACTGGCGAAGAACCCGCTGCTCTACGATCCCGACAAGCGCCTTGTCGATCCGCTGCCGCCCGAGGGCAAATACCGATGCGCGACGCACAAGCTGGGCGGGCAGTATCTGGCGTTCATCGCCTATCCCGATTTCGTCTGCGCCATCTATGGCTCTGGCGACAAGAGGCAGTTCGTCAAGCTCACCGGATCGCAGCGCCCGGTCGGCTATATCCATGCTGACACGAAGCGCAGCGGCGTGTTCCTGGGGTCACTGATGCTCGGCGACGATGCCGGGCTTGTGCCCTATGGCCGGGACCAGGAGCGCGATCTGGCGGGCACGGTCGAGCGGATCGACAAGGACCGCTGGCGGATCGTCTTTCCGCGGCCCTATTACGAATCGACGATGGACATTATCGACCTGCGACCGATGAAATAAGGGCTGCCGCCATCGTCACCCCCGCGCAGGCGGGGGTCCCGCTTTCCATTTGCGTGTTTATGCAAAAGCAGGATTCCCGCGTTCGCGGGAATGACGGGCGGAAACCGATTGGCGTAACCGCATCAAGGCGTTAGCCTGACCTCCAACACATGTCTGGGGAGACACTCATGCCGGTCGCCAAGTTTCTCGCGCGCGCTTTTGCCGCATCCGCCTTAGCGCTTGCCGCAGCCACGCCGCTCGCTGCGCAGGACACGATCCGTGCCGATATCGCTGCCGACATGCCGGGGCTGATGGACCTGTACCGCGACCTGCACGCCAATCCGGAACTGAGCTTCCAGGAAGTGCGCACCGCCAAGAAGCTCGCGGCCGAGGCGCGCAGGCTGGGCTTCGAGGTGACCGAGGGCGTCGGCAAGACCGGCGTGGTGGCGGTGATGAAGAACGGCCCCGGCCCGGTGGTGATGCTGCGCGCTGATATGGACGGGCTGCCGGTGGTCGAACAGACCGGCCTTCCGTTCGCCAGCAAGGTGCGCGCGATGAGCCCGGCGGGGATCGAGACCGGCGTGATGCACGCCTGCGGCCACGACACGCACATGACCGGCTGGGTCGCCACCGCGCGGCAGCTGGTCAAGCGCAAGGCCGAATGGTCGGGCACGCTGGTGATGATCCTGCAGCCGGCGGAGGAAATCGGCTCGGGCGCGGTGGCGATGCTGAACGATGGGCTGTTCACGCGCTTTCCCAAGCCGCAATATGTGCTGGGCTTTCACGATGCCGCCCAGGCCCCGGCCGGGTTCATCGGCTATACCCCGGGCTTTGCGCTCGCGAATGTCGACAGCGTCGATATCAAGGTGAAGGGTCTGGGCGGGCACGGCGCCTATCCGCAATCGACCAGGGACCCGATCGTGCTCGCCGCGCGCATCGTCACCACGCTGCAGACGCTGATCAGCCGCGAGCTCGATCCGCAGGATGCCGCCGTGGTCACCGTCGGCAGCTTCCAGGCAGGCGCCAAGCACAATATCATCTCGGACGAGGCGACGCTGCTGCTCACCGTGCGCAGCTATTCGGACGAGACCCGCGCGAAGATCCTCGACGGGATCAAGCGGATCGCGAAGGGAGAGGCGATCGCTGCGGGCGTGCCGGAAGATCGCATGCCCGAGGTCAAGCTTGCCGATACCTTCACCCCGGCGGTCTATAACAGCCCCGAATTCACCACCGAGATCGGCACGTTCCTCAAAGGCCGGTTCGGCGAGCAGCGCGTCGCGCAGGTCGCGCCATCAATGGGCGGCGAAGATTTCAGCCGCTTCTACCGGGCCGATCCGGACAATATCAAGAGCATGATCTTCTGGGTCGGCGGCGTGCCTTTGCCCGAATATACCAAGGCGAAGAAGGAAGGCATCGAAATGCCCTCGCTGCACAGCCCGTTCTGGGCGCCCGAGGCCGATACCGTCATCGCGACCGCCGCCGAGGCGATGACCGCGATGACGCTGAAGCTTATAAAAAAGCCCTGATCAGATCAGTTGTGGCTGGCGCTCGGGCGAGCGGCTGCCCACGCCCGGCAGGTTGAGCGCGGAGACCATCTCGCGCAATTCCTGCCGCGCGATGATATGGCTGGTGCCCAGGTCCGCCAGATGGCCCTTGTCGAGCAGGGTGAGGCCCGAGGGGAAGAGTTCGCGATAGACCACGCGCTCGGACAGGCCCTGGACATAGCGGAAGCCGACGCGTTTCGACAATTCGGCAAGCGCGGCATCGAGCCTGCGCTTGTTGCGCGCATCGGTCTGCTGGGTGCGGTTGCGCAAGACCACCCAGTCGATCTCGATCCCGTCGGTCTTCGCGCGCGCCTTGCGGGCTTCCCAGATCAGCTCGGCATAGAAGCTCAGGCGGCGGACCTTGAAATTCTCCGGGTCGACCTGGCCGATCAGGTCGAAATCGACGAAGCTGTCGTTGAGCGGAGTGACCAAAGTGTCGGCGCGGGTGGCGACAAAGCGCGCGAACTTGTCGTCGCGGCCCGGCGTGTCATAGACTAGGAAATCGCAATCGCCGCTCAGCGATTCGACCATCTGCTCGAGCCGCGCTTGATTGTCGTCCTTGAACACCTCGAATTTCGGCGTGGGCAGCTCGATGCCGCGGCGCTGCTGGGTCTGGACGCGGTTTTCCAGATAGCGGTGCAGCGTGCGCTGGCGCGGGTCGAGGTCGATCGCGCTGACGCGAAAGCCCAGATACGACAAGGCGACGGCGACGTGCACCGCGCTGGTCGATTTGCCGGTGCCGCCCTTTTCATTGGCAAACACGATATGATGCGGAGACGCCTTGCGCGTCATCATGTCCATGGTCTTTCCAGCCCCTTCCAGCAGGCCCATGATTGTGCCAGTGCTGCAGTGTGAATCGCTTGGGCCATGTGCCCGGCGATGTTGCCGCGTTCCCTATCGGAGGCTTTACCAAGGTGCAAATCTTACGTCGGGTTGACAGGCTGCGGTCGGCGGTGTCGCTGCTCAGGGGGCAGGGCGGGCATGTCGCGCTGGTGCCCACCATGGGGGCGCTGCACGCCGGGCATATGCAGCTGGTGAAGGAAGCCAAGCAGCGCGCCGACCATGTCGTGGTGTCGATCTTCGTCAATCCCAAGCAGTTCGGTGCCAACGAGGATCTCGATGCCTATCCGCGCCAGGAGGACAGCGATGCCGCCATGCTGAGCGAGGCGGGCGTCGCGATCCTGTGGGCGCCCGATGTCGAGCAGGTCTATCCCGCAGGCTTCGCAACCAATATCAGCGTGGCCGGGGTCAGCGATGGCCTGTGCGGCGCGGCCCGGCCCGGCCATTTCGATGGTGTCGCAACCGTGGTTGCCAAGCTGTTCAACCAGGTCCAACCCGACATGGCGCTGTTCGGCGAGAAGGATTATCAGCAGCTTGCGGTCATCCGCGCGATGGCGCGCGACCTCAATTTCGGACTCGACATCATCGGCGTGCCGACGGTGCGCGATGCCGATGGCCTCGCGCTGTCCTCGCGCAACGCCTATCTCAGCGGCGAGGAACGCGCCGCCGCGGCGATGCTGCCGCGCGCAATGCAGGCGGGCATCGCGGTGATCGAGGCGGGAGGGCCCGTCAAGGTCGCGCTCGAGGGCATCGAGCAGGCCCTGCTGTCTGCCGGATTCGCCTCGGTCGATTATGTCACACTGGCCGATTCCGTGACGCTGGAGCCCTTGGACGAGGCGAACAGGCCCGGCCGTCTGCTGGTCGCAGCGCGCATCGGACGCACGCGTTTGATCGACAATATGCCGGTAGCCCCGCGATGATTGTAAAACTTTTGGCATGGTATCTGCCGAATTAACCATTTTTTCACCATGGTTTCCCAATCTTGCCGCGTCGGAAAAACCGGCCATGCAATAGAGGGGCATGTGAGATGGCAAACAGTCTGAAGTCTGCGACCTTTTTGATCGAGAGTAAGCTCGCGGCGGCCGCGCGCGGCGACATCAACGCCTATTTTGAACTGGGCGTGGCGTTCTCCACCGGCGGGCACGGCGTCAATGTCGACCTGATCGAGGCGCACAAATGGTTCAACCTCGCCGCCGTGAAGGGGCATGAGGAAAGCCAGCTGTGCCGCGCCGAGATATCGGAAGAAATGACCGCACGGCAGATCGCCGAAGCCCAGCGCGAAGCCCGCGCCTGGCTCCAGCAAATCGCAGCGCGCGCCGCCTGAAGGCCTAGAGTGATTTCGAGTGAAATGGAACATTTCACGGCTCGGAAATCACGGTAAAACAGAAAGTTAGACCCAGCTTTTGACTCGATCAAAGGCGAACAGGGTCTAGCGCGCTGCCTTGCGGTAGCGTTCGAACCAGGCGATGATCGCCGAAGCCTTGGCCGCGCTTTGCGACGGCCTCGCCGCGATTCCGCCATGGCTGGCGCCCGGCACCTTGACCAGCGCCGTCGGCACGCCGACCAGCTTGAGCGCGGTATAATATTGCTCGGACTCGCTCACCGGGGTGCGATAATCCTCGCTGCCGACGACCACCAGCGTCGGCGTCTTCACATGGGCGACCAGCGACAGCGGCGAACGCGCCCAGTAGCTCGCCTGATCTTCCCAGGGCAGCTTGCCGAACCAGTATTTCGCAAAAAAGGCCGGGCCGTCTGCGGTCAGCGCCTGGCTGGTCCAGTTGATCACCGGCTTCTGGGTGGCCGCTGCCCTGAACCGCGTCGTCTTGCCGACGATCCAGCTGGTCAGCACGCCGCCGCCCGATCCGCCGGTGACGAACAGCTGGTCGGGATCAGCGACACCATCGGCTATCGCCTTGTCGACCATCGAGATCAGATCGTCATAGTCGTTGCCCGGATAGGCATGGTGGATGAGGTTTGCGAACTCTGCGCCATAGCTGGTCGATCCGCGCGGATTGACCGAGAGTACGGCATAGCCCGCAGCGGCATACAGCTGGTTGTCGGTCGAGAAATGGGGGCCATAGGCCGCAAACGGCCCGCCATGGATTTCCAGCACCAGCGGCACGCGCTGCCCCGCTGCATAGCCCGGCGGCAGCGTCAGCCAGCCTTCGATCTCGCGGCCATCGAACGACGAGGCGACGGTCACCTTGCGCACCTCGCCCAGCCGCTTCGATGCCATCAGGGACCGGTTGAGCCGGGTGAGCATCCGCGTCCTGCCCCCGTTCGCCAGCATGACATCGGCAGGCCTGGTCGCGTTGCCCCCCGAATAGGCGATCGCGCCGTTCTTCGCGACGCTGAACGATCCGCCCGAATAGGGCCGGTCGAGCGAAGAGCCAGTAAGGCCGCGCACGATCTCGCGTACCGATCCGTCGAGGCCGATGCGCGCGACCAAAGTCTCACCATGATCGTCATACTGCGCGATCAGCGCCTGGCCGTCGGGGGCCCAGACGATGCTGTCGATGCTCCGGTCGAGCGACGGGGCAACCGCCCGTTTGGCGCTGCCGTCGCGGTTCATCACATAGGCCTGGGTGTTGTGATAGCCGAGCAGCTTGTCGTCGAAACCGAGATAGGCGATCCTGCTGCCATCGGGCGAGACAATGGGCGAGGCATCCGGCCCATCGCGGTCGGTCAGCGCGCTGATGCTGCCGCTGGCGATGTCGAGCGCATAGATCTCGGCGTCCTGGGGGTCGTTTTCCCAATTGGGGGAGCGGTTGCCGCTGAAATAGAGCGTCTGGCCGTCCTTGCTCCAGGTGAGGCCGCCGCCGTCATGATAGTCGCCGAAGCTGAGCTGGCGGGGTGCGCCGCCGGTCGCGGGCACAACGAAGATCTTGTCGAAACCGGGCTTGAGATAGCCCGCACCATCGGCGCGATAGGTCAGCAGGTCATAGGTCTCGAGCGGCGCGGCCCAGGTCGCACCTTCGGGCTTTTCGGGCGCCTTGCCAAGCTTCAGCCCCTCGGCGGGCACGAACATCGTGTACGCGATCTGGCTGCCATCGGGCGACCAGGCGATATTGCCGGGGCTCTCGGGCAGGCCGGTGATCCGCACCGACTGACCCGTGCCGACCCAGCGGACATAAAGCTGCGGCGCGCCGCCTTCCGCCGTCGAGACATAGGCGAGGCGCTTGCCGTCGGGCGACCAGCGCGGCTGGCTGTGGCTGCCGGGTCCGGCGGCGAGCGGGGTCATCTCGCCGCTCATATTGTCGATCAGCCAGATCGACGAGACCGCCTTGTCGCTCATCACGTCATTGGCGCGGCGAACGAAGGCGGTCCTGCTGCCATCGGGCGAAATCTGCGGATCGGCCGCAGCCTCGAGCGAGAACAGGTCCTGCCCGGTTAGCCGCGTATCGGGCGCATTCTGCGCCAGCAGCGGGGCGGGGCTGGCGCAAGCGAGCAACAGGGCGGCAAGACGGATCGTGCGCATGAGGTCAGGCTTTCTGCAGGAAGAACAAGGATTTGAACGGACTGTTGCGCCCGATGGTGCGCCCGGTTTCCGCCTGCGTCAAGCCTGTCGCTCGCCCTTGCGGAAGGGCAGCATCTCGGTGAGCATTTCGCGGTCGGCAGCGACCGCCGCGCGCTCGCGTTGCAAGAAATCGGCGACCGCGCGGCGGAAGCCCGGATCGGGGATATAGTGCGCCGACCAGGTGAGTTCGGGCGCATAGCCGCGCGCCATCTTGTGCCCTCCCTGTGCGCCCGCCTCGACCCGCTTCAGCCCCCGCGCCAGCGCCGCGTCGATCGCCTGATAATAGCAGAGCTCGAAATGCAGGAACGGCTTGTCGACGGTGCAGCCCCAATAGCGGCCGTACAGCGTGTCGCTGCCGATGAAATTGAGCGCACCCGCGATCGGGTGGCCCTCGACCTGGGCGAGGATCAAGAGGATGCGGTCGGCCATATTCCGGCCCATCAGGCTGAACGCCTCGCGGGTGAGGTACGGATGGCCCCATTTGCGCGCGCCGGTATCCTGGTAAAAGATCCAGAACGCATCCCAGTGCGCCTCGGTGATCGCATCGCCGGTCAGGTGGACGATCTCCACCCCGTCCTGCGCCTTGCTGCGCTCCTTGCGCAGATCCTTGCGCTTGCGCGAGGTGAGCGAGCCGAGAAAGCCCTCGAAATCGCCATAGTCCTGGTCGTGCCAGTGGAATTGCGTATCCGACCGCATCAGCCAGCCCGCCTGTTCGAACAGCGGCAGCTGCGCAGGCTCGATAAAGGTCGCGTGGACCGACGACAGGCCGTTCTGGTCGGCGAGATTTTCCGCCGCGCTCAGGATGGCAGGCGCCCATTCGGGGTCCGCGAGCAGCAGGCGCGGCCCCGTTGCGGGCGTGAACGGCACCGAAATCTGCAGCTTGGGATAATAATGCCCGCCCGCATTTTCCCAGGCATGCGCCCAGCTATGGTCGAACACATATTCGCCCTGGCTGTGGCTTTTCAGATAGGCGGGCAGCGCGGCGACCAGCCTGCCGTCCTCGCCCTTGATCGTGATCGGCGCAGGGTTCCAGCCGGTCCCGCGCCCGACACTGCCCGATTGCTCGAGCAGGCTGAGGAACGCGTGGGACACGAATGGGTTGTCGGGCCCTGCGAGCGCGTCCCATTGGCCTGCATCCAGCGCGGCGATGCTGCGACCGACCTCGGCGGTGATCGCGCGCTCGCTCATGGCTGGATTTGGGGCTGGGGCTGGCCGCGCTCGTAGATCGGCGCGTCAGCGTGTTCGGCGGCCAAGGCATGCTGCTCGTCGGTGCGCACCGTCCAGGTCAGCAGCGGCAGGCCGCGCGCACGCTGGCTCGCGGCGAAGCTGCTCGGCAGGTCGCGAATGTCATAGGCGAGGAAATCGGGCTTGGCGGCCCAAAGGTCGCGATGGCGGCGAAGATTGCCCTTCCAGCCGCGAGCCTCCTCCTCGGTGATGACCAGGCCACGAGTGATGTGCTTGGCCTGGCGCCGGAACCAGGCGCTGACGGCAGGATCGAAGCTCATCACCGCCGCCTTGCCGCCATAGCCTTCCAGCGCGCGGCGTACCGCGAGGCACAGCGGCGCGACATGGCCGCTTTCGGTCTTGATCTCGATCAGGATCGGCGCGCGACCCCGGACGACGCCGAGCACCGCGCCCAGCTCCGCGATCGCGCCATTCTGGCCGAGCAGGCGGATTTGCGTCAGTTCGGCGGCAGTCTTGCTGGCGACCCGGCCCTGTGCCAGCGTCAGCCGACCGAGCGAGAAATCGTGAAACACCACCGCGCGGTTGTCGACGCTGCGCTGGACGTCGCATTCGATGCCATGGCCCGCCGCGATCGCCGCGGTAAAAGCGGGCAGCGCGTTTTCCAGCACTGGCCCGTCCCACATGCCGTCATGCAGGCCGCGATGCGCATAAGGCTGCTCGCTCAGCCAGGCGATGCGTCGCTGTGCTGGCGCCGGGGCCAGCCAGCGGTCAAGCAGGCCGAACGGCGACAATGGCATCGATCTCCACCGCAGCGCCCAGCGGCAGCACGGGTACGCCCACCGCGCTGCGCGCATGCTGACCGGCGGGGCCGAATACCTGGACCATCAGGTCCGACGCGCCATTGGCGACCTTGGGCTGGGCATTGAACTCGGGCGTGCTCGAGATGAACGCGCCCAGCTTGACGATCCGCTCGACCCGGTCGAGCGAGCCGAGCGCCGCCTTCATCTGCGCGATCAGCATGATGCCGCAGGCGCGTGCAGCGGCTTCGCCCTGTTCGAGCGAGACATTCTCGCCGAGCCGTCCGGTGACGACCTTGCCGTCGATAAAGGGCAGCTGGCCCGAGATGTAGAGCAGGCCGCCCACTTCCACCGCGGGGACATAGGAGGCGACGGGCGCGGCGGGCTGGGGCAGTTCCAGGCCCAGTTCGGCGAGTTTCTGTTCGATCGTGTCGGTCATGCTTCTATCCTGTAAGAGCTGTGAATCAGGCCGCAGCCTGGACGCCCGGCGCGTGCACGCCTGCAGCAAAACGGTCGAGGATCCAGGCGAGCGCCTCTTCCCAGCGGTCGATGCGCGCATGGGCGTGCCCGGCATTGGCGGCACAGGCGATATGCGGCGCAAGGCCTTCTTCGCCCACCATGTGCAGCCGCCAGACATGCGGGACGTGCTCGGCGGCGGATTCGTGATGCTGCGGCAGGTCGTCGACGAAGATCGCGACGCTGGGATTGTGCTCCTCGACGATCCGGCGGAGCGGCTCGCCCTTCGGCCCCTGGTTGCATACCACGCGGTGGTGGAGGCCGAACCGCGCAAGCTGCTCGCTGCGCGCCTGCTGGCGGTCGTCCATCAGATTGGTCAGCACGACGATATCGGCATGCTCGCCGATCGCCTTCAATGCCTCGACCGCGCCGGTGATCGGCGTCTGGCGGTGCATCTCGGTATCGAAAAATGCGCCCAGCAGCGGCCAGATATCGCCGGGCTTCACCGCCTCGCGCGTCTTGCGGTCGATCAAGGCTTTGGCGAAATCACCGCCGGAAAAGTCGAACTCGATATCGTGTTCCTCGTCCAACCAGGCCTTGAAGGGGGCCACCATGTAGAGCAGCACCTCGTCACAATCGGTGACCAGCAGGGGGCGGGAAGGGGCAGTCGTCGCGCTCATCAATACTCCATCTCGTTCAATGCTGGCGTTCCAGCTCGATCCGCGCATTGACCAGCCGCACCGGCGTGGTGCCGATCGCGTCGGCCGCCGCCACCAGATCGGCTTCATAGCCTTCCAGATAGCGGATGATTTCGGACAGGATGCGCGGGCTGTTGGCCCCTTGGCGCAGGTCTTCCGCCGTCATTCCGGTCAGCGCCAGCAGCCGCGAAGCGCGGTCCTGATCGCCGAGCAGCCATCCCAGTGCCATCAGCGCGAGAGTGGCTGCATCATCCTTTCCGTGCTCGCCTGCACCGATTGTGTCGCCCACGGCTTTCGCCTACATCCCCAGTTGTTATCAACGCCCCGGATAGTTCGACCCGGCAGAATTGGATAAGCGGTTCAGTGGCAAAAAGAGTGCTGGTTGTCGAGGACAACGACCTTAATCGCAAACTTTTCTGTGATCTGCTCAGCGCACATGGCTTCGCGGTCGAGGGGCTGGCCGATGGTCGCGATGTCATCGAGCGCGCGCGCCAGTTCGTGCCGGGGCTGATCATCATGGACATTCAGCTGCCGCATGTCAGCGGGCTGGAGCTGATCGAGGCGATCAAGGCCGATCGCGACCTCAGGCTGATTCCGATCATGGCGGTCACCGCCTATGCCGGCAAGGGCGACGAGGACCGTATCCGCGCCGCCGGGGCCGAGGGCTATGTGTCGAAGCCCGTCTCGATCGGCCCGTTCATGGCGGCGGTGAACGCGCTCGTCTGAGCCGCGCCCACCGCCAGCCTTTTCGTCAGATACGTTCGATGATGATCGCCGGGGCCATGCCGCCCGCCGCGCACATCGTGATCAGGCCATAGCGGCCGCCCGAACGCTCCAGCTCGTCGAGCGCGGTGCCGATCAGCATCGATCCGGTCGCGCCGATCGGGTGGCCCAGCGCCATCGCGCCGCCGTTGATGTTCACCTTCTCGCGGTCGAGGTCGAGGTCGCGGATGAACTTTTCGGCGACGACGGCAAAGGCCTCGTTGATTTCCCAGACGTCGATATCGTCCTTGGTGAGGCCAGCGCGCTCGAGCGCCTTCTTGGCCGCGGGGACGGGCGCGTTGAGCATCAGCGTCGGGTCATCGCCCATGTTGACATAGGTGACGACGCGCGCGCGGGGCTTGAGGCCGTGCTTGTCGGCATAATCCTTCGAGGCGAGCAGCACGGCGGCGGCGCCATCGACCACGCCCGAGCTGTTGCCCGCGTGATGCACATGCTCGATCTTGAGATCGGGATAGCGGCGGTTGATCTGCTTGCGGAAGGTGGTGCCGCCGATCTCGAAATCGGCCATGCCGGCAAAGGCGGGCTTCAGCGCGGCGAGGCTTTCGGCGGTGGTGTCGGGCCGGGGGAATTCTTCCTTGTCGAGCGCGACGGTGCCGTCAGGATTGTACACAGGCACCACCGATTTGTCGAACCGGCCTTCGGCAATGGCGCGCGCGGCGCGCTGCTGGCTGACGAGCGCGAGCGCATCGAGGTCCTCGCGCAAAATGCCTTCCATCGAGGCGATGGCATCGCCGCAGACGCCCTGGTGCGACTGCGGGTGCAGTTCGTCGAGCGCGGGGTTATGCGATCCCATCAGCGGCGGTGGCATGCCGGCATTGGCCTCGGCAGCAGCGACGACCTGGGTATAGCTCATCATCTCGGTGCCGCCTGCGATCACGCAATCCTCCATGCCCGACATGATCGCGGCGGTGGCAAGGTTCACCGAGGTGATGCCGCCGCCGCAGAAGCGGTCGAGCGTCATGCCGCTGGCCTTGATGTCATAGCCCGCCGCGAGCGCGGCCATGCGACCAAGGTCGCCGCCCTGCTTGCCCTTCTGGGTCGAGGTCGACCAGATCACGTCATCGACCGTGGCGGTGTCTAGCCCATTGCGCTCCTTGATCGCCTTGAGCACGGTGGTGGCGAGATCCTGCGGGTGCAGGTGCGACAGCGCGCCCTTGCCGGGCTTGCCGACCCCGCGCGGGGTGCGGACGGCATCGATGATATAGGCTTCGGCCATGTTCAGGCTCCTCTCCGACTGGTTTAATCGCTCGGTTAAACCAGTCGAAAGCGCCCGGCAAGCCTATTCCAGCGTCTCGAGCATTTCGTTGCTCTCGAGCCAGGATGCTTCGGCTTGCGCGAGCTCATCGGCGGTCTTGGCGCGGCGGCGCGACAGTTCGCTCATGGTCAGCTTGGCGAGCTCGGCGCTGGCGGAGGAGGGATCGAACATCGCCCGGTCGATCTCGCTCATCCTGGCCTGCAGCGTCGCGATCTGTTTCTCTGCCGCGCTCACCTTGTTGCGGATTTGCCGGGCCTGTTCGCGCTTCTCTGCCTCGGCTTTCTTGTCCTTCTTTTGCCTAGGCCTGGCCTCGCCCTTGGGGTGGTTCACGCCCAGGATGAAGTCGATATAATCGTCCATACTGCCGGCGAATTCGCTGGCGGTGCCATTGTCGACCAGCACCAGCCGGTCGGCGGTCAGCTCGACCATATGGCGGTCGTGGCTGATCAGCAGCACCGCGCCCGTATATTCGTTGAGCGCCTGGACCAAGGCCTCGCGGGCATCGACGTCGAGATGATTGGTCGGCTCGTCGAGGATCAGCAGATGCGGCGCGTCGCGCGTGATCAGCGCCAGCGCGAGCCGCGCGCGTTCGCCGCCGGAGAGCGTGCCGACCTGCGATGTCGCGCGGTTGCCCGAAAAGCCGAACCGGCCGAGTTGCGCGCGCACCGCCGCCGGGCTCTTGCCCTGCATCGCGCGGGTCATCTGTTCGAGCGGGGTGCTGTCCGCCTCCAGCTCCTCGACCTGATATTGCGTGAAATAGCCGACCTGCATCTTGCCTGCGGTGTTCATCGCCCCGTCCATCGGCGGCAGCTGCGCGGCGAGCAGCCGGGCGAGCGTGGTCTTGCCGTTGCCGTTGCGCCCGAGCAGCGCGACGCGATCATCGGGATCGATGCGCAGGTTCAGCCGCTGCAGGATCGGCTTTTCCTCCGAATAGCCCACCGCGGCGAGATCGAGCGTGATCAGCGGCGGTTTCAGTTCTGACGGGCTGGGGAAATCGAAGCTGAGCGACGGGTCCTCGATCAGCGCGGTGATCGGCTGCATCTTGGCGAGCATTTTCGCTCGCGACTGGGCCTGCTTGGCGGTGGAGGCGCGCGCCGAGTTGCGCGCGATATAGTCCTGCAGCTTGGCGCGCTGGGCATCCTGCGCCTGCTTGGCGGCGGCGAGCTGCGCCGCGCGTTCGGCGCGCTGGCGCTCGAAACTGTCATAGCCGCCGGGATAGAGCGTCACCTTGCCGCCCTGCAGGTGCAGGATATGGTCGACGACATTGTTGAGCAGGTCGCGTTCGTGGCTGATGACGATCAGCGTCGCGGGATAGGCCTTGAGGAAGTTCTCTAGCCAGACCGTCGCTTCGAGGTCGAGATGGTTCGATGGTTCGTCGAGCAGGAGCACATCGGGCTGCGAGAACAGCAGCGCGCCCAGCGCGACGCGCATCTTCCAGCCGCCCGAAAAGCTGTCGAGCGGGCGGTTCTGCATCTCCTCGTCGAAGCCGAGGCCGGTGAGGATGATCGCCGCACGTGACGGTGCGCTATAGGCGTCTATGGCGAGCAGCCGTTCGTGGACATCGCCCAGCCGGTCGGGATCGGTGCAGGTCTCGGCCTCTTCCAGCAACGCGGTACGCTCGGCATCGGCGGCGAGCACGGTATCGAGCGGGGTCGCATCGCCATGCGGCGCTTCCTGCGCGACATAGCCCAGCCGCGCGAGCCGGGGCATCTCGATCTCGCCATCATCGGGCTCGAGCTCGCCGATCATCACCTTCATCAGCGTCGACTTGCCCGCGCCGTTGCGCCCGATCAGGCCGACGCGGCTGCCCGGCGGGATCGCCGCCGTTGCGCCGTCCAATATGGTGCGGCCGCCCAGGCGCACGGTGATGTTGTTCATCGAAAGCATGGAATGAGCGCCTATCAGCACACGCGCCATTCGCCAAGCTGTCCGATGCTGCGGCGCAGCGAAAAGACTTGCGCCGGGATGAACAAGGTGAGCGATCCGATACATTTTACGACACTTTTATGGGCTGCACGGCATAGCTGTGCGACAATGCCGGGCTAAAACAGCGGTCATGGGAGCCGCTTCGGACTGTGACCTGCCCCCTGCTAGCCTGGTCCGGAGCGGCTTCCGCCCCCGAGATGGAATTGAAGGAATGCCCCCCATGAAGAAGACCCACATTGCCGGCGCTGCGCTGGCTGCAATGCTCTCCGGCAGCATGGCGCTGGCGCAGCCCGCCCCTGGCCAGAAGCGCGGACCCGATGCCAATCAGGACGGTGTCGTCACGCAGGAAGAGGCGCGCGCACAGGCCGCCAAAATGTTCGAACGCATCGATTTCAACAAGGACGGCAAGGTCGACAAGGCCGATCGCGATGCCCGGATGGCCGAACGTTTCAAGAAGATGGACACCGACGGCAGCGGCGAGCTCAGCCTCGCCGAGATGACCGCAGCGCGCGAGGCGCGGCAGGAGAAGCGTGCCGAGCGCATGGCGATGCGCGCCGATCGCGGTCCGGGCGAGCCCGGTGCGCGCATGGGCGGCAAGCGCGGCGGCCCCAGGATGGGCATGCGCGGTCATGGTGGCATGCGCGGCGGCATGATGCGGCTCGATGCCAACAAGGATGGCGCGATCACGCTCGCCGAATTCGAGGCGGGCGCGCTCGAGCGCTTCAACCGTCAGGATGCCAACAAGGACGGCAAGATCACCCAGGAAGAGCGGGCCGCAGCCCGCGAGGCAATGAAGCAGCGCTGGCAGCAGCGCCGCGCCGCGCCGCAGGGCTGATCGTCAGCCTGACCCACTTCCGGCTCCGGGCGCAGACTCCCCTGATGCGCCCGGGGCCGGTTGCCTTTCTCCGCCGCTCCCGGCACATGCTGAAGCCCGATGACCGATCCTGTCCATATCCTGCTGATCGATGACGAGCCGACCCTGCGCGAGCCGCTGGCCGAATATCTGACCGGCCAGGGCTTTGCCGTGACCGAGGCGGGCGATGCCGCGAAGGCGCGGACGCTGATGCGCGACCAGCGCTTCTCGATTCTGCTGCTCGACATCATGATGCCCGGCGAGGACGGCTTGAGCCTCTGCCGTCATGTCGCGGCGCAATCCGAAACACCGGTCATCCTGCTCACCGCCAAGGGCGAAGCAATGGACCGCATCATCGGGCTGGAAATCGGTGCGGACGATTATGTCGTCAAGCCCTTCGACCCGCGCGAGCTGGTGGCGCGGATCAAGACCGTGCTGCGCCGCGCCGCCCGCGTGCCCCAGCCCGCCGAGGACGAGCCGCAAGGCTTCGAGTTCGATGGCTGGACGCTCGATACGGTCAAGCGCCGCCTGACCGATCCCGATGGCGCGCTGGTTCCCATCTCCACCGCCGAATTCAAGCTGCTCCAGGTATTCTGCGAGCATGCAGGACACGTGCTCAACCGTGACCAGCTGCTCGATCTCGCGCATGGACGCGAGGCGCATCTGTTCGACCGCGCGATCGACAACCAGATCAGCCGGTTGCGCAAGAAGGTGGAGGCGGACAATCGCTCGCCGCGCCTGATCAAGACCGTCTGGGGTGGCGGCTACACGCTCGCCGCGCGCGTCCGGCGTCTTGCCGGTCCGGACACGCCATGAGCGTTTTCCAGCGGCTCTGGCCGTCGAGCCTTGCCGGACGATTGCTGCTGACCATCGCGCTCGCGCTGTTGGCGGGGCAGTTGGTCAATGCCGCGCTGCTGGTCCGCGCGCAGCGCGAACAGGCGCTGGACCGGATCGCGGCAGAGGCCTCGGTCCGGCTGATTGCCGCAACCGACCGCCTGCAACAGGGGCGACCGTTGCACGAGCGTTTCGGCAGCCGCATCGAGCGAGCGCCCGGCTTCCGGCTTCGCCGCACCGACCTGACGCCAAACAATCCGGTCCGGGCGGACATGCGGCCCGCTCCCGGACTGGTCTCGCGCCTGGCCGCCATCCTGCCGAGCTATGGGGTTTCGCCTGCGCGGATCGATGCGGCGCTGATGCCGGCCCCGCAGCGCGCCCGCAGGATCGACCGGCTGGCGGCCGAAATCGGCGGGCGCAATGAACGCCCGATCAGCCAGCTCGCCGTCATCGCCATCCAGCGGCCCGACGGACAATGGCTCAGTGTTCGGGTGCCCGTGCCCGAAGCCTCGGTGCGCATTCTGGCGACCATTATCGGACAGACGGTGATCCTGTACCTGGTCATGCTGGTCCCGCTCGTGTGGCTGACACGCCGGATCGCCCGATCGATGGGAACGTTGCGCGAAGGCGTGGCGCATTTCGAGCGGACGCAGGAGGCGCAGCCGATCGAGCCGACCGGACCCAGCGATCTGGCCGACCTCACCCGCTCATTCAACGCTATGAGCGCGCGGATCGCCGCGATGCTGAACGAGAAGGACGTGATGCTCGGCGCGATCGGGCATGATCTCAAGACCCCGCTTGCCGCGCTTCGGGTGCGCGTCGAATCGGTGCCCGACGACCGCCAGCGCGAGCGGATGGTCGCCAGCATCGACGACATCACCCGCACGCTCGACGACATTCTTACGCTTGCGCGGATCGGGCGGACGGGCGATGCGCCCGAGCCGGTGAACCTTGGCGCGCTGGTCGAGATGATTGCCGACGAATATCGCGATCTCGGGCAGGACGTCGCGCTCGCCGACACGCCGCGCATCGTTGTGCCGCTGCAGCTCACCTGGATCCGCCGCGCCTTGCGCAACATCATCGGCAACGCGGTGCGCTATGGTCAGCGCGCGCGGGTCAGTATCGCCCAGGGGCCGGGCAGGGTGAGCATTACCATCGATGATGACGGCCCCGGCATTCCCGACGACCAGATCGAACGGATGTTCGAACCCTTTACCCGGCTGGAAGCCTCGCGCAACATGGCCACCGGCGGCACGGGCCTCGGCCTCACCCTCGCGCGCGCGATCCTGCACCAGCACGGCGGATCGTTGCGGCTGGAGAACCGTCGCGGGGCGGGCGGTCTGGTGGAAGGCTTGCGCGCGACGATGACGCTGCCGATGGGGTGAGCTCCAGGGAGTCTGGAGGAATCCACCAGGACTCCCCTCCCTGAAAGGGAGGGGCAGGGGGTGGGTAAAAGCCATTACAGAACTGTCGTTGGCGCAAACGACCCACCCCTATCCCCTCCCTAACCAGGGAGGGGAGCGCGAGAAAGGCGAGAGTGGTGTCCCAGGCGCCGCATCCAACACCGCTTCCCCTTGGCGCACCCACTCGCTAAGACCGTTCCATGAGCTTTACACCTGTCGCCTCCGCCTATCCCGCCACCCGCCTGCGCCGCGCGCGTGCCACCGCGTGGAGCCGCGATATGGTGCGCGAGAACAGCCTGTCGCCTGCCAACCTGATCTGGCCGCTGTTCGTGACCGAGGGGCAGGGAACGGAAGAGCCGATCGCCTCGCTGCCCGGCGTGTCGCGCTGGTCGGTCGACGGCATTGTCGAGCGCGCGCGCGAGGCGGTGGATCTGGGCATTCCGTGCCTCGCGCTGTTCCCCAATACGCAAGCCGACCGGCGCAGCGACGATGGCGCAGAAGCGCTCAACCCCGACAATCTGATGTGCCGCGCGATCCGCGCGATCAAGGATGCGCTGGGCGATTCGATCGGCGTGCTCACCGATGTCGCGCTCGACCCCTATACCGCGCATGGTCAGGACGGGCTGATCGATGCGCAAGGCTATGTGCTCAACGATGCGACGGTAGAGATACTGGTCGGCCAGTCGCTCAACCAGGCGCGGGCCGGTGCCGATATCATCGCACCGTCGGACATGATGGACGGGCGCATCGGCGCGATTCGTGATGCGCTGGAATCGGACGGGCATCACAATGTCCAGATCATGAGCTATGCCGCCAAATATGCGAGCGCCTTTTACGGCCCGTTCCGCGATGCCGTCGGCTCCTCCGGGCTGCTGAAGGGCAACAAGAAGGGCTATCAGATGGACCCAGCGAACAGCGACGAGGCGCTGCGCGAGGTCGCGATGGACATTGCCGAGGGTGCAGACAGCGTGATGGTCAAGCCCGGCATGCCCTATCTGGACATCGTCTCGCGGGTGAAACAGGCGTTCGGCGTGCCGGTCTATGCCTATATGGTCTCGGGCGAATATGCGATGATCGAGGCGCTGGTGGCGGCGGGCGCGGGCGACCGCGATGCGGTGGTGCTGGAAAGCCTGCTCGCCTTCCGCCGTGCCGGGTGCAGCGGGGTGCTGACCTATCACGCCGCGCATGCCGCGCGCCTGCTGGCCAGGGGTTGAGCGCATGAACGATGTTTCGATCATCAGCCTGCACGGCAAGACCCCGCGCATCCACGACAGCGCGTTCATCGCCCCCGGCTGCCGCATCATCGGCGATGTCGAGATCGGGCCAGACGCCAGCATCTGGTACAATTGCGTGATCCGCGCCGACGTGAACCGCATCGTCATCGGCGCGCGCACCAATGTGCAGGACGGCAGCGTGATCCATTGCGACAGCCCGCGCCCAGGCGCTCCGGAGGGCTTCCCGACGATCATCGGCGAGGACGTGCTGATCGGCCATATGGCGATGGTGCATGGCTGCATCCTGGAGGATCGGGCCTTTGTCGGGCTAGGGGCTATCGTGATGGACGGCTGCCGCATCGGCGGCGATGCGATGCTGGCGGCCGGCGCGATGCTGACACCGGGCAAGTCCATGCCCTCGGGCCAGCTCTGGGGCGGGCGGCCCGCGCAATACATGCGCGATCTGCCTGAGCCCGCGATCATGGGCATGCGCATGGGCGTCGCGCATTATGTCGAGAATGCCAGGGCGCACAAGGCAGCCTGCAGCGAGCAATAGCGCGTTTCGATGAGCGTCACCCTGATCGAGCATCTGCCCTGGCTGTGCGCGCTGGTGGCAACGCTGGCCGCGCTCGAGCTGCTGCGGCGGTTGCGCCGGGCGCAATGGCAGCTGGAGGCCGGTCGCGAGGCTCCAGGCAGCGTCGCTCAGGCGCTCGATCATGCATTATCGGTCGGCCGGATCGGCAACTGGCATTATGAATGGTCAGACACGTCGCTGGCTTGGTCGGACGAGGTGTTCGCCATCTACGCGCGCGATCGCAGCCAGGGCGAGCCACCGATGTCCGAAGCGATTCTGGCCTATCACCCCGATGACCGGGCCAAGGTGCGGCGGGCGGTGCAGCGCGCGCTCGACCATGGCGAAAATATCGATTTTCGCGCCCGGCTGCGCAATGAGGCCGGCGAGATGCGCACCATTCTGGTGCGCGGCGCCTGCCGTCATGACAAGGACGGTGCCATCACCGGCGTGCTGGGCTTCATCATCGATCTGGGCCCTGCCGAGCCGCCGGTGGGCTGACCGGTCTCAGCGACCGCGATAGTCGCGCGGCGGGACGAAGCGCTCGCCGCGTGCGCGCGCCATCATGGCCTCGTCGGCAATCGCGGTCTTGCGCTCGACAGCGGCGATGCGCGTCGCCTTGCGCCGGGTGAATCCGCCGCCTTCCTCGCCGATCGCGGCGGCGATCCGGCGGATTTCGTCGCCGCGTGTCCCGATGACCAGAGCCATGAAGACCGATGCGAGCGAGATCGACAGGAACGAAATGAACAGACTGTCCGGTGACATACTGACCCCCATTTATCTGGTGTTGATCATGATTTGGGAGTCCGCTGGTTAAGCGCGTCCTGCCGTCAAAGGTTAAGCAGGCGTTGACGACAGATTTATCTTATCTTTACCTCCCAGGACGCGTTTCGGCCCTCCCGCATCCCCTGAAAGCCCATCATGCCCAGCCAGATTGCCCCTACCCTGGTGCTGCTCACCATCTCGAACATCTTCATGACCACGGCCTGGTATTGGCACCTGAAAGGAGGCCCCGCTGCCGCCGCGTCGCGGCCTTTGTTCTGGGTGATCCTGACCAGCTGGGGCATCGCGCTGGTCGAATATTGCTTCGCCGTGCCCGCCAACCGCATCGGCTTCGCGCATGGCTGGACGCCGGGGCAATTGAAGGTGGTGCAGGAGGCGCTGGCGCTGACGGTTTTCGGTGTCTTCATGGTCACGGTGCTCGGCGAGGCACTCAATTGGCGGTATTTCGCGGCCTTTGCCTGCATCATGGCGGGGGTGGGCTTTCTGTTCGTCGGAAAATGATGCGCTTCGTCGCACAGGTAAGCTTTGATTTACCGCGCGCCTCCACATTCGGGCGATGGCGCGTCGATCCCATGCCTTTCGCTCTCAGCCCGGCTCTCGGCGAACCCGCCATAACCGGGTCGTCAGCCGCGCGACCGAAGCCCGCATATCGACGCTCGCCATCCTTCTGGCGCTTCTGGCGGGATGGAACCTCAACGCGTGGCTCTGGCCCGAGACGACGATGGTCCCGTCCGCTGCCGCGCCGACGGCGTGGTCGGACCCCTGGGCCGTCTCGCGCCAGCATCGTCAGCTGTTAGAGGCGCAGGAAGGTCCGCCCGCACCGATCGCAGCGACCGGATCTGCTGCCTCGGTCCCGGGTCGCGGGGGCTCCTTCCGCTTTGCATCCTGTGCCGGCGGTGCGCGCTATACCTGCATCGTCGATGGCGACACCTTCTGGCTGGAGGGGCAGAAAACCCGCGTCGCCGATATCGACACGCCCGAAATCTCGTCGCCACGCTGCGATGCCGAATTTCAGCTCGGCCAGCGCGCCAAGCAGCGCATGCAGCAGCTGCTGAACGCGGGGCCGATCGCATTGGAGCCGGCGGACCGCGCGACCGACCGTTATGGCCGCGCGCTGTTCCGCGTCACGCGCGGCGGCACAAGCCTGGGCGAAACGCTGGTCGGCGAAGGGCTGGCCGTCTGGTATGGCGGCGGCAAGCCGAACTGGTGCTGACCGTCAGATCCGCGCGCGATCGGGCCTGATCCGCGCAGCCTCGGGCATGTCGAACAGCACCCGGCGCTGCTTGAAATCGATCATCATCCGGTTGAACTGGCGCAGCGTGCTCATGCCCAAGAGCAGCGCCGGCGTCTTGTCGAGCCCCAGCTCGCGAAACGCGTCGGCATCGGCAAAGACGATCGGCACATAATCGAACTGCGCACGACCGATGCGGAAATCCTGCGCAAGGCCTGCATCGGCCATGATCGTCTGCCCGGTCACCGAGGTCAGCGTTGCCTGCTGCTCGCTCAGCTTATGCGATGCGCCCAGCCGCTTGAGCAGCGCCAGATTGCCGATATTCGATTGCGCGCCCGTATCGATGACCACGCTGATCCGCTTGCCGCCCAACGTCGCGTCGGTGAAGATCAGCTGGCCCGACTTGCGCCGCGCGCTCACCACGATCTCGAAATCGCTGACCCGGGGGCGTTCGGTAATGTCCTCGATCGTGATCGCATTTTCCAGGAAATCGAATAGGATGCGCTGGTCCTGCAAGCCATCGAGTCCGAGAATGCCGTCCGCGCCGATATGGTGCGCCTCCAGCATCGGCGCGACGAGCTCGCCATAATTGCGGCGGCCCAGGGTTACCTCGGGCAGGTACACGGTCTGCACCATCTTGCTGCCCGCGATGCTGACCAGCCGCGCGATCTCGGCCATTTCCAGCGACAGCACCGAGGCGATGTCGCTCGACACCACGGTGCGCTCCGACCCTGTGTCGATCATGAACTTGAACGGCCCGCGCCCGTCGATGCTCACCGGCACGGTCATGCGGCTGGCGCGGTCGCGGGCAAGCGCGATCCGTTCGGCTTCCTGGGTCAGGCGGTCGGCATCGGTCAGCGCCCCGACCGTGGTATTGGCAAAGCCGCTCTCGGGCAGTGCATCCTGCGCGATCGCGCCGGGTGCGGCGCAAAGCGCCGCGTACAGGGTCAACGCACCGGACAGCGCGCGATACAGCATCTGCCTGATCCTCTCACACCGCGATCGCCGCGGTTTCCGTTTGTCCTCAGGATGTAACACGTCGCCGCATCGGCTGGCAATCAGTCCGCGCGCATCGCGGTGGCGGCGAGCGATTCCGCCTCGGTGAGCAGCGCGTCGTCGGTAGATCCCTGCGCGACGCTCTCGCGGCCGATCATCACCAGCACCGGCACCGCCAGCGGGCTGACGCGCTCCAGCTCGACATGCAGCATCGTGCCCGCCGCGCGGTCGAGCAGATCGCCCAGCCGCCCGATATCGGTCATCCGCGCGCGTGCATCGGCCCAGGCGGCTTCAAGCAGGACATGGTCGGGCTCATATTTGCGCAGCACGTCGTAGATCAGGTCGGTCGAGAAGGTGACCTGCCGCCCGGTCTTCTTCTTGCCGGGATGCTGGCGCTCGACCAGCCCGCTGATGATCGCGACCTCGCGAAAGGCGCGCTTGAGCAGGTACGAGCTTTCGACCCATTCGGTGAACTCGTCGGCGAGAATATCGGCGGAAAACAGGTCGGCGGGGTCGGTAACGCGCTTGAGGCCCCAGACGGCGAGCGCATAGTCGTTGGCGACGAAGCCCATCGGCTGCAGCCCGCGATCCTCCATCCGCCGGGTGAGCAGCATGCCCAGCGACTGGTGCGCGTTCCAGCCCTCGAACGGATAGCAGACCATGTATTCGCGGCCATGGTGCGGAAAGGTCTCGACCAGCAGCTGGTCGGGCTCGGGCATGGCCGAGCGCCAGTCCTGCATTTCCAGCCATTCGCGCACGTCATCGGGAAAGCGCGCCCAGCCCGCGCGGTCGGTGAGGAATTCGCGCACCCGCGACGACAGATGCGTGGTCAGCGGCATGCGCGCGCCATTGTAACTTGGGATCTGCGTCGCCTTGGCCGATGCCTTGACGATCAGGTCGAGATCCTTGATCCGCTCGACCTCCAGCCCCATGCCCGCGAAGACGAATGTGTCGCCGGGCGCGAGCTGCGCGGCGAAATCCTCCTCCACCCGGCCCAGCGATCGTCCATTCTTGAAGCGGACGTCGAGCATCGGCGTGTCGACGATAATGCCCGCGTTGAGCCGATAGGCCTGCGCGAACTTCGGGTGCGCCAGTCGCCAGGTGCCGTCCTTCTCGCGCACCAGCCGCTTGAACTTGTCATAGGCGCGCAGCGAATAGCCGCCATTCTCGACGAACCCCAGCACGCGCAGAAACGCCTCGCGGGTGAGCGCACTATAGGGCAGCGCGGACTGCACCTCGGCGCACAAGGCGTCTTCGTGGAACGGCCCGGCACAGGCCAGGCCCAATATATGCTGCGCGAGCACATCGAGCCCGCCGGGGCGGAAGCTCTCACCGTCGCGCTGGCCCTCGTTGACCGCATCGAACGCCGCCTGCGCTTCCAGATATTCGAAGCGGTTGCCGGGGACCAGGATCGCCTTGGAGGGGCAGTCGAGCCGGTGGTTGGCGCGGCCGATGCGCTGCAGCAGGCGCGACGAGCCCTTGGGCGCGCCCATCTGGATCACGCAATCGACATTGCCCCAATCCACGCCGAGATCGAGGCTGGCGGTGGCGACCAGCGCGCGCAGCTCGCCGCGCGCCATCGCGCCTTCGACCTTGCGCCGCGCCTCGACCGAGAGCGAGCCGTGATGGATGCCGATCGGCAGGTGCTTCTCGTTCAGCTCCCATAGCTTCTGGAAGATGAATTCGGCCAGAAACCGCGTGTTGCAGAAGACCAAAGTTGTCTGGTTGCGCTCGATCTCCTCGAGCACCTGCGGCACCGCATAATGGGCGCTATGCCCCGCCCAGGGGACGCGATCGTCGGTGATCAGGATCGACAGGTCGGGGTCTGCGCCCGGCTCGCCCTCGACCAAAGCCACCGCATCGATATCGCCATGCGGGGCAAGCCAGGCGCGGTAGCTGTCGGCATCGGCGACTGTCGCCGACAGCGCCACGCGCCGCATCTCGGGGGCGAGCGCCTGAAGCCGGGAGAGCGAGAGGCTGAGAAGGTCGCCGCGCTTCGACGCGGCAAAGGCGTGCACCTCGTCGATGATCACGGTCTTGAGGCTCCCGAACATCTCCGCGCTTTCCGGATAGGAGAGCAGCAGGCTCAGCGATTCCGGCGTGGTGAGCAGGATGTGCGGCGGGCGGGCGCGCTGGCGGGCCTTTCGGTCCGACGGCGTGTCGCCGCTGCGCGTCTCGATACGGACGTTGAGCCCCATGTCCTGCACCGGCGTCAGCAGGTTGCGCTGTACGTCGTGAGCAAGGGCTTTCAGCGGCGAGATATAGAGCGTGTGCAGCCCGTCATGTGCGCCACCGTCGGCAAAGTCGCGCAGGGTGGGCAGGAACCCGGCGAGCGTCTTGCCTGCGCCGGTGGAGGCGACGAGCAGCGCGTGGCGACCGGCATCGGCCTGATCGAGCATTTCGAGCTGGTGCCGCCGGGGCGACCAGCCGCGCTCGGCAAACCAGTCGGTGATGATCTCGGGCAGCGCCATGGCGGCGATATAGGGGGTGGCAGCGCCGCGCTAAAGGGGCAGGGGCGTCACAGCCAGCGGAAGATTCCCGCCGCACCGACGCCAAGCGGCATATGCGCCCATTGCGCGGCGAGCCACAGCACGATCCCGCCGATCAGCGCCGCCCATCCGGGAAAGGCGAACCCGCGCCCGAAGGGGACGAAACTGGTGCGCGATTGCCAGTGCAGCCAGGCATCGCCCATCAGCACGAATTTCTTGCCGTCCTGCAGCTTCGCGCCGACCAGCGCGAGCGTGATGATCGCGCCGCACAGGATCAAGGTATCGATCCTGGGCGCGATCAGGATATGCGCCACGCCCCAGAGCGCGAAGCCCCACATCATCGGGTGGCGGGTGATACGGAACACGCCGTGCGGATCCTTGACCGCGATGCGCTTGGCCGCCGCCTCGGGCACAGGCAGCGCCGGATTGCCGATCAGCGATCCCACAAACAAGATCGCGGAGATCAGCATCAGCAGCGTCGCGACCGCCCAGAGCAGGTCGTTCGCTGGCCAGAACGGCGCGGCGACTGGCGCGCGCTGGAAGCCTTCAACCATCAGGAACAAAGTGGCGAACGACACCAAAGTATAGGCGATCTGGAAGCCCTTGTCCCCCAGCCTCCGGACCAGCCCGGCGCGCAAGGGATGTGACATCGCGAAATGGCTGCCGACAAAGCCGACCGCCCCCGCCAACAGCATCGCGTAGTCCTGCATCGCCGCCCGTCCCCTGCGTGACAGGAGGATCGCCGCAGCGAATCCTCCGTTCACCGCATCTTAGCGATCGTATGCCTTGGGCAAAGCCCCTTCCTGCGGGGTGCGATAGCGATCGCGCAGCCGCGCCTGGCGGTTGTCGAGCGGCTGCTGAACGCCATCGATCATCACCGAAACGGGCGCGCTCGAAAGCTCGAGCGGATCGCCATCCCAGATCACGACATCGCCCGCGCGCCCCGGCTTGAGGCTGCCGAGCATCGCGTCGATCCCCAGCGCCTGGGCAGGGCCCGACGAGATCGCGGCGAACGCCTGGTCCCAGGTGAGGCCGCTCGCGCCCGGCACGCGCTGGAGGGCGACGAGATTGCCCGCATATTGCGGCGAATAATGCAGCCGGTGCGCGTCATTGTCGTTGATCATGCCGATCGAAACGGTGACGCCCGCACGCTTCATCCGGCCGATATTCGATTGGGTGGCGGCGGTCTTCTCGAACTCGGACGGCAGGTCGTTGAGTGCCGAGGCGATGACGGGAACGCCCGCAGCCGCGATCTGGTTCGCGACCAGCCAGCCTTCCGACACGCCTGCGAGCACCAGCTTGAGCGCCGGGAATTCCTCGCGCAGTTTCAGCACGTTGAGGATATCGGCGGCGCGCTCGACATGCACCAGCAGCCGCATCTCGCCATTGACCACCGGCACGAGCGCGGCGGCATCCTGGCGGTTGAGCAGCGCATCGTGCGGATGCGCAGGCACCCCGCGCTGGCCGTTGGCAAGCGCGCGTGCCTCGATCAGCGCATTGCGGAATTCGAGAAACGCCGAGGCGCGGCTGCCGCCCGCCTTGGCCGAACCCGTCTCGCCGAGTTCGACGAACTGGAAGGCGCGTCCCTTGGTCACGGCGTTGTAGTCATCGCCCAGATCGATCACCGCGCCCATACCGGCGAAGATCGCGGCCGGGGCGATAGGGGCGACCACCGCGCGGGTGATGCCGGCGGCGCGGTTGACAGCAACCGCGCTGACCTTGGGGTTGATCGCGGGGGTGACATCGATCGCAGCGGAGAATTCGCCCCGGCTTGCACTCGAATCATTGGTCTCGTTGACCGCCTCGACCTCGACCAGGCCCAGACGGCTGAAGCCCGCGAACAGGCCGGGCGTCACCCAGCGGCCTGAGGCATCGACGACCTGCGCTCCGGCAGGCACGGCGACGCCGGAACCGGCGGCGACGACCTTGCCATCGCGCAGCACCACGGTGCCGCCCTCGATCGGCGCGCTGCCGTCCCCGATCACGACCTTGCCGCCGGTAATGGCGACGGTCTGCGCGGCGAGCGGAGAGGCGAGCAGTGCGGCTGCGGCTACGCTCGTTGCAAAGAGAGCCTTGATCATTTCGTGTCTCCCTCACCCGGCTGGCCCAGCTCGAAATCGCTCACCGGACGGCGCTTGGGATCATTGGCATCATAGAGCAGCGCGCCATCGACCCAGACCTTTTCGGGCCGGGCATAGACCGACAGCGGATTGGCGTTCCACAGCACGACATCGGCCATCTTGCCGGGCTTGAGGCTGCCTGTCCTGTCGGCAATGCCCATCGCCATGGCGGGGTTGTAGGTCAGCCAGCGGATCGCGGTGGCGTCCGAAATGTTGAAGCCCATCCGGCGGCCGTCACCGAGCGCCTTGGCGGCTTCCTGGTTCAGCCGCTGGATCTGGTCCTGATCGTCCGAATGGATGATGGTGCAGGCACCGGCATTCTGGATGATCGCGGCATTTTCGGGAATGCCGTCATAGGATTCCATCTTGAAGCCCCACCAGTCGGCCCAGACGGCGGAACAGATATTGTTCTCGCGCAGCAGGTCGGCGATCTTGTAGCTCTCGACAGCGTGGTGGAAGGTGGAAACCTTGTAGCCGAACTCCTTGGCCATATCGATGACGATGGCCATCTCATCCGCGCGATAGCAGTGGTTGTGGATCTGGATCTTGCCTTCCAGCGCCGCTTTCAGCGTATCCATGCCGATGTCGCGGGCAGGGGGCGTGCCGCCCTTTTTCTCATACTCGTCCCAGCGCGCCTTGTACTCGGCCGCGCGCGCCCAGGTCTGGCGATTGACCGCAAGGTTGCCCATGCGGCTGGCGGGCTTCTGGTTGCGGCTGCCATAGACGCGCTTGGGATTTTCGCCGCACGCCATTTTCAGGCCATAGGGCGCATCGGGGAATTTCATCGCCTGCATGGTGCGCGCAGGGACATTCTTGAGCGTCACCGAACGCCCGCCGAACAGATTGGCCGAACCGGGCAGGATCTGCAGACTGGTGACGCCGCCATTGGCCAGTGCGCGGCTGAAACCGGGGTCCTGCGGCCAGACGCTGTGTTCGGCCCAGACATCGGCGGTGACCGGGCTGGTCGCCTCGTTGCCGTCCGAATGCGCCGAAACGCCCGGCGAGGGATAGTCGCCCAGATGGCTGTGAATGTCGATAATGCCCGGCGTCACGAACTTGCCGCGCCCGTCGATCACCACGATGTCCGCTGGGATCGGGGTGTTGGCATCGCCGACTGCGGTGATCTTGCCGTCGGTGAAGAACACGACGCCATTGTCGATCTGCCCGCCTTCGCCATCGAAGATGGTGACGTTGCGGATCGCGGTGGCCACGCCCGGATAGGGCTTGTAGGTGCTGGGATAGGGGTTTTCGTTGATGCTCACCTTCTCGGCCTTGGGTGCGCTCGCGCTGGCGGAGGAGGGGCCTTCGGAACCTGTCGTGTTGGCGCAGCCGACGACCGCCATGGCCGCCAGAGGCGCGAGATACCCGTATCGCATGTGTTTTCCCTGTCGCAGTTCGGAAGTGGTTTTGTCGTTGTGATCAGGCACCGCGCGTCGCCGGATGCACGCCTGCCGCCTGGTTCTCGGCGAGTTCGTCCTCGCCCGCCAGCGGTTCGGCATCCTTGAGCGTGTCGAGGTGCATCAGCTTCTTGATCAGCGGCGCGATGACGAGCACGCCGACGCCCACGGCAATCGCGATCCAGCCGATCTGCGAATAGACGTCGAGCACCGTCTGCTGGCCCGCGCCTTCACCGCTCGCCTTTTCCGAGCCCGTCGCAGCCGCGATCAGGCCGGCGGCGAAATTGCCCGAGGCCGAAGCGAAGAACCAGGTGCCCATGATGAGCGAGGCCATATGCGCCGGTGCCAGCCGGTTCATCGCGCTGAGGCCCACCGGCGACAGGCAAAGCTCACCCATGGTGTGGAGCAGGTAGATGAGGAAGATGAACAGCACCGGGGTCGGCACGCCTGCTCCCGCCGCAGCGGCACCGGCGACGAGCACGAGGAAACCCGCGCCGAGCTGGATCATCGCCAGGCCGAACTTGGCGGGGGCGCTGGGCTCTAGACCCTTCCGACCCAGCCAGGTCCAAAGGGCCGCGAAAATCGGGGCGAGCAGCACGATGTAGATCGCATTGATCGACTGGAAGATCGATGCCGCTACCCCGCCGCGATCGACATAGCGGTCGGTATAGAGGTTGAGCGAGGACCCGGCCTGTTCGAACAGCGCCCAGAACAGCACCGAGCCGAGGATCAGGAACATCGCCGCGAAGATGCGGTCGCGGTCTTCGCGCGGAAGCTTGGTGACGGCGGTCAGCAGCACATAGCCGACCAGAATTGCACCTGATGCGAGCAGCAGCCAGCCGACCAGTTCCTGATACTGGATCAGCACCCAGATGCCGAGCACGGCGGCGACGCCGATGAGATAAAGCAGCCATTCGAGCTTGATGCCGAGGACCGGCTTGGTCAGCGCCACCGCATCTGGCGCTTCGCCCCGGCCGCACAGCAGAGGCTTGCCCAGGATGAACACGACCAGGCCCAGCGCCATGCCGACGCCTGCCGCGCCAAAGCCATAGGACCAGCCATAGGTTTCGCCGAGATAGCCGCAGGCCAGCGAACCCAGCGCCGCGCCCAGATTAATGCCCATGTAGAAGATGGTATAGGCACTGTCGCGGCGCACGTCGGTGCGCGGATAGAGCTGACCGACGATCACCGAGATATTGGCCTTGAGGAAGCCGGAGCCCACGATGATGAAGGCGAGTGCCAGCCAGAAGACGGTGAGGGCAGCGGGGTCCTGTCCGCCTGTGCCTTCGAAGCCCATCAGCAGATGGCCGAAGGTCAGCAGGATCGCGCCATAGGTTACCGCCTTGCGCTGGCCGAGATAGCGGTCGGCCAGATAGCCGCCCAGCACGGGGGTGATGTAGACCAAAGCGGTATAGGCGCCATAGATGACGCCCGATTGCGAATCCGAAAACAGCCAGTGCTTGGTGAGGTAGAAGATCAGCAGCGCGCGCATGCCGTAATAGGAAAAGCGTTCCCACATTTCTGCGAAGAACAGCACGTACAGGCCCTTGGGATGGCCCAGGAAAGTGCCCTTGGAATCGCCGCTCACAGCATAACCGCTGGCCATTATCGCATATCTCCCGTCGATTTTTCTGTTGGCGGCCCGCCCCCTGGCCGTCCATAGCGTGGGCCGCAACCTAGACAAAAATGCGCGGCTGTGAAGCGCCTTGTTGCAGTTGTTACCAGACTGTGACGTTCGCCCCCGCCGCCGGAGCCCTTGCGTGACCGAATTCAACGACCTCAGCTCACTGCCCCGCTATCTCGCCAGCCGCCGCTCGGGCCGCCCGCGCGACATGATCGCGCCCGGCCCCGATGCCGCGCAGATGCGCGAGATCGTCGCCACTGCGCTGCGCACGCCCGACCACGGCAAGCTGAACCCCTGGCGCGTGGTGCATGTGGGCGCGGATCAGCGCGATGCGTTCGCCGCGCTCCTGACAGCCGCCTATCGTGCGGAAAAGCCCGAGGCTGGGCGGCTGGAGATCGAGGCGATGGAGACGTTCGCGCGCCAGGCCCCGGAGCTGCTGGTGGTGCTCTATTGCCCGCGCGAATCGAGCAAGATTCCGCTTTGGGAACAGCAGCTTTCGGCAGGGGCGTTCGTGATGAACCTGCTCCACGCCATCCACGCGCACGGCTTTGTCGGCGGCTGGATCACCGGCTGGCCGAGTTACAGCGATGCCGTGCGCGACCTGTTCGGGTCAGCGCCCGAGCAGATCGCGGGCTTCGTGTTCATCGGCACCGCAGGGCAGGCGCTGGAAGAGCGGCCCCGGCCTGAACTGGATACGGTGCTGAGCGCGTGGGTGCCTGGCGCTGGCTGATTTTCCGACGCCGGGCCCAGCGCATGATCAGTGCAGCGCAGGAACGGCAGTCGCCTCTGCGTCCTCGCTCGCCAGACTAGCCGCATCTTCCTCAGCAAATTCGCGGACGATCATCGCATCGACCCTGTCGAGCGGCTGCTGCCCCGCCTCATGCTTGTGCGCGATCTTGGCCGCTGCATTCCAGGCCTTGGCCGCATCGAGCGCGATGCCCTGACGGTTCTTGAGCGGCTCGGCAGCGGCCTTGGCGATCTGCAGGCTTTCCTGCTCGCGGCAGAATTTTTCGGTCATGCGCATGGCGTGCTTTCCTCGTCGGACTTCCAGACGATCAGGCAGCAGCGCGCGCGGTTGCGCGCGTTATCGGCGATCCAGGTTATCGGATGCAGCGAGCCTAGCACGGCCAAGCCACAATAGCGAACGATGGTTCCCGCACAGCCAGCGTGCGGCCAGATTCGCCTATTCCTTCGGTGGCCGCCCCCTGGGGCGCTGCTCAGGCGGAGCGAGCTTGATGCCGCGCCGGGCCAGCGCCTCGCGCAGCAGAATCTCGATCTCGGCATTCACGCTGCGCAATTCCTGTGCGGCTGCGCGCTCGATCGCCGCGTGGAGCGACGGATCGAGGCGCAGCGCGAAGGATTTCTTGGGCGGCGGGTTCGGCATGTCTCAGGTCAATAGAGCGACCCGGCATTGACCACCGGCTGGGTGTCGCGCTCGCCGCACAGCACCACCATCAGGTTCGATACCATCGCCGCCTTGCGCTCGTCGTCGAGGTGAACGACGTTCTTTTCGCTGAGCATCGCCAGCGCATGCTCGACCATCGTCACCGCGCCCTCGACCAGCCGCGATCGTGCCGCGATCACCGCCTCGGCCTGCTGGCGCCGCAGCATCGACTGGGCGATCTCGGGCGCATAGGCGAGGTGCGTCAGGCGGCATTCATCGATCTGCACGCCCGCCGTGCCGACACGCTCCTGCAGTTGCTTTTCCAGTTCGTGGCTGACCTCCTCGGCATCGCCGCGCAGCGTCACCTCATCGGCATTGAAATCGTCATAGGGATAGCGCGCGCCGATGACGCGGACCGCGCTCTCGATCTGGATGTCGACGAATTCCTGATAGTTCTCGACATCGAACAGGGCTTTCGCGGTGTCCGACACGCGCCAGACGACATTGGTCGCGATCTCGACCGGGTTGCCGCGCAGGTCGTTCACCTTGACCTTTTCCGAGGTGACGTTGTGCACGCGCACCGAGATCTTCTTGCGGCTGAGCCACGGCCAGCGCCAGCGCAGCCCGGTGTTGCGATCGGTGCCCTTGTAGCTGCCGAACAGCTGGATCGCCGCCGCCTCGTTGGGGTTGAGCATGTAGAAGCCCGCAATGATGAACAGAAAGGCGAACGCGCTCACCCCCGCCAGCACCAGTCCCAGCATGTTGCCACTCTTTGCCATTCCGACACCCAGTACCGGTAGCAGCATGGAAACCAGCATGAGCAGAAGGAACACATAGCCGTTGAACGTGCTGGCCGCGCTTTCGGTGCTGGCGACCATGGCACCGCCGCCCGACGAGCCGTCAAAAGAAGAATTCTGCTGCATCTGAAACGCCCTCCGATTCGATAATCATGATATCATAATTATATCAAATGTTATCGGGCGCAAGCCGGATTCGTTGTGCACCGTTCAGCTGGATCATGCCGTCCGTCACAGCGTGTGGCGAAGGGGAGGGGTATCAAAGCGACGAACGGTCCGCCGCAACAGGAAACCGTTCTGCCGTCCATGCGTAAGGCATGGGACCGACAAAGGATCAAAGCCATGACGATGCACTATGCCCGCCCCGCTTTCGACCCCGCCCATATGCTGGCAGCGGGACACAGCTTTGCGCGCCGCATTGCCGAACGCGGCTTCATGCCGCTCTATCACGCGGGCGATGTCAACCACTGCCCGGGTTGCGGTGGCAAGCACTGGCATGTCGGACGGATGAGCGCAGAATGTGCAAGCTGTGCGACGGCGATCCCGCTTGCCGATGTCGCCGCGCAGCCGATGCAGCCGCTGTTTCACGTCACCCGCAGCCGCACCGCCTGGGTGGAGTGATCAGCGCTTGCCGGGCGTGGCGAAGATCGCCGGATAGAAGACCTGCTCCTCCCAGCGTACGCGCGCCTTCAGCCGTTCGGCGAGGCCCCGAAACGCAGCGATAAAGCCGGCGCGGTCCTCGGCCACCTTGCGCTGCGGCCAATTGGCGTTGCAATCCATCAGATCGCCACGCCACATCAGCAGCTCATCATGAAAACGGCGGATGAGCTGCGTCTTTTCGGCATCCTTGTCCATCTGCGCTGCGCGGGTGTTGACCATGCGGATTTCCACGCTGCAATGGCTGTTCACCAGCCGCGAAAAGCCCAGCCGCAGCGTCGGCAGGTCGCGCAGCGCGGCTTCCGTCCCGGCAGACACAGCCGACAGGATCGCGTCGGCCTGAGCCAGCAATTCGCCATGCTGATGCACAAAGTTCTGGCTGGCCATGACCGAATCGCCCCCAAAGAGCAGCACCAAAAAGGCGCTGCTGAATCAAGGCTTTGACCACAAGTCCTTTACATCATGTTACGGCTTGCCAGGCGCGAGCGTCTGGTCCAGCGTGTCGGGCGATATCATCCTGTCATAGGGGCCATGCCATGTCCGATACGCCTGTCCGCCATCCCGACCGTCGCGCGATGTTGCGCTCCGCTGCGCTGCTTGGCTCCGGCATGGCATTGACCGGCGGGGGCGGCGCGGCGCTGGCAGCGGCAGAGAGCGAGATGGCGCGCATCCGCAAGGCGGCGGAAAGCAACCGCGACGCCGACATCAAACGCATCCAGGACTGGATTCGGCTGCCCTCGATCGCGGCGGAGGATCTCAACATGGCCGAGGGTGCGGCCTATATGGCTGACCTCGCCAAATCCGCGGGCTTTACAGGCGTCACCACCGTGCCGTCCGACGGCTATCCCGGCGTGTTCGGGGTGATGGACAATGGGGCGAAGCGCACGCTCGGCATCTATTTCATGTACGACGTCAAGCAGTTCGATCCGGCGGAATGGTCCTCGCCGCCGCTCGAAGCGCGGATCGTCGACAAGCCCGGCTGGGGCAAGGCGATCATGGGGCGCGGCGCGGTCAACCAGAAGGGGCCGGAAGCGACCTTCCTCGCCACGCTGCACGCGATGAAAAAGGCGGGCGTCAAACCGCCGGTCAACCTCGTGCTGCTGTGCGAGGGCGAGGAGGAGATCGGATCGCCGAACTTCAAGCAGATCGCGACGCGGCCCGATGTGCTCGCCGCACTGAAGCGGTGCGAGGGCATCTTCATCCCGGCAAGCTGGCAGGGCGCGAATGGCGAGGTGCAGGTCAATCTGGGCTCCAAGGGCGTGATCGAGCTCGAGCTGGTCGCGAGCGGCGCGAAATGGGGCAGGGGCCCCAAGGGCGACATCCATTCGAGCTACAAGGCGATGGTCGATTCGCCGACCTGGCGGCTGGTCCAGGCGCTGCAGACCCTGGTGACGCCCGATGGCAACAATGTCGCGATCGGCGGGTGGAGCGACAATGTCAGGCCGCTCACGACCCGCGAAAAGGCGCTGATCGCCGAAGCCGCCAAGGGCATGGACGAGGCGCAGATGAAGCAGGCGTTTGGCGTCACCCACTGGATCGACAACCTGCCCTTCGACCAGGCGCTGGTGCGGTTGGCGCAGGAGCCCACCGCGAATATCGAGGGGCTGGTCGCGGGCTATACCGGCCCCGGTGGCAAGACCGTGCTGCCCGGCCGCGCGGTCGCCAAGATGGACTTCCGGCTCGTGCCCAACCAGACCCGCGCCGAGGCGGAGCAGAAGCTGCGCGCGCATCTCGACAAGAACGGGTTTACGGATATCGAGGCCAATGTTTCGGGCGGCTATGACCCGACCGAGGTCGCCGAGGACAGCCGGCTGATCAAGGCGGAGCTGGCCGCCTATGCGAAGCTCGGCGTCAAGGCGAACCTCAACCCCAGGCTAGCAGGTTCCTGGCCGGGGGCTGTGTTCACCGCACCGCCGGTGAGCATCCCCGCCGGGCATTTCGGCATCGGCCATGGCAGCGGTGCGCACGCCCCGGACGAATATTATGTGGTGGAATCGACCAATCCCAAGGTCGCCGGGATTACCGAAGCGACGCTTGGCTATGCGGAGATCATGTATCAGCTCGCGTCTGTCCGCTAGGCGGGCGGGCGCGCAGCGCGGCGCTTGCGGGCGGGCGGGCGAGGCGGCATGAGGTGGTCATCATGAAGATCACCGCGACCATTCTCGACCGCATCGGCCACAAGGGCCCCTATGCGCAAACCCGTCCGCTGCGCCTCGCAGAAATCGACCTCGCCCCGCCGGGGCCGGACGAGATGCTGGTCAAGATCGAGGCCGCCGGCTTGTGTCATAGCGACCTCAGCGTCATCAACGGCGACCGCCCGCGCCCGATGCCGATGGCTTTGGGGCATGAGGCGGTGGCGACGGTGCTGGAACCTGGCAGCATTGCCGCCAAGCATTTCGCCCCTGGCGACCGGGTGGTGTTGAGCTTCCTGCCCCTGTGCGGTTATTGCCCCAGTTGCCATTCGGGCGAGGGCTATCTGTGCGGCAATGGCGCGGCGGCGAACGGCGCGGGCACGCTGCTGAGCGGTGAGCGGCGCCTGTCCGAGAATGGTCACGCGGTGCAGCATCATCTCGGCTCCTCGGCCTTCGCGACGCATGCGGTGGTCGACCGGCGCTCGGCGGTGAAGATCGACAGCGACATTCCGGTCGAGATCGCCGCCCTGTTCGGCTGTGCGGTGCTGACCGGCGCGGGCGCGGTGCTCAACGGTGGAAATCTGCGCGCGGGCGAAAGCGTGGTCGTCTATGGCCTGGGCGGCGTCGGCCTTGCCGCGCTGATGGCGGCGATCGCGGGCGGCGCGAACCCGGTGGTGGCGATCGACCCGGTGCCGGAGAAGCGCGCGCTGGCGCTCGAACTCGGCGCGCTCGCCGCCGTGCCTCCGGAAGATGGAGAGGACGCGGTGGTCGCGGCGCTGGGCCGCAAGCCCGATCTGGTGATCGAGACCGTCGGCAAGGCCCCGGTGCTCGCCAAGGCCTATGGCCTCGCGCGGCGCGGCGGACGGATCGTCACCGTCGGCCTGCCCAACCCGGCGGACATGCTTTCGATCCCCGCCGTCTCGCTGGTCGGCGACGGCAAGACGCTGATGGGCAGCTATATGGGCAACGCCATCCCCTCGCGCGACATACCCCGCTACATCGCCCTCTGGCGCGCCGGACGCATGCCGGTGGAAAAGCTGCTGAGTTCGGTGAGCCCGCTGTCAGAGATCAACGCGCTGTTCGATGAGCTCGCGAGCGGGACGGCGATCCGGCAGGTGGTGGTGCCTTGAGGGGCAAGGCTGCAATGACAGTTGCGCGCGAGCGCTAGCTATTGATTTCGTGCTCGGTTGTGACGCTCGCGAGCGACGCTGTATACGCGGTGAAAGCTATCACAACGATAAAATAGATACTTACAATGGCTGGTTCTGAAACCACCGGGCGAAACCAAGAAGCAACGAACACCACGGGCGCAGTCCATCCGGCGACAAGCCACCAGCCGGGACCGCCATCATATGACCAGTCCAGAACATCCGAGATCATCAAGGCCAATGGCACCGACCATAGATAGGCCGCCATCCAACGGAGACTTGCAACGGTTCGCTTGGATGAGATTTTCATTTTGGCATGAATAGCAGGCCAATGGGCATCTACAATGCTTGGTGAGTGGGCAATTGCGTGCCATCACGATCTTGGTAGCAACTACCTCCGCTCAGCCTGAGCCTGTCGAAGGCCCCGCTATATGGCCAGCGTGGGCGCGGGTCCTTCGACGACGCGGGCTGCGCCCGCTGCTCAGGATGAGCGGAGGTGGTTAGGCTTGGTGCTGGATAGCCCTCTCCCCTTCAGGGGGGAGGGTTGGGAGGGGGGCTTGCGTTGACACCTCTCAACTGCGGCTAGCGAGCTGCGCTCGCAAGCCTTCGTATCTCTCCCGCGAGGGGAGAGAGGGGCGTGGGGCGCGAGGGCTTATCCATCCTCCCCCATCACCGGCGCGATCCGTTCCGCCAGCGCGTCGAGCCAGCGGATGAACGCATCGACCCGCGCGAGCTTGCGCATGTCGCGGTGGACGACCAGCCAGAAGCTGCGGTGGATCGCCACGCTGCCCGCCAGCACGCGTTCCAGCCGCGCATTCTGTTCGCCGATAAAGCACGGCAATATGCCCACGCCCGCGCCCGAGGCGATCAGGCTGTGCTGGACGTTGATGCTCGAGCTGGTCAGCACCGGTTCCAGCCCGGGGCCGATCTCGTCGAGATAGCGCAGCTCGTCGGCGTAGATGAAATCGGGGATATAACCGATCAACGGGTGGCGGCGCAGGTCCTCGACGCTCTGGATCGGCCCGGCGGCGGCGAGATAGTCGCGGTCGGCATAGACGCCGAGCTGATAGTCGACCAGCTTGCGCACCTTCAATGGCCCCGCGGTCGGGCGCGAGAGCATGATCGCCAGGTCCGCCTCGCGTTTGCTGGGGTTGAGGAAGCCGTTGGTCGCGACGAGCTCGATGCGGATCGCGGGGTGCTGGCGGTGGAAGCTCGCGAGGTTGTGGGCAATGATCCACGCGGCAAAGCCTTCGGCGACACTGACCCGGATGGTTCCTGCAAACACCGTCTGCTCGCCGGTCAGTTCGGTGCGTGCGTCGACCAGCGCCTGTTCCGCCCCTTCGGCATAATGCAGCAGCTTGGCCCCATGTTCGGTGAGCGCAATGCCCTTGCCGCTCGCCTCGAAAAGGGTTGATTGCAGGTCGCCCGAAAGCCGTTGCAGCCGCCGCGCCACCGTGGTCGGGTCGATCTCCAGCCGCCGCGCTGCTTCCGCCACGGAGCCTGCGCGCGCCAGCATCAGGAAGATGCGCAGATCGTCCCAGTTCATTCACCCGCTCCAAATCATGGCATTTATGCAGCTTCGTGTGACGTTTTTACGCAATTGCATGCAGGAATGCCAGAGGCTATTGCGGCCCACAAGCGACAAGCACCCATAGGAGAGCATCGATGCGCACCGTCACCCATCGCCTGGCCAGCGGCGTTACCGCGCCCGCCAGCACCCGCCAGTCCGACATTTTCGATCCCAATAGCGGGACGGTGCAGGCCAAGGTCGATCTCGGCAGCGCCGCCGTTCTCGACGCCGCGGTCGATGCCGCACTCGCAGCCCAACCCGCCTGGGCCGCGACCAACCCGCAGCGCCGCGCGCGCGTGATGTTCAAGTTCAAGGAACTGGTCGAGGCCAATATCGACGAGCTCGCCGCTTTGCTCTCCAGCGAGCATGGCAAGGTGCATGCCGACGCCAAGGGCGATATCCAGCGCGGGCTCGAGGTCATCGAATTCTGCTGCGGCATCCCGCATGCGGTGAAGGGCGAATATACGCACGGCGCGGGTCCGGGCATCGACGTCTATTCGATGCGCCTGCCGATCGGCATCGGCGCAGGCATCACCCCGTTCAACTTCCCCGCGATGATCCCGATGTGGATGTTCGGCCCCGCGATCGCGACGGGCAACGCGTTCATCCTCAAGCCCAGCGAGCGCGACCCCTCGGTGCCGGTGCGCCTGGCCGAGCTGATGAGCGAAGCGGGCCTGCCCGATGGCATCCTTCAGGTCGTGCATGGCGACAAGGAAATGGTCGACGCCATCCTCGATCACCCGGCCATTGCGGGCGTATCGTTCGTCGGATCGTCCGATGTCGCGCATTATCTCTACCAGCGCGGCGTCGCTGCCGGAAAGCGCGTCCAGGCGATGGGCGGCGCGAAGAACCACGGCATCGTCATGCCCGATGCGGATCTCGACCAGGTGGTCAAGGATCTTGCGGGCGCGGCCTTCGGTTCGGCGGGCGAGCGCTGCATGGCGCTGCCCGTGGTCGTCCCCGTGGGCGACGAGACCGCCGATCGCCTGCGCGCCAAGCTGATCCCCGCGATCGAGCAGCTGCGCCTCGGCGTCTCGTCCGATCCCGATGCCGATTACGGCCCGGTCGTCACCGCCGCGCACAAGGCCAAGGTCGAAGGCTGGATCCAGACCTGTATCGACGAGGGCGGCGAGCTGGTCGTCGATGGCCGCGGCTTCACGCTGCAGGGGCATGAGAACGGCTTTTTCGTTGGCCCAACGCTGTTCGACCGCGTCACCACCGATATGGAAAGCTACAAGGAAGAGATTTTCGGCCCGGTGCTGCAGATCGTCCGCGCGAAGGATTTCGAGGAAGCCGTGTCGCTGCCCAGCAAGCACCAGTACGGCAACGGCGTCGCCATCTTCACCCGCAACGGCCATGCCGCGCGCGAATTCGCCGGGCGGGTCAACGTCGGCATGGTCGGCATCAACGTGCCGATTCCGGTGCCGGTGGCCTATCACACCTTCGGCGGCTGGAAGCGCAGCGCGTTCGGCGACACCAACCAGCACGGCATGGAAGGCGTCAAGTTCTGGACCAAGATCAAGACGGTCACCGCTCGCTGGCCCGACGGCGCGGTGGACGGCGGCAACGCATTCGTCATTCCGACCATGGGTTGAGCCCGAGGCCGGTCGCATGCATCTCGCCTATAGCGCCTATCTCGTCCGCGATTATGACGAGGCCATTGCCTGGTTCGGCCAGGCGCTGGGCTGGCGGGTGATCGAGGACAGCGATCTGGGCGGCGGCAAGCGCTGGGTGCGCGTCGCCGGCGATGGGGGCGGGCAGTTGTTGCTCGCCCGCGCGACGTCGGAGGCACAACTGGCGGCGGTCGGCAAGGCAGCGGGCGGGCGCGTGGCCTATTTCGTCCACACGGGGGATTTCGACGCCGATCATGCGCGCATGGTCGCGGCGGGCGTGGCCTTTGCCGAAGCGCCGCGCCAGGAAGCCTATGGCAAGGTCGCGGTGTTTGCCGATCTGTACGGCAACCGGTGGGATTTGATCGAAGCGCGCTGAGACGCGCAGACGGAGAGCGGAGCAACAACATGAGCACAATCGGATTTATCGGCCTGGGCAATATGGGCGGCGGCATGGCGGCGAACCTCGCCAAAGCGGGGCACAAGGTCATCGCCTTCGACCTTTCGGGCGAGGCGCTGGCGCGTGCGGGGGCGGCGGGATGCCATCCGGTGTCCGATCCGGTGCAGGCGGTAAGCGAGGCGGATGTCGTCGTCACCATGCTGCCCGCTGGCAAGCATGTCGCCAGCGTGTACAACGAGACCGTGTTCGGCGCGGCAAAGCCCGGCACGCTGCTGATCGATTGCTCGACGATCGATGTCGACACCGCGCGCGAGGTCGCGAGCGCGGCCAAGACGCGCGGGCTCGAGGCGGTCGATGCGCCGGTCTCGGGCGGCATTGCAGCGGCCAATGGCGGCACGCTCACCTTCATGGTCGGCGGCAGCGCGGACGCCTTTGCCCGCGCCGAGTCCATCCTCGCCGATATGGGCAAGGCGGTGATCCATGCCGGCGACAATGGCGCAGGCCAGGCGGCGAAGATCTGCAACAACATGCTGCTGGGCGCGACCATGGCCGCGACCTGCGAGACTTTCATGCTGGCGAAGAAGCTCGGGCTCGACCTCCAGACCTTCTACGACATCTCGTCCAAGGCCTCGGGCCAGAGCTGGTCAATGACGAGCTATTGCCCCGTCCCCGGCGTCGGCCCCGCGAGCCCCGCCGACAATGGCTATGCCGGAGGCTTCGCCGCCTCACTGATGCTCAAGGACATGCGCCTGGCGCTCGATGCCGCGAAGGCCAGCGGCGCGCGCGTGCCTATGGGCGAACGGGCTGAGGCGATCTATGCGGCGTTCGTGGAGGCGGATGCGCAGGGGCTGGACTTCAGCGCGATCATCACGGCGCTGGAATAGCAACCCCGTCTTGCTTCAGCGTCGTCTATAGCTGGCAGTTGGTCAGGCGAGCCCTCGACTTCATGGCGATGCTCTGGCTGCAGAGTGAAAGGTCAAAGCAGCGGAGCTGGGCACTTATGAGTGCGCTGCTAGATGATCACATTACCCAGCCATCCCGCCCATCCAGGCCGGGATATTTTATCGGCTTGCCACCGAAATAGTCGGTCGCCGTGGCATGTCGCCGTTCCGTGTCGAGTTCATCGGGATCAAAATCCTCCTGGTAGACAAACTTCACCTTGAATTGCCCTGCTTTTAGGTAGATTTCGACCTCCTCCCACCTTTTGCTCAGCGGCTCCATTGCCCATAAGTCGTTCAGCAAGGTGGCATAGCGGTCGTAGTCGACGTGCCGGTATTCCACATCCCGTCCACGATCCGAGAACAGCGAAAGACTCAAAAAGCCTCGATCGACAGCAGCGACCAAAAGAAGGCCGTTTGAGCTGAACTCGGTCTCGGAGGCAAGGGTCTCAGCGATCTCGCTGAGAATCTCCGATTTTCGGGCGAGATCAAGCATCACTTTGTTCCTCGTTGATTGGGCATATTCAAACTGTGCTGCTTCGATCCGATCGTGAACCAAATGTTCAAGCTGGCGGGTCGGCGCGATTGACCCTTGTAAACAGGGACGATCTTGACGGTCACCTTCTCACCCTTTCGACGCGCGCTTGCCCATTGATTTTCCATCCTGGCATAGGTGTTCCGGTTGAATTCGGCATCCTGCGCGAAGTGATTGAAGGCTTCCATCGGTCCCTTGAATCGCCTCGCGATAAAGTGTCCGCCATCATCCGTTGGAAGCCGATACTTGCCTCCCGCTTGCAACTGGGATTGTTTCGACCGACGTTGGTGCTGGTCTTCGATAATCGTGCCTTCGACCTTCCAAGTTCGACCCAAATCGTCAATTTCGAACCGATAGCCGTGGCGAATGACCGTCTTTGCCACTCGCTTGAACGGCAATGTCGCACGTGCTTGGTCGTTCAAGCCTGACGACTCACGCAGTACATTATCTGCAATAGCAGGTGCTGCGCTGGAGGAAGATTGCTGCTGCGCCCTCAGTTCGCGCTTGGGGCCAACAGAAGAAGATCGAAAGGAGCCCGTCGAGCCACCTCCGCCAAAGCCCTGCGCCGTCCGCCTCTGTGGCGGCTGTCCCGGAACATCAACGCGCAGTGGTGGTGATTTGCGCCGTGCTGACCGACGGTTGACTGGAGAGCGTTCCTCACTGCTTGAGCCATAATGTCGGCCCGTGCCTGAGAACGTAAAACGACCGTCATCAGGGTCGTGCCAAGGATTGAACTTGCACTCGATAGCATTAGGTGAATTGGGATCAGACCAGCGGCCTGTTCGCAACCACAATGCAAAACCGCTCTGCAAAAATTGTCCGCCACCACGCATCATGCCGCTCCCGAAAGGAAAATCGGCAAGAACATATCAGCAACATTTTCCAACAAGTCAAACGAGAATCTGCCCTGACCTGCTCCGCTTCAGATGATGATATGATTTCAGAATGCTGAGCGAGGTTACTTGCGGTTGAAAGATCACCCCTGCAGCACCACCTTCGTCCCCGTCTCGAACTCGCCCGAGACCAGTTCCGCGATCGCTTCGCCCACCACGTCGGGCAGTTTCACCGTCGCGGGGTCTTCGCCGGGATAGGCCTTGGCGCGCATGGCGGTGCGGGTGCGCGCGGGGTCGACGATCGCGGTGCGGATCTTGCCGATATTGCGCATTTCCTCGCCATAGGCAGCGATCAGCACCTCGAGCGCGGCCTTGGACGCGCCATAGGCGCCCCAGAAGGCGCGCGGTTTTGCGGCGACCGAGCTGGTGAGGCCGATCACGCGGGCATGCGCGCTCTTGCGCAGCATCGGGTCGAAATAGGCGATCATGGCCTGTGCGCTCAGAACATTGAGCGTCATCAGCCGGTTGAGTTCACCGCCGTCGATCGTCGGAACGGGGCCCAGGCTGCCCAGCATCGCGGCGTTCAGGACCAGAATGTCGAGCGCTTCCCAGCGTCCGCCGATCGCCGCGGCGAGCCGGGCGATGCTGTCGCCATCGGCCAGGTCGAGCGGGGCGATGGTGGCGCTGCCGCCCGCCTCGAAGATCGCATCCTCGACGGCTTCCAGGTCCTTTGCCGTGCGGGCGGTCAGGATGACATGCGCGCCGCGGGCCGCGAGCGCCTTGGCAGTCGCAGCACCGATGCCACGGCTCGCGCCGGTGACCAGGGCGAGCTGGCCTTGCAGGTTCTTGTCGGTCATGGTCGTGAAATCCCTCAGCCGGCGACCCGTTCGGCCAGCAGGGTCAGCTGGTTCGGCTGGTCGCGCTCGGCCAGATCGGTGAGCGTCGTGGGATAGTCGCCGGTGAAGCACGCATCGCAATAACGCGGGCGATCATCGTTGCGGCTGGCTTCGCCCAGCGCGCGATACAAGCCGTCGATCGAGAGGAAGGACAGCGAATCCGCCTGGATGAACTGGCGCATTTCCTCGATCGATTTCTGCGCGGCGAGCAGCTTCGAACGCTCGGGCGTGTCGACACCATAATAGCAGCTGTGCATCGTCGGCGGGCTGGCGATGCGCATATGGACTTCCGCCGCGCCGGCATCGCGCATCATCTGCACGATCTTGAGCGAGGTGGTGCCGCGCACGATCGAATCGTCGATCAGCACCAGGCGCTTGCCCGCGATCAGCGGCTTGTTGGCATTATGCTTCAGCTTGACGCCGAGATGGCGCACGCCGTCGCCCGGCTGGATGAAGGTGCGGCCGACATAATGCGAGCGGATGATGCCGAGCTCGAACGGCAGGCCCGATTGCTGGGCATAGCCGATCGCCGCCGGGGTGCCGCTGTCGGGCACGGGAACGACCAGATCCGCCTCGACCGGGTTTTCCATCGCCAGCTGCGCGCCGATCGCCTTGCGCACCGAATAGACCGACGATCCGTCGACGATCGAATCGGGGCGCGAGAAATAGACATGCTCGAAGATGCAGGGGCGCTGCGCCTTGTCGGCAAAGGGGCGGTGCGAGCGGATCTCGCCGCCGCTTACCACGATCAGCTCGCCCGGCTCCACCGAACGGACGAATTCCGCGCCGACAATGTCGAGCGCCACGGTTTCCGATGCGAAGATGACGGTGTCGCCGATACGGCCCATGACCAGCGGGCGGATGCCCAGCGGATCGCGGCAGGCGATCATGCCGCTGTCGGTCAGGCAGATCAGCGAATAGGCGCCCTCGACCTGTTTCAGTGCATCGATGAACTTGTCGAGCAGCGTCCGGTAGCGCGAGGTCGCGACGAGATGGATGATCGTCTCGGTGTCGCTCGTCGACTGGAAGATCGATCCGGTGCGCACCAGATCGTGCCGCAGCTTCATCGCGTTCGAGATATTGCCATTGTGCGCGATGGCAAAGCCGCCCGAGGAGAGCTCTGCATAGAGCGGCTGGACGTTGCGCAGCGCGGTCTCGCCGGTCGTCGCATAACGGACATGGCCGATCGCCCAGTCGCCTTTCAGCGCGCGCATCGTCTCTTCGCTGTCGAAATTGCCCGCCACATGGCCCAGCGCCTTGTGGTTGTGGAAATGGCGCCCGTCGAAGCTGCTGATGCCTGCGGCTTCCTGGCCGCGGTGCTGCAGCGCGTGCAGCCCCAAAGCGACCATCGCCGCGGCATCGACCGCGCCGGCCACGCCAAAAACGCCGCACTCTTCGCGCAGCTTGTCGTCGTCAAAAGGATGTGTGGTGATCATGTTGCGCGCCCGATTCGGTTGCAGCCGGGTGGTTTGGCACCCCTATAGGCGCGCATATGGGGTTTGTCTTGCATTTGTCACAGGAGAATTCGCAGGTCATTTTTCGTTAACCGTGTTGCACGGGGCGCTGGGTGCGATTAACCGGGCGATATGGCCGATATCCGCGAGACCGGGCTGGACCTGGACCCCAAATTCGATGCCGCAGGGCTGATCACCGCATGCGTCACCGACGCGGCGAGCGGAGCGCTGCTGATGGTTGCGCACATGAACGAAGAGGCGCTGCGGCTGACGGCCGAGACCGGCGAGGTGCATTTCTGGTCGCGCTCGCGCGCGAGCCTGTGGAAGAAGGGTGAAAGCTCGGGCAATGTGCTCAAGCTCATCGAGCTGCGGATCGACTGCGATCAGGACGCGGTATGGGTGATCGCGTCGCCTGCGGGACCGACCTGCCATACCGGCGCGCCGTCGTGCTTCTATCGCCGGGTGGCAAGCGACGGTTCGCTGGAGCGGATCGCCTGATGCGCAGGGCGCTGCTCGCCTGCCTGCTACTGGCCGGGTGCAGCGTTTCGCAGGCAGGCGGCGACGATGACGCGCTGACCCCGCTGGACGCCGCCGCAATCGATGCGGGCGTGATTGTCGATCCCCAGGCCATCGATCTGGCCGGTGCTTTTGCAGATCCCGGCGCGACCGGTGCGGACAGCTTCTGCGCGCGCGGCGATCGGATCAGGGGTTACAAGGTCGGGGTGCTGGTCACGTTCGGCGCGTCGAGCCAGTGCGAGGGCACCGGCAGCGCGCAGCTGGCAGGAGAGGCGGCCGAACTCAGCCTGTCGCGAAACGGCAAGGGCGATGCCATCGCGGGCTGCCGCTTTTCGGCACAGTTCGACGGCAATGCGCTGGTGGTGCCCGGCAGCGTGCCCGCCGCCTGCGCGGCTTTGTGCAGCGACCGGGCGAGTCTGGCCGGAGCCTCTTTCGCGCTGGTCGAGCCGGGCAATGCAGCGGCAGGCGGCGCGACCGGGCGATCGGTGAAGCGGCTCTGCGCGGGCTGAAATTTACTTGACGTTTACGTCAAGGTAATGTAGCGCCACTTCCATGCACGACCGTTCGACCCTTGGCCGCATCGACACTCCCGATCTGCAAAACCGGGATAGCTATACCATCTCCGATCTGTCGGACGAATTCGGCGTCACCGCGCGGGCGCTGCGTTTCTATGAAGACGAAGGCCTGATCGCGCCCGAGCGGCGTGGCCTGACCCGCGTCTATTCGAAGCGCGACCGCGCGCGGCTCGCCTGGATCATGCGCGCCAAGAATGTGGGTTTCAGCCTGGGCGAAATCCGCGAGATGATCGACCTTTACGATATTGGCGACGGACGGCGCGAACAGCGCCGCGTGACACTTCAGCGCTGCAAGGAGCGTATAGCCCTGATGCGCAAGCAGAAGAAGGACCTCGAAAGCGCCATCCAGGAGCTTTCGCAGTTCGTGAAAATGGTCGAGCAAGTGGATCGTGCCGACCAGGGCTGATGCCCGCGTTTCGATCCGGGCGGTTGCCGGTCACGGACCACGCCCCTTTCTCAGGCTCTCCCCGGCCTGATCTGACCCATATGTTTTGAGAGGACCCGCAAGATGCCCAAATATACCGCACCGGTGCGCGATACCCAGTTCATCCTGAACGAGGTGCTGGGAATCGAGAAATATTCCAACCTGCCGGGCTTTGACAATGCCGCGCCCGACGTGCTGTCCGCCGTGCTCGAGGAAGCCGGCAAGTTCGTCGAGGAGGTGCTGTTCCCGCTCAACCAGATCGGTGACCAGCAGGGCTGCACCCGCCATCCCGATGGCACCGTCACCACGCCCGACGGCTTCAAGGAAGCCTATCAGCAATATTGCGAGGCGGGCTGGGGCACGCTGGCCGCGCCGGAAGAGTTCGGCGGGCAGGGCATGCCGCATGTCGTCGGCATCGCGTTCGAGGAATTCATGTCGTCGAGCAACATGGCCTTTGCCATGTATCCCGGCCTGACGCACGGCGCGGTCTCGGCGATCCTTGCCAAGGGCAGCCAGGAGCAGAAGGAAAAATACTGCCCCAACATGATCAGCGGCAAGTGGGGCGGCACGATGAACCTGACCGAACCGCATTGCGGCACCGATCTCGGCCTCATCCGCACCAAGGCGGTCCCGCAGCCCGGTGGCACCTATGCGATCACCGGCACCAAGATCTTCATCTCGTCGGGCGAGCATGACCTGACCGAGAACATCATCCATCTGGTGCTGGCAAAGACCCCCGACGCCCCCGACAGCGTCAAGGGCATCTCGCTGTTCATCGTGCCGAAGTTCCTCGTCAACGACGACGGCTCGCTGGGCGAGCGCAACGCCGTGTCGTGCGGCTCGATCGAGCACAAGATGGGCATTCACGGCAATTCGACCTGCGTGATGAACTATGACGGCGCAACCGGCTATCTGGTGGGCGAGGAGAACAAGGGTCTTGCCGCGATGTTCATCATGATGAACGCCGCGCGTCTCGGCGTCGGCGGGCAGGGCCTGTCGATGGGCGAGGTCTCGTACCAGAACGCGGTGCAGTACGCTGGCGACCGTCGCCAGGGCCGCGCGCTGACCGGCGCGCAGGACGCGAACGAAAAGGCCGACACGCTGTTCGTGCATCCCGATGTCCGCCGCATGCTGATGGAGGCCAAGGCGATCAACGAGGGCCTGCGAGCCCTGATCCTCTGGGGCGGCCTGCAGGTCGACCTGACCCACAAGGCGCAGACCGAGGAAGAGCGCGTCGCGGCGGACGATCTGATCAGCCTGCTCACCCCGGTGATCAAGGGCTATGGCACCGACAAGGGCTATGAGATCGCCACCAACATGCAGCAGGTCTATGGCGGCCACGGCTATATCGCCGAATGGGGCATGGAGCAGTATGTGCGCGATGCGCGCATCGCCATGATCTACGAAGGCACCAACGGCGTGCAGGCGATGGACCTGGTCGGCCGCAAGCTGGCGCAGAATGGCGGCCGCGCGGTGCAGACCTTCTTCGGCATCATCGACAGCGAATGCGCCGATGCCAAGGCCGACGAGCGCCTTGTCGATTTTGCCACGCGTCTGGAAAAGGCGGCGGGCGAGCTCAAGGCGGCGACCATGTGGTTCATGCAGAACGGCATGATGAACCCCAACCATGTCGGCGCGGGCGCGCACAGCTATATGCACATCATGGGCATCGTCGCGCTGGGCCTGATGTGGCTGCGCATGATGCGCGCCTCGATCGCGGCGCTGGAAGCCGGCAGCGGCAATGCCGTGTTCTACGAGACCAAGCTCAAGACTGCGCGCTATTTCGCCGAGCGGATCATGCCCGATGCCGGCGCGCTGCGCCGCAAGATCGAGGCCGGATCGGATGCCATCATGGCGCTGGAACCGGAGCTGTTTGCCGCAGCCTGATCGCTATCGGCATTCGATGTGACACTATTCGGGGCGCTACTCCTTGCGGGTGGCGCCCCTTTTCATGTCGAATTGCGACGAGTTGAAGTCGATTTTCATCGCTGATTCCGAGCAACTTGACGCGGCCCAAGTAGTGATCGTGCGATAGTGCGAAGAATCTGTACGGCAACTTGCTGGAACCTGCTGGGAGACACGCAATGGGCGCAATATCCGCCGGAACAGCAGTGCTTTCCCCTCGTTGATAGGTCGGAGCAAGCAAGATCTCTCCACCTGAATGCCCGCCGAGAGCATTACGAAACGAGGAGTAAAAGCTATGAAGAACTCGATTATCGGAACCCTGATCGCTGCCGGTGCGCTGGCCGCAACCCCCGTCCTGGCGCAGGACGCCATGCAGGAAACCCCCGCCAGCCCGACCACCGAAGCGCCTGCTTCGGAAACTCCGGCCCCCGGCGCTGACGCCCCGGCAACCGCCGATCAGGCACCGCCCGCCACGCTGGATTCGAACGGCGACGGTACCATGGACGCCTGGGACCGCAACAATGACGGCAAGGCCGATGCCTGGGATACGGACGGCGACGGCAAGCCGGACAAGGCTGATCCGATGGAAGCCGCAGAATAATACAGAATAAATATAGCCCTTAAGGGTCGCACAGGAAGGCCGGGAGAGTGATCTCCCGGCCTTTTGTCTTATCTGCAAGGTTCTGCAGGTAAGCTGAAGCTGTCGGCGGCCCTGTAAACAGCAATAGCCAGGCGGAAGTGTCAATCTGGACTGACAATTAGTTCGTTAAAACCTGCTTACCACCATTCTTGAGCTTTTTTCGTCGGCTTCAACACCTAATTAACTTCGACGTTCTAAATGCCAGCCTCAGCGTTGTTTACCTTTTTTGGGAGAAAGGGAAATGCAGTCGGGCTTGCAGGAGAGGCTTGAGTTTTACGAATTGGACCGCGCAGACAGTTCCACCTTCCGCAGGGTGAAACGTTCGCTGGGCCGGCACGTCAATCGCGCGCTCGAAAAATTCTACCGCAAGGTCGGGGGCATTCCCGAGCTCAAAGGCTTTTTCAGCGACAGCTCGCGGCTGCAATACGCCAAGAATGCACAGCACAGCCATTGGATGAAGATCTTCGGCGATGGCTTGACCGACGATTACATGAAGCGCGCCGTTGGCGTGGGCCAGGTGCACGCACGCATCGGGCTGGAGCCGAAATGGTATGTTGGTGGCTATGCGCTGATCCTGGAAGAGATGATCTACGGCATGATCTCGCCGGGGCTGCTGCGCTTCGTGCCGGGCCGCCGCAAGCTTGCCAAGGATGTCGCGGCGCTGGTCAAGGTTTCACTGCTCGATATCGATGTCGCGCTGTCGACCTATTTCGTCGACGCCGAGGAAAAGGTGCGCGGTGTCGTGCTCGGCCAGATGGGCATCGCATTGAAGCGCATGGCCGAAGGCGATCTGACCACGCAGATGTCGGGGCTGCCTGCCGAATATGCGCAGGTCGAGCAGGACTTCAACGCCGCCACTGCGGCTCTGCGCGAAACGCTGCTCGCGGTCAGCTCGAGCGTCAGCGTCATTTCTTCGGGCAGCGGCGAAATCCGCACCGGCGCCGATGATCTCGCCTCGCGCACCGAGGAACAGGCCGCGTCGCTCGAGGAAACCGCCGCTGCCATGCGCGCCGCGACCGACATGGTGCAGGAAACCACCCGCAGTGCGGTCGCGGTCAATGCCGAGATGGCCAAGATGCAGGCCGAGGCGACCGAAGGCGGCGTCATCGTCGGCAAGGCGGTCGGCGCGATGGACTCGATCGAGAAGTCGTCGAGCGAGATCGGCAAGATCATCACCGTGATCGACGGCATTGCCTTCCAGACCAACCTGCTGGCCCTGAACGCGGGGGTAGAGGCGGCGCGCGCGGGCGATGCCGGCAAGGGCTTTGCCGTCGTCGCGCACGAGGTGCGGGCGCTGGCGCAGCGCTGCGCCGACGCCGCGCAGGAGATCAAGACGCTGATCAGCAACAGCACCGAGCATGTCGACAATGGCGTGAAGCTGGTCGGCGAGACCGGCACGATGCTGACCCGCATCGTCGAGCGCGTCGGCGAGGTCAGCCAGGTGATCACCCGCATCGCCGCATCGGCGGAAAGCCAGTCGGCCAGCATGATCCAGGTCAATTCTGCCGTGGGCGACATGGACAAGATGACCCAGCAGAACGCTGCCATGGTCGAGCAAACCGCCGCCTCGGCGCGCAGCCTGGCCAGCGAAGCGCAGGATCTCGCCGAGAAGGTTGGCCGGTTCCAGCTGGGCCAGCAGAACGCCATGCCGGTGGCGCGGTCTGCCTTTCGTCCGGCGCCCAAACGGCCGGCACGCGTGCCGATGGTCAGCGGCAATCTGGCGCTGAAGGCCGATGAGGAAGACTGGTCGGAATTCTGATCCTGCAATGCACCGCCGGGGCCGATGGCGCCGGCGGTGACACTATATCATTGCCCGACGGGTTAACCGTCGCTTATCCTCTCGCTGCCATATCAGGGGCCAGGCCTTCGGGAGAGTGAAATATGCTGCATGTCGATCATCGTAACCTGCGCGCCGGGGCAGTCGCGCTGGGAGCGATCGAATGTGCAGTGGTTCCTGGCGTCTCGCCCGTCGTCGACATGCTGGCCGCCATTGGCCCTTCCAGCCATGGCTTCCTGCGCGAAGGCTGGTTCTGCCGGGGCGAGCCCGAGGCAATCTCGACCCTGGTCGCCCATCGCGGCGATGGCAGCCCGATCCTCGCTCTGCCGATGCGCCAGCTGGGGCCACCGGGCCTGCGCGCACGCTCGCTCGCGGGAAGCTATTGGCCATTTCGCAGCGCCGCCATCGATCCGAGCACCGGCGTGGGCGACATGCGCGCCGTACTGGAACATCCCGCTGCGCAGGAGATCATCGGGCCGCTGCTGCGCATCGGCCCCATCTATCACGACGACCGGCTGGCCCAGCTGATGATCGCGGCGGCCGATGCGATGGGGTGGCACGTGCTGATCCGCGACATGGGGCAGAGCTTCATCCAGGATTTTGCCGAGCCGGGATCGCCCGATGCCTGGCCCAGCAAGTCGCGGCGCAAGAAGGTGCGGCGATTGACCGCGCGGCTCGAGGAACAGGGCCCGGTCACCGTGCGGATCGTTCGCGGGACCGACTGGTCGCGCCAGGTGTTCCAGGATCTGGCGCGGATCGAGGAAAACAGCTGGGTGGGCACGCGCACCGACCGCAGCGGCGCCAAGTTCCTGAATCCGCACATGATGGCGCACTGGCAGCGCGCGGTGGTCGATCCCGATCTGGCCGAAATGCTGACCGCCAGCCTGCTCTATGTCGCCGATCGCCCGATCGCCTTTTCGCTCGACCTGGTCTGCGGGGCGATCGCCTATGGCATCGCGAGCAGCTATGACGCGGGTTTTGCCGATGCTTCTCCCGGCCAGATCGTCACACTGCATGCGGTCGACGCCATGCTCGCGCGCGGCGTTCGCCAGGTGGACTGGGGTGCGGGCGATAGCGGTTACAAGCAGGAAATCGGCGCGAGGCCGGGATCGCGGATCCAGGACATTCTGGTGGTGCGCAACGCATCGATCGCTGCTGCACTGCGCCCGCGATGGGAAGAATCGGTCGGCTCGGGAACGTTGGCACTGGCAGCCGGGCTGGCCGATGCGGTGCGGGTTTCCGCCATCCCCACGAGCCTCACCCTGCGGCGGTTGCTGATGTCGGGCCTGGCCCTGTCCGCCGCTGCATCGCTGCTGGCGGAGTGACAGGGCCGGCGCTCGATCAGGCTGCCAGATCGCGCTCCATCATCGTCTGGCCGTGCCCGTCGACCCGCTCCCATTGCAGGTTGCCGGTATAGCGCCAGGCCAGTGCGCCTGCGGCGTTGAGCGCAAACAGGTGCAGCCAGCGATTGTCAAACAGCGCGCGCACGCCTTCATGCCGTTCGAGGATCGCGGTCATCGCCTCGACCGGCGCCTCGATGCAGACCGAAAGCCGCAGCGGTTCGTGCACCAGATCGCTGCCGTCATGCACCGACTGCCAGGGCAGGCCTGCGCGCAGCGTGCCGCCATTGCCCTCGACCACGCCGATGCCGCCGGTGACATTGTGGATCAGCTTGTTGCCGCCGCCAAAGACGTGCGGCGCGACCGATGATCCATAATATTGCAGGCTGATCCAGCTGGCGACGACGACCGGCGCGGTCATGATCAGTTCCAGCACGCCAAAGCCTTCGTCCTGCTGCCACTGATAGTCATGCAGGAAGGCGCGACCCTCCAGGCTCTTGCCGCTGGTGCGGCTGCGCGGTGCGGCGATGAACGCCTTGCACCCCGCAAGCGCCCATTCGGGACGGATCTCCGCCCAGTCGCGGCTGCGCTTGGCGACGTCGGCCGCTCCATCGGCGCGGGGCAGGCGCAGCGCCCGTTCGCCGCGTGCGACAAGGCCGGCGCTCGCCAGCCAGGCCCTGGCCTGGTCGATCGCGTTCGCATGGGCAGGCGAGGGGTGATCGCCGTCATAGATCAGCACATTGTCGGTGGTGGTGTCGTGCAAGCCTGCAACGAACAATGTGGTCGACGGAACGATGATGCCATTGCTCGCCAGGCCGCCGCGCACCGCCGGTTCATTGAGCAGGCTGGCCAGCAGCCGCGCATTGACCTCGCCCGAATAGCCGCCGCATGCACCGCAATGCAGCCCGCTGGCGTGCGGATTGTTGACAACATTCGCGCCATGACCGACGAGCAGCACCAGCGGTGCGAAATCCTGTGTCAGGGACATTGCGCGCAGCACCGCAGCGGCCGCGTCGATCTTGTCCGCCAGGCTCAGCGCCGGGTCGGGACGCGGCATCGGATCGTTGGGCAGACTTGTCTTTTTCAGCGCAAAACTGTCGCGCATCAGCTTGCCCAGATAAACCGGACCTGCTGCCTCGACAAAGGCGAAGCTCGATACCGCTGCCAGCTTGAACCGGCCCCAGGCGCGCTTGGCACGCGACCGGTAGCGGGCGGCGCGGTCGACGTCTTCCAGTTCGGCCCCTCCCGAGCTGGTGGTCAGCTTCGGGTTGAGCAGCACCGGTAGCCGGTGCTCACGGACATCCGAGGCAAAGCGACGATGCGACGCGCCGAGGCCGAAAAAGCCGGCAAAGCCCAGCGTCTGGATCGACGGGTCGAGCGCTTCGAGTGCGCGGCGGAAGACCTCGGAGCGCACGTCGATGCAGAAGGCGGCCTGCAATGCGGGCGGCACGGCGGTGCTGGTCGCGGGAGCAGCGGCGAGCGTCTCGCCGATGGCCCGCTGGCCTGCGCGCTCGGCGGCTTCCTGCAGGATGGCGTCGATGATCTGATCGGCATCGGGCGCAACCGGAGCGGAATGCGCGGCCATCACATCCTGCCAGGCCTCGAGGATCGGGCTGCGATACTGCGCGAGCAGCGCATCTTCCCACATCAGGCGGATGCACAGCAGATCGGTGAGCGTGCTGTCCTGCTGACCAGCCAGCTCGGCCTGCCACAGCCGGTAGCGGCCAACCTGCGCCCAGCCGCCCAGCGTCATCAGCAGCGCGTGAAAATAGGTGGGCATGGCCGCAGCGGGCAGTCCCAGCCGGGCGGCGCTGGCGGCGAGCGCATCACCTGCGCTGTCGGGCGCATCGGCGACGAACCGGGCAAAGCCCTTGAGGCCGGCGATCTCGGGGGTCAGATCGTGGGTGGCGACATCCTGCCAGGCGCGAAAGGCGGATTTGCCCTGCGGTGCAGCCCATAGCGCCTGGCCCTCATCGCTCCATCCGGCGATCCAGTGGCCGAGCCGTTCGGCGATGATCGCGGGCCAATCGATGCCCGAAACCCGCGCGGCGAGGTCCGCGATCGTCGGCAGCGGGTCCTTGCGGACATGCGGTCGCTGTGCCGCCAGCTTGAGCTCGGCCACGCTCGCCGGGCAGGGCGATGCGGTGCAGGCGGCTAGTGCGGCGGCGAGATCGCCATCGGTGATCGATCCATTGCCGATCCGTTCGCGATACCAGCTGCGTGCCATCGTGGCGGGGGCATCGCTTACCCGTGCGAGCAGCGCGGCGGTGGTGGCGAGGTCGAGCCCGGCCTGGCCGAGATAGGGGTTCACGGCCACGCTCGAGGCAAGCGGCCAGACCGGCGGAATGGCGCGCGCGGCAGCGTCGGCGATCAGCGCAATGTCTGCGGCGGTCGGTTTGGGTTTGGTCAGGCTGTCCTGCGTCATGGCAAACTCCTTGGAAAATCGGATCTTGGTGTCAGCGCGACCGCTTGAGCGTCCATCCGCCGAGCATGCGGTCGAACAGCGCGTTGGCGTACAGGCCGTTGGAAAGGTGGACCCTGAGGCCGGCCGCCGCGGGGTGATAGGCCCAGAGCGGGAACATCGACTGGGCGATGGCGACCAAGCCGAAGCTGACCACCGCCAGGATCATCAGCACCCATTCGAGCGGTCCGGGCGCAGGCGTTGAGGGCAGGGGGCCGAGCAGCAGCGCATCGGCCACATGATGCAGCGCAAAATAGCCGAGCGAGGCCGCGATCGAATAGACGACCATTCGCCGCATCAGCGGGACGGGGGCGGCTCCGGCGAGGCCCTGGGCCAGCAGATAGGCGATGCCGAAGATCAGGATCGCGCCCAGCGCGATCGACTGGGGCGACGTATCCTGAAAGCGGAAGGCAAAGCCGATCGCGACATAGATGGCCAGCGCCGCAAGAAACGCGCCGGTAACCGCCTTGGCGCCCGGAATGGCGACCGGACCAGGCCGCCGCAGCGCGGCGATCCGCTCGACCGCGCCGCCCGAGGCGAGAAAGCTGTGCGCCTTGTAGAGCGAGTGCGCGATGATGTGCAGCATCGCCAGCGGGAACAGGGCGAGGCCGCACTGCATGATCATGAAGCCCATCTGCGCAACGGTGGACCAGGCCAGCGAGGTCTTGACCGCAGGCTGGGTGAGCATCACCAGCCCGCCGAACACCGCGGTGAAGCCGCCGATCATCACCAGCCCCGCCATGATCGCGGGCGACAGCAGCAGGACATCGGCAAAGCGGATGAGCAGGAAGCCCCCTGCGTTGATGACGCCTGCATGCAGCAGCGCCGAGACCGGAGTCGGCGCTTCCATCACCTCGGTCAGCCAGCCGTGCAGCGGGAACTGCGCCGACTTGATTACGGCGGCGAGCGCCAGGCCGAACACGGCGAACCGGATCGCGGTGCCGCTCTCGCCGCTGCGCGCGCTATCGAGGATGGTGGCGATGTCGCCGGTGCCATAGACCCAGAACAGCAAGGCCGCCGATCCGACCAGCGCGACATCGGCGATGCGCGCCGTGATATATTTCTTGCGCGCGGCGCGGCGTGCAGCGGCACGATCGGGATAGAAGAGCAGCAGCTTGTGCAGGCACAGGCTGGTGGCGATCCAGAACAGGACCAGCTGCAGCAGGTTGCCCGACAGCGCGAACAGCAGCACGCTGGCCAGCGTGAAGCTCAGCCAGGCCTTGAAATGCGCGCGGCGCGGTTCGTCGCCCAGATAGGTGCGCGAGAAGCGCAGCACGACCCAGCCGACAAAACTGACCAGGATCGTCACTGGCAGGCTGACTGCGTCGAGCCGGACGGAAAGCCCCAGATGCTGCCAGACCAGCAGCTCGGAGGTGACCGGTCCTGCGGTGATCAGTTGCACCAGCGCCGCGATGGCGAGGCCAAGACAGGCGAGCAGGGCGGCTTCCAGCGCTCGTCCTGTCAGGCGGGCGTGGCGGTCGCCTGCGAGCAGGGCGATACCACCCAATCCGGTGAATGCGGCGATCCCGATTGTCAGGGCAAGGGCGATATCCATCGTCTTTCCGTCTCCGTCTGGCCCCAGCGGGGGGGCACGCGTGTCGCCAACGGATACGGACGAACGATCGATACGGAAAATTCAATGAAATAAAGATTTGGTTCTGAAATTCCGAACTAGGCGATTTTGGCGATCTCGAGCAGCTGATCGACCAGGGGATGCGGAAACCGCCGCGACTGGGTCATCGCGTAGAAGGATTCGGTGAGGCCCGGGATCGCCATGATGTCGTGCAGGCTGCCGATATTGAGCTCGTCGCGCACCACGATCGGCGGCACAACGCCCACTCCGGTTCCGGCGCGCAGCAACAGGCGCAGCATCGCCATGTCATCGGCCTCGGCGATGATATTGGGCAGGATGCCGAGCCGGTCGACCAGCAGGTCGAAATCGGCACGAACCCCGGAATCCGTAGCGGGAACCACCAGTCGCATGGTCATCAGCAACTCGCGTAGCGGGGTACGGGAGACATCGACCTTTTGCGGGCCGATCAGGCTCACCGGAATCTGGTCGACCAGGTGCGCGACCCAGTTGGTGCCGCTGTCGCGAAAGGGCAGGCGGTTGGTCAGCAGCACGTCGAGCTCGTGCGCCTCGAGCGCCTTGACCAGATCGCGCAGCGAGCCCGAACGGATCACCATGTGCACGTCGTCGCGCCCGACCATGGGGGCAAGGAAGCGCATCTGGAAATTGCGCGACAGCGTCGAGAGCGCCCCGACACGCAGATGCCGTCGGCTGCTGCCGCTGCCGCCGGCAAAGGTCGCCATCATCTCGTTCGCCGTCTCGAACATGCTGTCGGCATAGTTCAGCGCCACGCGCCCGGCCTCGGTCAGTTCGAGCCGCCGTCCGCGACGCTCAAACAGTTGATGGCCAATGTTTTCTTCCAGCAGCTTGATCTGGGTGGACAGCGCGGATTGCGAGACGTTGAGCCGCCGCGCGGCGTTGGTGAGATTGCCGTCATGCGCCACCGCATGGAAATAGCGCAGATGTTTGAAATTGAGGTGCATGCGGCAAGGCTCCACCAGGCAGTTCGCATTAATCGAACGATTGGGCGATTTTATTGAATTTCCGCGATGTGCGCAATGCGTTTAGTCAGCAGCCCAAGCCCAGACGCTCGCAAAGGTCCTTTCGATGGAAATATTGCCCGAACAGCCTGACCTTCCCCTTCGCTCGCTTGCGGTCGCACAAGCGGGCGTTGCCCCTGACCGGATCCCCGCAGTTCAATCCGGTCAGGGGCTTTCCACCGGCCCGCGTCCGGCGCTCAGCCTGGTCGGCGGATCGCAACTGCTGCTGGCGGAGCCGGCCGAGCCGGTGCCGCAGGACTGGCGCGATGCGCTGACGCGGCTCGCGGCATGGCTCGAACTCGATGTGCAACATGTCTCCGCGCGACCGAGTGGTGCGCTTCGCCAGGTTGCCGCATGGGCTGCACCGCACCGGGCGGCAAAGGCCGCGCCCCAGTTCCAGCCCTGGCAGAATGTTTCGCCCGTCGCCTTTCAGGCCGGGGGCCATGCAGCGCTGCCGCGGGTCGATTGGGTCGCAAGCTATCTGCAGGATCAGGGCACCGGCAAGCCGCTCAAGGCGAGCACGCTCGATGTGATGCTGATGTCGCCCCATCCTGCGGCCTGTGCCGTCGACGCCGATTGCGATGCCCCCATGCCGCGCGCGGAAACCCTGCAGGCAATGCTGCAGGCTGCGCTTGCCGAAGGGCGCCAGCGGATCGGCATCGTCGTCGATGCCCAGCGCCGCAACGCGCTGGTGCGCCAGCTGCTTGTCTCGGGACGCGTCGCGACGCGCGACCAGCAGGAAATCGAGATTCTGCCGATCGAGGATGCGCTGTGCCATCTTGTCCGCCATGCCGGGCGCTGGGATGCGATCATCGTTCTGCCCGAGCTGCGCAGCCTGGTGTTTGCGATGCTCGCCGAGCTGACCGGAATCTGGACCCCCTGGCCGATGCTCTGGCATCGGCGCGGGGTCAGCATGATCACCGGTGAGGTGCTCGACGAGGCGGATGGCACGCTGCCGCTCAACGCGCCCTTGCTGGTGCAGGCGCTCGCGCTCGCAGCGCACCATGCTGGCCTCGGCCATGCCGCTCAGCGGCTGATGCAGGGCACCGTGCGGCTGTGGGATTGCGGCATCATCACCCCCGACCGGGGCTCCGTCGCGCCCTATGTCACCGAGGTGACCGACGGCGAATTCATTCACCAGCTCTGTCGCGGCGGCGAGCAGCGTTCGCGCGCCCGCTTGTCATGGCGTGCCATTCCTGCGGCAGCACTGGCCCCGTCGCCGCGCCAGCCGCGTCCTTCCCTTCGGCTCGTTGCCACCACTGGAGAACAATAAGATGCCCAGCCGCAAGATCGTTGCCCATGAACTCGCCACCGTGCTGCGCCAGATTTCGCATCCCGATCGCATCCGGCTGATCCAGAAGCTGCGGATCGGCGACCAGACGGTGAACGAGATGGCCGCAGCGCTCGACATCACCCCGACGCGTCTGTCGCAGCACCTCGCCGTGCTGCGCGCGTTGGGGCTGGTCGAGATCGAGAGCTTCGCGCAGAGCCGGGTCTATCGCCTGACTCAGCCGCAGCTTGCCTTGTGGCTGATCGATGGCATCGACTTCATCGCGCACCGCATCGGCAAGGTGAGCGAGAGCGACGTGCAGCGCGCCAAGCAGCTGTGGGAAGAAGATTCGCTCGAACCGGTGGACACGGCGAAGGCGGCCTGAACCTGATCGCTTGCGCTAAAAGGGCGCGGCGTTAAGACGGGGTTATGCTGAAACCTATCCTGTTCGCCGCCGCCGCCATCGGCGCGCTTGCCGCTCCCGTCCATGCCCAGACCGAGATGACCGTCGATCCCGATCGGCTGGTCGAAACAGTCCGCACGCTCGCGTCGGACACGTTCGAGGGGCGTGCGCCCGGCACGCGCGGCGAGGAGCGGACGCTCGGCTATCTGATCGCGCGTCTCGAGGCACTGGGGCTGGAGCCGGCGGGGCCTGACGGCCAGTGGCTGCAGAAGGTGCCGCTCCTCCACACCAGGCTGCAGACGCCGCGCACGCTCGATTTCGCGACGCCCAAGGGGAAGGTCGCGCCGAAGCTTGCCGAGGACATCTACCTTTCGACCATCCGCCCCGAAGACGCCGCGCGCGTCGCCAATGCGCCGCTGGTGTTCGTCGGCTATGGCGTGAAGGCGCCCGAGCGCGGCTGGGACGATTTCAAGGGCGCGAACCTCAAGGGCAAGGTCGCGGTGTTCCTCATCAACGATCCTGATTTCGTCGCCAAGCCGGGCGAACCGGCGGTGGGCAAGTTCGGCGACCGGACGATGACCTATTACGGCCGCTGGACCTACAAGTTCGAGGAAGCGGCGCGCCAGGGCGCAGTCGCCGCGCTGATCGTCCACAATGCGGCGGGCGTCGGCTATGGCTGGAATGTCGTGATCAGCCCCGGCGGCGAGAATTACGACATCGTCCGCGCGCCCGACAAGCTGACCAGCGTGCGGCTGCAGGGCTGGCTGTCGGCGGACATTGCGGCGCGGCTGTTCGCGGCGGCGGGGCTGGACCTTGCCAGGCTGGAAGTCGGGGCGCGGTCGCCCCAATTCCGCCCGGTGGAACTGAAGGGCGTGACGCTCAATGCCGATATCCCGGTGCAGCCCGAGGTCGTGACCAGCCACAATGTGCTCGGCAAGATCACCGGCCGCAAGCGTCCGGACGAGGTCGTGATGTTCGGCGCGCATTGGGATGCCTATGGCCAGGGCAAGCCCGACGCCCAGGGCCGCATCTACCGCGCCGGGGCCAATGACGATGCACTGGGCATTGCGGGATTGTTCGAGATCGCGCGATCGATGAAGGCGGGACCGGCGCCCGAGCGCTCGGTGGTGTTCGGCCTGTGGACGGCGGAAGAGCGCGGGCTGCTCGGCTCCGAATATTATGCGGCCAACCCCGTCTATCCGATGGAAAAGACCGTCGCCAATCTCGCGCTCGACATCCTGCAGACCGCAGGCGCGGCGAACGACGTGGTGCTGGTCGGCAAGGGGCAGAACACGCTCGAGGACGACATGGCGCGCGTGGCGGCAACCCAGGGCCGGACCGTGACGCCCGAAAGCCTGCCCGAGCGCGGCCTGTTCTACCGCGCCGACCATTTCTCCTTCGCCAAGCGCGGCGTGCCGGTGATGCTGCTGATGGGCATTGCGGGGGCTTCCAACCTGAAGGCAGGCGGCGTCGCGGCGGGCCAGGCGTGGATCGATGCCTATACCGGCCAATGCTATCACCAGGCCTGCGATGCCTGGGGGCCGGACTGGAACCTCGACGGCGCGGTGCAGGACATTGCGCTCACCGGGGTGATCGGCGCAGAACTCGCCAACTCCACCCGCTGGCCGCAATGGAAGCCGGGATCGGAGTTCAAGGCGATCCGAGACAGGTCAGGCGCGCCGAAGCAATAGCTCAGGCGAGTGCGGCGGCACTCACGACGTGCCTTCCGGGCTTGGCGGCCAGCGCCGCTTCGGTCAGCGCGGCGGCGATATTCTCGGCCGGGCTGATCCGCCATTGGCGCGGCAGCACGGTCCCGAGCACGCCGAGAACCGCATCGGACACGCGCTCCATCGGCCGGAACTCGTCGCGCTGCCCGCCGATCAGCCCGGGGCGGACGATGGTATAGCTGCGATAAGCGAGTGCGCCGATGCTCGCCTCGACCTCGCCCTTGGTGCGGTTGTAGATCAGCCGCGAGCCGGCATCCGCGCCGATCGCGGACACCAGGGCAAGGGCCTGCGCGCCCTGCGCACGTGAGTGCCTCGCCACCATCAGCGGATAATCGTGATCGATCCGGTGGAAGGCTTCAGCCGACCCCGCCTTGGCCCGCGTCGTGCCCAGCGCGCAGATCACGGCATCGCACGTCCACCAATCGGCCTCCGGCGGCAGCGCCTCGTAGTCGACGAGCGGGTTGACCAGCTTCGGGTGCGAGGGCAGCGCTTTCCGGGTGGGGGCCACCACCTGTGTAACACGCGCATCGTCCAGCGCTTTCGCCAGCGTGATGCGCCCGACAAGACCGGTGCCACCGGCAATCAGGATGGTGCTCAAGGATGGTCCTCCGACATCGCGCAGGTACCCGGGAAAGGGCACCGTCAGCGCGAAGTCTGACGCCAGATATCCTGCGATGTCGAGGAAAAATGGTGGAGCCTAGCGGGATCGAACCGCTGACCTCTACACTGCCAGTGTAGCGCTCTCCCAGCTGAGCTAAGGCCCCATCTTCGCCGGTTTTTGACCCCCCGGCGTCGGGGAGGACCGCCCTTTAGTCGAGCGATCCGAAGGTGGCAAGGGGCAATTTTGCCCCCTGCCAATATTTCGCATTAGGATCGGAAAGGCTCAGCCTTCCTCATCGTCGTCATCGGCGGCAGCGACGCCCAGGTCGTCGTCTCCGCCCAGATCGACATCGTTGTCGGGCGAATCGCCGTCCTCGTCGATGTCCAGATCCTCATCGGCCAGATCGACATCCTCCTTCTCGATGACCTTCTTCTTCTCTTCCTCGAAGGGCAGCGGCTGCTTGGACTTCAGCACCGGCTCGGGCGTCCAGCTGTTGCCGCAGTTGATGCAGGATACGGGGTCGTCCTTGCCAAGGTCGTAAAAACGGGTGCCGCATTTCGGGCAGCTGTGCTTGGCGCCCCATTCAGGCTTGATCATGAAAAATGCCTCGGTTTCAGCTCAATCGATGGATCGATGTGGAGAAGGTTGCACGCTTCCGCAAGGCGGCGCGCACGCCACCGGCCGGAAAATTGGCGTGCGCCTTGCCATAGCTTTGTGCCGCTGTCAAAAGCTGCGTCGCTTTTACTCCCCGGCAGACCATGCCCAAACGGAAATGCACTGAACATCATGGCCCATCACGCTGACGAGGCGGCGCGCCCGCGCCGCTTTTCCGCAGGCTCTGCGCTGACCGGCGCGATCCGCGTTCCCGGCGACAAGTCGATCTCGCACCGCGCGCTGATGCTGTCGGCGCTGTGCGTGGGCGAGAGCAGGATTTCAGGTTTGCTCGAAGGCGAGGACGTACTCGCCACCGCGGCTGCGATGCGGGCGATGGGCGCGACGATCGCACGCGGCGACGATGGCGTGTGGACGGTGCACGGCGTCGGTGTGGGCGGGCTGATGCAGCCGGAACAGGCGCTCGACATGGGCAACAGCGGTACCTCGACCCGGCTGCTGATGGGGCTGGTCGCCAGCCACCCGATCACCGCGATGTTCACCGGTGACGCATCGCTCAGCCGCCGCCCGATGGCGCGCGTTACCGATCCGCTCGGCGAAATGGGCGCGGAATTCAACGCCAGCCCTGGCGGTACGCTGCCGCTGATGGTGCGCGGGCTGCAGCCGGCGGTGCCGATCACCTACCGGCTTCCCGTCGCCTCGGCGCAGGTCAAATCGGCGATCCTGCTCGCCGCGCTCAACACGCCGGGCACCACCACCGTGATCGAGCCGGTGGCGACGCGCGACCATAGCGAGAAGATGCTGGCCGGGTTCGGCGCGCCGCTGACGGTCGAGGTCGATGCGGACGGGGTTCGGCATATCTCGGTCACCGGCCCATGCGATCTCAAGGCGCAGGACATTTTCGTGCCGGGCGACCCCTCGTCCGCCGCGTTCTTCATCGTCGCCGCGCTGATCGTGCCGGGATCGGATCTGGTGATCGAGAATGTCGGCATGAACGTGACGCGCACCGGCATCATCACCGTGCTCGAGGCGATGGGCGGGCAGATCGAGCGGCTCAATGAACGCACCGTCGGCGGCGAGCCGGTGGCGGACCTGCGCGTGCGGGCGAGCGCGCTCAAGGGCATCACCGTCGATCCCGCGATCGTGCCAAGCATGGTCGACGAGTTTCCGGTGTTCTTCATCGCCGCCGCGATGGCCGAGGGCGTGACCGTGACCTCCGGGCTCGACGAGTTGCGCGTCAAGGAATCGGACCGGCTCGCGACCATGGCGCGTGGGCTCGAGGCGATCGGCGCGGCGGTGGAAGAGCGCGAGGACGGCCTTGTCATCACCGGCAGCGGGGGCAGGGCGCTTCGCGGCGGCGGGCCGATCACGACATCGCTCGACCACCGTATCGCGATGAGCTTTGCGGTGGCGGGGCTGGTGAGCGATTCGGGCGTCGAGGTCGACGACACGCGGCCCATCGCGACCAGCTTCCCAGATTTCCTGACGCTGCTCGAAAGCGCACAGGGACGGGCATGAGCCCGCTTGTCGCCAATATCATCGGCATTATCGGCAGCGTGCTGTTCATGGGCGGCTTCATCTATGCCAACCGGGCCCGGCAGATCGACAAGCTGCTGTTCAATGCGATCAACCTGGCAGGGGCGATCCTGCTGCTCATCTCGCTTTCGGTGCATTTCAACCTCGCGGCCGTGATTCTCGAGACTGCCTGGGGTCTGATCGCGCTATCGGGGATCATCAGCGCGCTGCGTGCGCGGCGCGAGGGGAAACCATCATGAAACGAACCGTCCTTTTCACCCTCCTGCTCACGGGCTGCGCCTCTGCGCCGATGGCCGCCCCGCGCCTTGCGAGCGATGCGCAGATCGCCGCGGCCGAAGCAGAGCCCGTCGGCGAGTTCGCGACCGAGATGCGCTGGAACGACCGGATGGCGCCGTTCACCATCCTGGGCAATGTCCATTATGTCGGCACCGCCGGGATCGGCGTGTTCCTGATCACCACGCCCGAGGGCCATGTGCTGATCGATGGCGCGCTCGCGCAATCGGTGCCGCAGATCCTGGACAATATCCGCACGCTGGGCTTCGAGCCCAAGGACGTAAAGTATATCCTCAACACGCATGGCCATTTCGACCATGCCGCAGGGCTGGCAGGCCTGCAGCGCGCGAGCGGCGCCAAGGTCATCGGCAGCGCGGCGGACAAGCCCTATCTGGAGGCCGGGCATGTTGTCCATGGCCCGACAAAGGACGCGCTGTTTCCGCCGGTGCGGGTCGATCGCACGGTCGGAGACGGCGATGCGGTCAGGTTGGGCGGGACCACGCTGACCGCGCATCTGACGCCGGGCCATTCGCCGGGATGCACCTCATGGGGCCTGACCGCGAAGGATTCCACCGGCACCCCACGCAAGGTCTTTCTGCATTGCAGCGCTTCGCTGGGCGGCCAGTCGCTGGTGCCGCCCGCCTATCCCGGCATGGCGGACAATTACCGCGCCAGCTTTGCCAAGGTGCGCGCGATGCAGGCAGACGTGTTCCTCGCCAATCACGACATGTTCTTCGGCCTGCACGAAAAGCGCGCGCGGCAGCTGGCGGGAGAAAAGGACGCGTTCGTCGACCCGTCCGAGTTGCAGCGGTTCAACAGCGCTATGGAGCAGGGTTTCCTGAAGGCCCTGGCCGAGCAGCAGGCGGCGGCAGACGCGGGAAAGCGGCCATGATCATCGCGGTCGATGGTCCCACGGCGAGCGGCAAGGGCACGATCGCCAGGGCGCTCGCGAAGCATTTCGGTCTGCCGCATCTCGACACCGGGCTGCTCTATCGCGCCGTCGGCGTGATGGCGGTGCGGCTGGGCGGCGATCCCGACAATCCCGACGAGGCGCTCGCCGGTTGCGCGTTCGACGATGCGCTGCTGGGCGACGACCATCTGCGCAGCGAGATGGCGGGGGGGCTCGCCAGCCGCGCCTCGCGTCACCCTGCGGTTCGCCAGGCGCTGCTCGAGCGGCAGCGGGCGTTTGCGTCGCAACCGGGCGGGGCAGTGCTCGACGGGCGCGATATCGGCACGGTGATCGCGCCCGATGCTGCGGCCAAGCTGTTCGTCACCGCCAGCGTCGCCGCACGCGCCGCGCGGCGCTATCACGAGATGCTGAGCCGGGGCGAACAGGTGACGCTGGAGGAGATCGCGGCAGACCTCGCCGCACGTGACGCGCGCGATTCCGGAAGGGCGGTCGCGCCGCTCAAGCCAGCCGATGACGCGCTCTTGCTTGATACCAGCGATTTGACTATAGGGCAGGCCGTTCAAAGGGCCATAGAGCTGGTGAACGGCAGGACAGAAGGCGGCCCAGCCGCCCGACCTTAGATGTTTCGATCATCGTGAACATCGCACGCGCCGCAAGCGGTCCGGGCGAGCGTTCGCGCTGTTTGCATATCTGCTGCTGGCACAAGCAAACATGCGCTTTTCGGGCGCTTTCCGGTGCATTCGGCCCGGGGGGCAGGTTCAGCCAAGACCGCCGGAGACAACCGGCTGGCCGGACAAAACTGTGTTAAGGAACGTTGGATTTATGGCCTCTACGGCATTTCCCAGCCGCGATGATTTTGCGGCACTTCTCGACGAATCGCTGGGCGGCACCGCTGACGTTGACGGCGGATTCGAAGGCCGCGTCGTCAAGGGCACGGTCACTGCAATCGAAAACGACAAGGCCGTCATCGACGTCGGTCTGAAGTCGGAAGGCCGCGTGGCGCTGCGCGAGTTCGCCGCCCCCGGTCAGGACCATGGCCTGAAGGTCGGCGACGAAGTCGAAGTCTATGTCGACCGGATCGAGAATGCCGATGGCGAAGCGATGCTGTCGCGCGACCGCGCACGCCGCGAAGCCGCATGGGACAAGCTGGAAAATGAATTCGGCGAAGGCAAGCGCGTCGAAGGCGTGATCTTCGGCCGCGTCAAGGGCGGCTTCACCGTCGATCTCGACGGCGCCGTCGCGTTCCTGCCCGGCAGCCAGGTCGATATCCGCCCCGTGCGCGATGTCACCCCGCTGATGGACATTCCGCAGCCCTTCCAGATTCTCAAGATGGACCGTCGTCGCGGCAACATCGTCGTGTCGCGTCGCGCCGTTCTGGAAGAAACCCGTGCCGAACAGCGCACCGGTCTCATCCAGTCGCTGGCCGAAGGCCAGATCATCGACGGCGTCGTCAAGAACATCACCGATTATGGTGCGTTCGTTGACCTGGGCGGCATCGACGGCCTGCTGCACGTCACCGACATCAGCTACAAGCGCATCAACCACCCGAGCGAAGCGATCAGCATCGGCGAAACCGTCAAGGTGCAGATCATCCGTATCAACCAGGATACGCAGCGCATCTCGCTGGGCATGAAGCAGCTCGAAAGCGATCCGTGGGAAGGCGCCAGCGTCAAGTATCCGGTCGGTGCGAAGCTTTCGGGTGCCGTCACCAACATCACCGAATATGGGGCGTTCGTCGAGCTCGAGCCGGGCATCGAAGGTCTGGTGCACGTTTCGGAAATGTCGTGGACCAAGAAGAACGTCCATCCCGGCAAGATCGTTTCGACCAGCCAGGAAGTCGATGTCATCGTTCTGGAAGTCGATGCCGAAAAGCGCCGCATCTCGCTGGGCCTCAAGCAGGCACAGTCGAACCCCTGGGACGCCTTTGCAGAAAAGCACCCGGTGGGCAGCGTCGTCGAGGGCGAAGTCAAGAACGCGACCGAATTCGGTCTGTTCATCGGCCTGGATGGCGATGTCGACGGCATGGTCCACATGTCGGATATCGCCTGGGGCATCTCGGGTGAAGACGCGCTCAACCTGCACCTCAAGGGCGAGCAGGTGAAGGCGATCGTTCTCGACGTCGATGTCGAGAAGGAGCGCATCTCGCTGGGCATGAAGCAGCTCGAAAAGGGTGCTCCGGCCGTGGGCGGCGCCGACAGCTCGAACCTGCGCAAGAACGAAGTCGTCACTGTCACCGTGCTCGAAGTGCGCGACGGCGGCCTGGAAGTCCAGGTCGGCGAAGACGGCGCGACCGGCTTCATCAAGCGCAACGATCTGGGCCGCGACCGCGACGAACAGCGTCCCGACCGCTTCCAGGTCGGCCAGAAGCTCGACGCGATGGTCACCGGTTTCGACCGCTCGCGCAAGCCGACCTTCTCGGTCAAGGCGCACCAGCTGGCTGAAGAAAAGCAGGCGGTGGCTCAGTACGGTTCGTCCGACTCGGGCGCGTCGCTGGGTGACATTCTCGGCGCCGCTCTCAAGCAGCGCGAAGACTGATCCTGCGGTCATCCCCGTGCGGCTGCACGGGTGACGTTTCAAAAAGGGGCATCGGCTGTCGGCCGGTGCCCTTTTTTGTGCAATCTGGCGCGAATAGCAGCAGTCCCCCCAAGAACAGCGTTGAAACCAATCACGATTTCTGACAGCATTTATCTGCCTGTCGACTGGCAACAGCGCTGGGCACTTGCATCTGCGTTTCCGTTATACGGGTCAGACGCATTGGCTTGTCGGGGGGCTGGTCAATTGATTGTGGGATGTGGTGTGAGGGACGCCGCATTCTGGCATCCCGTCGTGTAATCGATTGCAGGAGATTGACCATGATACGATCGGAACTGCTGCAGCTGCTGGAGGAAGAAAATCCAGGGCTCCGGTCAGACGAGATCGAAAAGATCCTCGATATCTTCTTCGACAACATCATCGAGCGACTGGCCGAAGGGGGACGGGTCGAATTGCGGGGCTTCGGAGCCTTTTCCACCCGCGCGCGCGAGCCGCGCAAGGGGCGCAACCCGCGTACGGGCGAAGCCGTCGACGTGCCCGCCAAGCGCGTTCCCTATTTCAAGCCTGGCAAGGAAATGCGCGCTCGCCTGAACGCCGATTGAGCGGCCCGACGCGGCAGGCCAGCTACAGGCTTGCCGCGCCGCTTCATCCCGGCTTATAGACCCCTGCGCCGTGCGGGCGTGGCGAAATGGTAGACGCAACGGACTTGAACATCATGTGAGTGCGCGCGGGGAAACCTGCGACGTAGAACTGCTCAAATTCGGGGAACCCTGTCAAATGGCAATCCCGAGCCAAGCCCGGCCATCGCGGCCGGGAAGGTGTAGAGACTAGACGGGCAGCACCTAAACCCTGCGACTGGCAGGGCAGGGTGAAGGGATAGTCCAGACCCCGAACGCGCTTAAAGCGGCGCGGCGGCGAAAGCCGTGGCGGGTAAGAAAATCCGTCGGGCTTTGCCCATGGGGGTTCGAGTCCCCCCGCCCGCACCAGGCCTGCCGACAGGGCAGGCGCTCCGCGCCGGATCAGGCAGCGTTGCGCCCCTGCAGCGGATCGCGGCTGCTGATCGCGCAATTGCGTCCCGATGCCTTGGCTTCATAGAGCGCCGCATCGGCGCGCGCATAGAGGGCCTTGGCGCTGTCGCCAGCGCTCCAGCATGCCACGCCCAGGCTGGCGGTGATGTTGAGCGTCAGATTGCCATGCACCTGGAACGGCTGGCGCGCGATCGCGGCGCGGATGCGTTCGGCAATGGCATCGGCGATGACCGGCCGCGCGCGGTCGAGGATGACCATGAACTCCTCGCCGCCCATCCGGCCGATCATGTCGCCCGGCCGCAACAGCGACTGCACCCGGCTGGCCAGCGCCCGCAGCGCATCGTCGCCTGCGACATGGCCGTGGCGGTCGTTGATCGTCTTGAACCGGTCGATATCGAGCACGATGACCGCGAGTGCGCCACCCGTGCCCATGCGCTCGAGCCGCGCGTCGAGATCGCTCAGCACCTTGCGGCGGTTGGCAACACCGGTCAGAGGGTCTAGCTCGGAAAGGATGCGCAGCTTTTCATTCGCATCGTTGAGCGCCCTGGTGCGTTCGGCGACGCGTTGTTCCAGTTCGCCATGCGAGGTGCGGATCGCACCGGCCAGCGTCTCGAAGCGCGAGACGAGCCGCGCAACCTCGTTGCCGGTGCGATCGTCGGTCGGCATTTCCAGCATGGCATCGCTGGCCAGGCCGCGCGTGATCCGTTCCGCCTCGCGCGTGAGCCGCCGCAGCGGCTTGGCGACCAGATGGCGCAGTACCAGCACCACGATCAGCAGGCAGCCGGCCAGCGCGATCACTGCCATGGCCGCGATGCGCGGGATCGGACGCAGTGCCCTGGCCAGGATCAGCTGCTCGGGCTTGACGGTGAGGGCATACCAGCCCGCGCCAGGCACCTGGTGGAGCGAGACATAGGCGTCCAGCGCGTCGGCCTTGCCGACATAGCCGCTCTGGCCATGGCGACGCACCAGCGCCCAGATCGCCGCCAGATCGGGCCGGGCGCTGTTCGTGATGTCGAGATATTCTTCGGTCTTGCGGCTGTTCTGCCGCGTATATCCGGGATGATAGATCAGACGCCCTTCGCGCGAGATCAGGATCACCTTTTCCTCTGCGGAATCGGCAAAGCGCCCTGCAGGCGCGATTTCGTCTAGCGGCATCGACGTGCCGAACGTGCCGATATGCTGCGCATCGCGATCGACCGGGGTCATGCAGCCCGTCGTCCAGACCTCCTGATATTTCAGCGAGATCAGCGATTGCAGTCCGGTGCAGCGCATCGCGCGGGCAGGATTGGCGGCGATGGTCGAAATGGTCGCGAATTCGCGATCCTGGAACGCGAAGTCCGCAGGCGCGGTCTGGCGATAGAATTCCAGCCGATCGGGCCGGTCGGGCGCGAAGATGACGATGCCGTTGCGCGGCGTGAAATAGTAAAGGCTTTCCAGATCGTGACGGCTGCCTTCGCTGAGGCGGCGGATGGCCAGGGTCGCGGCCACGATGTCGCGCACCGCGCCATCGTCCTGATCGATCCCGGCGGGGACGAAAGCCGCCATGCCATGCACCATGCCGATCGCGGTCGGGCCGCCGGTGAACATCCCGTCGATGCTGCGCCGCGTGCCGTCAGGACGCAGCGGATAGAGCGCCTCGAACGCGCGGCGCGCATCGGCATCGGTCAGCGCGGCATGCTCTTCGCGGAACAGTTCGACCGCCCGTGTCTGCGTCCGCTGGATGCGATCGAACCGGTCGCTCAGTTCATTGACCACTGCAGCGTTGCGCTGGTCGAGCCGTGCCAGCGACTCGTCGATCGCCTTGGCGCGTTCCTGCGAAAACGCGACTAGCGCGGTTGCGGCGATCATCAGGGTGAAGCCGATGGCGAGGCTCAGCGCCGTGCGCGAGCTGACCGACAGCGAACGGAACCATGGCGAGAGGCGGGCAAGCATGGCGTCTTGTGGACGATTTTGGTTAATTTACTGCAAAGGTTGGGAGTTTCCACCGCATTGGCGGGATTATCCTATCCGCAAGCGATCGCGCGGGCCTATGCTGGCGACAGGGGCCAGGTTGTGATGCGGGTCATGGTTTGACCGGATATTGCCGCTACGGTAATGTGATCCAGGGTCGTTGGCGGTTCCTGGCTGGAGAGGCTGAACGATGGAAAACAGGTTGATGAAATCGGGCATGCAGGCGGCCGCGCTGACAGCGGTGCTCGCCATGGCGCTGCCAATGCCTGCCCAGGCCCAGTTCGGCGGCCTGTTGCGCTCACGACCCAGCAGCAGCGGCAAGACCGCGACAGGATGCGACGACAGCGCGGGCAAGGCCGCAGGACGGTCGGTGCTTGGCGGCGTGCTCGGCGGTCTGGCGAGCCGTGCAGGGCTTCCCAGCTTCCTGCCCGTGCCCGAGGTCGCCGGCCTGCTGACCGACGCCATCGCCTGCAAGCTGGAGCCCGAGGAGCAGAAAAAGGCGGCGGACGCGACGCTGGAGGCGACGCGCGGCGAAGAGGTCGGCAGCAGCTCGTCCTGGACCAGCGAGACGCGCAAGGACGTGTCGGGCACCTCGACCGTGGTCGGCAAGACCCAGCTCGCGGATGGATCGACCTGCATGAACGTCAACGATGTCATCATCGTCGAGGGCGAGGAGACAACGGTGTCGAAGCGCATGTGCAAGAAGCCGGGTGCAGCGCGCTACGAAATCGCGCAGGCCTGATTTGATGCGCGCACCGCATAAGCTGTTGCTGGCTCTGGCGGCGGTCGCGCTGCTGTGCGGCCAGTCGCCCGCGCCGATGGACCCGGCCAATCCCAGCTGCCCCAAGGCACCCGACTGGTCGAACAACAAGATCATGGCGCTGAAGGTGGTCAAGAAGGGCGATGCCAAGGTGCTGCTGGCCGAAGGTCCGGTCGATCAGACATTGCCCGACCGACTGAAACAGGCGCTGACCGACAATCCCGATATCAGCGAGATCTGGCTGCGCTCGCCCGGTGGCAACGCACGCGCCGGCAATGCGGCGGGACGGCTGATCCGTTCCACGCCGGGGCTGGTGACGCGCATTCCGGCGGGCTGGACCTGCTTTTCCGCGTGCAATTTCGTGTTCATGGGCGGCCAGCTGCGCGTGGTCGAACCCGGCGGCAATTTCATGGTCCACATGTTCACCATGACCAATGACCGCGACGCGATCGACCAGTCGGTGGCGCTGGGCACTGACACCACGGTCGAGCTGATCGGCGATATCGAGCAGGAAAGCGCGCTGCTCGCCAGCGAGGACAATGATTTCCTGATCCGCATGGGCGTCTCGCGCAAGCTGCTGACCGACATCATGTACAAGCAGAAGGCGGTGGCGAGCAGCGGCGGCGGCGATCAGTCGACCCGGCGATGCCTGACGCAGGAAGAGGTGTTCAAGTACAACGTCGCGAACGTGCAGGAATAGCGGTCGCGCCGCTCAGGCCGTCGCGCTGAGCAGCCACACCTTGTTGCGCATCATCACGCCTTCGCCTTCGCGATAGTGGCGCGTGAACAGCGCGAGCAGATCGTTGCGCGCAGCCTCCAGCACCTCCGGCCCGGCTTCGGCGAGTGCGCGGCCGATCGCCATGCTGGCGAGCGCAAAGTCCGCCGCATCCTCAGGGAGCGCGCCGGGGCCGCCGATCGCCTGTTCGCACTGATAGGTCTCCACCTCGGGCGCGGAAAACCCGGCGTGCGCCAGGATATCGCGGACATAGTCCAGATCGGCAAAGGCGAACGGACCGGGGTCACGCGGATCAGGCGAGGGGATGTCGACGTGCGCCCGCGCGACGCCCATCAGCTCCATCATCCACGGATTGTCGCGCGGCGGACCCCAGACCGCCAGGTCCATCCGCCCGCCGGGCTTCAGTAGACCGTGCAGGTTGGCGAAGGCGGCATAGGGCTCGGCAAAGAACATCGATCCGAAGCGCGAGACCAGCCGGTCATGAGGCGCGTCATCGAGCGAAACAGTCGCGGCATCGGCGCAGAGAAAGCGGACGTTCGCCTGCCCCTCGGCGCGCCGCGAGGCTTCTGCGATCAGGTCGGGCGATATATCGATCCCCAGCACCGCGCCTTCGGACCCGACCGCCTCGGCCAGCGCGAGCGAGGTCAGCCCCCCGCCGCACCCCAGATCGATCACCCGCTCCCCCGGCGCGACCGCAGCCCGCTCCAGCAGCGCATCGCCGATGGCTGCGATCATCCCCTCGAACCGGTCGATATGGCTAAGCCATTTCCGCCCCTGCTCGCCCGCCCAATCCTCACCCTTGAGCTGTTCGGGCGTGGCGGTGGTGGTCATGACGGGTCTCTCCTGTGTGTTGCGAGGAGAGGGTAGGGGGTGGCGGGGCGAGGTCAATGGGGGAGGTGGGGTGTCTGGCCGTTCAAGCGCTCGACGCACTACGAAAGGCGATACAGGGTTGATGCGGCGTTCGACTGCCCTCATTATTGCACGCATGGCAACCGCTCCTGATCCGAAGCCCGTGCCCCGCGCGCTGATCGAGAAGATCGGCATGCTCTCGCGCGCCCGGCAAAGCGAAGTCGAGGATTTCGTCGACTTCATAGCGATGCGCGACGCGGCCTCAGCCGATGCTGAACGCGAGCTGTCGCGCATGGTCACTGCTGCGAGCAGTCCTGTCTTTGCTACGGTGTGGGACAATCCGGAAGACGACGTTTACGATGCCCTTTGAGCCAGCGGATATCGCCTTCGGCGCTGTCGTTCTGGTTCCTTTCCCGTTCACCGATCAGGCAACATTCAAACGGCGTCCCGCTGTCGTGATCAGTTCGGCGACATTGCAAATCGATCACGTCAACCTTGGCAAATCTTGGCTCTGCGATTGTGACCCATTGGCTGTGGCCAACGCGGCTATCGCTCGTGCAAATGGCGCGGTCACGCCATTCCGTGAAACTTGCAGAAGTTCATTCAGGCCATTGGAACTGGTCAGGTAAATGCTTTCGTACAAACAAACTGGAATCTGAAAATTGTTCGCAAAGCGTCGATCTGGGCCGCCGCTTTTGTTTGGATGCTTCCATGTATGCGCTATGATTTTGGTATCAGAAGGGACCGTACCCTCTTCGATAAAGTGGGATTCTTGAGCGCGAATGGAGAGACTGTCGTAAGCCACTGCTCCGACTTTATCGCGTTCTACAACGAGCAAAAAATCGGGGAGAAAATAGAGCGTTTCTTTCCCGCTCTGGATGGCTGGCGGCGTGATATTGCTCGTGACCACCCGTGGAAGAGAATAGTCGAAAGTGGTGGGGCGTTTGTCCAAAATGTGGCCGGCACCAGCATTCCTCTTCCATGCGTGGATGTCCTGCACAGCCCCGCCGGCATCCACATGCCATTTCCCTACGCATACCATCAGCGCATCAAAGGAAGAGGTTAGAGCTTCATAAGCCAGGCGCGCGTCGTCATCCAGTTCATACATGAGGACCGATGTTCGCTTAAACGAGTCTAACCACGCGCCAAAAAAGAAGGCCATGCCACAAAAAATCATCCCGATGAGCATTCCTGTCCCACCGCCGACGATTGTGGCAAGGACTGCAAGGGCTCCACTGCCCCAACCCAATGCAGTACGCATAGATGTCGATTTTTGCTTATTATTCAGATCGGATAGGATTTCTGAAAATCGAGCATCTTCCATTTCCATGACATCTCTAGATGATACCCGCACCATCTCGACGCCGGGTTCGGCATATGTTTGAATGTTTGGCGGCGAGGGTCTAACCGATGATGGAATGTTTTTGTGTTTCGTTTTACTTCCAGCCGAAATACTGGAGCGATAATAGAGGCCACCTCGGCCTGCATGAATGTAATGACCACGCGGGCCTGTGCCAATGCGAAGGCCCTTTATTCCCGCAGAGACGCCTATTCCGCTTTTGGATAAATTGAACCGAAACGGACCGGCGCTCACTGATTTCCGTATGTAGAACGGCATTTTCGATTCCCATTAGGTTTGCGCGAAGCATCATTCAAAAAATAAATTTGATCAATCGATGAATATCCTCGAAATGGGGCTTTATCCGTTATTCGAATTGTAAATTTCTGATCTCAGTTTTCTGCTGCAAAATCTAAAAATTGCGGGGCTCGCATGGTCTGTCGCACGCCCCGCCTAATGCCCCCCTCAATGAAAATCCCGCGACTTCGGCAGCACCCTTGCATCCCTCGGATGGCGTGACGGCACCGACCGCACCACCTCGTCCGCGCGCGCAAGCGGCGGGGTTAGCGCACCGTCCCCCCGCGCCTCGGTGAGCGTCGCGAGCAAATCCGTGCGGTCCACTACGCGGCTCGCCATCAAATGCACCACGCCTTCGGGGCTGCGTTGCAGCACGCCTTCGACCTGCATCAGGCGGCTCGCCATCACGGCGCGGCGATAGCGTTCGAACAGGCGGGCCCAGAGGACGACGTTGGTGATCCCCGTCTCGTCCTCGATCGTCACGAAGATCGCGTTGCCCTTGCCGGGGCGCTGGCGGACGAGGACGACGCCGGCGGTGCGCACCCGCGCGCCCGCCTTGGCGTTGGTCGTGTCCTCGCAGCTCAGCACGCCTTCTGCGCGCAGCCGCGCGCGCAGGAACGCCATCGGATGGTCCTTCAGCGACAGGCGCAGCACCTGGTAATCGGTGACGACCTCTTCCGCCGCGGGCATTTGCGGCAGCTGCATGTCGGGCTCCGCGCCCAGCTCGCGCGCCTTGGCCGCGGCGAACAGCGGCAGCTCGGTCGAGGGCGTGCGGCGCACCTCCCACAGCGCCTGCCGCCGCGACAGACCGAGCGATCCGAACGCATCGGCATCGGCGAGCAGGCGCAGCGCGGCGCTGGGCAGGTCGGCGCGCCGGGCGAGCCGCTCGATCGAGACGAAGCGTCCGCCCGCGCGCCGCGCCTGCACCAAAGCCTCGGCCCAGACCTGGCGGAAGCCGTCCATCTGGCGAAAGCCCAGCCGCAGCGCCAGCCGACCCCTTATGTCCCGCTCCAGCCGGTTGTCCCAATGGCTGGCGTTGATGTCGATCGGACGCACCTCGACCTGATGCTCGCGCACGTCGCGCACGATCTGCGCGGGGGCATAAAAGCCCATGGGCTGCGAATTGAGCAGCGCGCAGGCGAAGACCGCCGGGTGGTGGCACTTGATCCAGGACGAGACATAGACCAGCCGCGCAAAGGACAGCGCGTGGCTTTCGGGAAAGCCATAGCTGCCGAAGCCCTCGATCTGCTTGAAGCAGCGCTCGGCAAATTCGGCGGCATAGCCGCGCGCGGTCATCCCCTCGACCAGCTGCTCACGGAAATTGTGCATCGTGCCGACATTGCGGAAGGTCGCCATCGCGCGGCGCAGCTGGTTGGCCTCCGATGGCGTGAAATCCGCAGCGACGATCGCAAGCTTCATCGCCTGTTCCTGGAACAGGGGCACGCCATAGGTCTGGCCGAGCAGGTTCTTGAGCTCGTCCGGGTCGTGCGGCGGGGCGGGCGAGGGGTATTCGACCGGCTCGATCCCCGAACGGCGGCGCAGATAGGGGTGGACCATGTCGCCCTCGATCGGCCCGGGGCGGACGATCGCGACCTGGACGGTGAGGTCATAGAGGCAGCGGGGGCGAAGGCGCGGCAGCATGTTCATCTGCGCGCGGCTTTCCACCTGGAACACGCCGATGCTGTCGCCCCGGCAGAGCATGTCATAGACCTCAGGGTCATCGGCATCGAGATCGACGGTGAGGTCATGCTCGCCCAGGCCATGCTCGCGCATCAGCGCGAACGCCTTGCGGATGCAGGTGAGCATGCCCAGCGCCAGCACATCGACCTTCATCAGGCCCAAGGCGTCGATATCGTCCTTGTCCCATTCGATGAAGGTGCGGTCCTCCATCGCGGCATTGTGGATCGGCACGGTCTCGTCGAGCCGGTCCTCGGTCAGCACGAAGCCGCCGACATGCTGCGACAGGTGGCGCGGGAAGTGCAGGATCTGGTCGACCAGATCGCGCAGGCGCACGATATCGGGATTGCCGGGATCGAACCCGGCTTCCTCGTAACGCTTTTCCGCCATCGAGGACGAGAAGCTGCCCCAGATGGTGCTGGAAAGCCGCGCGGTCACATCCTCCGAAAAGCCGAGCACCTTGCCGACCTCGCGCACCGCGCTGCGCGGGCGATAGTGGATCACCGTGGCGGCGATGCCGGCGCGGTGGCGGCCATAGCGCTGGTAGATATATTGCATCACCTCCTCGCGCCGCTCGTGCTCGAAATCGACGTCGATATCGGGCGGCTCGGCGCGCTCTTCGGAAACGAAGCGCGAGAACAAGAGGTCGTGCGTCACCGGATCGACCGAGGTGACGCCGAGCAGGAAGCAGACGATCGAGTTGGCGGCTGAGCCGCGCCCCTGGCACAAGATCGGCGGCTCTCGGCTGCGGGCGAAGCGCACCAGATCGTGCACGGTGAGGAAATAGCAGGCGTAGCGCTGTTTCGCGATGAGGGTGAATTCCTCGTCGAGCAGGTCGCGGACCTTTTTGGGCAGCACCGCGCCATAACGTTCGTGCGCGGCTTGCGTGACCATATGCTCGAGCCAGGCCTGCGCCTCCCAGCCCTCCGGCACGGGTTCGAGCGGATATTGATAGCGCAGGTCGTCGAGCGTGAAGCTCACCCGTTCCATCAGGCGCAGCGTCTGGTCGATCGCATCGGGGCAGTCGGCGAACAGCCGCGCCATTTCGTCCGCCGGCTTGATATGCCGCTCGGCATTGGCTTCGAGCAGCCGCCCGGCCTCGGCGATGGTCGTGCCCGCCTGGATGCAGGTCAGCACATCGTGCAGCGGGCGCTGCGCCGGTTCGGCATAAAGCGCATCGTTGGTGGCGATCAGGGGAGTGCCAGTGTTCTCGGCGAGCCGCATCAGCCGGGCGAGGCGGCGGCGGTCCGCCCCCCGGCGCGGCATCGTGGCACCGATCCACACGCACCCCGGCGCGGCCTCATTGAGCGTGCCGAGCAGCGGCGCATCGCCGGGCGCGGCCATCACGATCAGCAGCAGATCGTCGCAGAACTCGATCAGATCGGGCAGGCGCAGCACGCAATCGCCCTTGGCCGCGCGCAGGTTGCCGGTGGTGAGCAGCCGCGTCAGCCGCCCCCAGCCGTGGCGCGTCGCGGGATAGGCGATGATGTCGGGGGTCTCGTCGGCGAACACCAGCCGCGCGCCGACCAGCAGGCGCAGCGCGGGCGGCGGCGCATCGATCTCCGCCGCTGCCTTGTGCGCATCGCGCAGCGCCATATGCGCGCGCACCACGCCCGCGACGCTGTTGCGATCGGCGATGCCGATCCCCGCGAGCCCCAGTTCGAGCGCGCGCGCGACCATGTCCGCCGGGTGCGAGGCGCCGCGCAGGAACGAATAGTTTGTCGCGCAGACCAGCTCGGCAAAACCGGCGGTCACGCAAATAACCCGTGGACATACCAGCGCGGATCGGGCCGTTCGCTGTCATACAGGCCGTGGCGGAATATCCAGAAGCGCCGCCCGCGCGCGTCCTCGATCCGGTAATAATCGCGCGTCAGCCCGCTCCTGCCCGGCGCATGCTTCCACCAGGGCGCAGCGATCCGCTCGGGCCCCTCGAAGCGCACGACATGATGCTGCTGGCGCTTCCAGCGGAAGCGGTGCGGCGGGCCATCGGGCACCTCGGCGATCACCTCGATCGGCTGGGGCGGATCGAACAGATGGATCGGGCGGCTCGGCGGCTCGCCCGGCTCCGGCGCTTCCCAGGGTTCGGGCGCGGGCAGATCGACCGCGGGCAGGGTCAGCGCCGCCTGTTCCGGCACATGCGTGTCGCGCGGCTGGAACCGGCGGATCGCGCCGCGCCCGAGCCGGCTGCTCAGCCGGTCGATCAGTGCGGCAAACGCCTCCTCGCTCACCGCACCGCCTTCCAGCTGCAATTGCGAGGGTGCCATCGGCTCGATGCGCGGCACGATCAGCCGGATCATGTCGAAACCGAAGCCCGGATCGATCGGGTCGGACAAAGCATCGAGCCGCTCGTGCAGCAGCCGCATCAGCACCTCGCCGTCGCGCATCGGCAGGCTGGTCTCGGCGGCCAGATCGAAGGTGCGGCCATCGCTGCGATAGAAGCGCGCGGCGAAATGGCGCCCGCCCATGCCGCGCTGCTCGAGTGCCTCGGCGGCTTGATCCGCAAGCTCGGAAAGCGCCGCCATTGCCGCCTCGGTGCGCGCGATCGGTTCGGCAAAGCGCGTCTCGAAACGCAGCGCGGGCGGGCTGCGGCGCGGGACGATGCGGCTGTCAGCGCTGCCCAGCAAGCGGTCGAGGCGCTCGACCAGTTCCTCGCCGAAGCGCGCGGCGAGCGGCGCGCTGGGCCGCATCGCAAGATCGCCGATGGTCTTGAGGCCGGCGCGGATCAGCGCGGTCTGCACCTCCTCCTCGATGCGCAGCGCCGCGACTGGCAAGCGGCGCAGCACGACATCGCCGTCCTCGGGCCGCGCGAAGCTCAATCCCGGCGCGAACCGGGCAAGCGCCTGTGCCGCTTCGGGCGTATCGCCGCACCCGCTGCGGACATGGTCGGAAAAGCGCGCCAGGCTGTCCTCGGCGGCGGCGACCAGCGCAGCTTCCCCGCCGAACAGATGCGTGCAGCCGGTGATGTCGAGCACCAGCATGTCGGGCGGGTCGGTGGCGACCAGCGGCGTGAAGCGGTCGCAATGATCGGCCAGCCGCTCGAGCCACGACAAGTCGGCCAGCGGATCGTGTGGCTCGACGCGGAGTTGCGGCACCTGCGCGCGCGCATCGGCCAGCATCATGCCGGGGATGAGGCCCTGGGCATGCGCTTCCGGACATATCGCGGCGATGCGCATCGCACCGCGCACCTTTTCGACCAGCACCAAAGGCGCGGAATCATCGACGCTATCCGGTGCGTTGCAGCCCGATCGCGCGCGCCGGTCGACCGGCAGAAAGGGGAAGAACAGCGCCAGATAGCGCCGCTGCGCCTCCGGTTCCGGCACCGCCGACGGGCGGGGCCTCTGCAAGACAGGCTTGTTCACGGTTCCACTCCACGCGCCACGCGCCGCCCGCCGGGCGTCCGCGCTGGCGCAACAGTTCGATCGCCCAGGCGGGATAGCCGGGCGCATTGGCCTCCATCGGCAGCGAGGGCGCGGCGTTCACCTGCCATCGGGTCTGCGCCGCGCTGGGCGCAGGCGTGGCGGCGATGCGCAGCGCGATCACGGTGACGCCCGAGGCTTCGGCGGCGAGCGCCAGCCTGCGGCTTGCGGTCAGGTCGAACGCGCGGGGGTTCCGCCACAGCTCGACCACCGCCACGCCGACATCGCCGCAACGGGTGACATCGGCCGCGGCGCGCAGCACCGCCAGCGCATCGGGCAGCGTGCCCAGGATGACTTGCGCCGGGGCCAGGCCGATCTCGACCAGCCCCGGCGCGTGCAATTGTCCGCCCCGCCGTTCCGCCTCGCCCTCGCGCAGCCAGACCAGGGTGCCTCCGAGTCTCAGCGCTAGCGCCGCTGTAAATCCGGTCGCACACCCGGCATCGTCCGCCTCGAAAGCAAAGATTTCATGCAGCCGCGCGCGCATCAGCCCGCCGCCCAGCGCCGCATCGATTCCCGCATGCCCGGTGCGCGCCAGCCCCGCCGGTTCGCCTGCAGGTTCGCTCGCGCAGCCGCGTTCCAGCCCGGCAATACGGGCTTTCAGGGACTCGAGGGAATCGCGGACGCTAGACATATGTTCTTATTATGTTCCATTTTGCGGAACGTCAAATGCCTCTGCGGCGGGCCGCGATGCCAATTCGGGACCGGTGACGCTTTGTTAACCCTTCGCGTTAATAGTCTGTTGAACTGAGTTAACGCCCATTGGGGGGAACAGCATGACCGATACCGCACCCGACGTCGCTTTGGCCCGCGCGCTGCTGCACGAGGCGATGGAACTTCAGGCAGCGGGCAATCTGGCGGCTGCCGAAGAGCGCTACCGCCTGGTCATCGACCATGATTACCGCACCGCCGAAGTCCTGCCGATCCTCGCTGGCATCCTGGGCCTGCGCGGCGCGAACGAAGAAGCGCTCGAGCTGTGGGATACCTTGCTCGCGATCGATCCCGACCATGCCGTCGCGCATCATGAAAAGGGGCTGATCTACAGCCGCACCGGCCGTCCCGACCTTGCCATCACCGCGATGCAGGCGGCCTGTGCTGCCGATCCCGCCAACCCGGTCGCGGCCAACAATCTTGCGGTCATGCTCTCCGATGCCGGGCGCAAGATCGAGGCGCTCGACCAGTTTCGCCGCGCCCAGGCGCTGCAGCCGGGCAACATCCATATCGAACACCAGATCCGCCGCCTCTCGGCCGAGATGGTGCCCTTCTGGCATATCCCGATGCTCAACGACGTGCGACGCAACGACGCGTTCGAGGCCGCGATCATCGCTGCGCTGGCCCAAACCGGCCCGGATGCGCGCGTGCTCGATATCGGCACCGGCAGCGGCCTGCTATCGATGATGGCCGCGCGCGCCGGGGCGCAATCGGTCACCGCGTGCGAGATGGTGCCGATCATCGCCGACATGGCGCGGCAGATCATCGCGGATAACGGCTATTCGGACCGCATCACCGTCCATACCGCGCCCTCGACCGAACTCAAGGTCGGCGAGCATCTGGACGAGCGCGCGGACATCCTGGTCTCCGAAATCCTCTCCTCCGATCTGCTTACCGAGCATGTCATCGACACGTTCGAGGATGCGCATGCGCGGCTGCTCAAGCCCGACGCCATCGTCATCCCGCGCGCCGCCTCGGCCATCGGCTGTCTGGTCGAAAGCCAGGTGCTCGCGGATTACGTGTTCGTCGATCAGGTCTCGGGCTTCGACATCTCGCGCTTCGGCGCGCTCGCCTCGCCCAAGCTGCCGATTCACGGCACGATGACCGACTGGAAGCGCCTGTCCGACGATGTCGAACTGGTGCATATCGACCTCACCCGCACCCAGCACCAGAGCGACCTGCACCTGTTGCAGATCAACGTGCTGGAAGACGGCATCGCCACCGGCATCGTCCAGTGGATGCATGTCGACCTCGCCGAAGGCATCAGCTTCGACAACCATCCCGACGGCTATACCGATGGCGGCTGGCTGCAGGTGCTGCACAATTTCCCCGAACCTATCGCCGTGCGCGCAGGCGACGTGCTTAACGTTGCCGTGGGCCATGACCGCGTGACCCTGATCGTGCGCCCGCTGGAAGTGATTGCGGTGGCCGAGCAGGTGAAGGTGGCATAACGAACAACCGCTGCTCTCTCCCCTTGAGGGGAGAGAAACGAAGGCTTGGCAGCTTGTCTGCCTAGCCGCAGTTGAGAGGGGCCAACGGTTCGCGCAGCCCCCCTCCCAAACCCTCCCCCCTGAAGGGGAGAGGGCTTTCCATTTCCTGATCGCCTCCCCCAAGACTCCCCTCCCTGAAAGGGAGGGGCAGGGGGTGGGTCAGCAACGGCTTCGATGGCGCACATACGGCGCGCTGACGCGCGCACCCACCCCTAACCCCTCCCTTACAGGGAGGGGAACGCGCGTTGTTGGGCCGTCACCGATTACCTAACCCTGAAGGCGCGAGGCCATTCCAATGCCTTAACCACCCCCGCTCATCCTGAGCAGCGGGCGCAGCCCGCGAAGTCGAAGGACCCGCGCCCACGCTGGCCGTATAGCGGGGCCTTCGACAAGCTCAGGCTGAGCGGAGGGGGGCGCTTATGTTATCAAACCTACAAAACGGTGGTCCCAGATAACTGCCCAATTGCCGTACTGAAAGCTGCTTGCTAAACTGCTCGGATGAAACTGAAACAAACAATAATGTGGCTGGCTGCAACTCTGGCTCTATTCTTCGGTTGCTGCCTGGTCATGTTTTTCGGTCATGGGCTCTTGTCAGCATCGGAATGGCTGACGTTTAGCTTCCTCGCTATTTGGGGACTAAGCGCCTTGGCATGGCCATGGTTTTTGATCAGAACGCTAATTCAAGGCAGACGGGCGTGGGCGGATAATCGCCAGTTCCGTCAGGCTGCCCGGTAGGCACCCGAGCGGCACAAAGCCCCTCAAGCCTCCAGCTCGACATCCCAGTACAGCCAGTCGTGCCAGCTCTCATGCAGGTAGTTCGGCGGAAACGCTCTCCCGCGTTCCTGCAATTGCCAGCTGGTCGGGCGGATCGGTTGGACCATCAGGCGCATGTTCGCTTGCGCCGGGGTGCGGCCGCCCTTGCGCATGTTGCAGGGCGCGCAGGCGGTGGCGACATTCTGCCAGGTGGTCTTGCCGCCCAGGCGGCGCGGGACGACATGGTCGAAGGTGAGGTTGTGTGGCGATCCGCAATATTGGCAGTGGAAGCGGTCGCGCAGGAACAGGTTGAAGCGGGTGAAGGCGGGATATTCGGACGGCTTCACATATTGCTTGAGCGCGATGACCGACGGGATTTTCATCTGGATCGTCGGAGAGTGCACCTCGCGCTCATAGGTCTCGATGACATCGACCCGGTCGAGGAAGATGGCCTTGATCGCGGTCTGCCACGGCCAGAGGCTCAAGGGATAATAGCTCAAGGGCGTATAATCGGCGTTCAACACGAGGGCGGGGCAACTGTCCGGATGCCGGCCTATGTCCGGCTGCGGATCGCGTACCGCCCGTTCGATCAAGTCGGGATGAAACATGGTCGGCTCAAACCTTCTCCCATTCGTCCGCTGAAGTTCCTATAGACCCAAGTGCGTGACAGCCCCGTGACAATATTGAATGTGTTCGATTTACGGTTAATCAGCATGACCGCGCGGCCAAGGTCAAGGGGGCGATCCCACAATATATGGTGATAAGTCCGCACATTGCACCCAAGGCAAAGGGCCGCGCGCGATGATGCGCACCCGCTTTGCGCCCAGCCCGAACGGCGCGCTACATCTAGGCCATGCTTATGCGGCGTGCCAAGCCCACGACCTGGCCCGGCAACTCGGTGGCGCCTTCCTGCTGCGCATCGAGGATATCGACGGCGTACGCTCGCGGCCTGAGCTGGTCGAGGCGATCTTCGACGATCTGCGCTGGCTGGGGCTGGACTGGGACGGGGAGGTGCTGTTCCAGTCGTCGCGGCTCGCCGCCTATGATGCTGCGCTGGCCGAGCTCAAGGCGCGTGACCTCGTCTATCCCTGTTTCTGCACGCGCAGCCAGATCGCGGCGGCAGGCGCGCAGCCGGGGCCGGAGGGGCTGGTCTATCCCGGCACCTGTCGCGCGCTGTCCGATGACGAGCGCGCCGAGCGTATGGCGAGCGAACCGCATGCCTGGCGGCTCGACGTTGCCAAGGCGCTCGTGCACACTGGCGCGCTGGTCTGGCACGACATGGCCGCCGGAGAACAAGCCGCACAGCCCGAGCTGTTCGGCGATGTCGTGCTCGCGCGTAAGGATGCGCCTGCCAGCTATCATCTCGCGGTGACATTGGACGATGCGCACCAGCAGATCAGCCATGTCGTGCGCGGGCGCGACCTGTTCCTCGCGACGCATGTCCACCGGCTGCTCCAGGCGCTGCTCGGTCTGCCGGTGCCGCTCTATCGCCACCACCGGCTGCTCGCCGGACCGGACGGGCGGAAACTGGCGAAAAGCGAGGGCGCCGCCGCGCTGGCCGCCTTGCGCGAACAGGGGGTGGATGGCCCCGCCTTGCTGGAAAATTTGCGCCAAGGCGCTCTTCCGTCTGGCATTTCCTGGGCAGAGCCCTCATATAGTGTGCCATGAACGTCATCATCATCCTCGCGATTGTCGCGCTGGCAATCATGGTTCTGGTCAGCCTCGTGCGCGGCCTTGTCGCCTTCATCCAGATGACCGAGGAAGACCTCAAAAACCCCGGGGTCGGCCGCAGCCATCAGATGCAGAACAAGATGATGTTCGCGCGCGTCAAATATCAGGCGATGGCGATTGCCGCGGTCGCCGTGCTGCTGCTGGTCAACCGCTGAGCCTCAGGGCGGCGGGGGCGCACAACGATGGTCAAGCTCAACAAGATCTACACGCGCACGGGCGATGACGGCACGTCAGGCCTGGTCGATGGCTCGCGCATTCCCAAGCATTCGGCGCGCATGGCGGCGATCGGCGATGTCGACGAACTGAACAGCGCGCTGGGCCTTGCGGTGGTCGCGCTGGGCGAGAGCGAATTCGCCGCCGATCTGGTGCGCGTACAGAACGACCTGTTCGATCTCGGCGCCGATATCGCGACGCCGGGCGAGGATTTCACCCCGTCCGAAATGGTGCTGCGCATCGTGCCCAGCCAGGTCAAATGGCTTGAGGACCGCATCGATGCGGTCAATGACAGCCTTCCGCCGCTCACCAGCTTCATCCTGCCCGGCGGCAGCCCCGCTGCGGCTGCGGTGCATCTCGCCCGCGCCATCGCCCGCCGCGCCGAACGGACCCTGGTGGCGGCATCGCACGAGGGATCGATCAACCCGCAAGCGCGTATCTATGTGAACCGGCTGTCGGACTTTCTGTTCGTCCTCGCCCGCCGGATCAACAATGGCAACGACCCGCTCTGGGTGCCGGGGGCTTCGCGATAGAGCTTTGCCGCGCCCGTGTATTGGACGGGTGATTAGAGTATCGTCACCCCCGCGAAGGCGGGGGTCCCGCTTTTGGCTTCGGACAGGATAGCGGGATTCTGCGCTTTCGCGGGAATGACGGACAAGGGGGTAGAATGACGACCACCAGCGCACCGGCAATCACCGCCTTCGATGCAAGTCGCCACGACGACCTCGCCCACCGCTTCACCCAGGTCCGCACCCTCACGCGCGATCTCGTAGCGCCGTTGTCCGATGCCGATGCCACCGTCCAGTCGATGGACGATGCCTCGCCTTCCAAATGGCATCTCGCGCATACCAGCTGGTTCTTCGAAACCTTCGTGCTGCGCGATCATGTGCCCGGCTACGAAGCCTTCGACGCCAACTACGCGTTCCTGTTCAACAGCTATTACGAGGCCGAAGGCGCGCGCCATGCGCGGCCCCGGCGCGGCATGCTGACCCGGCCGTCGCTCGACGAGATCCGCGCCTATCGCGCGCATGTCGATGCTGCGGTGCAGGCGGCGCTGCCAGGCCTGAGTAACGATGCGCTCGATCTGGTCGAACTGGGGTTGAACCACGAGCAGCAGCACCAGGAGCTCTTGCTGACCGATATCCTGCATCTGTTCGCGCAGAACCCGCTGCATCCGGCGGTCTGGCCTGCGGTGCCGCTCGGCTCGGTCGAGGCTGCGCCGCTCGCATGGATCGAGGGCCCGACCGGGCAGGTCGAGATCGGCCATGCGGGCAAGGGCTTCGCGTTCGACTGCGAAGGCCCGCGCCATGCGGTGCTGCTCACCCCCTATGCGCTCGCCAGCCGACCGGTGAACAATGCCGAATGGGCCGCGTTCATCGCCGATGGTGGGTACAGTGACCCGCGCCACTGGCTGTCCGACGGCTGGACCTGGGTGAAGGCCGAGGGCATCATTGCGCCGCTCTACTGGCAGCAGGATGACGATGGCGGCTGGATGCAGTTCGGGCTCGATGGCTTGCGCGCACTCGACCCCGCTGCGCCGGTCACGCATATCAGCCTGTACGAGGCCGATGCTTATGCCAGCTGGGCAGGCGCGCGACTGCCGACCGAGCAGGAATGGGAGGCGGTTGCGACGATGCACGATGCTTCCTCGGGCAACCAGCTCGACCGCGCCGGACCCGTGCGACCGCGTGCCGATGCGGCGGCCTCGATGTTCGGCAATGTCTGGCAATGGACGGGCAGCGCCTATCGCCCCTATCCCGGCTTCAAGGCCGCAGAGGGCGCGGTCGGCGAATATAACGGCAAGTTCATGTCCGGCCAGTTCGTGCTGCGCGGATCGAGCTGTGCAACTCCGCGCGGTTCCGTGCGTCCCAGTTATCGCAACTTCTTCTATCCCCATCAGCGCTGGCAGTTCACCGGTCTCAGGCTCGCCAAGGACCTGAACTGACCCCGCGCAGGAGACATGTCCTTGGCTACCCTGATCGACTCGCCCGAAGCCCAGACCGCCGCCGCATCGGGTGAGGCCGATCCCGCCTTCCGCGCCGATGTGCTCACCTGTTTCCGCGACACCCGCCGCGCGATCCCGGCGCGCTGGTTCTATGACAAGACCGGCTCCGAACTGTTCGAGGCGATCACCGACCTTCCCGAATATTACCCGACCCGCACCGAAACCGCGCTGCTTGAGCGCTATTGCGGCGAGGTGGCGCAGCAGGGCGGGGCAGGGCGCACCGTAGTCGAATTCGGCTCGGGCTCCTCGGTCAAGACCCCGCATCTGCTGCGCGCGGTGCAGGGCAGGCACTATGTGCCGATCGACATTTCGGGCGAATTCCTGCGCGAATCCGCCGCCGCGCTCGCGCACGATTTTCCCGGGCTGAGTGTTCATCCGCTCGAAGGCGATTTCATGCGACCGCTGAAATTGCCCGAGGCTGTCGCGGATGAACCCAAGCTCGGCTTCTTCCCCGGCTCGACCATCGGCAATATGGTCGCGCGCAGCTCGCTCGACCTGCTGCGCTCGATGCGCGAGACGCTGGGCGTCGGATCGCTGCTGTTGATCGGCATGGACCGCATCAAGTCGCCCGATATCCTCATCCCCGCTTATGACGATGCGCAGGGGGTGACTGCGCGGTTCAACCTCAATCTGCTCCACCGCATCAACCGCGAGCTCGAAGGCACCATTCCCGTTGATCGCTTCCGCCATGTCGCGCGCTGGAACGACAGTTATGCGCGGATCGAGATGCATCTCGAGGCGCAGGAGGACCTGAACTTCACCGTGCTGGGTGAACGCTTTGCGATGCACAAGGGCGAGACCATCCACACCGAAAACAGCCACAAATACGGCCCGCGCGACGCGCGGCTGCTGCTGCGCGCCGGCGGCTGGACGGTGCGGCACGAATGGACCGATCCGGACGACTGGTTCGCGCTGATACTAGCCGAAGCCAAGCCGTTCCAGACCGCGCCCTGAGGCGTGGCGGGGATCAGCCCGCCAGCTTCTTCATCACCAGATACCAGTGGTCGAGGCCCTTGTAGAAATCCTCGACGCGGATGCGTTCGTTGAGGCCGTGCGCAAAGATATCCGCGCTGCGCATCGCGGCATTGCCGATGCCCACGGTGTTCATGCCCAGCGCACGATAGTGCATGCCATCGGTACCGCCCGACGACAGTTCGGGCACGATCGGCAGGCCAGGATAGCGCGCATCGAGACTGGCCATGATCGCCGCGCGCACTTCGGGGGTCAGCGTGGATTCGGGGCTTTCGACCACGCTGGTCATCAGCTTGAACTTGACATTGTCATTGCCGATCGCCTTGGCAAGCGCGGCCTGAGTGGCTGCCGCGCCGCCCTCGCCGGGCATGATCCGGCAATTGACCGTTGCGGTCGCCGATTGCGGCAGCGCGTTTTCTGCATGGCCGCCGCGCAGCATGGTCGCAACGCAGGTGGTGCGCATCTGGGTCGATATGCCCGGATCGGAAAGCAGCTTGACGCGCGGTTCGGGGGCTTCGGGATTGGCGGCAAAGGCCTGCATCGCCTGGCCCATCTCGCCCGGCGTCAACTTGCCCATCGCGCCGAAATAGCTGCGCACCAGCGGGCTTGCATTGACCGGGAACTGATAGGCCTGGATCTTGCCGAGCGCCTGGGCAAGCTCGTAGATCGCATTGTCGGCGCGTGGGCGCGAACTATGGCCGCCCGGATTGGTGACGGTGAGCTCGAACGTCGCAAAGGTCTTCTCGCCCGCCTGGACCTGGTACATGACCGGCTTGAAATCCTCGGTCATCGCCACGCCGCCGGCATCGCCGTTGAGCACCAGTGCGGGCTTGATCGTTTCCGCCACCATCTTCGCCTGCGCGCGGGTGGAGATCATGCCGGTCTCCTCGTCGCCTGAAAAGACGAGATACAGGTCGCGCTTGGGCGCCCAGCCTTCCTTTTTCAGCCGGATGAAATTGTGCGCCAGCGTCGCGACGCCGTATTTGTTGTCGAGCGAGCCGCGACCGAAGAAATAGCCGTTTTCCTCCACCAGCTTGAACGGAGGGCGCTCCCAGTCTTCGGGCAGCGCCTCGACCACGTCCATATGGCCCAGGAACACGATCGGCCCGGCCTTGGGCTTGCCCTTGGCGGCATAGCGCACCACCAGCCCCTGGGTCGGTTCGCCGTCGCTGTCATAATCGGTGATCGTGATGTCGCTTTCGGCAAAGCCGGCCTTGAGCAGTTGTGCCTTGAGATAGCCGGTCATCACGCCCATCTGCCTGTGGCCGCGCGCGGTGCGGATGCCGACGACATCGCTGTAGAGCTGGCGCGCGGCAAGCTCGTTGGGCGTGCGCTGCGGGGCCGGGGCTTGCGCCAGCGCGGGCAGGCTCGTCGCAGTCGCAACAGCGGCCAGGCCGGTGGCCAGCGCCAGTTTCATCACGGTTTTCATGGTATTCGGCGTTCCCTTTTCTATCACCCGCACATCTCGCCAAAGCCGGTCGAAGCGACTATAGCGTTCGCATACTCTTGGAGAACAATTCATGTCGGCCCACAACCCCTCTTTGCGACCCTGGCGCGATATCGATCGGCGCAAGTGCCGCCAGATCATGGTCGGCAAGGTGCCGGTGGGTGGCGATGCACCGGTCAGCGTGCAGACGATGACCAACACGCTGACCTCCGACGCGAAGGCGACAATCGACCAGATTCGCCGCTGCGAGGAGGCCGGGGTCGATATCATCCGCGTCTCTTGCCCCGATGTCGAATCCACCGCTGCGATGAAGCAGATCGTTCGCGCCTCGCGCGTGCCGATCGTCGCGGACATCCATTTCCACTACAAGCGCGCGCTCGAAGCGGCGGACGCGGGCGCGGCCTGCCTGCGCATCAATCCGGGCAATATCGGCTCGTCAGAGCGCGTGCGCGAGGTGGTCAATGCTGCCAAGGCCAATGGCTGCGCCATCCGCATCGGGGTGAATGCCGGAAGCCTCGAGAAGGACCTGCTCGAAAAATATGGCGAGCCGTGCCCCGAGGCGCTGGTCGAAAGCGCGCTCGATCATATCAAGCTGCTGCAGGACCATGATTTCCACGAGTTCAAGGTCGCGGTGAAGGCGAGCGACGTGTTTCTCGCGGTTGCGGCGTACCAGCAGCTCGCCGATGCGGTCGATTGCCCGCTGCACCTCGGCATTACCGAAGCGGGCGGGCTGATCGGCGGCACGGTCAAGAGCGCAATCGGCATCGGCAACCTGCTCTGGGCGGGCATCGGCGATACCATCCGCGTCTCGCTCTCCGCCGAGCCGGAAGAAGAGGTGCGCGTCGGTTTCGAGATCCTGAAATCGCTCGGCATCCGCACCCGCGGCGTTCGCATCGTCAGCTGCCCGAGCTGTGCGCGCCAGGGCTTCGACGTGATCCGTACGGTGCAGAAGCTGGAGGAACGGCTGCAGCACATCAACACGCCGCTGTCGCTCTCGGTGCTCGGCTGCGTCGTCAACGGCCCAGGCGAAGCGCGCGAGACGGACATTGGTCTCACCGGCGGCGGCAAGGGCAAGCATATGGTGTACCTGTCGGGCATTACCGACCATACGGTCGAGGACGAGGACATGGTCGATCATATCGTCCGCCTGGTCGAGGCCAAGGCCGCAGAGATCGAGGCCGAAGCAAGCGACGCAGGCAATGCCGAGCCGGTCGCCGCGGAATAGTTCATGGGACCATGGCTGACTCTGGTTGCAGCCGGCCTGTTCGAGGTCGGCTTCACCACCTGTCTGCGTTATGCGGACGGGTTCCGTAACATGGCCTGGACCGCGGGCTTCATCGTCTGCGTGATCCTGAGCTTCACGCTGCTCGACAAGGCGGCCAAGACCATTCCGCTGGGAACCGCCTATGCCGTATGGGTCGGCATAGGCGCCGTCGGGACGCTGGCGGTTGGAGTGGCCACGGGCGATGAAACTCTTGGCCTGGTCCGGCTGGCGCTGGTCATCGGGCTGATAGGCTGCGTGATCGGCCTGAAATTTGCCGGACAGCATTAGGAACACGAATAATGACTGTAAAAATTCGGCCGGCAGTGCCCGGCGATGAGGCTGCCATCCTCAGCATGGTCATCGCGCTCGCGGTGTACGAGCGCGAGCCCGATGCGGTGAAGGCGACCGAGGAGTCGTTGCGTGCAACCCTGTTCGGCGACAACCCGCAGGTGTTTGCGCATATCGCCGAACTCGACGGAGCGCCGGTGGGGCTGGCGCTCTGGTTCCTCACCTATTCGACCTGGACCGGTGCGCCCTCGCTCTATCTCGAGGATCTGTTCGTGGCCGAAGCCGCGCGTGGAACCGGCACCGGGCGCGCGCTGCTGACGGCGCTGGCGCGAGAGGCGAAGGCGCTTGGATGCGCGCGGATGGATTGGGCGGTGCTCGACTGGAACGAGAAGGCCAGGGCATTCTACACCCATATCGGCGCGCATCATTCGAAAGGCTGGGAGCCCTGGCGGATCGAGGGCGACGCGCTAGAGCGACTGGCGGCGGGCTGACCGCGGGTTGGTTGAGTCGCCTTGGGTCCTGTGGTAGTTTTAGGTCCCAAGGAGGCGAGCATGACCTATTCGGCCAAGATCATCAAGGGCGGCAAGATCGTCATCCCGGCGGAACTGCGCCGAGAACTAGGTTTTGTTGATGGCGACCGGCTGGTGCTCGAACGTGAAGGCGAGGCGCTCGTAGTCAAGAGTCACTCGCAGGTGATCCGCGAGTTGCAGCAAGCATTCAAGGCTGCCATGAAGGAGCCGTTTACCGTCGATGATTTCCTGGCGGAACGGCGCGCAGAAGCTGCCCGCGAATGACGGTCGTCCTTGATGCATCTGCATTGCTTGCGGTGCTTCTGGTCGAACCTGGCCGCGAGAATGTCGAGCCTCACCTGATGGATGCGGTCATTTCGACGGTCAATCTCAGCGAGGTCTTTGCGCGTGCTTTGAAGGCCGGGGTTTCCTCCGATGATGCTCAATGGATAATTGAAGGTTTTGGCCTGATGACAATCTCCTTCAGCGCTGAACATGCGATCGAAACTGCTCTGCTGCTGCCTGTCACCCGCCATCTTGGCCTTTCGCTGGGCGATCGCGCCTGCCTGGCGCTGGCGCGGCGCGAAGGACTGCCCGCGCTCACCGCCGACCGTCAGTGGGAAGGCCTGGATGTCGGCGTCGAGATCCGCCTGATCCGCTGAAACGCGCTGCCGCTTTAACGCGATATTAGCAATCGGGGCGCATCCTTTGCTCATGCGCAAAGCCATCGCCATCGCCGCCCGTCCTTCGCAGACCGATACCGCCTGGCTTGCTGTGCTGCGCTTCGTGCTTGTTTCGGGTTGTGCGGGCGCGCTCATCCTGGCGCGCTATCCGCTGCCTTTCTGACTGGCGAGCTTGCGCTCGATCCCCTGCCACAGCTTGGCATAGGCCTGCGCCGCGGGGCTTTTCGCGTCGAATGCGCCCACCGGCAGCCGTTCTTCGGCCATTCGCTCGACCGCGCTCGCCATCGGGATGACCGGCCAGTCGGGATAGGCTTCGAGCGCCTGCTTGTGCAGCGCGCGCCTGCGATCGACCATCACGAACACCGGCAGCATCGGCGCGTGGCGTCCTGACTTGCCGTCGAGATAATTCTGCACCTCGGCAAAGGCACGCTGCGACAGCGGCGAGGGGATGATCGGCACGATCACCAGATCGGCCGCGCGCAGCACCTGATCCGAGGTTTCGCTGAGGCCCGGCGGGCAATCGAGCACGATGCGGTCATAATGCTTGCCCAGCCCGTCGATCAGCTTCTTGAGGCGCTTGGCCTTGCCGATCTCGAACAGCATCCGGTCGAGCCCGCGCAGCGAATGGTCGGCGGCGAGAAGGTCTAGCCCAGGAATCCGCGAAGGGCGAACCAGCTTTTCGGGCGAGACGTCGCGCGCGAAGATCGATCGCGCCTCGTCCTTCACCGCGTGATCGTCGCCGATCAGATGGCTCGCCGCGCCCTGCGGGTCCAGGTCCCACAACAGCGTCCGGCGCGAGGAGAGGACCGCAGAGCACCAGGCCAGATTGACCGCACTGGTCGTCTTGCCCACGCCGCCCTTCAGATTGTAGACGGCTACGCTGTGCATCCGGTCCCCCATTTCAGCCCTCCTGTTGCGCTGCCTCACTGATGGCTGGCACCTTGGCAACAGGCGCTGCGGCTGGGCTAGCGCTGGATTGTGTCGCGGGTGTTGCAGTGCGATTGAGCCCGGTCTTTTCCAGCCAGGCGCGCAGATCGGCGACGGTGCGCTTCGGGTCCTCCTCCATCGGGATATGGCCCAGATCGTCATAGGTGACGAGCGTGTCGTTGGGCAGCTGCCGCGCGAACCAGGTGGCGTTCGCCAGCGGAATCAGCATGTCCTTCTTCCCCCACACGATCAGCGAGGGCATGGTCAGGCCCGCAAACTCGACCGCATCGGCCGGCTTGCGCGGGAAATCGCCCCGCGCGACGGTCGCCTCGCGATTGCCGGGATGGCGCAGCAGCTTCCAGTAGAGATCGACCATTTCGGGCGTCACCTTGCTGGGATCGCCCACGCTCTGCTTGAGGCTCTGTTCGATGATGCTGCGCGGCGTGAAGATCTTCATGATGGGCCGCACCGCCGCGCTTTGTGCCAGGCGAAAGCCGATCGGGATCTTCGTCGGCTTCGCCTCGGGCGCTCCCGAACTGTCGACCAGTACCAGCCCGGCGACCCGCTGCGGGTATTTGAGCGCGATGTTCCAGGCGACCCAGCCGCCCATCGAGTTGCCCGCGACGACATAGCGGTTGATGCCGAGCGCGTTCATCACTTCGGCCCCGGTGTCGCGGAACGCCTCGGTGCTGTAATCGCCCTTGATCTGCGCGCCGGTCAGGCCATGGCCGGGCTGATCGTAGCGCACGACGCGATAGTCCTTCTTCAGGTCATCGACCCAGCCCTGCCAGGTGTGCAGCGAGGCGTTCGAGCCATGGATCAGCAGGATGGCGGGCGCATCGCGCGGGCCTTCATCGCGGACATGCACGCTCTGGCCATTGGGCAGTTCGATGAAGCGCGACGGCGGCCTGCCATATTGGGCTTGCAACTCGCTCGGCTCGATATCGGGTGCATAGCCCCAGATGCCGAGCCCGACGATCGCCAAGACCAGCAGAATGAACAGCCATTTCAGGAATTTGAGCATCCCGCTTACGTCTCCACCTTTGGCGGCCCGGATAGGCCCTTATGGTTCTGCAAGCGCGTTACTGCACCGCTGCGGCCTGCCCGCAAGCAAAAACCCGCGCGCGCCGACATCCCGTTGCGCGGCGTTGTTGCAGATTTGTCACGCAGTACGAAAATGCACCGTATGAGCAATTGCATATTGCGGGTGATAACGCCTCGCATTAAGCGCCTCGGCAAGGCGCGGCTGCGACCGTCATGCTGTCTGTGGAGATGTTTGAAATGGTATTGCCCGAAAGCTGGCGCTGGTCCGCTGGAGCAGGCTTGGCAGCGCTGGTCATGGCAAGTATGCCAAGCACTGCCTTTGCTGGATCGGGTAATGCGACCATTGCAGACGGTGGCGCAGCTGCAGCTGGCGCCGCTGCCGCCAATGCGGTTGCGGAAGCCGAGGCTCCGGGCGGTTCGCGCACCGATATTGTCGTCGTCGGCGATGCCATCAAGGCGGACGAAATCGCCGGATCATCCGCGATCGTCACCGATGTCGACCTCAAGCGTTCGCGCGTGTTCAACGTCAATGACGCGCTTCGCCAGGTCGCCGGGCTGTTTCCGCGCGACGAGGAAGGCGCGGGCGCGCGTCCCAATATCGGCATTCGCGGGCTCAACCCGATCCGTTCGACCAAGGTGCTGCTGCTCGAGGACGGCGTTCCCCTGGGTTTTGCGCCTTATGGCGACAATGCCGCCTATTATCACCCGCCGATCGAGCGTTTCACCGCTGTCGAGGTGCTCAAGGGCGCCGCGCAGATCCGCTTTGGCCCGCAGACGATCGGCGGCGCGGTCAACTATATCACGCCGACGGCGCCCGACGATCTGTCGGCGCGCTTTACCGGCAGCCTTGGCAATCGCGATACGCTCAACCTCGACGCGATGGTCGGCGGACCGGCGCTGGGCGGCAAGCTGCTGCTGCACGTCAACCACAAGCGCACCGATGGCAATCGCGACAACCAGGCACTGCGCTTCACCGACATCTTCCTGAAGGGCGAGTGGGAACTCGGGCCCGACCATGGCATCACGCTCAAGGTCTCGCGCTTCGAGGAAGACAGCCAGGTCAGCTATTCTGGTCTGACCCGCGCCGAATTCGCTGCCGATCCGCGCGGCAACGTGTTCGTCAACGACGATTTCCAGACCGAGCGCTGGAACGCGACACTGGCGCATCGGTGGTCGATCTCGGAAGCCGCGACGCTGCGCACCACGGCCTATTATCACTATTTCACGCGTGACTGGTGGCGCCAGTCGTCGAACAGCGGCCAGCGCCCGAACGATTCGAGCGACCCGGCCTGTGGAGGTCTCGCCAATCTGCTGACGACCTGCGGCAACGAAGGCCGTCTGCGCGATTATGATACCTATGGCATCGAAAGCCGCCTGGAACTCGATCATGCCGCGCTCGGCTTCGGCGGATCGACCGAGATCGGCATCCGCTATCACGAGGAGCGCCAGCGTCGCCGCCAGTGGAATGGCGATACGCCCAATGCCCGCACGCCGGGCACCGGCGTCAACGCGGGTGTTCGCGAGAATAACGAGCGCGATGCGACGGCCTTTTCGGCCTTTATCCAGTCGCGGCTGGAATTCGGCAAGTTTGCGATCATTCCCGGCCTTCGCGGCGAGTTCATCGATTTCGAGCGGCGTAACCTGCCGATCTCGGTGCTGGCAGGAGGACGCCCGACCGGTGCGGTGACCGCTCCCACCGCCGCTTCGCAAAGCCTTGACAAGCTGCTCCCCGGAATTGGTGCGACCTGGGAAATCGCACCCGATGTGACGCTTTATGGGGGCGTCCATCGCGGCTTCGCTCCGCCGCGCGTCGAGGACATCATCACTGCGGCAGGCGGCACGGTCGATCTCGATCCGGAGCTCAGCTGGAACTGGGAAGCCGGTGTACGTGGCAATATCGTCAAGGGCGTGCGCGGCGATGCGACGTTCTTCGTCATGGAGTTCGACAATCAGATCGTCGCGCAATCGGTGGCGGGCGGGGTCGGTGCGACGCTGACCTCTGCCGGGCGCACGTTGCACCGGGGCGGTGAGCTGTCGCTGTCGCTCTCCTCGCGCGAGGCGGGGTGGACGGGAGCGGACACCGATGTGTTCGCGCGCATGGCTGCGACCTGGGTCGCCAATGCCCGCTACAAGAGCACGCGCATCGCCACCGCGCCCTGTTTCGACGGCGCGACCACCGGCACGCCGGTGCTTACCGGCAACGGCCCGGTGCCTTGCGGTGTCGCGCGCAATATCGAGGGCAACCGGCTGCCCTATGCGCCCGAGTGGCTGTTCAACGCAGCGGTCGGCATCGAGCATCGCGGCTTTACCGGCCAGGTCGAACTGGTCAGCCAGTCTTCGATGTTTGCCGACGACGTCAACCTGATCCCGGTGACGCCCGATGGCCAGCGCGGCCGCATCAACGGCTGGACCCAGGTGAATGCCGCCGTGTCCTACGGTCCGCCCCAGGGCAATTGGGAGGTGTTCCTCTCGGCACGCAACCTGTTCGACCGGCTGTACATTGTCGACCGCGCGCGCGGCGTGCTGCCCGGCCAGCCGTTCATGATCCAGGCCGGGTTCACTGTCCGCATGTGATCCAGGCCGCTCCCGCCGCTATTGGCGGGAGCGGTGGCGACCCGGCTCAATGCGCCAGCAGCAGCGGGATGTTGGAATCCTTGAGGAAATAGCGCGTCACCCCGCCGAGCAGCACTTCGCGCAAGCGGCTATGGCCGAACGCGCCCATGACGAGCAGGTCCGCGCCGATCTCGCCTGCGACATTCTCGATGATCTCCTCGATCGACATGAGGCCGCGCTCGCGTTCGATCAACTCGCTGCATACGCCATGGCGCGAGAGATATTCGCACGCCTCGGTCGAGGGGAAGCCGGCGGCCTTTTTGGGCTCGACCACCGTCAACAGATGCACCGAGCCTGCGTTCTTGAGCAGAGGAAGCGCCTGGCGCGCCGCATTGGCCGCTTCGTGGCTGCCGTCCCAGGCGATGAGGATCTTGCCGCCGGTATAGAGCGACTTGAGCGTGGTCGGCACCGCCAGCACCGGGCAGCGCGTTTCGACCGCGACATCGGCGATCGACAGCAACGGATGCGGGCGTACATTGCGCTCGGCATTGTCGAGCGACAGCACGATGACATCGGCAAGACGCGACGCGCTGATCACCGCCTGGGTGACGTCGCCGTCATAGGCGGTCCAGTCCCAGGGCAGGCCCTCGATGCTCATCTGCGCCTCGACCAGCGCGCGCAGCTTTTCCTCGTCGGCGCGAAGCTGTTCGAGCATGCCCGCAGGCACATAGCTGCCGCCCATCGGGTCCATCACGATAAAACCCGAAAGCGGCGTCGCCTGCAGGAAGGTGATATGCCCGTTCTGCGCGCGGGCGAGGTCAAGCGCCACCTGCAGACGGGATTCGAAGGCCTTGCCGCCATCGGCGTAAACCAGAATGGATTTCATCACACGCTCTCCTCTTTTGACGTAACCAAATTGCGCCGGAAGCGGACCCAAGTGCATTGATTCAAATCAAGCGGTGCTGGAAAAAGCCGGGGCGGGACGCTAGGCGAAGGCGGGACGCTCGAATCATCCAAGTTGGCCGTCCGGCTGCCGATCCAAGACCCTTTTGACTGGGAGACATCCGTCATGCAGAAAATCTATCCCGACGCCGCATCCGCTCTGGAGGGACTTCTGTTCGACGGGATGCACATCTGCGCAGGCGGTTTCGGCCTGTGCGGTATTCCCGAGCGGCTCATCGACGCGATCCGCGACGCGGGCACCAAGGATCTCACCATCGCCTCGAACAATGCCGGGATCGACGGCGAGGGGCTCGGCAAGCTGCTGCGTACGCGCCAGGTCAAGAAGATGATCTCAAGCTATGTCGGCGAGAACAAGGAGTTCGAGCGGCAGTATCTGGCAGGCGAGCTCGAGGTGGAATTCTGCCCGCAAGGGACACTCGCCGAACGCTGCCGCGCGGGCGGTGCGGGCATTCCCGGCTTCTACACCAAGACCGGCGTCGGGACCCAGGTCGCCGAGGGCAAAGAGCACAAGGATTTCGACGGCCAGACCTATATTCTGGAACGCGGCATCTATGCCGATCTGTGCATCATCAAGGGATGGAAGGCCGACAAGTCGGGCAACCTGATCTTCCGCAAGACCGCGCGCAACTTCAACCAGCCGATGGCGACCGCAGGCAAGATCTGCGTCGCCGAGGTGGAGGAAATCGTCGAGACCGGCAGCCTCGATCCCGATGCCATCCATCTGCCCGGCATCTATGTGAAGCGCCTGATCTGCGGCGCGCCGTACGACAAGAAGATCGAGTTCCGCACCGTGCGCGCGCGGGCGGACGCGTGAGGATGCGACAAGACCACCGCGCTGGCAGGGGCGGCGCGGTCCTGGCCGCGTTGGCGCTCTCCGCCTGCACCACGACCATCGTCGAGGCGCCCGCCGCGCCGCCTGCTCCGGCACCTGCGCAGACCGCGATGGTCCCGACCGTCCCGATGGGCCAGCAATGGCTATACGGCTCGGCCGAGGGCGCGATCTCGGTGCGTCAGACCTATGGCGCGCTCACATCCTATGCGCTCGCCAAGGCCAAGGCGCGGCCTGCCGACAGCGTGATCATCGACGAGACGACCGGCAAGCCCTTCGCCTGCGGCAACAAGCCGCTCGCCGCCGTGTTCGATGCCGACGAGACGCTGATCTGGAATATCGGCCCGATGCGCTGGTTCGCGATGACCGGCAAGGAATTCGACGCGAAGACCTGGGACCAGTGGGAAAAGACCGGCACGGGCAAGGCCGTGGCGATGCCCGGCGCGGTCGAGGCGATGCAGGCTTTGCGCGCGGCGGGGATCACGCCCATTGCCAACACCAACCGCTCTTCCGCTAATGCCAAGGGCAGCGAGGAAACGCTTGCCGCTGCGGGCCTGGGCAGCTTCAAGCATGGCGACACGCTGTTCCTGATGGGCGACGACGCCACGGGATCGAGCAAGGACCAGCGCCGCGCGACCATCGCCGCGCGCTGGTGCGTCATCGCGATGGCGGGCGACCAGCTCGGTGATTTCCGCAATGCGTTCAACAAGCCCGAACTGCCCCCGCTTGAGCGCCGCGCGCTGGCGATGGCCGCACCCTATGACAGGCTGTGGGGCAATGGCTGGTTCCTGTTCGCCAACCCGGTCTACGGCCCGTCGATCCGCGGCGGCTTTGACGACATCTTCCCCGCTGAAACGCACTGGCAACCTTCTGAAGGAGCACAATAATGGCCTGGACCCGTGACGACATGGCGGCGCGCGCCGCGAAGGAACTCAAGGACGGCTATTACGTCAACCTGGGCATCGGCATCCCGACGCTGGTCGCGAACCATGTGCCTGAAGGCATCGAGGTGACGCTGCAGTCGGAAAATGGCATGCTCGGCATCGGCCCGTTCCCGTTCGAGGGTGAGGAGGACGCGGACCTGATCAATGCGGGCAAGCAGACGATCAGCGAACTCGCCTCGTCGAGCTATTTCAGCTCGTCGGACAGCTTCGCGATGATCCGCGGCGGGCATATCGATCTGACCGTGCTCGGCGCGATGGAGGTCGCCGAAAATGGCGACATCGCCAACTGGATGATCCCCGGCAAGATGATCAAGGGCATGGGCGGTGCGATGGACCTGGTCGCGGGCGTCAAGAAGATCATCGTCGTGATGGAGCATACCAGCAAGAACGGCGACCCCAAATTCATTCCGGCCTGCACGCTGCCGCTCACCGGCAAGAATGTGGTCGACATGATCATCACCGATCTCGCGGTGTTCCAGCGACCCGACCATGACAGCCCTTTCAGGCTGATCGAACTGGCCCCAGGCGTCACTGCAGATGAGGTCGCTTCTAAGACCACCGCGCATTACGTCAGCTGAGCCTCGCATGAAGCGCGGCACGAAGCTGGGCCTTGGCGTGGTGTTCGCAGCGGTGGCAGGGCTGGGCCTTGTCGCCGCGACGACCTCGCCGCCGCTGCTGCTGAGCCAGCTTGATGCCGCGATGGGCGGAGGCAAGGGCGCACGGCTGGTAACGCAGGGCGTGCGCTTCGGCAGCCATGGCCAGACGCTCGACATATGGCGCGCCGAAGGGGCATCGAACGGCGACAAGCGCCCGGTGCTGATCTTCTGGCATGGTGGCGGCTGGGTAAAGGGCGCGAGAGCGGACTATGCCTTTGCCGGACGCGCCTTCGCACGCCAGGGCTTCGTTGTCGTCATCCCCGATTACCGCAAGGTACCGGAGGTCCGCTTCCCGGCATTCGTTCAGGACGGAGCCGAGGCGGTCGCCTGGGTACGCGACAATATCGCGCGCTTTGGCGGTGACCCCCAGCGCATCGCATTTTCCGGCCACTCGGCAGGCGCGCATACCGCCGTGCTGCTCGCGCTCGACCCGCGCTGGCTCAAGGCGGCAGAGGTCGATCCCGGCATCGTCAAGGCGGTGTTGGGTCTGAGCGGCCCGTACGATTTCTATCCCTTCACGACCAAGCGCTCGATCGACGCGATGTCGCATTATCCCGATCCCAAGCTCACCCAGCCGATCGAGCAGGCGCGCGCCGATGCGCCGCCGATGCTGTTGGTGACCAGCACCAGGGACGAGACCGTGCGCCCGCGCAATGCGATCAACCTGTCGAAGCGGCTCAAGGCACTGGGCGCGCTGGCAGAGCTGATCAACTATCGCGGGCTTGACCATGAGGAAGTCGTCATGGCCTTGTCGGTGCCGTTCCGCAGCAAGGGGCCGGTGCTGCAAGACAGCGTCGCATTCCTGAACCGCCATCTGGGCAAGGAGGCAGATTGATGAGCTACACCCTCTTCACCGCGAACCGCAATTATTCGAGCTGGTCGCTGCGTCCCTGGCTGCTGATGAAGGCGCTTGGCATTCCGTTCGAGGATCGGCTGGTGCCCTTCGCCGGGCCCGACAATTCCGAAGAGTTTCGCAGCTTCGCGCCCAATGGCAAGGTACCGTGTCTGCACGATGGCGAGGTGATCGTCTGGGATTCGCTCGCGATCGTCGAATATCTGGCCGAACGGCATGCAGGCGTCTGGCCCGCCGATCCAGTCGCGCGCGCCTGGGCGCGCTCAGCGGCGGCCGAGATGCATGCGGGCTTCTCGCCCCTGCGCAATATCTGCCCGATGAGCGTCGGCGTGCGCGCCGAGCTGATCGCGGTCCCGCCCGCGCTTCAGGCCGATATCGACCGTATCGGCGAGCTCTTCGCGCAAGGGCTCGATCGGTTCGGCGGCCCCTGGCTGGCGGGTGATAGCTTCACTGCCGTCGATGCGTTCTTCGCGCCGGTCGCCTATCGCGTCCGCAGCTTCGATCTCAAGATCGGAGCCAAGGGCCAGGCCTGGGTCGAGCGCGTACTTGCGCATCCCGCCATGCTCGACTGGGAGGCGCAGGCGCTGGCCGAAACCTGGCGCGATCCTGCGCACGAGGAAGAGATTGCTGGCGTCGCGACCATCCGCGAGGATCACCGCGCCGCATGAGCCAGCCGCACCGCGTCCTGCTCACCGGGTCGTCGGGCTGGCTCGGACGGTTTCTGGCCCCGATGCTGCGCGAAGCGGGGCACACGGTCATCGGCCTCGATATCGTCGCCGGAGCCGAGACCGATATCATCGCCTCGGTCGCCGACCGCGCCAGCGTCGAGCGCGCCTTTGCCGATCACCAGCCCAGCTGCGTCATCCATGCCGGCGCACTGCACAAGCCCGATATCGTGCGCTATCGCGCGCAGAGCTTTGTCGAGGTCAATGTCACCGGCACGCTCAACCTGCTCGAGGCAGCGGTCGCGGCCGGGCACAAGCGTTTCATCTTCACCTCGACCACCTCGCTGATGGTCCGCGCCGATGTTCGCGCGGGCGCAGCGGGCGGGGCGAAGGCGGCGTTCTGGCTCGACGAGGATTTCGGTCCCTTGCGCCCACGCAACATCTATGGCGTCACCAAGCTGGCGGCGGAGGAGCTGTGCCGCCTCTATGCCGATCTGCACGGCATCGATGCGCTGGTGATGCGCACCGGACGGTTCTTTCCGGAGGACGACGATACCGACGCATCGCTGCCGGGCCCGAACCTCAAGGCCAACGAGTTTCTCAACCGGCGATTGACAGTCGAGGATGCATCACGCGCGCATATTGCCGCGCTGGAGGCACCGGCGGGGCTCGGCTTCCAGGCCTTCGTGCTTTCCGCCCCGCCGCCCTTTGCGCGCGGGGATGCCGCAGCGCTGGTGGAAGATGCACCAGGCGTGATCGCGCGCTATCATCCCGATGCCGCGGAGCTCTACGCGCAGCGCGGCTGGCAATTGCCGACAGCGATCGACCGCGTTTACGATCCTGCCAAGGCTGAACGGCTGCTGGGCTTCAGGCCCGTGACAGATTTCGCCGCGATCCTGCAGGCGCTGCGCGCAGACAGTCCGCTGCCGTTCCAGCACGATCCCGATTATGTCTCGCCGATCGTCGCGGCGGGGGCCGACCCGCTTTAGCCGCCAGCCTGACGCGCTGCGGCGACAGGCCGAATCGTGCCTCACTTGTGTTTAAGCATTTTACAGGGCAGAACGTGTAAAGTGGCTGAGATGCAGGCAATAAGGCATTGCGGCCGGGGCGCAATTTACACATCGGAGATCGCATGAAGCACTGGCTGCGCAGTCCGTTGGTCTGGACCGCAGGCGGCGTGGCCGCGGGGGCCTTGCTGATCGGCATGAGCGTATCGCGCGGGGGCGGGGTCGTCGTCACCGGCACGCCCGCGATCGCTGCACAGGCCAGCGCGCCGCTCATCGACGATGCCAATCTGCCGCTGACGCCCGATCGCTGGCAAGGCCAGGTCGATTATGCCGCGCTCGATGCGCGGATTACGCGAATGATGCGCGATCCCGAAATGGTGGGGCTTGCGGTCGCAGCGGTCGAGAACGGGCGGCTCACCTTCGTCAACGGATATGGTTTTGCCGATCGCGAGGCCGGGCTGCCGGTGAGCCCACAGACTGTGTTCCGCTGGGCCTCGGTCTCCAAGGGCGTCGCAGGAACGCTCGCCTATCAGCTCGCGCAGCAGGGCAAGCTCAGCCTGTCTGCGCCCTTGTCCTCGTATCACACCACACTGAAGCTGGCGGGCGGCGCGGAAAACCGGCTCGCCATCCCGGACTTGCTGGCGCACCGGCTGGGCCTTGCGCGCAATGCCTATGACGGAAAGCTCGAATCGGGCGATCCTGCGCCGATGCTGCGCAACATGCTGTCCACCGTGCCGCAGCAGTGCATGCCGGGCGACTGCCACAGCTATCAGAACGTCGCCTATGACGCGTTCAGCGAGATCGTCGCCAACGCGACCAAGACGCCCTATGACCAGCTTGCCGAGCAGATGCTGTTCGCGCCGCTGGGGATGAAGAGCGCAGGCCTCGGCATGGCGAACCTGACCGGCGCGAAAAGCTGGGCGCGGCCCTATCGCCATCGTCAGGTGCAGACCTTGTCGGACGCCTATTTCCGCGTTCCCGCCGCCGCTGGGGTCAGTTCGAACATCGTCGACCTGGCGCGCTGGATGGAGGCGCAGATGGGCCAGGCGCCGCAGGTCATCAGCCCGGGCGTGCTCGCCGAAATCCACCGTCCGCGTGTCGCGACCTACAAGGGCGGACGCGGCGGGCCCGAGGCGCTGATCATCAGCCATGGTTACGGCCAGGGCTGGCGCAGCCATATCTATGACGGGCATTGGCTGGTCGGCCATGGCGGCGCGGTCAACGGCTATCGCGCGGTGATGTGGTTCGATCCCGAACGGCGCACCGGAATCGTGATGCTGTGGAACAGCGGTTCGACCCGGCCCTTCCGCCTGCCGTACGAGTTTTTCGACCAGGTCTATGGCCGTCCGTACAGCGACTGGACCGAGCTTGACAACGATCCGCGGCTGAACGCGCCGTTGCCCGAAGCCGCGCCCGAGACGATGACGTCTGCGGACTGATCGCAAAGCCTGCAAGAACATAAGAACCGGAGAGAAACGCCATGAGCATCGTGCTGCATCACCTCGAATATTCGCGCTCGACCCGCGTGATCTGGCTGCTCGAGGAAATGGGTACGCCCTATGAGATGGTGCGCCACCAGCGCGATCCGCAGACCTTCCGCGCGCCGCCGCAGCTGGCCGAAGTGCATCCGCTGTCCAAGGCGCCGACGGTGATCGTCGACGGGCATGTCATGGTCGAATCGGGCGCGATCATCGAATATCTGATCGAGCGCTTCGGCAGCGAGACGCTGGCCCCGGCGAATGCCAAGGACCGCCCGGCCTATCTCGAATGGCTGCATTTTGCTGAGGGCACGATGGCGAGCCCGATCATCTTTTCCGCGCTGGCACCCCGCTTCGGCGGCCTCGGCCCGATGCTCGGCGGCTTCATGGGCGCGGAAGTCAACAAGCTGCTCGACCATGTCGAACGCGCGGTCACGGGCCATGACTATCTGGTCGGCGACCGGCTGAGCGGGGCGGACATCAACATGGCCTATCTGCTCGAGGTGGCGACCGTCAGCAAGCAGATCGGCGAGCGGCCCAATACCATCGCCTATCTCGAGCGGCTGCGCGCGCGCCCGGCCTATCAGAAATCGATCGAGATCGGCGGGCCGATGATCTTCGCGGCGATCTCCGCCTGATCAGGCAAGCGAAAGGCCGGGCAACCACTCGGCCCAGAGCTTCATCTTCTCATGCAATATCTGTTCGGCCTGATCGGGCTGGACGGGCACCAGCAGCATCGTCGCATTGGGCGCGAGCTGGCCGATCAGATGCCGGTCGGCGCGGATGACCTGGCCGATGCGCGGATAGCCCCCCGTGGTCTGGCCCTCGCAGCCGATCAGGTACGGCAGGCCATCGGGCGGGCACTGGATGATGCCGGGAAAGACCGCGCCGCTGCGGATCGGCGTGGCGGAGTTCAGGTCGATCACCGTGCCCTGCAATTTCAGCCCCATGCGGCTCGACCGCGACGAGACCCTCCATCGCTTTCTTGCAAGCGCCGCCATGCCCAGCGCCAGCCGCTCGCTTTCCGGCCCCGCCACCACGCGCAGCACGAAGCCATGGCCGAAAAACGGCTGCAGCTCGGGCGGGGTGACCAGCGCGGGCACCGCGTCGCCGTCCTCGCCCAGCGTCAGCACATCGCCATCGGCGAGCGCGCGCCCGTCCAGCCCGCCAAAGCCCGCGCCGATCAGCGTCGAGCGGGTGCCGAGCACTGACGGAACCTCGATCGGGGCGGACAATGCCATATAGACTCGGCATCCGGCCCAGACGCGCCCGATGCTGAGCGTGTCGCCGGCCTTGAGATGCAGCGTCTGGTGCGGCTCGGCCTCGTCGCCGTTGATCTGCACCTGACACGGCGCGCCGGTCACCGCGACGGCGAGTGCACGATCGGCGCGGAACTCTGCCGGACCGAGCGTGATCTCGATCGCGGCGGCATCGAGCGGGCGTCCGACCAGCCGATTGGCGAGCGCGAGGCTCAGCCCGTCCGCCGCGCCGCCCGAAGGCACGGCCAGCTTGCGCAGCCCGCGATAGGGGGCGGCCTGGATGCTCGATTGCAGCCCGGCCTTGACCACGGTGAGCGTCATGCCGCGCCTCCCGTGCGGCGTCCGAGCTCGCTCGCATCGATCCGCTCGAACCGAACCTTCTGCCCTGCCTGCAGCAGCGCAGGCGAGGGGCCGTGCGGATCGAACAACGTCTCGGCGATCCGCCCGATGATCGGCCAGCCGCCCGGCCCTGCGTGCGGATAGAGCCCGCAAATCTGGCCGAGCAGACCGACCGACCCCGCCTCGACGCGCGACCGAGGATCGGCGAGGCGCGGGATGTCGGGAATGCGCGCATCACAGGTGAGATAGGCAAAGCCGGGCTGAAAGCCGAGCATCGCCACGCGCCAGTCCTGCGCCGCGTGCCAGCCGGGCAGCGCATCGGTCGGCATGCCCAGCAATTCGGCGACGATATCGGCATCATGCGCCCAGGGCTGGTCATAGCATATGTGCAATATGGCAGGGGCGATCGATGCCATAGGCGCTGCCTCGAAATCGCTTGCGGCAAGCATCTCTGCCGCAGCGCGCGCGGCCTCCAGGTTGCGCTCCGCCGGGTTCCAGCTCAGCGACAGGCTGTCGAGCCCCGGCACGATATCGTCCCAGCCACCGCCTTCCGCCGCCGCTGCGAGGGCCGCCACGCGCTCCGCAGGCAAGCCCTGGATCATCAACCAGTCATCGGCGCAATAGATCGACTGGCTCATCGGGCAGCTCTCCAGGGGCTTTTATGGTTATCCCCAAGACTGCCATCTCGCCTGCAATCCGCAAAGCGGTTTGTTCAGCACCGGGACTGTCCGAATGAATGCACAGGCTTTGCGCCATAACATGGATCAGACTGCCGTCATTGGCGGTGATCGGCTCGCCTGTCGCAATCGCGATCGCCTGCGCGGCGCGATCGGTATCGCTGGCGATCAAGGCGCCGGGCTGCGAGCGCGGGACCAGGCGGCGCGCGGGCGTATAGCCACGATCGACAAAGCCCTCGGCGATGAAGCGGGCACTGACCGCGCGCGCCGCCTCCTCGCTGGCCGAATGCGCGAGCCCGACCTGCGCCAGATGCGGGAAGGCGTCGTGCAGGGCTCGCGACACCGCGAGGGCCATGGCGGGCCGGTCGGCCAGATCGTTATAGAGCATGCCGTGCGGCTTGATATGGGTGAGTGCCACGCCCTCACGCGCTGCAACGGACTCCAGCGCGCGCACCTGTTCGAGCAGCGAGCCGATCAGCGCGTCGAGCGGCATGTCGAGCGACACCCGCCCGAAACCGGGGCGGTCGGGATAGCTGGGATGCGCGCCCGCCGCGACACCCGCCGCCCTGGCCGCGCGCAGCATCACCGTCATGCTCGCCTCGTCCCCGGCATGGCCGCCGCACGCGATGTTGCAGCTGGAGATCACCTGCATCAGCGCTATGTCGCGCGCCTTCTCCTCGGGCTGTTCGCCCAGATCGGCGTTGAGATCGATCGAGCAGTTCATGGCCAGATCCCCGCCGAGCGCAGGATCAATCGCGTGCCCAGCCCCGCACAGACCAGCACCACCGCGCCGCCTGCCAGATTGGCGACGGGGCCGTTGGCGAACGCGCCCAGGCTCGCCTTTCGCGCGGCGACCCAGAGCAGGAAGCCGGCGAGAATCGGCAGCAACAGGCCATTGGCCGATTGCGCGATCAGGATCAGTTCGACCGGGTTGACCGCGAAAAAGGCAAAGGCGGTGCCGATGCCGATCACCGCCAGCGCGGTGCGCTTGAAGATCCGCGTGCGCCGCGCAGGATCGTTCGCGCTACCCATCATCTCGGCCAGCACATAACCGGTCGCGAGCGGCGCCGTGAGGGCGGAACTGAACCCGGCACCCACCAGACCAAGCGCGAACACGATCCGCGCCGGCAGGCCGAAAAGGCTCTCGAGCCGCAGCGCAATATCGTCGAGCGGGCCGCTGCCGGTCGCGGCCATCGCTGCCGTCGCCGCGCCCATCACGACGATGGCCATCGACAACAGTCCGCCGATCACTACCGATACCGCCGTATCAATTCCTGATGCTGCCAGCCCCTCGGCATCGGCGGCGAACTTGCCGCGCACCGAGGCGGCGTGGAGGAACAAGTTATAGGGGACGACGGTGGTGCCGATGAGCGCGATCGCGGTGAACAGGCTGTCGGCGGGCAGGCTGGGCACGAACCCCGCC